>Ga0208813_1000002_pt1 | contig 668617 bp, 622 predicted proteins | sample MalvireepMed_904_FD_184250 | JGI IMG/M metagenome (GOLD analysis project Ga0208813, IMG submission 184250) | Marine viral communities from the Global Malaspina Expedition - Malaspina viral metaG DeepMed_904 (SPAdes) (version 2) | ecosystem: Environmental > Aquatic > Marine > Oceanic | place... | reverse complement strand
TTGCTTGGTGACAATAGCGTTTTGGACCCACCTGACCCCATGCCGAACTCAGTAGTGAAACGAAACAGCGCCGATGATAGTGTGGCATTTGCCATGTGAAAGTAGGACATCGCCAGGCTCCAAATTCAGTCGCAAGACTTTAAATTAAAAATAATAAGAAAATTGAACAGAATTTTCTTGGTGACAATAGCGTTTTGGACCCACCTGACCCCATGCCGAACTCAGTAGTGAAACGAAACAGCGCCGATGATAGTGTGGCATTTGCCATGTGAAAGTAGGACATCGCCAGGATCCTAATTAAAGAAAGCCCGATTCAAAAGAGTCGGGCTTTTTTGCGTCTGAGAGCTATCCACACAACGTGCCCTATTCATTCGCCAGGTAGGTTGGGTAGAGCGGAGCGAAACCCAACACGAGTTAGCGAGTTGCTAGTTAGCAAGGGCAAAGTTGAACTGTGTGGTTGTTTAGTACAGAGACTCCCTCAGCAACATCCCCGTAGGAGGCACTTCAGTGCCGAATAGACAAGAGACATCAGACGTCAGATAATAGATGTTAGTTGATCTACCGGGTTGTTATGTAACTGAGTCACCAACAGCAACAAAACCCCGTAGGAGGCACTTCAGTGCCGAAACAGACCATAACAAACACATTCATGGCTAAAGCGATTCCTACAAGTACACTTTACCTAGAGCCTAGAGCCTCCGCCAGAGGGAGACGCAGCACCAAACAACCCCACCGCGCGACTGATCGCTGACGGCTGAAAGCTGATAGCTCTCTGTGTTGGGTTTCGCTGCGCTCTACCCAACCTACGGCAGAGCTTTAAAACTTTCCTCTTTCTAACTTTACTCTCGCTAACTCACTACAAACCACATTGCTCCTTGCTTCCCTTACGTTGTTATGCGATAAAGCGTTCTATATTTGTAATACAATTAGGGTTTGCTGTGTCTCGTAAGAAAACAACCAAGTCAAAAGGTTCTTCAGGGTTAAATCGTAAAAATAGTGAAACATTCATCGCTAAGTTCTCATCTCATCCTGATACGCATCTATGCCCATCGGGTTTGATGTATAAAGTGATTGATGATGTTGAAGGGGATCGCGTGACAGAGTTCGATACAGTGGTCATTAATCAACGTATTATGCTTGCTGATGGCAGTGTCATTGCCGACAGTTATAAAGCGGGTATGCCAGAGGTATTTGCTTTATCCGAAGCAATAGAAGGGTTACGAGAAGGTTTGTTATTAATGAATATCGGCTCTCGCTATGAATTTGTGATCCCCCCAGAGCTTGCTTGGGGTAAAAAAGGTAACGGCGGAAAAATTGGTGCGAACGCAGTGCTGCATTTTGACGTTCGGTTGATGCGTTTAGCTTAATTCTTTTAGCATAAGTCCTTTAGCATAACTCGACAGAGTATTTGAAACGCGTTAACGTTCACTACTGGTTACTGAGGAACATTATGGACGCATTTACTTCACGAGTTTATTTTCTTCGCCATGGCGAAATTGCCACACCGGGTATTCTTTCTGGGCAAATCGATGTTGACTTATCAAAGCATGGTCTTGAACAAATGCGCCAAGCCTCTGCTGAACTGTTGAATTTAAATGCTATATATAGCTCACCGCTAAAGCGTTGCTCAGTCTATGCTGATTTTTTAGCAAATCAACACACATTGAATGTTCAGTATTTCAATGCGCTGAAAGAGTTTAATTTTGGTGATTGGGATGGCCAAGACTATCAGCAGCTTTGGCAGCAAACCAGTAAACCTCATATCGGTGATTTTTGGCAGCATCCTTGGCAGGTAAAAGTACCCAATGGTGAATCAATGGCTGACTTTTACGCAAGGGTAGAAGCTTGGTGGCAAACGTTTTTAAACTCATTGAGTGAAACTAAACATACTCAGTCATTGGTAATCAGCCACGCTGGTGTGATTAAACAAATTCTTGCTATTATTTGCCAGATGCCAAAACAGTCAGCCACGCATTTAAATGTTTTCCACCTCCCTTATGCGGGGCTTATTACACTCGATGTATATATAGATGAACAAGGAAAAACTTGGCCAAAAATTGTTTTTTAGCCATCTAGAGTGATATTCATTGAATTATTTACTTAGCCCGCCATAATACACATATGCTATGGAATGGAGTGAAATTCTCCAGCTGTTCCCGCAACTGTAATCCATCATAAGTATGGTCAGCCAGATACTTAGCACTAACAATTAATCATCGAGCGGGTAAACTCACGTCATTTTCTGGTACTAATCAGTGCTTTCTTGTGCGTTGTGGTTGCTCGCCAAGAGAGAACAAGCTTGCAACAAACTAGCCACGGCTCTGCGCCATTAATATCAGTCTCTGATTTAAGTTGGGGTATTGCGAATAAAACAATACTTAAATCAATTAGCCTTGAGTTAAAAGCTGGGCTGTTTATAGGTTTACTTGGCCCTAATGGTGCAGGTAAATCAAGCTTACTGCGTTGTCTTTATCGTTACTTGAAACCTGAACAAGGGGCTGTGTTGCTAAACGGTGAAGATATCTGGCAAATCAATGCTGATGAGTTTGCAAAGCAGGTTGCTGTAGTTTTACAAGAGTCTCCATCGCAGTTTAATTTGTCTCTGTTCGACGTGGTGAGTTTAGGGTTAACACCTCATAAGCGACTTTTCAGCGGCACGTCTATCAATGATAAGCAGCGAATATATCAAGCGATTGAGCAGGTTGGTTTGTCTCATCATATTGAGCAAGCATTCGATTCGCTCTCTGGTGGTGAAAAGCAAAGAGCACTCATTGCACGTTCTATCGTACAGCAACCTAAGCTTTTGATCATGGATGAGCCTACCAGTCATCTTGATGTTAAATACCAAATTCAAATAATGGAATTAGCAAAGTCCCTCGATGTGACTGTGCTTGCCTCTTTTCATGACTTAAATCTTGCAGCGAGTTTGTGTGATGAATTACTGGTAATTGACGAAGGGCAATTGGTTTGTCAGGGGCAACCAAAAGCGGTGCTTACTGAGCAGCTGTTGAGCGATGTATTTGGTGTCTGCGCTGCGGTGTCTGCTCATCCGCAATCAAACACCGATAAGTTTATCCCGCATATAACTTATTTTTATGGCTATCAGACACAGGAGCATCAAAATGACTGATGCAATGCGTTTAAGTATCTGTGTTGTTGTTGGGCTTATTAGTTGTTTTTTCGCTCTGAGCTTTGGTGCTGCAAACACACCATTGAGTGAGGTATTTAATGGCCTGTTTAGCCAAGGTGGTGATGAATTCGTGCAGCGGATTATTTGGCAGTTGCGCATGCCAAGAACGGTGCTGGCATTTTTAGCAGGATCTGGACTGGCTCTTGCGGGATTAATTTTGCAAACCGTAACCCGAAACCCGCTTGCTGATCCTTACTTGTTTGGTATCTCTTCAGGGGCTTCATTTGGTGTGGTGTGCTTTATAGCCCTTACTGGTGTGAGTTTTGGCTTTAGTATGTCAGTTGCTGCATTTGCCGGAAGCTTACTTTCTATGCTGTTGCTTATTGCTATTGCAGGGCGTCGCCATGTTGGTCAAGTTGAAGCCATGTTACTTGCCGGCGTTGCTTTATCCTTCTTATTTAGCGCTCTGACTAGCCTGCTGCTTTATTTTAGTGATCCTCAAGCAATTACAGCTATTTTATTTTGGACAATGGGCAGTTTTTCTCGGGCGCAGTGGGGCACTCTTTGGCTGCCGTTTACCGTTATTATTGCCTGTATGACTTTGATGATTGCATTTCGTCGTCAGCTTAATGCAATGCTACTTGGCGATGAAAGTGCTGCGACTTTGGGGATTCATGTCCAACGCTTTCGGATCATGATGCTGCTGCTAAGTTCATTAATTACAGCGGTGCTTGTTGCTCTGTGTGGAGGCGTTGGTTTTGTAGGTCTGATGATCCCGCATATTGTGCGCTACTTTTCGCCGCAAGGCAGCAGTCATAACTTAGTCATGACATCCTTGGTCGGTGGCATTTTTATGGTGTGGGTAGATGTGTTATGCCGAACCTTATTGAATAACCAAGAATTACCCGTTGGTGTGATCACTGCAGCTATCGGCAGCGTGTTCTTTTTATTCTTACTTTATTTTCGTAAACAGAGCAGGTAGCTAATGTTTAATATCATGCCAATTAACCAGCAGTTTTCAGCTGTAATTCAACAAAAGATAGATCTTAAAACGAAGCCGCTTGGCGCCTTAGGTCAGCTTGAGAGTTGTGCTAAACAATTAACGCTTATTTTTTCAAAGCAGCTTGATAGTGAGCAGGCGCTACTTGCCTTTAAACCAGTTATTTCAAAGCCTTCTCTGGTTGTATTTGCAGGCGATCATGGTGTGGCAAGTCAAGGTGTATCAATTGCTCCTAGCACTGTTACATCACAAATGGTGGCAAACTTTGCTGCTGGAGGCGCTGCAATCAATGTATTTTGTCGCCAGCTTGGTTGGCAGCTCGAAGTTGTCGATGCCGGAACGCTCACTACAGCACATGATAAAAGTGTGCATAACCAGCGTTTAGGTGAAATTACTGCCCCACTGAATACTGAAATGGCCATGTCTCGTAGCCATGTTGAAAAAGGGTTTGAATTAGCAAAGCAGCGAGTTCATTCACTCTATGAGCAAGGCAGCAATACTATTGCGTTTGGAGAGATGGGGATTGGTAATACTACAAGTGCTGCGGCATTAATGGCTGCTTTGTTGTCCTTACCTGCCAACCAATGTGTTGGTAAAGGCACAGGTGTGAGTGACGAGGTTGTTACTAAAAAAATCAAGGTTGTGGAGCAAGCCCTCCAATTGCATCAAGCTCATTTTAGCGACCCACTAATGACACTCGCTGCATTAGGTGGTTTTGAAATTATACAGATCACCGGCGCCATTTTAGCTGCTGCTGAACTTGGCATGGCAGTGGTTGTTGATGGCTTTATTTGTACTGCAGCGGCGCTTGTTGCAACTCGCATTAATGCAAACGCTCGCGATTACATGTTATTTGCCCATGCCTCTGATGAGCAAGGGCACAAAACAATGCTTAATGCCATGCACGCACCACCTTTGTTACAGCTAGATTTACGTTTAGGAGAGGGCACCGGGGCTGCGCTTGCTTTACCTTTACTGCAAGCATCTTTGGCGTTTTATAATGACATGGCAAGTTTTGCCGATGCTAATGTTGAGCAAGTAGTTTGATATGAGCACGGAACAACACACTTCAAACACGACTCCAAGTCAGCTTCAGTTATTTTTACTGGCGCTCAGCTTTTTAACGCGTATACCCGTTAAATTAAACTTTGCAGTATCGAATAAGGCGCTCAATCAGGCCAGCCGCTATTTTGCATTGGTCGGAGTATTATTAGGCGCACTTTTAGCGTTAAGCTTTTTGCTGCTAAGTTGGTTATTCCCCCCAGCCATTGCAGTTGCGTTAGTTATGGCGTTTAGCTTGGTAATCACAGGGGCATTTCATGAAGATGGGCTTGCTGATGTCTGGGATGGCTTTGGTGGCGGTTGGCAAGTTGCAGATAAGCTCAACATTATGAAAGATAGTCGCTTAGGCACCTATGGTGCTGCGGCGCTTGTGATGGCTTTATTAGTTAAGTACCAAACACTTGTCGCACTTAGCGAGGCAACCAGTACTCTGATTATTGCTCTTGTTTTAGGACAAAGCTTAAGCCGGGTTGTAGCAACAAGTTTAATTGCAGATATGGACTATGTAAGTCAGGACGCCACATCTAAAGTAAAACCAATTGCGATGTATTTAAGTACGCAAAGTTATCAAATACTGTTAGCAACTGGCTTTGCTGTGTTAGCAATAGCATGGTTGTTTTTTGGCTTCACTCTAGGGCAATTATTAATACTCGTCAGTGTGCTTTTTGTTACTCGTTTACTATTGAAGCGCTGGTTTGAAAAGCAGTTATCTGGCTATACCGGCGATTGCTTAGGTGCTGCCCAGCAAGTATCTGAGCTTGTTACCTACTTATGTCTAGTGAGTATGTTATGAGCCAACAACATACTTTAATTTTAGGCGGTGCTCGCAGCGGTAAAAGCCGTTTTGCTGAGCAGCTGGCAATAAATTCAGACAAGCCACTTATCTACATTGCTACAGCAAATGCGGGTGATGAAGAAATGACAGCCCGAATTAATAGGCATCAAGCAGAGCGCGCTAAGCATTGGCAACTTATTGAAGAGCCTTTGCATTTGGCTAAAACATTACGACAGTATAGCCAAGCTGAAAACTGTATTTTAGTGGACTGTTTAACCTTGTGGTTGAGTAATTGCTTATGCCAGCAGGGTGAAGCATTTTGGCTTGAGCAAAAAGCGGCCTTACTCGATGTGCTATCGCAATTGTCTGGTGAGGTGATTTTTGTCAGCAATGAAGTGGGTCATGGCATTGTGCCGCTCGGTGAATTAAGCCGTCAGTTTGTTGATCATTCAGGTTGGTTGCATCAAGCCTTAGCACAGCAAGTTGCACGTGTTGAGTTTGTAATTGCAGGTCTTGCACAAACTTTGAAAAGAGAACAATGATGAAAACATTAATGGTGCAAGGCACAACTTCAGATGCAGGCAAAAGTACCCTTGTTGCAGCACTTTGTCGGATCTTTGCAGAGCGAGGCGTTAAGGTTGCACCTTTTAAGCCACAAAATATGGCGTTAAATAGCGCCGTAACAGCAGATGGTGGCGAAATAGGCCGAGCACAAGCTTTTCAAGCTGTAGCGGCAAAAGTGCCCGCAGAAGTCGATTTTAACCCTATCTTATTAAAACCTAACAGTGATACTGGGGCGCAGGTAATCGTTCATGGTAAAGCGCTTTCGAATATGGAAGCTGACAGTTATCACGACTACAAAAAAGTGGCGATGGATGCGGTTCTTACTTCACAGCAGCGTTTAAGTGAACGTTTTGAATTACTGGTTGTTGAAGGTGCTGGGAGCCCTGCAGAAATAAACCTGCGAGAAAACGACATTGCCAATATGGGTTACGCTGAGGCGGTAGATTGTCCGGTGATCATTATCGCCGATATCGACAAAGGCGGCGTGTTTGCTCATTTAGTCGGAACACTAGCCTTGTTGTCTGACTCAGAGCAAGCGCGCGTTAAAGGCTTTGTGATTAACCGTTTTCGGGGCGATATTGCGCTATTACAAGGCGGCCTTGATTGGTTAGAGCAATACACCAATAAGCCTGTGCTTGGGGTGTTACCTTATTTACATGACTTAGCACTAGATGCTGAAGATGCCGTTGCTATAAGCAATCAGGTAGATAAACCACAATTGCGCATAGCAGTGCTATTGCTACCTCATATTAGTAATCACACTGACTTTGATGTACTGCGATTACAACCAGAAATTGATTTACAGTATGTACGTCATACCCAGACTATTCCAAGTGTTGATCTGATTATTATTCCGGGCAGTAAAAATGTCCTTAGCGACTTAGCGTTTTTAAAAAATGAAGGTTGGCACACACAAATAACACGCCATTTACGCTATGGCGGTAAAGTGCTCGGAGTATGTGGTGGGCTGCAAATGTTAGGCAACTATCTTGCTGATCCACATGCTGTTGAATCCAATTTAGGCAGCGCAGAAGGGCTAGGGTTGGCTGACTTTGAAACGCAGTTAGGGCAGCAAAAAGTATTAAGCCAAGTCACTGGCATGCTTTATTTAAATCGTAGTGGTAAAACAATTTCAGGCTATGAAATTCACGCTGGTATAAGCCAAGGGCCCGCACTTGAAAAGCCATTCTTGAGTTTTAATAATCACCCAAGTGGATTTAAAGTGGATGGCTTTATTAGTGATGATAACCAAGTAGCAGGTACTTACTTACATGGCTTGTTCGATACGCCAGAGGGAGTAGCTGAGTTAACTACTTGGCTTGCAGCAAATAGCCAAATACAGCCGATTGATATTAACTTAAACCGTGAACAGCAGTTAAGCCGTTTAGCCAATGTGGTAGCAGAGAATCTCGATATTGAGCAAATCATCAATATTTATGAGAACTTCAACTTAGAGTCATAAGGAACAACAATGAGCGAACAGAATCAAGATAAGCACCAACAGCGCCAGCAAAAAGTAAAAGAAAAAGTCGATGAACGTATTGCTGCTGCGCAAAAAGAGCAAGGTATTTTTCAGGTCATAACTGGTAATGGTAAGGGCAAATCTACCTCTGGATTTGGTACTGTCGCACGTGCTGTTGGTCACGGAATGAAAGCAGCTGTGTGTCAGTTTATTAAAGGGACTTGGGAGTGCGGTGAGCGTAACCTACTCGAAAAAGCAGGGGTTGAATTTGTTATTATGAACACCGGTTTTACCTGGGAGACACAAAACAAAGAGTCAGACACCGCAGCTGCCCAAGTGACATGGCAAGAAGCGAAAAGAATGCTCAATGATGAGTCGATTAACCTCGTTATGCTAGACGAAATAACCTATATGATCACCTACGGCTATATTGACTTAGACGAAGTGTTAGAGGCAGTAAGCTCTCGACCAGCCATGCAATCGGTGATCATTACAGGACGTGGTGCACACCGTAAATTGACCGACTTGGCTGACACAGTCAGTGAAGTTAGAAATGTAAAACATGCTTTTGATGCTGGCATTAAAGCGCAAAAAGGGTTCGATTATTAACATGAAACCCATCAAGTTTGCACTCTTAGGTTTTTTATTAAATTTACCCGCACTTGCACACGCTCATGAAATTAAAGAGCCACAGCGTATTGTTGCTTTAGCACCGCACATTGTTGAAAACCTGTTTGCGATAGGTGCTGGCGATCGTATCGTTGGTACGGTTGATTTTGCTGATTACCCAGCACAAGCGAATGATATTGAACGTGTTGGTGGGTATTACGGCGTCAATATGGAAAAGTTACTGTCACTTAAGCCAGATCTTGTTTTAGCGTGGAAGACAGGAAATAAAGCTGATGACCTCGCTTATATCGAAAAGCTAGGCATTCCTGTTGCTTATAGTAATCCGGATCAAGTTGATAATGTTGCTGATGAATTACGTAAGCTAGGCACGCTTACGCATTTACAAACTAAGGCAGATAAGGTGGCCAATGAGTTTGTAGCTAAACTCAATGCAATTCGTGCCTCTCAGCAAGGTAAAAAAGCCGTGCCTGTTTTTTATCAATTATGGCCAGAGCCGATGATGACAATTGGTGGAAATACCTGGATCAATCAGCTTTTAACTATTTGCCATGCTGAGAATGTGTTTGCTAATAGCGATACTGATTACCCGCGTATTAGTATTGAAAATGTATTGGTTGCTAAACCTGAGGCGATTATTATTCCAGACGAAAAATCTAAAAAGCCGCAACCGAAGATAGACTGGCGTCAATGGCCTGAACTGCCGGCAGTGCAGCATAACCAGTTTATTAGTGTGAATGCAGATCTATTGCATCGTTTTACAACCCGTATGCTAGATGGTTTAAGTGATATGTGTGGTAAAATAGACATTTCTCGTCAGCAAATACAGGCTTCAAAATGATCGATTGGCAAACATTTCTAGATACCGAGCTTGCTAAACCCTACATGCAAGAAACCTTGCAATATGTAGCTGATAGACGCGCAGCAGGTGTGACCGTTTATCCAAAAGATGAGCAGGTATTCTCAGCTTTTGATGCCACACCACTGAGCGAAGTCAAAGTGGTTATTTTAGGGCAAGACCCTTATCACGGAGAAGGCCAAGCCCATGGTTTGTGTTTTTCGGTATTGCCGCAGGTTAAAAAGCTACCGCCATCATTAAAGAATATATACAAGGAACTAGCCACAGATATTGATGGGTTTGAAATACCCCACCATGGTTACTTGCAAAGTTGGGCAGAGCAAGGAGTGTTTTTACTTAATACCGTACTTACTGTTGAACAAGGGCAGGCTCATTCTCATAAGCAGCTTGGCTGGGAGCAATTTACCGATGCAGTGATTGCGCTTATTAATCAACACTGTGAAGGTGTGGTGTTTATTTTATGGGGCGCGCATGCACAGAAAAAAGGTAAACATATTGATACCTCGCGTCATCATGTGATCCAAGGTCCGCATCCGTCACCGCTTTCTGCTCATCGAGGTTTTTTTGGTTGTCAGCACTTTTCTAAGACAAACCAAATACTTATTGATCAAAACAAAAAACCGATCAATTGGTCATTACCACAAATTTTATAACAGAAACGTAAAAGGCCCATAATAAGGGCCTTTATTTTACAAAAAATCTAATTCGTCTATGTCAATACTGTCAGTAAAGTAATCAAGCTCCTTTAGTTCTTTACGTAATCTGTGTTTATCTTTTAACGCTTCGATTTCGCGCCATTTTCTTTTTTTATTTTTTGTGGAGGTCTTTTTTGTTTTACCAGGACCTTCTAATATTTCTAAAATATCGTCTAGGCTATCCATGAACTTCTCCCATTTATTTTTTGAACCTCGGAAATACGTATACCATAGGCAAGGTAAAAATAGAACAAAAAAGTGACGATAATGTTACAGAACTGTGATTGATAGATGAATAGATCAAGGAATTAGTTATTTCAGAAACAAAAACGCCACCGGGCGGTGGCGTTTTAAAAAATGCTGTAATTTGAATTACATTGCTTTAAAACGAGCTTCTAATTCAATTTGTGCTTCTGCGAACGAGCGAATACCTTCAGCGAGCTTTTCTGTTGCCATTGCATCTTGGTTATGTAACCAACGGAACTGGCTTTCAGTCAGTGGTGCTGGTTTTTCTTCAACAGTAAAGTTGTTATCTAGCAGGTATTCTTGTGCATCAGTTAGTTGGCCTAGCTCTTCTAAAAGTGCAGGGCTAATGGTTAACTTATCACAACCTGTAAGCGCGATGATTTCGCCTGTATTACGGAAGCTTGCGCCCATTACCACTGTTTTGTAATCGTGACGTTTGTAGAATTCGTAGATACTACGAACCGATTGCACACCAGGATCGTTCAGTGGATCAGTTGGCTTTTCCATACCGTTAGCAACATGCCAGTCTAGGATACGGCCAACGAATGGTGAAATTAAAAATACGTTAGCATCGGCACATGCGCGAGCTTGTGCTTCAGAGAATAACAGCGTTAAGTTACACTTAGTGCCTTCTTTCTCTAATTGCTCAGCGGCTTTGATGCCTTCCCACGTTGATGCAACTTTGATCAGGATTTTATCTTTGCTCACACCTTCTTTTTCGTACAGGCTCAATAAAGTGTGGGCTTTATCGATTGTCGCTTGCGTATCAAATGATAAACGCGCATCTACTTCTGTTGAGATATAACCTGGAACAATTTCACTGATTTCTTTACCAATTAAAACAGCAAAGTAATCACAAGCTAGCTCAAGTTGTTTAGCTGCATCTTGCTCGGTTTCTTTGGCATATTGCCACGCTTTATCTAAATAAGGCTTGTACGCTTCAATTTCACTGGCTTTTAAAAGTAAAGACGGATTAGTTGTCGCATCTTCTGGTTGGTGCTTTTTGATAGCTTCGATATCACCTGTATCTGCAACAATAGATGAATGCTGTTTAAGCCTTTGTAGTGCTGAAGTCATTTGCTTTCCTCATTCCAAGCAAGTTAAAAGAATATCCATTATAGCCACCTTTATGCTGCAACACTATGACAGTGTTTAATAGGTCAAATGTCCTTAATATAGAAAACTAGAACATTATGTATGAAAGAGCAGCGGATAAAGGCAGGACGAAACAAAACGTGCATTTTGATTCAATTAATGTTGAAATTGACATCAAATAAATTACAAGTCAATAGCTAAGTATGATCACTGTTATTTCACCTGCAAAGAATTTAGATTACGAAACCCCAGCCACGACCGATAAATTCACTCAACCTGAATTACTCGAGCATAGCGAAGAGTTAATGTCAGTTTGCCGTGATTTAACACCAGCGCAAATTGGTAGCCTAATGAAAATCAGCGATAAACTAGCTGGTTTAAACGCAGCACGATTCTCCGAGTGGTCGCAGCCATTCACGCAAGATAACGCAAAACAAGCCGTGTTGGCTTTTAATGGCGATGTGTACGGTGGTTTAGATGCACAATCATTAACCAGTTCAGACCTCGATTACGCGCAGTCACACTTACGTATCTTGTCTGGCCTTTACGGTGTGCTGAAGCCGTTAGATTTAATGCAGCCTTACCGTCTTGAGATGGGTACTAAACTTGAAAACCCACGTGGTAAAAACTTGTATCAGTTTTGGGGCAGTGTCATCGCCGAAAAGCTTAATACGGTACTTGCTGAGCAAGATAGTAAGTATTTAGTAAACCTTGCTTCGAACGAGTATTTTAAAGCAGTTGATAAAAAAGCGTTAAATGCGCAAATCATTACGCCGCATTTTAAAGACTGTAAAAACGGCCAATATAAAGTGATCAGCTTTTATGCGAAAAAAGCCCGCGGCATGATGGCGCGTTACATCATTGAAAATAAAATTACCCAATTGAGTGATTTAAAAGATTTCACCGTTGCAGGTTATTACTTTAGTAGCGATGCAACAGCAAAAGAATTAGAGCCTGTTTTCTTACGCGAAGAGCAGAACTAATTTTTAGCAAAATGAATTAGAGAAGCCGTGCTTAGCACGGCTTTTTTTATGGTTTTAATACACCCAATTAGAAATGGCGCTTATCTTGCAAAAAACCCTGTTGAGTAATTAATTCATCAAGGTATAAAAATGTTAAAAATTCCGACAGTAAGTGAAGCTGAAAAGCTAATAGAAGAAAAACTCGGTGGTTGGATTGATATCATCATAAGCCATATTCCAAACTTTATTGTCGCAGTAGTTATAACCATTGTATTTTCATTGCTGGCGCGTCTTGTTGGTTCAATGCTCAGAAAGCTATTACGTCGCTCATTAGAGTCTTCGCAAATAGCGGACTTAATGTCATCGATAGCAAAGGTTATTGTGCTATGTGTAGGCTTATTTGTAGCCCTTGATTTCTTGGGGCTTAGAGGCACAGTCACCTCTTTACTTGCTGGTGCTGGTATTGTTGGTCTTGCGATTGGTTTTGCCTTTCAGGACATGACAGAGAACCTGATAGCGGGTATTGCTATGGGTATTCGCAAACCATTTAAAACTGGCGATGTTATTCGCACCGAAAGCGTGTTTGGTACTGTACGGGCGATTAACCTTAGAAACACCCTCATTGAGAACTTTTATGGGCAACTTATCTTAGTCCCTAACAAGATTTTATTTAGGAACATACTCAGTAACTACAGCACCTTAGGTGTGCGTCGTATCGAGGTGCCTGTGGGTATTTCATATGCCGACGATCCCGAGCAAGCCGCTGAGGTGATTGTTAAAAAAATCAATGAGTTTGATTTTGTTATTAAGCAAGAAGAAACCGCCGTTTACGCCGAAAGCTTTGGTGATAGTAGCGTTAACTTACTAGTTTGGTTTTGGATTAAATACCCCGGCGAAGCGGATTTCATGACAGTACGCCACAAGGCTGTTGTGGCAGTCAGAAACGCCCTAAGCGAAGCTGACATGACCATCCCATTCCCAATTCGCACGTTAGATTTTGGCATCAAAGGCGGCGAAAAATTAAATGCTATGATAAGCGAAAAACAGCAGGATAAAGACGCTGGTGTACCGCAAACCGATGAGTAAAATTTACTGACTCATCGGCGTGATTTACACAGGGAACTGTGGTTGTGAGAAGGAGAGAAAGGAGGACTTTTAGATAAATTACCAAGTCAAATGTTAGCTAGTTTAAAGGAAGAAGCGAGTAAGGATGGGAAATTATAAACTTAATATTCAAGCCGAGACTGATTTGAGCATAGTGATGCATTATGTCGATATCTGAGAATTAACATAAATAACCTGAACTTGTTAAATAATACAAAGAACGTTAGGAGCGTAAATTCGCGCGAAATAAATTTCACGCCTACGATTAGCTATTCTAACTTAGAGCTTAAAATTTACGGCTTAAAGCTCGGTTCCCGTGTTGGGTTTCGCTGTGCTCAAACCAACTTACGTGCTTGAAGTTTTGTCCTACAAAAAAAGCGCAAGCAGTTTAACTGTTTGCGCTTTTTTTCGATATGCCAATGATTAGTGAAGGATACGTGCTCTGATTGTACCTTCAACAGCACTTAGCTCTTTAAGAGCGACTTCTGATTGGTCTGTATCGACATCAATTACTACGTAACCAATCGCTTCGTCAGTTTGTAAGTACTGGGCTGCGATGTTGATACCGTGCTGTGCAAACGCTTGGTTAATTTGCGTTAGAACACCTGGGCGGTTGTGGTGTACGTGTAATAAACGGCTGCGGTTTGCAAGTTCTGGCAGTGATACTTCAGGGAAGTTAACTGCAGTAATGGTTGAACCATTATCTGAGTATTTAGCAAGTTTGCCCGCTACTTCAATACCGATATTTTCTTGTGCTTCTTGTGTTGAACCACCAATGTGTGGTGTCAAAATCACGTTATCGAACTCGCGTAACGGTGATACAAACTCTTCATCATTTGACTTAGGTTCTACAGGGAATACATCGATTGCAGCACCGCTTAGCTTGTTTTCACGAAGTGATTCAGCCAGTGCATCAATATCAACAACTGTTCCGCGAGAAGCGTTAATTAGAATAGCGCCTTGCTTCATTACTTCAAGCTCTGCCATTCCAATTAGGTTCTTCGTTTGCGGTGTTTCTGGTACGTGTAAGCTAATAACATCAGCACGCTGTAATAACTGAGTTAGGTTATGAACTTGCGTTGCGTTACCGAGTGTTAGTTTGTCTTCAATATCGTAAAACTCAACGTTCATACCGATATTTTCTGCCATGATACCTAGCTGTGTACCAATGTGACCGTAACCAATAATACCTAAGGTTTTACCACGCGCTTCAAATGAACCGTTGGCTGATTTTAACCAACCGCCACGGTGTGCTAGGGCATTACGCTGTGGAATACCACGAAGTAATAATAAGATTTCACCAAGTACTAATTCTGCAACAGAACGAGTGTTTGAGAATGGTGCGTTAAATACCGCAATACCACGCTCACGGGCACCTTGCAGGTCGACTTGGTTAGTACCGATACAGAAGCAGCCGATAGCGACTAGCTTTTCTGCTGCTTCTAATACCGCTTCACTAATATGAGTGCGAGAACGAAGGCCTACAAAGTGCACATCTTTAATGCGCTCGATGAGCTCGTCTTCAGGTAAGGAAGTTTTTACGTAATCAATATTACTGTAGCCATTACGTTTAAGCGTTTCTACAGCACTTTGGTGCACGCCTTCCAGCAAGAGAATTTTAATTTTGTCTTTTGCTAACGATACCTTACTCATATCCTCATTCCTATTTACTTTATTTGCGGCCCATTTTTGGTGCCGATAATGACTTTATCTGCACCGCGATGGGCAAATAAGCCGTTAGTTACTACACCAACAATCTGGTTGATTGTTAGCTCTAATTCTTTGGCATTGCTGATGTCTAAATTGTGCACATCTAAAATGACGTTGCCGTTATCAGTTACAACACCTTCACGGTAAACTGGATCTCCACCTAGTTTTACAAGCTCGCGGGCTACATAACTGCGTGCCATTGGGATCACTTCAACTGGAAGTGGAAATGCGCCTAATGTTGCAACTTCTTTTGATTCATCAACAATACAAACAAATTGTTTTGCTACCGCTGAAACGATTTTCTCGCGTGTTAGCGCAGCACCACCGCCTTTGATCATTTCGTTATGTGGGTTGATTTCGTCAGCGCCATCAACATACACATCAAGGCTTGATACGTCGTTTAACTCAAACACTTCAATACCGAGTGCTTTTAACTTTTCAGTAGAAGCTTCAGAGCTTGAAACTGCACCAACAATGGTGTCTTTTACAGTACCAAGTGCATCAATAAAATGATTCACTGTAGAGCCTGTACCTACACCAACAATGGTGTTTTCATTTACAAACTCGAGTGCTGCCCAGGCAGCGGCTTTTTTTAATTCATCTTGCGTCATAATTATGTGCTCAGTTAGCTATCAGAGAGGCCTATAGTATACAAAGAGTTTGCTTACCATTGGTAGATTTTCTCTGGGGTTATAATGTGTTTTAACGGTACATCCCACGATTCAATAGGTAATGCAGCTACATGCTGACATTGATGCGCAAGACCGATTAATATCGGTTTTTGCCAATTTTCTTGGTAATACCGAGCCAACGTTTTGTCATAAAACCCACCGCCCATTCCTAAACGGTTACCTTGATCGTCAAATGCCACTAATGGCATAAGTAAAATATCAAGCTTGTCTAAAGGACATATTTGACTGCAATTCAACTTGGGCTCCAAGATACCATAGCGATTAACAGTCATGGGTGAATTTTCTTCATACCTCTGAAAGTATAAAGTTGTACCGTTGAAGGGATGAATAATAGGTAGGTATAAAGAGTGTTTTTTTTGCCATAAATCTTTAATTAACAATGATGTGTCAAGCTCTCCATCATTGCTGAAATAGATGCCTATACGCGCTTTTTGAGGAGTTTCTAATGATTTTATGTGTTGAGTAAATTTCATTTTAAGCGTAATTGCTGCATTTTTTTGCTGCTCTTCGGTCAGTGAATTACGCTTTTTTCGGATGGATTGTCTAATTTCTGTTCGTGTGTTGCTCATGTCAATATATACATCAACTTTCTAAGAAAGAGAAAAGCTCTGGGAATAACTCCACAATACCAAGAATGATCAATAAAACAATCACCATCGCAATCAAAGAGTAGAGTAGGGTATTTGAGCGTTTTTTTACAGGTTCAGCGAGTTCTTCATCAAGTAGAAGCTCATCATCTTGCCAGCTTTCATCTTGATCGCTATTACTGCTCTTTTCAACATCAGGTAAACGTTGTTCTAAGTCATCGAGCTTTTCTTCTAGGCGGATCAAACTACTAGTGATGTAATCAAGCGCATCAAATATACGTTCATCACGTTGCTTTGCATCTAGGCTGCTAGTGGATTGCGATTGGCTAAGAGGTTGTAGCTTTGCTTTTATACCTACACTGGCTAATAGCTTCGCTTGCTTAAGAGCCTTTTCTTGCTCGCAAGGAGCGAATATTGGCTTATGCTCGAAAAATCCAGCTACTTTGTTTGTGCTGGTTTTAAGCTTGCTAGCTAGTTGCTCTGTGGCATGTGTTTGATCAATACCAGCCTCAAGTCCTGCAAACATCACACGAAATTTGTCTGCCATCTTTTAGTTATCCTAATCCTTAATGTAGATAACAAAAGTATAAACCTAAATAGATCAATGGATAAACAAAAGCCCGTACAAAACGGGCTTTTTCTTTATAAATGAACAAAATATTTATTTAGTATTTTGCTGCTTTGCCTTCAGCTGGCAACGAGTTAAGGATAAACTCGCGTAGATCATTATTTGAAGACTCAAGATCTGCATGACGTAAATACATCATGTGTCCGCTGCGATAACCCTTAAAGCTTAGGCGATCTTTCATTTTACCACTTGGGTCTAATTGCCACATTGTGTACTTAGCATCAAAGTAGTTAGTTGCACCATCATAGTAACCTGATTGAATCATTACATTTAAGTAAGGGTTTTGCGCCATTGCTAAACGTAAGTTTTCACCGGTATTGTTGCCGCTGCGATCCCACGGGTGAACATTACCAAATAGGTTATATTTGATATCTGTTTTGTAGTTAAGCTCTTCACGTAGGTAATAGTTAATTGCTGGCGTGAATGAGTGTAACCATGAGGTAAGCTCAGCCCAGTAATCTGGTGACTCACCAGCATCACGTTTATCAATACCTAGATAACGAGAGTCTAAACGACCAACAGTTTGACCGCGGTCACGTAATAATTCTTTCCAAAAGAAATTAGTTGGAATATCAAGGTTGTTTTGCTCAACAAACTTCTCAGATAAGCCTGCGTATTTTGCTGCTTGTTTGATAATTGCACGCTTTTCATCTGCAGGTAAAAAGCCTCCTTTAGCAATTGCTGGTAAGAACTTATTTACGGTGAACTGTTCTACTTCAGGAAGTAACTCGTCTAAGTCTTTTGCTTGTAAATCTGCGCTGAGGGCTTTGTGGTACCAAGCTGTTGCTGCAAAGTAAGGTAGGCGGTTAGCTGCTTCTACGGGGCCTTCACGTTTAATACCAATCTCAGTTGGTGAAACTAAAATAACGCCGTTGATATACATCCATTGGCGGTTTTGTAATTCGTGCGCAAGACCTGATACACGTGTTGTACCATAGCTCTCACCAATTAAAAACTTAGGTGAGCGCCAGCGCTCGTTGCGAGAAACAAAGGTATTTAGCCACTCTGCTAAGTATTTGATGTCAGCGTTAACACCAAAAAACATTTTTTGCTGATCTGATTTACTTGGCAGCTCACCCTTTTCGTTTTCAAGTACACGTGAATAGCCGGTATTAACCGGGTTGATATAAACAATATCTGCTACGTCTAAAATTGAATAAGGGTTATCTTTTACGCCATAAGGTTGAACAGGGTAGCCTTCGTCATCAATTTTTAATACACGTGGTCCAGTATAAGCAAGGTGCATCCACACTGATGCAGAACCTGGGCCACCGTTGAACGAAAATACCAGAGGGCGTTTTGTTCTATCGTCTACTTTGTCACGGGTATAATAAGTATATTGCAACGTTGCAACGGCATTGCCTTGCTCATCCCAAACGGGTTGCGTACCAGTGGCGGCGGTATATGAAAAGCGCTCGCCGTTAATGCGTGCTTTATGCTCTGTTACCACCTTGCTGTCAACGTCAATACGACGTGCGTTATCTGCAAAGCTAGGAGTGCTAAAGGTCAGTGTCAGTGCTGTTACCGATAAGCCAATAAAACTAACTAGTTTCATGTTGATTCCTTATTATTCGATTTATAGCTATTAAAAATTAAAGCTGACTCGATGACAAACTAATGAGACTAGTGACCAATATTCGCTGTTGAAGTGGAAATTAACCGAAAATCATGAGCAAATAACAAAAAAATCCTTTTTTTTACTAAAGATAATTTGCTTAATTATTTAGCTAGATTGAAAAATGGCGTATATTTAGCGTGTTTATAATCTGTGCACGTGCGCTTAGAAAAGAGAAGTTATAATGCAAAGAGTGTTAGTTGTTGAAGACAGTAAGGTGGTGCAGCAAGTGTTACGTCACTTGGCTGCTCACTATCTCGATGTCGCTGTCGACTTTGCGTGGTCCCTAAAAGAAGGGATAAATTTAATTGCTGAACACGATTATACTTTAGCATTGGTCGATTTAACCTTGCCAGATGCAATGAATGGTGAAGTGGCTAAGTACACGCTTTCAAAGAATATTCCGACCGTTGTTCTGACTTCTAAAATTGATGAGTACATCCGCCAACAAATGTTAGAGCTTGGTGTGGTTGATTATGTCGTTAAAGATAATCGTGATTCGTACCATTACGCAATAAAGTTAGTTGCACAATTACTCAGAAACGATGGTAGTAAAGCGCTGGTGGCCGATGACTCAGTATTGAGCCGCACTTTAATGAAGCAAATGCTCGAAAAGCAATTATTTGCAGTGAGTGATGCCCAAGACGGTGAGCAAGCGTTGCAAATGCTCAAAGAGGACCCAGAAATTAAATTGTTACTTACTGACTATGCAATGCCAACAATGGATGGTTTTGAGTTGGTTAAAGCGGTGCGTAATTTCCGCGGCCGCGATGACTTAGCCATTATTGGTTTGTCGGGGGCTGGTAAGCATGGTTTATCGGCGCGCTTTATTAAATACGGCGCAAATGACTTTTTAACAAAGCCATTTATGAATGAAGAGTTTCATTGCCGTGTTATGCAAACCATGGAACAACTCGCTCTAATAGCCGATATTAAAGAAAGTGCATATCGCGACCATTTAACAGGCTTACACAATAGACGCTATTTTTATCAATACGCCGAAAAAATATTAAAGAATGTTGAACAAGAGAATGTTTTAGCCTTGCTTGATATTGATTACTTCAAGAATGTTAATGATCAATTTGGTCACGAAGCGGGTGATCAGGCGCTTAAGCAAGTCGCATCATTCTTAAAAGCAAAGTTTGATGATTTTACCGTGGCACGTATTGGTGGTGAAGAATTTGCAGTTGTGCTCAATAATATGGATCTAAAAAAGGCTGAGCAGCGATTAAATACATTTAGAGAGCAGTTAGCCAGCCATGCCTTTTCTATTAATGGCGAGCCTTATTCATTGACCATGAGTATTGGTATGACTCCATTTCAAAAAGTGTCGTTAACAGCTGCTATGCGTATTGCAGATAAAGCGCTATATCAAGCCAAGCAACAACAGCGAAATTGCTTAGTTATTCAATAATTGAGTAAATTGCACCAGCTCAGGTTAATTGTTAATAAAATGCACCATATGGGTGCATTTTTTTTGTTCAAAAACCAATATTAAAATATAAATCATTGAATATTAATAATAAAAAATAGTGGCACAAAGGTTGGATTACATACACCAACAGGATAACAATAAGCGTCCGAAGGGGGCCACTATGAAAATGATTAGTGCAATAATAAAGCCATTCAAACTTGATGATGTGCGTGAAGCACTGGCTGATTTAGGCATTGAGGGGATGACAGTTGTCGACGTTAAAGGCTTTGGCCGTCAACGTGGTCACACTGAACTATATCGTGGAGCTGAATACCAAGTCGATTTTATTCCAAAAATCAAACTTGAAATTGCAACTCGTAGCGAAAATTGTCAACGCGTTGTTGAAACCATCACAAAAATTGCTTCAACAGGCAAAATTGGTGACGGCAAAATTTTTGTTTACGACCTAGACCAAATCGTCCGTATTCGTACAGGCGAACTTGATGAAGAAGCAATTTAAGGGGGAATTATGGAAAACACGATTGTAGAGTTGAAGTTCTCGCTCGACACATTTTACTTTTTGATGTCGGGTGTTTTAGTAATGTGGATGGCGGCTGGTTTCGCTATGCTAGAAGCAGGTTTAGTGCGTGCAAAAAATACAACAGAAATACTAACCAAAAACGTAGCACTATTCTCTATTGCCTGCACTATGTTTTTATTAGTGGGTTACAACATCATGTATGTTGATAACGCAGAAGGTGGTTTTATCCCTTCATTTGGTGCATTAATTGGCACTCAAGCTGCTGATGCAGATCACTCTTTAGAGTCTGATTTCTTCTTCCAAGTTGTGTTCGTAGCAACGGCTATGTCAATCGTATCTGGTGCGGTTGCTGAGCGTATGAAGTTATGGGCATTCTTAATTTTCACTGTTGTTTTAACTGGTTTCATTTACCCAATCGAAGGTTACTGGACTTGGGGCGCAGGCTTCTTATCTGAAATGGGCTTTGTTGACTTTGCTGGTTCTGCAATTGTTCATGGCGCAGGTGCAGCAGCCGCTCTTGCAGGTGTGCTTTTCCTAGGTGCTCGTAAAGGTAAATATGGCAAAAACGGTGAAATCTACCCAATTCCTGGTTCTAACCTACCGTTAGCAACACTAGGTACATTAATCCTTTGGATGGGTTGGTTTGGCTTCAACGGTGGTTCACAACTGCTTATCTCTGACGCTGAAAATGCAACAGCAGTAGGTAAAATCTTCGTTAATACTAACGCTGCCGCTGCGTGTGGTGCAATTGCTGCACTTATGGTGTGTAAAGTACTTTGGGGCAAAGCTGATCTAACTATGGTGCTTAATGGTGCATTAGCTGGTCTGGTAACTATTACTGCTGAACCTGCATCACCAACACCGTTACTTGCTTGTTTACTTGGTCTTCTTGGTGGTTCTTTGGTTGTATTTAGCATCGTTGCACTTGATAAAGCTAAAATCGATGACCCTGTAGGTGCTATTTCTGTACACGGTGTATGTGGTGCTTTAGGTATTATGTTAGTACCACTTTCAAACTCAGATGCAACCTTCGTTAATCAGTTGATTGGCTTAGTATGTATCTTAGGATTTGTGTTCATCGCGTCATCAATCGTATGGGCAATTCTAAAAAATACTATGGGTATCCGCGTTACCGAAGAAGAAGAACTAAACGGTATGGATCAACATGACTGTGGTATTGATGCGTACCCTGAGTTTGTATCAGTTCGCAGTAACTAATCTTTGTGCGTGTTTTTACACGCACAAAAACAAATCATTGTGTGTTCAAATCAAAGCTCTACTTAGGTAGGGCTTTTTTGCAATTAAATAAGTCTTTTCTGATAGGCGATTTAGTCAATTATTAGCTATGCTTTAGGTTCCAATCTAACAAGGAAAAATTATGGATAACAAACTGTTGCTTATTATTATCTCGCTATTTTTACCGCCTGTTGCGGTATTTTTAAAAGCGGGAGCAGGTAAAGATTTAATCATTAACATTATTTTATGTTTTATCTTTTTTATTCCTGCCGTAATTCACTCGCTATGGTTGTGCACACGCTAACCGAGTTTAAGTGACTGTTAATTTTACAGGTGTTAATATTGCCTAGCTTGTCCTGTAAAATTAACTGATCAATAGCGAACTCAATGGCTGATAAAAAAACACCTGCAAAAAAGTCGTCATCAAAAACTAAAGCGGCATCTTCACGCTCTTCTTCTAAGCGTAAAAATTCACCTAAAAATGCTACTAAAGCGGGGATACTAAGAAAGCTTTGGTCAATATTTTGGAAGCTTTCTTTAGCAGTTGTCATTGCTATGACACTGTACCTTATTTACCTTGATGCCAAAATTACCCGCCAATTTGAGGGGAATAAGTGGCAGTTACCAGCCCAAGTCTATGCGCGTGCAATGAGTTTTTATCCTGGGCAATATTTATCCCAGCAAGAAGTTATTTGGGAGTTAAACCGCTTAAATTACTCTTCAGTAAATAAACTCAGCCGTACAGGTCAGTATGTTAAATCTGCTAACAGCATTAAAGTGTATCGCCGTGAATTTGAATTTTATGACGGCCTTGAAGATGCACACGTTATTGAGTTGCGTTTTTCGGGACAAAAGTTAGCAACCATTAAAGATAAATTTGGTCGCCGTTTGAATAGCGCACGGTTAGAGCCAGTACAAATTGCACGTATCGGCAATGACTCAAAGCAAGATCGTGAGTTTGTACCGCTTGATAAATTTCCGCCAATGCTAAAAGACACCTTGCTGGTGGTTGAAGACCGTAATTTCTATGACCATCACGGCGTATCGGTGTGGTCAATTATGCGTGCTTTGTATAGCAATATCAAAGCAGGGCGTACCGTACAGGGCGGCAGTACTTTAACTCAGCAGTTAGCAAAAAATATCTACTTAACTCGTGAGCGCTCTTTGGTACGTAAATTTAATGAGGCGCTAATTGCCTTAATTCTAGATTACCGCTACAGCAAAGATGAAATTTTAGAGGCCTACCTCAATGAAGTGTATTTAGGTCAGTCTTACAATCAAGGTGTTCATGGTATGGGCCTAGCCGCTGAGTTTTATTTCTCAAAACCTGTGGATGAACTTGAATACGACCAAATTGCGTTGTTAGTTGCTATGGTAAAAGGGCCATCGTATTACAATCCGCGCCGTTATAGTGAGCGCGCAATGGAGCGCCGTGATTTAGTGCTGCGATTAATGGTTGAAAACAAGCTTATTGATACACGTGAATATCGCGCGGCATTAAAGCGTCCTATTGATATTGCACCAATGAAAGACAGCCTGCAAAAGTCGTATCCGGGTTACTTAGAATTAGTTAACCGAGAATTAAAGCGCCTACTACCAGATCAGCAAGTGTTAGATGCCGGAGTACGTGTCTTTACCTATTTTGACTTACAAAAGCAAACGGCTATGGAAGAGTCGATTGAAGCAAGCTTGCCGTATCTTGAAAAACGCCCTAAAACAGAAGAGCTTGAGGCAGCGATGATCTCTGTTAATGTTGAAAAAGGTGGAGTGTCGGCGCTAGTTGCAGGCCGTGACGTACGTTATTTTGGCTTTAACCGTGTACTAGATACCAAACGTAATATTGGCTCATTAGTTAAGCCAGCAGTTTATTTAACGGCATTTGAAAGTGGTCAGTTTAATGTTGCCACTTTAGTAGATGACTCACCGCTGCAAGTGACTAACGAACAGGGCAAAGTATGGCAACCAGAGAACTTCGATAAGCAGTTCCGCGGACCAATGCCACTATACAAAGCATTTAGTAACAGTATAAATATTCCTGCGGTTAACACGGGTCTTGATGTTGGTGTAGATAAAGTGGCTGATACTTTGAAGCGTTTAGGTGTAGAAGGGCGTATTGATCAATATCCATCATTACTTTTAGGTGCACTTGAGCTTTCTAGCTTTGAAGTCGCGCAGCTTTATACAACGCTTGCTGCAGATGGTCAGTACCGCGAGTTAACGTCTATTTCAGCACTGACAGACTCAGTAGGTAAAGTGCTTTATAAACATGATGTCACCTCACAAAAACGCTTTGACGATGCATCAATCTACATGACCAAATATGCAATGAAACGAGTGACCAAAGACGGTACAGCAAAGCGTTTAAATGCCCACTTTCCATCAATTCAGCTTGCTGGTAAAACAGGCACCAGTAATGACTTGCGCGATAGTTGGTTTGCAGGTTTTGACCAAAACACAGTTACTGTTGCATGGATTGGTCGCGACGATAACAAGAGCACTGGTTTAACAGGCAGTGTTGGTGCACTAGAAGCCTATATTCGCTACCTTAAACCACTCAATCCTGAAGCTATAGCTGATACACGCCCAGCTTCTATTCGTTGGGCCTTTATTAACGAAGAAACCGGCCTGCAAGCGCCTCCTGGATGCGGCAAGGTTGTACAGCTCCCCATTCTTGCCAGCGAGTTTGAGCCAAGGCCTAATTGTCAGCGTTAAACTTGGCCCTGAAACTATTTAGCTCAATGTATAATTGAGCTAAATTTTGTATGTTGTAGATTGCCATGAATGCACTTCCTTCAGTGTTTCTGGCAAGCGAACTGACGTTTATAGAGTTTGAATTGCAGTACTTTATTGGATGACTTGTAGAATAATTAATTATTCTTGTATGCCTAAATCAGACATTGATGCTGTGAAAGCTATTAACCTACCATTAGTATGATTTTATTTTGAAGTCTTGCTCCTTCCTCATGCTTTCACTTGTATTTTATAAGGTTGCTTGATTTACTTCAGATAAATATCGACTAATTATTGCAGCACTACTAGTTGTAAATATTAAAAAATAAAAGCCTCATAATGAGGCTTTTAGAATCGTTGCTTATCTTACTAATTTAATCGAAATTAAAAGTCATAAGAAGCAGATAGTTGGACTCGACGAGGAGATTGATAACTTTCCGCTAAACCAAATGTTGCACTGTCATCACCAGCCGCTATTTCAGCAACTTCGTCATAACGAGTTGCTGTAGCTGCATCAAATACATTGAAAATATCTAATGCGAAGCGTACTTTTTGGTCATTAAAATGCAGGTTGTACGTAAAGTTAAGATCTAATCGCGCTGTCCAGGGAGTTGTTCCCATGCTGCCGCGAGGGTAGCGTTTATCACCAACATAATAAGTATCGCCATAATCATATAAGTCTGGGTTTGGTGTATAGCCCGCACCTAATGCTGTCCAAGGACGACCAGAAGCAACATTTAGATTTGCGCCTACTAAGAAGTTTTCAGTAACTGCGTATGCACCGTAAACTTTAATATTGTGACGACGGTCTGCTGGTAAGTTACCGTTAGCACCATCCATAAGATAAGGGTAATCCCAGTCTTGTGTTAAACCAGCATCATCTTGACCATTATCAGATTTAACAAAACCTTCTGTGTTACCGTAGTTATGTGACCAAGTGTATAGTGCTTTTAAAGACCAAACCTCATCCCAACTTTTCTCAATTGAAAGGTCAACGGCAGCGTAACGACGTTTAGCTTCAGGATAACCTAGCTCTTCAGCTGTGAAGCTATACTCTTCAGTTACACCGTCACCATCTAAGTCAAAATTAAATGTTGCGCCATTACCTGGGTTGAATAAGAACCAGTTTTCACCAAGATATTCACCATTTTCATCTCTAAAGATGTATGAGCCATCATCAATTTGATTACCAAGTGTGCGGTATGTACCTTTGATGCTCCAAGACCAGTCATCATTAATCGCTGCTTGATAACCTACAATGATTTCATCATTATACATAGGCTCAAGGTCTTTATCTGCTAGGGTGTTTGAAGGTTTTGCAGTTCCGTCACCACCATTTGAAATAGCGATATCACCTAATTGATTGCTCAAACCTACAGGAGTACCGTCAGCATTAAGACCCTCATACTCATACCAAGTGTGGATATAAGTTTCGGCACCTGCAAGGCGAATGTTCGTATTTGCAGCAACAGGTAAGTAATATCGACCTGCGGTAATAAATAATTTACTGTCACCGTCACCATTGATATCCCAAGATGCACCTAATCTTGGCGCAATTTGGTTATCAATAGATACAAATTCATCACCATCAGCATTGTAGTTTGTGAAACTGTCATTACGTAGACCTAAAGTTAACGTTAAGTTATCTGTAACAGCCCATTGATCTTCGATATAAATCGCCCAGTTTTCAACTTCAAATGCACCACCATTCTTATAGTTACGTACACGAGTTGTTTTCATTTCTTCTGGAAGAATATAACCGTTTGGAAGGCGAGCACCTTCTTCGTATGTTCTGTAGTAGTAGTAAATACCACCAGAGTTAATCGTAGTTGCATCTGATGTATTGGTTTCTGAGTCATAACCAAATCTTAATGTATGCTCATCATTTAAGTACCAATCAAAGTCAACGCGCAATTGCTCGCGCTTATCTTCATTGGCGCCTACAGTGAAGTTTACATAACAGGTAGTATCAACACCTAAGTCTGCGTCATAGCCAGTAGGGCAGTCATCAAAGTCAGAATAATCAGTTTCTGAGAATTTAACTTCACCATACATAGCAGACATGCTTAAGTCATCAGTTAGGTTACCTGTATAACGTACTGCAAAACTTTCACCACCGCGTTTGTGATAAGCTGTACCACCATCTACTGTGTAGTTCCCAACGCCATTAGGATCTTCGATTGTGCTTTCTGAGTATGTGCGTTCATCGCTAAAACCCCAAAGCATTAATTGATGATCATCATTAATGTTCCAGTCAATACGCGCTAGATAGTAAGGGTCATCATCTTTTTCTTTTGTTAGAGAGGTTTGAGAAGCGTTACCGTACTCTTCTTCGATATCACGGAATGTATAAATTCCGTAGAAGAAAAGCGTATCTTCAATTAGTGCACCTGAAGCATAAATATTTGTTTCAAATGAGTTTACATAGTCATCTTGGTTGTTAACAAATAAATCACCAATACAGTGACCATCAGCAGCCTCACAACGATCATTTTGTAAGTAAACTGAATTTGGTGCTTGTTCTCTTAATGAATCAGGAGAGTAAATTGACTCAACACCAAAGTGAAAGTCATTCGTACCTGATTTTGTTACTGCAGAGATCAGGCCACCAGTTGTTCGACCAAACTCAGACGAATAACCACCAGTCTTAATTTGGAAGCTATCATATGCTGAGAATGGAATGGTTGCGCCACCTAAACCGTTACGGAAGTTAGTCATATTAAGACCATTTACGTAATATGCGTTTTCTGCGACAGATGAGCCACCGAATGATGCTTGATCACCAAAGCGACTATCACCTTCAGTTGCACCAGGGGCTAGTAAAGCAACTGATGTTAATGAACGAGCAACTGGTAATAATTCAAGTTCTTCTGAACTAATGTTCAATGATGATTCCGTAACCGAAACGTCAACAGCACGAACTGCGCCACCAACAACTGCAATACGTTCTATATTACCTTCAACCAATGGAATCTCGAGTAGTGCAGTTTTACCAACACCGATAATTACATCGTTGATCTGTGCTTTTTCAAAACCAGCTTGTGACACTGTTACATTATATTTACCAACAGGTACTTGGTTAAGATTAAACTGGCCATTTGCATCTGCAATGAGAGTTTTTTCATAACCTTTTGACTTATCGGTAATGGTGATTGTTGCACCAGCTAAAGAAACACCAGACTGAGTAATGATGTTACCTTTGATTGCACCATTAACATTGTCAGCCATAGCAGGCATTGCTGCACTTAAGGTCATAGCAACAGCTGCAGCTGTGAATGAACGCTTAAATGTTTTTGAAAAGTTGTTTTTCATTGAGCTTTCCCTGTGAAATTTTAGATTTTTGATTTGTTATTGTTTGTTAATAACTATCACGCTTTGTTTTTTATTTATTTGGAGTTTTAACCATTAAATAAAGCGTGAAACAAATTGGTAACACATTAGGGACATACAGATCAATTTTTTATATTACAAATACGATAAACTTACAAAAAAACGCCTTGGAACGATCTAAAGTTGATATTTTTTGCTTGTTTATACAAAAAATACACAGATGTAACTTGATGTAATTGCGTTAAGTAAATTTTAATTCTACTTTTAATTCTTATAAAACAGTTTGTTGGGAATTTTATGTCGTTTTCGTTACATTTTAAAATATAAATGCAGGAAAAAATCATTTGGTTTGTATAAATGATGTTTTAATTATAATATTTTTGGTTTTAAATTTTCGAAAATAATCTGATCTATTATTTTCTGAGGGGGTAAACGTTTGGAAGTATAGGCCACCGATTAAAGTGACCTATTTTATTTTTTAGATTAAAGCTTCGCGAATGCGCGCTCTGCGGCTGCAATGGTGTCGTTGATCTCTTTTTCAGAGTGCTCAGCACACACAAAGCCAGCTTCGAAAGCAGAAGGAGCTAGGTAAACGCCTTCTTCAAGCATTAAGTGGAAGAACTTTTTAAAACGCTCTAAATCACACTCAGTCGCTTGTTGATAGCTAGTTACTTTTTCTTTATCAGTAAAGAAGAAGCCGTACATTCCACCTGCGTAGTTTGTTGTAAGTGCAATGCCTGCTTTTTTCGCAGCGGCTTCAAAGCCTTCACAAATTGCTTTACTTTTAGCTTCTAGTTCATCGTGTAGACCTTCAGCGCATAATAATTCAAGCGATTTTAAGCCTGCTGCCATGGCAATTGGGTTACCTGATAATGTACCCGCTTGATAAACAGGGCCGACAGGTGCGATGTAATCCATGATTTCTTTCTTACCACCAAATGCACCCACTGGCATACCGCCGCCTATTACTTTACCTAAGCAAGTAAGGTCTGGTTTGATATTGTAGTAAGCTTGTGCGCCACCTAAAGCAACACGGAAACCTGTCATTACTTCATCAAAAATAAGCACAGATTTGTATTCATCACACACCTCACGTAAACCTTCTAAGAAGCCTGGTACAGGTGGAATACAGTTCATGTTGCCAGCAACTGGCTCAACGATGATACAAGCGATTTCGTCAGCGTATTTTGCGAAAATGGCTTTTACTTCATCAAGATTGTTAAACGACACCGTTAATGTGTGCTTAGCGAAGTCTTCAGGAATACCTGGTGAGTTAGGTACACCCATAGTCAGCGCGCCTGAGCCTGCTTTTACAAGTAGTGAGTCAGCATGACCATGGTAACAGCCTTCAAACTTTAAGATTTTGTCACGACCAGTGAAACCACGTGCTAAGCGAATCGCACTCATGGTTGCTTCAGTACCTGAGCTTACCATACGTACTTTTTCGATTGATGGTACCAGCTCTTTTACTTTCTCGGCCATTAAGATTTCAGTTTCGGTTGGTGCACCATAGCTTAAGCCATTTTCAACGGCTTCTAATACCGCTTGTTTAATAGCAGGGTGGTTATGACCCATGATCATTGGTCCCCATGAACCAACGTAATCGATATAACGGTTACCATCAGCATCAAAGGTAAAAGGACCTTCTGCTTTAGTGATGAATAAAGGAGTACCGCCAACGCCATTGAAGGCACGAACTGGTGAGTTTACACCGCCTGGGATTGATTCTTGCGCGCGATTAAAAAGATCTTGGCTAATTGTCATGAATAGTCCTATTGGGTTGTCACGTTAAATGAGTTGGTTTGTAAGGGCTCAAAGAGCCCAAAACGAAGCGAGTTAACTATTACGTTTACGGCTAAACCAAGGCACGTCGACTTCATATTGCTCAACTTTGTCGGCAACATCTAAGGTTAGAGCAAACAACGCCATGCGGATTAACACGCCATTTTGAACTTGGCGGAAAATTGCTAGGTTGTCGTTGCTATTTAAATCGTTATCAAGCTCGTTTGCTTCTAAACGGCTATCACGAGGCAGTGGGTGCATCAGTACTGAGTTTGGTTTACAGTGTGCATTGTAAATTGCTTGGCTGATACGAAAACCACCACGGTATTTGTTCGCTTCTTCTTGTGAAGGGAAGCGCTCTTCTTGAATGCGGGTTTGATATACAATATCAGCCGCTAAGTTGCCTTCCATTTTATCTACTAGTTGAATTTTATGACCGGCGTTATCAACAGCATCTAAAATGTAGTCTGGCATTTGTAAGCCATCAGGTGCCACCATAGAGAATTTTACGTCTTTATAATGACACAGTAACTTAGATAAAGAGTGCACAGTACGGCCGTATTTTAAATCACCCACAAGGGCAATGTGCATACCGTCGATACTTTGGTTGAAACGGCCAAGTTCACGTTCAATCGTTAGTAAGTCAAGTAGGGCTTGAGTTGGGTGCTCATTTGGGCCGTCACCGCCATTGATTACTGGTACATCACACCCAGTGGCAAACTCAGCAACGGAGCCTGCATCAGGGTGGCGCATTGCGACTGCATCTGCATACGCAGAGATAACACGAGCGGTGTCATATAACGATTCACCTTTTGCTAGCGCAGAGCTTTGCATGCCTGTTGTTTCGCGGACTAAGCCACCTAGTAAGTTAAATGCGGTACCAAAGCTTACGCGAGTACGCGTGCTTGGTTCAAAGAACAAGTTCGCTAAAATTGCGCCCTCTAAAACATTGGTGCGCTTTTGCTTTTTAGCATAAGGCTCCATTTTCTTAGCAACTGCAAAAATACGTTCAATACAATCTCGATCAAGCTGATTGACCGACAGGATATTTTCACCTTGGAAACTTAGCATGGGGTTTGTTCCTAATCACATTTATAGGGCGCTGGCACTCGGTATGGGAGGCCGCATAAATTTGCGCAGTACTATAGCAAATTTTTAGCGTACACAGCAGCAAATTATAAGTTAGGTTTAATAATTGCCAGTGCCACTATAGCTAAAAGGATGAGTACCGGAACTTCATTAAAAATACGGTAAAAGCGATCGCTACGTTTATTGCGATCATGCTTAAAATCAGCCAGTAATTTAAAGCAGTAGCCATGATAGATATAAAGAATAATCACTAATACCAGTTTGTAGTGCAGCCACATGCTGTATCTAAACCAATCACGACCATATTCAAAAATCGTTAATACGCCAAACACGAGTGTTAATACGGCAAACGGCGTAACGAAATAAAGTAAACGTCGCTCCATGACTTTTAGCATTGAGTTACAGGCTTTTTCTTCACTCATTGCGTGGTAAACGAATAGCCGAGGCAGGTAAAAAATACCGGCAAACCAAGCGATCATAAAGAACACATGAAACGTTTTATAAACTAATAGCGCAGTCATTTAAGTATCCATTTTAATTGTTATAACAAACTGTTGCGTATGGTAAGGATATGCCTGATTTGATCCCAACGCAAAAGACCCATAATTTGTTGGTTATCAAGTAGGTTGTATATATACACCGCACCGCTGCGTTTATCTTTCAGTAAATCAAAGGCATCGGCTAACGTTGCTTGGCTACTTAGCCCAGTAAGGTTGACGTATTTGATATTACTATTTTGATCAGACATTAGACTTAAATCATATTCAGCAAGACGATAGCCGTTTTCTTCATCATGCACAATAAGCGGCGTTTGGCTATCAAGGGCATCAAGCGATTCTTTGATTTGCTGTTTGTCATCACTGTAAAGTAACTTGAATTGTTCATCCATTTCAGCCATTACTCCGACTTTTTGTAACGCTTCGGTAGCTGGCGATATTTGATACTCAAGCCCTTGGAAATCAAGTTGCTGCATAAAAATAGAGCGGTTACCAAAAAACTGCAGTGCCGTGACATAAGCCGTTGAGATCACCAGCATGGCTGGCACAATAATCTCTGGACTTGAGGTTAACTCCATAACCGTAGTGAGTGCAGCAAGTGGTGCGTGCAATGTAGCTGCCAATAATCCTGCCATGCCAAGCATGCTGTAGGTACCAGTAATATCAACTCCCGGGCTAATAAACTGAGCAAAAAAAGCCATTAAAGTGCCCATTAATACCCCAAGCCCAATTACAGGACCGATGATCCCGCCAGGAATACCCAAGCCAATAGCAAATAAGGTGGCGAGTAATTTGGCAATCAAGATGGTAGTTAAAAACTGCACATCATCTGGTGATTCAATGGCAATAGTGATAGCGCTCATACCTGAGCCCATTGCATGGGGAACCATATAAGCAATTAAGCCTGCGATTAAACCTGCCAGTAATAGGCGAGGGAACATGCTTAGCGGTTTAAAAGTGCGGATTATAAGCATCAAGTTTTGGTTAAATGCATAAGCAACAGCACCAAGTGCCATACCAAAGATGATTAAAAATGGGTAATGCCAACCACTCAATGGATTCATAGTAATAAGTGCAAGCTCAGAAGCGTCACCAAATACAAATTGAGTCGCTAATGCGCCAGTTACCGCAGCGAGCATGATGGGCACGAAAATATGCACTTTATATTCTCTAAGCACCACCTCCATTACGAAAATAACGGCTGCAAGCGGGGTGTTAAATGAGGCGGCGATACCGGCTGCAACACCACACCCTGTTAGGGTACGCATTGCATTGTGTGGAAGGTGTAATTTATCGGCCAGTAAGCTGGCGCCCGTTGCACCCATATGTACCGAAGGGCCTTCTCGACCTACCGAAAAACCACTTATCAGGGCTAATGCTCCACCGACAAATTGGTTCACCGTGTTGTAAAGCGGCATATGACCATAATGTTTTTTAATGCGGTGTATTACAAATGGAATGCCAAGGCGATAATGCTTAAAGCCAGTTAGAGCTGCAAATAGAGCAATTAATAAGGCGGCACTGACCGGAAGAAGAACTCGTTCAAGAGTGGGTAGTGTTGAGAAGTCATCAGGCTTCTCAAGAAATAAACTCTGGAAAAACATGATAGTGAGGCGAAAAAGAATGATTAAAACTGCCGCAATTAACCCTGCACTTACACCAAGTAAGCACAACTGCACAGATGTTTTAGGCTTTGCTAAACGACGTCTTAGTCTTTCAAGCCACATGCATATTTCCTCACAGCACTTTTGAGCCGCAGTTTAGCAAATCAAATTCACTAAGTCCTTGTGATTTTGAAATTAATAAGTAATTTACTCAATGAAGGTTATCGGTACGGTTACTATTCAGCTGATCCGTAAGAGAAGGTAAATGTGCTTTAATTGCATGAGATAGTTCGGGGACGAGCCCAGCATGTTTTTTATGTACAACAGTATTGACTGTCATTTGTCTAAGTACAACAACTTCAAATTCTTTTCGCAAGTTATGAATATCAATTTCAAGTGCAGGGTAGAGCACATTGTCAACTCGGCCTTTCTTTAGCATTCTTAATATATGGTTTAAATCTTCATTTAGAATTACACGCGCTTGAATATTAAACTCCTTGAGCAATTCAAGGTCTCCCATCGAGCTCATAATACTAATGTTTTTATCGTCTAAGTTAGTACGGTTACATGTTTCAGATTTACGACATATTAAGACAATATTTACGGTACCTAAGCTTGGTTCAACGACGATAATATCATCGAACTTACTTAGGTTGCTTTTTGAACGAACTATATCCCCATCGACTATCCCAGCATTAAGTAATAGCACGCCTCTGCGTGAGGGCACGGCTTGAAGTTGAGTTTTGATATTTAATTCATCATAAACAGTTTCCATAAACTGTTTGAATGGCGCTATATGAGGGATATCTATATAGGTAAATAATAACTTTTTGGGTTTTATATAGTGTGTTGTCGATTGTGAATTGTCATCAAATAAGCTCTGTAGTTGAGCTAGTTTGCTTTGATTCTCTGGTGTGTTTTTAATACCAATAACGAGTGGGAAATCTGTAAATTGTCTGACTATTTTCGGTTCAGGTAACCCCTTTTCAATAGCAAAATAACCTAAAATCTCAGGAGCTGAAATGACAAACTTAACCTGATTAGTCGTTAATAAGATGAATAACTGCTCATCGGTGGCGACTCGAATGATGCTGTCATCATAAGCTTGAATTATGTTCTCAATATATCCAGGATAGACATAAGAGTCGACTACAGCCACTTTATTATCATTAAAGAGCTTTTCTAAATTATCAAATGCTTGTTCATTCTGTTGATTTGTTAACACAGCAAGTTGTGAGTTAAAAATAGTAGGAGAAGCGATAAAGCCTGGTTTTATTTCCGAGAGCCAAGCTGGGTAGTAACCTAGATACCCCGGTTGTTCGGCCTTTTCGATTGCATCTTGCCATGGTAAGTATTCAACATTAAGCTCAATTCCTTGTTTTGCAAGTGTGTTTCTCAATGAAGCAATCGCATTACCGCCATTTGCCATTTTACTGCTGGCATAGGGAGGAACTTCTAAAGATGTAATTTTCCATGTTTCATTATCAGCAGCAGTGACACTACCCGACATACCCAGCATTAATAGGATGAGTGGCAACAAATAGGTTCGCATAAAACAATATCATCATTGATCGTTCAGTAATTATACGCCTAAATTACAACCTTTTTGTATTTTTATTGGTCTTTTTAGCTAAAACTCGGGCAATCCTATTATCTAAGATGATGAGTTTAAAGTGTATAGCCTACCCGTGCTGTTATTAAGTACGGATATTGCTCCCTTGAGATACTTGATTAAAACACTCGGGTATTAGATAATCGCCACATTATAGGTTTTGAGGGTCTCGGTATGTCTGATGAGTTGCCAATTAAGTTCAGCGATGCAGCAGCTGTTCGTGTTAAACAGTTAATCGAAGAAGAAGAGAATCCGGATCTAAAGCTACGTGTTTATGTAACAGGTGGTGGTTGTTCTGGGTTTCAGTACGGTTTTACTTTTGATGAAAAAGCCAACCCTGGCGATTTAGAGATTGAAAAAAACGGTGTTACCTTAGTGGTCGACCCGATGAGTATTCAATACTTAGTCGATGGTACGGTAGATTATACTGAAGGGTTAGAGGGCGCACGTTTCTTCGTTAACAACCCTAACGCAACAACAACTTGTGGTTGCGGAGCTAGCTTTAGCGTTTAAAAATTTTTTGAAAAAGCCACTTTATGTGGCTTTTTTATTGTTCATACTCTCTTAATCCCTTCATTAATGCACTCACGCATCAGCAGAAGTAAGTTTTAGCTTCTGAGTTTAAGAATAACAAAAGAATAGAAACCTTAGTTGTTAGCAGTTTTATCGTAACGGTAATTTAGTTGCTTTCGGGTAATACCAAGTAATCAGCAGCTAGCTGAAAATACACATCAATCAACCTGTTCAGATCGCATTGCCAAAGTTAAGGGCTGAGTTTGAAAGCTTGGTTGTTGAGTAAGAACTTATAAAAGGAATAGGTTCATTTTGAGGTTCTAGGCATGCATCTATATAAGGGTATTGTGTTGTGGTTCAGTCAGTAAACGTCGTTGCTGCAATTAGTTATTGCAGTAATTGGCAGATTGGTATTCGAGACCATACGACACAGTTCTCCTTGCTTATTAGTGCTAAGAAAACGAAATCGTTAGCTCGTTTAGGTAACTTCGTTGCGCCTTGATTAATAATAAGTGACTCTAGTGTTGAGTCACTTTAATCATCAGTAAAAAAAAGCCCAAAACGAATACAGAGGCGATTAATATATATACAAATCCTTTTTTCCCCTGCTTAATTGGTACACGATTGTGTCTAAGAAACAGGTACCACGCTACACAGAGTACAATTGGCAACAAAAATAATATACGAAACATTTCTTAACCTTTTTCAGTATTTACATACACTTTAAGCATAAATTTACAGTTTATAAAGCGATAATTTAAGTGTGATAAGGTTTCAATTGATTAATTTTTTGGTACAGTTAACAACTGGCAATAGAGCACATGCTTTAATTTTAGCTACAATTAAGTTTGTTTAACTATGCGGTCCATTCCTAAAAGAAGGACATTTGTATAATTATTCATCCAAAGCATAAGTTATTAGTATATAATGTGTTCAGGAGTGAGACGGGCAAAATTTCACTCTAAATTTTTAATTTAAATCATCTAGTAGGAGATGTATTTTATGATGGGTAAAACAGTTTCTTCTGAAGAAAACTCAAAATTAACGAAATGGCTTAAGACGAAGCGCCATGAGAAAGGTCACACAATGCGCAGTCTTGCACAAGTGTTAGGTACGCCTCACTCTTTTATTGGTAAAATTGAAAACCAAGAGCGTCGTTTAGATGTTATTGAGTTTATGCGTTATTGTGATGCGCTAGAAGTTGACCCATACGAAGGTCTTAACTTATTAAAAGACGCATAATTGTTGACTACCCAGAAGTTTTTAACTTCTAGCATATAGTATGAATAGTGCATGGATGCACTATTTAAGCCCCGCTATTGTAATCCCTATACTTTATTTACATACGTTTTTATTTTGTTAATTTTTTTTTGTGGTAGTTGTTTTCTAACGCATAAAGCTTATGGCGAATTAAGAACAAAAATACCAATGATGGAATAACCATAAGTGCTGTTAGCACAAAAAACATGGCCCAGTTACCATCTAACCAATCATCAATTACAACGCCGCTGTAACTTGAAAGCAAAGTTCTACCTAAATTACCTAACGAGGCAAGAAGCGCGTAGTGCGTTGCACTAAATGCTCTGTCGCAGAGCATAGATATAAATGCCACCATAGCAACGAGAGACCATGCTTGGGTAAAGCCATCAACGATAATGGCAAAGGCATACAGACTCAATTTAGGGCCCGCAATAGCAATCCAAGCAAAAGCTAAGTTTGAAGCAGCCATCGCAATACCACTAATAAACAAGCCCTTTACAATGCCATAGCGTTGATTAAATAGACTCCCTAAGAATGTGAAAGCGATGGTAAGCACTGCAGTGCCCACTTTCGAGAAGGTGGCAATGTCACTATTCGAAAAGCCTACTTCTTTATAGAACACAATAGACATTCGTCCTAAAAAGGCTTCACCAATTTTAAATAAGAAGATAAAAGCTAATAATGCGAGTGCTGTTTTAACACCATTACGCGCAAAGAAGGTTTTGAATGGATCAATAACAGTTACAGCAAGCCATGCGATTATTTTTGTCAGTTTGCTTTGTTTGGCACCAGCTAACTTTTGTTGGTAAGTGCGTTCAAGTTCAGCTTGCACAAGTTCGCGGTTAGAATCAGGCTCTTTTGCCCAAAAAACACTGCTCATCAGTAATAACATGACAACAGATAAGAAAAAATAAACTTCAGGCCAGTCAATTGATGGAATGTCAGCTAAATAAAAAGGCATGGCACCAAGTAAAGCATAGCCACTCCACCAACCTGATGTTGCCATCGCTGCTGCAGCGGTAGCTTTATGGCTTTCATTCTCGGCTAAGGTATCAATACGAAATGCATCAATAGCAATATCTTGGGTCGCAGATGCAATAGCAATGACTAAACAAATTGCCGCTGCAAACCAGAGGTTAGCTTTAATATCTAAACCTGCAAGTGCAAAGGTGCCAATAAAAATGACTGACTGACACAATAAAATCCAGCTGCGGCGCTGACCAAGCCAATTGAATAAGAATGGTAACTTGACGCGGTCAACTAATGGAGACCATAAAAAGTTAATACTGTAAGCACCGAAAACTATACCAAATAAGCCGATCATGCTTCGGCTTAGGCCCTCATCTTTTAACCATGCCGACAAAACAGAGCCAATCAACACCCATGGAAAGCCACTGCTGATACCAAAGATAAAAATGTTGATTAAACGTTTGTCTTTGAAATACGAAAAGTACTCTGAAATTGAAAGAGGGTTTGTCATAGTATTGCCAATTGATGGGGCTAAGAAGCCCCTAATTATTATTGATTAGCGTCAAGCACTTTAACGTTTAAAATAACGATAGGTGTTTTTGGTACAAAGCTGTAACCAATTTTTTCGTTGTATGCGGTTTCTGTACGCATAATTTTATCAAGTGTTTCATAGCCATCCATAACCATACCAAAAACGGCAAAGCCCCAATCGCGGCCCGGGTTTAAATGGTCATTGTCGTCCATGTTAAAAAAGAATTGGCGAGTGCCTGAGTGCGGCTTACGGTCTTGGTACGCCATAGCGATACTGTACATATCATTTTTTAAGCCATTACCACTTTCGTTAAAAATAGGGTCGTATTCGTGCAAGCCATCGTAGTCTTTGTCATAACCCCCGCCTTGGATCACAAAATCGCGTTCGTTATCGTCGTCGCGTTCTACACGGTGAAAAACACTGCCTTGGTAACTGCCATCAGCAACGTAGGTTAAAAAGTTATTCACGGTAATCGGCGCACGAGAGCGGTCCATTTCAACCACGATGCTGCCAAGTGTCGTGACAATTTCAACACGTGGAAACATATTGTCTTTTTGAATAAACTTACCTTCAGTTGCTGCAAATGAACTGTGAGCAAATAATAAAATAAAACTGAGTAAGAGAATGCGCTTCATAGTTACCCCTCTAAATAAGCGATTAATTCTGGGTCAGATACAATGCGGGTAATTATTTGTTCAGTCAACTTATTAAGCTGACTTTCAATTTTCGCACGGTCATGACTTAAAGGCCCTTCTAAATTAGCACCACCTCGATACACCTTACTAAAGTTGCTGTTATTTCTAATCACACGAACACCTAACTCAATACTGGCAACACTTGTGTGTGTCATCAGTTTTTCAGTTACGACGGCTTGTAGTTTATGAATGTCAACTTCAAAGCGAGTTGTTGCAAGGTTAGAAATATTGGCTCCATTTCTACTCAATGCGCTATCGAGGGTACTCTTGAGCGAATCTGCTATTCCTGGGCTGGCTAAAGTCTTCACTTTACCGGATTCAATGATTTTTAGAGTGACATTATCACCTCTTAAATCAATAACACTGGTACTTACGTTGCTATCTATATGGGTGATTTTACCACTTTGATAAACAGGGTTTAAAATTAGTTGATTAGGCTGATTACTACACCCAGCAAGCGCTAATAATGCACATAAAGAAAGTAACTTTCTCATCTAGATTGCTCCATCAATGATTTTTAGTTGCACTAAGTACGACAAACTTTTTGTTAGAACCTAATAGTTTGCAATTGCCGAACATGCGCTTTAGTTTTTCATGGTAGTCGAGGTGGCGATTACCGATAATCCTTAATTCACCACCTTGTTTAAGAGTATGTTTGGCTTGTTTAAACATTTGCCAAGCGATGTGATCAGTCACAGCTTGTGCTTGGTGAAACGGTGGGTTACATAAAACAAGATCAGCACTGTCAGGTTCAAAATCGGTTAAGCAATCGTTTTGTATAAACTCACATTGCTCAAGTTGTTCAGGTAGATTGTGGGTAACATTTAGTTTTGCTGATTCAACGGCCATATACGATTCGTCAACAAAAGTGACATGGGCTTTAGGGCAGCGTTTTAAAGTCATCAAGCCAACTACGCCGTTGCCACAGCCTAAATCAATAATACGACGAGCTTTGCTAGTTTGTGGTAAATAGTTAAAGAAAAAACGTGCGCCAATGTCTAACGAATCTCTAGAAAATACATTCGCATGGTTTTGAATTTCAAATTCACTGCCTTCAAGTGGCCAACTTACAGGGAAGGGGGCTTTTTTATCAAAGCCACTGGTTTTACTGATTACTAAGCGAGACTTTTTAACTGCTAAGCTGGTTGAGGTATCACCAATATACTGATTAAAGGCTTTAATTGTTGAATTATGGATATCTTTGGTCTTACCTGCGGCAATAACTGCAATGTCTTTAGGAAGAGCTGCGCTAATAGCTGCAAGCTGATGCTGTAAATAGCCTAAATTACGGGGCACTTTTAAGATCACTAAATCAACCTGGCTTGGTAAAGCTTGTAATGAATGAAGCTGCTTAACTGAATCAATCGTTAACTCATTGGCTTTTAAATTGTAACGTGTTGCTTGATGACCAATATACGAATCGTTAACTGAATAAACTGTTAATGAACTGAATGCGCAAGCAAGTGCGCCAAAGCTGTCATTCAAAATGAGCACTGAATTTGCGTCAGGATGATGTTCTTGTACATAATTGACAAGGTATTCATCACCAGAATCCCAGGCTTGAAGACTGCGATTTTTTTGATCTAAAGGAAAACGTTCTAGGGTATAGGTGTTATCACCGAGCTGTGCTTGGGTGGTCATCATGATTTTACGATAAGTATTTAAGTATAGGTAAATTCTAACATGCAACAGCCAAACGCCAACCCTAATCATTTACCTGAGGGGTTTTCTTATCAAGCGAAGGCTTTAAGTGCGCAAAAAAGTCTCGATTTATTTTATTACCTACAGCAACATCTTAATTGGCAGCAGCCTTCTATTAAAGTTTATGGAAAAAGTCATGTGATCCCCCGTTTGCAGTGCTTTATTGCTGATCCGAATGTTAATTATGGCTATTCAGGGTCCCAGCTAATTGTTGAACCTTGGCCAGCGGTGCTTGATGCCATGCGTAAACGTTTAACAGCGCAATTGCAGATACCTTTTAATGCATTATTGGTAAATTTATACCGTGATGGTCAAGATTGTATGGGCTGGCACAGCGATGATGAAAAAGAGCTCGGTCAGCAGCCGACTATTGCATCAATATCTCTGGGGGCTGAGCGGAAATTCAAAATAAAGCATAAACACACTAATGTGCAACACGATCTTATTTTACAAAGTGGTAGCTGCTTAATTATGAATGGCCATAGTCAGCGTGATTACCAGCATTGCTTGCCCAAACAACAAAGGTTAAAACATCCTCGAATTAATCTTACCTTTCGCTCAATACGATAAAATCATTGGTAAAATGAGCCACGCCCTTGATATAGTAACGGCCAATTATTTTGCAATTAAAGGTCTATGACACATGTCAATGCAACAACAAATTGAGGAAAAGCTCGCTGCGGGTATCGAATGTAAACACCTGAATGTTGTCAATGAAAGCCATATGCATAGCCGTGGAACAGAATCGCATTTTAAAGTGGTGGTTGTGAGTGAAGAGTTTGCAGGTAAACGCTTACTTGCCCGACATCGTCAAATTAATGAGCTATTAAAAGATGAATTAGCAAACCACATTCATGCATTAGCGATCCACACATTTACTCCTGAAGAGTTTAGTGAACAACAAGGACAGGCACCTGAATCACCTAAATGCTTAGGCGGCTCAAAGTTCGACTAAATTAGCAGGACAGTCACCCAAAGTTAAGTGGACAGTCACTCTAAATGGGTGCTTACCCCAGAAAGATTTCAGTGGGTCTGAACAGTTTTATACTGATCAGACCTGTATTTTAACTATTAGCCTTTAAACTAGCGCTAATTTTTATTGTGATAGATATAGGATGATCAATGGTCATTAAGCCTAAAATTCGTGGATTTATTTGCACTAACGCACACCCGGTAGGCTGTGCTGAGCATGTACAAGAACAAATTAACTATGTGAAAGCGCAAGGACCACTGAGCAACGCACCAAAGAATGTACTCGTTATTGGTGCATCTACTGGGTACGGCCTAGCCTCGCGTATTACTGCTGCGTTTGGTGGCGGTGCGAAAACGTTAGGTATTTTCTTTGAAAAAGAAGGTAGTGATCGTAAAACAGGCTCTGCAGGTTGGTATAATACTGCAGCATTTCAAGCGGCAGCTGAAGAAGCAGGTTTGTGGTCTAAGAATATCAATGGCGATGCGTTTTCTAACGAAATTAAGCAAAAAGCAATTGATACTATCAAAGCTGATCTAGGTAAAGTTGATTTAGTTATCTACAGCCTTGCGTCTCCTCGTCGTACTGATCCAAATACGGGCGAAACTTACTCGTCAACGCTTAAGCCAATTGGTTCTGATATCACAACGAAGAATCTAAACACTTCAAAGCGTGTGATTGATGAAGTAACGGTTGAAGCAGCAAGCCAAGAAGACATCGACAATACAATTAAAGTTATGGGCGGTGAAGATTGGGAAATGTGGATTGACGCATTAAAAGAAGCGGATGTTCTTGCTGATAACTTCAAAACGACTGCCTACACATATATTGGTAAAGAATTAACATGGCCAATTTACGGTCATGCGACAATCGGTAAAGCCAAAGAAGATCTTGACCGTGCAACGCAAGCAATCAAAGAGTCTACGAAAGACTTAAATGGTGAAGCGTATGTGTCTTCATTAAATGCGGTTGTAACACAAGCAAGCTCGGCAATTCCAATTATGCCTTTATATATTTCTGCTTTATTCAAAGTAATGAAAGCAGACGGTACATACGAAGGCACAATAGAGCAAATTCACGCGTTATTTACTGAAAACCTTTACGGTGAGACGCCACGTTTTGATGACGGTGGTCACTTATTCCAAAACTACAAAGAGTTAGAAGATGATGTTCAAGCTCGTGTGCAACATGTTTGGGATACTGTAGATACAGATACTATTGACGAATTAACGGATTACGTGGGTTACCACAACGAATTTTTACGTTTATTCGGTTTTGGTATCGACAGTGTAGATTACGAGCAAGATGTGAATCCTGATGTTGCGATTTCGCAGCTTATCGATTAATCGATAAACAAACTTTATTTTGAAAAGTCGCTTTTTTAAGCGACTTTTTATGTTTGTGGATGAAAATAAATCTGCATCAATAGCACTTTGGTCTATATTGAATTTTATTCAAATGGTTTTTGTAGTCTAAATAATCACATCTGTCGTATAAATTTCATATTTGCTCTCGCATAGTCACCCTGATTGATGTTAAAATTCGGGTAATATATGTGAGGAGTTTACTGCGTTGCTTGTTTGGGGTGTTAAACAGGCTATTCTTTGATATTTAGAATTTAACCTGAGCATATCAAAAGGCGACGTGGTTGGTACGATTTTTCAGTTTCTTTCCGTTAATGTAATGCAAGTGCGTATGATCAACATAAAAAAAGGTCTGGATTTACCGATAGAGGGCGCACCTCAGCAAGTTATTCATGATGGTTCTGCCGTCAAACGTGTAGCTGTGCTAGGTGAAGAATATATTGGTATGCGTCCAACCATGCATGTTCGCGTGGATGACCAAGTCAAAAAAGGCCAGGTACTTTTTGAAGACAAAAAGAACCCAGGCGTCTTATTTACTGCACCAGCTTCTGGGGTAGTAAAAGAAATTAATCGTGGTGCTAAACGTGTGCTGCAATCTGTTGTTATTGAAGTTAATGGCAGTGAGCAAATCACCTTTGACTCTTTCAAGGCCGATGAGCTTTCGAGCTTAGACCGTGAAAAAGTGAAAGAAGTACTGGTTCAGTCAGGTCAATGGACAGCACTACGTGCTCGCCCATTCAGCAAAGTAGCTGCTTTGGATGCAAATCCGAGCTCTATCTTTGTAACGGCTATCGACACTAACCCGCTAGCTGCAGATCCTGCAGTGATCATTGCTGAAAACACTCAAGCATTTGAAGCTGGTTTAGCTGTGGTATCTCGTTTAACTGACGGCAAAGTATTTGTTTGTAAACAAGCTGGTAGCCAAGTGCCTAGTTCATCAATCCCTCAAGTAGAAGTACATGAGTTTGGTGGCAAACATCCGGCTGGCCTTGTTGGTACACACATTCATCACTTAGACCCAGTTTCTGCTAGCAAGCAGGTTTGGCACTTAGGTTACCAAGACGTAATCGCGTTTGGTAATTTGTTCCTGACAGGTGAAATATTCACAGACCGTGTTGTTTCTCTTGCTGGTCCTCGTGTTAAAAACCCACGCTTAGTTAGAACTCAGCTTGGCGCATCTTTAGATGATTTAGTTGCTGGCGAATTAGAAGACGGTGATAACCGTGTAATTTCTGGTTCAGTGTTGTCAGGTGCTATTTCTCAAGGTCCACATGCGTTCTTAGGTCGTTACCATGTTCAAGTATCTGTATTACTTGAAGGTCGCGAAAAAGAGCTATTCGGTTGGATTGCACCAGGTGCTAATAAGTTCTCAGTAACACGTACCTTCTTATCTCACCTAACACCAAGCCGTCTATTTAACATGACGACTTCAACAGGTGGTTCGAAGCGTGCCATGGTTCCAATTGGTAGCTATGAGCGTGTTATGCCTTTAGACATCCTACCTACACTATTATTACGTGATTTAATCGCACGTGATCTTGATGGTGCAATTTCGTTAGGTGCGCTAGAGCTTGATGAAGAAGATTTAGCATTATGTACCTTCGTTTGTCCAGGTAAATACGAGTATGGTTCAATCCTACGCGATTGCTTGACTACGATCGAGAAGGAAGGCTAGAGAGATGGGTTTAAAGAAATTTCTAGAAGATATTGAGCCGCATTTTGAACCGGGTGGTAAACACGAGAAATGGTATGCGCTTTACGAAGCTGCAGCGACTATTTTTTATACGCCTGGTTACGTAAATAAAGGCAAAACACATGTTCGCGATAACATCGACCTAAAACGTATGATGATTTTAGTGTGGATGGCAACGTTCCCTGCAATGTTCTTTGGTATGTTCAACATCGGTCATCAGGCCGCAGGTGCTTTAGCACAAGGTTTTGAACTAGCAAATACATGGCAAGTTGGTCTGTTCCAATTATTCGGTGGTGAGTTAACTGCTGACTCAGGTTGGGGCGCGAAAATGTTTTACGGTGCCTGCTTCTTCCTACCAATATACGCAGTAACGTTTGCTGTGGGTGGTTTCTGGGAAGTGTTATTTGCTTCAGTGCGTAAGCACGAAGTAAATGAAGGTTTCTTCGTAACATCTGTACTATTCGCACTAATCCTACCTGCAACGATTCCTTTATGGCAAGTTGCACTAGGTATTACGTTTGGTGTTGTAATCGCTAAAGAAATCTTTGGTGGTACAGGTCGTAACTTCCTTAACCCTGCTCTTGCCGGTCGTGCGTTCTTATTCTTCGCATACCCAGCGCAAATTTCAGGTGACACAGTATGGACTGCAGTAGATTCATTCTCTGGTGCAACTATGCTTGGTCAAGCAGTGGTTGGTTCACTTGATTACAGCAACATGGAACTATGGTGGAATGCGTTCTACGGTTTCATTCAAGGTTCTGTAGGTGAAACGTCAACACTAGCACTATTAATCGGTGGTTTATTCCTAATTTACGTGCGTATCGCTTCATGGCGTATCGTACTAGGTGTATTCCTAGGTATGGTTGCAACGTCATTCTTACTGAATACAGTTGGTTCAGAAACTAACGCAGTATTTGCTATGCCTTGGCACTGGCACTTAGTTCTTGGTGGTTTTGCATTTGGTATGTTCTTCATGGCAACAGACCCAGTATCTGCATCATTCACTGACAAGGGTAAGTTCGCTTACGGTGCGTTAATCGGCTTTATGGTTGTAATGATCCGTGTTGTTAACCCGGCATTCCCAGAAGGTATGATGCTAGCAATCTTATTTGCTAACTTATTTGCACCATTATTCGATCACTTTGTAGTGCAAGCTAATATCAAGCGGAGGTTGGCACGTAATGTCTAGTAATAACGAATCAATCGGCAAAACGCTAACCGTTGTTGTTGCACTATGTTTAGTGTGTGCAATCATCGTATCGTTTGCTTCAGTTCAGCTTCGTCCTTTACAGCAAGCTAATAAAACACAAGATATTCAACGTAATATCTTAGCTGCGGCTGATATTGAAGTGTCAGGTACTGTATCTGATACGTTCAATTCTAGAATCGAAGCACGTGTAGTAGATATGAACACTGGTGAATTTGTTGAAGGTGTTGATCCTAACTCATTCGATTTCGAGAAAACTAAGTTTGACCAAGCACGTAGCTTTGCGTTAAAAGCAGAAGGAATTAAAGACATCGCTGGTATTCAGCGTATGACAAAAAATTCACCTGTTTATATCTCGAAAAAACCAGACGACTCAGTTGATGCAATCATTCTACCTATCCAAGGTTACGGCCTTTGGGGGGTTATGTATGGCTTCTTAGCGCTTGAAAGCGATGGTGAAACTGTTAAGAACATCAATTTCTTCAAGCACAACGAAACGCCAGGTCTGGGTGGTGAAATTCAAAATCCACAATGGACTGCTAAATGGCAAGGTAAAGAGTTACCAATCAATATCATGAAGAGCGGTGCAAAGAACGAACATCAAATTGATGGTCTTTCTGGTGCAACATTAACTTCAAACGGTGTTGATCACACAGTTGACTTTTGGACTGGCGAAAACGGTTTTGGTCCTTTCCTTGCGAAAGTACGTGAAGGAGCGTTGAAATAATGGCTGATACTAAAGAAATGAAGTCGGTCCTATTTGGTCCGGTATTCGCAAATAACCCGATCGCACTACAAGTACTTGGTATTTGTTCTGCACTAGCGGTTACTTCAAGCTTAAAAAATGCACTTATCATGTCAATCGCATTGACGCTAGTAACTGCATTCTCTAGCTTGTTTATTTCGTCAATTCGTAACCATATCCCATCATCTGTACGTATCATCGTGCAAATGACGATCATCGCATCACTTGTAATCGTTGTTGACCAAGTACTGCAAGCATTCTCTTATGCAACAGCTAAAGAGCTTTCTGTATTCGTTGGTCTAATCATTACAAACTGTATCGTAATGGGTCGTGCTGAAGCATACGCAATGAAGTCACCACCGCTAATGTCTTTCCTAGACGGTATCGGTAACGGTTTAGGCTACTCAGTAGTGCTATTAACTGTTGGTTTCATCCGTGAGTTATTCGGTAAAGGTTCACTATTCGGTGTTGATATTATCCCACTAGTACAAAACGGTGGCTGGTATCAACCAATGGGTCTATTGATTTTACCACCGAGTGCATTCTTCATTATTGGTTTATTTATTTGGGTACTTCGTACCTTCAAGAAAGACCAAGTAGAAGCAAAAGCGTAAGGGGCGAGCAGTGGAACATTATATTAGTTTATTTGTAAAAGCAGTTTTCATTGAAAACTTAGCTTTAGCCTTCTTCCTAGGTATGTGTACTTTCCTTGCTGTATCAAAGAAAGTAACAACGTCAATCGGCCTAGGTGTGGCAGTTATCGTGGTACTAGGTATCTCAGTACCAGTAAATAACTTGGTTTATCACGCTGTTCTTGCACCAGGTGCATTAGAGTGGCTTGGCTACCCAGAAGCAGACCTTAGCTTCTTACGTTTCTTGACTTTCATCGGTGTTATTGCAGCACTTGTACAAATTCTTGAAATGGCATTAGATAAGTTCTTCCCTGCACTTTACAACGCGTTAGGTATCTTCTTACCACTGATCACAGTTAACTGTGCAATCTTCGGTGCGGTATCTTTCATGGTTGAGCGTAACTATAACTTCGGCGAATCTGTTGTTTATGGTATCGGTTCAGGTGTGGGCTGGGCACTAGCAATTACTTTACTTGCTGGTATCCGTGAAAAAATGAAGTACTCAGACGTTCCTGATGGCTTACGTGGTTTAGGTATTACTTTCATCACTGTTGGTCTTATGGGTCTTGGCTTTATGTCATTCTCTGGTATTTCACTTTAATAGGTAGCGAGGATAAATCATGAATGAGATTTTCTTAGGCGTTGGTGTTTTCATCGCTATCGTTGTTATTTTAGTTTTAGTTATCATTGGTGCTAAATCTAAATTAGTAGCAAGCGGCGATATCACCATCGGTATTAATGGCGACCCAGAAAAAGCTATTACAACATCAGCAGGTAGCAAGCTATTAGGCGCGCTAGCTGATTCAGGTATCTTCGTTTCATCTGCGTGTGGTGGCGGTGGCTCTTGTGGTCAGTGTCGTGTACACATCAAAGAAGGTGGCGGTGATATCTTACCAACAGAACTTGATCACATCTCTAAAGGTGAAGCTCGTGAAGGCTGCCGTTTAGCGTGTCAGGTAAATGTTAAAAACGACATGGAAATTGAACTTGAAGAGTCAATTTTCGGTGTTAAAAAGTGGGATTGTACGGTTATCTCTAACGATAACAAAGCGACATTCATCAAGGAACTTAAACTACAAATTCCTGATGGTGAGTCTGTACCATTCCGTGCAGGTGGTTATATTCAAATTGAAGCACCAGCGCACCACGTTAAATATGCTGACTTCGATATTCCTGAAGAGTATCGTGGCGACTGGAACCACTTCGGTTTCTTCGATCTGGAGTCTAAAGTAGACGAAGAAACAATTCGTGCATACTCAATGGCTAACTACCCAGAAGAAGAAGGCATCATCATGCTTAACGTGCGTATCGCTACGCCGCCGCCAAGAGACCTAAGCCTTCCATGTGGTAAAATGTCTTCGTACATTTGGTCACTTAAAGCAGGTGATAAAGTGACTATTTCTGGTCCATTCGGTGAGTTCTTCGCGAAAGACACTGATGCAGAAATGGTATTCGTAGGTGGTGGTGCAGGTATGGCACCAATGCGTTCACATATTTTTGACCAACTTAAGCGTTTAAAATCTAAGCGTAAGATGAGTTTCTGGTATGGTGCACGTTCTAAGCGTGAAATGTTCTACGTAGAAGATTTTGATGGCTTAGCTGCAGAAAACGATAACTTCGTATGGCACACAGCACTGTCTGATCCACAACCAGAAGATAACTGGGAAGGTTACACAGGCTTCATCCATAACGTACTTTATGAAAACTACTTGAAAGATCATGAAGCGCCTGAAGATTGTGAGTTCTACATGTGTGGTCCTCCAATGATGAACGCGGCTGTTATCAACATGCTAAAAGATCTTGGTGTAGAAGACGAAAACATCTTATTAGATGACTTCGGTGGCTAACACCATACACAAAACAATAAGTTTTGGTTAGAATACAGGCCTCGTAGCACACAGTGTTACGAGGCTTTTTTATTTCTATACCTACATTGCGTGGTATCCAAAAGGTGAATGCTATGAATAGAGTGTTTTATCGCCAAGGTTTGATGGCCTTTTTTCTACTAACTATTACTTTACTCATGGCTGGTTGCAGCCAAGCAGATAAGGTCGAAGAGCTTTATTTTGAAGGTAAGACAATGGGTACCACCTATCACATAAAGGTGTACGCTGAGTCTTCAAAAATTGCAGGCATTGATTTACATCCTGAAATTAAGCAAGTGCTTAAAGATGTAAATCAATCTATGTCGACTTACATTCCAGATTCAGAAATTAACCAGTTTAACCAGTTACCAGCAGGGCAGGTGATGCCAATTAGCGCTGATTTTAGAAACGTGGTAGCTGAATCAATCCGCCTTGGTGAATCAACAAAAACGTTAGATGTCACTATGGGGCCACTTATTGACTTGTGGGGTTTTGGCCCAGATAAAAAGCCAACTAAACGCCCAAGTGATGAAGCATTGGCTGCAATGGTTGCCAAGATTGGTGTTGATAAGCTCGAACTTACTGATGCAGGTTTGATGAAAACAATAGATGGTTTAGAGCTATCGTTTTCCGCTACAGCCAAAGGCTATGGTATTGATAAAGTCGCTGAAGTGATAGAAAGCCATGGTCTGACAAATTATATGGTTGAGATTGGTGGTGAGCTTCGTGTATCGGGTATTAAGCCTGACAACATCACGTGGAAAATTGCAATTGAACAGCCTGATGCTGAGCCAGGCGTTCGTAAAGTGCATAAAGTGATTGAGCCTGGTACCAATGGTATTGCGACATCAGGTGATTACCGAATTTTTTACGAAATGGATGGTGTCACATATAGCCACCTAATTGATCCTGTAACAGGTATGCCTAGTCGTCATGACTTAGTATCAGTTACAGTGTTGCACCCATCAGCAATGACTGCAGATGGCCTAGCCACAGCGCTTACAGTAATGGGCATGGAGCGCGCGCAAAAATATGCTGAAGAACATGCTTTGCCAGTGTATTTAATTGGTAAGTCAGACAATGGCTTAGTAACTTATTCAAGCCCTGCATTTAAACCTTATTTGTAGCAGGGCAAGAAGCAGTGCATACCCAAGCCATCTCAAGATGCAGAATTCAGCGTTTCACAGGTGTTTAATATCAAGGCGTTACTTTGCAACAATGGCAGTCCCTTTTAAGAAGTAACAACGATGAGACTAAGCGCCTGTGAAGCGCCCAAAGGGTTGGTTTAAAAGCGATTTATACTGCGTTATTGATTTTAACAATAGAACCACTATTGCTTGCAATCAATGCCTTGCCTAAATCGCTTTTAATTCCAACTGAAACTCGCACCTTGAGGTGGTTTGGGTATATAATACATACAGCCCAACAGGTTGGGCTTGATTTAATTGCTGACGATAGGGGCAAAGCAATGTCACTTTTTCTTCTTACATTTGGTCTACTTATTTTAATTGTGGCAGCGATGGCTGTCGGCATGATTGTGCAAAAGAAATCTATGGCCAGTAGTTGTGGTGGTCTAGGCGCTGTTGGTATCGACAAAGCTTGCGACTGCGACGACCCATGTGACAAGCGTAAAAAGCGCATGGCTAAAGAACAAGCTTGGAAAGAGAATCAAATTCTTTAACCACAAAAAAGCGCCTTGAGGCGCTTTTTTAATGCCTAAATTTTACAAGGACAGTCACTGTTAAATATATTTTACTTAGACAGTCATACTTGATTTTAAGCCTTAGTTTTTAAGAAGTTAATCATTTAACTTTAACTCGATGACTTGAACGTACTCTTCATTATCAAACTGCAAATCTTCTAAAGTAATTGCGCCCTCAAATTGTTTAAAGTTAACTGGTTTTGAAGTTCTTAAATTAGTTGCATACTTGATGGGAGTTGCAAGCTCAATGCTTAATGTATCTGCTTGCCAGTTAAGAATATGAATAAAAATACTCTCATTATTATGGGTACTAACTCCCCAGTTTTGCGGGGAAATAGGGCCGCCTCGAGTACCGTATATACTTTTACCGAACACCTTGAGCCACTGGCCGATTTCTGCAAAAGTTTTTAGGTTTTCTGGTTGGATTTTGCCGTTAGGCATAGGCCCAGTATTTAGTAAATAATTAGAGTTTCTTCCTGCGGCACTTACTAAGGTTTGTACGAGCTCTTTAGTCGTCTTGTAATTATCATCAGTTAAACTGAACCCCCAGCTACCGTTCATTGTTTGTGCCATTTCTAAAGGTAATTCACCTAATCGTTCTTGATTAGTAGGCAGCTGTTGTTCAAAGCCCTGATAATCCTCTCCCGGAACAGTAAATCTGTGATGGTTATTTACGATTAAGGTTGCTGGTTGTAATTCATGGATCATTTTATAAGTGCGTTGCAGTTGCCAGTTATCCCAATTGTTAGAGTCTTCTTGGTCCCACCAACCATCAAACCAAATACCACCAATGGGCCCATATTGAGTTAAAAGCTCTTTTAGTTGTGCATCTTGAAATTGCAGGTATTTTTCCCAGTCTCCACTTTTTTCTCGCTTAGTGTAATGACCTGTTCGGCCCCATGGGTAGTAATCTGGGTGATGCCAATCAAGCTGAGAGTAGTAAAAGAAAAGTTGTAAACCATGTTTATGAGCTGAATTAGCTAGCTCTTTTATAGGGTCTTTTTTATAAGGTGTACTATCTACTATATCAAAATTAGATACTTTACTATCGTACATAGCAAACCCATCATGATGCTTTGAAGTAATAACAATATACTTTGCTCCAGCATCTTTAAACGCCTTAACCCACTGTTCTGCATCGAAACCAGTTGGGTTAAAAAACTCAGCCAAACGCTGATACTTAGGACCTGAAATACGTAAATCTTCCATGATCCACTCGGCTCCATAGGGGCTTCCTACACCACCAAGCTGACTGTACAGTCCCCAGTGCAAAAAGATGCCAAACTTATTATCTTGAAAACGTTCTCGAGCTTTTAAGTTTTCAGGGGCGGGAGTGTACGCTTGGGCTTTACTAGGGTCAATTGCGACGCCTGTCCCAGCATGCCCTACACTTGAAAATACAAGCAGTACTAATATCAGCAAGCAATTTAATTTATTCACTGTATACCTCATAAACTAGGTTCTTTACTTAAAGGTAGCAGGAAATCATTTAGCGAAAAGTAAAGCAATTATGCATATTCGAAGGTTTTATATATGCAAAAGCATAGGATTACGACGTTAAAAGTAAAACTCATTTACACGGACAGTCACTTTTATCTATTAACTTATTCTTGCGGCAAAAAAGATTTTGTCTACACTTTAGTTACAGCTAATGCATTTCAAATTATCAGTTCAAGGAGTGGACGATGGCTTTAGCAAGGAAGCGGCAAATCTGTTTGTCGAATACTAAGTATTATCACTGTGTATCCCGTTGTGTTAGACGCGCTTACCTTTGTGGAGAAGACGCACTCACTGGTAAATCATATGAACACCGCCGAGGATGGGTCGAAGATCGCCTGCTTGTTCTCGCAAAGGTATTTTGTATTGATGTGTGTGCTTATGCCGTAATGAGTAATCATACTCATGTATTGCTTTATGTTGATGATAAAAAAGCAAATAGGTTATCTGATAAGGCTATTCTTTTACGCTGGTATAAGCTCAGTAAAATGACGCCTTTAGGTCAAAAATTTCTTCATGGTGAGCCGTTAAGTGACGGCCAACAAGTCTTCTTAAGTAGAGAGGTTGCAGAATACAGAGCGCGCCTTTCGAGCATTAGTTGGTTTATGCGAATGCTTAATGAGTATATTGCCAGACGTGCAAATAAAGAAGATGAGTGTACAGGGCACTTTTGGGAAGGGCGTTTTAAGAGCCAAGCATTACTTGATGAATCAGCGCTTTTAGCATGTATGGCCTATGTTGATTTAAACCCCGTTCGTGCAAAAGCTGCGAGCACCCCAGAGCAATCTGATTATACTAGTATTAAAAAACGATGCCAAAGCGTGAAGGAATCAAAGCAGCCTAAGCTACTTGCTCGTTTTGTTGGTGGAATGAACAAGTATAAATCAAAGGGAATACCTTTTGAGTTAAAGTCATACCTGTTGCTTGTGGAGCAAACTGGGCGTTGTATTGGTACGGATAAGCCCGGATATATAAAACATCATTTACCTTCTATCCTTAAAAGGCTGAATTTCGAACCGGAAAACTGGTTAACGTTAACAACTCAGTTTGAAAACTTATTTCATGGAGCTGCAGGTCGAGTAGCTGCTGTTGAAAATTATTGCAGTAAAACTGCTCGTAAGCGACGAAGTAACCTAGCAAATTGTAAGCTATTACTTGCTAGCTAATTTTTAATTTCAATAATTTGTAACTTTTTGCAAATTCTTGCAGCTAACTTGTGCTTTCCATTTTTATAAACCTAAGTCTTTCATCATGACTTTTATTAGTGGAATAAGCTAATAGGGTGCTTTGCCTGCACAGCTATTATTTTAGGTTACAAATTTAAGGTATTTGGAGATTTAACAGGCACTTTTAACAGTGCCTGTCTTTTTAAATCGTGTTTAATCTAAATTAATTAGCTCAGCCCCTAAGACTGCGTACTTATTTTTGCCATTTGCTTGTAAGAAAAAGGCGGCAGGTGCATGAAGTGAAGGTATTGATGTAAATACACTTTTGCATGCGTAAACTGGCCAATTTGTGGCGTTTTCTAGCATATTAATATCGCCAGAAAAGCAACTATACCCTTGTATTAAAAGCTCTTTATATTTGCTTTCTGTAAGCGTTAACGACTCATTTAAAACAAAGCTGTTACCTACTTTAAAGTTCAGGCTGCTTGCATCTAAACTCGTGTAACCTTGGCGGATACTGCTTATATCACCCAATTCTTTAATTATGGGTGACTGTCCTTTGTTATTGACTGCAATATCTATCTGGTAATCACCTAGCTCACTATTTACTGTCACATCGTCTATTAGTAAGTCGACCCAATTGTCTTTAGCGTTAAATGGAATGGCGTGGTACTGGGCTATTTTCGCGTTTTTCCATGCTCCCGTAGTTAACGAATCGATTGCATTCTTATATAAAACACGGTTAACCTTGCGGGCTATTTGTCGGTTTGGATCGTTTGGGTAAGCGCCTGATTCAATTAGTATAGTTCGGATCCCTTTTTCTGAAAAGGTATCGCCAAAACTGCGGAAAGAGTAACTGTCGTTGTACTTTCCTAAGTGCCCAGGGATCATTGTTTTAACCGATTTGGCTAAGTGGGCAATAAACTGCATAGCCTCACCACGACGTTTATTTACTTCTCTTGCTTCATTATAGGCGGGTGCTAGCACTGAAATGGTGGCTTGTTTTCCCATTTTACCTGCACCGTAATAGGCATTCTGATCATGTAAGTTAAAGCCAAAGTCAGGTTTAAATTCATTTGCAACAGCCATGAGTATTTGCCCCTCTTTTGTGCGAAGAGCTTTAGCATCACGATTTAAATCAATACCTTGAGCATTATGACGAGTTTGCATTGCAGCGCCATCTGGATTAACCATGGGAATGATGAGAAGGGTTATTTTCTGTTGCCATTTTTCTAGCCATTGTGCGTTTTCATCGGCAGTTATAAAGCTTAAAAAATCCATTAGTGCGGCAGTAGCTGTGTTTTCGTCGCCGTGCATTTGGCTCCACATCATCACTTTGATTGGGCCTGTGCCGATTTTAAGAGAGTTAAGTGCCTGTCCTTGGAAAGAGGTGCCTAATTGTTTTAGTGTAACGCTTGGGTGCTTTGCTGCGCTTTTTAAGTAAGGTTCTATATCGGCGTAGTAAATAGCAGGTTTGTTCAAGCCGCTCGCTACGGTGTCTTCAATCGTATTTGCGAGTGTACTGGTACTTAATGTTAAAAGGACTGCTGCGAGTGCATGTTGACGCATAATTATCTCTTTTATTCTTTGTTTTGATGATTTGTAGAATATTATATTTAAACTGGTTTGGCTAATCCTTGTTCAGTATTAAAGCTTTGATTGCTACTGAGTAAGTGTGTGTTTAATCCTTGTTTATATGTCATTTTCTTTTTGTTCATTGCTTTTTGCTATATAAAATACACTTTTAATTTTAACTACTTAGCTTTGATAAATTAATTTTTTTACAGCTCATTAGCAATTAGCTAAACAACACTTAACCTTGTGCTGTTAATTTCTACTTGTACCGTCTGTTGACTTTGTTATACTCCACATCGAAATTTCAGTAATTACTGAAACTTTATTGATGAAGATCATGTTACCGCATTTAAAAATAGGGTAAGCCGCTTACCCAAAATGCAGTAAAAGCGATAAAAAGGCGTGAGTTTTGCGAGCAATTAGTCAGTCACAAGGTGTCAAACAGTCTAGCTTAGCTAGATTGCAATTGGCTGCGCGTGCGTTTTTTGCTGGTAAAGAGCTAATGTCAGTTTTAGCCTTGTTGCTGATTAATTCAGCCATGCTAATCAACGGCACAGTAGAAGATGCTCAAGGGCTTAGAAGCTTATTAAGCGAAGGTGCTTTATACGAAACACCGTTGCTTAATGTGTTGAGTTTTTTAGCTTACCCTGTTGTGTCTTGCCAATTACTTATTGGTTTATGCTGGTTGGTCTTCCATTTCTTCCCTGCGCGTCGTGCAGGTGTCATTTTACGTAAAGCGGCTTTCGCTGCGCGTGAAACGATAAAGTCTTTAGTAGTACACAGCGCTCATGGCTGTCGTGCTCCTCCTCGTGTAAGTGGTTGTCTGTAAATAAGCTTTGTTGCTTAAGTTCAGCCATTTTAGTTGTTTTCTAAGTTGTCTTTACTAAGCACCTAGTGGGTTTTTTACGCCCAAATTTCAGTCAGCCAACCTAAACTCCCTCACTTTTTAGCGTGCCGATTTGTCGTGCTCGTTAGTCAGCCGAGGGATATCTGTAGCATCTGTTGCAGAAAAGCGTCGTGTTCTTATTTCGACAAGTGTTAACTTTTAGGTTGTAGGATATTCCTTTGTCAATTCGAAACCTTTGTAATATTGCTCTAGCGTCTTTAGTGCTGGCTTTGTCTGGCTGTAAAGGCGGGGTACTCGATCCAAAAGGTCAAATTGGTGTCGACGAGAAGTATTTAATTATCGTAGCTACGGTGTTAATGCTGATTGTTGTGATTCCAGTTATTGCCATGACAATTTATTTTGCATGGAAATACCGTGATGGACGAGATCAAGAAATTTACGCTCCAAAGTGGGCGCACTCTAATAAGATTGAAGCTGTAGTTTGGACCATTCCTATCATCATCGTTGCGATTTTAGGTGTGATCACGTGGCAGTCAACGCAACAACTTGACCCATATAAACCACTTGAGGGTAAAGGTAAGCACCTTACTGTTGAGGTTGTTTCTTTGAACTGGAAATGGTTATTCATTTATCCAGAACAAGGCATCGCCACAGTGAATGAGCTTGTTTTTCCTGCCAATGTGCCAGTGCAGTACAAAATCACCTCAGAAAGCACCATGAACTCGTTTTTCATTCCACAGCTTGGTAGCCAAATTTACTCAATGGCCGGTATGGAAACAAAGCTTCACTTAATCGCTGATGAGCCGGGTACTTTTAAAGGCTTTTCTGCTAACTACAGTGGTGCAGGTTTCACTGGTATGAAGTTCGATGCCATTGCAACAGCCACAGAAGCTGATTTCGATGCTTGGGTAAACAAAGTAAAAAATACCGGTTCTGCATTGACTAAGCAAAGCTATGTTGAACTTGCAAAACCAAGTGAATACGACCCAGTTAAATACTATGCCAGCGTAGATAAAGATATGTTCCATTCAATCGTAATGAAATATATGCAAGCGCATGGCTCTCACGGTGCAATGCAACACGCTATGCCAGAGCACTCAGCTCATAAGAAGCACAGCGAGGACGAGGAATAATCATGTCGTTGTTAGGTAAATTAACATTAGACGCAATCCCGTTTCATGAACCAATTATCATGGTTACCATGACGGTTGTTGCTGTCTTAGGTCTGTTAGTGGCAGGCTTAGTAACAAAATATAAAAAGTGGGGCGTGATTTGGCACGACTGGATCACCTCAATTGACCATAAGCGTTTAGGTGTTATGTACATCATTCTTGCGCTTATCATGCTTTTCCGTGGTTTCGCGGATGCCATTATGATGCGACTGCAATTGGCAATGGCTACCGGCGGTGCAAGTGGTTACTTACCACCAGAGCACTATGACCAAATCTTTACGGCACACGGGGTGATCATGATCATCTTTATGGCGATGCCGTTTATGATTGGTTTAATGAACATCATCTTACCGTTGCAAATTGGTGCTCGTGATGTTGCATTCCCATTCTTAAATAACCTTAGCTTTTGGTTAACTGCTGGCGGTGCAATCCTAATCAATATCTCATTATTCTTCGGTGAGTTTGCTAAAACAGGTTGGGTTGCGTATCCACCGTTGTCAGAGTTGTCATTCAGTCCGGGTGTTGGGGTCGACTATTATATATGGGCCTTGCAGATATCCGGCTTGGGTACCTTATTAACATCGGTAAACTTCTTAGCGACTGTATTTAAAATGCGTGCACCAGGCATGACATTAATGAAAATGCCTATTTTTACTTGGGCATGTACGTGGGCAAATATCTTAATTGCAGCATCGTTCCCAATTTTAACTGCTGTACTGGCAATGCTGACGCTTGATCGTTATCTCGATTTCCACTTCTTCACGAATGAATTAGGTGGTAACGCGATGATGTACATCAACTTATTCTGGGCATGGGGTCACCCTGAAGTTTACATTCTGATCTTACCTGCGTTTGGTATTTTCTCAGAAGTTATCTCAACGTTTGCTGGTAAACGCCTGTTTGGTTATAAGTCGATGGTTTACGCAAGTGGTGCAATTTCAATTTTAGGTTTCATCGTTTGGCTTCACCACTTCTTTACGATGGGCTCAAGCGCTAACGTTAATGCCTTCTTTGGTGTTATGACCATGGTTATTGCGGTGCCGACCGGGGTTAAGTTGTTTAACTGGTTATTCACAATGTATCGTGGTCGTTTACGTATTACTGTGCCTGTCCTTTGGACTTTAGGTTTTATGGTGACGTTCACTATCGGTGGTATGACGGGTGTTCTACTTGCGATTCCAGGTGCTGACTACGTATTACATAACAGCTTATTCTTAATCGCTCACTTCCATAACACCATCATTGGTGGTGCGGTATTTGGTTATTTAGCTGGTTTTGCGTTTTGGTTCCCTAAAGCAATGGGCTTCAAACTTGACGAGAGCTGGGGCAGAAGATCTTTCTGGTGCTGGTTAATTGGTTTCTTCGTGGCATTTATGCCGTTATACGTACTTGGTTTCTTAGGTATGACACGTCGCTTAAACCACACAAACAACCCTGATTGGAACATTTGGTTATACATTGCAGCTGGCGGTGCGGTGATCATTATGTTCGGTATCTTGTTCCAAGTTGTGCAACTTGTAGTGAGCTTCAAAAACCGCGAGCAACTTGATGATACAACGGGCGATCCGTGGAATGGTCATACTCTTGAGTGGGCATCTGCTTCACCTCCGCAGTACTACAACTTTGCGAAAATCCCTCATGTTGATGACATCGATGCGTGGACAGACATGAAAGAGAAAGGCTTAGCTTACAAGCAAGAAGCCTCTTATAGCCCAATTCATATGCCAAAAAATACATCGGCAGGTGTATTAATGAGCGCAGCTTTAACAACCTTCTGTTTTGCCATGATCTGGCACATTTGGTGGCTTGCGGCCTTTGGTTTACTGGGTGCTATCGTGGTGTTCATTAAACGTTGTTACACCAGCGATGTTGATTACTACGTGCAACCAGATGAAATTGTTGAACTAGAAACGGCTCACAATACAGCCGCTACGAAGGAGGTGAATGCATGAGTAGCATTTCTGCAGGACTCGACACCTTAAACGGCGCACACGGTCATGTCGATGCACATGACCATGAGCACCACGATACAGGTGGTAACACCGTATTTGGTTTCTGGCTTTACCTTATGACTGACTGCCTGTTGTTTGCATCATTCTTTGCAACCTACGCAGTATTGTTCATGAATACCGCTGGCGGTGTGTCGGGTAAAGACATTTTTGAACTTGATTTTGTTGCGGTTGAAACCGCAGCACTACTACTCAGTAGTATCACTTTTGGTTTTGCGATGATCTCTGCTCACGGGCAGAAAAAAGCGGCTACGTTAACTTGGTTGCTGGTTACCTTTGCCTTTGGTGCTGTGTTTATTGGTATGGAAGTATATGAATTCCATCACCTAATTGCGCACGGTAATGGCCCTCAGCAAAGTGCCTTTTTAACATCGTTCTTCTCTTTAGTGGGCTTACATGGTCTTCACGTTACAGCTGGTCTTATTTGGATGACTGTCCTGATGATTGAAGTTGTGCGCCGTGGTTTAAACCCACAAACAGTGACACGCCTAAGTTGTTTAAGCCTATTCTGGCACTTCTTAGATGTGGTGTGGATCTGTGTATTTACCGTTGTTTATTTAATGGGAGCAATGTAATGAGTCACAGTGAATCACATGTAATGAATAACTTAGAAGTTCATGCACAAAATGAACAATCACATGGCAGCGTTAAAGACTATTTAATTGGTTTTGTATTGTCAGTGGTTTTAACGGCTATTCCATTTTGGGCTGTGATGAGTGGTTCTTTTTCTAAAACGACCACTGCATGGTGCATCGTGAGCATGGCTATTGTGCAAATTTGGGTGCATTTGAAATATTTCTTACACCTAAACTTCAAAACTGAAGACGGCAAGGCAAGTTCATTGTCGTTTATCTTTAGTGCTTTAATCATTGTAATGGTGGTTGGTTTGTCGGTGTGGATCATCTACGAATCGAACGCCATGATGATGTACTAATAACAATTACTTTGTAATTGGTAAAAAGATTTACGAAAGGAGCTGGTTAGTCTGAGGTTGTGTCTCCAGTTCTTACAGTCTGTTACTAACTAGTTTCTTTCGTAATATTGCGTTTGTGCTGAAAATTAGAGGAGTCGAGGAAGTGTTTCGACGTTATTTAAATGTCACTAAACCTGGCATTATCATGGGCAATTTGATCTCTGTCGCGGGGGGATTCTTGCTAGCCTCTCGCGGTGATATTGACCCATGGTTAATGATCGCAACCTTGCTAGGGTTATCTTTAGTAGTGGCATCAGGATGCGCGATCAATAACGTGATTGATCGTGATATTGATGTTGCTATGGCGCGCACTCGCAAACGCGTCACAGTAACTGGCGAAATGTCAGCAAAGGCGGCTATGGCACATGGCATCGTGCTTGGTGTTATTGGTTTCGGTTTATTAGCTGTGTATACCAACGTAGTGGCACTCTTATTTGCTACTTTTGGTTACGTCATTTACGTCGGTGTGTACAGCTTATATATGAAACGTCGTTCTGTGTACGGCACCTTTGTCGGAAGTTTATCTGGCGCAGTACCACCTGTAGTGGGGTACTGCGCCGTAACTGGGCAGTTTGATGCTGGTGCTGTGATTTTATTGGTCATGTTTAGTCTATGGCAAATGCCTCATTCATATGCAATTGCAATCTTTCGTTATAACGACTACCAAGCGGCCAGAATTCCTGTGTTACCAGTAGCGCAGGGGATCGAGAAGGCAAAGCATCACATTGTTTTATATATCGCCGTGTATGCGTTGGTTGTGATGTTATTAACCATTAGTGGTTATACAGGTTTAGCCTTTATGGCTGTAGCTTGTACAACGAGTTTTTGGTGGTTGCTAATGGCGCTTCGTGGCTATCGTCGCAATATTGATGTTAGCGGCTGGGCGCGCCAAGTGTTTGCTTTTTCAATTGTAAATATCACGGTTTTGAGCATAGCTATGGCTTTAGATTACCATTCGGTAGCTCCACAGCTACTTGTTTTAACTTAGAAAAAAGTTGCTAACATATCCCAATGTTACAGTAGCAAAGGCCCGGTTTTTTCTCCCCGGGCCTTTTTTCATTGCTGATATTAAAAACGAGCAGCTTGCTCAACTACAATGCCATGGCGAGCCGCTAAACGACGATGGTCTTTATCATAGCCACCACCAATTACGGTTGCGACAGGTACATTGTGCTCAAGGCAACGCTTGAGAACTAAATGGTCCCGTTGCGCTATCCCTTGCCAGCTTATATCAAGTTTTCCTAAGCCATCTTGCTGCCACACATCAACACCGGCATCATAAAGCACTAAGTCTGGGTTTAAGGTGTTTAATAAATAACTCAGAGTATCGTCAACAACGCCTAGGTATTCACTATCAGCGACATTCGGTGCTAAACCAATATCTAAATCGCTGGCCGATTTTCGAAACGGAAAGTTCTTTTCACAGTGAATAGAGCAGGTATAAGCATAAGGCTGATGTGCGAGCATTGCTGCGGTGCCATCACCTTGATGAACGTCTAAGTCAAAAATAAGTATATTGGTCACTTCACCACTTTTTATAAGGGTTTCACTGGTGAACGCTAGGTCGTTTACCATGCAATAACCTGAGCCAAAATCAGTATGAGCATGATGAGTGCCACCGGCTAAGTGACAAGCGATGTCATGTTTCAGCGCTAAGCGTGCTGTTTGTAAGGTGCCAAGTGGGGCGGTAAAGGTACGTGCCATTAGCTCTTTTGACCAAGGTAAGCCAATGCGACGCATCGCTTTTTCATCTAAACGATTATGCCAAAGGTCGTGGATGTAGTTTTCACAATGTACTAACTCAAGGGGCTCAGGCGTGCCAAGCATCGGCTGAGTTAGGTTGTCATTTATTAATCCAAGGTTTTGTACATGCTCATATAAATAAGCAAACTTACTCATTACAAAGCGGTGGTTTGGATCGAAGCTAAACGAATAATTAGGATGATAAACCAAAGGTAAATGGGGATTTAACTGCATAGCTCATTGAATAGCTGAATTTGCTACAGCATAGCGAATTTCTGAGCAGATGTTTACTCTGGAGCGTGAATTAAATGCGCTAGTTCTCGATGCAATAGAGCTTCATCACCTAGGTTTAGCTCAATGAGTCGCTTAAGGTGGCTAATACTATCTATATCAATATGTTCGCAGCGAAGCCCAGCATGCTGATGTTCAACATGACACAGTTCAACTTGCATTTTTATCTCAATACTTGATTCGGGTAGGGTGAAAATTAAATCGGCTTTAGAATGTATAGGTATTAAAAATGAATCACTTTTAGTGATAAGTGCACCTTGTAATGATAAATCAAGTAACTGACAGTGATAGTCGTTACCTTCTATATGAAGGACAGCTGGGCAAGAAAATAGCACCCTAGAAAACTCTCTGCGTTCATTCATGTCTCTATTCTCCATACTTTTTAGCCTAAACAGTATAGTTCAATATGAAATGAATGAGAGAAAACAGCTGATAATTACTGATGAAAGTTAATAGTTATAGAAAAGCCCCTTAATAGGGGCTTTTTAATATCAGCTAATTAGCCAATTTTTTTGTATTTAATACGCTTAGGTTGTGCTGCTTCGGCGCCTAAGGTTTTCTTCAACCACTCTTCGTATTCTGTGTAGTTACCATCGAAGAAGTTAATTTGGCCTTCGTCACGGTAATCAAGAATATGTGTAGCAATACGGTCAAGGAACCAACGGTCATGCGAGATACACATTACACAGCCAGGGAACTCTAAAATAGCGTTCTCAAGTGCACGTAGTGTTTCAACGTCTAGGTCATTGGTTGGCTCATCCAGAAGTAATACGTTACCACCAGCTTTTAACAGCTTAGCTAGGTGTAAACGGTTGCGCTCACCACCTGATAGATCTTTAACGAATTTTTGTTGGTCGTTACCTTTGAAGTTAAAGCGGCCAACATAGGCACGGCTTGGGAATTCAAAGTTACCAATTTTCAAAACGTCTTGGCCGTTTGAGATTTCTTGGAAAACAGTGTTGCTCTCGTCCATGTTGCCACGGAACTGATCAACAGTTGCAAGCTCTACTGTTTCACCAACAATGATCTCACCGCTATCAGGCTTTTCTTCACCGCTTAGCATTTTGAATAGCGTTGATTTACCTGCACCATTGGCACCGATAATACCTACGATAGCGCCTTTAGGCATTGCAAAGTTTAAGTCATCAATTAATACGCGGTCGCCAAAGCTCTTCTTCAGGCCTTTCACTTCGATAACTTGGTCACCTAAGCGTGGACCCGGTGGAATGAATAGCTCATTCGTTTCGTTACGCTTTTGGTAATCATTTTGTTGAAGCTCTGAGAACTGTGCCATACGTGCTTTAGACTTAGCTTGACGGCCTTTCGGGTTTGAACGAACCCATTCAAGTTCTTGTGCGATTGATTTTTGACGTGCTTTTTCAGATTTCTGTTCTTGTTGTAAACGTAAATCTTTTTGCTCAAGCCACGATGAATAGTTACCTTCCCAAGGAATACCTTCACCACGGTCAAGCTCTAAAATCCAACCTGCTACGTTATCTAAGAAGTAACGGTCGTGGGTTACAGCAACCACAGTACCTTCGTAGTCGTGTAAGAAGCGTTCTAACCAAGCAACTGACTCAGCGTCTAAGTGGTTAGTCGGTTCGTCAAGAATAAGCATATCTGGTTTTTCAAGTAGTAAACGGCAGATCGCAACTCGGCGACGCTCACCACCCGAAAGGTGTTCAATTTTTGCATCCCAAGGTGGTAGGCGTAATGCATCAGCTGCACGCTCTAACACGTTATCAATATTGTGACCATCGTGTGCTTGGATGATAGCTTCAAGCTCACCTTGCTCTTTAGCAAGCGCATCGAAGTCTGCACCGTCCATTGCATACTCGTTGTATACTTCATCTAGGCGATTTAATGCATTTTTAACTTCGCTTACCGCTTCTTCTACTGTTTCGCGAACTGTTTTGTTCTCGTCTAGCTGCGGTTCTTGCGGTAAGTAACCGATTTTAGTGCCTGGTTGAGGGCGAGCTTCACCTTCAAAGTCTTGGTCAACACCGGCCATAATGCGCAGTAACGTCGATTTACCTGCACCGTTTAGACCTAGCACACCAATTTTTGCGCCTGGGAAAAAGTGTAAAGAAATATCTTTTAAGATAGTGCGCTTAGGTGGCACAACCTTAGATACTCGACTCATCGAGAATATAAACTTGTCTGGTAACACCATGAAAGAAGCCTTCAATTTATAATAAAAATTAACAGCAAGTATTGTATACCCAAACTACCTCAAAATACAGAATTCAGCGTTTATGATAGGCTTAATATCAAGGTGTTATTTACTCAAAGAGTCATACATTTTAATTAATGACCACTCAGAAATATCACTTCATTTGGACATCTAAACATCTAGAGGTTGAAATTTCTAACTATCCGTTCATAATTAGCACTCTAATATGTATGCTCGGAGCCCGCTATGCCCATTACAGTAAAAGATGAATTGCCAGCTATTGCAAAGTTACGTCAGGAAAACGTGTTTGTAATGCCAAAAAGCCGTGCGAAAACGCAAGAGATTCGCCCAATGCGTTTGGCCATCTTAAACTTAATGCCAAACAAAGTAGAAACCGAGGTGCAGTTTATTCGCTTACTAGCTAACTCACCGCTACAAGTTAATGTTGAGCTGTTGCGCTTAGATACCCACCGCAGCAGTAGTAACTCTGAGCAGCACTTAGATACGTTTTATCGTTATTTTTCTGAGGTAAAAGACAATAACTACGATGCCATGATCATCACGGGTGCGCCGCTTGCACATTTAGAGTATGACGATGTTGTCTATTGGGATGAACTTAAAGTGATTTTAGACTGGGCTGAGCAGCATGTTACCTCTACGCTGTTTTCGTGTTGGGCGGCCCATGCGGGGCTTTATCACCACTATGGTCTTAAGCGTGAACTTAAACCAAATAAGTTAAGTGGTGTATTTACCCACAAAAGCTATTTTGACCACGCAGCACTCACCCGTGGCTTTGATGATACCTTTTTAGTGCCACACTCTCGCTATGGTCATATTGATATTGATAAGATCACTGCCTGTGATGATTTGGTGGTGTTAGCTGGTTCTGAGCGAGTTGGTGCCTATTTAATTAAGAATAAGTCTGGCAGCCAAGTGTATATTACAGGTCATCCAGAGTACGATGCGCATACCTTAAAAGAAGAGTACCTGCGTGATAGCGAGAAGTCTGCAGACGCACCTAAACCAGAAAATTATTTCCCAGATGATAACCCTGATAACGAACCATCGAAAACATGGCAAAGTCATGCCTTTTTATTGTTTTCGAATTGGTTAAACTATTATGTGTACCAAACTACACCGTATGATATTAACTTAGTTAGCCAAGACGTAAGGACTAACAACTATGCCGAGTAATGCAGTGAATAAACGCGAACAATTGACCGAGGCGCTGAAACAGCGAATTTTAATCCTCGATGGCGCGATGGGCACCATGATCCAAGAACATAAATTAGAAGAGCAAGACTATCGCGGTGAGCGCTTTAAAGACTGGCATGTACTTATTAAAGGCAATAATGACTTATTAAGTCTGACTCAGCCAAAGATCATTGCTGATATTCACCGTGCTTACTTAGAAGCCGGTGCCGATATCATCGAAACCAATACCTTTAATGCCACGACTATTTCGATGGAAGATTACGATATGGCGAGTCTTAGTCGCGAAATCAACCTCGAGTCAGCGAAACTTGCGCGCGGCGTGTGTGATGAGTTTGAAGCAAAAGATCCAAGTAAACCGCGTTATGTAGCGGGTGTGCTTGGGCCAACGTCAAAAACCTGCTCTATTTCACCAGATGTAAATGACCCAGGTTATCGCAATATCAATTTTGATAAGCTGGTGGCTGCGTATGTTGAGTCGACACTGGCACTGATGGAAGGTGGCGCAGACCTTATTTTGATTGAAACCATCTTTGATACGCTTAATGCAAAAGCCGCTTCGTTTGCCGTAGAAGAAGCTTTCGAGCAAGCTGGTCGTAGTTTGCCTGTGATGATCTCAGGCACCATTACCGATGCCTCTGGTCGTACTTTATCAGGACAAACCACCGAAGCATTTTATAACTCTATTCGCCATATTAAACCGCTCTCAATTGGCCTCAACTGCGCCCTTGGCCCAGACTTACTGCGCCAGTATGTTGAAGAGTTATCGCGTGTTTGTGAAACCTTTACCTCGGTGCATCCAAATGCAGGTTTACCGAACGAATTTGGTGAATATGATTTAGAAGCCCCTGAAATGGCTAAAGAAATTATCGATTGGGGCAAATCTGGCTTTATTAACATTGTAGGTGGTTGTTGTGGCACCACACCGGCTCATATTAAGGCGTTTGCGAAAGGCCTGAGTGGTGTTAAGCCTCGCCAACTGCCTAAGCTTGAAGTGCGTATGCGCTTATCGGGCCTTGAAGCGTGCAACTTAAACTAGGAAACCGACATGACTGACCAAATTGCTGTATTTACTAACGTCGGTGAGCGTACCAATGTAACTGGCTCGGCTAAGTTTAAGCGCTTGATCATGGAAGAAGATTACGAGACCGCTCTCGATGTTGCCCGTGAACAAGTAGAAAATGGCGCGCAAGTGATTGATATCAATATGGATGAAGCCATGTTGGACTCAAAAGCGGCGATGGTAAAGTTTTTAAACTTAATTGCCTCAGAGCCTGATATCTCAAAAGTACCTATCATGGTCGACTCATCGAAATGGGATGTGATTGAAGCTGGCTTAAAGTGTATTCAAGGCAAAGCCATTGTTAACTCAATTTCACTAAAAGAAGGTGAAGAGCCATTCATCCGCCAAGCTAAACTAATTAAGCGCTTTGGCGCTGCTGCGGTTGTAATGGCGTTTGATGAAAAAGGGCAAGCTGAAACTGCTGATCGTAAGTTCGAGATTTGTCAGCGAAGCTACAAAATACTCGTTGATGATATTGGCTTTCCACCAGAAGACATTATTTTTGACCCGAACATTTTTGCTGTTGCAACGGGCATTGAAGAGCACGATAACTACGCTGTTGAGTTTATCGAAGGTACACGTCGAATCAAGCAAGGCTTACCGCATTGTAAAGTGTCGGGTGGTGTATCGAATGTGTCGTTTTCGTTCCGCGGCAACAACCCAGTGCGTGAAGCTATTCACTCAGTGTTTTTATACCACGCGATTAAAGCGGGTATGGATATGGGCATTGTAAATGCTGGTCAATTAGCGGTTTACGACGATATCCCCGAAGAGCTGCGAAAAGCTGTAGAAGATGTGATCCTCAATACCGACCCAGGTGCTGGTGAGCGACTTGTTGAACTTGCACCAAAATACTCAGGTATGGCGCAAGCAGAGAAAGTAGAAGATTTAGAGTGGCGTACTTGGCCTGTTGAAAAGCGCCTTGAACATGCGTTAGTAAAAGGCATTACCGAGTATATAGACGAAGATACTGAAGAGTGCCGTAAGAGCAAAGCTAAGCCTATCGAAGTGATTGAAGGCCCGCTGATGGACGGCATGAACGTAGTAGGCGACTTATTCGGTGCAGGTAAAATGTTCTTACCTCAGGTTGTTAAATCTGCTCGTGTAATGAAACGCGCCGTTGCCTATCTTGATCCTTTCATTGAAGCAGAAAAAGAAGAGGGCGCAACCAACGGTAAAGTGGTTATGGCAACCGTTAAGGGCGACGTACACGACATTGGTAAGAATATCGTAGGCGTTGTACTGCAGTGTAATAACTACGAGGTTATCGACCTTGGTGTAATGGTGCCGGCAGAGAAAATCTTGCAAACAGCCATTGACGAAAAAGCCGACATTATTGGATTATCAGGGCTGATTACCCCATCGCTTGATGAAATGGTGCATGTTGCCAAAGAAATGACCCGTCGTGGTTTTGAATTACCGCTTTTGATTGGTGGTGCAACAACGTCAAAAGCGCATACCGCGGTTAAAATTGAACCTCAGTATGATAAAGGTGTGGTTTACGTAAATAACGCCAGCCGTGCTGTGGGTGTGGTTTCTAATTTACTGTCGAAAGAGTTAAAGCCAGCATTTTTAGAGAAAACCAAGACTGAGTATGAAAAAGTACGTGAACAACAAGCACGTAAAAAGCCGCGCTCAAAACCAGTTACTTTACAGCGTGCTCGTGACAACGCAGTAAAACTTGATTGGGACAACTACACACCACCTGTGCCGAAAAAGCTAGGTGTGACTGAATTTAAAGATGTTTCGATTGCGACGTTAAGACAGTACATCGACTGGACACCTTATTTCATGACGTGGTCAATCGCTGGTAAGTATCCACGTATTCTTGAAGATGAAATTGTGGGTGAACAGGCTAAAAGCTTATTCGCAGATGCTAATGCAATGCTTGATGAGCTTGAGCAATCAGGTGCGCTACAACCTCTTGGTGTAATTGGTTTATTCCCAGCAAACCGAGTAGGGGATGACATTGAGATTTACACCGATGAGTCGCGTACAACGCTTTTAACTACATCGTGTCATTTACGTCAGCAAACTGAAAAAACCGACTTTGCTAACTACTGCTTAGCCGATTATATCGCGCCAAAAGGCATCCCTGATTACTTTGGTGCTTTTGCGGTAACTGGTGGTCTTGAAGAGGATGACCTTGCCGATGCCTTCGATGCCAAGCAAGATGATTACAATAAGATCATGGTTAAAGCCGTTGCTGACCGTTTAGCAGAAGCGTTTGCTGAATATTTGCATGAACAAGTGCGTAAAGAATATTGGGGCTATGCGGTAGATGAAAATCTATCGAATGATGAACTTATTCGTGAAAACTACCAAGGTATTCGCCCAGCGCCAGGTTATCCTGCCTGTCCTGAGCATACCGAGAAGAAGAAAATCTGGCAGTTACTTGATACCGAACAGCGTATTGGCATGAAACTAACCAGTTCATACGCAATGTGGCCGGGTGCTGCAGTTTCTGGTTGGTATTTCTCTCACCCTGAAGCGAAATACTACGCAGTGGCGCAAATTCAAAAAGATCAGGTTGAAGATTACGCTAAGCGTACCAACATGACACTTGCTGAAGCTGAGCGTTGGTTGTCGCCTAATTTGGGCTATGAGCCAGAATAATAACCTTTAGTTTAAATTAAAAACGAGCCTCAAATGGCTCGTTTTTTTATGCCCATTTTGTTCATACTTTTTTCTTTTTAATTGCTTTAGTACTGGCAAATTCCTTCTAATTTAAATATTTGTGTTAAAGTTATTGAGGTTGAGCAAGGAATCTAAGGTGAAATTGTGATTGATACTGTGAATGCAAGCGAGAGAGATAAAGCGCGATTCTTACGCGTATTTGCATTTATTGGTGCAGTGACCTCTTTGTTGATGTCGGTCACAAGTTATCAAGATGGCTACATCGCATTAAGTTATTTATTAATTGTTGGCGTTGTTATTTTTGCTTTGCCTTTTTTAATAAAGGGGCGTGATCAATTTATTTCAGTACTCATGCTGTACGCACTTTATGCAATGATGTGCTTCTTAACTGTCTCGGGTGGCAGTAATGGCACAGGGCCGTTATGGCTATTTATTGTATCTCCCGTGACCTTTTTTATTCGTGGCTTAAAGCGCGGAGCGTTCGATCTTATCCTGCTTGCCATTATTATTTCAGTGCTTTTCTATTTTACCGATCAATTTGGTTATTACAGTTATTCGAGTCATTACTTTCCAACACGGGTCATGCTGTGCTTCTCTATTTTATGTATTTTGGGTGGCTTCTACGAATATTACCGCAACAAATACAGTTTAGAGTTAATGAAGCAACTTAAAATTAATCAAAAGCTTGCACGCTATGATGCAATGACTGAACTTGTAAATCGTCGTTTTGCAACTGAGTGCTTACAAGATAAACGCTTTGGCGAAGGGGCTGTGTTCTTGCTGATGGATGTTGATAACTTTAAACAAATCAACGACACCTATGGTCATCAAGTAGGCGATGAGGTGCTAATATTTTTCGCTGATGTATTTAATAAAGTGTGCACAGAAGAAGATGTCATTTCCCGTTGGGGCGGCGAAGAGTTTTTAATTGTTATTCCTGCGGGGAATGAACAACGGGCCTACCAAGTTGCAGACAACATTCATAAAAAGCTCGCTGAAAAGCCATTCACTAGTGGTCAGCATCGTTTTCATGTCACCTTAAGTATTGGCTTATACCAACGCGTGCCAGATGAGAGTGTTGATCACTGCTTAAACATTGCTGATAAGCGACTTTACCGTGCTAAATCGCAAGGTAAAAATCAAACGGTTGCTGAAGTTGATTTAGCAAAGCACGAGCCTGCTTGATAAATAAAGCCGCAATTAGCGGCTTTATTTATTGCTCAAATTAATGGCTTTTTTCAAAGTCGCTGACTTCACGCTCAGCTTCTTCTTTCGATTTACCGTATTTTTGCTGGATTTTACCAATAAGCTCTTTACGGCTACCCTCAATCACATCTAAATCACCATCAGTAAGTTCGCCCCATTTACGTTGCGCTTTACCTTTAAGTTCTTTCCAATTACCTTCTAAACGATCGCTGTTCATCATAATCTCCTTACTTTGTTAAACATTCGTGTTAGTAAGAGCAATCGTTATGCCACTCTAACAGTGTAAATAACTAATTGATATTATTGGTTTTTAATTTTTTGTGTTAGGTGGTGGAGTTATCTAATTGCAATTTGTACCTGTTTAAAGGTTGAAGCGTGTAATTATTTCATGCAATTTAAGGCTACTCATCCCTGCCTGTAATTTTTTGATACAATGCGCGAAAAGAAAGTAAGAGATACCTAACGTGCTGCCAGTTGAAGATATTTATCAATCCCTGTTAACAACATTACAGAGTAACCCTATGGCCTTATTGCAAGCGCCACCGGGAGCGGGTAAATCAACATGGCTACCTCTTACCTTAATGCGCGAAGGGCACTTTAAACGCATTGTTATGTTAGAGCCAAGACGACTCGCCGCACGCAATATTGCTCAGTACTTGGCAAGTCAGCAAAATGAAAAAGTTGGCGACAGTGTCGGCTTACGTATTCGTGGCGAATCAAAAGTTAGTTCTGCAACTAAGCTTGAAATTGTCACCGAAGGCATGCTGACGCGTATGTTGCAAAATGATCCAGAGCTTAGTGATGTTGATTTACTTATATTTGATGAATTTCATGAGCGCTCAATTGCTGCTGATACGGCTTTGGCATTTGCCCTTGAAACACAAGCAGCACTTCGCGATGATTTAAAAATCTTACTGATGTCGGCAACCTTAGACGGCGAGCGTTACAGTGAGTTTTTTAGCTGTCCTATCATCTCATCACAAGGGCGAAGCTACCCCATTGATGAAGTTTACATTCCACTTAAAGACGAAAGCCGCTGGCTCGATGACATACCTGCAGTTATAAAACAGGCGCTTAGTGAGCAAACGGGCAGTGCTTTAGTATTCTTACCAGGGCAGCGTGAAATCATACGGGTTCAGCAGTCTCTAAACGATTTAGGTGATAATGTTGAGATATTTAGCTTGTATGGTGAGCAAAATAAAAATGAGCAACAAGCTGCTATTGCGCCTGCTAAAAATGGCAAACGTAAAGTGGTATTAACCACCAATGTGGCTGAAACCAGTTTGACCATTGAAGGAATACGCATTGTGGTTGATAGCGGTAAACGTCGTGCTGCCAGTTTTAATTTAAAAACGGGTGTGACAGAGCTTGTTACGCAAAGTATCTCTCGTTCTTCAGCCATACAGCGCGCTGGTCGTGCTGGGCGCATTGAGCCGGGGGTTGTGTATCGGTTAGGCTCTAAGCAAACTTTTGAGCGCCGTAACAGCCATGATGCGCCAGAAATTTTGACCAGTGATATTAGTCAGTTGTTATTAGAGGCAAAGCAGTGGGGGGCATCACTTGCTGAGCTTAGCTTACTCGACCCACCTAGTAGCCAGCAGATTAAACAAGCAACGGCACTTTTAAAAATGCTCGAAGCCATTGATGAAAATGAAAAGCTTACTTCGCTTGGCAGCCAAATGCTGAGCTATGGAGCCGATATTCGCCTCTCGCATATGCTCATTAAGGCAAAGCAACTAGAGCAGCGCATGCCTGGTATTTATGTATTAGCGGGGTATTTAACGGCACTGCTTGAAAGCCGAATTAGTATGCCAGCTGATCTTAATTTGGCATTGCATAGCCAGCACAGCAAACCTCACCCAGTATTTAAGCAGCAATTAAATTATTGGCTATCACGCTTGCAACTCAAACCGGTTAATGAGCTTAAAACAGAGTACTTGTCGCTGCTGGTGGCGCTTGCTTTTCCTGACCGCCTAGCCAAAAAGCGCGGGAATGGTTATTTACTTGCCAACGGTGCGGGCGCCGACTTAAGCGAGGAGTTTTGGCATAACGATGATTATATTGCCATTGCGCATATGGGCGGCCACAAGGGAAACCGTGTTTTTGCTGCTGTTGCCTTTATGCCAAGTGAGCTTGAAGATGAGCTTTCGCATTTATTTACTGAGCAAACTCGCTGCGAATACGATGAAAAAGCAGGGCGATTTGTCCATCAAGATGAGCTTAAGCTCGGTGCTATCACCATAGCGAGTCAGCCAAGTAAACAGCCACTAGATAAGAGCGAGCGCACTAAAGCGTGGTTAAATTTATTTAGTAAGCAGGGCTTTTCGCTATTTAATGATCAGCCTGACAGTGAGCAGTTACTTATTCGAATGATCTTGGCAAGTAAGCTGTTACCAGAATCATTCCCACTTTTAAATCATGATGAATTAATTGCCGATAACCAATGGCTTGCACCTTATTTGGATGATATTAAAAACCTTGAGCAATTAAAAAAGTTCAATTACAACGAAGCAATTAAAAGCTGTTTTGATTGGCAGCAGCAAAGCCTATTGAATGAACACCTGCCCTTACGATTAACTGTGCCAAGTGGTTCAAATGTAAAAGTGACCTATCAGCTCGATGGCCCAGCAAAGCTCAGTGTGCGCATGCAAGAAGTGTATGGCATGACCAGCACGCCTTTGCTGGCTCAAGGTAAACTGCCATTATTAATGGAGCTATTATCACCAGCGCGGCGACCGCTGCAGCTAACCCAAGACTTAGCTAACTTTTGGCAAACGAGTTACCGCGATGTGCAAAAAGAAATGAAAGGGCGTTATCCAAAACATTTTTGGCCAGACGACCCCGCAACTAGTCAAGCGACTAATAAAGTAAAAAGTAAGATGTGATTTTAATGAAGTAAGTGATTAAGTTTGCAGTACTTTGGGTTGGTCTTAAGCGATTGCTTCCAACCCTTTTTGCTCTGCCAGAGTGAGCATTTTCAATGCTGCTCCTCTTGGTGAGCTATCACCTTGCTCCCATTTTTTAACTAACTTGTCACTGACATTTAAGTATTGAGCAAAGACCGGTTGAGAGAGATTGTACTTCAGTCTTAAATTACGAACTTGTTCGGGGGTAAATTCATGAACATTTGTAAGGCACAATGCGTCAAATTTACGCATCGTCGTTTTGTCTATAACTCCAGACTTTTTTAATCCACTCGCTGTTTTGTGAACTGACTTTAATATGTCACTCATGATCATCACCTACAATTAAAAGTTCGCCATCATCGACTAGTTGCTCAAGTTCACTTTGGGAAAAACGAATAAACTCTTTTGCTAACTCTTTTAATGCTAATTTTTCTTTAGCGTTTATGTTAGCTCTAGCGTTTTTAGCAAATGCATAGAGAAAGAAATATTTATCACCAATTACCGCCCCGACAATAGTTCTATAACCAGCTCTTTTTCCTTTACTGCCCATGGCTACGCGCTTTTTATAGACATTACCACCTAGGTCTGCATCGTAAAGGCCTGCTGACATCTCTCTGCAAGCGTTTATTAAATCAGCATCAGACAGGCTTTCTTTTTTCGTGCGCGAAACAAAATCCTTTGTTTTATAAATCATAGTATACTCCGTTAGGGTACACTTTCAATGTTTCACTCAGTAGCCAATCAATGATAATGAGGTTTTCATTGGTGTCCCTCTAATGTTGATAGCAGAAGTAATGGGTGATTACCAGCTATCTATCTGAGCAAAACCAATACGAATAAAATAAACCGTTACAATTTCAAGCCTTGTTTTGGTTTCTCTTTTGTTGGTTGTTTAGTAGTCTGAATTAGTAATTAGTAAAAAAGAGAAAGTCGGTGTCTGCAGCCATTACCCTTGCTCAATACGTTAAAAAACGCACAGGTGTGCCCCTTGGGCATAAAGATTCGTTGCGCAATATGCTGACACGTTCTCTAGGTGCTAGCTCGTTTTATCTGTTTTGGCGATATTGGAATCCGGTGTGGAGCTATTATTTATCTCGGTATGTAATGAAGCCTTGCAATGACATTATGCCGGTTTGGTGTGCGGTTGTTGTGACCTTTGCTGTAAGCGGTGCGCTGCACGATTTAGCAGTGAGTTTAGTGAAGTTAAAGCCAATATTCTTTTTTACTCCTTGGTTTACTGTGATGGGCGTGTTGGTTTTAGTAAGCAAGTACAGCCAACTCCAGTTTAGCTCTGCTCCATGGTTGTTAAGAGCGCTCGCCAACATCAGCTTTATTGTATTGAGCTATTGGTTGACGAGCCACCTTTTTTAGCGCGTTACTGCGTTGCTAAAGGGTAGTCAGTGTAGCCTTTAGCACCGCCTCCAAATAAGGTATCTGGATCATGCTTCGCAAGTTCAATGCCTTGTTCAATACGAGCTGGCAGATCTGGGTTTGCAACAAACGGGCGACCAAAACCTATCAAATCAGCCCAGCCTGCGGCTAGTGCTTGCTCTGCTTTATCGCCAGTGTATTTGCCTGCATAAATCATTAATCCAGCATAGTTTTCACGTAGCGCTTGCTTAAAACTTTGCTCCATTAAAGGCGCATCATCCCAATCAGCTTCAGCAATGTGCAGGTAAGCAACGTTGAGTTCATTGAGTACTTTTGCTGCGCCAATATAGGTTTCAAATGGGTTATCATCGACCGTACCATTGAGGGTTGTGAGTGGAGCAAGGCGAACGCCAACACGTTTAGCGCCAATTTCATCACAAACCGCTTGTGTCACTTGTTGTAAAAAGCGTAAGCGATTTTCTAAACTGCCGCCGTATTCATCAGTGCGTTGGTTCGACTCTGAATCAATAAATTGATTAATTAAGTAACCATTGGCAGCGTGAAGTTCAATACCATCAAACCCTGCATCAACTGCATTACGGGCAGCTTGGCGATATTCGTTTATAACGTGTTTGATATCGTCATGGCTCATTGCGCGTGGCTGTGCTGTGGCAACAAAGTCGGGTTTGTCATCTTCATCAATAAAAACTTTTACGTCTTTAGCTGCAATAGCAGATGGCGCGATTGGTTGCTCGCCACCTGTGTTACTTGGGTGAGACACTCGGCCAACATGCCAAAGCTGAGCGAACATAATGCCACCAGCTTGATGAACTTTGTCGGTTACTTTCTTCCAACCTGCAATTTGCTCGGCAGTATAAATACCCGGTGTCCAAGCATAACCCTTACCTAGGGCTGATATTTGTGTGCCTTCGCTGATAATTAAGCCGGCGCTGGCACGCTGGGCATAGTAGTCGGCCATTAACTCATTGGCGATATCACCCGGTTGTGATGAGCGAGAGCGGGTCATCGGTGGCATAACAATGCGGTTTTTTAATGTATGACCGGCAAGTTGTACGGTATCGAATAATTTGTTCATTACGGCTCCTTGAAAGCGAATATGCTTTCAGCATAACGAAAATCATTTATGAAATTAATGCCACTAATCACAAAATACTTTTGTTAAAAGTGCAAAAAACTAAAGCGTTAACCTGGGTGCTATAAAGTCTAAAAACGCTAATACTCGTGATGACACACCGCTGTTTTGGTAATACACCGCATGCACTTTTTCGCGGCGATTAGGGCTCAGTACCTCGCCTTCAAGCACTTTTACTAAACGGCCTGCTTTTAAATCTTCGTTGATCATAAATTCCGACAACAAGGTAATACCATGACCTTTAATACAAAGCTGGCGTACAGTTTCACCACTTGATGCACTGATTGAAAATTTAAGGTCTAAAGGCGTGGTTAGCGGCCAGTGATTTAAATGCGGCGCATCGGTAAAACCAATAAGCTGGTGCGAGGCTAAGTCGGTTAGCTCATTTAATGGTGGCGCCGCTTTTAAATAATCAGGGCTGGCAACGAGCTGTAGTTTGCTAACTCCTAAAGTGCGCGCATGCAAGTTTGAGTCAGCGAGTTCGCCAATACGAATAGCAATATCGGTTTTATGCTCAAGCAAATCGATAATGTTGTCGTGGCTGGTGATCTCGAGTTTTATATCAGGATAAGTTTGGTTAAAGGCTTTTAAATGTGGCGCTAATTGATGAAACACAAAGGGGCTTGCGGCATCGACTCTTAATTTTCCTGATGGCGCACAGTGCAGAAGCTTTAAGGCCTCTTCGCCTTGTGCGAGCTGACTCAGTGCTTCTCTAGCATAACCTAAAAATAACTGACCTTCTTCGGTTAGCTCAATGCGCCTTGTAGTGCGGTTGAATAAGGTAACGTTTAATGATTTTTCGAGCCGAGTTACTGCCCGTGATATTTTTGCTACTTGCTCATCTAATGCATTGGCTGCACTTGAGAACCCGCCGGTATCAACCACGCTAATAAATGCTTCTAAATCTTGGGTGTTGGAGATCACGCTCATGGTTTTACCTTTTCGTTTTTGACAAAAGTATTTTGTCACTACTGCTATTTTTTGCAAATTTAATTTTAGCCACAATAGCCGCACTTTCAAAATTAAACAGAGGATATGTGATGCCAATAGCATTACTTGCGTTAACTCTCAGTGCGTTTGCCATAGGCACCACTGAGTTTGTGATTGTCGGCTTAGTGCCAACCATCGCTGATGATTTAGCGGTTTCGTTACCGAGTGCCGGGCTACTTGTTAGCTTGTACGCATTAGGGGTTGCGGTGGGGGCGCCAGTATTAACCGCGCTTACCGGACGCTGGAATCGAAAACATGTATTACTTAGCTTAATGAGCCTATTTGTAATCGGTAATTTACTGGCTTGGCAAGCACCTAGTTATGGTAGCTTGATCACCGCAAGGATTCTAACAGGCCTTGCTCATGGGGTGTTTTTCTCAATTGGTTCAACGATCGCTACTGGGCTTGTCAGTAAAGATAAAGAAGCTAGTGCCATTGCGATTATGTTTACCGGTTTAACGGTTGCATTAGTAACCGGTGTGCCATTAGGGACTTGGATTGGTCAGCACTTTGGTTGGCGAGCGACCTTTTTAGTAGTGTCTTTACTGGGATTAATTGCACTTGTTGGTAGCGCGTTTTTAATTCCGAGCAACTTAAAGCAAAGTAAACCGGCTACTTTGGGTGAGCAGCTAAAAGTAATGGTGCAACCTAGGCTTTTACTGGTGTATTTGATGACCATACTTGGTTATGGCGGCACATTTACTGCTTTTACCTATTTAGCGCCCATTTTAGAGCAGCAAACTGGATTTGCATCAGCCACTATTAGCTTAATCATGCTGGTATATGGGGTATCGGTTGCTGTTGGTAACATCTACGGCGGTAAGTTAGCCGATAAAAAAGGCCCCATTAGTGCGCTGACTATTATCTTTAGTGCTTTGAGTATTGTGCTGTTGGTGCTGACCTTTACCATGCAATCTAAAGTCACTGCGGTACTGACCATACTTGTATGGGGGGCATTTGCGTTTGGTAATGTGCCTGGGCTGCAAGTTTATGTGGTTAAACTTGCCGAAAAGTTTACACCCAATGCCGTCGATGTGGCCTCTGGGTTAAACATTGCTGCGTTTAATATCGGTATTGCGCTGGGCTCAGTGTTAGGTGGCATTGTCGTGGAAAACTATTCACTGCAAGACACTGCTTGGATTGGCGCTATCATCAGTTTAGCTGCGTTAATTGCAACTCGTTACAGCGGTTATTTAGATAAACGCGAGATCATAAAGCCACAAACAGCTTAAAACTAAATTGTTGATAGTTCGGTGCTTTGTCGTTATTTTAGGTTTGTAGTTTGATTATTAGTCATTAACTAAAACCACAAGGAATAACGATGAAGCCCCTTTATTTTCTAGCTATTTGCTTGCTAAGCACATTTAGCAGCCAAGCAAAGCAAGCTAACCCAGAGCTCACAGCATTAGCACAGCAGTACTTTAATACCATGGTTGCAACACAAGCACCTAATGCGACTAAAAAAGAGTTAGAAGCTTTTTTAGCTTTATTAACTGACGATGTAGCAAATCAACACTTACCTTATCAAACCGATGATTCAAGAGAACCAGATGGTAAAGCCATGATGCGTAAAGGCATGACTTTTTACCTTGGTGCGCACACTGAATACCAAGCAAATTTACTCGATACCTTTATTTTTAATGATTCTGCCATTGCCTTACGTTATACCCATCATGCTAAAGGTATACACCCGCAAAACCAGCAAGAAATTGAATACACGCAAACCATTATGGATGTGCTCGAAATAGAAGATGGCAAAATAGCGGTTATTCGTAAATACCACGAATGAACTTTGCTTAACTTTTTGCCTAACATGAGCGCTTTTATAAGCGCTTTTTTATTAAAAATACCCCCGCAATAAATTTTCTATTTTTTCCGCATTTCAGCCTAAATTAATACTTTTTAGGCTTTATTTTGAATAAATTTAAAACTTTTTTATATATCGAATAATAAACGTAAGAACAGTGGGTTAGCTTAATTTACGAGTGTAGCTTTGCGGCTGTTTACAATTTGTCAACCTTGAATTGCCATGCTGATTACCTTAACCTTTATTTTAATTGAACGTTCAATCAATAAAAAATTATGCCGAAAGTTGGAATGGAACCTGTTCGTCGTCAGCAGTTAATTGACGCCACAATAGAGTCGGTTGCAGAGCTTGGTTTGCAAGGCACCACCATAAATAGCATTAGTAAAAAGGCTGGCTTATCGTCTGGCATTATCAGTCATTATTTTGGTGGCAAGCAGGGCTTAATTGAAGCCACTGTGCGTTATTTATTGACGAGTTTAAAGCAAGCACTTTTGAATCAAGTAACGCCGCACACTAGCCCAGAGCAACGATTAATGTTTATCGTTGAAGCAAACTTTTCGCGCATTCAGCAGCAAAGCAATAACACCAAAACTTGGTTGAGCTTTTGGGCGCATTCAATGCACGACGCCCAGTTGCATCGCTTACAAAACGTAAATAGTAAACGTTTATTTAGTAATTTATTAAGCTCATTCAAACAGTTAATGAGCGATAGCGATGCCAACTTAGCTGCTGAGTTAAGTGCAGCCATGATCGATGGTTTATGGCTAAGAGCCGTATTAAGTAAGTCAGACCATGATCAATTCGAACATTGTGAGCAATTAGTAAAAGACTACATTCGTTCACTGATAAAACAGTATGGAGCCTAAAATGACCACACCTGTTTACGAAAATTTTATAAATGGCCACTTTTTGAAAAATCAAACTGGCGATACTTTTGCAGTAAAGAACCCTGCAACAGATGAAGTAATTTATCACGTTGAAATCGCCGATGAGTTTATTCAAAACGCGGCAATCGAAAGCGCAAAACAAGGCTTTGCAGCGTGGTCTGCAATGACGCCAATTGAGCGTAGCCGCATTTTATTAAAAGCCGTGGCAATCTTACGCGAACGTAATGATGAACTGGCAAAAGTTGAAGTACTTGATACGGGTAAGCCATGGCAAGAAGCTGAGTGTGTTGATGTTGAAACTGGCGCCGATGTAATTGAGTATTTTGCTGGTCTTGCGCCTGCACAAGTGGGTCAGCAACAAATGGTTGGCAATGACTTTTACTACACACGTAAAGAGCCTCTTGGTATTTGTGCCGGTATTGGTGCATGGAACTACCCTCTGCAAATTGCTTGTTGGAAATCAGGCCCGGCACTGGCTGCGGGTAATGCGGTTATTTTCAAACCTTCAGAAGAAACACCACTTGGCGCAATTAAACTTGCAGAGATTTTCATCGAAGCGGGTGTACCTGCTGGCGTATTTAACGTTGTGCAAGGCGCTGCTGAAGTAGGGCAATGGTTAACAGCAAACCCAAATATTGAAAAAGTGTCGTTCACTGGTGAAGTGGGCACAGGCAAAAAAGTGATGGCAAGCGCTGCTGGTTCACTTAAAGATGTGACCATGGAGCTTGGCGGTAAGTCACCGTTATTAGTATTTGATGATGCCGATGTATCACAAGCTGTTAGTGCGGCAATGTTAGGTAATTTTTATACGCAAGGTGAAATCTGCACTAACTGTACGCGCATTTATGTGCACAAAAATGTTTATCAGCAGTTTATTGATGAGCTGAAAACACGCACTGAGCAAAATATTATTGCTGGCGACCCAATGGATCCTGAGGTGAATTTAGGGGCGCTTATCTCTAAAAAGCATCAAGAGCTTGTACTTGGCTATATCGATAAAGGTATTCAAGAAGGCGCAACCTTGCTAACCGGCGGTAAGGCATTGTCACCTGCATCTGCACCAAACGGTTACTTTGTGGAGCCGACCGTTTTTGTCGACTGTAAAGACGACATGACCATAGTTAAAGAAGAGATCTTTGGCCCAGTAATGAGTGTGTTGGTGTTTGATGATGAAGATGACGTTATTCAGCGTGCAAACGATACCCACCTAGGCTTAGCCGCAGGCGTGTTCACTAAAGATATTCAGCGCGCACACCGCGTGATCCATCAATTACAAGCCGGTATTTGTTGGATAAACAGCTATGGTAATTCACCTGCTGAAATGCCTGTAGGTGGTTACAAGCAATCAGGTATTGGCCGTGAAAACGGTATCGAAACTTTAGATCACTATACCCAAACTAAATCGATTTATGTGGGTATGAGCAATATAGAGAGTCCATTTTAATGAGTACACAGAACTATGATTACATCATAGTCGGTGCTGGCTCAGCAGGCTGCGTGTTGGCAAACCGACTATCAGCAGACCCTTCGAATAAGGTGTTATTACTTGAAACGGGTGGTAGCGATAAAAGCATTTTTATAAAGATGCCTACCGCGCTATCAATCCCAATGAATACTGACAAATATGCATGGCAATTTCATACCGAGCCAGAGCCATATTTAGATAACCGTCAAATGCACTGCCCACGAGGTAAGGTGTTAGGTGGCTCATCATCGATTAACGGCATGGTGTATGTACGTGGTCATGCCAAAGATTTTGATGAGTGGCAGCAACATGGTGCTAATGGCTGGGATTACCAAGCTTGTTTACCGTATTTTAAACGTGCTGAATCATTCTATTTAGGTGGTAACAACTACCGTGGCGATAACGGCCCATTAGGGGTTAATAACGGTAATGAAATGGCTAACCCGCTTTATAAAGCCTTTATCAAAGCGGGCCAACAAGCAGGTTATGCGCATACTGATGACTACAATGCAGCCCAGCAAGAAGGTTTTGGGCCAATGCATATGACAGTTAAAGACGGTGTAAGAAGCTCAGCCAGCCGTGAGTATTTAGACCCAGTTAAGTCACGTAAAAACCTAACGCTAGTCACCGGTGCCTTAGCTGAAAAAGTATTGCTAGAAGGCAAAAAAGCCGTTGGTGTTGAGTATTCAGTATCTGGCTCTAAGCAGCAAGCATTTGCAGCTAAAGACGTTATTTTAAGTGCGGGTCCAATTGGGTCACCGCATATTCTGCAACTATCAGGTATTGGTGATAAAGACATCCTGAGCGAAGCGGGTGTTGAGGTTAAACATCACTTACCAGGTGTTGGCCAAAACTTACAAGATCACTTGGAGTTTTATTTCCAATATAAGTGTAAGCAACCAATTACTTTAAACGGCAAGTTAGATCTTGTTTCAAAAGGACTAATTGGTGCTCGTTGGCTATTAAACCGCTCTGGTTTAGGGGCAACGAATCACTTTGAATCATGTGCATTTATTCGTTCAAAACCGGGCGTTGAATGGCCAGATATTCAGTATCACTTTTTACCAGCTGCAATTCGTTACGACGGTAAAAGTGCCTTTGATGGTCATGGTTTCCAAGTTCATGTTGGGCATAACAAACCAAAAAGCCGTGGTGCGGTGACAATTAAGTCGGCGGATCCACAGGTTGCGCCTAAGATCCAATTTAACTACTTACAGCATAAAGATGACATTGAAGGCTTTAGAGCTTGCGTACGTCTAACTCGTGAGATTATTGAACAGCGTGCGTTTGATGAGTACCGCGATGATGAAATTCAACCAGGTAAAGATGTTCAAAGCGATGAAGAAATCGATGCTTTTGTTCGTCAAGCGGTTGAGAGTGCTTACCATCCGTCATGTTCGTGCAAGATGGGTGAAGACGAGATGGCCGTGGTTAACTCGCAAACTCAAGTACACGGTATCGAAGGTTTACGGGTTGTGGATTCATCTATCTTCCCAACCGTTCCAAACGGTAATTTAAATGCGCCAACCATTATGGTGGCAGAAAAAGCGGCGGACCACATTTTAGGTAAGCCTTTGTTATCGGCATCAACTGCAGATGTTGCTATGGAAAAACAATGGCAATCAACGCAGCGTAGTTCGGAGATCTAATAAGGCCACCCGCAGTTTCGACTGTGGGGCTTGCAGTGGCGCGCATCACGAGTTGTTTGTGGTGCGTTAATGCGAGGAATAAAATGGGAGAAACAATGAAGTATTATTACTTATTTTGGGGGGGGGAACTATGACCTTTTGGCTTAGTGCTGGCATCATTTTTACCCTGTTAGCAATTGCAGTTATTTTATTTAAATGGGGTACGGTAAGGTGTGTTGGCGTCACACCGGTTAGAACGTTTACGTTCATTGCAATTTTATTTACATCAGGCCTAGACGTTGGCTTGATTATGTTTCCACTGACAGAGTTTGCAGGTTATGCAGACATAAAAGCAAGCCCAGAGTATGCGTTTGCCAATCCACTAGCCATTGAGTTTGGTTTTTGGGGCTTCTTGATCTGGGGATTTTATTTCCTTACGTGCTTTTATTTCTGTGTAATAGAACCCAAAGTAAAGTTCTTTGAAATTGCTTTGGTAAAACTAATTAATAACGTTGTTATTATTGGGACATGCGCATTTACTGCATTTTTACTGCTGTCGAATTTGCCTTGGTATTTACCGTCGCTCGGTGATGGCGAGTCAATTATTCCGACATTCTACTTAATGGTGTTTGCAGCGATTTGTTTTGCTGTGTATTCAAGCACAGACATTAAGTATGTACGCTTTTTAAGTATTTCGACTACTTGGTTGTTTATCGCTTTAATCACATTTATGTGGTTCGGTGCCTTTGTTGGTTCTGATGCACAAACATCAGCATTTGTTGATAACCTTACGTTGATCGGTGGTTACTTTGGCAACATCAATGAGTTTGTATTACCACTAAATGATTACCATGCCTTCTACCTTTTTTGGTGGTTTGCTTGGAGTATTATGATTGGTCAATTTACCTCGCGCTTTGTGGGTGGTTTAAAAACTTACCAAGTGCTGGCGGCTATGTTGATTTTCCCGTCTATTCCAATCGCTATCTGGTTTAGTGTTTTGTATCAATACCATGAAGCGGGTATTGCAACAGCAGGCTTGAAAAACATCGCTATGGTGTTTGTTGGTGTGGTGTTTGTGATCAACTCACTTGATTCTTTGATCCGTTTATACACAGATAACCTAAACTTAACGGTGAAGCGTTTTGGTAAGGTTAATTATATTGTCTTAAATGTGGTGGCGCTTTCGTTATTAACCCTGCTGTTTAAGTTCGACTTTTTACAGATCCAATGGGTTGGCGCGCTAGTTATTGCGTTATTTTTCGGCTGTGCTGCGTTTATTGGCTACAGCAAGTTAAAAACAGTGAAAAATATCGAAGGTTCACCAAAAGACAATAAATTAGATTACACAAAAATAGAAACAGTTAGCTAAGGGAAACCAACATGACAACAAGACAAACAGTATTAGCAGCAGCGTTGCCATTGGCATTACTATCGACATCAGCCATGGCTGACTTATCTACTACGGTTACATTGGCATCAGATTACACCTTCAATGGTGTCAGCCAAACCATGAATGACCCAGCGATTCAAGGCAGCTTAGATTATGCCTTTGCTGATTCAGGTATGTATGTAGGTACGTGGGCTTCAAATGTAGATTTTGGCGATGGCACAGACATCGAGTGGGATGCGTATTTTGGTAACTATGCTGAGTTAACGGATGCCCTTAGTGTTGATTATGGTATTGCTTACTACTCTTACCACGGTGAAGATTACTCAAGCGATGGCAACTACCCAGAGGTGTATTCGAAATTTGGTTATGCCAGCAGCATTGGGCAAGTAGAGCTTAATTTTTGGTATACTTGGGATTATTTTGGTACTGGCGCAGGCCATTTAATTTACATGCTAGCGCACACATTTGAAGTAGCGCCAAACCATGCAATTCGTGCCAGCTTTGATGTATCTAATTCATTAGATGGCGATAAGTTTAGTTGGGATGGCAGCGATAAGTCATATAAGCATTATCGTCTAGCGTATCAAACGAGCTATGCAGGGTTTGATATTGAAATTGCAGGTGAGAATACCAGTATTGATTCTGAGTATGCAGACGAGCGAATTGTCGCGTCTATTTCGCGTAGCTTTGATTTGTAAGCACTGCTTTAATAAAAAAACGGCTAACCTTGGTTAGCCGTTTTTTTATGCCTAGAATCTGAAAGTTAAATCTCTTCGCCTTCGTGTTGCATCGCTAAATCATCAAGCTCTGCAAGAGTGTAATCAAAGCCACTGGTATCGACTTCGTAGCGTATTTTTACGCCATAACCCCCTTGGCAAAGACTCGCAGTAACTTTAGCCACTGACCAGTGCTTAAGCTTGTTTAAAAACCGATTGGCGGTTTGCTGTGAGTCAAAGCGATAACTGACTTGCGATTCCATCTTTTTTCTAGCCTAAAATTTTTTCGAGAGTGTATGAAATTGCTTTGTTTAAATCAATTGCTCATTGAAAAACGCCAATGTGCGCTGCCATGAAAGCTCTGCCTGTTTTTCATCATAACGAGAGGTAGAGTCGTTATGAAAGCCGTGATTTGCTTTTTCATACATGTGCATAGTGTAAGGCACTTGATGCGCTTTTAAGTCGCTTTCGTAGTCTGGCCAAGTTGCATTAACGCGGTTATCAAGCTCAGCTAAGTGCACAAGTAGTGGGGCTTTAATATTTTGTCTGAGCTCTTTAACGGCGGGAGTGCCGTAATAGGGCACGCCCGCATTAATTAATTTGCTATCAACTGCTGCAAGGTAGTTAACCATATAACCACCAAAGCAAAAGCCTACCGCACCGAGTTTGCCGTTACTATTTGGGTGTTTTTTTATGTATTCAGCTGCGGCAATAAAATCTTGTTGGATTTTTTCTTTATCCATAGAACGCTGCATTGCGCGGCCTTCATCGTCATTACCGGGGTAGCCACCAAGAGGGTGTAACGCATCTGGCGCAAAGGCAATAAATCCAGCTTTGGCAAGGCGGCGTGCAACATCTTTAATATAAGGGTTTAAGCCTCTGTTTTCGTGGATGACTAACACTATTGGGTGCTTACCCGTTAAATTAGCGGGTTCGACTAAATAACCTTTACCTTCGCCGTGACCTTTAAACGAATCAAAGGTTTTATAGCTGGCCTTAATATCAGGGTCATTAAAGGATACTTGCTCAGCTAATGCATAGTTTGGCAATAAAGCGCTACTTAGCATTGCCATTGAGTAGCCAAGGGCAGCTAACCCCCCCAGTTTTTTCATAAAGGTGCGACGGTCCATTAAGCCATGGGCGTATTCATCGTACCAATCAAAAGCTTCATGGGGAATGTGGTTATGGCGTTGCTCAGTCATACTTATATCCTTTAAAAACGAGTTAGGTTTATAACTTTAGCTGAAATATCAGCGATTAACAGCCAGTTGTTTTGTTTGCATTACTACGTCCATAAAGCGGCGCTGCCAAATGGCCTTAAAGGCTTTGTTGAATAAGTATAAAAATATTAACGGCATTATTAGCAGCTTTAAAATAAGCAGTGACAAGATATTCAAAAAGTCGATAAATAAGTCTTCGACGGCAGCTACCATGTTACTAATACCAGAGGTAACGGTATCAATAATCTTACTGACCTGCGATGATTGGTCTTGGTTGAGTGAAGCATTTAGGTTTTCTAGTTGTTCGTTTAAAGCGTCTTTGTTTTGGTTTAGCTGTTTTTGCTGGTTTAGCACCGCATTAAACTGCGCTGTTAATTGCTGCTTTTTATCAAGTAATGGCTTGGCTTGTTCAAGCTCAGTAAAGGTCAGTCGCTCAGACAAGCTGCGAGTTGCTTGAATCGCCTCTATTTGGCTATCAACCTCTGCCAGCTTAACTTTGAGTTCTGTCGCTTGCTGGTGGTTTTTTATCTGCTGCTCATTTAATAGTGAGAGCTTGTCGAGGATGGTTTGTTTTTCACTATCGACCTCGGCTTTTAGCTTGGCAGATAAGGCCGAGGTATTATTTGCACTGCTATTCACCGTCTCGACTTTTTCGCTCACCAGCTCACTTTGCTGGTCTATTTGCTCATCTAAGAATATTTGGCTCACGAGGCCTGTTGTAAGCACCACAGCAGGCACTAAAAAGCGAATTAAAATAAGGCTCGCCATAATTTTATGACGCAAGTTAGGTAAATAGTTACGCCATTCACATATAAAGTAAGCGACGACCGAGAGAGTAAAAACACCACTAAAAATAACCCCAGAAGAAATGGTGTATAAAATGCGCTGTAAAAATAACGAGCCTATTGCAAGGCGCATGGCATCTGACATGTATTCTGCTAAGTCATTCACCGGGTCGAGTAGTTGTGCAGGTTGAATACTGGCAATACCAATGCCCACTTCGGCTGATTGCAATAGCGATATAGCAGCGTTAACTGTACGTGATGAAGCGTACACTAGGGTTGATTGTACAAGGGCGCTGTCGATAAAGCGCATAATGAAATGGTTATAATGCTCTAGCCAACAAAGAAGTAGCAGTATTGTAAGAGATAAATACTTGATAATATGTTGTTTAGTTATCATAACGCCCCCGACAGTTAGTACGCTTCTTCACGCTACACTATTCATAGCCGTTGAAGCAATCTAATAGGATTGAATTATTTTGCCGATTAACTGTCTATGAATTGCTATTAATCGCTTTAGAGGAAATATGAAAGAACCTGCATCAATTGGCCAGTGCTGTATTGAAGATTTAGACCCAGTGCAAGACTTAGGTCGCTTAGTCTCTTATTTGCGTTCAAACCTGGTGGCTCATCTTGATGATGCTTTAGAGGATAAAGAGCTAACGTCGGCCCAATACATAGTGGTTGTGCTACTTGCGCGTGGCAAAGTAAATACCTTGGCCGAGCTTTGTGAGCACATGGTGTATGACCGTGGTGCCATGAGTCGATTACTTTCTCGTTTAGAAGACAAGGGCTTAGTTGCTAAAAAGCAGTCAGTTGAAGATCGCCGTTCAACTCTTTTATGCCTCACTGAAAAAGGCCAACAGCTTTACCCGGAAATTTTACCAACCGTGAATGATATCTATCGTAAAGCACTCACAGGCTTCTCTGATGATGAGCAAGAGCAACTCGCAAGCTTATTGTTTAGAGCAATTCATAATTTAAAAGCATAAATTTCTATAAGCGGTACGTTGTCGCTGTAGACGCATTTTGATAATATAGTTGCCTAGGCATTTAATTTTAACAAGTCCGGGTTGTTATGTTTGAATCATCTTTGCTTGCGCAGCTTCACGCTCAATTTCCAGCTCATCAATTTAGCCCAGAAGGTTTGTCGGTTGTTCACACAGGCCGCTTTGCCAATGCCATTGTTTATCGTTATAAAGACGCGAAATTTGATTTAATTATTAAAGATTTTCAGCACAGCCCATGGTGGGTGAGAAAAACCATCGCGCCGCTTTTTATCAATCAAGAGTACAAGGGGCTGACACGCCTGCAAGACGTAGACGGAGTGGTCGATAACTTTTGTCGTTTGTCATCAATTGCCATTGCTTATGATTTTATTGAAGGCACGCCACTTCGCCAGCTTGCCTTGCAACAGCAGCATTTACCGAGTGATTTCTTTAAAGAGTTTGAGCGTTTGGTAGCAAAAATGCATCGCCGCGGGGTGGTGCATCTGGATTTACGTAATTTGGGAAATGTGATTTGTTCAAAAGATGGCAAGCCATACATTATTGATTTTCAGTCAGCGATTCGTTTTGCACGCTTTCCGCGCTGGTTACAGCGTTTTATGCGTGGTGCCGATATGAGTGGGGTTTATAAGGCGTGGCAGAAGTTAGCCAAAGACTCTTTACCGCAAGCAAAGGCGGATTATTTGCACGACTTTAATCATGTGCGTAAGCGTTGGATTTTTAAAGGTTATCCGATCCAACGTGCCTATTTGTGGTGTAGCGGGGCTGTAACTCAGATTCTTAATTCTGACTTTATTCGCAGTATTTTAGATAGATTGTAAAAAGCGCGTTTGCACGCGCTTAGTGGGGAGAACTAGTATTTAGGCCAGCCGTTCGCATCCCAATTCAGGTTGCTGATGAGCAATTTGGGGGTGCCATTATCACCTGCATCATAGGCATGACGAACAATCACATCGGTATTTAGAATATCTTGCCCACCCGGGCCTACCCATTGATTATTACCTGCATCAAGAATGCTACCGCCACCAGATAACATATTATTGCCATTTTTATCTAGGTAAGGGCCGCGAATATCGGTAGAGCGACCGTATGCAATGCGGTAGGTGCTGTTAGTGCCTTCACAACACTTACCCATTGATACAAATAAGTAGTAGTAACCTTGGCGATAGATAATCGTGGGCGCTTCAATACCACCTGAACGACTTGCCAGTGAGTAAATTTGACCAAATGGTTTCATCGTTATTGGGTTGATACGTGTTAGTTTAATACCCGAGTTCCATGAGCCAAATGTTAGCCAAGGTGCACCATCTTTTGCCACCACAAGATCGGGGTCAATAGCGTTGTAATTATTGCTATTGGTGGTGTTGATCACTAAACCATCATCACGCCAATCGCCTGCAGCAACACTGCTGGCTGATGCTAAACCGATAGCACTGACTCGGGAACCAAAGGTCGAAATGGCATAATAGAGCCAGCTACGATTATTATAGCGTTTTAATTCAGGCGCCCAGACATCAATTCCATCATGATCAGGCACATAGTTACTCCACCAGCTTAAACCATTTGAGAAAATTGGTTGCGCATCATTCCAATCTACACCGTTGCTTGAATATTTACCGTAAATACCAGGACCTGTTTGAAAAACCCACCAAGTGCCATTTTCATAGCCAAGGGTTGGATCATGAGTGACTAAATTACCAGTAAGTGGCCAGTGATCTGCAGCGCCATTGGTTGTGGATGGATCCCAAGGGGTTGATTCAACATTAGCAAGCTTGGTTAGCTGCCACTGCTGTGCATCGCTGCCTTTGTAGCTCCACTGGCTAATATTTGCGCCATCGTTGCCATTAAATTCATATAAGTCGAGCGCTTTACCACTGTGATCGTTAATAAAGCTGTAATAGCCGCTTCCTTCATCATTTATTTGCCAGTGTTGGCTGGCGAGATTTGCATATTCGTACTGTACAACATTGCCACCATCGGCTGTTGACCACTCATACACTTCAAGGGCCTTACCGCTGTTCAGGTTAATAACTGAATAATTATTACCACCAATATTGGTAATTAACCAGCGCTGGGTGTCGTGGTTAGTGTCAGCCCACTGACTAACATTTGCACCATCATTGGTTTGCGCGCTTTCTACTTCAACAAACTTAGCACTGTACTTTGATTTAATTGTATATACGCCATTATCAAGCGCATAAGCACTGGGAAGTATCAGTATTGTTGCAAAGCTAAACGCAGCGAGGGCTTTTTTTGAAAGTATCATAGTGTCTCCAAATCATTGTTATTGAGCTTTCCTTGTGTGTTCTGTTCCTTGGATTAGGTTTGATCTACAGCGAGTAACCCAATTAAGAGCATTGGTGTAAATGTAAATCATTTATAATACTTTATTATATTATTATCTTTGTAAAGTTTTCCGGCAATAAAATTAACAAAAATTTTACCTTTAACTATTTAGGAAGGGATTTGAGTGTTTAGCTGAGATACAAAAAAGCCACTTAGTCAGTGGCTTTTCGGATGTTATTGAGTAATAAACTGACTGGGAATATCCCATTTAAGGGTATGCAGTTGGCCTTGCCAAGTTTGGATGGTGATCCACAGTTTATCATCTGCTGAGATAGTTTTAGGGGCTATCGCGTGGGCATGCTGACCGTGATTGGTGCCATGCATTATGCCTTCTTCATCTTTTGCAAACTCTGCCAGTGGCAAAGGTGACTTACCAATATTTAAATACGCCTGACGAATATTGCTTATGTCACCTTGATTAAAAGCAATAAAGAAGTCTTTAACGTATTCGTTGTGGTGTGAGTAAGGAGCATCTTCATTTAGCGGCATTGGAGCGATTTTAAATTCGCCTGCTTGTTGCTCTTGCCAAAGTGCAGGAAACTGAGGGTTCAATGATTGATAAATAAACCAAACAGGTAAAGCCAGTACTACAGCATGCAAAATATACTTTTTACGTTGCCACCAAGTTGCTTGTAAACGAGCCATTAGTTTGCCTCCTGAACGTTATTTACTGGCGCTGATTGGCGCGCTTTTACAGGTTTGTTATTTACTAATTTTGCGGCGTACATCATAAAGCCAGTGATCGACATACCACTTAAAATTAAACCAAAGATAAACCAAATAACCTTTGTCCACAGACCGCCAATATTACCGTAATGCAGCGGATCGGCGATATGTGAAAGGGTGAGTAATCCCGACATGGTTTCTGGGCTTTTGCTTGCTGCAATTTCACCCGTCCAAGGATTGATTGAGGTTGAGTAAGCGTAGTTATCGTAGAAAATAGTATCGCCACTGCCCATGATATTAAACATGCCGCGGTTATGCTCTGGCAGCATCACATAACTAGGTTTGAAATCTGGGTATTTCTCTTTGGTAATTGCCAGTGCCGCTTTTAAGTCGGTTGGTGGTGTTTGTTTATCCGCAGGTAAAGTTGACACTGCCACTAGCGGTGCATGCTCTTCTATGTCTATTTCGTTATGCCACATGATGGCTTGCACTAGATACCACAGGCCTGTGAGTGCCATTACTGCCATAAACCAAATTGACCAAACGCCACTTAAGGTATGTAAATCTTTTAGAAAGGTTTTTCTACCTTGGTTAAAACGTAGTTTTGGCTGGCTAAATGCACGCCAAAAGTTTTTATAAATCACTAAACCAGTTACTAGTGCACCCAAAAGGACAAAAGCCATGGCGCTGACGAGGTAGTAACCTACGCTGTAACCTTCTTGCCAAGGAAAGAATAGCCAGCCGTGTAGGGTACGCATAAATTCAATGAATGAGATAGTGTCATTAACCGCTTGTACTTCGCCGGTGTATTGATTGACGTAAGCCACAGCATAAGGTTTGTCGGTATCAGTGAAAATAACCGCATTAACCAAGTAAGGCTCATAAGTAAGTACACTCATTACATCGGCAGTCGGATAGGCTTTTTCAACGCTATTAATAACTTGATCAACACCAAGTGCTGGTAAATCATTTGGGTTGTTTGCACGTGCTTCACTGTTGGTCAGCCAAGTAAGCTCATGGCTTATAACCGACACAGTACCTGTGACGCAGATAAAGCAAAATAGCACCCATACAGGGAGCGAAAACCAACCATGTAGTTGGAACCAAAGACGTTTACTCATGGTAAAAATAGCCCGACGTTAATTGATGATAGTAATTGTTATCATTTAAATTGTACTACAATCTTTTGAACAAACACAATCTCTGTCGACGAGCTGCAAAAAAGGCGCTTTAAGCGCCTTTATCATTAGTTTGATTGAGGGTAACAATTCGTTGTGGGAAAGGAATTTCGATATCTGCTCCTTGAATTGCTTTAAATACATTGCGGTTGACCGCTAATTTGGTCTCAATAATTTTGGTGGTTGGCACCCAAAAGCGATAGCTCAAGGTAACACCGCTCTCAGCAAAACGCTCAATACCGACTTGTGCATGAGGAGAGTCACTAACTAGTTCATGCTCGTCTAACACTTTTTCGATAAGCTCAATAGCGAGATCTGCATTGGCATCATAAGCGATGTCAATTTCACCTTTAACTAATGAATAGCTAAACGAGTTATGTAAAATCTCACCAACAATATGTTTGTTAGGAATGGTGATTTCGACTTTTTCTTCGTTTATTAGAATTGTGTGACCAAGCTCAATGGTTTTAACTTGCCCACTGACACCTTTTACTTCGATAGTATCACCCACAACAAAAGGCCTTGTTGCAATAATCGCAAGGCCTGCACCATAGTTTGACAGCATGCCTTGTAGCGCCAAACCAGCACCTAGTGATGCGGCACCAATCGCTGCGACAAAAGGGGTTACGCTAATGCCAATTTTGCCAAGGGCAATAACCAAGAACATGATGATCAGTAATACTTTGATGACATTACTGACAAAGTTAGTCAGCGTGATATCGATATTGTGACGTTGCATTAGACCTGCAACCATATTCGACACTTTTTGCGCTATCCATAAGCCAATGAAGAGGATTAATATGGCACCTAAAATTTGCATGCTGTAGGTGACCAAATATTCCATGATCAGATTGTAGTATTTCTCGACTTGTTGTATTTCAGACTCAATCATATGTTTTCCTAACAAGGTTACTGCTAATGCTGACTATACCAGAACATATTGCATAACAGGATAGAGTAGCGGCACTATTATAGCGCTCAGTAGTGCACTCAATGCCATTGCCACTGAGGCAAATGCCCCCGCTTTAGGTTGCTCTACAATTAATGATGCAGTGCCTATTGCATGACAAGCTGTGCCGATTGCGACACCTTTTGCTTGCGCATTGCGGATATTTATCAGCGAGAAAATCAAATTACCAAATATGGCTCCCAGCACACCAATGAATATCACCATAGCTGCTGCCAAAGAGGGAATACCACCAAGAGCATCTGTGACAAGTAACGTTATTGGCGTAGTGACCGATAGACTAGCGAGTGAGGCGCTTAGCTGTGCAGGCGCATCGAATAAATAACAAATAAATGAAGCAACCACTGTTGCATTGATCACACCTAAGCTACAACTAATAAGAATCAATAACAGGTTTTTTTTGACATGTATAAATTGCTGATAAAGCGGTAATGCTAAAGCTACGATAGCAGGCTCTAAAAACCAACTTAAAACTTTACTGTGCTTGGCAAAAGGCTCATATGGGAGTTTTAGTGCCACTAACAGCGCAGAAACTAACACGATTGCCCAGCACACTGGGTTAGTTAAAGCTTTGCTGATTGCATGTTGCGTTTTAGCGTTTAAAAAACGTAAAACCAAGAAAAGGCAAACAGTTAAAGGAATGCTCAACCACCATAAACTAACTGTCATTTTCGCGCCCCTTAAAGTAGGCGAATAGTGAGCCAATGAGAATAATGCTCGTCAGGGGAACAATAATAAACACGGCAAGAAGGAGTAACCAGTGTTCGTTAATAACTCCTAAATGCTCAATAATACCGACGCCTGCAGGAATAAAAAACAGCGGCATAAAGTTCAGTAATGGGGTCGCTGAGGGTTTTAAATCTTGCTCTTTAACTAAGCCTGTTAAAAGAAGAATGAGTAATAAAACCATGCCAAGTAATGGTGCAGGGAATGTGCTTGCAAACAAAGCCGTTAAATATTTAGCAATGGCTAAACAAGCAAGGATGATGGCACTACTGATAAGGTATTTCATGATTGTGAATAATTGCGAATAAAGTACAACTACATCATACCCTTGTCAGTTGTACTATGCGACTTTAGCTTACCATGATTTGGCATTATTATACTGGATATCCTCTGCACCTTTTGCCTTCGCAATCGCCTTTTTGGTATTAGGATTCATCAGTAAGCGAATTTGACTCCAGGTTTCTTTAGCGAGGATTTTACGCTGCTGTGAGCGATAGCTTTGCTGGGTAATTCGCTTAATTGCAGCAAGCGTATCTGGCGAGCGGGCCATTAAGGTTTCAAGGACAGCATCGGTTTGTTTATCGACATTATCAGTCAGCTGCGTAACCAAGCCATATTCTTTAGCGTCTTCAGCTGATATAGGCTCTGCATGACTTGCTAACCAAAGTGCTTGGTCGCGCTTCATTAAGCCTGCAAGTACTACGTTTGCCCCCATATCAGGACACAGGCCCCAACGCGCTTCCATAATCGCTAATTTAGCGTTTTTATCGACGATGCGGTAATCAGCACCGAGTGCGATTTGCATACCGCCACCAAAGCAATGTCCGGTCACTTTTGCAATCACCGGAATACTTAAGTCTTGCCACCCTAACACCACTTTTTGCGCTAAGTTTTGGTTTCCTGGTAACCACTTGAATAACAGCTTGATGATATTACTCGGCTTTTTCATCACCGCAGCAACATCAAGACCAGAGCAAAAATGGTCGCCTTCGCCAGAGATAACTACAGCGCGTAAACTGCGATCGCGTTTAATTTTTTTGATTACGTTTGCAAGTTCGACAAACATGGCAAAACTGAGTGCATTTTGTTTCTCGGGACGAGCAAGGCTTACCCATGCGACCTGTTGTTTTATTTCTAGTTTTATCATGGTAACTCCTCTGACCTGTTTGTTAGAGCTTACGAGCTAATTACAACTAAGTAAAGAATTGCTGATGTGTCGCAAGGAATCATTATATTTTCCAAAAATGGGTAACCTTGTCATATATTTAGTTACAAATTGGTGTATATTTTTAAAACAAAGATGCTAGTTCATAGCTAGTTTGATTTTGTGATTAGTTAGATACTTTCGCAAAATCCCATGACACGACTAGACTTAGCTTTAAGTCGCGCTACAAGGAGTATATATATGCTGATGCGCAAAACAGCTCGCATAACTAAACAATCATCTCGTTCTTTGGCTTTTGCTGCAATTTCTGTAGCATTAACAACCACATTGGTTGGCTGTTCAGATGATAAAGCAAAACAACAAGCTACGCCGCCTCCGGCTGTTTCTGTGTTTAATGTCTCTACAAAAGAAATCGGCAACTATCGTGAATTTGTAGCACGAACCGAAGCGTTTCAAGAAGTAAAAATTAGAGCTCGTGTAGAAGGTGAGTTAATAGAACGTCACTTCGATGAAGGCTCTACTGTTGAAAAAGACCAGTTGCTGCTGCGTATTGACCCGTCTGAATACCGCTCGACAGTGGCTAAAGTAAAAGCCGATCTAAAAAGTAAAATTGCAGCAGCGAGTTCAGCTGAACGCGATTTAAAGCGTGGCCGAGAAGTCGCCTCTGAAGGATTTATCTCTCAGTCTGATCTAGATAAATTAACCACTAATTTCGAACAAGCAACAGCAGCTGTAAAGGCAACTGAAGCTGAACTTGAAAAAGCAGAATTAAATTTAAGCTACACCGAAATACATGCTCCATTTACAGGGCGCATTGGTAAAGTAAATTACGATGTAGGGAATATTGTTGGCCCATCATCAAATGAGCTTGCTGAATTGACAGATGTTGACCCTATCTATGTTAGTTTTCAGGTGGAAGAGGGAGACTACATTAGTTATCGTCAAGAGCATCAAACTAGTGAGAGCAACCCGCAAGATGTACCCATCGATTTAACTCTTAAACTTCCTAACAATTCAACATTCCCAAATAAAGGTGTGCTTGATTTTGCAGATACAAAAATTAATCAAAACACCGGCACTGTAGAGCTAAGAGCTGCGTTCGATAATCCTGAGGGGATCGTGATGCCAGGCTTATTTGTAACCTTAATTGTTGAAAGCATAAATAAAAAAGAATTAGCGCTGATCCCACAAGTCGCTGTGCAGGAAAATCAACAAGGGAAATTTGTACTTGTTGTTGATGATCAAAACAAAGTTGCTATGCGCATTGTTCAATTAGGTCGACGCATTAATGCTATGTGGGTTGTTGAGTCAGGCTTAGAGGCTGGTGAAAAAGTCATTATTGAAGGTTTACAAAAAGTGCGTCAAGGCGCTGAGGTTAAACCGGTAGAAAAGCAAGTCGATCCGACAACGGGCACCATCACTAGCAAAGCTAACTCTTAGGAGTGAGATATGATCAGTAAAACATTTATATCTCGTCCTAAGTTTGCCTTGGTAATATCGATTGTTATTACCATCGCGGGGTTGATTTCAATGTCATTATTGCCAGTGAATATGTACCCGCAAATAACACCACCACAAGTGCAGATATCTGCCAGCTACCCAGGCGCAAGTGCGCAGATCGTTGAAGAGTCTGTTGTGCGACCCATTGAAGAGCAAGTCAATGGGGTTGAAGATATGATGTACATAGAATCCACCTCATCGAACAATGGCACCGCGAATATTACGGTGTACTTTAAGGTCGGTACAGATACTGATATTGCTCAAGTTAATGTCCAAAACCGAGTTGCACTGGCGGAGTCAGGTTTACCTGAGGAAGTGAAGCGCCAAGGTGTATCGGTTAAGAAAAAGTCTAGTTCAATGTTGCTCGGTATTAATCTTTACTCTGATAAGGAAAATATTGACGCAATCTTCTTGAGCAATTACGCAACTAACTACTTAACTGAACCGTTAGGGCGTATTAACGGGGTTGCTTCTGCTGAAGTTATGGGGGAGCAAACCTATTCAATGCGCTTGTGGTTACGCCCAGATCGTATGGCTTCGCTTGGTTTAACTGTGGCTGAAGTGCGGGCTGCATTGCAAGAACAAAATACTATTGTAGCCGCAGGTAAATTAGGTGCTGCGCCATCGGCTCCTAGTCAGCAGTTTGAATACTCGATTCAAGCAAGAGGGCGCTTAAAAACCCCAGAAGAGTTTGGTCAAACCATAATTCGCTCAAATAAAGACGGTAACTTTGTGCGCTTGAACGATATTGCGCGCATTGAACTGGGGGCGGCAAGTTATAGCACCACCGCAAAATTAAACCAGCAAGACACCGCGTTTATTGTAATTTACCAATTGACTGAAGCGAATGCGACGCAAGTAGCTAACGATGTTAAAGCACGAATGGAAGAGCTTGCAAAACAATTGCCTGATGGTGTGAAGTATTCGATTCCTTATGACACCACAGAATTTATTAACCGTTCAATCGAAGAAGTGGTGGTTACTCTGGTTCAAGCCGTTGGCTTGGTTATTTTAGTGGTTTTTTTATTCTTACAAAACTGGCGCGCAACGCTTATTCCAACGGTCGCTATTCCAGTATCTTTAGTGGGTACTTTTGCTTTTATGATGATGATGGGTTATTCCATTAACCTGATCACTTTATTTGGCTTGGTACTCGCAATAGGAATTGTTGTTGATGATGCCATCATTGTTATAGAAAACGTTGAACGGATACTAAAAGAAGAAAAGCTACCAATAAAAGAAGCGGTCACAAAGGCGATGGAGCAAGTATCAGGGCCAATAGTGGCAACGACCTTAGTGCTGCTTGCGGTGTTTGTGCCTGTTGGTTTTATGCCAGGGATAACGGGTGAGCTTTATAAGCAATTTTCGGTCACGATTTCGTTTGCAGTGCTTATTTCCTCCGTTAATGCATTAACCCTGAGTCCTGCATTATGTGCATTACTGCTTAATGAAAAAGCCATGAAGCCTATTAAATGGTTAGCACCATTTGAAAACATCATTACGCGCTCAACCAATGGCTACAGTAAAGTTATTAACTTTATCCTAAAACGTACAGCAAGAATGGCACTGTTTGCCGTGGTTATTTTTGCAGCTGCTGGGTGGTTGGTGAAAACTGTTCCTACGGGCTTTGTACCAGCAGAAGATCAAGGCTTCTTGTTTGTAGATGTGCAACTTCCAGATGCTGCAGCAAGTGGCCGTACCCAAGATGTGATGCACAAGTTGGGCGATATTGTGAAAAATGAACCAGCTGCAACCGATTTTATTGCGGTGTCTGGTTTTTCATTACTTGGTGGTGCAGGTTCAAACAACGCTTTGGGTATCGTGGTACTCAAAGATTGGGAAGAGAGAACGAGTCCTGAGCTTGGCTTACGTTCGGTTTTAACCCGCTTGATGGGGCAGTTCTGGGCAATGCCAGATGCGCAAATTATGGCATTTAACCCTCCTTCAATACCCGGGCTTGGCACTAGTGCAGGCTTTGAGTTTAGATTACAAGACAGTGAAGGGCGTGAGCCAGCAGAGCTTGCTCAAGTGTTAAATGGCCTTGTTTATGAAGCAAACCAGCGACCAGAACTTTCTAATGTATACAGTACCTTTAGGGCTAATGTGCCACAGTACTTATTAGAGGTAGACCGTAATAAGGCGAAAGCACAAGGGGTCGCATTGAGTGATATTTTCTTGACGCTACAAGCGCAATTAGGCTCATTATATATTAATGACTTTAATCAATTTAGCCGTACTTACCGAGTGATCATGCAGGCAGAAAGCCAATTTAGACAGAACCCAACAGACTTGCAGTATTACTATGTACGAAATGATGAAGGTGCCATGGTGCCGCTCACAACACTCGCTAAACTTGAGCCAATTCTTGGCCCTACAAGTTTAACGCACTTTAACTTATATCGTAGTGCCAGCATTAGCGGACAACCAGCGGCGGGTTATGCAAGTGGTGATGCTATTAAAGTAATGCAAGAGTTGGCTGATCAATTGCCAACGGGCTATGTATACGAATGGGCAGGCCAATCGAAGCAAGAAATTGAAGCCGGTAACATGGCTCCGATTTTGTTCGGCTTAGCAGTGGTATTTGTTTACTTATTCTTAGTAGCGCAATACGAAAGTTGGACAATTCCTTTCTCGGTTATTGCTGCGGTACCGCTGGCGCTATTTGGTGCCATGCTTGCGCTGTACGTAATTGGTATGGAAAACAACATTTATGCACAGGTGGGGTTAGTGCTGCTAATTGGTCTTTCAACCAAAACGGCCATCTTGATTGTTGAATTTGCTATGGAAGAGCGGGCTGCAGGGAAAACTATATTTGAAGCGGCATTAAATGCAGCCAAGTTACGTTTTAGAGCAGTACTGATGACTGCATTATCGTTTGTGCTTGGTGTACTTCCGCTGGTATTTGCCAGTGGGGCAGGGGCAGGAAGCCGAATTTCACTTGGTATCACAGTGTTGTTTGGTATGCTAGCCGCCACAATTTTTGGTACTTTATTAGTGCCGCTATTTTACACTTTAGTGCAATCTATGCGCGAAAAAATCAAGGGTGAGTCAGCTCACGATTAATAATTGATAAAAAATAACAAAAAAGTCAGGGTAACCTGGCTTTTTTTTTGGCAAAAAAGAAAATAGGTTTGTTATCATATTCCGATTAACGCAATCCGAATGCGCAGAGGGTTTGAACAATGGCAGGTCCACGTTTATATAGTGAAGAAGAAGTAACGCATCAGGCATATGATATCTTTTTAGAGTTAGCACCTGATAATTTGAACGAGCAGGATATTGCTGACTTTAATGAACACAGAGAAGAGTTGGGTTTTATTGAAGAAGGTGAGCCTGATGAGCAGTGGCAAGAATTTGTTGCACTAGAAATTGAACCTGAGCTCTTTGTACAAGTCTTAGTTGGACTTGAATTTGAAAACCAAGATATTTTATTCGCCAAGATTTTAATTAGCCGAGATAAAGATGCTCCGTTTTGCCACATACTTTGGAAAGATAGCGAATAACGCGCCAGCTGATGTTTGACTCTACTTTTAATTGTTTTAATACCCTAAAACGAATTATCTTAGCCGCCATGCTCGTTAGTAGTTGGCAGGCTTTTGCTGTTGATCCGTTTGAAGACTTTCATGAATACGGGCAATTATCAGAAGAAGAGATCCATAAAATTCATAAAGGCGAGTTGCTTTATGGTGATATTGAGTTTGGCTTTATGGTAAGTCGTGGTAATACAGATTCAACCAGCTTCAAACTTAAAGGTAACCTTTATCAAGACTTTGAAAAGTGGCGTAATCAATTTAAGCTCGACACCCTGTATAAGCGCGATCGTAACGATGAAACAGGAACTGAAGAAGTGTCTGCGGATCGTATCTTTGTATCTGGGCAAGGCAACTACAAGCTGAATGTCAAAAACGAATCATTCTTTATTTATAGTGATTACGAACGAGACAAATTTAGTGGTCTAGAGTTTAAAAGCACCGTTGCGACAGGATACGGAAATCGTATTTATCAAGGTAGTAAAAATAAGGTGGATATTGACGTAGGACCCGGTTTGTATCGCTCAGTGGCAGATCAAGAGACAGCCACAGAAGAAGATGAAACAAAAACAGGTTACTTACTTCGAATGGCATTGCAGTGGGAGCGTACGGTCTCTGCTCGCACTCGCTTTAATCAAGACGTCAGTTATGAACAATCGTTGTCGGGATTAAACTCGCGTTTAAAATCAGAAACCTCATTGATCAGCAAAATTATGGGTGATGTATCACTCAAATTTACTTATATGTATCGCTATAACTCAAAACCGGAAGAAGAAAAGCTCAAGTACGATTCTGAGCTGAGTGCGACCTTTGTTTATAGCTTTTAAGAGAATATCTCAGTATGTATCAACATAAGCAGTACGCTATTTTTATTTTTGTTATTTTAGGCTGGATTGGCGGCTTTATTGCCTTAGCATGGAATTTAATTGGTGCAGATATTCCACTCATGGTGTTTAGTGCTATCTTAGTGCTGGTGGCCTTTTTATTTCATGGTTTAACCATTAAGGTGAGTGATAAAAACGTAAGCTGGGCATTCGGTCCGGGTGTATTTGGTAAAACAGTGACTTTTGATGAGATTGAATCTGTTCGGGCAGTAAGTAACTCATTTCGACATGGCATAGGCCTGCGTATTACACATGATGGATGGGTTTACAGTGTCTCTGGATTCAGTGCAGTAGAGCTTGCTATGAAAGACGGTACAAAGTATCGCTTAGGGACCAATGACCAAGAAGGTTTACTTGCTGCGCTTAGAGAGCATATTGCTGAACCAGAGCCAGCACTGGATGCACAGAAAACAGCTGAATAAGCACTGAGATATAAAAAAAGCGCCAATGGCGCTTTTTTTATAGTCATGGTTTAGTGGCTGTGACCACAACCGCCTTCACCGTGCACATGACCATGTGCCAACTCTTCTTCTGTTGCATCGCGTACTTCAAGTACTTCAACATCAAAATGTAGAGTGATGCCTGAAAGAGGGTGGTTACCATCTACAATCACATCTTCATCTTGGATTTCGATGATCATTACTGATTGATCACCGGCATCAGTTGTCGCACGAAACTGCATACCAACTTCGATTTCCATTCCTTCGAACATCGACTTAGGCACAGCTTGCATCAAGTCATCATGACGTTCACCATAGCCTTGCTCTGGTTCTACAGTTACGCTAAATGTGTCACCGGCTTCTTTACCTAGTAGCGCATCCTCTAGGCCTGGAATTAGGTAGCCAGTGCCCACGATAAACACCAGTGGTTCACCATCGAAAGAGTTGTCGATAGTGTTTTTGTTATTATCCAATACTGAATAATGCATTTTTACCACTTTGTTTGCTGCTACGATCATAGTCTTTCCTATTTATTCATCTTCGAGAGAGTAAGGCAGAGCTTGAATTGATAGCTCAACCTGAGGGAGGTGTTTAGCACGCAACACTTGGCCTGCTTCATTGTCGTTTGGCAGCACAACAAGGCCCATTAATGTTTGCGTATCTTGATTATAACTTTGGCTAATTAGCTTGCCTGCACGACGCCAATTCTCGCCCATCTTGGTTTCGAGCTCAAGCTCATCAAGTTGACCTTCGGCTGTGCCTGCAACGATATACATAGCGCGTTTATTTTTGCCCAGATATTTCATGCGAGCGACAGTTTCTTGGCCTGTATAACAACCTTTTCTAAAGCTGATACCACCTAGTGCTTGTAGGTTCACCATTTGTGGTACGTACTCGCCAATGGCGTCGCTATTTAAAGATGGCTCACCAGCTGCAATTGCAGCTTGTTGCCAACGTGCATCATCATCAAGGGCCGTGACTTCGTCTGGTAAACAAAAGTCGTTATTGACCATCAGTAGAACACGGTTATCAGCAAGTTTTAATGCTTTACCGCCAGCAAAGTCAACGGCACTGTGTTCCTCATCAAACTCAATGTTGAGTGATTTAAGTGTATTATTAAGGTCATCACCAATTAGGCCAATAAGCGGTTTTTCACTTTGCTGAATGTCTACTTGGGAAAATACCGCATATTTTTTTAACTCTACCAGTGACTGCTCAACTTCAGGTTTTGTGCCCACAAGGTAGTAGCTATCTTGATGCTCAAAAAGTCTAAACACACCCCAAAGTTTGCCTTTGGCATTACAGTGTCCAGCCCATAAAAAGTTATCTTTGTTGAGCTTATTGATATCTTGTGTAATTTGTCCGTGAAGGTAAGACAGCTTATCTTTGCCAGTTAGGCTGATAAGCGAATAAGATAAAGGACATGCGTAAACAGTCGACATAAAAACCTTCTTTACGATATGAATGAGAGGTAATGATAACTTAGTTAGGGTAGCAATTTAAATAGCTGTTTATTCGATGGCAATTTGTTAAACTGCAGACAAATAAGTACGAGGTTTAAAATGACTGAAATTCACAGTAAAGAACGTATTCGTTGGGCATGCCGTCGCGGTATGTTGGAACTTGATGTTTTATTCATGCCATTCGTTGAAGAAGCGTTTGACTCACTTAGCAAAGAGCAGCAAGCTGTATTTCAACGCTTACTTGAGAGCGATGATCCTGATTTGTTCGCATGGTTCATGGGGCATGAAGAGTGTAAAGATCCAGAACTAAACACTATGGTCTCGTTAATTTTAGACCGAGTTCGTGTATAGGTTTGTCGTTAAAAATAATAAACTAGACCACAAACCATTTGTGGTCTTTTTTTGTTTTCTTGCTATAGCGTTCTTTCTTACCGCCCACTCCTTGATAACACAAATATTTGCTATTTCATCTAGCCTGATTGCAGGCATTATTAGTTTTAAAAAAGCAAAACAAGCACATCCTGAAAACGGCACAGTTATTTTAGAATACTCACAGTTAAGATTTGTGAGTGACAACATTCAATTGCAAGGCGAGATAAGTCCGAAAAGTTATATCTTTGCAAACTACGTAGTGCTCAGGCTTGAGGGGTTTTATCAGTCACACTGGCTGATTATTTCAGCAGCCAGTGTAGAAGACGTTTATTTTTCGCGTTTGAAACGTGCTGTTATTGCAGTGCAGCAACCGACTTAGGGGTCAGTATTGTTGGTGTTGGATTGTCGTTTTGTTCTGGGTAATCAATAGTGTAGTGTAAACCACGGCTTTCTTTACGCTCAAGGGCACTGCGAATTATCAGCTCAGCTACTTGCACGAGATTTCTAAGCTCTAATAAGTTATTAGACACTCTGAAGTTAGCGTAGTAATCGTGAATTTCTTGTTGTAGTAACTCCACACGGTGAAGGGCACGCTCTAAGCGTTTAGTTGAGCGTACAATCCCCACGTAATCCCACATAAATAATCTTAGTTCATGCCAGTTATGAGTGATGACGATTTCTTCATCTGAATTAGTGACGCGGCTTTCATCCCATAGTGGGAGGGCTTCAAGGGCAGGGCTTGCATCGATTTTACTTAAGATGTCTTTCGCTGCGGCATGGGCAAACACAATACACTCAAGTAACGAGTTACTCGCCATGCGATTAGCACCATGTAAGCCTGTGTAAGCGACTTCGCCAACAGCATAAAGGTTGTCTAAATCTGTGCGGCCATTAAAGTCAGTCATCACCCCACCACATGTATAGTGTGCAGCCGGAACCACTGGAATGGCTTCTTTAGTAATATCTAAGCCCACACTTAAACATTTTGCATAGATGGTAGGGAAGTGCTCAATGATAAAGTCTTTGTCTTTGTGGCTAATATCAAGATAGACACAGTTCGCACCAAGGCGTTTCATTTCAAAATCGATAGCACGAGCCACGATATCACGAGGAGCAAGCTCTTCACGCTCATCAAAATCTTTCATAAAACGGGTGCCATCGGGGCGTTTTAAATATGCACCTTCACCACGCATTGCTTCGGTAATCAAAAAGTTTTGTAGCTCTGGGTGATATAAACTAGTTGGGTGGAATTGGTTAAATTCCATATTGGCAACCCGACACCCCGCACGCCATGCCATGGCAATACCATCGCCACTTGATACATCAGGGTTAGAAGTATATAGATAAACTTTGCTGGCTCCACCAGTGGCAAGTGCAACGAATTTGGCTGAAATTGTTTCGACTTTTTTCTCTTCACAGTTCCATACATATAAACCATGAATATGTTTGCCCTTTTTACCTAGACTCTTATCACTGATTAAATCAATCGCATTATAGTTTTCTAGCAAGGTAATGTTTTGATGGGCTTGTACTTGGCTAATTAAAGTTGTTTGCACTGCGCGACCAGTGGCATCTGCAGCGTGTAAAATACGGCGATGACTGTGGCCACCCTCACGAGTTAAATGAAAGCGCTCTTTACCTTTTGAGTCAAACTCCATATCAAAAGGCACACCTTGTTCGATTAGCCATTTCAAACACGTCTTAGCATTGCTTGCAGTGTAATGCACCGCATCTCGGTCACATAAACCACCACCCGCATCGAGTGTATCTTCAACATGAGATTCAATGCTGTCATTCTTTTTATCAAATACCGCGGCAATGCCACCTTGTGCATATAAGGTTGACCCTTCAGTCAGTGCACCTTTACTTAGTACAGTGACCTTGCAATGGTTAGCAAGAGATAAAGCAAGAGAAAGGCCAGCGGCGCCGCTGCCAATGATAGCGACATCAGTAATGTGATGTTTATTTTGGTTCATGTCTGTGGTCTTTGCGGTTACAATGCTCGGCTAGTAGTGCCAAAAGTTTGAGCAAATATTTTTTTATGTGGTATACGTATATGTACCATATTTGCAGTAACACTATTAGTCATTTTAATATGTTATACCAATCTTATTAGGTTTTAGGTCACATAAACAGTCTACTTTAGGCTGTTTGTTTAAATTTATTTAATTCACAGTGAACTTATGTACCCGTTGATTTAACAGCAGTATTTGAACTTATTGTGTAATAAGATCGGTATGACTCAATTTATTTGCATGCTATTTTATAAAAAAATCATTTTAAACTGAACTTTTATATTCATGCTGCAGTCAGAGTTTGTGTAAACAATGGCGAGTATATGAATAGCAAGCAAGAATCAAACAGAGGAGTACCGGCTCGAATGAGCGAGCAGGATTTGGATTTAGCGTTAGTTAAAAGGGTCCAGCAAGGAGATAAAAACGCCTTCAACCTATTAGTTAGAAAATATCAGAACAAAATTGCAGGTTTGATTTCACGTTATGTGTCGAACCAAGGTGATGTCGCTGATGTCGCGCAAGAGGCGTTTATTAAAGCGTATCGAGCTCTACCTAACTTTAGAGGTGATAGCGCCTTTTATACTTGGTTATACCGTATCGCCGTAAATTGTGCTAAAAATTACTTGGTTGCGCAGGGCCGAAAGCCCCCCGCAAACGATGTTGATGCTGAAGAAGCCGAATTTTATGACAGTGCAGATGCTATGCGTTCTAACGCATCACCTGAAAACCTGTTATTAAGTGACGAAGTACGTGCTGTAATTTTTAATACGATTGATAGTTTGCCTGAAGATCTGAAGACCGCGATAACCCTTCGTGAAATTGAAGGGATGAGCTATGAAGAAATAGCCGTGGTTATGGATTGCCCTGTGGGAACGGTACGCTCGCGTATATTTCGTGCCCGTGAGGCGATTGATAATAAATTGAATCCATTAATAGGTGAGTCTTAGTATGACAAAAGCAGACGTTAACAAGTTGGATAATGAGCAGTTGTCCGCGTTACTTGACGGCGAGCAGCAGTTAACTGATCAAGCGATCACTAACGACGATGTAGCAACATTTGGTCGTTACGCGATGATCGGTGACGTAATGCGTGCTGAGGCAAATAATAACGCTTTTAATTTCGACATTGCAGACGCAGTGGCAGAATCACTTGAGCAAGAACCTGTTTACTCTGATTTCGCGAATAAAACAACAGCACCAAAAAGCGAAGAAATCGTGGCGGCAACAGGCACAGATAACGTTGTAGCATTTAATTGGCGTCGTCCATTTGCCCAAGTGGCAATTGCTGCAAGTGTTGCTATGTTTGCGATTGTGGGCGTACAAACATTGCCGCAGAACACCGAATCACCAGAAAGTGACATTCCACTTTTACAAACAACACCTTTAACGGGGGTTGCGTCACCTGTTAGCTATTCATCAGAACAACCTGCACTTGAAAACGCAGAGCAAGGTTTACGTGAATTACAACAGCAGCGTATAGGGGCATTAGTTCTTGAGCATCAGCGTCAAGCACGTGTTGCCTATTCTCTGGAAAGTTCACAAACTGCAGAAAACGCAGAAGAGGAAAAAAACTAATTAAATGAAAGTGTTTACTTTTATTTTGTCACTGGCATTAATGGCTCCGGCTTTTGCCAGTGATGAAAACCCCGCCAAAGCATTATTACTTAATATGGCTGATGCCGTTCATACCCGCAACTTTGATGCATCTTTTGTCGTCGTTAAAGGCCAAACCATGGAACCTTATCGTTGGTTGCATGCTAAACAAGGTGATATCGAGCTTGAACATTTGAGCTTGCTTAATGGTGCAGGGCTTGAGATGGCAAGAGTTAACGGACAAGTTACTTATTTTGAGCCTCACTCACAGCCTTATACAATCAAAACCGACACTATTGCCGGGCCTATTCCTGAAGTACTTTTTAAAGATATTGAACGCGTAAGTGCACATTATGATTTTGTGCTAGGTGGTAAAGGACGTATTGCAGGTCGCTCAGCGCAGTTAGTGCGTATTGAATCAAAAGATGAGCATAAATTTAACTACTGGATTTGGATTGATACCGAATCATCGCTTCTACTTAAGTCTGCTTATGTTGATCATAAAGGCGAAATGTTGGAGCAATTACAGTTAACTCACATAAGTGTGACCGAGCAGCCAGCGCCAATGCTACTTGAAATGCAAAACCGTAGTTTTCCTGCTGCTATGCCAACCACTGAGATTGAAAATGCATCTGAAGGTGCTGGCAATAATTGGAATATTGGCTGGTTGCCAGATGGATTCAAATTGTTAAAGTCAGATCGCCACAAATTAGACTTAAATAATGAACTAACAGACTATTACTTATACTCTGATGGTTTTGTGGAAGTATCTGTGTTTATTCAAAGACCTTTACCAGGCAAACGAGCCAGTGGTGCACTATCATCGGGTGCAACGACGGTTTATGTTCACAATGGCGGTGGCTTTGATGTATCGGTTGTTGGTAATATTCCCGCTATGACAGCCAAAGCTATAGCTGAGTCGGTAGCGCGACCTCTTTAAATTATGATTGAACAAACACTCACTGTCGTGTCGGTTAAAGGCACGACAGCGAACTTAGAAGCAGAGCAAAAACAGGCCTGTGCCGGCTGTAATGGCCGATGTGGCTCGCAAGTATTCGCTAAACTGTTTGGAACAGCCAAAAAAACTTTCCCCTATACCTTTGATTCCGAGTTAAAAGTCGGTCAAAAAGTGACCTTAGCACTTGATGATAGTCATCTAGTTAAACATGCGATGGCTGTGTATATGTTGCCACTTTTACTCAGTTTGGGATTTGCTTTAATCGCTTTTGCCGCTTTTTCATTACCTGAGGGCTGGCAAATTTTAGCAGCCGTGATTGGTGGCTTAACGGGCTATGCAATAGCAAAATCAAGGGTTAAGAGCCTCAAGCACGATATAAAAGTAATAAAAATTCACCCAATTACTATTCCTTTCACTCAAATAGATGGTGATTAAAGCCAATTAAATGTAAAATTGTCGCTTTATACACTTAGTCCATTTATATAGAAGTTTAGAATCCAGTTTATGAAGCATATCCGTAATTTTTCGATCATCGCCCATATTGACCATGGTAAATCGACTCTCTCAGACCGTCTTATCCAAGTTTGTGGTGGTTTAACAGACCGTGAAATGCAGCAGCAGGTGTTAGACTCAATGGACATTGAGCGTGAGCGTGGTATTACCATCAAAGCGCAAAGTGTAACACTAAATTATAAAGCTAAAGACGGCGAAACATACCAGTTAAACTTCATCGATACCCCAGGACACGTTGACTTTACATACGAAGTATCGCGTTCACTTGCAGCCTGTGAAGGTGCATTATTGGTTGTAGATGCGGGCCAAGGTGTTGAAGCACAAACATTGGCAAACTGCTACACAGCAATCGAAATGGACTTAGAAGTTATTCCAGTTCTAAATAAAATCGACTTACCGCAAGCCGACCCTCTTCGTGTAGCTGAAGAAATTGAAGATATTATCGGTATCGATGCTCTAGATGCAGTGCAATGTAGTGCTAAAACAGGTATTGGTATTGAAGAAGTATTAGAAGTTATTGTTAAAGATATTCCGCCACCGGTAGGTGACAAAGATAAGCCACTACAAGCGCTTATCATTGACTCATGGTTTGACCCATATCAAGGCGTTGTATCATTAGTACGTATCAAACACGGTGAATTACGCTCTGGCGATAAAATTAAGATCATGTCGAATGAGCAAGTTCATATCGCAGATAAAGTGGGTATTTTCACTCCAAAACAAACCAACACGGGTATCTTAAAAACCGGTGAAGTAGGTTTTGTTATTGCGGGTATTAAAGAAATCCACGGTGCACCAGTTGGTGATACTATCACGCTTCAACGTAATTCTGCCCCTGAGCGTTTACCTGGCTTCCAACGCATTAAACCGCAGGTTTATGCTGGTATGTTCCCAATCTCATCAGATGATTATGAATCATTCCGTGATGCGCTTGATAAACTAAGCTTGAACGATGCGTCGTTATTCTTCGAACCAGAAAACTCAACAGCACTTGGTTTTGGTTTCCGTTGTGGTTTCTTAGGTATGCTACACATGGAAATCATTCAAGAACGTCTTGAGCGAGAGTACGACATTGATCTTATTACTACTGCGCCAACAGTAATCTACGAAGTAGAAACAAAAGACGGAACTAAACAAATAGATAACCCGTCTGACCTACCACCGGTAAACAATATTATTGAAATCCGTGAGCCAATTGTTGAAGCTAACATCTTAGTTCCGCAAGAGTTTTTGGGTAACGTAATTACACTTTGTGTTGAAAAGCGTGGTATGCAAACTAAAATGAGCTACCATGGTAAGCAAGTTGCGGTGACGTACGAATTACCCATGGCTGAAGTAGTAATGGACTTCTTTGATAAGTTAAAATCAACAAGTCGTGGTTTTGCATCACTTGATTATAACTTTAAGCATTTCCAAGCTTCAGACATGGTGCGTGTTGATGTACTAATTAATGGTGAGCGTGTTGATGCACTTGCTATTATTGTGCACCGTGATATTGCGCAGTCACGTGGTCGCCAGTTAGCGGAAGCGCTAAAAGATCTGATCCCACGTCAGCAGTTTGATATTGCGATTCAAGCAGCGATTGGTCAGCATGTGATTGCACGTACAACAGTTAAGCAATTACGCAAAAACGTAATCGCAAAATGTTACGGTGGTGACGTGAGCCGTAAGAAAAAGCTACTACAGAAGCAAAAAGAAGGTAAAAAGCGAATGAAGCAATTAGGTAACGTTGAAGTTCCTCAAGATGCATTCTTAGCTATCCTTAAAGTTGGTAAATAATAAGAAGTAGATATAGGAATTAATGCATGGCGGGTTATTTTTCAATTTTCTTAGTGTTGTTAACACTTGGCTCAGGTTTAATTTGGTTAATTGACCACTTTATGTTTGCGCCGAAGCGTCAACAGCGAATTGCCCTTGCTCAAAATGCCGCAGGTGGTGATTTAGATGAAGAAACCGCTGCATTAATTGCGCCTGAGCCAAGTATTACTGAAACGGCTAAATCAATTTTTCCGATGATTGCGGCAATCACCATCTTCCGCTCATTTATTTTTGAACCGTTTCAAATTCCATCTGGTTCGATGATGCCAACTTTACTTGTGGGTGACTTTATTCTTGTTCAAAAGTACTCATATGGCATTAAAGACCCAGTTTGGCGCAGTCAGCTAGTTGATGTAAACGAGCCAGAGCGTGGTGATATTGTTGTATTTAAATACCCACTTGATGAGCGTGTTGATTACATTAAACGAGCAATAGGTCTACCTGGCGATAAGATTGTTTATCGCAACAAGCACCTTTATATTCAGCCAAAATGTGAAGAAGGTGCTACGCAACAGGGTGAGTTGCTGTGTAATGAATACAATAAAATTGATATGGAAATCCTCAATAGCGATGAGTTCAAACAAGGTTCAATGAATTTGGTGCGTTTAGAAGAAGGTCTAAGCACAGTCAATCATAATATCTTGATTAACCCGCAAGCGCCTGAAATGAAAGGCCGCTATTATCAGCAGCCGGGTACTCGCTCAGATGAGTGGGTGGTTCCTGCCGATCATTATTTTATGATGGGTGATAACCGTGATAATAGCCAAGACAGTCGCTTTTGGGGCTTTGTACCAAAAGAAAACTTGGTTGGTAAAGCCGTCTTTATATGGATGAGTTTTGAATTTGAAAATGGCCCAGATGACTTTTTACCAAGCTGGGTTCCAACTGGTGTTCGTTTTGAACGCCTAGGTAATATTCAGTAACGATGAAAAAAAACGTAACAGAGTTATACAATAAAATAGGTTATACATTTACTGATCAAGCGTTGCTTGAGCAGGCAATGACGCATCGCAGTCATAAAGGTCAACATAATGAACGCTTAGAGTTTTTGGGCGATTCAATTTTGAGTTTTGTGATTGCTAATGCGCTTTATAATAAATTTCCAAAAGCACGTGAAGGTGATTTAAGCCGTATGCGCTCGACCTTAGTGCGTGGACAAACCTTGGCTGAATTTGGCCTAGAATTTGGCTTGGGCGATTACTTACGCTTAGGCCCAGGTGAATTGAAAAGTGGCGGTTTTCGCCGCGAATCAACCCTTGCCGATGCTGTTGAAGCGATTATTGGCGCGGTGTTCTTAGACTCAAACATTGAACAATGTGGAGAGCTTATTTTAAGCTGGTATGAGTCTCGCCTTGATGCAATTTCGCCAGGTTTGAACCAAAAAGACCCGAAAACATTACTTCAAGAATACTTACAAGCGCGCAAACTATCGTTACCAGGCTACACTGTTATTGATACAAAGGGCCAAGCGCACAATCAAACATTCACGGTTGAATGTATTGTTGAAGGGATGGATAGCATTATCTCAGTGGGTAGCTCGCGTCGTAAAGCAGAGCAAAAAGCCGCTGAAAAAGCCTTAAAGATACTTAAAAATGAATCTTGATGATTTAATCTCTAAATCACCTGCAGAGCTAGATACACACTGCGGGATGATTGCCATTGTAGGCCGTCCAAATGTGGGCAAATCGACCTTACTTAACTACATTGTTGAGCAAAAGGTGTCGATTACTTCGCGTAAACCGCAAACTACACGTCACCGTATTATGGGTATTCATACCGAAGGTAAATACCAAGCAGTGTACGTCGACACTCCGGGTTTACACGTAGAAGAAAAGCGTGCCATTAACCGTTTAATGAACAGAGCAGCATCAAGTTCAATTGGTGATGTAGAACTGATCATTTTTGTGGTTGAAGGAACACACTGGAACGAAGACGATGAGATGGTACTTAACAAAGTACGCCAAAGTGGTCGTCCGGTGTTATTGGTAATGAATAAAATCGACCAAGTAAAAGATCGCGATCTTGTGCTGCCACACATGCAGTTCTTGGGCGAAAAGTTTGACTTTGTTGGTATTATTCCTGTTTCTGCTAAGCAGGGTAAAAATATTGAACTAATCAAAGCTGAAGTAACCAAGCGTCTTCCTCTTTGCGAGTTTTATTTCCCTGAGGACTACGTGACAGATCGCTCTATGCGATTCATGTCGGCAGAAGTTATCCGTGAAAAGCTGATGCGTTTTATGGGTGATGAGTTACCTTATTCTGTCACGGTAGAAATAGAACAGTTTAAATGGCTCGATAATGGTGTTTGGCAAATCAATGGCCTTATCTTGGTTGAGCGCGAAACACAAAAACGTATGGTGATCGGTAACAAGGGCGAAAAGCTAAAAGTTATCGGTCGTGAAGCGCGTAAAGACCTTGAAGAAATGCTTGATAACAAAGTGTTTTTAGAACTGTGGGTAAAAGTCAAATCTGGTTGGGCTGACGATGAACGTGCGCTACGTAGCCTTGGCTATGGTGAAGACTAAGTAAAGCTTACACGCCATGAATAGCGAATTCTACACAGCATACTTGCTGCATCGACGTCCTTTTAGTGACTCGCAAGTTATGCTTGATATGCTGGTAGAAGGCGTTGGTCAACTGAGAATGTTGGCTCGTATTAGTGGTCGCCAGGCCACTAAACATAAAGCTCAACTGCAACCTTTCCAATCTCTGCTTGTACAATACAGCGGTAAGTCTGATTTAAAATACATCACTCGTTTTGAGCCCCATGGCGGGCAAAGTATGTTAACTGGCACCCAGTTATATTGTGGTTTTTATTTGAACGAATTAACCAATCGTATCGTACCAATCAACGAGCCGATGGAAAGTGTTTATCATCTTTATAAACAGCATTTACACGAGTTGTCGACCACTAAAAGCCTGCAAGCGGTGCTGCGCTCATATGAGTTTCAACTGCTAGAGATGCTAGGTTACGGTGTTGATTTTAGCGTTGATGCGCAAGGGGATGAAATAAACGATGCAGCAAATTATCAGTACTTTGCTGAATACGGTTTTTTGTTGCATGACGACCCCCATAGTGGCTTTTCAGGAAAGCAATTAAATGCCATAGCGGCTCATGACTTTAGCGCCCCTGATGTGTTATATATGGCTAAGCAATTAAGTCGATACCTACTCAAGCCTTTACTTGGTAAAAAGCCATTAAAAAGCCGTGAGTTATTTATTAAGTAGGCTGATACTCAGCCTTGAATCGTTGTTTTAAACAGGTAAAAAAATGAAAGATATTCTTCTTGGTGTAAACGTTGATCACATTGCCACTTTACGCCAAGCGCGTGGCACGAGTTACCCAGATCCTGCGCATGCCGCTGCTGTTGCAGAGCATGCTGGTGCAGATGGTATCACCATTCATTTGCGTGAAGACCGTCGTCATATTCAAGATCGTGACGTATATGTGATGGCAAAAACGATTCAAACACGTATGAATCTTGAGATTGCAGTCACCGATGAAATGATCGACATCGCCCTTGAAGTGAAACCTGCTTATGTGTGTTTAGTGCCTGAAAAACGTGAAGAACTCACCACAGAAGGTGGCCTTGATGTTGTGGGTAACTTTGAAAAAGTAAAAGCTGCAACAGAAAAGCTGACAGCAGCAGGAATTAAGGTTTCGTTATTTATTGATGCCGACAACGCGCAGCTTGACGCTGCAAAAGCGTGTAATGCTCCTTACGTTGAAATTCACACAGGTGCTTATGCCGATGCAGAGAATGACGAAGAGCTTCACACTGAGCTTGAACGTATTCGTAGCGGCGTACAATATGCTGATAGCCTAGGTTTAATCGTTAATGCCGGCCATGGTCTTCATTATCACAATGTAAAACCCATTGCGGCAATGCCAGAAATCTATGAGTTAAACATTGGTCATGCAATTATTGCCCGTGCAGCGATCGATGGTTTAGAAAAAGCAGTAAGCGATATGAAACGTTTAATGATTGAAGCAAGACTTTAGCTGACGCTTTTAATAAGAGCCAGCAAATTTGAATACTGAACGCGGTGGAGATAATATCCGCCGCGTTTTTTATTTACTCAGGTAAACAATAAATTCTGAGAGGTAGGATGATAACAGTGGCGATAGGCAGAGTAGGGCCACTAAATATTGATGTTTTTTCTTAAAGCTTTTTAAAACATCATCATCTACGGCCGACAATTCACCTTTTTTAACTGAATGAAAAACCATCGAGTTAGGTTTTGCCTTCATCAAACGGGCTTGGCTTTCGTATGTTTGCCACTGCTCTGTGTAATTGGTTTTTACGTAATTATTAGCTTCTATACTTAGTTTTTTATAGCGGAAGAAAAACCAAGTGAGTGAAACAGCACTAAAGACGATAAGTAAGATAAAATACAAAGCAAGTTCCCTTTAATACTTCACTATGCGTGTACCCGTGGAATAAATAATATCTGAACTAGGGCATGAATAGTTAGGTTTTAGCTCTTTGCAAGATTGCTCAGGTGTGTCAAAACAAAAGTCAAAGCGAGTTTGGGTTTTCACCGCTTTATCAGTAATATTTTTCGCCAGCTCATTCCAGTGCCAATTAGTGATTACATCTTTTGCTGCGTCGGCAAATACAGAGTTAGTTGAGGTAACTACCTGAATATCTCTAATCTCATTTTGTGGCGTAATGACATACTCAATAGTTGCGCAACCTTCTTTTGCTTGGATAACTGCTTTTTTTGGGTATCTGGCAGGAAAGCGTTCAAGCTGTTGCCATTTTGCTGACTCCATTTCATTATAGCTAACAGCTAAATCCGCATACTCTAATTTTACTGGTTTTTCTTCGGTTGATGCGCAACCAAATACAAACAAACTGCTAGCTAGCATTAAATAGTTTTTCATTAATATATTCCTTTATATAATTTATTGAGTTTTTTTATCGTTATTGCTCAACCATACCTGCATCGCTTAACAAGTTATTAAGCTCATCAATTAACTCAAACAGTTCAGGCTCGATGTAATTTAAATCGCAATCGCCTTTTAATGCTGTTTCGAGAGTTTCGGCAAGTGATTTTAGTTTTGGTACGCCGGTATAACAACATGCGCCATGGAACTTGTGCACAATGCTAAGTACATGTTCGCAATCTTCTTTTTCTATAGCTTCATTGAGCAGGCGCAAGGTCTCCGGCACGCTCAGTAATAGCATGTTAAGCATTTCAAGTGCTAGTTCTTCTTTACCGCCTGCGCGTTGTAGTGCTAATTGCCAATCAAGACGAGCGCTTTCAAATGGTGGCTCCGAATGAACGGCAGCTGCTTTACTTCGCTCACGATTAATAGGTGATTGAGGGCTATGATCGCTGATGATTTGTTTTAGCATATCTTCATCGATAGGCTTGGTTAAGTAACCTTTAAAGCCATCTTTAAGCAGTTGCTCTTTTTCACCCGCCAAAGCGTGCGCTGTAACTGCAATGATAGGTGTATCTTCATTGAGTGATGATTCGCGAATAAGTTTACAAGCGGTAATACCATCCATGATTGGCATTTGAATATCCATAAATATTAAATCGTATTTATGGCTTTTGCTTAAGCTGTAGGCTTGAGAACCATTATGGGCGGTATCAATTAACTCAATTTGTTCTTCCAGAAGAGTACAAATAAGCTTTAAGTTAGCGTCATTGTCGTCAACGACCAACACTTTAAGTGGTAAAAGCTTTTCGTCACCCTGTTCAATATTATGTACTGGGTGGTCAAGGCGATAAGGTGCAGCCAATATTTCACACAGTTTACGGTGATTAAGCGGCTTGCTAAGGCATGCATCAGCACCACTACCGATAAATGCCTCACGCATATTATGCGACACTGTATTGAGCATAATATATAAATAATCAGTCGCAGGGCGAACTGCTTTCACGTAGCTTTTCAGTTGCTGCATATCATCTATTGTGGCGGTATGGCCAATAATACAGATGTCATAGCTGAAATCTTTATTGATCTCGTTTAAGAAACTTTCTTCATCTGTGCACGCAGTCACTCGCATTTGCCATTCATTCAATAACGACAATGTTGCTTGATGAGAGTGTTCATGCGGCTCTAAATAAAGCACGCGTTTATTAATTAAGGATTGAGTAGGTAAGTCGCTGGTAATTATATTGCTTGGTGTCCTAAATACCGCATTAAATGTAAAGCAGGTGCCATTGCCAGGAGCTGAGTTAAGCGTTATGCGACCGTTCATCGCTTCAACAATATGTTTAGTGATGATTAAACCAAGCCCAGTACCACCAAATTTACGAGTAATACTTGAGTCTGCTTGGCCAAATGGTGTGAATAACGCATCTTGTTTATCCATAGGAATACCTACACCTGTATCAGTCACTGAGACCAAAATTGAGGCGCGCTCTTCATCGAGCAAGCGGTAGCCAACATCTACTTTAATCGACCCTTTTTCAGTGAATTTAATCGCGTTACTCAACAAGTTTATTAAGATTTGTTTAAAGCGAGTCGGGTCACCGGTCAGGTTATCAGGCACTTGTGGATGAATAAAAATTGATAGCTCAAGTTGCTTTTCATGAGCGCTCGGTGCCAATAAAGTTAAAACTTCATTGATATTGTCACGCAGCTGGAATTGCATTGATTCTAGCTCCATGGCACCGGCTTCTAATTTAGAAAAGTCCAAAATATCACTAATAATGGTCAATAAACTGTTGGCCGACAGCTCAATGGTATCAAGATAATCTTTTTGATGCTTATTTAGCGGGGTTTTATAAAGCTGGCGTGTAAAACCAATTACACCATTTAAAGGCGTACGTAATTCATGACTCATCTTGGCTAAGAAGTCTGATTTTACTCGGTTAGCATCTTGCGCGTCTTTTTTGGCGATACTTAACTGGATATTTTGGGTTTCGTACTGTTCGAGTGTTTCGCGGTAATCAGAGGTTGCTTGGTCAATGTGTTTTTGCATTTCGTCACGTTGCATGACCATGGTTTGCGAAATCGTATTAAGGCCTTCTCTGAGTAACTCAAACTCTCCAAACATTTTTTTATCAAGACCGGTATCTACTTTACCTTCTATTAACCTGTCGGTAGCAAGTACTAACTTATTCAGTGGTTGAACAAACATACGGGTAAGTCTAAATGCCAAAATAGTCGCCAGTACTAAGGCTAAAATAATGACAATGCCACTTATAAGCAGTGCGCGTTGCTGACCAATGATAGCCTGTTGTTTGTTGAGCATGATAACCACAGTTCCCAATGAAGCTTGGTAACTATGGTGGTTCCAAATCGAATCTTGGCGACTATGATTAACAATGGCAGTTTTAAACGTTAAGTAGTGCTCTGAATTTTTGACAATAATACCGTCTAGTGACGCTGAGTTATCGGTTATAAACTCTTTGAACTCACTTTGATATTTACTAAAAATGACAAGCTCATTGTTCTCATCAAAAATAGCAATTGATTGAATAGCAGGGGAGTGCTTGTTATGGGTATGACTAACTAGGCGTGTTAATAGCGGTTTATCACGCTTGAGCAAGGGTTGTTCAACCGCTATAGCCAGCGGCTCAATTATTGTCACACCTTGTTGATATAAAATTTCATCGAGCTCAATGTAACGATTTATTGTAAAATAACCGCCCAGCAACAAGCCTATGATCACAGTCGGTATTAAAGTGAGAGTTAAGACTGAGTCACGTAAGCCAAATTTAGTCATAAAGAATGTTGTTATCATTATTATCGTTGTTTAAGAGTATATACTTACTTCTGCTTTATCAATAATTAAGGTGTTGCCCAATGGCACAGATTTTCAAAGCCAAAAAGAAATCCGTTTCACAAAAAATGCTAACCCTGTCTGTCACCGCTATGGATCATCAAGGTCGAGGCGTTGCTAAACAAGGGAGTAAAGTTTGTTTTGTTAATGGTGCTTTGCCGGGCGAAGAAGTAAAAGCACTGTTGATAGAAGATAAGGCACGTTTTGCCTGTGCTGATTGTAAAAAAGTGCTATCAGCCTCAGAGCATAGGGTTACTCCTTTTTGCCAACATTATCAGGTATGCGGTGGTTGTCAGTTACAACACCTCGATGCAAAACAACAGCTCGTAGAAAAGCAAGCAGCGGTAAGTCAGTTGTTTAGTAAATTTGCCAAAGCTGATAACTTAAACTGGCAAGCGCCTTTACTGAGTGATGAGCATCATTATCGTCGCTCTGCGCGTATTGCAGTAATGCACGACAAATCCGCCAAAAAAATGCGTGTAGGTTATCGAGCTCAAGGCTCTAAGCAATTGGTGAGTATTGAAAACTGCGATGTGCTTACAAGCACTTTCAAAGAAGTATTTGCTGTGTTTGATGTTCTTATCAACAGTCATTCAGGTCTAGGTAGTATTAGCCACTTACAATTATGCGAAGCTGATAACGCGGCTTTTGTGGTTGTTAGGCATACTAAGGCAATTAATAACGAGTTAAAAACAATCGTAGAATCAGCGTGTAATGAATACAGCTGGTGCGTGGTATGGCAATCACAAAGTGGTGAAATTAATCACAGTGATTTCCCTATGCCGTACTACCAGATACCAGCTTATGATTTACGCTTTGAGTTTGGTCTTGAAAACTTTATTCAAGTTAACCCGCAAGTGAACCAAGCGATGCTGCATCAAGCAAAAGAGTGGTTAGAACTTCAAGGTAGTGAACAAGTGTTGGATTTATTTTGCGGCATTGGTAACTTTTCACTATTAATGGCAAAGTATGCTAAATATGTTATTGGTGTTGAAGGTGTTGATTCTGCGGTTGCATTAGCCAAACAAAATGCGCAAACTAACTCTTTGTCGAATACCGATTTTTACTGTTTTGATTTAACACAGCCAATGAAATCAGCAGCTTGGTTTAGTGATGATTTTGATGTGTTAGTCCTTGACCCGTCACGCACTGGGGCGATGGCCATTTTAGAGCAGTTACCACTAACCCAGTTTAAAACGATTTTATACGTCTCTTGTGATCCTGTTACTTTAGCCCGTGACAGTGCGATTATTTTACAAGCAGGCTTTAGCATTAAGAAAATAGGGCTAATGAATATGTTCCCGCATACCGGGCATATTGAAACGATGGCGTTATTTCACAGGAGGTAAAGCGCACTATGGTAGCCACTAGACAGTCACATCAGCTTACAAAGCCGAGTGATTTTGCCAGCCGTATCGAGCTGTTAGCGCTAACAGAAGATAAACAAATCCTATTAAAGCAGGCTCATGATTTGTGCCAGCATTGTGACGATGCAAAACGTGAAAATACCGCAATCGAAATGGTGGAAATTTTAGCCGAGCTGAACTTAGACGCTGATTCGCTGGCAACCGCATTTTTGACCCCTTACTTTTTAGCCGAAAAAATCTCAATTGAGACAGTCACCGAAAAGTTAGGTAATCACGTTGCGTTATTACTGACCGGCGTAAGCCAAATGGCCACCATTAGTACCTTAGCCCATCAAGGTAAAGGTACAGTACAAATCGATAATATCCGCCGTATGCTATTAGCCATGGTTGAAGATGTGCGCGCCGTGGTGATTAAACTCGCAGAACAAGTATGTCACTTGCGTGATGTTAAAGACGCCAGTGAAGAAGAGCGCGTTATTGCCGCCAAAGAAACACGTGATATTTTTGCTCCGCTGGCTAACCGTTTAGGGATTGGTCAACTTAAGTGGGAGCTTGAAGACTTATCGTTCCGTTATTTGCACCCAGATACCTATAAAAACATTGCAAAACAGCTTGATGATAAGCGCCTTGCTCGTGAAGCTTACATGGAAAATATGGTTGCTTTAGTAAAGTCAAAACTAGCTGAAGCAGGCATTGAAGGTGAAGTGTATGGCCGTCCTAAGCATATCTACAGCATTTATAAAAAAATGGCGCAGAAAAACTACGAGTTTGATCAGCTTTTTGATATTCGTGCTATGCGCATTGTGGTGGAACGCTTGCAAGACTGTTACGCCGCATTAGGTATTGTGCATACCAATTGGCGTCATTTGAATAAAGAATTTGATGATTACATCGCAACACCTAAGCAAAACGGCTATCAGTCAATCCATACCGTGGTTTTTGGCCCTGAAGGTAAAACCGTCGAAATTCAAATTCGTACTAGCGAAATGCATCAAGATGCAGAGTTAGGTGTAGCTGCGCACTGGATGTATAAAGAGGGAGCGCTACCTGGGCGAGGTTCGGGCTATGAACAAAAAATTAGCTGGTTGCGCAAACTACTGCAATGGCAAGAAGAAGTTGTTGATGGCAGTGACTTAGCCGAAGAGCTTAAAAACCAAGTAGTAGAAGACCGCGTTTATGTGTTCACACCCAAAGGAGATATTTATGATTTACCACTGGGTGCGACACCGCTTGATTTTGCCTATTACATTCACTCAAATGTAGGTCACCGCTGTATTGGTGCAAAAGTGTTTGGCAAGATTGTGCCTTTCACTTACCAGTTAAGTACCGGGGATCAGGTTGAAATTTTAACTCAAAAGCAGGCCAACCCAAGTCGTGATTGGTTAAATCCATCACTAGGTTATATCAAGTCGTCACGAGCACGCTCTAAAATACATCATTGGTTTAAGCAACTAGACCGAGATAAAAATTTAAGCGCGGGTAAAGAAATTTTAGAGACTGAGCTACAAAAGTTAGATCTAACAACTAAAGATCTGGCGCCAGCAATCGAGCGCTTTAATTTGCGTGGCCTTGAAGATTTAATGGTAGCTGTTGGTGCTGGGGATGTTCGTTTAAATCAGTTATTAAACTTTATTAGTGACCGTGATGATGACGAGCCACAAATTAAGTTTAAAAAGCCGAAAAGTGTCACCGGCGATAAAAACGGTATCGTTGTTGATGGGGTAGGTAGTTTAATGAGCCACGTAGCAAAATGCTGCCGACCTGTGCCAGGCGATGAAATTATTGGTTATATCACCCAAGGCCGAGGGATTGCGGTTCACCGTGAAGATTGTGATTCGTTCGAAAAACTACGTGATAAACACCCAGAGCGAGTGATATCAGTAAGCTGGTCAGACGATGTAAATGGCTCGTACTCATTAACTATTAAAGTTGAAGCCACCGATCGTTCTGGGCTAATTCGAGATATCAGCTCAGTACTTGCAAACGAAAAAGTAAATGTGCTGAACATGAACGTTAACACGGTTGAAGATAAGCAACTTGCACTGTTTTCAATGCAGGTTGAAGTTCATGACTTATCAAGCACCAACCGCTTATTGTCGAAGTTACACCAAATTGAAGGTGTCCATGAAGCAAAGCGTGGTCATTCGTAATGAGTGATAAACATGCCATTGAGCAGTCGCTAGCGATTATGGCCAAACTACGGGACCCAGAATCTGGGTGCCCGTGGGATTTAAAACAAGATTTTAAATCGATTGTGCCGCACACCCTTGAAGAAGCTTACGAAGTAGCAGACTGCATTGAAAAAGGTGAGCTTACTGAGCTTAAAAGTGAGCTTGGCGATTTACTGTTTCAAGTTATTTTTTATGCTCAGCTTGCTAAAGAGCAGGGGTTATTTGATTTTGCCGATGTGGCTAATACGCTTAATGATAAATTAGTGCGTCGTCATCCCCATGTCTTTGCAGAGCAAAGTGCTCTCTCGGATGCTGAACTTTCAGCTCAGTGGCAGGCTATAAAAGCACAAGAGCGAGCAGAAAAATCAGCCTCACCACAAATGAGCCTTTGGCAAGATATACCTGATGCGATGCCGGGACTGTCAAAAGCGAAGAAAATTCAACAGCGTGTGGCAAGCCTAGGGTTTGATTGGCCAAGCTATCATGGGGCACTTGATAAAGTTGCAGAAGAAGTAGACGAAGTAAAAGAAGCGCTGGCTCATGATCCACATTCTGAGCACAGCGCCGAAGAAATTGGCGATTTACTGTTTGCTACGGTCAATGTAGCGCGTCATATCAAGCGCGATCCAGAGCAATTATTACGAAGTGCCAATGCTAAGTTCGCGTCACGCTTTGAAAAAGTAGCCGCTTATTTACAGGAGCGTGGCCAAAGTTTAGAAACGGCTAGTCTTGAAGAAATGGACAACGCATGGGAAGCCATTAAAAAGCAGTTAAAATGAGTGTGTTGTAGAACAGGTTGGGTACAGTATGGTTAAGCTCGTTTTTTGTGCACTTATTTGCTAATTTTATCTGGATTGATAGCAGTGCCTTTGCTACAATATCGCCCCGTCTTGATTCTATATTATTCCTTTTAATTCCTGATATTCTAGGGTTCGCATGAGTACAAAATTTATCTTCGTAACTGGCGGGGTTGTTTCTTCGTTGGGTAAGGGTATTGCAGCAGCGTCATTAGCCGCTATTTTAGAAGCACGTGGTCTTAACGTGACTATTTTAAAGCTGGATCCTTACATTAACGTTGACCCAGGCACTATGAGCCCAATTCAGCACGGTGAAGTATTTGTAACTGAAGACGGTGCAGAGACTGACCTTGACTTAGGTCACTATGAGCGTTTCATCCGTACCAAGATGACTAGCCGCAACAACTTCACACAAGGTCGTGTTTATGAAGATGTATTACGACGTGAGCGTCGTGGTGAGTACCTTGGTGCAACAATTCAGGTTATTCCACACATCACAAACGACATTAAGCAACGTGTATACGACGGTGCTGAAGGTCGCGATGTAGCAATCGTTGAAATTGGCGGTACAGTTGGTGACATCGAGTCACAACCATTCTTAGAAGCAATTCGTCAGCTTGGCACTGAAATTGGCCGTGAGCGCGCATTGTTTATCCATCTAACGCTTGTGCCATTCTTAGGCCCTGCAGGTGAAGTTAAAACTAAGCCAACACAACATTCTGTAAAAGAATTACGTTCGATTGGTATCCAACCAGATATCTTAATCTGTCGTTCTGATCGTAAACTACCAAATAACGAGCGCGCGAAAATCGCACTTTTCACTAACGTTGAAGAGAAAGCTGTTATTTCATTACCAGACGTAGAAAGCATCTATAAGATCCCAGCGTTACTTAAGTCACAAGAATTAGATAACTTCGTATGTCGTCGTTTCTATCTTGAGTGCCCAGAAGCAGATTTATCTGAGTGGGAACAAGTGTTATATCAAGAGTCTAACCCAACAGGTGAAGTGACAATTGGTATGGTTGGTAAATACATCGAACTACCAGATGCGTATAAATCAGTAAACGAAGCATTAAAGCATGCAGGTCTGAAAAACCGTTTAACCGTGAACATCGAATACGTTGATTCACAAGACTTAGAAAGCAAAGGTACTGAGTTACTTTCTCACCTTGACGCTATCTTAGTACCAGGTGGCTTCGGCGGTCGTGGTGTTGAAGGTAAGATCTTAGCGGCTAAATATGCACGTGAAAACAAAGTTCCTTACTTAGGCATTTGTTTAGGTATGCAAGTAGCGCTTATTGAATATGCGCGTAACGTTGCAGGCCTTGAAGATGCAAACTCAACCGAGTTTAACGCTAAATCTGCACATCCTGTGGTTGGTCTAATCACAGAGTGGCAAGATGCTGACGGTAACGTTGAAGTGCGTGATGAGCAATCTGACTTAGGTGGTACTATGCGTTTAGGCGCACAGAAGTGTCATTTAACACCAGGCTCTAAAGTAAGCGAAGTGTACGGTAGCGACGAGATTGTTGAACGTCACCGTCACCGTTACGAAGTGAATAATCACTACGTAGAGCAGCTTGAAAAAGCAGGCTTAAGTTTCACTGGTTTATCTGAAGATAAGAAATTAGTCGAAATTATCGAGAATAAAGATCACCCTTGGTTTATTGCCGCGCAATTCCACCCGGAATTCACGTCAACACCACGTGATGGTCACCCGCTATTTGAAGGGTTTGTCGCAGCTGCACACACTCACCAAAAAGCGTCATCGTAATTTTAATAGGCCGTGCTTTATGCACGGCTTATTTGTTTTAATAAGCCAATGGCATTAAGGATAATTAATAAAATTGGCACTAACTCACCATTTTCGGGAAAAGAGGAATCAAGATGTCAGAAATCGTAAAAGTGATTGGTCGCGAAATCATGGACTCGCGTGGTAACCCAACTGTTGAAGCTGATGTACATTTAGCTGATGGTTCATGGGGCCGTGCTGCAGCACCGTCTGGTGCATCAACAGGTACTCGCGAAGCGCTTGAATTACGTGATGGTGATAAAGCACGTTACCTAGGTAAAGGTGTTTTAAAAGCAGTAGGCTATATCAACAACGAAATCGCTGAAGCGCTTAAAGGTCAAAACGCAGTTGATCAAAAAGCGGTTGACCAAGTAATGCTTGACTTAGATGGTACTGAAAACAAAGAAAAACTAGGTGCTAACGCTATCTTAGCTGTGTCTTTAGCAACAGCTAAAGCGGCTGCAAACTCAAAAGGCGTTGAGCTTTATGAGCACATTGCAGACCTTAACGGCACACCAGGTGTTTACTCAATGCCATTACCTATGATGAACATCATCAATGGTGGTGAGCACGCTGATAACTCTGTTGATATTCAAGAATTCATGATCCAGCCAGTTGGCGCTAAAAACTTCCGTGAAGCGTTACGTATGGGCGCTGAAGTATTCCACAGCCTAGCAAAAGTACTTAAAGCTGAAGGTCACTCTACATCAGTTGGTGACGAAGGTGGTTTTGCTCCTAACCTTGAGTCAAACGAAGCGGCACTTGCAGCAATTAAAGTAGCTGTTGCAAATGCAGGTTACGAGCTTGGTAAAGACATCACGCTAGCATTAGACTGTGCGGCATCTGAGTTCTACGACAAAGAAGCTAATATCTATGACCTTAAAGGCGAAGGTAAAAAATTTACTTCTGAAGAGTTTAACCACTTCCTTAAAGATCTGACAGAGCAATACCCAATTGTTTCAATTGAAGATGGCTTAGACGAGTCTGATTGGGATGGTTTTGCTCACCAAACAAAACTTATTGGCGACAAAGTACAATTAGTTGGTGATGACCTTTTCGTAACTAACACGAAGATCTTAAAGCGTGGTATTGATAACGGTATTGCTAACTCAATCCTTATCAAGTTCAACCAAATCGGTTCATTAACTGAAACGCTTGCTGCTATCAAGATGGCTAAAGATGCTGGCTTCACAGCTGTTATCTCACACCGTTCAGGTGAAACAGAAGATGCAACAATTGCTGATTTAGCAGTAGGTACTGCGGCAGGTCAAATCAAAACGGGTTCATTAAGCCGTTCTGACCGTATTGCTAAGTACAACCAATTACTTCGCATTGAAGAAGTACTAGGTGAAAAAGCACCTTACAATGGTCTTAAAGAAGTTAAAGGTCAGTAATTTGGCTTAGCTCATTGAGACTTTAAAAACCTCCTACGGGAGGTTTTTTTATAGCTGAAATTGCTGTTTTAGGATCTCGCCGGTGAAGCTTGTTTTTAGATAAAAGCCGCGAGGTAAGGTTTGTACTATCTGGCCATTCGGGCCAATTGCATCAGTTAGCGCTTTGCTATTGGCAGCTTTTGGCCTTATTTGCATTACATCACCTAAGTGCCCCGAAATTTCATCTACGCGACCAAGGGCGATTAGCTCCATTTGTTCTTCCCAATCACGCTGTAAAAGGGCATCTTGCTCTGCGCTTGGCTGCCATAAAAAGCCGCTGCCTATGGTACGGTGAAAAGGCAGTATTTCGCGTTCGCCTAAAATCGGTAACCATAAAACATGATTTAATTTTTTACGAACCGTACTTTGCTGCCAAGTCATCCCTGTAACATTTAATAGCGGCGTAACTGACACAAAGGTTGTTTCGAGTGGTTTGCCTTTAAACGAAATAGGCAGTGTTTTTAATTCAATTCCTAACTCTTCAAAATCAGGTGTTGGTTTTGAGCCTGCTGTTGCGCCAAGCACATATTCGATAAGTTGCCCTGTCCAGCCTTTTTCACGCAGTAAATCGTCAGGTGTTTTAAATTGGTATTGCTCAGCTAATTGCCCAAGGGTAAGGCCGGCAATAGCATCAACACGTTGCATTAATTCGTTTACTGAGGCTGGTTTTATTGGTCGCATAAGGCGTTTATTTGATTGTCTAATTAACCGGTTCATGATAGCAAATGCGCGCCTTAGTGGATATCTTTGTGTTTGGGTGTTTTTTGCGCATGTTAAGTGTGAGCTAAAAATAACCAGTGGAATATGTGGGCTTGATTGTATAACCAGTTGAAATTTATATGTTTTAGTTGTTTTGTTGCGTTGTGCTTCGATATTAAGTGATTAGTTGTTTGTATAAATACAGATATATAAACATGTTTATCCACAGTTTCTGTGGAGAAAGTGGATATTTCAACTGTGGATTGTGGATTTGTTTGCAAATTAGGCATGTTTTATAAAAGTTATGCACAAGCTGTGGGTAAGATGGTAAAAAAGAGGTTGTAAATAGTTATTTTATTCAAACAGCGTATTTTTATCAAAATAGCTTTGTAACACCTTGATTAAATGGGCGTGTTAAATGAGTTATTTTAAATCTCCTTTATGCTTGGGTGTAAAGTGTTTGCTGTATCGCGGGTTATGTGGAACAATCAATAAAAATCGACTTACAAATGAGGCACTAAGGTGATTGATGCCGAAGGTTTTCGTGCCAATGTCGGAATTGTAATTTGCAATAATCAGGGACAAGTATTTTGGGCTCGTCGTTATGGTCAACACTCTTGGCAATTTCCCCAAGGTGGTGTGGACGATGGTGAAACAGCAGAGCAAACCATGTACAGAGAATTACACGAAGAAGTGGGCTTGCTTCCTGAAGACGTCGAGATCGTCGCAAGTTCAAAACATTGGTTACGCTATAAACTACCCAAACGTTTAATTCGCAGAGACTCAAGTCCTGTGTGTATTGGGCAAAAACAAAAATGGTTTTTACTGAAACTTCGTTGTAAAGATGAAGATGTAGATTTACTTAAAACTCATCACCCCGAGTTTGATGATTGGCGATGGGTGAGTTATTGGTATCCGGTTAGGCAAGTTGTTTCGTTTAAGCGCGATGTATATCGTCGAGTAATGAAAGAGTTTGCTCCGTTTGCAATGCCGTTTAATAAACGAGAGCAACAAAAAGATCATTGGCGACAAAAACGATAAGGCCTGCCTTATCTAAATTATAGGAGCAGCATCATGTTAGCCACGCTCAGATCAATTGCTGAGGCAGTGTCGCAACAGGCGGACTTAAACAGTGCGCTAGCGTGTTTTGTGCAAATGGTAAAAGATGCGATGCAAACACAGTGCTGCTCGATTTATTTTGCAGATTACAGTCAAGACAACTTTGTATTGATGGCCACCCAAGGCCTCAACCCAGATGCGGTTGGAAAGTTTCGTATAGGCTTTACTGAAGGTCTCGTTGGGCTTGTTGCGCAGCGTGAAGAGCCTATCAATATTGCTTTTGCAAAGTCACACCCTCGCTTTAAACTCTCGCCAGAAGTTAATGAAGAAGGCTATAACGCGTTTTTATCAGTGCCAGTCGTGCACCAAAAAAAGGTTTTAGGCGTTATTGTTGTTCAACAAAAATTAGCGCGGGTTTTTAGCCCTGACGAAGAGTCATTTTTAATTACGCTTTCGGCACAACTTGCTTCTCAGCTAGCCCATGCAGAAATAAAAGAGTTACTAAGGCTAGATGATTTTGCCCATCAGACTTCGGTACTTAAAGGAGTATCGAGTGCACCAGGCATAGCGATAGGCGAAGCCTTCGTGGTGATCCCAAAGCTAGATTTTACGTCTATTGAATTACAAAAAGATGATGACATCAGCGCTCAGCGTAAGTTATTCACTCAAGCTGTTGCTGCGACGCGTAACGAGTTTAATACTTTATCGATGACACTTAGCGATTCAATACCTCAAGAAGCGCTTGCTGTATTTGATGTGTACCAACAATTACTTGATGCCAAAAGTCTAGGACAAAATGTTGAAGCCCAGCTTCAACAGGGGTGGAGTGCTAAAAGTGCACTTAAAATTGTAATCGAAAAGCTTGTTTCACAGTTTAATGCCATGCAAGACCCATACATCAAAGAACGTGCCGTTGATGTTAAGGATATCGGCTTGCGGGTTTTACATCACTTAGTGAATACCGAACATGCAGCAAAGCCTTACCCTAAAGATACTATTTTAATTGCCAGTACGCTGACACCAGCAATGCTTGCAGAAGTGCCAAAAGGGCATTTAGCAGGGGTGGTGAGTGTGAACGGGGCTGCGAACAGCCATGCTTCAATTTTAACCCGCGCGATGGGGATCCCAGCTATTTGGGGTATTGAAGATGTGCCGTTATTGCAGTTTGAAGGCAAACCAATGATTTTAGACGCCTATGCGGGGCGTTTATATATTTCTCCTTCGCAAGTGTTACACGAAGAATATAGCCAACTTAAATACCAAGAAACGCTATTAAATGATCGCTTTTTTGCAGAGCAAAGTTTAGAAGCTGTAACGCGTGATGGTGAGCACATTAGCTTACTACTTAATGCAGGCCTTGAGTTAAACACCGAGCATGATAATAAACCTTTCTGCGACGGTGTTGGGCTTTATCGTACTGAAGCTTGGTTTATGCAAAAAGGCCAGTTTCCTTCCCAATCTGATCAAGAAACTTGGTACCGCGAAGTACTAACCAGCTACCACCCGAACCCTGTGGTGATGCGTACTTTAGATATTGGTGGCGATAAAGTATTAGACTACTTCAACATAACAGAAGAAAACCCGTTTTTAGGTTGGCGCGGTATACGCGTTACTCTTGATCACCCAGAGCTATTTTTAGATCAACTTAGAGCCATGTTAAAAGCGAATATTGGTTTAGGTAATCTAAAAATAATGCTGCCGATGATCAGTGGTTCAGAAGAAGTTGATGAATCATTAAAGCTGCTTGAACAAGCATACTTTGAATTAAGTGAGCAATATCCAGAGCAAGCTATTGAACGCCCAGAAGTCGGGGTGATGCTTGAGGTTCCTTCAAGTGTATTTATGCTCGAAGAGTGGTCACAAAAAGTCGATTTTTGCTCAGTGGGTAGTAATGATTTAACCCAATATATGCTCGCAGTTGACCGTTCTAATGCTCGCGTTGCCGAGTTGTTTAATCCATACCATCCTAGTGTGCTGCGGGTGTTGTTAAAAATTGCCCAAGAGTGTCATCAACATGAACTGCCATTTAGTTTATGTGGTGAGTTAGGCGGCGACCCAGAAGGCGCACTACTGCTCATTGCTATGGGTTATCGAAGCTTGAGTATGAACTATTCATCAATTAGTAAAATTAAGTTTGTGCTCAGACGTTTAAATGTCAGTGATATGGAAAAGTTACTTGCAGAGTGTTTAATGCAGCCAACGGCAAAACACGTACTTAGATTAACGCGCAACTTCATGATAGAGCATCAACTGGGTGAATTATTTTACACCCCTAGCCAAGGGCAATCATGAGGTCAAATTGTGCTGTGAAGCTCCTATACCCAAGCCACCTCAAGATGTGAAACGCCCAAAGGGTTGGTTTAAAAGCGATTTATACTGCGTTATTGATTTTAACAATAGAACCACTATTACTTGCAATCAATGCCTTGCCTAAATCGCTTTTAATTCCAACTGAAACTCGCATCTTGAGGTGGTTTGGGTATATATATTAGTTTAGTATATGTATATAACAAACTGAATATTTGAGTGTGCTATGCATGACGTAATACTTTTAATGGTGTACTGCGCAATTTTAGGAAGCGTAGTGGGGTTTTTAGCCGGGTTGCTTGGGATTGGCGGTGGACTAATTATTGTTCCTGTTCTTAGTGCGCTATTAGTGTCGTTTAATGTTGCCGACCCAAGTCATGTATTAGTTATCGCGATAGCAACCTCGTTAGCATCCATTATTTTTACCTCGACTTCTTCAGCCCTTGCTCATCATCGCAATGCTAATGTTCCTTGGCAAATTGCCCCTTGGGTGATGACTGGAGTTGGGCTTGGCGCATTGATCAGTGGCTTTGCAGCAAGCTTTATTCCTGAACAATTATTACGTTTTGTATTTGCTGGCAGTGTGGTGTTTATTGCGCTCAGAATGGTGTTATCAACTCGGGCTAAAGCGGCTAGTGAAAAACCATTACCTTCAGGCCCCATTTTAGGCTTTTTATGTGCCATAATGGGGGCTTTATCAGGACTTATTGGTATTGGTGGTGGTGCTTTAATTGTGCCGTTACTGCATTATTTTTCTGTTGATATTAAAAAGGCCATTGGTTGTGCTGCTGCATGTGGTATTGTCATTGCGCTGTTTGGTTCAGTGGGCTATGTCTCTGCTGGATGGCAATTAACATCTTTTAGTGATGGATTTGCCGGATTTGTATATTTACCTGCTTTAGTGGGGATTGTGGTTACCTCGTCGCTGATTGCACCAATAGGTGCTAAAGCAACGCATTACTTGCCAGTGGCAACAATAAAAAAAGTATTTGCGCTCTTACTTGTCATAATTGCGCTTAAAATGGTGTTCAGTTAAAGGTTTTTATTTATATGGCTCTTCAATTTCCAGATATCGATCCGGTTATTTTTTCGGTAGGCCCGCTCAGCGTACGTTGGTACGGTTTAATGTATTTAATTGGTTTTGCTTTGGCTATGTGGCTTGCTAATCGCCAAGCAGAAAAACCAAACTCAGGTTGGACAAAAGAACAAGTAAGTGACCTGCTATTTTACGGCATGCTCGGGGTAATACTCGGTGGTCGTATTGGTTATGTATTGTTTTATCAGTTTAGTTATTTTATTGAAAACCCGCTTTATTTATTCAGAATTGACCAAGGCGGCATGTCTTTCCATGGTGGTACGCTAGGTGTTATTACAGCAATAGCTATATTTGCGTGGACACGTAAAAAGTCATTGTTTGAAGTCGGCGACTTTGTTGTACCTTTAGTGCCGCTTGGCCTACTTGCAGGGCGTATAGGTAACTTTATCAATGGTGAATTATGGGGCCGAGTAACTGATGTGCCATGGGCGTTTATCTTCCCTACAGGTGGTCCAGAGCCTCGTCATCCATCACAATTATACGAAGCCTTTTTAGAAGGTTTAGTGCTGTTTTTAATCTTACAATGGTTTATTAAAAAGCCACGTCCAGCGGGCAGTGTTGCTGGGGTGTTCTTACTTGGTTATGGTGTGTTTAGATTTATTGTTGAATACTTCCGTGAGCCAGATGCTCATTTAGGTTTATTCGCAGGCGTTATTTCAATGGGACAAATCTTATCATTGCCAATGGTCATCGGTGGCCTTGGTTTGTTAATATGGGCCTATAAAAAGCCGCAACACAGCGTGGCAAGCAAAGCATAACAAGAGCTAATCAATGAAACAGTATTTAGATTTATGTCAACGCATCGTTGATGAAGGTGTGTGGGTTGAAAATAAGCGCACTGGCACCAAATGTTTAACCGTTATTAATGCCGATCTTGAGTATGATGTGGCAAACAATAAGTTTCCACTGATCACTACACGCAAGAGCTTTTATAAGGCTGCAATCGCAGAGTTACTTGGTTACTTGCGTGGTTACGATAGCGCTGCACAGTTTCGTGAAATTGGCTGCATGACTTGGAATGCAAACGCTAACGAGAATAAGGCTTGGCTCGAAAACCCCCATCGTCGCGGCGAAGACGACATGGGTCGTGTATATGGTGTGCAAGGCCGCAGTTGGCAACGCCCTGATGGCAGCCACCTTGATCAGCTAAAAAAGGTTATTGATAACTTATCAAAAGGTATTGATGATCGCGGTGAGATCATCACTTTTTATAACCCTGGTGAGTTTGAGCTGGGCTGTTTACGCCCTTGCATGCACACTCATACCTTTTCTTTGTTGGGTGATACTCTATACTTAACATCATATCAACGCAGCTGTGATGTGCCGCTAGGCTTAAACTTTAATCAAATACAATGCTTTGTGTTACTTGCTTTAGTTGCACAAATCACTGGGCACAAACCGGGCAAGGCATACCATAAAATTGCTAATGCGCATATTTACGAAAATCAACTGGAGTTGATGCGTGATGTGCAGCTTAAGCGTGAGCCTTTCGCGTCGCCAGAATTAAAAATAAACCCAAATATTAAATCACTAGAAGACATTGAAACCTGGGTTACAAAAGACGATTTTGAAGTAGTAGGTTATCAGTGTCACGATGCAATTAAGTATCCGTTTTCAGTGTAAGAACAATAAAATTTAAGGAGAAATCAATGAAAGCTGTGATCCCAGTTGCTGGCCTTGGCACGCGAATGTTACCTGCAACGAAAGCGATTCCAAAAGAAATGTTGCCTATTGTCGACCGTCCTTTGATTCAATACGTAGTGAATGAAGCGATTTCGGCTGGTATTAAAGAAATTGTTTTAGTTACCCATTCAAGTAAAAACTCAATTGAAAACCATTTTGACACGAGCTTCGAGTTAGAAGCGACTCTTGAGAAGCGTGTTAAACGCCAATTACTTGCTGAGGTACAATCAATTTGCCCTAAAGATGTAACCATCATTCATGTTCGTCAGGGTGAAGCGAAAGGGCTAGGTCATGCTATCAACTGTGCAGCTCCGATTATTGGTAATGAGCCATTTGTGGTTATTTTACCTGATGTGATCATTGATGATGTAGCAAGCGATCTTAAAAAAGACAACTTAGCAGAAATGATCCAACGCTTTGAAAAAACAGGTGAGAGCCAAATTATGGTCGAGCCTGTGCCAAAAAACGAAGTAGACAAATTTGGTGTTGTTGACCTAGGCGATGCAAAAATTCAGCAAGGCGAAAGTGCAGCTATTTTAAACATGGTTGAGAAACCGCCAGTTGATCAGGCTCCTTCAAACCTTGCGGTTGTTGGCCGTTACGTATTAAGCAAAAATATTTGGCCACTACTTGCAAAAACTCCAGCAGGTGCCGGCGATGAAATTCAATTAACTGACGCTATTGCTATGTTGATGGAAAAAGAAATTGTTGATGCTTATTCAATGAAAGGCAAAAGCCATGATTGTGGTAGCAAGATTGGCTACTTAAAAGCAATTGTTGAATTTGCGCTTCGCAGAGAAGAATTTAAAGATGAATTAAGCGACTTTATTAAATCGCTTGTTAAATAGTTAAGCTATCTAATTAAAAATAATATAAAAAGTGCCTATACGGCACTTTTTTTATGTTTATTTACCTTCCTAATTTTTTGTTCATTATGCAAATAATGACTTTTCTGATATACCTTTGTCCTAACACATTGTTATGATTGAATGTAATTAAAATGTTTCATTGCATATTGGTTGATAATTTATTCTACTCAAGTGTTGAAACCTAGCTCATTGCATTATTTGCCATTTTAGGACGTAGACTTGAAGTGGATGTTTTTTCATGGCCGCTTTTTGAAACGCTAAATAAAAAACAATGTGTTAGTATTTTTATTTGATACCTAAAATGATCTTATTCGCCTTGGTGTACAGGTAAGTGCTAACAGCGAGTCTTCTTGAATGAGAAGAAATTTTTTATGGTATGTTTAAGAACTCTGATTATGAAATGTTGTGTGAAGCCTTTACGTTACAGTATATGCCTAGTGGCGTGTTTGACTGTGTCAGGTTGCAATAATACGACAACCTCTTTTCTTTCCCCTAAACAATGGCCCTTATTGCACCTTGTGCAATTGTTGAGTCAAAATATTATAAAAGTAGATAGCTCTCCCTCTTTCGTTAACCAACACGCAGCGCTTGAAACAGTTCCTGCTGGTTCATTGAATAGCACGTTAATTGAGCAACCGTTTAAACATGAATATGCCTTTGCTGTGCAGCTTGCATCGGTTCAATCAAAGCCATTACTCGCTTATTCTGTTAAAAAAATGACCAAGCGTGCTCCCAATATTTTTCAAGGTGAGCCTATTTTAAATATTGAAACCGCTACTGTTGAGCAACACACGTTTTATCGTCTTAAATATGGTGGTTACAAGTATTTTAAAAACGCACAAGCAGACTGCGAAGCCATAAAACGTCAAGGGATCGATTGCTTCGTAAGCAAGTACACGGATAATCGCGTTTACTTTTAATGTAATTCTTTTTAACTGGGTTGGCATTTTGTTTGCTAGAATTTATGCCTATTTTTTAGAGTTGACGATTACATGATTTTTTTTACTCTTCTTAGGCATTTGTTCATTATCTTAAGTTTATCAACTTTGGCAGCGTGTATGATGACGCAAGAGCAAGATGAGCCTGTTTACACTAAGCAGCAAGTGCAACCTGAGCTTGCTACTGACAATAATCAAGCTGCAGGTGTGCAGCTGGGGCTATATTTGTCAGTGAATAAAGTGAGTCATCAAGTATTGAAGCTAAAACATGATTATCCTAATGCTTTACAAGGGCTTAGTTTTCGCTTTAAACAGCGTGATCAAAAGGGAGTCACTTTGTATGCGCTGCGTGCAGGACCATTTAAAAACTACAGCCAGGCCAGCGCTTTTTGTGAGATTGCTAAAAAAATGGGTCAGTCATGTGTAACTGCAACATTTGTTGGCGAGATGCTTTAGCTATTGCTTTTTGTATTAAATAATAATCGCAGCTACTTTGTTCTTCATAATTAACAGCCTCGCATACTCGGCCTGAGTAGCGATTATAAACAGTAAGCAGACTTATCATTAAAAGGCTTATTCGCTTAGATAAATACCAACCCGAAATACAGAAACCACCCATGGGGATAAGCCTGAAGCTAGCTGCGTTAAAAATTACTTATCTACGATTGTATGGATGCAGAGGGTAGGGCAATGCAGGAGCAACTGCCAGGAACAGCTAAAAAACCAAATTGGTATCAGAGTTTCTCGTTTTTAGACTATCAAAGTAAATCTCGCCAATAGTAATAGTTAGGCATAATTATTGCTTTGTATTTGTCATGTTGAAAGAGGATGGCAAATATGCGTCTGTTAGTTTATTTCGTTTTTTTAGTGTTAGTGGGTTGTAGCTTAACCGAAGAGCAACAAAAAACGCCCCCTAGAGAAACGCCAAAATCACCGATGGCTCCTTATACAGTGCATCAATATGTTACTGATTTAAGTAGTCAGTTAAGTCGTATTCAAGGCCCTTACAAAGGTAATGCGCGCATTGCTGTTACGAGCTTTTACATGGCAGATGGCTTGGGTACTAAGTTGGCGCAAGACCAAGGCAGTGGCTTGAGTCAGCAAATTCAAGAGAGCTTACTTACGCAATTTACCCAGCTAGGCTTTCATACTATCGAATATCGACTAGAAAATACTTTAAATTTGCAGCCAACGGCCGATAGTGTACTTAGTCGCGATATAAAAACCTTACGCCAACGTCAGAATATTGACTTTGTTATTACCGGCACACTTACCCGGCAACAACATGCCTATATAGTGAATGCTCGACTCGTCAATACAAAAGATCAGCGTGTTGTATCTGCGGCAAGTACAGAGATCCCGATAAACGTTATGTGGGGAGCTGAAAAAGTACAGCAGCGTAATGGTCAGTTGTATCGAAGCGAATATTAAGAGGAATTCAATTAATGAAACGTTTAATTTTAAGTATGTGTTTGCCTATGGGATTTGGTTGCTCTTCGATGCTTGCTAGTGATACACCTGAACAGCACGATGAACCACAGCTAATGGCTCAACGAGAAGTGGCTGCACCGCATAGTAACGACAGCGTATTTCAAACTAATCAAGCCGTGTTAAACAACAGTAGCTTTACCGCAGCGCCAACTCGTAAAAATATCAATCATTATGTACGTGGCATCATGCAAGACTTAGTTGAAAACTTGCAATATGTGAACGATAAAACTCCCATTGCTGTTTCAAGCTTTGTGTATCTTGATGCTGACTACAACTCAACCACGTTACTAGGTAACCAGCTCGCTGAAAGTTTTATTCACGAACTGCATACCTTTGGTGTACCTGTTGTCGATTTCAAAACGACCGATTATATGCGTGTAACGCCTAGTGGTGATTATGTATTTAGCCGAGATTATTTAGAGCTTAACCAAGACCAAAACTTTAATTATGTGCTAGCCGGCACCCTAGTTAACCATCAAAGCGGGGTACTGGTGAATGCTCGTATCGTTGGTTTGGCAAGTAAAGCCGTGGTGGGATCTGCACAAGGGTTTATTCCGCAATCTGTGGTCGATGCCTTAGATAGCACCAATCGTAGCGACGGAATAATGCTAAAACAAGCAAGTGAGTAAGGTATGAAAGGTATTTTATTAGCATTCATATTATTAGCGCTGTCAGGTTGCCAATTACTTGCTGAGCAAGGTGAGGCAAATCAAAACACGGCTAACACCACATCATCACAAGCTGATTATGTTGCTATGTTGCAAGAGCTCGAGCAAAAAGAGTCGCAACAAACTAACGAAAATCACCGCTTATTTGTGCCATATCAGCATCACAAAACGCTGGTTAATTATGTTGAGCAAATGGCACTTGAATTAGTTGATACCATGCAGCAAGAAAGTGAGTTAGGTATTGCAATAACGACGTTTGTCGATCTTGATACAAGCTTAAAAAGCAGCTCGCAACTTGGCAATCAAATCGCCGAGTCTATGATGTATCAACTACAAAAGTTTGGTTATGGGGTTGTTGATTTTAAAGCGATGGATGTGATTAACGTAACCGCCCGCGGTGATTTTGTCATGTCGCGTGACGTTGAAGAACTTGCAGAGCGCCGTATCGCTAGCCATGTGTTAGCAGGCACACTAATCTATCGAACCAATGGTGTAGAAGTAAATGCCCGAGTAGTGAATTTAAATTCCAAACTCGTTGTTGCTAGCGCGCAAAAAGTGATCCCGTACTTTGTACTCAAAAATGAGTCGATTCAATTCGCAACAGCCAAACTAAATTAGCAGCTTATTAATACCAATCGGTAAAGTACCTTACCGATTGGTACAAATGCTTGATTCAAAAAGCCTTAGCCCGTTATAATTTTAGCTACAAGCTACAAGCTACAAGCTACAAGCTACAAGCTACAAGCTACAAGCTACAAGCTTTACCTCAGCTTTTGAGTGGCCTCTTAGTTAAATGGATATAACGGCCCCCTCCTAAGGGGCAGTTACAGGTTCGATTCCTGTAGGGGCTACCAATAAATCTGTTAACTCATTGTATTATATGTTTTTTATTGGGTTGTTTTGTTTTTTTTACACCTTTTTTTACACCCAAGACTCTAGCACATAGCCTTCTTTACTTTCAATAAGGTACTTAAACAAAGCCCTAATTTTCGGAAATTCAGCTTGTAAGTTCTCTACCATTTTATCTTTTAGCTTGGAAAGAGTGTCTATGCTTAGATCTGCATAGGCAATACCAACATCACTAGGTGCTCGGCCTAAGCATTTTTCTTTTTGAGCGTCAGATGCACCTACTTTTAGCAGCTCGCTCTCAACTAAGTCTCTAGTTTGATGCCTAGTAAAGTTTTTTATATCTTCTAATTGTTCTTCACTAAATTTATAGACATCAGCGTTTTTAATTAAATGCTCTTTTACAGTATTAAAACTATTATCAAGGTTACTTATGCATTGCCCCTTTCTTTTTTTGCTTTCAAACACATATTTGCGAGTACCTATTGCCAAAGAGCTATTAGCTGATTGTTTTTCTTTCTCTGCTCTCAAAATACTAGCAAGAACTTGAGGAATCGGATGCTTCTTATAATCTGTTTTACTTTTCTCTTGCGGTAGTTCTATGAATTTACGATCCAGATGAACTTGCGCCCACTCTAGAGCATCTGTCGCTGCGACTCTCAAAGAACACATATATTGTATTATTAACTCTAACCCAAGTTCTTTGTGGTCTAGTTTATAAGCATGATAAATATACAGACATAGCGTTGATAACATAGGCGGCTTATTGTCTGATGTAGCAGTTCTAGAGCGAGCGCGAGGTCCTATCAATGTTTGAACATCTACTTTGACATTTATTTGACCTTTGGCTTTATTTATCGCAGCACTAATAATTTTTATTATTTCATTTCTATCAGATCTCTGTCGGTTGGAGACTTGGCGATTAAGAAAGTCAGTCTCAAAAGATTCGACACAGTAGCTCGATAATTTTCTTGCCCCATAGTTGCCGCTGAAGTATTTTTTCATTATTCGATTTACTTTTTGTTTGTAAGAGCCTCTAACTTTCGACATATAAAAAGTCAGTAACTCTTCAAAGGTATTTATCTCAAAATACGTACCATTGATAAGGTAATTCAAATCTTTCCAGAACATGTTTGCTTCGAGGCGATTTCGAAAACGAGCATGTGCTTTTTTTATCGTATCTATATCTTCATCTCTAATAGAGTAACCCAAAGAAAATGCAGTAAGTTTAAATGGAGTCTCGTTTTTATTACTTCTTAGCTTAAAAATGATTTTAGACTTTGAACTGCTGATATACAGGCCTTTGTAACCAGCTATTGCTTTTGGTTGGGAGTTTTTCCCAATTTTGTCATAAGCTTTTTTAATCTCACAAATACTAATGGTTTTAATATTATGCGTTTGTTGTATCTTGTTTAGTTTTTCAAGCTTTTCTATTTTTGAATATTCATTTTCTTTTACACCTGTAAAATTCGAGATTGTCTCTGATTTTTTATCAGCTTTTCTGTGTGTATATGTAGAACTTGATTCATTTAACGCAAAACTCATTAACCTTTCACTAGAATCTGCACTTACATAAATTGTATCTCCAAAGTGAAGGCGTGGTATTAGATTTTGACCATTAAGATCTTTCATTTTGAGAGCTGTTTCGATGAACTCGTGTGGTAAGCCTTTATTCTGGGCAATGAACTCTTCAAAAGTAATCCACGAGTTATTTAACTTTTCAGATCGACAATCACAGTTCATCAGAGATTGATTAACAATCTCCAATGAATGCTCATGCTTTTCTGAAATAGTCTTATACATATCTAGCTCAAATCAAATAAGAGCCTATATGATAAACAAAGATCACTTTTTTGTTTTTTTTAAGATTTTTGAAAATGGCGTACAAAAATTTTTTATAAATTTGACTGGTACAGTCATATGAAAAAGCCAGCAGAGCTGGCTTTAAGTTATAACGAGTCAAAAAACGCGTTAACTGATTTATCAAACAAGTGATAAAAATATAAAAATTGTCCAGTGTTTTGAATATGCGATTGCACATCTCGCTTGAACTGTTTCAATAAGTAGAAATTACAACTGAAAAACACGTTCGTAGCAGGGCGCATCTCTTCAGGTAACGCCTGCATAAAAGAATCGCTAACGACTATAAACTCTTGCTGGGCTAAATAGTTTCTTACGTAATATATGTAGCCATCATTTTGTTCATATAAAGCAATATATTCTTCATCATTAGCAACTGCAGGTCGCTTCTGAAATAGTTCCACAACGTTTGAGTTAGTCATATTCATCTCCAAAAAGTTTGTCTTCGAAAATAAATACGAGCTACTTGTGCAAAATTTGCATGGTCTGCCGCTTCTTATTTGTAATTTTAATTACCCGGAGTAAACGAAATGCAAAATGACAAATTTAATGCAGCTGTAGCAGCCGATTTTTTAGAGAAAGTTAGCCAGTGTCTTTATCAAGAGTATGACGCTATTTATGACCTAAACTTTACGGAAGATAATTTTGATGTAGAGAAGCTGCTATTTTACTGCTTTTCGAGTAGCTACAAAATTAGTTTTAGCTATGAACAGTTATCTCTTCTAAGGTCACTATTATTACTACTTTGCAGCAACACTAACTTATTAATGAGTAATGACGCTGGTGATAGTGAAGGCTTTGTTGATGAACGTCAGTTGGAATTTGATTTCGATAACTCGTATTAATTCGCTTGCAGTGAACATATTTATCTTTAAGTACAAACAGGAGATAAATATGAGCCAAACAAAACTTCAAATTGTCAGAAAGTACACAAGAGAGTCAAAGTCACCTTTTCAAGACGCATCGACGAGCCTTTGGCTTGCAAATGTCACTAACGAAGGCAGGCTTGAGTTAGACTTTTCGCAGTACATTTACGTTCATCGTGATGATGTTGGAAAAGTCGTCGGGGTCAGTGTTAGTAAGTCAATTGCTCGAGAGAGCAGTCTTGAAAGTCAGTATCTTGAAGGGAGCGGTATGTATTGCATACTTATCTTGTACATTGACCAAATAAAAGATTTCTGCGAGCTCTGGGCTGATGAATTTGAACAGTTCTTTCTACTGCCGCCTGATTTGTTCTTCGAATTAGCGCAGTGGCATTGGAACACAATCATTGAAAATGATGGTTAATTCAAGCGACTCGAAAGAGTCGCTTTTTCTAGAACATATTACTACCAGATAGCGTCATGCCCTTACTTGCAATGACACTATTCGTTGGCACTCGCTTTTTTATTATCTAGATATACCCAAATAGCGCCGCCAATCATCATTGATAGGGGGACCAAAAAAGTTAAGTATTCAATCTGAAAATTCATAGTACTTCTCCTATTCAAAGCGAGTAAAAATATAGCTAGCTACATTTGCTAGTAATTAACTATAACACATCGCAATTTCAGCATGATTTCACTATATGTTCTTAGAACAATAGCAATGTCATTTCTACTATCCATCACATGCTAACTCAAGTACAAAATGGCGGCGCTAGCAAGATAGTAAACCAGAATTCACTTTACTAAACTGGTAATAAACACACTTATTTTGCTTGTTTATTTCTTACTTAATAGTGCGAGACATACTGAAATAAGCAGGACGCTCAATCATCACTTAGCAAATGTCGTTACCACCGCACCCTGGCGGAGGACCTAGACTTGGCTTCTTTAGGAAGTCAGCTCGCATATATAAGCGGTTTGCGATAAGAGTTAACTGTAGGGAGAGTTAGCTGTGTGAGTTGCACGAATGCGTTGCAGCAAACTCAGATGAATGGCAGAGCAATAAAAGAGAGAAGCAGGCACAGTGTGCCTGCTTTTCTCTTTAGATTTCTCATCGACCAAACTTATGTATTTGCACAGTACATAAAACAGGAGAAACTGTGTGAAGACAATACGCTTAAAGTTCGTTCTAGATTTAGTTCGAGTTATCGTGAATGTAATTTATATATCTGTGGTTATTGCGGTTGGATTTTGGGTCGTGGACTATTTTTCCATCTACAAAGCTGCATCAAGTTACTTATTTTCGGGAATCGATGGATATGCACGACTTATTATCGCATTCATATTTGCAGAAATCTTAGGCTATGTAGAATCGAGTCTAAGAGAAAAGTACTTGTAATATTTAGCGCCCAGTGGGCGCTTTTCTTATGAAGATTGATAAAGCAGCTTATCGTTTAAGGTTACTCCACCAATTTTTAAGTTTATCAAATAAGGATAATTTAGAGTTTTCATTAATAGTTGAGTTGCAGGTATTTTCAATCATTTGTAAGCCTGTATCGTTACACCAAACTACACGGCTTTTTGTAATGAAGTAATGTGAGCGGCACTTAAAAGACCAATTACCAATTGAAGGCTTTAAAGAAATACTATTACCGTCAAAAATAAGTTTCCAGTCAGAAGGAGAAAGTGGCGTAACTACTTCCTCACCGCATCCGCAGCAACATTTATGGACGGCTGTACCGTACTCCAATGAAATATACAATGTGGTGGATTGTATATTTTCCGGCACATAATCAACAAATTTATGCTGCATCTTCATCTTCTTCATCCCCTAAAAGCATATTCGCATTAATCGTATAGGTTGAATTATGCTCTCCATTATGATCATGATAGAAGCCTAATAATTTCTTCCACTTTATCACAGCAAAGGCTGCGTTAAGCCCATTTAGCTCTGCAATTTGGATATTGCTGGAGTAATCATCTTCGTTTGCATCACTGAGTGACACAATACTTGAAAGATGCTCGTGTCTGTCAGTAGTGCAGAGAGTCGTTCTAACTATCCCTGTTAGTTTTTCGTCAACTAACTGAATTCCTAAACCAACATCAATAAAGGGGATCGATTTAGATTTAAGGAACTTAAAAATTTCTTTTTTGGCTGAACCACTATCAATACAAATAAACACAAAATCCAACTCTTCTATAAGGTGCAGATTTTGCTCTGTAAGATAATCTGGGTGAGCAAAAATGCCATTACGCATGGAATCATAGCGTTGTTTGTGATGCTCTACTTTAAACCTGAGCAGATTCAATTCATCTAAAGATGTAGAGCCAGGTGAACGAAATGCATTGTGCTGGCAGTATTCATCTCCATCAATAAGGTGAATTTCACTCACTGGAGTTTTAGATACGAAATCTAAAATGTAAGACCCTGTGCCACCCAACCCAACAATTCCGATACGCTGACTTTCAAGCTTTGCAGATACAGCTGTTATACCTGCTCTGCAAGAGTTGGTGTCAATGTACTTGAAAATGTCATCATCAGAGTAAGACTCAATGGGTTTATAGGTTTGTGCAGACACTGCTGGCGATATTGCCTGTGCTGGGTTCTGTAATATAGATACATATTGTGTAAACTTGTGATAGTAATCGCTATACCCGCCATTTGGTTTATTTGAGAATGAACGATTTGCGACTAAATTGCCCGTTAATGGCGTATTGTTCTTTATATGGATGATCTGTTGAATCTCGGATCCGTCAGCATTACATGGCTGTTCTCCAATAAAGTGTATAACGTGAGTTGATGGTCTTTTGGTAACATTGCCATTTAAGGTTAAGTCCGACACAAGAGTGCCGAACTTAACTTCTTTTTGACTATTCACGTATGGCACATTACTTAATAGGACATGACCATTTTGTATTGTTAACTCGTAGCCTTCATTTTGAAGGCGCTTTAAGTCGGAACTAAGATTTATCAGTTGCTGTGACATTGAAGATCACCCCGCTCTTAATTCTGACTTTATCACCCATGACCATAGAACCTTCTCGTTTATCGACTCCCTTTTTAAAGGTCATGGTATAAATTCTGCTGCTATTATCAACAAAATCACCAAAGGCTAGTTTTACAACGTCAACAAATGACAGGAACTTTTCGGTAACAGTTTTTGGGCGACCATTTACGATGATCACAAACTCTTTATTTTGTCCATGAATATCATGGTTCGGGTTATTGTTAGGCATAACAATTACTCCAATTAATTTAAATTAATTAAGAGTGCCATTCAGGGCTGGCACTGTCTCCCATACAAGTTCTATCCACGATTATCTTGAGCGCCAGTGAGAGCAAACTTGCTCCCAGCGCCCAAAGCGAAATCGAGGATAAGACATTACATGAACTAATTTTTGTTTAGCCATGCGAAGTCCTCCAAGTTGATTTGAGAGGAATCTCTTGTAATGTGAAACGACAGTCGTTATGCTTTTACGACATCTTGCAGGATGTAATGGCATAACTATGAGGCATGAGTCCTCTTACCTAGTGCCCGAAACAAGTATTAAACGGATACTTTGTTTCACGTTTCACAGAAAATAGGCAATGGTTTTTACCATTGCCTATTTTTCTTTTCTAACACCTCGAAAAGGTGTCTTGTCAGATGTTTTCACATCCATAAATTGACCTGTCGCAGAATCTCTCTTTACCCAATGCCCGCTCGGTGTTTGAGTTTGTGATCTGCTCCGGACAGCTCCATGACGTCGGTTATCGCCAGATTTTCCATTTTTTGCCATAGTAATATTACCTCTCATCTATTGAGCACTAATTAAGATCATTATTGATCATTAAGTAAGCTACATGATCATTTTGATCATGTCAAATGATCTTTTAAATTAGTTTGCGATATAAAAAATATCAGTTATCATGATAATTATAATTTTGAAAGGGAGAGGAACATGTCAGAATTAGAAACAAAATCTCACTCAGTGAAAGAGAGGTTAAGGTTTATTGAGCTTACTCTTTTGTTTAGAGGTTGGATTATTCGTAAAGATATTGTTGATAAATTTGAAACTAGCATGCCTGCGGCCACGAGAGATCTAAAAGCATATAATGACTTAGCTCCTGGAAATATGAGTTTGGATAAGAGTACTAAGAAGTGGGTTATCGAGCTGGGTGGTTTTAATCCTATTTTTCCAATTGAGCGAAATACTGCATTATCAATACTGAGAAATTCAGAATTTGCACAAAGTATCGGTATAACTCACTCTGGTGGTGTGCTAGGGGTGCCGCGTATTTCAGCGCCTTCCATTGATGTATTAGCCCACCTAACTAGAGCAGTTGCAAATGGTGAGGCTGTGCTTATTGAATATTGTGCAGCTTCTAGAGGAGTAGAAACAACAGAAATAGTTCCACACTCATTCGTTGATAATGGTACTAGGTGGCACATTCGTTCTTACGATAAAGAGAGAGGTCGGTTCTGGGACTTCGTTATTGGTCGAATAATGAGTATTAAGCATATTGATAGTAAGGTACTTCCAGAAGAGACTTACGATGCTGATCATCAATGGAACCGCATGGTTAGATTAGAACTGATACCTCACCCAAGTCTAAAGAATTTAAATAATAAAAAAGCGCTAGAGTATGAGTATGGAATGGAAAATGGGCAATTAACCATACAGGTTAGGGCTGCTGTAGCTGGGTATTGGTTAAGAATGTGGAATGTTGATTCTTCAACAGATCATAGTTTAGATGGAAAGCAATATCAGCTTTACTTGAAAAACCCAGAAACCTTATATGATGTAGAAAATGCTCTGTTAGCTCCGGGCTATAATAAACCATAGATAGAGAATCGTGTTTTTTTGCTTAAGAACACTATCGCGCCGTTAAGCTGTACCATTACAGCAAAATTTTTTAAGATAGTTATATTTATTTAATCAAGAATAAAATTTATCAGTAATTACATTGATAAATTTTGTTCTTATAATTGTTTTTTCTTTCAGTATCTCAGCTTCTCTCTCAGTTAGCTGGGGTTGTTTTGATTTCTTGTCATACCGTGTTGGCATTTCATTGAGTAGCTGCTTGTAGAAGCGCTGTGTGTCTTGTTGAATTTTTGTTGATGCTACTATGAGAAAGACTTTGTCATATAACTTCTGCTCACCAAATAGTGCGCTTTTAAATTTTAAAATGCTTTGCTCATGTTGTTGTTTTCGCTTGAATGAGTGCTCTATTTCAACTGCGGCGACTTCGTTATTGTTTAGCAATACTAATGCATCAACGTTTTTTACATCATTTGCTGGAAAAAGGCGTTTAAACTCTAACTCCGTCAAATAGGCTTTCCATAGCGGGTTCGGTGTGCCATCGGTATTACTATTTTGAATACCGAGCGAAAGAACTAAGCTTAAAATGCTGTCATGCATAATTGAATTTTGATTCACTTGGTGTATTGGCTCTGATGTTGAGCGAAAAGGGAAGTCAATTTGTGTTAACTCTCGCGCATACTGAGCGCCTGCGTATGATAATACATAGACGCGACCATCTGCCGCGCGAATTGTTTTAGCTGCTTGAAGTAACCCCATATCGACGAGCTTGTTTAAAAACTCTAACGTCTTTGCTCTACTTGTTTGCCATACTTCTGCACACACAATCGCCGATACAAATCCAAACCGCATTGCATGTTTTATTGTCCACTCTAGTTTTACCTGGCCTTGTTGTCGTCGGTTTTTATATTTTTTGTAATGCATATCGATGTCAAAGTTGGGCAGGTATACATTACTGTTGGTAATACCTGAAGCATCTTTATTTATCGTCATTTTTATCTCCTTCGTGATTTGTTTACTTGGAGATATGAAGGTTTGAGTGATACGAACTTTGCTAAAATAGCGATAAATTATCGGCTTTTCATTAGGAGAAGCATTCGCTTCAGTACACCTAATGAAAATACTTACAGATAAACTAAATATGAAGTTTCACTTCATTAATCTCAAAGGTTTCACTTTGCGATTAAACGCTTACAACCCACGCTAGCTCTCATGTTGACATTCGTCAACGAGCTAGCTCTACGAAGCGTTCGCTTCTAGGGTTGACGCTTAGCGCATGTCCGGCTTGCGCCGCACTAACCCCCCTTTAGCCATGCCAGGCCGCGCATTGATAAATCATGTTGCTTGTAACGCTGGCAGTCGTTCGTGTCCTCACTTTTAGGTTTACTGTTTCATTGCTTCGCTATTACACAGTAAATTTTTGCTCCACAAAAACAAAAGCGGGGTTAGTCCGCCACAGTCGGACATGCGCTGCTGCGCTCGAAAATTGGCTTCGCAATTATTCTTACTACGCGATTTATTGAGTTGTTTCACAACAGCTTTTATTGCAGTCAAAGCGGTTGCTTTGATGCGAGATGGCGCTTCGCTTTGTAATTAACAGCAGAACACTTTCTGCATAATCTACTTTTATTAATCTTTGATAATGCGTGTACGATTATCTCGTTGACAAAAAATAGATACAAAATCTCGAATTGTAGCGGGACGAGTATCTTTGCTTTTATTAATAAACAAGCTCTACAAAGAGCCAAGGAGAACGAGTTATGAGATAGATAAGATGGTTTGCCTGCACAGCATTAACTGTGGTTGAACCGTAAACAGGCTGGTGTTTAGCGCTGCACGAGAAACAAAGCCATAGATAAAAGCAGTCAACACTTTTTATCTTTGGAAACTTTTTAGTCGATAAAAGTTTTTATAAAAATATGTTTGCAAATGCGTTTTAAATTCTTAAAGTCAAATAGCGCCAAAGCGAAATTTAAGGTGCAATTATGACAGAGTTACTAAGTTTAAAACTATTCGGCCATTGCTCTGTAGAGCCGTTTATAGAAGAAGATATAGACACACAAATAACCCCAATTGATGTATGTGATGACATACTGACCAACCCTTTAAACTTATCAGCGCAGATAGATATGGCTGCTGCAACTGCATGCGTGCTTGCAACTGCATGCGTGCTTTCAACTGAAAGCGATATTTCAGACCCCCTCACAGAGCCTGTATCGTTAATTGATATTAATGACAACTTAGCTTTGTCAGAGTCAATATCGAGTACTGATGAATGCCATGTAAATCACACAGACCATAGCTTCATGTTATCGGATGAAGGCGGACTCATAACGTTTGATGACGACCACGGTGCGACTGACTGGGGATTTGATGATGCAGGTATCAGTGATAATACAGATTTTTAGATCAAGCAAAGCTTTGTTTACGTAAGCAAAGAATTACATATTTTTGTCCTAGTAGTTAGACCTACCAAAGCCCACATCAGTGGGCTTTTTTTGTGTTCAAATCCCATTATTGATTCAATATGCTCTGTTTATTAAGCAGTTGATCATAAATACTTATTTACTTTTCGCTCTAAGCTGTCTTCTAAAGTCGTTACTTTAAAGGGTGGCTTAGAGCGAAAATAAGTCATGGATATTATCTAAATATAATAGCTAATTGATTGAGCAAACTATACCGTTTTCATACATTCAAGCAAAGGAGCGACGTGAGCATATTGTTCCATTTCACTTGACTTAAAAGTTTAAAAACTTTGTGGTATTAATACATTAGGTTATTTGTTAAAACAGTGTAAAGTAGATAAAATAGCGTTAAGTCAGCAGGAATGTGCGCGATGAGCACACCATTAAATTATTAGCCAGCTTTCGGAGTTTGATGATAAAGTATGACAAGTACGTTCGATTTTATAAAAAAGGATTTTAACTCTACATTATTTCCTCTAAAAACTAACTTGATAATGGCTCAATATCATGGAAATGAGCTTTCTGATTACATTTATCAAAAAGTTTTAAGTGAAAGTCATAATGGTGATAACTTTCTTTCGCAGCAAAAAGTGTATGCTACAAAACCACGAGGTCACTTAAGAAGAACTGTGAAGCTTGATCCGGTAGCTGAATATTTTATTTATGATTTAGTGTTTCGGAATAAATCAATATTTAGAAAACAAGTGAGCGAAGCTCGCCGTAGCTTTGGGTACAGAATAGTGAACGGAGTTACTATACCCGTCCATGTAGCATATGCAGAATATAAAAATCACTTAAATGAATGTACTTCATGTTACCAACACAATATTCAATTTGATGTAGCCTCATACTTTAATAGTATATACCACCACGATTTGTCTCATTGGTTTGCTGGAAAAAGTGCTGTTTCTGAAACTGATAGTAATGCAGCAGGAAAGTTTTTTAGAGAAATCAACTCAGGAAGAAGTGTTGACTTCTTACCTCATGGGATTTATCCCTGCAAAATGATAGGTAATGAATTTTTAAAGTTTATAGATTTAACTGGAACATTGAAATCTTCCCAAATAATAAGGTTTATGGATGACTTTACCTTATTTGATAATAATCCGGATGTTTTAAAACAAGACTTTATCAAGATACAACAGCTACTTGGAAAATTTGCTTTAAATATTAACCCAAGTAAAACTTACTATGACAACAAAGTTGGTAATTTACAGGCAACATTAAGTGGTATACGACAATCACTTAAAGAAATCGTAACAGGCTATGAAGAAGTCCATACCGCCTCAGGGGTTGAATTAATTGAAACTCAAACAGAGGAAGATATACCTTTAAGCAAAGATCAAGTTGATAGTTTATTAACCTTATTGAAGGAAGATGATTTAGAAGAGTCAGATGCAGATTTAATTTTAGGTTTTTTGAGGTTACATAGCGATAGTTTACTTGAGTTATTACCTATTTTATTAACTAAATATCCAAACCTAATTAAGCATATACATTCTGTATGCGCTGGAATTGAAGATAAAAACGCTCTGTCTGAGATAATTAATGAATATCTTAATAGTGAGAACAGCTTTCTCGAATACCAGTTATTTTGGTTAGGTGCAATATTAGAAGACTATTTGCAAGGTAAAAAGTTATATGGAGAATCTTTAATTAAGGTTTTTGAATTATCAGTAGACTTTAAAATTTCAAGAGCAAAAATACTTGAGATTCCAGAACAGGGTTATGGCCTCAAAGAAATTAGAGATGACTATTTAAAAACGGGGCAGTCAGATTGGCTTTCATGGTCATCAGCAATAGGCTCTAGAACATTACAAACAAGTGAGAGAAACTATGCTCTTAATTACTTTTCTAAAAGTTCGCCTATGAACTATCTTGTGTCATCATGCGTTCAAAAAATTTAGGTTAAAACTGCCTATCAAGTAAATCAAGGTTGCGTCTATGGCACACTTGATTAGGCGTTATTTATCTCAGTAATTGGTTTTAGAGCGGTAACCGACTATTTGTAAAGATTAAACTTAAGCTAGTGTTGCTTCATAAAATCAATTATTTAACTGGCTTAATTGATAGGGTTAGTAATCTCTGTACATGTATAAAATATAGTTGCTTATTTAACTAGAGTTAGGTGTAATGGAATAATAATAAACGCTGAGCAATGCAGGGAAAGCTTAAATAATAGCTAAGCTTATTAAGCTAACTAGGTGAGCTTGAGCCTCTAAAAAGCACATGAACTCTGATATATCTAACGGTTTGCTGCTCAGTCCAGCAAGCGATTTTGAATCACAAGCTAAGTGTCTTATAGATTCTAAAATTTTAGCAGCCAAGGGGAGTTAGGTGAATTATAAGAAGTATTTAGTTTACGTTGATTTATTCGGTGTTTTCGCAGTAGTTAGTACCGTTGTTTATATCTATTCGGACCAATTATTTTCAAATATCCCTGAAAAATTTTCAGGAGTTTGGGGTAACCTATCTACAGAACTAATAGGCATTTGGTTTGGTGTGAGACTTATTGATTGGATTATAAAGTCCAATGATAAATCGACTAATAATCGCATACTTACCCTGCGAAACATGAGATTTTTAACTAAACAAGCAGAGAGAGTAATTGAGTTTGGTTATCGCCATGATTCTAAGATATTGAACAAAGAAGTTAATTGGTTTAAGACCGTTATGAATCAACGTGCTCGTTTTTTCAGTACAGATGAAGTGCAAGATATTAATAATTTCATTGATTCGTTAACTGATTTCTTAACGCAAGTTAATAGTGTAATTTCCCCAAGTAGTGGTGATGTCCAATTAAAAGTGGCCGAGCACGCAGAAGAAAAGTTTTTTAGTTTAATTGAAAGTATAGATGAATTAAGGCTAATTGCTGAAGCTAATATTTTAGAAGAAACACCTGAGGAATAGACTGCTAACAAGTCGTTTAAAAGGGCAAAAATAGTTGGCTTTAGCTTCTCCGTCGCTAATTTTAGCCAACTACCTTATTGCCTCTCATGTTATTCACCACGAGAAAATATTAAGCCACTGTCATAGAGGGAAGAATGTTAAAAAATAGCGGAAGAGAAAAGTTGTCCGACAAAATAATTGACTCTCCTTTAAGGGACGAGAAGTTCATTAATAAATTGTTCGAACGACTTGTTGCATTGAAGGTGTCATTCAAAAATGTTGATTTTCGTTATTGTATTTTTGACACAGCTTACTTAAGGAATTGTAGTTTCGAGGATTGCGACTTTACTGGCTGTAGGTTCATTAATAGCAATCTTGCAGGTTGTAGTTTTAACGGATGTAAGTTTGACTATGCATCTTTTGATAAAACTAATGTAGATAACGATATTCTTGATGTTGGTTGTCCAGGCCCAGAGAATCTAAAACTTAAATTTGCGCGCTCATTACGTATGAATTACCAACAAATTGGCGATGCTAAGTCTGCAAATAAAGCTATTAGTATTGAACTGCAAGCAACAGAAGAGCACCTCCATAAGGCATGGAATTCAAAAGAGTCTTACTATCGGAAAAAATACAAAGGTCTTGATCGAATAAAGGTTTTTGGAGAATGGCTAGAGTTTAAACTATTGGATTTAATATGGGGTAATGGCGAGTCAACTTGGAAACTGTTTCGCGCCGTTTTAATGGTTTTGCTATTCATCGCAGGTATTCATGTCATTGGCTTTGATGACAAGAGCCTAGTCAAATCATACATTGATGCGTTACTTATTTCGCCGCAACTATTTCTTGGAGTATTGAAACCATCAGAGTACCCAACGTATTATATAACTGTAATCTTCCTGATTAGGTTAATTATGTTCGGCTTCTTTATGTCCATTATTATTAAGCGTTTTAATAGGCGGTAAGAGTGCATATATACGCATTTGGCTCTGTTTGCCGTGGTGAAGTTGATACCTCATCAGATATCGATATGCTTGCCATTGTTAGTGATTCTGACTCGAGATTTAACCCAAGTGATTATTCAGTTTATTCATATGGGAGAATAAATGACCTTTGGAATCAAGGAAATCCTTTTGCTTGGCATCTTTTTTTGGAGTCTAAGCTGGTTTACTCACAAGATGATATTGACTTCCTTAAGAGCATAGGGGAACCGAACTGCTATAAATCAGGAGTTGAAGATTGTGAAAAATTTTATGAAATATTTTTATCTGCAAAAAATTCTATAGATAGTTCAGATCTTACTGAGATATTTGACCTGTCATCTGTATTTTTAGCGGTAAGGAATTTTGCAACATGTTATTCATTACACAGCAAATTAACTCCAAATTTTTCTCGTAATTCAGCTCGCAATATAGGTAACCACAGTATTACTATTGATGCCTCAACATATAGTTTGTTAGAAAGATCCAGAGTGCTTTGCACAAGAGGGGTAGGTGAAATTTTAAATAGTGTTGAAATAGGTCAAGCAAAAAAATCTTTAGATGAAATAGATTCATGGATGAAGGGAGTATTAAAAATAATGAAGAATGATATTTATGAGTGAATTTAATAACAGAATTAGTGCTCAGAGAGATGCACTCAAAATCGTTAATGGATCTGGGTTATTTATGGAGTTTTTATTGAGTTTGACAGAGAAAGCTATTGATCGCTGGTCTAAAGATAACAAGCTTAACGCTCAAGATCCTATAATTTCATTACTCAAGTCAATGTCTGACTCTTTGTTTTTTCTTGCCAATAAAAGTCAAGAGCAAGTCACAGAAGACTATAAAGTATTATCCGATAAGGTAAGTACGCAGTTATATGACTTAGAGCAGGAGATAGCTAAAAAAGAGTTGCAGCGGACAAGCCGCTGATTGCGGCTGTACCAGCATCTGGGTTTGGCCTAAACTCGTGTTTTAGAAGTGTGTACTTCATCTGACTTATATTAAAAATTGTGACTATTTTTACTATTGTGGCTAAGATTTGTCACGGCAGTCAAAGTAAAAAATACTTATTATCAATCAATAATTTTGTTGTACTATTACACAAATTATAAATCCTCAAACGCTCTTTGTACTGACTCAGAAGCTTTTTCAAGATTTATACGGGCATAAATTTGCGTGACCTTTATATCACTGTGGCCTAGCGTTTTACTGATGATATTAATATCAGTGCCTTTTAAAGCTTGCCATGTTGCGAAGGTTCTTCTTAAGTCATGTTTCCTTAGTCTTCTATTTTTATCTACAGAATAGAGGCCTGCTGCTGTTATTATTTCTTTCCATAATGTGTCTCCACCCATCATATAGCCACTTTTAGATGATTTGCTTGGGAAAACAAAATCGCTTGTTTTGCTCAATTCTAGTTTTCTTTTAGTAAGAATTGTTAAAGCTTGATCACACAAGGGTAGGTGGTATGTTTTTGAGGATTTGGTTTTAATTGCAGGAACTATCCAACAAGCTAATTCAAAATTAACTTCTTCCCACCGCATAGATCTCACATTACTTATTCTGGCTCCGGTAAAAAGGGCGAGTTTAAAAATATCGGTATATGAATGGTGTTCATGAGTATCCATTGTAGCCAAGAGCAGTCTGGCTTCTTCTAATGTTAGAAAGCGCTCTCGTGAGATCTCCTCTTCTTTCTTTAGGCTTTGCGCGGGGTTATGCTCCAGTGGAAAATCTTCTTCATAATCTAGGCAGTAATTAAACATTGCCTTAATTACGCTGACGCACTTGTTGTGAATTGTTGCGCCTTTTTCATTTAGCAGCTTTTTAAAGTATTTTGCGAGCCATTTTCTATTTAATTGCGCGACCTTCATTTTAGCTAAATCACTAGCTAGGTGCTTAACATAAGCCGTTTCTAAGGTATGACGACTTTTCCCATGACGACGTTTATATTTTAAGTGGTTGTCATAATATGCATTAAATGCATCATTTACGGAAAAACGATTATCAGAGTTATTTACTTCGGAAGTTAGGTTAGGCTCAATTTGCCATTTTTCCTTATGAACTGAGTTGAGGTACTCAACTGCTCTTAATCGCGCATCATCAAGTTGGAGGTACTTAGCAGAGCCAAGCTTTATCATTTTTGACTTGTTCTGTACTTTAAAACGAACATAATAGGTTTTAGTGCCTTTGCTAGTGACTGTTAACTTTAGGTTAGGCACCTTTGTGTCAGAGTAAGTTTTAGTTCTAGATTCTGAGGCAAGGTTTTGCACTCTTTTTTCTGTGAATGAGAAAGTTGTATGTTGCATCTTTACACCATTTTTTACATTAGATTAAGGTGTAAAAAAAAGTGTAAAACTGAACAAAATTAACTGCTTAAACCGTCCCAAACCCGCATAAATAGGCGTAAATCCACACCTGTAGGGGCTACCAAATCTCACTTTTTGAATATCACCCCCAATAATTTCACCATAAATGTAATTATTAATGACCAAAGTAATACTGAAAATTTTTAAAGTCTATCAAAGCAGACTTTAATAGAGGTATTGTAATTATTTACATATAAAGTCTACTGTATTGGACTTTATTTTGACTTTTAAGTCTTATAACTGTAAAAGTCCTTTTAAGTAGACTTTATTTGATTTTATGGTGTAGGTTGAAATTAAAGTCTGATAGATTAGACTTTAATAGAAGCATTGTTCAAATTGAGATTGTGATGGCAAAGAAAGTTAAAGCGAGTAAATCTCCAGATTTAAGTAGGGCGTTCACACCTTCTTTGCTTGGTGACGTTATTAAAGCGAAGAGAACACAAAGCAATATCACGCAAACTGACGCTGCATTACTTTCGGGTATATCAAAGCAGACATACATAAATATTGAACAAGGTAGTGCTGATGTAAAAGTAGCCTCGTTAATGAAAGTTGTCTCGGCATTAGGCGTAAAGATATCAATTGAGCCATGGCAAAGTGATAGCACAGCTAACTCACCGCTGGAGGATGAGAATGACGTCTGGGTCTGATAGATATACGCTCGATATAATTTATAGCCAAAAGCTGGTTGGTAAATTACATCTTTCTAGAGAAAGCGATAATTTATCATTGAGTTATCAACAAGAGTGGGTGGATGAGGGCTTTCCAATATCTCCTCATTTACCTTTTGGACATGACATACCTTCTGTCAATATCAGACGTTTTTTACAAAACTTACTACCCGAAAATAAGGGTCTAGATTATTTAATAGATTACTTAGGGGTATCACGGACGAATGTATTTGCTCAGATCGGTGGAATTGGTAAAGATACCTCTGGGGCTATGATGTTTTTACCTGAAGGTGCTTTAAACGATAAAGTAAAAAGTAACTTTATCGCTATTAGTGATGCTGAACTGATCAAAAAGTTATCTGATCCTCAATTTTGGCATTTGGAAGTCTGGGACGGCAAACCAAGATTGTCAGTAGCAGGTGTTCAATCAAAATTAAATGTATTGTCAGTTGATGGCAAGTTAGGTTTTGGTGAAGGAGACCTTTGTTCTACCCATATTATTAAGTTTGAAAAGAATAATCAGCAACATCTTGTTATAAATGAATTTGTAACAATGAAACTTGCAAAACTGGCTGGGCTAAGTGTTGCAGATGTTGAACTTAAATATTTTGATCACCACCCTGCATTACTTGTAGAAAGATTCGATAGAAAATTGTTTAGCCCTGAAAATGTAAAGCGCAGGCATATGATTGATGCATGCCAAGCTTGTAATTTAGGGGTTGATAAAAAGTACGAAAGAAATTTAGGTAAGCAGCGAGATGTTCGTCACATTCGTGATGGTGCAAGCTTTGAAAAATTGTTTGCGCTATCTAAACTTTGCGAAAACCCTATAGCGGCAAAAATTGAAATTTTAAAGTGGGCGTTATTTAATCTTTGCATCTACAATTCAGATGCACATGGCAAAAACTTTAGCTTTTTTGTGCAAAAATCAGGTCTAACCCCTGCGCCATTTTATGATTTAGTAAACGTTAAAATGTATCCAGAGTTTGAACAGGATCTAGCTATGAGTATAGGAGATGAGTTTGACCCAGATGCAATTAATGCCTATCAGTTAGTTGACTTTGCAGATGAAAATGGAATTTCAAAAAAGTTACTACAAAGCCATCTAACTAAAATAGCGACAAGTATTAAAAATAATTTACAACAGGCAATATCGTTTGTTGATAGCCCTTCAAAATCACAAGTGTCATATTTAAAGCATTACTTTGATATAGTTAATGCACGTTGTGAGCACTTTCTTGAACAGGCAACTGTAATCCCTGATATCGAACTATAGTTTATAGCTTAGAAATTAACGTTTGATTGTTAATTTCTAAATTGCAGGGTTATTGCTCGTTTTTAAACTAAATTAACCCGTTACTTTTTCAAGCTCACCTGTGCGCCATGGTTCAATGATGATTTTGATATGGTCATTTGGTTTAAATAGGGTGTCAAACGCACCTTGTACGCCGTCTATGCCGACTTTACCAGTACGCATTTTTTGCCATGCGATCTTGCCTGACGCGATGTTCTCAAGTGATTGTGCAAACTCTTCTGGCTGATAGTAATAAGAGAAAATAAGGTCTAACTCTTTCACTGTGGCATAGGCAAAGTTAACGTTTAGTGGCGCGGTATGTACACCTGTTACAACGATTTTTGCTTTTGCTGGCGCACGTAAAATGTAGTCGTTTAATAAGCGGCTTACACCAGCACATTCAAAAATAACCACTTTATTATTGTCTGCAAGGGCTGCTGCTTTGGCTACTTCATCATCTAGGGTCGGGTTGACATATTCAGTCGCACCAAACTCAAGAGCGACGTGTTTTTTACTCTCTTGTGGGTCTGAGGCAATAATATGTTTAACACCTTGCAATCTAAGTGCTGCAATTGCGGCAAGGCCAATTGGGCCACAACCAACCACGATTGCTATGTCGTCATTACTCATTAGTGCGCGGTTTACCGCATGCAAGCCAACAGCAAGGGGTTCTGTAATGGCTGCAGCTTCTGATGGTACTGCATCAGGAATAGGTAATAACAAAGCTTCATCAACGATAAAGTATTCAGAATAGGCACCATACAGCCCTGGGGTTACACCCACGCCAGCACCGCCGGCAGAGAGTAAGATTGGCACTGAGGTTACACGGGTGCCTTTAGCAAGTTCGCCTTTGGTATTTGGGCCGTAGCTGACGATTTCTGCCGCATACTCGTGACCTAGTAATACTTCTTGGTCATCACCTGCATCGTTTGCCATGATGCCCAAGTTTTTATAGATATCAAATACATCACTCGTGTGGCGGGTGATATGAATATCTGAACCGCAAATACCGCAAGCAAGGCTTTTTACGAGTACTTGTCCTGGTCCTGGTGTTGGAATATCAATTTGTTTTACATGCAGTTTACCATTTTGCATGGCAACAGAGTTCATTTGGGTCATTTGTGTGTCCTCGATCAATCACGAAGAAGTTTCTTCGTTTCGATCTCTAGACTAAAGTAAAGTGACTGGTGATATCTTGACTTTTTACGCCAAAAATACAACAAATTGCGACAATGCTGTTTATAAATTCTTCATTTATGATTTTTTAAAACAAAAAGATCATGAGTATTTATTGGTTTCTTGGTGCGAATTTAAAACGAGTAAGCCTTTAATTGTCGATAGAATTGAAGTTAAAACCCTAAACTAACCATCAGGGTTTTAACTTTGACATTTTTAAGGCTTAGCCGAAATAGGCAGTATTGAGGTATAAATGAGTAAATACACCAGCAAAGTAACCCAGTAAAATGACAGGCGACCATTTTAAGTGGCTATTAAATGTGTAAATCCCTCGTGCTTGGCCCATTAGTGCAACACCCGCAGCTGAACCAATCGATAGTAAACTACCGCCAATCCCAGCTGTTAGGGTGATCAATAGCCATTGACCATGAGACATCTCTGGCATCATTTGAAGAACAGCAAACATCACAGGAATGTTATCTACTACCGCTGACATCAAGCCTAATATAATATTTGCGCCAGTTGCTGACCAATTCGTATAAAGTAAATCAGAAAGCAGTGCTAAATAGCCTATAAACCCTAAACCACCGACGCAAATAACAATACCGTAGAAGAACAATAATGTATCCCACTCAGCGCGTGATACCCGGCTAAATACATCAAAAGGAACAACGTTACCTAGGCGAGACAAGCGCTCTTTATCTCCTTCACGCTCTGCCATCGCGCGTTTTCTGGCAAGCGAGCCGGGCAGGGTGACTCGTAAAAAGTAACCAAAAAATTGTAAGTAACCTAAACCCATCATCATGCCTACAACAGGAGGTAAGCCAAAGGCTGTTTTTAGTACTACGGCAGTTAAAATTGTTAATAAAAACAGGCATAAGATTCGTAGTGCACCGCGTTTTAATTCAATATCTTCGTCGACAGTATCAGGGTGTTTATTATTGATGAATAAAGACATTACCGCCGCTGGAATGATATAGCTTACAAGTGCAGGTAAAAACAATACAAAAAACTCTGTAAATTCAACAACGTCAGCTTGCCAAACCATTAGCGTGGTAATGTCTCCAAACGGGCTGAATGCACCGCCGGCATTGGCTGCTATCACAATATTAATGCATGACATGGCGATAAAGCGGTTATCATTTGCGGCAACTTTCATTACAACTGCACACAATAGTAGCGCTGTTGTGAGGTTATCGGCGATGGGAGAAATACAAAAAGCCAGTACGCCACTGATCCAAAATAATTGTTTATAACTAAAGCCTCTGGCAACCAGCCAACAACGTAGGCCATCAAACAGTCTGCGCTCTTCTAAGGCATTAATATAGGTCATGGCGACCAATAGAAATAGCATCAGTTCAGAGAACTCAAGCAATGCATGGCGAAATGCATCTGTGCTCAAGTCTGACATATTGTAAGCACTGTATTGCCAAGCAATTAATGTCCAAATGATACCAGCAGCAACAAGAACGGGTTTTGACTTACGTAGATGGATTTTTTCTTCAAGGATAACCAGTACATAAGCGAAGATAAAAATGACAAGGCAGATAATACCAACAGGGTGGGTGAGTAGATCGATAGTACCGGTTGACGCAGCATGAGCTTGGCCAGCGAAACTTAGCAAGGACAGGATCAATCCTTGTAGTAGTTTTTTCATTGTATGTTCCAATTAATTCATTTTAATTTCGTTACGGGTTGTGTGCATGTAGCTGCAGACATTTTAGATTCATTCTTTTGGTTATGTAACAAATTGGTAACTAAGAAGTTAGTATTTTGAATATAAATATGGATGATGGCGAGAGCAGACCAGTTGCTTAATCTATAAATTAATCAATAAGTTGAGGGGATTTGAATTGAAAAGGGCTGCATAGTGCAGCCCTAACTTGAAAATTATGCAAAGTGTTTCTCTAAATCGTCAGAACCACCTATATGCTCGCCACCTATAAATACTTGTGGTACTGTTTCACGGCCTGAAATGGCTTTTAAACTCGTTAATGAAGCATGTTTACCTAAAATAATTTCTTCGTAAACATAACCTTTGCTGTCTAACAATGCCTTAGCTTTTGTGCAAAATGGGCAGTTAGGTTTAGTAATAATGCTCACTGGCTCAGGCTTTACTTGAGCTGGGTTAATATATTCAAGCATTGTATCAGCGTCAGATACCTCAAATGGGTCGCCTGGCTTTTGTGGCTCAATGAACATTTTTTCAATAACGCCATCTTTCACTAGCATCGAGTAGCGCCAGCTACGTTTGCCAAATCCTAAGTCGTTTTTGTCGACTAGCATACCCATGCCATCAGTAAATTCGCCGTTGCCATCTGGTAATAGGGTGATGTTTTGCGCTTCTTGATTTTGTGCCCAAGCATTCATTACAAAGGTATCATTTACTGATATACACACAATGTCATCAACACCATTTTGCTTAAACACACCTGCAAGTTCATTGTAACGTGGCAAGTGAGTTGATGAGCAAGTTGGTGTAAATGCGCCGGGTAATGCAAATAGCACAACCGTTTTACCTTTAAAAATTTCATCAGTAGTTACTGACTTCCATTGCTCGTCTACACGGGTTGCGAATGTAACGTTTGGTACTTTTTGACCTTCAATATTGTTTAGCATTGTTTTAATTCCTCTTGATTTGTTGAGTGCTATTATGTCGCCCATAGCTTAATAGTTCCAATCGTTTATTTTTATAGTTATGATAGTTAAAAACTATTGATGAGTTTGCGATGAATTTAAAAGATTTTGAATATGTAAAAGCGGTGGCGCAGTTTAAACACTTTCGTAAAGCCGCAGATGCTTGTTATGTCAGTCAGCCAACTCTCAGTGGACAAATTAAAAAGCTTGAACAAGAGCTTGGAGTGACAATATTTGATCGCTCTACTAAACAAGTCACTTTAACAGCGCAAGGAACGCGTTTACTTAGTCAAATCTCTCTTATCCTTGAACAAACCAAGGTGCTTAAAGAGTTAGCGGCAAGCTCTCACGATCCACTCAAGGGGAAGGTTAATGTTGGTATTATTCCTACCATCGCGCCTTATTTATTGCCGACCTTGTTAACTTCAATGAAGCAGGCCTTCAACGAAACACAATTTTCATTCATTGAAATGCAAACCGCACAAATACTGACAGCACTCGATGCCGGCGATATTGATATTGCGATTGTCGCTGATGTGCCAGATTTAGCGAGCTATCATATTTCGTCTTTGTATAAAGAAGATTTTTTAGTGGCAGTGTCTGAACAACACCCACTTGCAAGCCGAACAGAGGTGGCACTGCGTGAGTTAAACGAATGCGATATTTTAATGCTAAACGAGGGGCATTGCTTTAAAGAGCAAGCTGAACAGTTCTGTTTTTCGGCAGGAGTTGAAGTGTCTAATCAGTACAAAGGTAATAGCATCGAAACTTTACTTGCGCTGGTGGCGATGAATGACGGCATTACCTTTGTACCAAAACTAGCATGTACAGCACGTGCAGGAATAAATTACCTTACGATGAAACCAAACCAGCAACGTCATGTGGTTATTGCAACGCGTAAGCATTACCCACATATTGCTGGAGTAGAGTTGTTAGCGCAATGGCTAAGCCATCATGAAGGTTTAAAAGCTCATTTGCTCTTTTCCAGCTAGTTCAACAATATCGTTAATCTGAATATTTGGCAGTGGCTGTTGGTCAATGCTTATTGCAACCGCAGACTGCTGATAAAGCTGTGTAACTTTTAACTGGTTTAACGTGGTTATCTTATGGGGCAACTTGTTACCTTGCGCATCGGTTAAGTAATTATGATGTGCAATATTTAGTATTTGCCCTTGTTCAAGACCATGCGCTTTACCAAGATTAATGATTAGCCTATCGTTTTCAATATGTAGAATTTTACCTTGAGTAGGCAAGCAAGCCATAACTGCTTGCAAGTCATAGGTCAATGTTTGGTTTATGTCGGTAATGGCTTTGCCATAATCGGTTGCCCAAAATCGGTCGCTGTAAACATCGATAATTTCGGTTTTTTTGTATGGCCAAATCCCTTCTGTTTGGTAGCTTTTTTGCCAAAGTTTTTCGTATGTCGTGCCATCAAATAACACATAGTCAACTTTGTATGCGCGCTTAAAACTATCGTCTTGCCAAAAAGCATAGTCGTTATTGATTTTATGGTTGACCGATAAGTCGCGAATACGACTTAACAATACATATTGCGAATTGCTGCGGCTGGTGATCTCTTCAAGTAATGCATTACTGTAGTCATATTGCTGTGTAAAGAAATGATCGACTCTAAGCGGCAAATTATAATAAGCCGTGGGTTTAGCTGCCATTTGAGTGTTCTCTAAGCTGGTATACAGGTGCTCACTAATCGCTTTGTTTACGTCAAAAATTTGGCCCATACGAGCTTGTTCACGATTAGCCAACTGGCTTTGTGTAACTGCAATAAATTTAGTGTATTGATTTGCTGGGCACTCTTCAGCTTGTGGGAAAATATCTAAACGCAGGGTAATGGCATAGGTGTCGTTATGGCGGTTTTCGCTGATCAATTCAATTTTTTGTATTTCACCATGACTACTGATCTTTAGTTGATCTTGTGTCAAAACCCCGTCAACTAAGGTTTGTACAGAGGAAACTCGAGCGCCAGAGAATACTAAAGCTTGCGTTATCGCATCTTTTATTGCGGCTGATTTTGCTTGACTAGTATCACCATTTTTGACCGTAGCATGCCCTGTAGACTCAAACCATTGAGCTAAACTATTGTTTGAAAAAACAATTGCACTGACTAAACCAAGCCATTTTATATTTGCCATAATTTTAACTTTCATGCTGACACCTAGCATTGATACTCATAGATTACAGGTAAATGAGCAAGGACTGTACCAGATGTGGCATTAAACGTGCATATTTACGAGAAATGAGTTCTAAGCGGAAGCAAATTATGCGAGCACTTTTATTAAGCGGGCTAGTTGCCTGCACAGCATTAACAGGCTGCAGTAGTATTTTCGACAAGCATGTCGAGTATCGCTATGTAGAGCCTGATAATTATCCAGTACTAAAAGCAATAGGTTACGCGCCAATTAGCGCTCAACCAAGTAGCAATGAGTCGCAACGCACCTTACTTGCAATTAAAGCGTCAAAGCTTGAAGCTTACCGTGAACTTGCTGAGCAAGTGTATGGGCAAAAAATTTCCGCAGGCACAACAGTGCAAAATAGTATTGCTCAAAACGATCAATTACAAAGCCAGGTATTAGGTGTCATAAAAGGTGCGCAGGTTATAAAAACTTATGCAGTAGGCGATACCTACGCAACAGAATTACAACTTGATATGAAACGCGTACATGACCTTTATATTGGCGAAATAAAACCACGCGAAGTTAAAAAAGTAACCTATTACTAGGTTACAACATCAGAAATGTATAATCTGCTCTAAAAAATAAAGCGCGATAATTTGGTATTATCGCGCTTTATTTTTGTATTCAATTTAATATCAGTTGCTAGGCTTTTAGGTTATGTACAATTGTTTTGTCGCCTTGAACCACACTGCCGCCTTGGTCGTAGGTCATCGATGAAGGCGAACCGATTAAGATATCTTTAAGTTGTTTAACACTTAGTTGAGCTTGATGCGCAGCATGAGCGTTAACATCGTTTTTCTTTTTACATTCAGCAAGTAGGCTGTTCACTTGCTTAATAAGAGCAGTAACGTCGTCATCTTTAGAATCATTATTGACTGATAGTTTCTGCACTTCTTTGTCGATAGTTTGAATTTGTTGCAGCAAAGAGATTTTCTGTTGGGCAATACTTTTTAACCCTTCGCCACGTTTCGATGCGATTGCATTGAGTTCATCATCTAAAAGCGCAGCAATAGACTCCAAGCAAGAAACTTGTTGTGTTAGTTTACTGGCAATTAAATGATTATGATTAGCCATAGACATCAAACTCAAATGCGGCGATGTTCTTCGCTAGTTTTTCAGCATCAATTTGGTATTTACCTTCACTAATTGCTTTTTTTAATTCGGCAACTTTGTTACTGTCAAAACCAGACGATTGCTCAGCTTTTTCTTGCAAAGATTTAAGCTGCTTAGCTTGAGGTGTTAAGCTTACAGAATCTGCACTTGCTTTTGGCGCAGCTGATTTAGCTTCAGCAGCGTTAGCATTATCTTTTTGTAAATCAAGCTTTTTTTGCTTGGTATTTGTCAACACAGAGGTTTGTTGTTGACCATTATTGACATTGCTTACCATAATATTTGACCTATACATTACCCAACATATGCCTTTATATCGGCAGGCACAGCGGATACTTTAGCATAAATATAAAAAATTAAATATTTACCTGAACAGACTCGACACCATCCACACGTGCATTTAATACTTTACCTGATTTTTTGTTTTTTACACGCACTAATTCGTCTAACGTACCATCTTCAAGGGCAATGCCTGTCGTTTTAATTCTAAGGCCTCGTAGTGAAGCGTAAATAGTCACGTTGTCGCCTTTACAAACCATGCAAACCTGACTCATTACAATTGGTGTACCGTCACGCAAATTGCGCTTAATTCGACTGCCAATAAGTATAGACTCATCTTGCACATATTGCGTTCTAACAAACTGTTTTGGTTTCATTTCAAGGCGTAAATGTTCAGCCCTGATCACTTCACCACGACTTAAATGAGTTGTCACAACAACCACAGGCTCAAGCTCAATGATGCGCACGTGTACGTATTGGGTCCAACTATTTATATCTTCGCACTTAAGTTGTACAGTTACCTGCCGATTAAAAGGAGGTGTTGTTGGTACTTCTTTACTTAAAGGTGATTCGCACACTCTGTCGGGTATGCGGCTATCAAGCGGCAATGCACTCACTTGTGGTGTACTTTCTAGATCAGTAAGCTGCTCACTAACAAAATCGATAGCGATCTGTTGAAGCTGCTCGTTTTTATATACTTCTGCATGCACTTGTGTAATGGACAACAAGCTAGCAAGGAAATAAAAAACACTGTATCTTCGGCTTTTTTTTAACAAACTCATATTGTTTCGACTATGCTTATGGTTGAAAACAAGGTATAAATATTTTGCGTCAAAAAACAGACGCTTTGTAACCTTATGTAGCTTTAACACAAAGAAAGCAATTATTGTTCCGGCTCTGATTGTTTATCTTTAGGAGATTGAAATGGCAGGCATTTTAGACTCAGTGAACCAGCGCACGCAGTTGGTTGGGCAAAACCGCCTTGAATTACTATTATTCAAACTCAGAGGGCGACAACGCTTTGGTATCAATGTGTTTAAAGTGAGAGAGGTTTTGCAATGCCCACCACTCACAAACATGCCCAAATCTAATGCTTATATACGAGGCGTAGCTCACATTCGCGGTCAGACTATTTCAGTCATTGATTTATCAATGGCCGTTGGCGGTCCTGCTATCGAAAATATCAAAGACAGCTTTATTATCATTGCTGAATACAACCGCTCTGTGCAGGGGTTTTTAGTTGGCGGTGTTGAACGTATCGTTAATATGAATTGGGAAAAAATAATGCCTCCACCATCAGGTGCGGGTCGTTATTCTTACCTAACTGCGGTCACCGAAATCGAAAACGAGCTGGTTGAAATTCTAGACGTAGAAAAAATCTTGAATGAAATTTGCCCTGTAAATACAGAAGTAAGTGCAGAAGTAGTGGGTGATGGTGAAATCCAGCGAGACTTAGGTGAACGTATTGTCTTTATAGCAGACGACTCTGCTGTTGCGCGAAACCAAGTTAAGCGAGCGCTTGAGCCATTAGGTGTACAAACTGAGCTCGCTAAAAATGGTAAAGAGGCTTTATTACGGTTACGTGAGATTGCAAAACTCGATTGCCAAAACGATATTACTGAACGCGTAGGGTTATTAATTTCAGATGTTGAAATGCCTGAAATGGATGGTTATACCCTTACGGCAGAGATAAAAGCGGATCCAAAATTATCACCTTTGCATGTGATCTTACACACTTCTTTAAGCGGTGTATTTAACCAAGCAATGATCCAAAAAGTAGGTGCAGATGATTTTATTGCAAAATTTAACCCTGACGAATTAGCAACGGCTGTTAAAAAGTGGGTTCATTGTGATTAATTATTTATAGGTGGTATTACTTTGGAAAATAAGCACTTACAACAAAGCGAATACGATCAATTTCGCTCTTTTCTAGAGCAACAGTGTGGCATTGTGTTAGGCGACAATAAGCTTTACCTAGTGAAAAGTCGTCTTGCGCCATTAATGGTGCGCTTTAACGTTGAGTCTTTATCGCAATTAGTTAGTAAAACGCTCAGTCCACATGAAAGACAGCTTCGTGCTGCTGTTGTGGATGCGATGACGACGAATGAAACCTTATGGTTTCGTGATCAATACCCATTTGAATTGCTTAAAACAAAGCTGTTTCCTGAGTTGAAAGATGTGCGTAGGCCACTAAAAATCTGGTCAGCGGCAAGTTCATCAGGCCAAGAGCCGTATTCAATTGCTATGTCGGTTGCTGAGTTTCAGGCGAAAAACCCTGGCGTACTTAAAATGGGCGCGCAGATTATCGGCACTGATATATCTAATACCATGCTTGATATGTGTAAAAATGCTGAATATGACTCGTTGGCACTGGCCCGTGGTTTATCAATTGAAAGACGGCAAAAGTTTTTTAAAGACAGCGGCAATGGTATGGCGCAGGTGATTGATCCAATCAAAAAAATGGTGAGCTTTAGGCATTTGAATTTATTAGATTCTTACGCCTTAATGGGCAAGTTTGATATCATTTTTTGCCGCAATGTACTGATCTACTTCTCTCCAGAGGTAAAAGCAAAGATTATTTCTCAATTTGCTCAGGCCCTTAATCCAAAAGGGTATTTATTTTTAGGGGCATCTGAATCTATGGCTGGCTTAAGTGATAGCTTCGAGATGGTTCGTTGTAACCCAGGTATTATCTACCAGAAAAAGTAATCTCTTCTTAGCAACCTAGCTCTTAGGTTGCTAAATTATTTATTATTCAAAAGCTTACCGTGCTTTATCTATCTAGTTAATTTTGGCTTGCCTTTTGCATCTGCACTAGCAGAGTCAATTTTTTGGAGATGGTTATGGCTATCAGTTTTGATAAAGCATTTGGTGTGCACCCGCATGCAATGTTGATCCGTTCACAACGCGCTGAGTTATTAGCGACAAACATCGCTAATGCTGATACGCCGGGCTACAAAGCAAAAGATATCGATTTTGCGGCGGCTCTAAAAGCGGCAAAAAGCAACCAGCAAGGCGGCAATAACATGGTACGAACTGACGCAAAACACCTTGCCGGTGGCAGTCGGTTTGTTGGTAACGCAGAAATGTTTCGTACGCCAAATCAAGCAGATACAGGTGATGGTAACTCAGTTGATATACAAGTGGAACGAAACTTGTATGTACAGAACTCATTAGAGTATCAGGCAAGCCTGCAATTTATGAGTAGTAAAATTAAAGGCCTTAAAAAAGCCCTCGGTAGTCAAGGAGCTTAATCATGAGTTTATATAATGTTTTTGATATTTCAGGCACTGGTATGAGCGCGCAAAATGTGCGTCTTAATACAACAGCAAGTAATATCTCGAATGCGAATACGATTAGCTCTAGTCAAGACAAAACATACCGAGCGCGCCATCCTGTTTTTGCTGCGGAGTTGACTAAAGCGTCAGCAACACAAAGCAATCCTCAGGGCTCTTCTGTTGGCGTAAAAGTGTTGGGTATTGTTGAGAGCGATAAGCCTCTGCAAATAGAGTACAACCCTAATCACCCCAGTGCGGATGAAAACGGTTATATCTACAAACCTAACGTTAATGTCGTAGAAGAAATGGCTAATATGATTTCTGCCTCTCGCTCTTACCAAACAAATGTGCAAGTTGCTGATGCAGCTAAGCAAATGTTAAGTAAAACACTGTTGCTTGGGCAGCGGTAACCGAGGATAAGTTATGAGTAACGACATCAGCAGTGCGTCATCCACGTATTTAGATAATTTACGTTGGCAGGACAATCAAAACAAACCAGAAGAGAAAGATGACACTTTAACGCAAGAAGACTTCTTCTCGCTTTTAACACAACAGTTGTCGTTTCAAGACCCAAGCAAGCCGGCTGATAATGATCAAATGATTGCTCAGATGACCAACTTTACCATGGCTGAAGGGATCTCGAATTTAAACTCAAAATTTGATGCACTTACTGCGTCAATGACATCGAACTCGGCATTACAAGCTTCGACCTTAGTTGGTAAACAAGCACTATTAGAATCAAATACGATTGATTTTGATGGTAGTAACGTTGCTAAGGGATCGGCAATTGCAGAAACGCCTGTTGAAGATCTTACGCTTCGCATTACTGATGAGTCAGGTCAACTTGTACGTACCATCAGCATGGGCGCTCAATCGGCTGGCGCAGTTCGTTTTGAGTGGGATGGTAAAAATGACGATGGAGAGCTTTTGCCTCCAGGCGAATACGAAGTTAAAGCTGAAGGATTCCAAAATGGTGACTATAGCAGTCTACCTTTAGCGACTTTCAAAAATATTGAAAGCGTTAATATCAATGGATCTAGCGGCATTATTATTAATACTAAAGAAGGCGCGGTTAGGCTAACTGATGTTGCAGAAATCGCTTAATTACACAGATTAACTAGTTAGCCTAGTGCTACAGATTGACACTTTAGAGGTGACTTATGAGCTTCAATATTGCATTAACCGGCCTTGCTGCCGCGCAAAAAGACTTAGATGTAACAGCAAACAATATTGCTAACGTTAACACCACAGGCTTTAAAGAGTCTCGTGCTGAGTTTGCTGATGTGTACGCATCATCAGTATTTAGCTCAGGTAAAACTAAAAATGGTGACGGCGTAAGAACTACAATGGTGGCACAACAATTTCACCAAGGTTCATTATCTTTCACTAATAACTCTCTGGACTTAGCAATTACTGGTGAAGGCTACTTTGCCATGGCAAATGACCTAGGTGCACAAGATTTTACATATACTCGTGCTGGTGCGTTCAAACTTAATAAAGACAACTTTATTGTGGATGCTAGCGGAAACTACTTACAAGGTTTCCCTGTTGATGAAGCAACGGGTGATACAACTTCTGTTAGTTTAAGCACATCTTCTGCGCTACAAATTCCTGATGCATCAGGTTCTCCACGCGCTACGACCAATGTTTATTCGTCGTTTAACTTAGATTCGCGTGCATTAACGCCAGCAGTTACACCATTTGACCCTGAGACAAGTGCGTCGTATAACAGTTCAACATCAACAACAGTGTATGATTCTTTAGGTGAGCCACACATTTTACAGTTCTTCTTTGTTAAAACTGACGCAGCAGTGACTGGTAATGACAATGAATGGCAAGTGTTTGCAACACTTGATGAAAAGCCGTTTGCTGCTAATGGTACTGAGCAAACTACGTCGCCATATACGCCTATTTCAACTTTTCAGTTTGACTCAAGTGGTTTACCTCAAAGCACTGATGGAACTGCAAATACAGATGCTACGTTTAATCCATTAACAATACCTTCAGGCGGTATATCTGGTTTATTATCTAACGGTGCGAGTTTCCCTGATGATGTAAACATCAATTGGCGCGATGAAGCTGGTACAACGAATAAAATACCGACTCAATATGCAAGTAACTTTGAAGTGAAAGCGCTAGAGCAAGATGGTGCGACTGTAGGTCGTCTATCAGGTATTGATATTGGTACAGATGGTAAAATCGTTGCTTCTTACAGTAATGGTGATACTTCATTCTTAGGCCAAGTGGCAATGGTGCGCTTTTCTAACTCACAAGGTTTACAGCAAGTGGGTAACACGGCATGGAAGAAAAGCTTAACCTCTGGTGAGCCAATTGCCGGTGAACCAGGTTCAGGTACATTAGGTTCAATTAACTCATCAGCCCTTGAGCAGTCAAACGTTAACTTAACAAGTGAACTTGTTGATTTGATCAGTGCACAACGTAATTTCCAAGCAAATTCACGTGCATTAGAAGTTAACTCAACACTACAACAAAACATCCTACAGATCCGTTAATCTAAACGGCTCTGAGCTTAATCCGACACGAAGGCTGCTCCCTCAATTGGCAGCCTTTTTTCATTTTTACCATCCTATTTATGCGTCAATTTTACTTTGGCACTTTTATTGCATTTCTTTAGTTATCGTATTTTTAGTGAGTCAATGTTATGGACAAAATGGTCTACATTGCCATGTCTGGTGCCAAGCAAAGCTTGCGTGGTCTTGAGTTAAAGGCTAACAACCTTGCTAATGCTAACACCACTGGCTTTAAAGCTGATTTTGCACAAGCGCGTTCCATGCAGGCTTTTGGTGAAGGCTTGCCATCACGTGTGTTTGCGATGCAAGAGCGTCCTGGTTCAAATATGGAATCGGGTGGATTCGTTGAGACAGGCCGAGAGCTTGATATTGCCATGAGCGACCGTGGTTGGCTCAGTGTGCAAGATGCATCAGGTAACGAAGCTTATACCAAAACAGGCACACTAAACATCACACCTGACGGCGCATTGATCACCAGCCATGGCCGTCAAGTTATTGGCGAGGGCGGGCCTATTATCTTACCTTTGCCAATTGAGAAGGTTGAGTTTAGCGAAGATGGCGCGATCCAAGTGCGCCCGCAAGGTGCACCTGCCAACTTTTTAGAAGTGGTTGACCGCTTAAAAGTGATCGAAGCTGATAACACTCAGCTTGAAAAAGGTAATGACGGTTTATTTAGACCAAAAGAAGATATGTTGGTCAATGATCTTTGTGGGTTCTGTGATATTTCACCCAATGTAAAAGTACTGTCAGGTACGCTTGAAATGTCGAACGTTAATCCAGTCCATGAAATGGTCGACATGATCAGCAACCAACGCCAATTTGAATTACAAGTTAAATTGATGAAAACAGCCGAAGAGCTTGATGAGCGTCAAGATCAGCTGTTACGCATTGTTTAAGATGACTGAGAGGGTAGAGTTATGAATCCAGCATTGTGGATCAGTAAAACCGGGCTTGACGCCCAGCAAACCGATATTTCGGTGATCTCAAATAATCTCGCGAATGCCAGCACGGTCGGTTACAAAAAAAGCCGCGCCGTATTTGAAGATTTACTATATCAAAACATTAATCAACCAGGTGGTCGTTCGTCTCAAGATACTGAAATGCCATCAGGTCTAATGCTTGGTGCCGGTGCTAAGGTTGTAGCAAACCAAAAGAACTTTTCGCAAGGTAATATGTTAACGACCGAAAACTCACTGGACTGGATGATTTCAGGCCCAGGTTTTTTTGAAGTACAGTTACCTGACGGCAATATTGCTTACTCACGTAATGGTCAATTTACGACAGATGAAGACGGTCGTATCGTAACTTCAGGTGCGGGTTTCCCGTTGCAACCTGAAATGAATGTGCCAAATGATGCGCAATCAATTACGGTGTCACAAGATGGCGAAGTATCTGTTCGTGTAGCAGGTCAGGCAGAAAATGTGGTAATTGGTCAGCTCACTATAACAGACTTCATCAATCCATCGGGTCTTGAGCCAATGGGGCAAAACTTATACACAGAAACAGCTGTAAGTGGCGCACCAGTGCAAGGTAATCCGGGGATTGATGGTTTAGGTACTGTGGTACAAGGTTCGCTTGAAACGTCAAATGTAAATGTAACAGAAGAGCTGGTTAATCTGATTGAAACGCAACGAATTTATGAAATGAATTCAAAAGTGATTTCAGCAGTGGATGAAATGCTTAGTTACATCAATCAACAGTTATAAGTCGTAGGAGGCAGCATGCGTAATCTTATCTTAGTCACATCAGCAGCTTTTATGCTGGGTGGTTGTATAACAACGCAAAATCATCATGTGGTTCAGGATGACCCTTACTATGCGCCTATGTACCCAGAGCCTACAACAGAACAAATGGTGCCAACAGGGTCTTTGTTTGATAGCTATACATCAAACGATTTGTACTCTGATAAAAAGGCACTGCGTGCTGGCGATATCATCACTGTTAAATTGCAAGAGTCAACGCAAGCAACCAAAGCAGCAAAAACCGAAACCGATAAAGAAACAGATGCTAACTTAGACCCTGTAATTGGGTTAGGTGGAAATCCGGTTAACATTGGTGGTGACAGCATTCAATTTGGCATTGGTTCAGGGTCATCATTTAAAGGTGACTCAAAGTCGAATCAATCGAATAGTCTATTTGGTGATATCTCTGTCAATGTGATGCGCGTTTTACCTAATGGAAACTTAGTGATCCGTGGTGAAAAATGGCTCACGTTAAATACCGGTGAAGAGTTTATTCGTTTGGAAGGGTTAGTCCGTCCAGAAGATGTCTCAGCAAGTAATACAGTCACGTCAAACCGTATAGCGAATGCACGTATACAATATTCTGGTAAAGGGCAAATGCAAGAAACACAAAGTGCTGGCTGGCTTTCTCGATTCTTTAGCAGTTCGCTTTTCCCATTTTAGAGGAACAAAGTCATGAATGGGTTTAAATACATTATTGCTCTTTGCTTAATCAGCCTGCAGTTTTCTGCTCAAGCTGAGCGAGTTAAAGATGTGTCTATGGTTGAGGGTGTACGCTCTAACCAGTTGGTAGGCTATGGCCTTGTTGTTGGTTTGCCAGGCACAGGTGAGCAAAGCCGGTTCACACAACAAAGTTTTAAAGCCATGCTAAATGGCTTTGGTATCACTTTACCTGATAGCTTAAAACCCAAAATAAAGAATGTCGCAGCGGTGGCTGTGCACGCCGAGCTTCCAGCGTTTAGAAAGCCTGGGCAAACCATTGATGTTACGGTTTCGTCTATAGGTAGTGCGGGCAGTTTACGTGGCGGTACTTTATTACAAACCTTCTTAAAAGGGGTTGATGGCAATACTTATGCGATTGCACAAGGCAGCTTAGTTGTGGGCGGTCTAGGTGCTGAAGGTGCTGATGGTAGCCGAGTTATTATTAACACACCAACAGTAGGTCGTATTCCAAATGGTGCAATTGTAGAACGTGCTATTAAAAGCCCGTTTATGCAAGGCGATTACATTACTTTTAATTTAAATCGTCCAGATTTCACAACAGCAAAGCGCTTAGAGCAAACCATTAACGATTTAGTGGGCCCTGATAGTGCACAGGCAATCGATGCAGCCTCAGTACGCGTGTTAGCACCGCGAGATGCGTCTCAACGTGTTGCTTATTTGTCTACTCTTGAAAACTTAGAGTTTAAACCTGCAGACACAGCAGCGAAAATTATTGTTAACTCTCGTACCGGTACCATTGTGATTGGCAAAAACGTGAAGCTACAGCCTGCGGCTATTACGCATGGTGGATTAACGGTGACGATCGCTGAGCAGCAAAATGTATCGCAGCCAAATGTGTTAAGTGAGGGTGAAACCACAGTTACCAATCAAAGCATTATTGATGTGAATGAAGATGACTCACGTGCTTTTGTATTTAATCCAGGTGTTAATCTTGATGATCTCGTACGCGCAATCAATGAGGTTGGGGCTGCACCGGGTGACTTAATGGCAATACTTGAAGCTTTAAAAGAAGCGGGGGCGATAAACGGGCAACTGGTTATCATTTAAATTAAAACGCGCTCTAGGGCGCGTTTTTTGTTTTCATATCTTTTAGCACTTTTTATATCTTTCACTCTTCAAGCATTAGCTAAAACTATTGTTTTAAAGTTAGTCAAAACCAATATCACTTATTAGCTATTCATTTCTAAAGATTTTTATTGGCGCAATTTTTGCATTTTAATTTGCATTATTAACTATTGTGTCAAAAAGCTGATGGATACTAATCATCTCGACAAGCAAAACTTTTTTGATTTAGGTAATTTAGACTCACTACGTCAAAGTGCCCTGAAAAGTGATGCCTCTAGCGATGCGTCAAAAGAGGCGCTGAAAAAAGCGGCGGCACAATTCGAATCTATCTTTACGCAAATGCTGCTTAAAAGTATGCGTAAAGCCAATGAGGCATTCGAAGATAAAGATAGCCCATTTAATTCAAGTGGCGTGAAGTTCTTTGAAGAAATGCATGACCAACAGCTTTCAGTCGAGTTGTCGTCGAATGGCTCGCTAGGCTTAGCTGATTTAATCGTTCAGCAGTTATCACCAGACGGTAAACAGTTTACCCCAGGCTCAGTACTAAGAACGACGACTGAGTTTGATAGTGATAAACGAGCAAGAGGGCAAGATGATGCTAATGCTCAAACTAAATCGGTTACAGATACTGAGCTAAATGAGCAAGCTAATAATCGTTTTGACGATGCTGAATCGTTTATTAGTTCTATCTGGGAACATGCCAAAAATGCTGCACAAAAGATTGGCCTTAATCCGGCGGTTATGGTTGCTCAAGCCGCACTTGAAACGGGTTGGGGTAAACACATCATCAGCAAAGCGGATGGTACAAGCAGTAACAACTTATTTAATATTAAATCAGATCAGCGTTGGCAAGGTGATAAAGCAAGTAAGCTTACCCTTGAGTTTGAACAAGGCGTGCCTGTTAAAAAACAAGCAAGTTTCCGCGCATATCAATCAATTAAAGACAGTGTGAATGACTTCGTTGACTTCTTAAATGAAAACCCACGTTACGAAGAAGCACTAAAAAACACTGCAGAACCTGCTGCCTTTTTAGATTCGTTACAAAAAGCAGGCTATGCAACTGATCCAAATTATGCCGATAAAATAAAGCAGGTGCTGAAGCGTGTTGAGCTTCAAAGTGTCGCTGCTTCATTGGTACGTTAAGGAGTAAACCCCCATGTCATTTAGCTTATATGACATTGCTAATGCCGGTGTAAGAGCGAATTCTGAGCTTTTACAAACCACCAGTAAAAACATAGCGAATGTGAATACTGAAGGCTATGTGCGTGAACGCACTGAGTTCACAACCATGATCGACAACCAAGTGGGTCGTGGTGAAACGTATCGCTTGTTAAATGAGTTTGCCCAAAAGCAATTAAATCGTGATACCTCAAATAAGGCATTCTTTGATCAGTTTGTAACTGAAGCAAGCCGAGTAGATAGCCTGTTTTCAGAAGAATCAAACAGTTTATCGACCAGTATCAACTCGTTTTTTAACAACGTACAAGAAAGCTTAAATCAGCCTTCGTCAAGAGTCGCTCGTTCACTAGTAATGACTGACGCACAGAACTTGATTGATCAGATGGATAGGTTATCGAGCATTGTGGTTGATCAAAAAGCGGTTGTGAATGAACAATTAGAAATCTTCTCAGATGAGGCGAATAACCTTATCCAAAATATTAGTGATTTGAATACTAAAATTGCGGCGGTTCATGGTACTGATCGTGAGTCAGTCTCTAGTGGTTTATACAATGAGCGTGATAAAGCAATTCGTGATTTATCAGAGTTGATAGATATTGAAACACTTGATGGTAATAACGGCGAAAAACAAGTGTATTTAGGCTCAGGTCAAGCACTTGTTATGCAAAGCGGTACATTTAACCTGTTTTCATTTAGTGGTGACCCCGATCCAAACTTTAAAGAGTTAAAGCTCGACGTCAATGGTGGCAAAGCCGTGCCGCTTGAAGTTGATGTAAGTAAATTAAAAGGCAAAATTGGTGGGCTGCTTGCTTTTCGTGATGACATTTTAGTCCCTGCCCAGAATCAACTTGGTCAAATGGGCTTAGCGCTGGCAGATGCATTCAATCAGCAAAACCGCCTAGGTATGGACGCCAATGGTGAAATTGGTGGCGATATTTTTGCTATTCCAACCGTTGATGCATTTGCTTATCAAGCTAATACTGGTAATTCGAGTATGACGGCAACGGTTGAACCTGGACAAGGCAGTAATTTGCCGGCCAGTGATTTTATTGTGAAATACAGTGATACGAATGAAGTTGAAATTTACCCTGTTGATAATAAAGGTGAGACGATTAAGGATGCCAACGGCGATGATATTTTTACTACAGCTGTCGTTGACCCAGCCACAGGTAAGGTTAATTTAGTCGATAATAGCCCTGCAAATGATGGTTTAGATTTGTTTGGCTTAGAAATAACTCTCGATATGACTAACCCGCCAAGTGTTGATGATCAATTTATGGTCAAACTCAACTCTCAAGCATCAACAAGCTTAGAGCTTGCAACAAATCGTCCAGAAGATATCGCACTCGCTTCACCTATTCGTACTGCAAACGATATTAACAATACTGGCACTGCCAGTATTTCAGCAGGAACAGTGTTAGATGTTGGTGCCTTTTCAACCGATCCTATCAATTTACCAAATGGTGAGATAACCGTTCAAAAAACAGCCGAACCTAATGTATATACAGTTACTGATGGGGTTAATACTTCAAGCTTTACTGGCACACCACCATTAAATAATGTTCTTCAAGCTGCTGGCGGTGGATTTCAAGATTATGGTTTTGACTTTAACATTGAAGGAACGCCAGCACTTGGCGATACGTTCACTATTGAAGCGAACGAAGGAGGCTTTGATGATAACCGTAACGGACAGTTTTTAGCTGACATTCAAAATGATAATATTGTAAGACAAAACGTTTCAGGTAATTCAACGAATAATCATAAAACTCTAAATCAAGCGTACACAGGTTTAGTATCAGATATTGGTGTAGTTACTTCGCAGGCACAAACAAGTCAACAAGCATTCACCGCATTAGCAGAGCAGTCAGAGGCTTGGTATGAGTCACTATCAGGTGTAAACCTTGATGAAGAAGCGGCAAACTTACTGCGCTTTCAACAGTCGTATGCAGCATCAGCGCAAGTACTTGCCACTGCTCGTTCAATATTCGACACCTTACTTAATTCGGCGAGGTAATTATGCGTTTATCAAATAATTTAATGTATCAAAATAGCGTTAATAAAATTCTTGAAGGCCAGCAAGGTGTTGCTAATGCACAAGAGCGTGTAACAACGGGTAAAAAGTATTTATCGACCTCTGAAAGCCCGTCGGCTTATTCACAAGCGGCTTTATATACCAATAAAATCCAAACCAATGAGCAGTATACTAAAAATATTAATCAGTTGAATGGACGGCTAGAAACAGAAGAAAGCATCTTACAAAGTATCAACACCACCATTCAGGCAGCCCAAGAGCTGGCAATTAGAGCGGGTAGTGGTGCCATGAGTGATGATGATTTAAAATCTATTGCGGGTGAATTAAGCGAGCTGCAAAAAAGCCTAGTGAGCTTAATGAATAGTCAGTCAGAAGACGGTAAATATATATTTTCTGGCTATCAAGATACAACTCAAACCTATAGCTTTAACTCAAATACAGGTCAATACGATTATCAAGGCGACCAAGGCCAGCATTCAGTCACTATAGCACAAGGGGTGAATGTTAAATCGAGCGATAATGGCTTTAGTGCTTTTGAAAATGTAAATGCGCGTTTAAATGTTGTTGACAACGAAGGCACTGTGACGGGAAGTATTACTGCACAAAGTACTGTGTATGTAAAAAACCAAGCTGATTTTGATAAGTTCCACAAAGCAAATTTTGATTTAGATCCCACAGCGACTGCTGCAGATAACTCTTTTCAAGTTGAGCTTGTCGCCGGCGTTAACCCGGGTGATCCAGATACCTATGTTATTAATGATGGTTATGGTAATCCCATTACACCCGCTGTCACCGGTGAATTTACTGGGGAGCCTATTGAATATGCAGGCATGGAGTTTAAGCTAGAAGGCACAGCACCAGGGACATTCGAGTTCGAATTAGAGGCTCCACACAAAGAAAATGTACTCAATACTATGCAAAACTTAATCACCAGTTTAAATAGCAGTTTAGAAGGTGATGAGCTTCATGATGCACTGGCAGACGGCTTAGAGCAATTACAAAGCGCCAGCGAACAAGTGGTATTTACACAAGCAAGCCTAGGTGCTCGAATGAATTTGGTTGAAAGTGTCACAGATTCAAATAGCGCGATAGATATTAATAATAAATCGAGTAAATCAAATTTGGTTGAAGTTGATATGGCTGAAGCAATTAGTGACTTAACAAGACATGAAACCGCATTACAGGCTTCGCAAGCAACCTTTGGTCGTTTAGCAAATTTAACGCTTTTTGATTATTTATAATTAAATTCATACGGTAAAGGTTTGCCTTTCTATCAGGCCAGTGGCAAAAAATTGTCACTGGCCTTTTTATTTTTTACATTTACAAAGTGGGATATATAAAAACCCTTTAAAAACAGTGTTTTGGGTATTCCTTGATGAGCTGGCATATTTCCTGCTAGTAATTCTACACAAAGCGCGTGGTTCCTCACTAGTTCATTGGACCACAGCCTAATTAAAACTAGGAGATGGTAAAATGGCATTAACAGTCAATACTAATGTGTCGTCACTTAACGCACAGCGTAATTTAACTAAATCGAGCGATGGTCTTGCAACCTCAATGGAGCGTTTAGCATCAGGCATGCGTATTAATAGCGCAAAAGACGATGCAGCGGGCCTACAAATTTCTAACCGTTTAACCTCACAAATAAATGGTTTAGCGGTGGCACAGCGTAACGCGAATGATGGTATTTCTATGGCGCAAACCGCCGAAGGGGCGATGCAAGAGTCTACCAATATCTTACAGCGTATGCGTGAGCTTGCATTGCAATCGGCGAATGGTTCTAATTCATACGAAGACAGAACTGCTCTACAAAAAGAAGTAACAGCACTGCAAACTGAGTTAACGCGTATTGCAGAGACAACATCCTTTGGTGGTCAGCAGTTGCTAGATGGTTCATTTGGGACAAAAGCCTTTCAAGTAGGTGCTAATGCTAACGAAACAATTAGTGTTTCATTATCAAGTGTTGCAGCTGATGATATAGGCACAAAGCAAATTAATCTTCAGTCAGCAGACGGTTTTGGTCAGGCACTAACTGCATCAGGTGATACTGCTGGTGCAAACCCAATTGCAAATACTATGACTTACACTATTAAGGGCGCAAATGGTGAAGATGAAGTTGTTACAATGCAAGCTAACTCATCTGCAAAAACAGCAGCTATAGATATTAATGGTATTTCTAATAAAACGGGTGTGGAGGCACTTGCTAAAACCCAACTTCAGTTTGAATTAGGTGCGGGTTACACAGATACAGAGGACACTGTTACTTTTGACTTAAATGGAACATCGATAAGTGCTGCTGCAAGTCTTACTGGTATTGCTGACAGTATTAACGCGGTAAGCGCTACTACAGGTGTTACAGCATCTTTTAATGAAGATAATGAGCTTATTTTAGAGGATGTAGATGGTGACGATATTACAATTGAAGACTATGCGGTTGATGACAATGGTACACCAAGTACAGCTTTAACAGCGGATATCACTGCTATGGGTTTTGATGGAACAAAAGCTGCGGCGCCAGTAACATTAACGGCTGATACTGCAAATGATGGTTCAGGAACAGACTCTACTCGTGTTTTAGGTGCTATACAGCTAAATTCATCTAAATCATTTACAGTTACAGGTAATGATGATGCACTAGTTGCAGCCGCGAATGTTGATAATCAATTAATTAGTAATACGGTTGCTGTAAGTGAAATTGATATCAAAACTCAGACCGGCTCACAAGATGCGTTAGCGATTATTGATGCTGCCATAGCACAAATAGATAGCCAGCGAGCTGACTTAGGGGCAGTACAAAACAGGTTTGGACACACAATCAGTAATCTTTCAAGTATATCTGAAAACGTATCTGCTTCACGTAGTCGTATTCAAGATACTGACTTTGCAACAGAAACAGCACATATGACTAAAAACCAAATCTTGCAACAAGCGGGTACATCAATCTTGTCGCAAGCAAACCAAATACCACAAGCGGCTATCAGCTTGCTAGGTGGTTAATTAAATTTATAGTCTTATATACGAAAAGCGCACAGGTTGCGCTTTTTTGTTGCGTAACATTAAAATAGCTGGGCGGTAATTTGGTCAGCGCTCTTTTATCGCTATTTTCTTATTGCATAGCGCCTCTTAACCTCTTTGTAACTAATTCACCTAAAACCTTTTTACACAGAGAGAAAAAATGAGAAATAAATGAGGGGGTGATACGACGTAAGAGGAAAAAGTAGAATTTTTTAAAATAAAAAAATGAGTAAAATCAGTTTGTTAATCTGGAAAGCTCAAATAAAATCCATTTTTTTAAAAAAAAGCCTAAAGAAAAATTCTCAGCTGCCGTTAACTTAATCAGTACGGAGCTTGAACATACAATTTGTGAAAGTTCTTGGTTAAATCAAAACAGATATATTACGAAAGTAATCAGGAGTTTTATCATGGCTTTAACAGTAAATACAAATGTATCTTCATTAAACGCTCAGCGTAACCTTTCTCGTTCAGGTCAAGGTCTAGCAACCTCGATGGAGCGCCTTGCGTCAGGTATGCGTATCAACAGCGCAAAAGACGATGCAGCAGGCCTACAAATTTCAAACCGTTTAACTTCACAGGTTAATGGCTTAGCCGTAGCGCAGCGTAATGCCAACGATGGTATTTCAATGGCGCAAACCGCCGAAGGGGCGATGCAAGAGTCTACCAATATCTTACAGCGTATGCGTGAGCTTGCATTGCAATCGGCGAATGGTTCTAATTCATACGAAGACAGAACTGCTCTACAAAAAGAAGTAACAGCACTGCAAACTGAGTTAACGCGTATTGCAGAGACAACATCCTTTGGTGGTCAGCAGTTGCTAGATGGTTCATTTGGGACAAAAGCCTTTCAAGTAGGTGCTAATGCTAACGAAACAATTAGTGTTTCATTATCAAGTGTTGCAGCTGATGATATAGGCACAAAGCAAATTAATCTTCAGTCAGCAGACGGTTTTGGTCAGGCACTAACTGCATCAGGTGATACTGCTGGTGCAAACCCAATTGCAAATACTATGACTTACACTATTAAGGGCGCAAATGGTGAAGATGAAGTTGTTACAATGCAAGCTAACTCATCTGCAAAAACAGCAGCTATAGATATTAATGGTATTTCTAATAAAACGGGTGTGGAGGCACTTGCTAAAACCCAACTTCAGTTTGAATTAGGTGCGGGTTACACAGATACAGAGGACACTGTTACTTTTGACTTAAATGGAACATCGATAAGTGCTGCTGCAAGTCTTACTGGTATTGCTGACAGTATTAACGCGGTAAGCGCTACTACAGGTGTTACAGCATCTTTTAATGAAGATAATGAGCTTATTTTAGAGGATGTAGATGGTGACGATATTACAATTGAAGACTATGCGGTTGATGACAATGGTACACCAAGTACAGCTTTAACAGCGGATATCACTGCTATGGGTTTTGATGGAACAAAAGCTGCGGCGCCAGTAACATTAACGGCTGATACTGCAAATGATGGTTCAGGAACAGACTCTACTCGTGTTTTAGGTGCTATACAGCTAAATTCATCTAAATCATTTACAGTTACAGGTAATGATGATGCATTAGTTGCAGCTGCGAATGTTGATAATACAATTAATAGTACATCAGTTGGTGTGGATGAAGTTGATATCAGAACGCAAACAGGCTCACAAGATGCGTTAGCGATTATTGATGCTGCCATAGCACAAATAGATAGCCAGCGTGCAGACCTTGGTGCGATACAAAACCGTTTTGGTCACACAATCAGTAACCTTGCAAACATTTCTGAAAACGTATCTGCTTCACGTAGTCGTATTCAAGATACTGACTTTGCAACAGAAACTGCGCAAATGACTAAAAACCAAATCTTGCAACAAGCGGGTACATCAATCTTGTCGCAAGCGAACCAGTTACCACAAGCAGCGCTTAGCTTAATTGGTTAATAGTGTGATTAGTTACAACAACTAATGGTTAAGTCAGCATTAGTTAACTAAAATAAAAAGGAGATTGGCTTACGCTAATCTCCTTTTGTTGCATTAGCTATAGGGTAAAATGTTTAAGGAGGCGTTATGAGTGCAATAACCCAAAGCCCTGATTTTGCAGTGGCTCCACAAAAAGCGGATGATAAGCTAGCTGCGAGCCCGCAACTGACAGCAACAGCGGTTGATGAATCAAATAAAACGGAAAATACACAACAACAGCAAACAGAGCAAAATTATCAACAAATGCAGCGTAAATTGGACGAAAGTGCTGAAAAAGACGAGCTAGGCCGCGAACAGCTTGAGAAAATGGCGCAACAATTGCAGGACTTCATGGGCGAAATGAATCGTAGTTTGCAGTTTCAAGTAGATGAAGAATCGGGCCGTGATGTTATTAAAGTGGTTGATAAAAACAGTGGTGAGTTAATTAAGCAATACCCATCTGAAGAAGTGTTGAGCTTAGTGGCTAAGCTTTCTGAAACTGCGGGTTTTTTAATTGATCAAACTGTTTAAAGTTTTTTGTTAAGTTAAATGTGTAATGTGAGGAAGTGTTATGGCTATTTCATTTAATGGTTTAGGTTCAGGTTTAGCAGTATCAGATATTGTTGATGCGTTAGTTAATGCTGAGCGCACCCCTTTTACATCGCGTTTAAATAATAAAGAAGCAACCCTTACAACAGATATCTCAGCTGCAGGCGCGTTAAAGTCAGCGCTTGAAAAACTGCAAACCTCGATGGAGGCACTAGGCGAAGTTGATAACTACCAAAAGCGCAGTATTTCTGGTAGTGATGATTTTGTAACTCTAAGCTCTGACAAAGATGCGGAGCCTGGTGGTTACAATGTAAAAGTAAACAACCTTGCGACTGAACATAAATTGATGTCAAGTGCATTTGCAGAAGATGCAGCAGTAGGTGAAGGTACGTTAACTATAGCGTCCGGTGAGAATAGTTTTGATATTGATGTGTCAGATACTGCAACTTTGTCTGAAATTCGTGATGCGATTAACGACAGTAAAGACAACGACAGTGTAACAGCAACGATTATCACCGACGATAATGGCCAGCATTTAGTTTTATCAGCAAAAAACAGTGGTGTTGAAAACGCAATAAAAGTTACAGCAACTGATGCTGATGGCAATAATACTGACGCGGCAGGTTTATCGGCTCTAGCCTATGACACCGGTTCAGGGGTTACAAACATTAACGAGGTGATTGCTGCAACAGACGCTTCAATTACCATAGATGGTAATTTAACAGTTACAAGCAGTGATAACGAGTTTGCAAATGTTATTGATGGTGTAACGATCACCGCTAAAAAAGCCCATGGCACTGATGACGACGATAGTACCCTTAAAATTACAGAAAATAATAATAATATTAAAGCCGGTTTAAATAGCTTTATAGAAAGCTATAACGAATTACTTGAACTGAGTAATAATTTAGGTAAATCAGGTGAAAGCGGTGCAGGTGTGATGGCCGGTGACTCTATGCTTCGCGGCGTAATGTCAAAACTTCGTCAGCAATTAACCAGTGAAGTTAGCTTGAGTGATGGCAGTAGTTTGTCGTTATCTAAGCTTGGGGTTGAAGCAGACCGTTACGGCAAATTAAGCCTAGATACCGAACGCCTAAACGAACAAGTAGAAGCCGATGTAGACTTAGTTCAAGAGTTCTTTTTGGGTGAGGGCGATGAAGGCGGCTTTGCGCAATCTTTTGATGAGCTAATGAGTTTTTATACGGATTCAGATGGTATTGTTCAAAACAGAATCGACAGTAAACAGACTCAGTTAGATGGTTTAGATGATGAGCGCATTGATTTTGCAAGAAAAATGGAGTCGTTAGAGTCTCGTTTATACGCACAGTACAATAGCATGGATTTACTTGTCGCCCAGATGAACTCAACCAGTAGCTATGTGCAAGCGCAGCTTGATAATATGCCAGGGGTTGTTAAGCAAAATAAATAGTTGAATTAGTATGTTTTCTTGCCTGTATTTGGGTGTTACCTTTTGTAGAAATAATAATTTATCAAGCAACTAAACGCTAATTAGCGTTTAGTTGCTTGATATTTTGAAATAGCTTTATGTGATTTACGCTGGTTGATCAGCTCAGCCTGAGTTTTGTCTCTGGCGTTTTTAAGTTTAGCTGTAGCAGTTAAAATTTTGGCTTGTATAGCTAATAACTCTTTTTCTTGAGGTGGTGTTTCACTCTCACACCAATGCTTTAACTCTTGGTCAATAGCTATTAACGTTTGGCTTGCCAGCTCAATATCTGTTTTATCTATGTGCTCTGACAATGCAATGAGTAATGCATTCAGAGCGTTAAAATTCGGCATTATTGCTCAGCTTTAGGTATGCGCTCTTCGAGCGGAATAGAATCCCACCCTTCTTTTATTTCTTTAACGATACGGATAACATCATCTACTGCTGCAATGTCGTTGTTTACATTTGCTTCAGTTAACCTGCGTTGGCAAAAGTCGTACAGCGATAGTAGGTTGCTAGAGATATCCCCTCCATGCTCAAAATTGAGTGCATCTTGTAGAGCACCGAATAATAAAATGCAGGTAGAAATGTTTTCACCTTTTTTTTCAAATTCTTTACGCTCAATAAAGCCTTTAGTTGCTGCTAAACGTCCGATAATGTTACTGAAAATCAAATTGATCTGCTCATAAGGAGACATTTCATTAATGTTGCTAACGCTAACTTGACTGTACTTTTTTATCGATATGTGTGCCATGAGAAAATCCTATATTAAAAACACTGATTCATAAAAGTAGATAAGCAATATTAATGCCATTGATATTATCTTTCTTTGTGCATTTCTATAGAGATTATAGCAACGAGTATAGAATATTTTAAAATTCAAACAGGCTAAATTTGTAAGTTAATTCTTTAGTATTAAATTTTAGTGCTAAGTGACTATTTTTTGGCGTTGATGTCAATAAATTGCCGCTTAGCGCTTGCATCCCTCCTAAACTCGCTTACAATTTAGAAATTAACTAACCTCGTGGTAACTGTGGTTCGCCAATAATGATCTTAATTTTAGACAATAATAATAATCGTGCGATAGGTTTACATGCAGCACTTACCTTCATTGGTGAAACTGCACAATTAGTTGATGAGACTTCGTTACAGTCTTTTTGTGAAAAACATCAACAGCAAGAATGCATGGTCATTCTTGGTGCTCTACAGCAGCTTAATCATGAAGCTGTGATCAAACAGTTTCCAGCTATTCCATTTTTGTTAATAGGTGAAACCCTCAAACCCCTTCTTAGTATTGCTAATGTTGTAGGCTTGATATGTGAGCCTTTCAATCATGACGTAACCACTCAGTTATTGCATGACTGTCAGCAATATCAGCGTATGCTGCCTGGTGCTCATAAACAGTCTAAGTCGCAAAAATCGTTTGATGGACTTGTTGGTGAAACTGATGCTGTAAAAGATGTTCGTTTTTTAATTGAGCAGGTGGCTAAAACCGATGCCAATGTACTTATTTTAGGTGAGTCTGGCACAGGTAAAGAGGTGGTAGCACGAAACGTTCACCTACTATCTAAACGAAATAGCGGGCCATTTGTGCCAGTAAACTGCGGTGCTATTCCTGGTGAGTTACTTGAAAGTGAGTTATTTGGTCACGAAAAAGGGGCGTTTACTGGGGCAATTTCAGCGCGAAAAGGGCGTTTTGAATTAGCACAAGGCGGTACACTGTTTTTAGATGAAATTGGTGACATGCCACTGCAAATGCAGGTTAAGCTTTTACGAGTATTACAAGAGCGCAGTTATGAACGAGTAGGTGGGACAAAGCCTATTCAAGCTGATGTACGAATTATTGCTGCTACCCATCGTAATCTTGAAGAGATGATTGAAAAGGGCGACTTCCGCGAAGACCTTTTTTATCGCTTAAACGTGTTTCCAATTGAAAACCCTTCGCTAAGTGAGCGTGCTGACGACATTCCTCTACTTTTAAAAGAGTTAATGCGCCGTGTGAATGAGCAAAGTGGCACAACAGCAAAATTCACCGAACGGGCAATTCAAAGCTTAAAAGAGCATGCATGGCCGGGAAATATCCGTGAGCTAGCCAACTTAGTGGAGCGCATGGTCATTATGTTCCCTGATAAAGTGGTTGATGTGCCAGACCTACCAGCTAAATATCGTTACATTGAGGTCGAAGCCTATGAGCCTGAGTACCCTGAAGAGCTGATGGAACGAGATGCTTTCAACGATATTTTTAGCACAGGCTTTAGTGATTACGAAGACGAAGAGCTTGATACGCCAGCAACAACAGTTGATTCTGGTTTATTACCCGATGAAGGCATTGAGCTGAAAGAGTACCTTGCTGAGCTTGAAATCAGCTTAATTAGCCAAGCATTAGAGCGCTATGATTATGTCGTAGCGCGTGCGGCAGAAATCTTAGGTGTTCGCCGTACAACTCTCGTTGAGAAGATGAAAAAGTATAACCTATCGCGAGATTAACTCGCGGTAGGTTTAACGCTCTCTACATAAAGCATGTTTCTGCAGATTTGCGGCTAATATTCACTCACTATTTCGGCTTTTCTAAAACAATCATTACTGTGATCATTCACCATACCGCAGGCCTGCATATGCGCATACACAGTCGTTGGGCCTAAAAACTTAAAACCACGCTTTTTTAAATCTTTGGCAAATGCTGTGGAGGCTTCAGTAATAGCCGGGTAATCCTCTAGTTTATCTAGGTTGTTTACCAAAGGCTTACCACCTACAAACTGCCATTGGTAGTTTGAGAAACTACCAAACTCTTTTTGAATTTCAATAAAACGCTGCGCGTTATTGATAGTCGCGGCGATCTTGGCTCGATTACGAATAATGCCATCAAACTGCATTAACCGCTCGACGTCGTCCTCAGTCATTTTGGCAACCTCTTCAACAACAAAGTTTTTAAAGGCGCTGCGATAGCCATCACGCTTTTTAAGTATGGTATACCAACTAAGCCCGGCTTGTGCTGACTCTAAGGTTATAAACTCAAACAAACGGTGATCATCATATAATGGCACCCCCCATTCTTGGTCGTGGTAGGCCACATAATCTTCTTTGCTGGTGTCGAGCCACGGGCAGCGACAGTGGTGTTCTTTTTGCATTGTTCCCTCGCAAATGTCATTTTTTTGTCGGTGTTTATTTTGATTTTAATTTATTGAAATAAAACAAAAATAATTATGGTATGAATTGTGCATTTAGCTGTGTAGACACGATTTTTTGAGTATCGATTATGGCCTTGGCACATGTATTAAAACCACAATTTATCACAGCTAATCAATATAACCCATGCTTACAGCAAGAAGAGTATGTTGGCGAGTTGAGTGAGCTTCGCCAGCAAGCTAGTTGGCTAAGTCATTTAGTGCATACTATGCCTGCGGGCGTTGTGGTTTTAGATGGTCGAGGCATGATTGCAAAAGCAAATCAAATTGCTATTGATATGCTGGGTGAACCGCTTGAAGGTGAAAAATGGTTTAGCGTTATTCAGCGCTCATTTCGACCAAAGCAAGATGATGGTCATGAGGTATCACTCAAAGATGGGCGTTTAATAAAGCTTGATATTACTGCGCTTGCACCTGAGCCAGGGCAGTTAATTTTAATGACAGATTTAACAGAAACTAGGCGTTTACAAAAACGAGTAGCACATATGCAGCGCTTAAGTGCGCTTGGTAAAATGGTTGCTTCGCTTGCTCATCAGGTCAGAACGCCGTTGTCAGCCGCTATGCTTTATGCCGCAAACTTGGGTTCAAAGCGTTTACCAGAAAGCTCGCGTGGTAATTTTCATACTAAATTAATGTCACGTTTAAAAGATTTAGAAACCCAAGTAAATGACATGCTGTTATTTGCAAAAAGTGGCGAACAGCAAGTTGTTGAAAGTGTCTCGATGCAACAGTTACTCAATGAAGTAAAAGCGGGGGCGGATGCAATGGTTGCACAAAACCAAAGTACCTTAGCCGTTAACTTGCCAGAACCAGACATTGAGATTGTGGGTAATAAAACCGCACTTGCCAGTGCGATTCAAAACTTAATTCATAACAGTATTCAAATAATTGGCAAACATGCAGAAGTATCGCTTAGTGCTGAGCGCGACACCGCAAATGATAATAGTGTTCGCATCAGTGTAAGTGACAACGGTCCTGGCGTAGATATGAGTCAGGCCGAGAAATTATTTGAACCTTTCTTTACTACAAAAAGCCAAGGCACAGGGCTTGGACTTGCTGTTGTGAGTTCAGTCGCTAATGCGCACCAAGGACGGGTTGAAGTGACTAATAATGCCCATGGGGGGGCATGTTTTAGCTTGATCCTGCCAATAAGTGCAGAATTTACGTCAGCGGAGGCAAAATGAATACGAACGCAATTTTAGTCGTTGAAGACGACGCAGGCTTACGAGAAGCTTTGATTGATACACTCGAAATGTCAGGAATTGATTGCATCGCAGCAGATAGTGCTGAGCAAGCAATGGTGCTTTTAAAACAAGGCACGTATTCATTAGTGGTCAGCGATGTACAAATGGGCGCGATGAGTGGCCTTGATTTACTTCGCAGTATTAAGCTCAACTACCCTGAACTACCTGTACTTATGATGACAGCTTATGCCACCATTGATGATGCAGTTGAAGCGATGCGTTTAGGTGCGATTGATTACATGGCAAAACCATTTGCCCCAGAAGTATTGCTTAATATGGTCAGTCGTTATTTACCTGAAAAGGAAAAAGAAACAGACGGGCCAATTGTTGCAGATCCATCGAGTATTAAGTTACTCGAACTTGCGAGCAAAGTAGCGCGTTCAGATGCCAGTGTTATGGTTCTTGGCCCAAGTGGTTCAGGTAAAGAAGTGTTAGCCCGCTATATTCATGATAAATCGAATCGTGCAGATGCTCCCTTTGTTGCCATTAACTGTGCCGCTATTCCTGAAAATATGCTTGAAGCAACCTTATTTGGTTACGAAAAAGGCGCGTTTACCGGTGCCATTCAGGCCTGCCCTGGTAAATTTGAACAAGCACAAGGCGGTACCATCTTACTTGATGAGATCACCGAGATGGATTTAGGTCTGCAAGCAAAATTACTGCGTGTACTACAAGAGCGTGAAGTAGAGCGCTTAGGCGGCCGTAAAACGATTGAGCTTGATGTTCGTGTCTTAGCTACGAGTAACCGTGATTTAAAAGAAGCGGTGAGTGAAAATCTATTTAGAGAAGATTTATATTATCGCTTAAATGTGTTCCCGCTGATGTGGAAACCATTAGCAGAACGCCCGGGCGACATTGTTGTATTGGCAGAGCATTTAATTGAGCGCCATTGCCTGAAAAGTAAAGAACCCATTGCTATGTTGACCGAGTCAGCTAAGCAAAAGCTGCTAACACATGCTTGGCCGGGTAATGTGCGAGAGCTTGATAATGTTATTCAGCGTGCGCTGATATTATGTGATGGTAACAGCATTCATGAAGATGATGTCTTCATTGAAGAGTTACTAACGGTAGAGATAAAGTCAGTTGCTACGCCACCGCACAATGCACCGGTGTATCAAGAGCAACCCGTTGAAGTTAATTTAGATACAGTGCCACAGGTGAGTGAGCAAGGTAATTACAAAGACGAGCTTAAAGACAAAGAGCATCGTATTATTTTAGAAACCCTCGCACGCTGTAATGGTAAGCGAAAAGAGGTGGCTGAGACCTTAGGTATTAGCCCTCGCACCTTGCGATATAAGCTAGCGCAGATGCGCGATCTTGGGATTGCACTGCCAGCCTAATCCCCCTGCCAAAACAGTGTCAAACAAGCTCACAGCATGTGGGCTTGTTTGCTGTCAAAACTCTGACAAGCAAAATGAATTGTATAAGCCATTGAAAATGTTGGTTTTATTTTGTGGCACGGTTTGTGCTTTATCAGTTTATAAGTAAACTGTATTGTCAGAGAGTATTATGAAAGTTCAAAACAGCGCATTATTTCAAGAAATGCAATCTATGGCCCTTGAAGCTAGCCGTAGTAACTCAATTACAAATTTACCAACTCAGACACAGCCTACATCAACGGCACAATTTGGTGATCTACTTACCAATGCATTAGATACAGTGAATGGCTTGCAACAAGAAGCCAAGCAAAAAGTGACCGCTCTTGAAATGGGTGATCGTAGTGTATCGCTTGCAGATGTGATGATTGCTTCACAAAAATCATCAGTTGCATTCGAAGCAACGGTACAGGTTCGTAATAAACTTGTTGAAGCATATAAAGAAATCATGAACATGCCTGTGTAACTAGGTAGTGGAGAATTATCGTGGCGCAATCTAATCAATCAACTGATCTAGCCCTAGCCGGCGGCGGTATCGATTCAAACGATACCGATGATCAACAAGAGCAAAAGTCAGGCTACTTAAGTGCCTTAAACGGTGTAGATGTTTTACGCCAGGTAACTTTAGTGATTGCTTTGGCAATTTGTTTGGCTATCGCAATTTTTATTATCATTTGGGCACGTCAGCCAGATATGCGTCCGCTTGGTAAAATGCCAACGGAAGAGCTTATTCAAACGCTAGACTTTTTAGACGCGCAAAAGATTGATTACGAACTCGATGGTAATGTCATCTCTGTTGAAGAAGGTGAGTACCAAAACATTAAGTTATTGATGGCTCGTGAAGGCCTTGAGCAAGCGCCAAGCTCAGGTACTGACATCATCATGCAAGATATGGGATTTGGTGTAAGCCAACGCCTAGAACGTGAACGTTTAAAACATGGTCGTGAGCAACAACTTGCTCGCACTATCGAAGAGCTAAAAAATGTTACTCGCGCCAAAGTACTTTTAGCTATTCCAAAAGAAAACGTATTTGCTCGTCGCGAAAAACAACCTTCAGCTACAGTGGTTTTAACACTTAAACGCGGCCGTACGCTTGATGGTGAAGAAGTTGACTCAGTTGTTGATATTGTTGCCTCAGCGGTACAAGGTTTATCGCCAGAGCGTGTTACTGTTACCGATCAAAATGGTCGCTTACTAAACTCAGGCTCACAAAACTCACTCGCTGCACGTTCTCGTAAAGAGTATGAAATAGAGCGCAAGCGTGAAGAAGAGTACTTAAATAAAATCGACAGTATTCTCATTCCAGTGGTTGGTTTAGGTAACTACACTGCACAAGTTGATTTAAATATGGACTTTAGTGCAGTAGAAGAAACTCAAAAACGCTATAACCCAGACTTACCCGCTGTGCGCAGCGAAACGACTTTCGAAGAAAATAACATCGGCGGTCTTGCTGTAGGTATTCCTGGTGCGCTTACAAATCAGCCACCTGCAAACTCAAATATTCCTGAAATTGCTGGTCAAGGCAGTGCAGGCTCAGCGACTAACCCTAGCCGTTCTCACAAAGAAGCAACACGCAACTACGAGTTAGATACCACGATTTCTCATAAGCGTCAGCAAACAGGTGTTATTCGTCGTATTAGCGTATCAGTCGCTGTTGATTACGTACCAGAAGTTGGTGAAAACGGTGAAACGACTATGGTGCCTCGTTCTGTCGAAGCATTGTCAAATATTCGTCGTTTACTACAAGGTGGTGTAGGCTTTGATATGCAACGTGGTGATGCACTTGAAGTGGTCACAGTTCCGTTTGTTCGTGAAAACACAGAAATGGCGATTGAAGTGCCGCTGTGGGAACAAGACTGGTTCATGAAAATGCTTCGCTTAGCGTTAGGTGCCTTGGTTATTATCGTACTTATCTTGGCTGTTGTTAAACCAATGCTGAAACGCTTAATCTACCCAGACGATACACTTGAAGAGTATGATGAAGATGCGTTAAGTGCGGGTGTAGATATTGGTGATAGCACGCTAGATATGCTAAATAAAGACTTTGACTCTGCTGCTGTAGGATTCTCAAGTGATGGTACACTACAGCTGCCAGATTTACATGGCGATGAAGATTTACTCAAAGCAGTTCGTGCATTGGTTGCTAATGAACCAGAACTGTCTTCTCAAGTGGTGAAAGCGTGGTTAACTGAAGATGACTGATCAAGAACAAAAACAACTACCACCGGCGTTTGATGTTGATAAATTAGACGGTGTCGATAAAGCAGCTATTTTATTGCTGAGTTTATCGGAAGAAGATGCTGCGCAAATTCTAAAACATTTAGAGCCTAAGCAAGTACAAAAAGTAGGTATGGCGATGGCGGCGCTGGATGATTTATCACAAGCGAAAATTAGCGCTGTTCACAACTTGTTTATTGAGCAAATTCAAAGCTTCAGCACCATAGGTTTCCAATCTGAAGACTTTATCAAAAAAGCGCTTACAGCGGCACTTGGTGAAGATAAGGCTGCCAGCCTTATTGACCAAATTGTTATGGGTTCTGGCGCCAAAGGCCTTGATTCACTGAAGTGGATGGACTCAAAACAAGTAGCGAATATTATTCGTAATGAGCACCCGCAGATTCAAACTATTGTTTTATCGTATTTAGAGCCTGAGCAATCAGCTGAAATCTTGTCGCAATTTCCTGAAAAAGTGCGCTTAGATTTAACCATGCGTATTGCTAACCTTGAAGAAGTTCAACCAGCAGCACTCCAAGAGCTAAACGAAATCATGGAGAAACAGTTCGCAGGTCAAGCAGGTGCGCAAGCTGCGAAAATGGGCGGCTTGAAAGCAGCGGCAGATATCATGAACTACCTAGATACCAATATTGAAGGTCAGTTGATGGATTCGATCCGTGAGCATGACGAAGAAATGTCGCAGCAAATCCAAGATCTCATGTTTGTATTTGAAAACTTAATGGATGTTGAAGACCGAGGCATTCAAGCAATTCTTCGTGAAGTACAACAAGATGTACTTATGAAAGCAATTAAAGGAACAGATGAAGCACTGAAAGAGAAGATTTTAAGTAACATGTCGAAACGTGCTGCTGAGCTATTAGCTGATGACCTTGAGGCGATGGGACCTGTGCGTATCAGTGAAGTTGAAGCCGCACAAAAAGAAATCTTGTCGACAGCACGTCGTTTAGCTGACTCAGGCGAAATAATGCTTGGCGGCGGCGGTGGTGAGGAGTTCCTATAAACCATGTCTAAACCTTCTTTACATAAAGGTCGGCCAATTCACCCTAGTGAAGCAGTGGATGAACTTCTTGAAAACTGGCCAATTCCTGATGTTGCACAAGACACCAGAAAGTTGGCTGGACGTTCAACTGCCTATGGTACGCCTTTAGCTGACATGTACCGCAAGGAGCGTCAAAAACAAGCGGTAGAAGAACAGCCCGAAGAGCCGGAAATTCCTGCTCTGACCATGGCAGAGCTTGAAAAAATTCGCCAAGATGCTTACGAGGAAGGGCTTAAGCAAGGTCATGAGCAAGGTTATATTGATGGCTTTGAAAAAGGGGCTCATGAAGGCAAAGAAGCAGGCTTCAAAGAAGGCGTTGAACTAGGCAAAGAGCAAGGCCAAGAAGAAATAAAGCCAATTTTAGAAGAGCAGTTAACTACACTGAGAAGTTTGCTTGATAGCTTATCTCAACCATTAGCAAAAGTTGATGAAAGTGCAGAGAAGCAGTTGGTGCAGTTAGCGGTCATGCTAACTGAGGTATTAGTTTACCAAGAAATTAAAACTTCACCAGAAGTCATCTTGCATGCATTAAAGCAGGCCATTGACGCATTAGGCGAAGAACAAGCGAAAGTACGTATTCACTTACATCCTGATGACATAGCATTAATTACACAAAGTTATGGCGAACAAACTATTGCAGATAATCACTGGCAGTTAGTTGCAGAGCCGACCTTAGAACGTGGTGGTTGTGAAATTAAAACCCCGCAGTCGTCTTTGGATATGACAGTTAAAACTCGCGTCAAAGAAACGTTGGAAAACTTTTTGCATAGCAGTGGTATATAACATTTATTAGGCTCTTTATGAGTACTCACGCAATGACCCTTAGCGATCGTTTAAAACGCTACGAAAAACATATCAAATCCCCAAAACCAGCTGTTGCTGGTATTTTGACGCGTGTTGTTGGTTTAACACTCGAAGCGAAAGGGCTCAGAGCGCCGGTTGGTAGTCAATGTAAAATTGAGACGATAAATGGCTTTGTTGATGCAGAAGTGGTTGGCTTTAACGACCAAACTTTGTATTTAATGCCCAATGACCATATTTCTGGTGTGTTGCCTGGGGCACGAGTGATCCCACAGATGAATGAAACTGGTTTACCTGTGGGTATGAGTTTGCTTGGGCGTGTCGTTGATGGTCTTGGTCGTCCACTCGATGGTTTAGGGGCGATTAATGCTGAGCACCATCTTAAATTTGCTCAAAATTCCATAAACCCCCTTGCAAGACGTCCAATTAGCCAGCCTATGGATGTAGGTGTACGGGCTATCAACTCTGTTATTACCGTAGGTCAAGGCCAGCGTATGGGGCTATTTGCAGGCTCTGGTGTTGGTAAGTCAGTGCTACTTGGGATGATGACACGTGGCTCTGAGGCTGATGTGATTGTGGTCGGTTTGGTGGGTGAACGTGGCCGCGAGGTAAAAGAATTTATTGAAGAGATTTTAGGTGTTGAAGGTCGTAAACGTTCAGTTGTAGTAGCTGCTCCGGCCGATGCTTCACCATTAATGCGTTTAAAAGGTTGCGAAAGTGCAGTAACCATTGCTGAATATTTTCGTGATCAAGGTCTTAACGTATTGTTGTTACTGGACTCTGTTACCCGTTATGCCATGGCACAACGTGAAATCGCTTTAGCGGTTGGCGAGCCGCCTGCAACCAAAGGTTACCCGCCTTCAGTATTTGCTAAACTGCCTGCGCTGGTGGAGCGTGCTGGTAATGGTGGTGAAGGGCAAGGTGCGATTACGGCATTTTTCACCGTGCTCAGTGAGGGCGATGATATGCAAGACCCAATTGCAGACTCTGCCCGTGCTATTTTAGATGGTCACATTGTTTTATCTCGGGATTTAGCCGACAGTGGTCATTACCCGGCTATTGATATCGAAAAATCAATTTCACGTGTTATGCCACAGGTTGTTTCAGAAGCGCATATGCAGCAAGCGCGAGTGCTTAAGCAAGTGTATTCAATGTATCAACAGAACAAAGACATGATCACGTTAGGGGCCTATCAAAAAGGCACCGACCCTATGCTCGACCAAGCAATCAATATGATGCCGCGAGTCAATCAATTCCTTCAGCAAGGCATGAAAGACGTTATTAGTTATGATGATGGTCTGCAAGGTCTTGCGCAGTTATTAGGACAAGGCTAATGGCTAAAAGTAAACTTGATTTATTGTTAAAACTTGAGAGCGATAAAGAAGAATCGTTACGTATGGATTACTTAAAAGCGCAGCAGCACTTACAAAGTAATCAACAAAAACTGCAAGGGCTAAATAACTTTCGCATGGAGTATTCTCAGCAGTTACATTTGAAAGGGCGCTCAGGTTTGTCTAGCGCTGGGTTTAGCCAATACCATGCCTTTATTGCCAAAATAGAAGAAGCGATTCGCCAGCAAGCAAGCACTGTTAATACTGCAAAGCAAGTTGTTACGCAGCGCAAAGCCTTGTGGTTAAAACAGCAAGTGAAAGCAAAAGCGGTGGCAAAGTTAATTGAGAAACAAGCTGAAAAGCAAGCGATGCTAGTGGCAAAAGCGGAGCAAAAAATGTTGGACGAATTTGCTTCAAATCAGTTTTATCAACGTCAGCTTAAAAACGCACTTCTCTAAAATCCTAACCTTTTTAGGCATGTTAATTGCATTTACTTAATCAGAAGCATTAATTTTGGCACTTGCGGCGGCAAATTGCCTCTTTCTTTTTAGGTGAATTATGGCGATCAGTGATATCAATTTGCAGGTTAAAACTGAGCAAGGTACTGGTTTTTCTAGCAAAGAGACGGAGTCTTACGATACAGCTTCAGGGTTACGCTTTTTAACGTCATTAACAGAAGCAAGTGAAGCGGCAAATGCCCAAACAACCTCTCAATCTAAAAATGACAACGAGTATTCTCGTCTTGAAAAAAGTGAGCAAGAGTCTGAAGAGCTGACTGTCGATACAGACAATGACCACGAATCAGCCACAGCAGATGAAAGCGATAGCAAAAAGAATACGAATGAGACTGTAACAAAAGAGCAAGATGAGTCACAAACAGACTCAAGCCTAAATGAAGAAAACTCATTACTTTCGCAAATTAATGCAGCCCAAGCGATGAGTACACGGGTTAATAAACTTATTGAAGATAATGAGTTAGGCGATGATGTAACTGCTAAAAAGCCAGTCTCTGGTGATTCTGTTACTCCAATAATTCCATCACCAATGAACTCTATGTCTGATGCTGATAAGTCTGCTGGCAATTCTGATATCAACAATACTGCTGCGAGCGTATTACATAAATCAAAAGTTGCGACAGCTGTCGATAATCAGTTAAAAGCTGGTACTGAAATACCGCAGAAAGATGCAAAAACGTCTGATACTGATAGCCCATTAATCGATAAAAAACTGACTGTTTCTGCAGCTGATACGCCAAATACAGTGCCGCAACAGTCAGAATCAGCTAAAGAGACAAAAGCAAACCTCTCGGAAAAAAATAGCCTTAATAGTCTGTTAAAGGCTACGGGAGAGGCTGATGCTCAAAAACCAACATCAGCACAGCTCGCCGCTCAAAATAACCAAGCTAGTGTCGCAAGCTCAGTGGTTGCAGAAGTCACTAATGCCAAAACTGCTTCCTCTACTGAGCAAAACCTTGATTCACCTAAAGTTAACCAAGGGATAGAAAATTCTGTAACAGATAAATCAATTATCAGTTTGTTTGCTAAGGTGCAAAGCGGTGATGGTAAAGCTGTCAGTGAATTTGCAAAAGGTTTATCACTTACCCACGAGCAGCAACAACAGCTTGAACAACAAATTAATCAGTTAAAGACAGATCACAAGTTAGACTCAAAAGACGCTGAAACTATTAAAAACTTGCTTACAGAATTGATGAACAAAACTACACCGTTGCAAGTCACGCAAAATCAAGCCTCACAATTAACGGCTGATGAGTCGCAAATACAGCAAGATGTTAAGTTATCTGAGCAAAAAACAAGTGACTTTAAATTGCCTGTAGGTGTTGAAAAGCAACTGGCTGCATTGACAAAAGATGAGCAACAAGCGCTGTTGAACAAGGTTAATGCACAACTACAAACAGTCACAGCTGGTACTAGCCAATTTGAAAAACTAACAGCAGCTAAGGCTTGGCTTTCAGAGGCTGTTAACACTACCGAGAAAACAAATCTAACTACGCCGGTTACTTCAGCCAATGCAAGCGCGGTAGAGAATAGTAATACAACACCTACGCGAGCTGAAAAGTTAGCCCCTGCGGTAGGTAACGTAAATAATTCTGAAGAGTCATCAGCTGAGCAAGATATTAAGCTTAATGCTGAACGTTCGCAGGAGGTTAGTACCCCGCGAGTTACTCAGTTATTAAATCAGTTAACGTCGCCTGTGGCGACGTCGATTCAGCCAACAGCACATGATATTGCTCAGCATCATCATGAAAATGCAATAGATGCGCATATTATGCAGACGCAAACAACTCAGCAAGCACAGAGCAAGTCGGTGAGTGTAGATCCTGGGGTTATGCAAGCGATTAATATCATTAAAAGTGATGCCGCGAAAATGCTTCAGGAACGAGTCAGTGCTTTGTTAAATATTAATAATAAAGAAGCTGAAATCCGTCTTGATCCGCCTGAAATGGGCAGTATGCAAATACGTATCCGCAGTGACGCAGAGCAGGCACAAATAAACTTTGTAGTACAAAACCAGCAAGCTAAAGAAGCGCTTGAACAATCTATGCCGCGACTACGCGAAATGCTTGCTCAGCAGGGAATAGAGCTAGGTGAAAGTAGTATTCAGCAAGGTAGCCCTGAGCAGCAGCAGGATGGAGAGCCTGGTCAAGGCCAGTTAGCTGGTAATCAGCACAATGAAGAGCAGCAACAAGAGGTAACAGCACAAAGTGCAGAAACTTCTCGACAACAATCTTCATCATCAATAGATTACTATGCATAAGTCCTGCTATTATAAGAAATAAAATAGTTACAATGAGTATATTTCCTAACTGTTGTAACGCTTAAGGAAGTGACAATGGCCGAAGAAGCAAATTTAGAAATAGAAGATACAGGTAAAGGTAAAAAGAAGCTCATAATTATCATTGCTGCGGTCGTTGTGATAGTGGCTGCTGCAGCAGGCTACTTTTTATTTATGGGTGGTGAAGAACCAGTAGAAAGTCTTGCCGACGAAACAACGGCAGCAGAAGCCGCGGCACCTTCAAGTTCTGCTGAAATTGGCTCTGCTTTGTATGTTGCTATGCCTCGTCCTTTTGTTTTCAATGTACCGGGCGCTAGTCGTGACCGTATTGTGCAAATTAAAGTGCAGCTTTTAGTACGTGGCGAAGTAAATGAAGAAACGGCTAAAAAGCATATTCCACTCATTGAAAGTACCTTATTAAGCGTACTGTCAACAACGACAGCGGATGAGCTAGGTACCAGTGAAGGTAAAGAGTCTGTTCGTGTTGCAGCACTTGAAAAAGTGCAATCTGCTTTAAATGATGTGGAAGGCAGCAAAGTGATCGAGCGGGTACTGTTTACCGGCTTTGTGATGCAATAAGGGGTCAGCGTGAGCGATTTATTATCTCAAGACGAAATTGATGCGCTCTTACATGGTGTTGATGAAGTCGATGAGGAAGATATTCACGAAGGTGATGACTTAGACAGTAATACACTGCAATATGATTTTTCTTCACAAGATCGTATCGTACGTGGTCGAATGCCGACGCTGGAAATCGTGAATGAACGTTTTGCGCGTCACATGCGCATTAGCTTATTCAATATGATGCGCCGCACCGCTGAAGTCTCGATTAACGGCGTACAAATGATCAAATTCGGTGAATATATTCATACCTTATTTGTTCCTACAAGCTTGAATATGGTGCGTTTTCGTCCGTTAAAAGGCACAGGGCTTATCACCATGGAAGCACGCTTGGTGTTTATTTTGGTGGATAACTTCTTTGGGGGTGATGGTCGTTACCATGCTAAAATTGAAGGCCGCGAATTTACCCCAACAGAACGCCGTATCGTGCAAATGCTGCTTAAAATTATCTTCGAAGATTATAAAGAAGCATGGGCGCCGGTAATGGATGTGTCGTTTGAGTATTTAGACTCAGAAGTAAACCCAGCCATGGCCAATATCGTTAGCCCAACAGAAGTGGTTGTTATCAGTTCATTTCACATTGAACTTGATGGCGGTGGTGGTGATTTTCACATCGCCTTGCCTTACTCAATGCTTGAACCTATCCGTGAATTACTTGATGCCGGTGTGCAATCAGATACAGAAGATACTGATTTACGCTGGAGTAAAGCACTGCGCGACGAAATTATGGATGTTGAGGTTGACTTATCAACACAGCTTCTCGAAATAGATTTAACGCTACAGCAGATTATGGAGCTTAAAGCGGGTGATATTATTCCGGTTGAAATGCCAGAGCATATCACTGTGTTTGTTGAAGAGTTACCGACATTTAGAGCAAAAATGGGCCGCTCTAGAGATAATGTTGCTCTACAAATTAGCGAAAAAATTAAACGCCCTGAATCAGTTAAGTCTGAGCTTCATGTGTTCACAAAAGGTGGCAAAAAACTGGATTCAGATGCAGAATTAGCAGAACTAGAAGAAGATCTACACCTTTCTGATGGTGTCGATTTAGACTGGTAGTCGATTTATAAGGTTAAATATAATGAGTGATGATCAAGATACAATGGACGAATGGGCTGCGGCCTTAGCCGAAGCTGAGGAAGCCGAAAATGCCACAAGTGATGCTTCTGTGGCAGAGCTTGATGAATTAAAAGATGAAAGGCATGAGCTCTCAAGTGACGAAAAACGAAAGCTTGATACCATCTTAGACATTCCGGTGACTATTTCGATGGAGGTCGGTCGTTCAAAAATCAATATTCGTAACTTATTGCAATTAAACCAAGGTTCTGTGGTTGAACTTGATCGGGTTGCAGGTGAACCGCTTGATGTGTTGGTTAATGGTACGCTAATTGCGCATGGTGAAGTGGTCGTTGTAAACGACAAGTTTGGTATTCGCTTAACGGATGTGATTAGCCAAGTAGAGCGTATTAAAAAGTTACGATGAACGCACTTATCGCTTTATCGAGTGCGTCGAGCACTGTGTTTCCAACGGCATCACCGACGGCAGATCTTCTGTCTATGGTGATGTCTTTGCTTTTGGTGTTGGTTGTTATTATTGGATTAGCCTTTTTTGTAAAAAAGCTTAATCCGAATCTCGCTAACAGTGATGAGTTTAAAGTTGTCCGAAGTTTACCGTTAGGCTCACGTGAGCGATTAATGGTAATTGAAATAGATAACGCTCAACACTTAATTGGTGTGACACCTCACAGTATTAATTACTTACATAAGCTTGAAACACCCTTAAAAGAAAAAGAATTGCCAGAACTAGCAAAACGATTTGGCAAACTATTAAACCCACAATCACCTTCTAATAAAAAGAATTAACGCTATGATCAAGTGGCTCGTTATTTTAGCAAGTGTGTTGTTTTTACCTTCCGTCAATGCAGAAGGTGTCGAAGCGCTCACTATCACCACTAACCCTGATGGCTCGCAAGATTACTCGGTAACGCTGCAAGTGTTAGCGATTATGACTGCGCTGAGCTTCATTCCTGCCGCAGTCATCATGATGACCTCATTTACACGTATCATAGTTGTACTTGCTATTTTGCGTCAGGCTATTGGTTTACAACAAACTCCATCGAATCAGATATTGCTTGGTATGTCACTGTTCTTAAGTATTTTTATAATGGCTCCTATCTATCAGCAGGTAAACGAACGTGCAATTGAGCCTTATTTAAATGAACAGGTTACTTCTACACAAGCATTGGAGCTTGCAAAAGAGCCAATGAAAGCTTTTATGCTCTCGCAAGTTCGCATAAAAGATTTAGAAACCTTCGCAAAAATTGCCGGCTACGATAAATTAGATTCACCAGAAGATACCCCGCTAATTGTTTTAATTCCTGCGTTTGTTACCAGCGAATTGCAAACGGCCTTTATCATTGGTTTTATGTTCTTCATCCCGTTTTTGATAGTTGATTTAGTTGTCGCCTCGGTATTAATGGCCATGGGTATGATGATGCTCTCACCTATGATTGTGTCCTTACCCTTTAAGATTATGCTGTTTGTGCTAGTAGATGGTTGGAGCCTTGTGATGGGCACATTGGCGAAGAGCTTTGGGCTTGGGGTGTAGCCATGCAATTACAAGCACATAATTAGGTAGGAGAGACAAAATGGAACCAGAAATTTTTGTCGATATACTCAGTGACGCGCTGTTTTTAGTCATAAAGTTAGTGTCAGCAATCGTGGTGCCAGGCTTATTAGTTGGTCTTGTAGTGGCAGTTTTCCAAGCGGCAACATCAATCAATGAGCAAACCTTAAGCTTCTTACCGCGTTTGTTAATTACCATAAGTGCACTTATTATCGGGGGCCATTGGTTTACTCAAGAGCTTATGGATTACTTTACGCGTTTAGTGATGTCGATACCGGAGATTGCAGGCTAAATGGAGTTTCCATTTGCAGTCATAATTCAATGGCTCAGTGATTTTCTACTGCCGTTGGTCCGCATAAGCTCAATGATCATGATTATGGCTGGTCTTGGCGCGAAAAACGTTCCCACACGAATTAAACTAGGTTTAGCTATTGTAGTAACGTTTGTTGCTGTACCTATGTTGCCGCAGGCAAGCTTTAATAATCTTTTCTCATTTGAAATGATATTAGTCGTGATACAGCAAATGCTGATTGGTGTTGCGATTGGCTTTGCTTCAGTCTTACTGCTCAATACCTTTGTTCTTGCCGGACAAATACTAGCAATGCAAACCGGTCTTGGTTTTGCGTCGGTCGTTGACCCGTCAAACGGTATGAATGTTCCAGCAGTGGGCCAGTTTTATCTCATTTTGGCTACTTTGCTGTTCTTTGTGTTTAACGGTCATTTGATGATGATTCAAATGGTTATTCATAGCTTTGAGGTATTGCCAATCGATGGTAATTGGTGGGCAGTGGATCATTACTGGGATATCGTTACTTGGGGCGGTTGGATGTTTACCACAGCCTTAGTACTTGCCTTGGCACCACTAACAGCTATGCTGGTTATTAACATGTCGTTTGGTGTAATGACCCGTGCAGCACCGCAACTTAATATCTTTTCTATAGGTTTCCCGTTTACTCTTGTTGCTGGGCTTGTGATTATTTGGGCAACGCTTGGTAACTTTATGACTCAGTTTGAGTTTCAGTGGTTAAAAATGGTTGAGTTAATGTGCAGCCTTGTTGGTTGTACACCTTAGGAGCGAGCCATGGCTGAAGATTCAGGTCAAGAAAAAACCGAAGAACCCACCGGGAAAAAAATAGAAGATGCCAAGAAAAAAGGCCAAGTAGCGCGCTCAAAAGAGCTCGGCACTATGTTTGTACTTATTTTCTCAGCAATTTCGTTACTAATTTATGGTCCTGAAATCGGCAAAGGTTTGTACAACATTATGGGCCGATTATTGAGCCTGAATCGCAATGAAACCTACGACACAACTAAAATGTTCTCTGTGTGGGGAATTGTTGCTGATGCGTTGATTTTCCCTATGGCGATGTTCGTTTTTATCATTGTCATTGCTGGTTTTATAGGAAATACCTTGCTAGGCGGATTTAATTTTAGCTGGGAAGCCGCAGCACCAAAAGCGAGTAAAATGTCGCCTGCGAAAGGTATTAAACGTATGCTTGGCCCTCAAGCTGGCGTAGAGCTTGTTAAATCCATTTTGAAGTTTGCAGTGGTTGCAGGCTTTGCGGTGTTTTTAATTAATACCTTTTTTGATGAAATACTTCATTTGAGCCAAGAAAGCGCACCCAGTAATTTTATTCATGCGCTTGAGATCCTCTCTTGGATGTTTTTAGGATTGACCTGCACATTGATAATCATCGCAGCGATTGATGCTCCATATCAAAGCCACAAGCATCATAAAGAGCTGAAAATGACCCTACAAGAAGTAAAAGACGAATACAAAAACTCAGAGGGTGACCCACAAATTAAAGCGCGTATTCGCCGTACACAGCGTGAAATGTCGCAAAGGCGCATGATGCAAGATGTCCCCGATGCCGATGTTATTGTTACCAACCCGACTCATTACTCTGTGGCGCTAAAATATGATACAGCCAAAGCCGGAGCGCCTATTGTGCTTGCTAAAGGGGTTGATGAACTTGCTATGCAAATTCGTAAGGTTGGTAAAGGAAACGATGTGCCTATTGTTGAGTCTCCAATGCTTACTCGTGCGCTTTATCACACCACCGATGTGGGCCAGCAAATTCCGGATCAGCTGTTCACTGCAGTTGCTCAGGTTCTCGCTTATGTATTCCAGTTAAAACGCTTCCAAAAAGGGCGTGGTAAACGGCCTGTTCCACTCGACAAAAAGTTACCGATTCCAGATGGTTACAAATATTAATTCCTAGCCATATAACTTGGAATAGTTATTGCAAATTCCGTGTAGTGTCAATTTTTTGAAATTGTTGAATTATGGAATTTAAAGCGGTATTACAACAACTTAACAGAGATAAAAAAGAATATGCTAAGGGTGTCGGTACGCCACTGCTGGTACTTGCAGCCTTGGGTATGGTTATTTTACCCCTGCCTCCATTTCTTTTAGATATTCTTTTTTCGTTTAATATCGCGTTAGCTCTAGTGGTGTTACTTGTTACTGTGTACACCATGAAACCGCTTGAGTTTGGTATGTTCCCAGCGGTACTTCTGATTGCAACCATCATGCGCTTAGCACTGAATGTAGCCAGTACCCGTGTGGTATTGCTTGAAGGTCATAATGGTGGGGACGCTGCGGGTAAAGTAATCGAGGCCTTTGGCTCGGTGGTTATCGGTGGTAACTATGCGGTTGGTTTAGTCGTCTTCCTTATTCTTATCATCATTAACTTTGTGGTTATCACTAAAGGTGCTGGCCGTATTTCTGAAGTGTCAGCTCGTTTCACCCTTGACGCAATGCCAGGTAAACAAATGGCAATTGATGCTGACTTAAACGCTGGTTTCATTAGTGCTGAACAAGCCCGTGAACGCCGTGAAGAAGTAACTCGCGAAGCCGATTTCTATGGCTCGATGGATGGTGCGAGTAAATTCGTAAAAGGTGATGCGATTGCTGGTATTGTCATCTTGGTTATTAACATTGTTGGTGGTTTATTTGTTGGTATGATCCAGCATGATCTTACTTTTGGTCGAGCAATGGAAGTTTACACTCTTCTAACCATTGGTGATGGTCTTGTTGCGCAATTACCTTCGCTATTATTATCAATCGGCACCGCGATTGTTGTAACCCGTCAAAATGAATCGCACAACATGGGCGATCAGTTTAAAACGCAATTGGGTAATGAAAAATCGTTATTCATTGCCTCTGGTATCCTAATCATTATGGGCTTAGTACCGGGCATGCCACATATTGCATTTTTAAGCTTAGGTGCATTGTTAGGTTATTTAGCGTATTACACGCAACAGCAAAAACTTAAAGCTGCAGCTGAGAAAGCAGAGCAAGAAGCTAATGGCGGTGCACCGGGTACGGGTGTTGCTAACAAACAAGAACAAAAAGAACTTGGCTGGGATGATGTACAGCAAGTTGATGTGATTGGTTTAGAAGTAGGTTATCGCTTAATTCCACTTGTTGACCAATCTCAAGGTGGTGAACTGTTAAATCGTATCAAAGGTGTGCGTAAAAAGCTGTCTCAGGAGCTTGGCTTCTTGGTGCCTCCTGTGCACATTCGCGATAACTTAGAACTTGACCCTAACGCTTACAGAATCACGATGATGGGTGTTTCAAGCGGCGAGGGCGAGCTTAAGCATGGCGATGAGCTCGCGATCAATCCTGGTCAAGTATTTGGCCCAATCAAAGGCGTGGCTACTAAAGACCCTGCATTTGGTTTAGATGCGGTATGGATCAAACCAGATCAAAAAGATGAAGCGCAATCATTAGGCTACACCGTAGTCGACTCAGCAACTGTTGTTGCGACTCATATTAGTCAGTTACTTACTAACAGTGCAGCGTTACTACTTGGCCATGAAGAAGTGCAAAACTTATTAGATATGTTAGCGAAGAGTCATCCTCGTTTGGTTGAAGGACTGGTTCCTGACGTATTACCACTCACAACAATCGTAAAAGTGCTACAAAATTTACTAAACGAAGGGGTGGCAATTCGCGATATGCGCTCAATTGTACAGACCCTTGTTGAATATGGCCCACGTAGCCAAGACCCTGATGTACTAACGGCTGCAGTGCGAATTTCACTGCGCAGACTAATTGTTCAAGACGCCGTTGGTATGTCTTCAGAAATCCCTGTCATAACCTTGGCGCCTGAGTTGGAACAGATGTTGCATCAGTCACTTCAGAATGCAGGTGACGAAGGTGCCGGAATTGAGCCAGGCCTTGCAGAGCGACTTCAACAATCATTGAACGAAGCGCATCAAAACCAAGAAATGGCCGGTGAACCTTCGATACTGTTAACGTCAGGAATGTTACGTACTGTGTTATCTCGCTTCGTTAAGTACACCATCCCAGGTTTAAGGGTGATGTCTTACCAAGAGGTACCAGACGAAAGACAGATTAAGATTGTCAGCTCAGTAGGCCAACAATAGGATAGTAAAGGGGTTGAACCATGAAAATTAAACGTTTTTTTGCCAAAGATATGCGTACAGCACTCAAGGAAGTGAAAGACGAGTTAGGTGTTGATGCGGTAATTATGTCAAACAAAAAGCTAGCCAACGGCGTTGAAATCGTTGCAGCTGTTGATTATGACAAAGCAGCCCCGAAAGCAGAAGCAAACCCAGCGCCAGTGCAATCAGCACCTGCGCCACAGCATAACTTCGTCAAACCTGAGCCAATGCGTGCCAAGCCTGAGCCGCAAGCAAAAGTTGCCGATAGCTTACAAGCGTTACTAGAGCGTCAAGCCCCACGCCCTCGTTCGCCAGAGCTGGCGTCAATGTTCAGTCAGTCAGGTATTGATACGAGTGAACACTATCAACCTAAAGAGCAAAGTTATGATCAACCTCGTCCTGAATATGCTCCAAAACCACGCTATCAAGAGCAAGCTGCTCCACGTATGCAAACACAAGCGCACAGTTTAGGTTTTGATGATGACTTAGACTCAGGGTTTGATGATCTTGATACACCTACAGAGCGCAAACAAGCAGCGCCGGCAAACCAATCTGAAATTGCGACAATGCGCGAAGAAATGAATGCCATTCGTCAATTACTTGAACATCAAGTATCAGGCTTAATGCAACAAGATATGGCGCGTCGCGATCCGACTCGTGCGTGTATGATTGACCGTTTAGCTGGTATGGGTATTGAGCGTGACGTTGCAGAGCAAATGGCCTGTTTTATTCCTGACGATGTATCACGTCAACAAGCTTGGCAAGCACTTCTGCAAATGGTTGAAAACCAAATGCATACAACGAATAACGAAATCCTGCGTCAAGGTGGTGTATTCGCTTTAGTTGGCCCTACAGGTGTTGGTAAAACAACCACTGTTGCAAAACTCGCAGCACTTGGTGCACAAAAATATGGTGCCGATAAAGTGGCGCTTATCACGACTGATACTTACCGTATTGGTGCCTACGAGCAACTTGCAACTTATGGCCGTATTATTGGTTGTGGTGTGAAGCAAGTAAAAGATGCCAATGAATTGGCTGAAGTGCTATACCATTTACGAAATAAGCGTCTAGTATTAATAGACACTGCAGGTATGAGCCAACGTGATTTACGCTTAACTGAGCAACTTAATACCTTAATGCGTAATCAGCGAGTTGATATTCGTAGTTATTTAGTGTTGAGTGCTACAGCACAAATTAATGTGCTACAAGAAACCGTAAGACACTTTAAAAAGGTTCAGCTAAGTGGCTGTATCTTCACTAAATTGGATGAATCGTTGAGTTTAGGTGAGATTATTAGCATAGCGATTCAAAATCGCCTGCCAATAGGGTATCTTACTAATGGTCAGCGTGTTCCAGAAGATATTCGCGTAGCGAATGCTGAAAAACTAGTGAAAAAAGCTGAACAATTGTATTTAAAACGAGCAAAAGCACAACATTCACGACGTCAAGCAGTAGCGTCGAACACAGTAGGGATGTATGATTAACACAGTATTAGATCAAGCAAGCGGCCTGCGCAAAATGAATCAAAATAATAATAGTGGCGTTAAAGTTATCGCTGTTACTGGCGGCAAAGGTGGTGTGGGCAAAACGAATGTATCACTCAACACTGCAATTGCATTAGGTCAGCAAGGAAACCGCGTATTAGTATTGGATGCCGATTTAGGATTGGCAAACTGCGACGTGATGCTTGGTTTACGTGTTGAACGTAATTTATCTCATGTTTTATCTGGCGAATGTGAGCTTGATGAAATTCTTGTAGAAGGCCCTGCTGGTATTAAAATTGTGCCAGCAACGTCTGGCTCGCAAAGCATGGTGGAGTTAACTCCTTCTGAGCATGCAGGCCTTATTCGCGCTTTTAGCGAATTAAACACCGAGTTTGATATTTTAATTGTCGATACCGCCGCAGGTATTTCGGACATGGTATTAAGCTTTTCACGTGCAGCACAAGATGTCGTTGTGGTTGTATGTGATGAACCTACCTCAATTACAGATGCCTACGCGCTTATTAAAGTGTTAAGCCGAGAGCATGGTGTATATAAATTTAAAATTGTTGCCAACATGGTGCGTAGCATGCGTGAAGGGCAAGAATTATTTGCTAAACTTTCAAAAGTAACGGATCGTTTTTTAGATGTTTCTATGGAATTAGTCGCAACGATTCCCTATGACGAAAATATGCGTAAATCTACGCGACGTCAAAAGGTTATCGTTGAGTTATTTCCAAACTCACCAGCAGCGGTGGCGTTTAAAACATTAGCAACGAAAGCAGTTAAGTGGCCGATCCCTAACCAACCGTCTGGTCACTTAGAATTTTTTATTGAGAAACTAGTAAACGGCTAACTATGACAACATCGGTGAATAAAGCGATGGGATATCAATCAGCACAGAATTTAAATGCGATTGTTGAAAAGCACGCCTCTTTAGTCAAAAAAGTGGCGTGTCATTTGATTGCTCGTTTACCTGCTAGTGTTCAGCTCGATGATTTAATTCAGTCAGGCATGATCGGCCTTATTGAGGCGTCAAAAAACTTCGACGCTAGTAAAGGTGCAAGTTTTGAAACCTTTGCAGGTATCAGAATTCGCGGTGCAATGCTTGATGAAATCCGTCGAGGCGATTGGGCACCACGCTCTGTGCATCGAAATGCACGTCTAGTCGCAGAAACAATTGCTGAATTAGAAAGTACCCTAAACCGCGAGCCCAAAGACACAGAAGTTGCTGAAAAACTTGATATTACACTAGATGAGTACCATCATATTCTACATGACGTTAATTCTAGTAAAGTATTAGGTATCGAGGATTTAGGTGTTGATGAAGACGTAATAACACCAATGGGTCATGATTTAGCACTAGACAAACCGTTTAATAACGTTAAAAATGAGCGGTTTAACCAGTCTCTATTAACGGCTATCCAATCGTTACCAGAAAGAGATGCCCTTGTTTTGTCTTTGTATTACAACGATGAAATGAACTTGAAAGAAATAGGACACATACTCGATGTTAGCGAGTCGCGTGTGAGTCAAATACATGGTCAGGCGATGATTAAGCTCAAAGCAAAAATCAATGACTGGATTAATTAGTAGTAAGTAAATATAGGTTCAAACCTCACCGGAGGATGTTTTGGATAAAAACATGAAGATTCTTGTTGTTGACGATTTTTCTACAATGAGACGTATCATTAAAAATCTATTAAGGGATTTAGGTTTTACCAATGTGCAGGAAGCTGATGATGGTTCAACAGCATTACCAATGCTACAAAATCAAGAATTTGATTTTGTTGTAACAGATTGGAATATGCCTGGCATGCAAGGTATTGACTTGTTACGTGCTATACGTGCCGATGATAGCCTTAAACACATTCCTGTTTTAATGGTAACAGCTGAAGCGAAAAAAGAACAAATTGTTGCTGCTGCTCAAGCAGGTGTTAATGGCTACATTGTTAAACCATTTACTGCTGCGACACTTAAAACCAAATTGGAAAAAGTGTTTGAACGTTTAGGTTAATCTAAGGGGAGAGGCTTATGTCAGCACCTGCTGCGCCTCATATAAGTTTAGAGCAAGCTCGTCAACTTGTTGAGTATCTTGAAAAAGGTGAACAAGAAAAGGCAGATAAGCTAATTCTTGAAGCCGCATCAAAAGAACAATCAGAGTTGTTTGCCGAAGTCGGTAAATTGACGCGTCAACTGCATGAAGCGTTAAAGAACTTTGATCTTGATACTCGTCTCGCCGATTTAACTACCGATGCGATACCCGACGCTAAACAGCGATTAAACTATGTCATGGAAATGACAGAAAATGCAGCAAATAAAACCATGGATGCTGTTGAGGCAAGTTTACCTATTGCACAACAACTTGCTGATGAAATTGCAACAATCAAGCCCACGTGGGATCGATTGATGAACCGAGAAATTGAGCTTGGTGAGTTTAAAACCTTATGCCATAGCTTAGATAAGTTCATGAACAACTCTCATGCTAAAACTGATGAATTACAAGGCTTGATGACCAATGTGCTTATGGCACAAGACTACCAAGATTTAACTGGTCAGGTAATTCGCCGTGTTATTGAACTAGTACGAGAAGTTGAAGACAGTTTAATTAATCTCTTAACTGTATTCGGCAGTCAAGAAGATGGTCAGCAAAAACAAGAAAAACAGGCCACAGAACAAGCACCTGCAACAAGCGATACGCTAGCAGGTCCTGAAGGGCCAATTATTGATGCAGAGTCACGTGATGATGTTGTCTCAGGACAAGATGAAGTTGATGACCTATTATCAAGTTTGGGCTTCTAAGAGGAGAGTAACTGCATGAGCTTTGAAGTCGATGAAGATATTTTACAGGATTTCCTTGTTGAAGCAGGGGAAATTCTAGAGCTTTTGTCAGAACAATTGGTTCAGCTTGAGAACAACCCAGAAGACAAAGACTTACTTAACGCAATTTTTAGAGGTTTCCACACTGTAAAAGGTGGGGCAGGTTTCTTGAGTATGACAGAGCTTGTTGACGCTTGTCATGGTGCAGAAAATGTCTTCGATTTACTTCGCCAAGGTGTGCGTAGTGTAACACCTGAATTAATGGATGTTATTCTTCAAGCTCTTGATACCATCAACGAAATGTTCTCAACTATTCAAAATCGTGAGCAACCAGAGCCTGCCGATCCTGCTCTACTTGATGTACTTCATAAGTTAAGTCAGCCACCAACAGCAGAAGAGCTTGCAGGAGAAGACACAAGTGTTATTGAAGACACAACCCCTGCACCTGAAGAGCCAGTAGTAGAAGAACCTGTTGTTGATACCACTGATGTAACAGCCGACATAAACACTGATAATATTGATGAAAGCGACCCGTTTGCTTTTGATATGCTATTTGATGGTGGTGGTTTAGCCCAAGAGAGTGCTTCACAGAATATTGATGAAATCACTGAAGACGAATTTGAAAGTTTACTTGATGAGTTACATGGTAAAGGTCAAGGACCTGCAGCTGCAACTCTCGATTCAAGCAGCAATGATAGTGATGACATTACCGACGATGAGTTTGATAGCTTATTAGACGAACTTCATGGTGTGGGAAGTTTTGGTGAAGTTAAACAACCCGATACCCCTCAACCTGAAGCTCCAAAACCTGCTGTTCCTAGCACCACCAGTGTAAGTAGTGATGGTGATGACGAGATCAGTGATGATGAATTTGAAGCATTACTTGACGAATTACATGGCAAAGGGAGTGCACCAAAGTCACTTGAAAGCACCCCAACAGCCGCACCGAACGTAGAGCCAAAGAAACCAACGCAAGCAGAGAAACCTGTTGCTAAAGCTGCGCCACAACAAGCTGCACCGAGTAAACCAGCAGCACCAAGTAAAGCGACTCCTGCACCAGCTAAAGCGCCTGAGTCTGCTGCTGCACCGAAAAAAGCGCCGCCACCTCAGGCCGAAACCACTGTACGTGTTGATACAAAACGCCTAGATGAAATTATGAACATGGTGGGCGAGCTTGTATTAGTGCGCAATCGATTAGTGAGCCTTGCTAATAACACAAACAGTGAGTCAATGGGCAAAGCTATTTCAAACCTTGATGTGGTTACAGCAGACTTGCAAGGTGCGGTTATGAAAACCCGCATGCAACCAATTAAAAAGGTATTTGGTCGCTTCCCTCGCGTAGTACGAGACTTAGCACGTAGCTTGAAAAAAGATATTAATCTGCAGCTGGTTGGTGAAGAAACAGATTTAGATAAAAACCTTGTAGAAGCGTTAGCAGATCCATTGGTGCACTTAGTGCGTAACTCTGTTGACCATGGTATTGAAATGCCAGAAGTGCGTGAAGCTGCGGGTAAACCTCGCACAGGTACTGTTACTTTATCGGCATCTCAAGAAGGTGACCATATCTTACTGACCATTCGTGATGATGGTGCAGGTATGGATGCTGAAAAGCTGAAGAAAATAGCGATTAGCAAAGGGGTTATTGACCATGATCAAGCAAGTCGTTTATCTGACACCGAGGCTTATAATCTAATTTTTGCACCGGGTTTCTCAACGAAAGAAGAGATCTCTGACATTTCAGGCCGTGGTGTAGGCATGGATGTAGTAAAAACGAAGATCACCCAGCTTAATGGCTCGGTTAATATCCAATCAGAATTGGGAGTAGGTACTGCGCTTGAAATCAAGGTGCCATTAACACTGGCTATCTTACCGACCCTTATGGTTGTGGTTGGTGAGCAAACTTTCGCATTACCACTTGCAGGTGTTAGCGAAATTTTCCATCTTGATTTAACTAAAACTAACGTTGTTGATGGTCAGCTAACAATTATTGTGCGTAAAAAAGCGATTCCGCTTTTCTATTTACAACACTGGTTAGTGAAAGGAGCCAACCGCCAAGAGCGAAAAGCAGAAGGTCACGTGGTGATTGTGCAAATTGGTACCAAGCAAGTAGGGTTTGTTGTTGACTCATTGATTGGTCAAGAAGAGGTCGTAATTAAACCTCTTGATGCATTACTTCAAGGTACACCTGGTATGGCTGGTGCAACAATCACATCAGATGGTGGCATTGCGTTAATTTTAGATGTACCGAGTATGCTCAAGCACTACGTTGGCTAATAAGAAATAGTAATTTGCAGCCAATAGGCTGCATTAAATACGATAAATAACAAGAGAGTGCCAATGGCAGTCAAAGTATTAGTTGTTGATGATTCAAGCTTTTTTCGCCGTAGAGTGAGCGAAATATTAGAGCAAGACAGCAATATTCAGGTAATAGGGTTTGCAGTAAATGGGCGCGAAGCGGTTGATAAGGCCCGAGAACTAAAGCCTGATGTAATTACCATGGATGTGGAAATGCCTGTACTTGATGGCATAAGTGCCGTTAAAGAAATTATGGCAGCCACACCCACGCCTATTTTAATGTTTTCATCGCTTACTCGTGATGGTGCAACAGCCACTCTTGATGCATTAGATGCCGGTGCGCTTGATTTCTTACCAAAGAAATTTGAAGACATTGCACGTAATAATGAAGATGCAATTGCATTATTACAAAATAAAGTAAAAGAGATTGGCCGTCGTAGAATCTCTCGATTTACCCGCCCAGCACCTGTTGTAAGACCGTCAACTTCTACCAGTTCACGCAGCAGCGGTATTGTACAGCCAGATCGCAGTTTTAGTCGTTCAACACCGACTGCGGGCTCTTCATCGCCATCTGCAGCAAGTAACATTCGGGCTTCTGGTAAACAATATCAGTTGGTCGCAATTGGTACGTCAACGGGTGGCCCTGTGGCATTGCAAACTATTTTGACGCAATTACCTGCTAATTTTCCGCATCCTATTTTACTTATCCAACATATGCCTGCGGCGTTTACTCCGGCATTTGCAGCACGGCTAAACGGCTTGTGTAAAATTAACGTAAAAGAAGCACAGCAAGGCGATAAACTGGTTGCTGGCACAGCTTATTTAGCTCCGGGCGGTCAGCAAATGCTGGTAGAAGGACGTGGCAGCTCACGTACGCTACGCGTGTTTGAAGACGATAGTCCTCGTATTACTTATAAACCAAGTGTAGATGTTACTTTTGCCAGTGCAGCCAAAGCGTACGGGGCAGATGTATTAGCTGTCGTGTTAACGGGAATGGGGGCTGATGGCCGAGATGGTGCCCGCATGCTCAAGCAAGCAGGTGCGACAATTTGGGCTCAAGACGAAAAAACGAGTGTCGTATATGGTATGCCTCAAGCTGTTGCTAATGCAGGCCTTGCCAGTGAAAGTCTTGCATTAAATGATGTTGCGGCTCGTTTAACGCGAGAGACTGGCTGTGGATAAGCTTTCCTTTCTTGGTTTAATCGTTGCTGTCAGCGCAATTGCCTTTGGTTATGCGCTAGAAGGAGGAGTGGTAACAGCCTTATTCAACGGGCCTGCGCTAGTTATCGTACTTGGCGGTACCTTAGGTGCGGTGATGCTCCAAACCCCAGGCAGTGTTTTTGCAAAAACACTTAAAATTAGTCATTGGGTTTTTTTTCCTCCATATCATGATATCGACGCCGCCATTGAGCAAGTAAAACGCTGGTCACATAAAGCGAGGCAAGAGGGCTATTTATCATTAGAGTCTGAAGCACTTGCTCATTCAGACCCCTACGCGGCAAAAGGGTTGAACTTATTAGTCGACGGTATTGATGAGAATAGACTTAGAGATACGCTAGAAATCGACTTAATGCTTGAACGTGAGCGCTTGCTTGAAGTTAGCAGAGTGTATGAAGCGATGGGGGGTTACAGCCCGACAATCGGTATTTTAGGTGCCGTATTAGGCCTAATACAAGCAATGCAATTTATTACTGATCCTGAAAAACTAGGTGCTGGTGTAGCAACCGCCTTTATCGCTACCATTTATGGTGTTGGCTTAGCAAATCTGTTGTTTTTACCTATGGCGAACAAGCTGAAGCAGCAAATTGAACAAAAAATGCTTTATCATGAGTTACTTGCTGAAGGTATTATTGCAATCTCTCAAGGCGAAAGCCCACTAAATATTGAACTTAAACTTGAGGCGTACCGTGTTGATCGCCCAAGTTTAGTTGACGAGTAATATCATGTTGCGCCGTCGCTTGCGTCAAAACACTCAAAAAAGTCAGCATACTGAACGTTGGTTGGTTTCATACGCAGATTATATGACTATTATGTTTGCGTTTTTTGTGGTGATGTACGCGATCGCAATTAGTAAAAATGAAGATTTCCAAATCCTCTCAGATTCTCTTGAACAAGTTTTTGAAAAATCAGCCCGTCAGCAGCAGCAAGTTGGAACAGGTGTCAACGGCACGGGTATTTTGACTGACCGAGTCAGTCCCGAAAATGATATTTTATACGGAGAAAGCATCCGTAAAGATGAACAAGGCCCAGAGCTACTTGATGGGCAAAGTGAGACCAGTAATATTGATAAGAAGCACCTAGGTAAACCACTCGATAGCCTTCTTACCAAGTTACAGTCTGCACTGATAGATGAAATTCGCGATGGTGAGGCAAGTCTTGAGTTACATCAAGATTGGCTAATTATAGAATTGAGTTCGGGTATGCTGTTCTCTTCTGGAAGTGCGGTGGCTCAGCAACGAGCCAAGCAAGTTGTAAGCTTAGTCAAAGATATAATTGCCCCTGTAGATAACTATATTCGTGTACGTGGTTATACCGATAACGAAGGTATTCGCAATGAAATGTTTCGTTCTAACTGGGAATTGTCGGTTGCACGTGCCACTTCTGTGCTAGTTGAACTTGAAAACTTAGGTATCAACCCTGCACGTATGGCGATTGAAGGCTACGGACAATATTCACCGTTTGCGAGTAACGATACAGAACAAGGCCGAGCTGAAAACCGTAAAGTGGTGGTTGCGCTTTCTAAATATGGTTTACCACCAGAACCGACAACCCCTAGTGATGAAGACACTGAAAAGCCGCAGCAACAAGCTCCTGAAATTGAGTTGCCAAGCAATGATAACACCATTAAAGTGATTCAATTACCTCATGGTGGCATTCGAATAACCACGCGCAATGAACAATAATAAGGTGTGATGTGAAAGTTTGGACAGTAGCAAATCAAAAAGGTGGCGTAGGGAAAACAACAACAGCTGTCAGCCTTGCGGGTATTCTTGCATTACAAGGTAAGCGTGTTTTACTTATTGATACCGATCCACATGCATCTTTAACTTATTATTTTGGTATTGATTCTGAAGAGCTTGAGGTTAGCGTGTATGATATTTTTGCACGCGGCAACAGCATGGCAAGTGAAGAAATTTTGCAAGCGTTATGCCCTTCAACATTAGAAAACCTTGATATTTTACCTGCCACTATGGCAATTGCGACACTTGATAGAAGCATGGGTAATAAAAATGGTATGGGCTTAATTCTTAAGAAAGCGCTGGCAAAAATTAGTGACCATTATGACTATGCAATTATTGACTGCCCACCAGTACTAGGGGTGTTGATGGTTAACGCCTTGGCAGCCAGTGAGCGTATTTTGGTGCCAGTACAGACTGAGTTTTTGGCTCTTAAAGGCCTTGACCGAATGATGCGGACGATGGAATTAATGCAAACATCGCAGTCAAAGCAGTATCAATATACTATTATTCCTACAATGTACGACAAACGGACTAAAGCATCACTTGAAGCGTATAAAACTCTGCAGGATAATTACAAAGACAAAGTATGGTCGGGTGTTGTCCCAGTCGATACAAAATTTAGAGATGCTAGTTTAGCACAACAAGTGCCGATTCAATTTTGCCCTCGTTCTCGAGGTGTATTTGCCTATCGCGCCTTGCTTGATTATTTAGTTGCACAAGGTTAATGATGAGTAAGCATTTATTTGCTAATGAAAAAGTGATGACCCAATATTTGGGTGCTTTGCTGTGTGAAGATGAACCTAGCGAGCAGAATCTTGAACCCGTAGCTAAATTACTCGAGCAGGTTAATGAGCCTGAACAAAAGCAAGAAGAAAAGATTACCTCCACAGTAATTGCTGCTGAACCGCCTTTACCGAGTGTTGAGTCAACTAAAGAGCTTGAGAAAACCGAGAACCAAGCTAATATCAAAGATATAGTTGCAGAATCTAATGCAGATATTATTGCTAAGACATCGTCTGAGCGCCAAGAAGATTACTTTGATGGCGAGTTTCAGGCACTGTTTTTTGAAGTTGCAGGTTTAACCTTAGCAGTACCACTAAAAGCATTAGGGGGAATTCATCAACTGACAGAGGTTAACCAATTGTTTGGTAAACCAAAATGGTTTAAAGGCGTAATGCTTAACCGAGATGAAAAGCTCAATGTTGTTGATACTGCACGTTGGGTTATGCCAGAAAAATATGATGAAAGATTAGAACAAGCATTAAATTATCAGTATTTAATCACTTTAGGTGATAGTCAATGGGGATTATTGGCAGAAAAGCTCGTAAATAATATTACGCTTCAAAAAGAAGATGTAAAATGGCGAGCAAAATCAGGTAAGCGGCCATGGTTAGCCGGTGTTATCAAAGAGAAAATGTGCGCCTTGATTGACGTTGAAAATTTATATCAATTGCTAGAGCAGGGCTTAGACAGCCGTGAGCAGTAACTATTTTTACGGAGTAATAGCATGAGTGAAGAAAGACTACTGTCAGCTAATAAAAATGCTGATAGCAACGATGAAGTGTTACAGTGGGTAACCTTTAAGCTTGAAGAAGAAACGTACGGCATTAACGTAATGCAAGTACAAGAGGTGCTTCGCTATACCGAGATTGCTCCTGTTCCAGGCGCACCTTCGTATGTGTTGGGTATTATTAACCTTCGCGGTAATGTTGTAACAGTGATCGACACCCGTGCACGTTTTGGTTTGATGGGCGCAGAAGTTACCGACAACTCACGTATTGTCATCATCGAAGCTGAAAAACAAGTTATTGGTATTTTAGTTGATAGTGTCGCTGAAGTGGTTTACTTACGCAGCTCAGAAATTGACAGTGCGCCAAATATTGGCACAGAAGAAAGTGCTAAGTTTATTCAAGGTGTATCAAACCGTGATGGTGAGTTATTGATCTTGGTAGACCTTAACAAGCTTTTAAATGACGATGAGTGGGACGAGCTGAGCGCACTATAAACGCTTGGAAACTATATGCTGTTATACTCTTTGTTTGGTGCCTCAATCTTACTAGTTTTAGTGTGTTTGGGGCTTATTTTTGTCAATAACAATAAACAAGCTGCCGCAATTCAGGCTAAGCAAAAACAGCTGCAAGATGCTCAACAACAATTGAGTATATTACGCAGTGAAGTTGCAGAAATGCGTGCGGGAATGCTCAGTATTGGCAAACGTGTTGTAGCTGTTGAAGAAAAAAGTAGAGAACTTGAGCAACTACAAGACGCACAAAAATATGATGACCCGAATGCGAAAATCTATTCGCGAGCGGTTAAAATGGTTGAGCTAGGTGCTGATTTAGAAGAAATAATTCGTGAATGCGAGTTACCCAGAGCCGAAGCTGAACTTCTTATGTCTCTTCATAAACAAAAAGGCGCCCAATGAGGCGCTTTTTTATTGGAACACTTCTAAGCCCTAAGCTTGAATGTTGAGCTTACCCTGAAAATCTTGCCAACCCGGTGGAAATTTACCACGCAATACATACGAAAATGCAATTAATTCAGCAATGACATAGTAAAGCTCTTTTGGTATTTCTTCACCTAACTCAAGGTGCGATAAGGTTTGTGCTAAGTCAGCGTCTTGATGTATTAAAATGCCTTTTTGTTCGGCAAGTTTAACAATTTCGTCAGCAAGTTCACCAAAGCCTTTACTGGTTACTCGTGGCGAACTGCCCGCTTCGTAAAGTAGGCCAATAGCAGATTTATGTTGATATTGTTCGCTCATAAAATTTAGACCTTGATGTTAATAATCGCATGTGACTTGTAAAAGGCTTGATGACTTGGCGTACCTTGTTGCAAATTAAGCTCACCAACATTTAGACCATGGCTTGCTAGCTTATGACGCAGCGTTTCTAAATGCGGATGTGCAAGAGCCGTGACCTCTTGTGAAGAGGCTAATAATTGGCAATCTACCGCTGTGTCCATAACCTCTGCGGTAACTTGTAATTTACCAAGCTGCGCATAGTCAAAGTTTAGCCTAACAAACCATACATTTTTACTTTCAAGCTTGTTTTTGCTCGGCTTTTTATATTGGCCTAAGCTGATTTCTGTTTGCCCTGCCTCTGCTGGGAGTTTCATCGGTAAGAAAAATTGTGCAAGCGGGTTACTATCTTGCTGTTGGTTTATCGGCGTCGTTTGTACTTGCGTGAGAGTATTCTTTACTTGGCTTAACTCACCCGCTAAGGCTTGCAAATTGGGTTGTTGTAATTGCTCCAGTAACTTACTGCCATTAACGGCTTTAAAATTGGGTACTAGCACTTGCAATAAAGCATCAAGACCTGTTTGGTTGTTAAAGTTTAAATTAGTGGGGGCCTGATTAATAATAGGTGCAGCCAAAGCGGTTACTGCTAGTTGCTCTAGACCTTGATTAAAACTTGCTTGTTGGTTTTGTGGTGTTAAAGATGCTGGTCTAAGTATACTTAGTAGTTCACGCTCGATCGTTGCTGGGTGTATGTTTTGACTTGAAATCATGCGGTTAAATGCTTGATTAACTAACCTATTTAGATCAACAGAAGAAGACGTACTTTGCTCACTAAGAGCGACTAACTTTTCACTCAACTGCACAGGTAGTGGCGTGCTTGTGGGCTTTTGACTCTGTGGCATTGGCACTAACTTGGCTATTAGTGCAGCTTCAATAGGCCTAATAGCGAGTAGGGGTTGGCGTAAATTAGGCTCTTTTGCTGCTAAAAAAGGAGCGAGAGAAGAAACCTGATTTGTTATTGATGCAGGCAGTTCCGCTTTAACTTTTAAATGATTTGTCGTTTGCTCTGTAATTACGCCCTTTATTCTCGCTAAGGATTGCAACTGATCACCACTCACAGTTTGTTTAATCGCCTTAGTTGCAAGCGCTGGATTGTCTTTCGATACTGCGTTATCAATATTAGTGGCGATGTTTGAAGCTTGAGCGGGTATAGAGTTCGCCTTATTTATAGCATTTGCCGCTGAAGTTGTAGGAGGCTTTTCGGCTATTTGAGCGCTACTAATGAGTGCTGCTTTGTCATTGATTGCGGGCGTATTTATTAATGGTTCAAGACTTACTTTAAGTTGCTGAAACAATTGAATTAGCGGCGCCGACTTATTAAAGCTGACAGGCAACATAGGTTGTTCGCCAGCAGACTTTGTGGCGGGCAACTGCACATTGTTATTGATGGTAGGCAAAAGTGGGCCCGGCTGTTGTTTTAAAGGCGAGTTAGGGTGCATTAACCTCGACCAATTTGGGTCTAAAGACGCGAGCTTAATTATATTGATTTGTTTAGCATTATACCCTAGCTGGCTTACACTGTTGCTTATGCCCGGCGTTTGACTAACAGATAAGTTAGCTGTTGATTTTGTTGTTGCTGGTAAACGCTCAAAGTAACGCACTGCATCACTAATACGGGTTTTCAAATCGGCAAAACTGTCTTTTAACCAAGAGCGTATTGGTGAATCATTACTACTTGATGGAGCCAAAGGCGTTGTCTTACTGTCAAGTGGTTGGCTTTTAAGAGCATGTGTAAATGTATCTGAGAGTGAGTTTTTTAATAACAAATGTTGTATAGGCGCTTTGTTGACAAGTTCAATGGTCTCTTTTACGCGCTGTGATAGCAGTTTTAGCGTATGAGGATTAAATTGCCAATGCGCTTGAATTTGTTTTGCTTGTTTTGGGGGGATTGCTGCAAGTGGCAGCGTTAACTCGCTATTTTGTTTGGTTGCTAAACTCAATTGTAGCTGTTGGCCGGTGAGTTTTAAGTCTATTTCTGGGACTAGTTTAGCGACTAAATCAGCGACTTTTTGTTGGCTAACACTTTGTTGATGCAGTGAATCCCCAAAGCGATTAATGATGTTTAAGTTAAAACTATTTTGCTGATTTGTAGCTGGCAACAAGATTGCTTTGAGTGGCGCTTCAGTTTTTAACAGTGTTGCCAAGGTGTTGTTAAGGGCAAACTCTGTTTTTAGTGATGGCAGTTGCAATATTGGCTGATTGCTGGCAATAGTTGCCGGGTAGGGCATGTTTGTATTTGCATTCCCCTGTGTGAACAAGTTAAGAAGTGCTTGCATTTGCTGACTTTTACCCAGTGTAATTGTGATAGGCAGAGGTGTAATAGTGAGCCCTTTGCCATCATTACTTAATTGGATGTTTGCCGATAAGAATCGTTCAGTTTTGGGATTTTCTTGCTCAGTAGATAAACGCAATGTTTGCCATGCATTGTTGATTAATACATCCATCTGCACACTGTGTTTGCTAATCACGATATTACGGGCAGTTAGACTCTGATCAGCGAGCATTTTTAGTGCCTCGCTTGATGAATGTTGTGAAGCACTGCTAATACTTTTAGGGTCAATATTAAGCTGGGTGCTGAGAGTCAACTGGCTTTGTTTATTCATTATTTTAGATCAAATATAAGTTAATCGTTTTAAAGCAATATTCGTATTACCCTATCATTATGGTAGACTAACGCCTAATTTTGGGTATAGAGAATCGTCATCTTGTTACACATTAAGGCCGTCACCTGCATCAAGCAAGATCGTTGTTTGTTTGCGGATCTTAATTTCAGCTTAAAATCTGGGCAAATTATGCAGTTAGCTGGTCCAAATGGGGCTGGTAAAACATCATTATTGCGTATTATCGCAGGTTTCGCTATGCCTGATGAAGGTGAGGTATTATGGCAACAACGTTCTATCGCAAAATACTATGATGAATTTGCTGATGAGTTATTATTTATCGGTCATAAGACAGGTGTAAATAGTCAACTTACGGCACTTGAGAACCTTGCTTTTTGGCTGAAAATAAACGGCTATGATAGCAAGCAAGACTTATATCCGGTCTTAGCTAAGATAGGTCTAGTGGGTCTTGAAGACGTACCTGTGCGCATGTTATCAGCAGGACAACAGCGTCGTGTTGCATTGGTTCGTCTTTGGTTAAATAACGCCAAACTGTGGATATTAGATGAGCCTTTTACTGCGCTTGATAAAAGTGGGGTGGCGTTTTTGCAAGAGCGATTTGTTGAGCATCTTAATGCGGGTGGAGCTATTTTATTAACCACCCACCAAGATTTAACGGCACATTTTAGTGACCTTAAAACAGTGACTTTGGAGTATCGCCACTGATGGTAAAGCAGCACTCGTATTGGCAACTATTCTCTGCGGTTTTTTCTAAAGATCTTAAATTAGCGTTTCGTCAGCGTGCTGAAATCGTTAACCCTATCTTGTTTTTTCTTATTGTAATTACACTTTTTCCGTTAGCAATTGGCCCTGAGCCCGGTCTACTTGCTCGTATGGCGCCAGGCATTATTTGGGTCGCAGCATTACTCTCGACCATGTTAGGTTTAGATAAGTTATTTCGTGATGATTATCACGACGGAACATTAGAGCAGTTAATCGCTTCGGCATACCCATTACCACTGACCGTTCTTGCTAAAGTTGCGGCTCATTGGGTGATTACGGGGCTGCCTCTTGTGCTTATGACTCCGGTATTTGCTTTATTATTGAATTTAGAAAGTTCAGCGCTGTTAGCAACCGTTCTGACGTTATTGTTAGGGACGCCATTGCTGAGTTTCATTGGCGCCATTGGTGCTGGACTGACTGTGGGATTACAAAAAGGTGGCATTTTAATGAGTTTACTTGTTTTGCCTTTGTATATCCCTGTACTAATTTTTGCAACCTCGGCTATCGATACCAGCTCTATGGAGCTTGCCTATAGCGGACAGCTTGCAATTCTTGGTGCCATGCTAATCGTAGCGATTATAGCGGCGCCAATTGCCATATCGTCAGCATTGAAAGTGAGTGTAAGTTAATATGTGGAAGTGGTTACATCCCTACGCAAAAGCAGATCGTGCTTACCAATTGTGTAACACCTTACTGCCTTATTTCGCCGTCGTTACGGTGGTCTGTATGATTGTTGGATGGGTCTGGGGGCTTGCTTATGCCCCAGCCGATTACCAACAAAAAGACAGCTACCGAATTATTTTTATCCATGTGCCTTCAGCTATTTTATCTATGGGCGCTTACTCTTCTATGGCGATTGCTGCAGTGATCGCACTAGTATGGCAATTACGTAATGCAGAACTCGCAGTGATTGCAATTGCACCTGTTGGGGCATGTGTGACAGCGATAGCATTAATTACCGGTGCTGCATGGGGTAAACCTATGTGGGGCGCTTGGTGGGTGTGGGATGCACGCCTAACCTCTGAGCTCATTCTGTTATTTTTATACCTTGGTGTGTTATCGCTTTATCATGCTTTTGAAGATAAAAAAGCGGCGGGTCGGGCAGCCTGTATTTTAGCGATTGTCGGGGTGATCAATTTACCGATTATTCACTTCTCGGTTGAGTGGTGGAATACCTTGCATCAAGGTGCAACCATTACAAAGTTTGATACTAAAGCCATTGATCCAAGCATGTTTTGGCCACTGATGGTGAATATTGTGGCATTCGCAGCGTTCGTCGGTACGGTGACGTTAATACGTCTTAAGAACGAAATTTTACAACGTGAAAAGCACCGCCCTTGGGTGCGTGATATGCTTGAGCGAGGTTAATCATGCAGTTTGATTCTTTTGCAGATTTTATTGCCATGGGTGGCTATGGCTTTTATGTTTGGCTGTCGTTTGGCAGCTGTGCATTAATTTTACTTGGTATTTTATTTAGTTCGTTAAACGACACAAAACGTATTTTCTCTTCAGTAAAGCAGCAAGCACAACGTGAAGAGCGCATTAAGAAAGCGAAGCAAGAGGCAGGGCAATGAATCCAAGACGTAAAAAGCGTTTATTAGCGGTTGTAGCCATTATTTTTGGTGTGGGTGCAACGATTGGTTTAGTGCTGTATGCACTGCAAGAAAACATTAATTTATTCTATACACCAAGTGAATTGGTTGATGGAAAAGGGCCTAATAAAGAAAAACCGCATATTGGGCAAAAACTACGTATCGGCGGCATGGTTGTGCCAGGCTCAGTTGTCCGTGACGAATCAAGCTTAAAGGTAAGCTTTAAGTTAATCGATACGGGCCCTATGGTGACAATTAATTATCAAGGAATTTTGCCGGACTTATTCCGTGAAGGCCAAGGGATTGTGGCGCAGGGCGTGTTAGTGAAAGCGAATGAAATTGATGCCTTTGAGGTACTTGCAAAGCATGATGAAGAATACATGCCAGCAGAAGTCGCAGAAGCTGTGAAGGGTATCAAACACGAAAAACCGACCTATAACTTAGATAACGGCAATTAATATGATCCCAGAACTCGGTTATTTTTCTTTAACACTGGCCATGGTGCTCAGTGTTCTACTGTGTATTTTTCCTTTGTGGGGGGCGCATACCGGCAATTTAAGGTTAATGCGTGCAGCCCCATCACTGGCAATTGGTCAGTTCGTATTCGTACTATTATCTTTTGCAGCACTTATTTATGCCAGTTTAACCGACGACTTTACCGTTTCGTATGTTGCTTATCACTCAAGTAGCACCTTACCTTGGTACTACAAAATAACCTCAACATGGGGTGGCCATGAAGGAGCAATTTTACTTTGGTTAGTGATGCAAGCAGGTTGGACAGCGGTTGTTGCTATGCGCTCACAATCATTACCTTGGGTATTACGTGCTCGTGTACTGGGCGTGCTAGGCTTTTTAGGTGTTGGCTTTATGCTGTACACCTTATTAATGTCGAGCCCATTTGAGCGCTTATTACCGTATTTCCCTGTTGAAGGTCGCGATTTAAACCCATTACTGCAAGACCCAGGTATGATCATTCACCCGCCATTGCTCTATATGGGCTATGTTGGGTTATCTGTGTCGTTCTCATTCGCCATTGCGGCGTTACTTACAGGCAAACTTGATAATACTTGGGCAAAGTGGTCTCGTCCTTGGACAATGACTGCATGGGGCTTTTTAACACTCGGTATTACCATTGGTAGTTGGTGGGCATACTCAGAACTCGGCTGGGGTGGCTGGTGGTTCTGGGATCCCGTTGAAAACGCATCACTAATGCCTTGGCTTGTGGCAACCGCGTTGTTGCACTCATTATCAACCACAGAAAAACGTGGTGTATTTAAGTCTTGGACCGTATTACTAGCTATAGCAGCATTCTCGTTAAGCTTACTGGGTACCTTTATTGTTCGTTCGGGCATTATTGTATCTGTGCATGCTTTTGCGTCAGACCCTAATCGCGGCATGTTTATTTTAGCTTTCTTGGCCATTGTTGTTGGCGGTGGTTTATCGCTATATGCACTGCGTGTATCACAGGTGAAAAGTGAAGGCCGTTATAAGTTTGCTTCGCGTGAAGTTGCGCTTTGGCTAAATAATATTTTCTTAGTTGTGGCAACGCTGATTGTATTGTTGGGTACATTATTGCCAATGATCCACAAAGAACTTGGCTTAGGCAGTATCTCGATAGGTGAACCATTCTTCAATAAGATGTTTGCTATTTTACTCGTGCCATTTGCTATCTTAATGGGGATAGGTCCGCTGTTACGCTGGAAGCAAAACAAGTGGTCAATGCTACAGAACAAGCTGTTATTATCGGCTGTGGTCAGTGTGGTTGTTACCGGTGCATGGTTATATTCTAGCTACGACGTAATTGCGCCAATTACCTTTATTGCAACCGCATTAGCAGTATGGATTTTTGTTACTACACTGATAGATTTAGCTGCAAAAGTAACTATTCATAAAACCATAGGTGAAGGCTTTAAGCGATTAGGTCTAAGCTATTGGGCAATGGTTTTAGGTCACATTGGTTTAGCGTTTGTAATTGCAGGTGTCACGTTAACCTCTGCTTACTCGGTTGAGCGTGATGTATCAATGAAACCGGGTGACACAGTGGCTTTAAATGAATACCAGTATCGCTTTGACGGTGTTAAGTCTATTCGCGGGGCTAACTACAGTGGCCATGCTGGGGTTGTCACCGTGATGAAAAACGATAAACAAGTGACGGTTTTACATGCTGAAAAACGCCGTTATGACATTGGCATGCAATTTATGACAGAAGCAGCTGTTGATGCAGGCTTCACCCGTGACTTGTATCTAGCGCTAGGTGAGCAATTAAGCCAAGGTGCGTGGTCGTTACGTATTTACCATAAACCGTATGTTCGTTGGATGTGGCTCGGTGGCATCTTGATTTCACTGGCAGGCTTTTTAGTGCTTGGTGATAAACGCTATCGCCAGAAATCGACTAAGCAGGAGGCTTCAGCATGAACCGCAAATTGTTAGCGCTAGCGCCATTATTGGTTTTCGTTTTGTTGTGTGTGTTTTTATATCAAGGCTTGTTTGCAAACCCGCGTGAGCTGCAAACAGGGCGTATTGGTCAGACTATGCCAACATTTAACCTACCTGATTTGATGGATGAGTCAAAGCGTTGGACAGATGCCGATCTGAAAGGCGAAGTATACCTGCTGAATGTGTGGGGCACATGGTGCCCGACCTGTTTAGCTGAGTTAGGTTATTTAACAGAGCTTAGAGAGCAGGGCGTTAAGATTATTGGCTTATATTACGAGCAAGGTTATGACCCTGACTTTGATGGCCAGTTTGATATTAATGCGTTACGTGAAGATGTAACCAGCATGCTAAATCGCGCTGGCGACCCTTATCAGTTCAATATTTTGGATTTAAAGCGTACATTAGCCCTTGATTTAGGGGTATCTGGTGCGCCTGAAACATTTTTAGTTGATAAGCAGGGCACAATTTTGCTTCATCACACCGGTGATATTAATCCACGTGTTTGGCGTGCTAAATTTGCACCGTTAATGCAGGAATTACAGCAATGAGATTCGTTATTCTTCTAGCAAGCTTGCTGATCGCCTTTAGTGCAATTGCAGAGCAAGACAAGTACCAGTTCGATGATAAAGAGCAAGCTACGCGTTTTAGTGAATTAACTAAAGAGTTACGCTGCCCTAAATGTCAAAATCAGAATATTGCCGACTCAGACGCCGTTGTTGCCAAAGACTTGCGCGATAAAGTATTAGCCTTAGTAAAAGAAGGCAAAACAAAAGACGAAGTGATTGACTATATGATTGACCGCTACGGTTACTTCGTTCATTACGATCCGCCTGTCACTCCAGCAACACTTGTGCTTTGGGTTTTACCAGTGCTCATTGTGGTGCTTGGCTTTGGCTTTATTGTATTGCGTCAGCGTAAAGCATCAGTAAAGCAAACATGGACTGAGCAAGACGAGAAATTACTTGCAAAACTAATTGAACAAAATCAACGTCAGGAGCAAAGCTAAATGGCATTAATGTGGGCTTCTTTTGTTTTACTCACACTGATTGCATTGCTGTTTGTTGTCGTGCCGTTTTTTAAACGCGAACGTATTCAACGCCTTGATCACAATGCAAACTCGGAATTGATCCGAATTTATTACCAACGTTTAGATGAGCTTAAAGACGATCTTGAAAATCAACGTATCGATGCACAAATGCATGACGAGGCAGTTGTTGAGCAAAAGCGTCGTTTACTTAATGAGTTATCACCAGAAAAAGCCTTAAACAGCAAAGGTAACAATCGTATATTTGCTTTAACAGGAGCAGGCTTTTTAATCGTTTTAACAGCTATTTTCTATGCCTACACTGGCAGTCAGCAGCAAATAAAAGGCTGGCATGATGCAATGGCAAATCTAAAGTCATACGGTGAGCGAGCTGTGATGCAAAATGGTGAGCCGTTGACTGCAAATGAACTTCAAGCATTTGCATTAGCGCTGCGTACTAAACTTGATCAAAGTGGTGATGACGAAGTAGCTTGGATGCTACTTGGACGTGTTGCGATGTCGTTAAATGAATTTGATATGGCAAAGCAGTCATTTGATAAAGTATTGAAAATGAATCCGGATAACAAGCAAGTGCTGATCAGCTACTCGCAAGTTCTGCTGATGGAAGGCAATGACGCGAACATGTCTCAGGCTGCGACTATGCTTTCAAAAGTGTTAAAAGCAGAGCCAACCAATATTGATGCAATCTCATTGTTGGCCCTAATTGCCTACGAGCGTAAAGATTGGCTGCAAGCTAAAACCGCGTTTGAAGTACTGCTAGCGAGCATGGAGCAAAATGACCCTCGTTATAGCATGATTGCAGAGCGTATTGCTGAAATTGATGCCCATTTAAATAATGAGCAAGTCACAAATACAGAAGTAGTTGATGCTTCAAACAGTGAAATTAGCATCACAGTTGATTTGGACCCAGCACTTGCTGACTCACAGCCACAAAACGGCACGTTATTTGTTTTTGCAAAAGCAGCCAGTGGTCCGCAAATGCCATTAGCTGTGGTAAAAATGACAGAATATAGCTTTCCACTAACAGTGACGTTAAGTGATGCTAACGCAATGGTTGATGGCCTGAATTTATCGAGTGTTGAGCAAATTATTTTAACCGCGCGTTTATCGAAAGATGCAACTGTGGTAACTTCTAGCGGCGAGTTGGAAGGCAAGTCGGATGTCTTGGAGCGTACTAACGTTAAAGAATATTCGTTGCTAATTAATGAGTTAATACCTTAAGGATAGCCAATGTTTAGGCATAGTATATTTTTAATTTTTTTTGCTGTACTTGCAGGATGCGCACAAGTACCCGAAGAAAAAGCGGATGAGCGAGATCCATTGCAGTCATTCAATCGTCCTATGTATGACTTTAATATGGATGTGCTTGATGCTTATATTCTGCGCCCTGCTGCGGTGGGCTATGTTACAGTGACACCTATGCCTGTTAGGCGCAGTATTGTTAACTTTACTGATAATATTACTGCACCAACTGATATGGTTAACGCTGGTTTGCAGGGCAAACCAGGGAATATGGGGATCAGCCTTGCGCGTTTCTTAGTGAACTCGACGGTTGGCTTATTTGGCTTTTTCGATGTGGCCTCTTCATTAGGGCTAGAGATCGTTGATGAAGATTTTGGCCAAACGCTAGGTGTGTGGGGAGTAGGAGATGGTGCCTACTTGATGATACCTGGCATGGGGCCAAGTACAGTACGAAATTTAACGGGTGATGTAGTTGATAACATAGTATTACCTGAAATAGCGTTAACAACACCTCAAACCATTTTAGTGTTTGCACTGAAAGCGGTTGAAGCGCGTGCTTCTTTGATACCTCAAGAAAGTCTATTAAATGAGTCACTTGACCCGTACATATTTGTTAAAGATATCTATTTCCAGCGTCAATTATATGAGCTTCATGATGGCAATCCACCAATGGAAAAAGAGCCAGACGATTTTGATGAAGACTTCTTAGAAAACCTTTAATAGCGTTGACCACAACGAAAAAATGCCAGCTATATTGCTGGCATTTTTGTATTCACATTTCGAACATTAGTCGCCGAATACAGACATTTGTTCATTCGACCAGTTCAATGCATCGTGATATGCATCGGGCACCTCTTCGGGTTTGAGGCCGAGTTGTTGTTGGATCTCTTTGGCACTTTCCCAGTCAGCTTGCTCGTAAAACTTCACAAGGCGTAAATACGTTGCTAATAAACCTTCGTCATGAAGAAGGGCACCTTTAATTTCATTTGTTAGCGGTAATTTGCCCATTACGCTTGGCATATCTTCATCTAAGATTGCATCCATAAGCGACATCATACCGGTCAAAAATGCCATTCCAGTATCGCGTAATTGCCCATGACTGATAGCTAACAGCTCAGCAAAGCGAGCTCGCGTGAGTGATAAGCGGATGAGTTCAGCAGGCTTATCTGCAGCCACTTGTGCGGCGAATAACAGCGATAAGAAACGTTTAATTTCTTCGCTACCTAAAACGATAAGTGCCTGTTTGATGGTGCTGATTTCAGCACGACGTTTAAATGCTGCAGAGTTTGAATAACGCAGTAACTTGTAAGATAAGTTAACATCTCTTTCAAATACATCGGTGATTTTTTTAAGATTTAAGTCAATACTCGATGTTTCATACAAAAGCTCAGCTAATGCCATCTCAGACGGTGGTAAAGTTTTGCTTTGCACCATCTCAGGTTTCGAAAAGAAGAAGCCTTGAAAGTAGCTAAAACCCATATCGATGGCCAGTTGGTACTTCTCATGGGTCTCAACTTTTTCTGCCAACAACTTAATGTGTGGGTGAGGCTTTATAGCTTCAATCACCGTCTGCAGAGATTCAGCTGTACAGGTTAGAAAATCGATTTTTATAAGATCAATATACGGGTAAAAATGACGCCAAACTGGTTGGTGAATATAATCATCAAGTGCTAGCGTATAGCCTCTTTCTTTCAAATCTTTGACAAGAGCCAGTAATCGTTTACCTGGTTGAATAGTTTCAAGAATTTCAACTACAACATTGTCTTTACCTAATAATAACGGGTAACCCTTTTGTAATGTTTCTAACGTAAAGTTTATATAAGCAGGTTTGTTGTCTGTTAAGTCTTCCAAACCAAAGTTAAATTGGCTGCCTTCAATGAGCCGTGACGTTGCTTCATCGCCATCAATATCTGGAAACACATTATCTACTCCATCCCTAAAGAGGAGTTCGTAGCCGACTAGTTTCTTTTCCTTATCTAAAATCGGTTGGCGCGCAGCGTAAAAATACATAGTCCAAGCTTGTCCACATCAGTTATTTCATTATCCCCTCGCAATATATGCCATTGTATCTAAAATAGCATTAATAAAATGACAAGATATGGGGATAAATTATGATTTTATCTTAACGTTAAGACTAGGATAAATCGTAATGAAATTCTATAAGTTATGATTAAATATCACAATTTTGTTAGCGTATCGTTGTAAATGTAAACTTAGTTGGTTATCGGCACCATTGGAGTTATAGTGTCGAAGCGTGGTATAGTCATGAGTGATATCGGTTTTTACCCCAATAATGTCTTATAATTAAATAACTTGCGAGTCATTATTCGGATTAAAAGCCAACATTAACTAATTTTTGGAGGCTAATTTGGAAACAGGAATGATAATTTCGTTAGCATTATACTTCATCGTAATGTTGGGAATAGGGCTATATGCCTATAAGCAATCAACAGATGATGTGTCAGGTTATATGCTAGGTGGACGTAACTTATCTCCAAGTGTTGCGGCGCTTTCAGCGGGTGCATCAGACATGAGTGGTTGGTTATTAATGGGCTTACCAGGTGCAATGTACTTATTTGGCCTAAGCAAGGTTTGGATTGCAATCGGTTTAGTGCTTGGTGCATGGGCTAACTACTTTTTAGTGGCACCTCGGTTACGTGTTTACACCGAAAAAGCAAATGATTCGATAACTATCCCTGATTACTTTGCAAACCGTTTTGAAGATAATAAAAATATCTTACGTGTTATTTCTGCAGTCGTTATCATTGTATTCTTTACTCTATATACCTCATCAGGAGTTGTCGCGGGCGGCAAGCTGTTCGAAAACTCATTTAATATGAGTTATGAAATGGGCTTGTACATTACTACGGGTGTTGTTGTGCTTTACACCTTATTTGGTGGCTTTTTAGCAGTGAGCTTAACTGACTTCGTGCAAGGCTGTATCATGTTTATCTCGCTGTTAGCGGTGCCTATTGCAACCTACACTATGCTTGATCAACCATTTATGGATACGCTTGCAAATGCACGCTATGACTTATTATTAAGTTCTCCTAAAGAAACAGAAATACATGCACTTAACATGATGGACTGGTTCGCTGGTGGTTCAACAATTGCCATTATTTCTGCAATGGCATGGGGCTTAGGCTATTTTGGTCAGCCACATATTATTGTTCGTTTCATGTCAGTTCGCTCTGTTAAAGATATGCCAACGATGCGTCGTGTAGGTATGTCGTGGATGACGCTTTCAGCTATTGGTGCCGTATTTACAGGCTTATTTGGCGCAGCGTACATGCTTGAAAATCAAATGCCAATCGATGATAAAGAAACGATTTTCTTGGTGTTATCTGAGCTTATTTTCCATCCACTTATTGCGGGTTTCTTATTGGCTGCTATTTTAGCGGCGATCATGAGTACTATCTCGTCGCAACTATTAGTATGTTCAAGTTCACTAACAGAAGATTTCTATAAGATTTACTTAAATCGTAGCGCTTCACAAAAAGAGCTAGTGTTAGTGGGTCGTATCAGCGTTATTTTGGTTGCTTTATTTGCTATTTATCTTGCGTATGACCGTGACAGCTCAATCCTTGATTTAGTAAGTAATGCATGGGCTGGTTTTGGTGCTGCATTTGGTCCGCTTGTGCTAATTAGTTTGTACTGGAAGCGCATGAACTTACAAGGAGCAATCAGTGGCATGGTTGTTGGTGCAGCAACAGTGTTGTTTTGGATTTACGCGCCAATCACTATTGACGGCCAAGCTCTAAGTGCAATCATCTATGAGATTGTCCCTGGCTTTATTTTATCAACGATAGCGATTGTTGTTGTAAGCCTTATGACAGCCGAGCCTAAAAAGGAAATTACAGACTTATTTGATGAAGTTGAATCATCACTGTAATTTTTGATTAAACACAAAAAAGGGCAACAGATGTTGCCCTTTTTTAATTTTAAAGCGAATGGTTAGCTTGCAGCTTTCTCTTTTATATCTGCAACGTTATCGTCTGACTTTGCTTTTTTAGGCTTCGCAGGTGCTTCTTTTGCACCTTTGAGTACAGCCATAAATTGGTCTTTTTCTTTTGCCATTTCAAGCGCCAGTGACTCAATTTGTTGCTCGCTTAATGGTACATCAACTTTTTCAAGCATTAGTTCCAATGACTCAGCAATGTCGAGCATTTTGTCATACGCATCAGCTTCTTTTTTAGTAGTAAACGTCATGCGCTCGACTCCGTTTCTTTCTACAACATATTTAACAACAACAGCCATGATCTCTCCTGCATTTAAGCGTGGCATTTGTAGCGTAAAATCGCCATCTTGATTACTGTTTTTATATACAGTAATGTGTTGTGACATTATTTGCAAGTAGCAACTTACATTTTTCTTTCTATCATTTGACAAAGAAAGCGAAATTAGCTTAATTTAAATTGTTACCTAAAATCTATCCAAGCATCGGAAAACTGCTAGGCCTATAATTTTAAGAACACAAGCGATGGAGCGAGTGTTTGGTAACAAAGGAAATTAGTTGTCCAAGTAAGGACATCATGGAGGAAAATATGAAATTATTATCAAGTCTATTGTTAGCTTCAAGCCTTGCGCTTTTGCCCGCCACAGCTGCACTTGCAGCGAAACCTGTTGATGTTGCAGATGTTAAGCTACAAAAAGTAAGTTTGAATAAAGCCACGTTAGAGCAGCTTACTCAATTACCAGGTATTGGTGAAGCAAAGGCCAAAGCAATTATTGAATATCGTAAGAGCCAAGGTAACTTTAAAACTGTCGAACAGCTAAAAGAGGTTAAGGGGATTGGTGAGAAACTCTACCAAAAATTAAAGGGACAAATTACGCTTTAGAAAGCCACTCTGTCAAACAGGGCCTAACAGCCCTGTTTGTATTCTTTAATAGCGGTTTGCAGATGTGGCAATGCAAATATATTTTCGAGTGGTGTGGTTAGAAGCGGATAGCTTACCCCCGCTAACAGTAACCAGGGCAGAAGCATCCATCCTTCAAAATACGCGAGCCCTAAAAATAGTGGTGCCAAAAAAGCAAGTTTACAGACAGATAAAGTGATTTTGTGCATAGGGCTCAAATGGCTAAGTGCAAGGGCAATGATTTGCTGGCGCTGCCTCACTTTAAAGGCCTTTAATTCAGGTATTTGACTGGTAAAAAAATATATCATTACAGTGACTTTTTGCATACAAGGCGGCTAATTATAACCACTAAAAATACGACAGAGAACGCAGCGAAGATCACTTCCATCCAAGCTGGCATACTCAGTGATGCAAACTGCCAATCTATATTGCCGCAATCACCTGTAGCAGCAAAGAAACTTGGGATCCACTCATGAAGAGGCATAAAGCTCGGAAAGTTTGGTTCAAAAGCACAGCTGAATGCAAAAGGATCAGTGTTGTTTTGCATTGCAATGTGTTCTTTGGCGATAAAATAACCCCAAATTGCTGATATACCCCAACTGACAAATGCTACTACTCTACATACCATCGCCTGCGGGTTAATCGCACCTATAACACCTGCAGCAAGTAAGCCTAATACTGCTGTACGTTGATAAATACACATGATGCATGGCTCAAGACCCATATTGTATTGAAAAAACAATGCGGTGATTTCAAATGCTAAGGATATCACGGCTAATAATAGCCAAGGTGTTCTTTTAGTTGCTAATTCTGCTAACCAATTCATGTATGTTCCAGTTTAAAAATGTTTTCAAGATTATGCTTACACTGGGAAGGGGGTGCAAGTCTCTGCGATAAAATTAAACAAAAAGGAGCCTGTTGGCTCCTTTATTTAACTAATAGAATAAGGTGGATTAAACGCTTACTGCTTGTAATGATTCACTTTGATAACAGCCTAATACACGGGTGTACTGGGTGTGTTCTTTTAGCTCTTCGAGCGCTTGTTTAACATGTAAGTCATCAAGGTTCGCTTCAAGGTCGACATAAAACACTTCTTCCCATGGGTTACCAGGTACAGGGCGAGATTCAAGCTTTACTAGATTGATCTGATGGTGTTTGAAAATCATCAGTGCATCTGCCAAAGAACCGGCTTGTTGTTTTGTAGCCATAATTAAACTGGTTTTGGTCGGAATTTGCTTTGAAACTTGTAGCGGCTTACGTGCTACAACGATAAAGCGGCTATGATTTTCACTTTGATTAGCAAGACCTGACTTAACAACCTCTAGGCCAACATTTTTACCGGCTTGTGCTGAGCCAATTGCGGCACTGTTAGGTGTTTCAACAGCTGATTTTAAGGCGTGATAGGTTGAGTCGCAGGTTTCATGCTGAATATCTCCCAAACCTTGGATAAAGCGGCTGCATTGAGCAAAAGGCTGAGGATGAGCAAACACTTTGTTGATGTGAGAAAGCTCTGTGCCAGGCATCGCTAATAGGCAATGTTCAACACTGTGTGTCACTTCACCGACAATGGATACTTGCGCATGTTGTAATAAATCAAACACCTCATTAATACTGCCTGAGCTGGTATTTTCAATAGGCAATAAGCCAAAGTCTGCCTGACCACTTTCTACTTTACCTGTGATTTGATCAAAACTAGTACAGCCCATTTCAATTACTTTACCTGGGCGACGGCTAAAATATTTATGGCAAGCTAGTTGGCTATATGAGCCTTGTCCACCTAAGTATGCTACGCGGTGTGTTTCGCTCATTGCTTCAGGGTTGAGGTTCTTTTGCAACATGGCTTGCTGATTTAAAACTGAGTCTTCAAGAATAGTCTGAAAGACATTGTTTATGTAGTAGGCGTCTAGGCCAAGTGATTTACCATAGCTTATTAGCTTTTCGAGTAACGCTTGCTCACGTGCTTCATCTCGTATTGGTTTATTGTTAGCAATTTTATACTCAACAACGCTATGGCTTATTCGGCGTCTTTTGGCCAGTAAGACTAATAAATCTGAATCAATTTCATTGATATCGTGTCGTAATGCATTTAATACATCATTGCTCATGTTGGTTTCCTCATTCCAAAACAGTGCACAAACAAAAAAGCCTCCCAAGAGGGAGGCTTTAGCTATTCGGTGAATTTATCTCGCAAACAGTTAAGCCTCCTCTATCTAAAGAAGCTAAAAAACGAAAAACGTGTGCGAGAGATAATTTTATTCATTGCTTTAATGTAAAAACACTTGTACACAAAGTCAACTGCATATCGCAGTAATTTATAAATGAGTACACTGATTAGGAAAATTCATTAATCTTCATAAAAAATTTATAAATATAAAAATGAATCTGGTATATTTGTTTTTGCATAATAAATAATAACAATTATTAATAAGGTAGTCCTGTGGTGTATCGACGACCGCCATCACGGTTTGGTGTGAATTCATTAAGTATGAAATTGTCGCTGCTGATCTCTGCGATTTGTTTAATTGCGGGTATTTGTGCAGCGGCTTTAATGCTCAAATCCGAAGAGAAGCAACTCGTGTTTGAAGAGCATGATCTCTTAAAGCACTCAAGTGAACGCTTAACAAAGCAGTTTAATCATTTAATCAACACTAAAATTAATATTGCGGAACAGGCTAATTCCGTTGTTAGTAGCCAGTTGCTACAAAGCGACTCTCATTTGCAAAGTAATTTTAACTCAGAAATTAAATTTGCTGTAGACGGCAGTATTCGTAGCACTTCTGCTGATGGGTTATCAGCTGCATTTATACCACAAGAAAATTACTCACCGTTTTACAAACAATTAATTAATGATTCCGAGTCATTATGGAAAATTGTTTCACCTACCTTAATCCAAGACTTTTTCAATTTCTATCTGATCACAAAAGACAATTTTATTCGTATTGCGCCGCCTAACTGGGCGCTAAATGTTCCGGGCGATTTTAATTTTACGACTGGTAAAACCTTTAACTACGCTAAAGAAGCTACCAACCCAAGTCGTGAAGCTGTTTGGTCAAATGTTTATTACGATAATATATGGCACAAATGGGTTGTGAGTGTGCTCGTTCCTATTTATCGTGGAAATGAGTTTTTTGGTGTAACAGGAAGCGATATTGCACTTGAAACACTGCTTTCTCAATTACCGATTGGCGATCGCGAACAAAACCTATTTGTTTTTGATGCGAATGGTCAATTATTGGCGCACCCTGATTTAGATAAGAAAACATTAGAAAAGTACGGGCGTGAGGGGAAAAAATTAGCGACTCAAGATTTTGTGAATGCTGACTTGCAAAAGCTAGTCTCTGAAACCATTCGTCTTAGGTTGCCTGAGTCGGCAAATTCATTTGTACAAGATGGTGAAACTCATATTATCAATATCCGCAAAGTTGAACAGCTCGACTGGTATATTGGTATTTATAAAAAGCGTTCATCGGCATTATCTGCGTTAGAAGAGCTGAAAGTTAAATTTTTTGGCTTATTTATTTTGTACGCTATTTTAGTTGCACTGTTACTTCATCAAGCACTTTATCAATTAGTGTTACGCCGTATTCACTCTTTGGTTAATGCTGTGGTGAGCTTTGGTAAAGGGCAATTGCAAACAGAGTTTCCTAAAGAAAATAAAGATGAAATCGGTACCTTGAATGGTTCTTTCAGAGATATGGCCGTTGAGATCCGTAAATTGATAGATGGTTTAAATCAGCGTATCAGTGAAAAGGAAATTGCAGAAAAAGCGGCAAATCGATTATCTAAGGCTGTTGCATTCTCCGGAACGGGGGTGGTCATTACAGATGAAGAGTTTGAAGTAAAATACGTCAACCCAAAAATGGTTGAGATGACAGGCTTTGAAGAACGTCACTTTATAGGCTCTCCTTTACTGAGCATTATTTCACAAGAGATGGCAATATTAGTTGATGATATTGATATTGACCTGCGAAGCCGAAATTATTGGCGCGGTGATACCTTATTACAAGCAAATGATCGTCAATCTGTTTGGGTTTCTTTAAGTATTTCACCAATTCGTGAAGACAGTGGTGAGATAACCAGTTACGTGGCATCAGCTCAAGATATTTCTTTTGTAAAAGAAAGCCAACGTAAGATGGAGCAACTTGCTTATTTTGATACCTTAACGGGGCTTGCAAACCGTACTTTCTTTAGAATGCAATTGCGTAAGTCAATGGCCTTAGCAGAGCGTGGTCATTATGCCTTTGCTTTGTTCTATTTTGATTTAGATGAATTCAAGCGTATCAATGATACGTTAGGCCATGATGCAGGTGACCAATTACTGGTTGAAGTAGCCAATCGCTTGAAAAAACGTTTACGCACAGAAGATACCATAGCCCGTTTAGGTGGTGATGAGTTTGCGGTTTTACTTAGTGGTATTGAGCATCAAACTCATGCGACAGAAGTTGCTAATACCATTCAACGTACGCTTAATGAGCCAATTAAGTTAGGTAACAATGAAGTGATCATTAGTGCCAGTATTGGTATTACAATGGCACCATTTGATAGCCAAGAAGAAGACCAATTACTCAAACATGCTGATCTTGCAATGTATGAAGCAAAAGCAAAGGGACGAAACACCTATCACTTCTATAGCCAAGAATTAAATGCTGCTGCGAATGAACGATTATTCATTGAAAATGAGTTACGTACAGGTATTCGTGAAGGCCAATTCAGAGTGTACTACCAACCTCAAGTTGATTGTCGTAACAACCAAGTTGTTGGGTACGAAGCGCTGATACGTTGGTTCCATCCGGAAGAGGGAATGATCCCACCGACTAAATTTATTCCTATTGCTGAAGCAACTGGATTAATTGTTGAGTTAGGAGCCTGGATTTTAAAAGAAGCCTGTGAGTTTGCAGCTCGATTAGCAGATCAGAATTTAAAAAATAATATCTCGATTAACTTATCTGCTCGACAGTTTAAAGATGCCAACCTAGTATCGACGCTTGATAACATTATTAAGCAAACTGGTGTAGAGCCAAAGCGACTGCACTTAGAGCTCACAGAAAGTATGCTGATGGGGCATGTAGAAGCTGCTATCTTGCAACTACATCAACTGAAAGCGTTGGGCGTGTCGATTTCGATTGACGACTTTGGTACAGGCTATTCATCATTAAGTTATTTGAAGCGTTTCCCGGTTGATATTTTGAAAGTTGACCGCTCGTTTGTTAAAGATATTCCTGAGGATAGCAACGACATGGAAATCACGGCTGCAATTATCGCGATGGCGCAAAAGCTTAAACTAAACGTGGTTGCTGAAGGGGTTGAAACGATTGAGCAAATAGAATTTTTGCAAAATAACAATTGTTATATTGTGCAGGGCTTCTATTACAGTAAACCAGTCCCAGAAGATGAGTTACCAGCACTTTATGAGCACCTAAGCTCAATGAAGTCATAATGAGTGAGGGGGCTGACTAGCCCCCTGCAATTTTTACTTTAAATTTAAGCCCTTCGAGAATAGCTTTGAGTTTTTCTCTGTCGTCACCTTGCACCTCGATGATGCCTTCTTTAACGGCGCCACCTTGACCCATTTTACTTTTAATGGTTTTAGCCAGCTTTTTTAAGTCATGTTGCTCACTGTCAATACCAACAACTAGCATGACGCCTTTGCCTTTGCGGCCTTTTGTTTGACGCTCAATACGTAAAAAGCCATCTTTAAACGTTTTGCTTTGGGTTGGCTTTGTTTCTTTAGGTTGTTCAATACGGCCAGTCGCTGTTGAATAAACTAGATTATTGTCGCTCATAGTGGATCTCATTGTGAAAGCTTGCCCAAATAATAACAAATTTCATTCTAAGTGTTTTAATTTTTGGCTTATTTCTTTTAAGCAGTTATATTTAGATAATTCTGAGGAAGGAATTGTTTGTTAGGAGTTTATTATGAGTTTAACGTGCAGTACATCTGCAGATGGCGAAATTTTAACCGTTCAGATCAAAGGAAAGTTTGATTTTAATCTAGTGCAAACTTTTCGTCAGGCTTATGCTGACTTAAACGATAATATTAACAAGGTTGTTATTGACCTAAGAGAAACAGACTATATGGATAGCTCTGCACTAGGTATGCTGCTTAACATGAAAAAAAACCTTTCTGGTAAGGTCGACACAATTCAAATCAGTAACTGTCAGCCACAGCTAAAGAAAATTCTGCAAATTTCTCGTTTTGACAAAAAGTTTGATATTGATTGATGCTAAATATACTGGTTGTTGATGATTTAGAGTTAAATCGCCGTCTATTAACAGTGATGTTAGAGCAACAAGGTTATCGTGTTTTTACTGCCGATAATGGCTTGAATGCATTAAAGCTATTAGAAGAGAATAAAATCGACATCGTGTTACTTGATGTCATCATGCCAGTTATGGATGGCTTTGAAACTGCATCGATAATCAAAAAGCGCTTCAGCCAAGTTTACCTGCCAATTATTTTTATTACCTCATTAGAAGATGAGGCAAGTTTTGAGCGTTGTTTAGCTGTTGGGGGAGATGACTTCTTACAAAAACCATTTCAAGAAGTGATTCTAAACGCCAAGATAAAAGCACACAGCCGAATTAGAAACTTAAGCCAAAAAGCCCATGATCAGAATTTGCAACTTGAGTACCATCAAAATCAAGTTGAAAGAGAGCATGAGATTGTTGAGCATATCTTTAATAACGCATTAGAAAACCAGCAAGCATTTCCTGCTCATTTAGACTTCCATTTATCTCCTGCCGCCATGTTTAATGGTGATATGTTTCTTGTGGCACAAAGCCCTATTGGCAGTTTATATTGCATGTTAGGAGACTTTACAGGTCACGGCTTAGCTGCAGCGGTTGGTGCATTACCCGCTTCACGCGTGTTTTATACCATGGTAAGTAAAGGTATGTCGGTCAGTGATATTGCGGCTGAAATTAATACTGTACTGGGCAATTTACTGCCAGGCCATATGTTTTGTGCTGCGACTATTTTAGAGTTGAGTAAGTCTGGAAGAAGTGTTTCAGCATGGTTAGGTGGTTTACCTGACATTTATGTTATTAATGAAAAAGGCAACATAACCCGAACGCTAGAATCACAGCATATGGCGCTGGGTATTCTTGAGCCTGAAGAGTTTGAACGTGGTTTAATTCACATCGAAGTTGAGCCATCATCGCGAATCGTGATGGCAACAGATGGCATTATTGAAACAACTAACCTCAATGATGAGTACTTTGGTGAACAACGATTTAAAAAAGTATTAGCGTCAAAATCGTATATAAGTACGGAACAAATAATTGAGCGTGTTAATCGTTTTGCGCGTGGCAATCAACAACAAGATGACTTGAGCTTAGTGTTGTTAAATTGTTTGCCGGTTCCTTCACCAGAACAGACATATGAGCAATTTTCGCCTTTACCTTTTCATATCTCAATGAGTTTAAACGCAAAGCAAATTAAAAGTACCGACCCCGTTTTAGAAGTGATCGAACTGCTTAGCAAAATTGGTGGCTTAAATGATCATCGGGCTAATATATTTTTGATGTTATCTGAGGCTTATAATAATGCACTTGATCATGGTGTTCTTGGGCTTGACTCAGAGATAAAAAACCAAGAAGACGGTTTTTTAATCTATTATCAACAGCGAGAAGAAGCTCTGGCTTCGTTAAGCGAAGCATTAATCATTATAGATATTCAATATAGTCCCGAAACATTAGAATTAGACTTTACGATTTGTGACTCAGGGAATGGATTTTCAAAAACAGGGCAGAGTCAGCAAAACCTAGTTAGAGAACATGGTCGAGGTCTATGTTTACTTTCTGAGATAGCTTCTAAAGTCTCATTTAATAGCGCTGGCAACCAAGTCGAAATTAATTATAAATTAACTGCAAGCAAAGCTAGCTCGCACTAAAATCGCATGTTATCATTTCGGCATTATAGATGTTTGGATGGCTAAATGATTTCTACTTACTTATCTGTTGCCCAACTAGATTTACCTGAAAACCTTGTTGCGGAGCAATTATCAAACCTTGAGCAATATCTTGCAGAGTCAGCATTACCTTCAGTGCGCTGGCAGTACCAAATCCCTGAGCTAGGCGAGGGTGGTGCGTGTAGCTTATTTGGTTATTTGCAAGATGAACCATTCAAATTAAACGACTATGTTGCAGACAATGCTGTAAACACTGAAAAGCTGGCTAAGCTTCAACAAATCATCGATTTTGTCGTAGCCCAGACGCAAGTAGATTGGTTTGGTATTTATCAAGCAACAAATACAGACGAAGGCTCACAGTTATTGAAGCTGGTTTACCATGGCGCGCCAAGTCGTCCGTTATTTCCTCTAACAGACGCATTCGCTAAGGGTAGCAATAATGTACAGGTTGCACTATCTAAGCAAGGGCGTGTGATCAATAACGTTGCTGATTACCTTGCTCAAGGTGGTGAGTACTATACTTGCGATCCTAAAGTGAAAGCAGAGACCTGTTTACCATTACTTTCAGACAAAAACGAATGCTTAGGTATTATAGATGCAGAAGCATTTAATACTGATTTCTTTGATCAACAAACCCTTGCATTACTTGTGGCGTGTTGTATTAAAATTCCTCAACTCTTGGTCTAATTTAACTAGTAATTAGGCTGGGTTTTTATGTTAAGCTAGTGGCAACGCTAACCCCTATAAAAAGAGATAGTCAATGTTCTCAGAATTAAAACCATTACCAACAGATCCTATTCTTGGCCTAATGGCGGCCTTTAAACAAGATACAAACCCGAAGAAAATCGATTTGGGTGTAGGTGTTTATAAGGATGAGCAAGGCAATACGCCTGTATTAAAAGCGGTTAAAAAAGCGGAAGCGTTTCGTTTAGAAAACGAAACCAGTAAATCGTACATTGGCTTGGCGGGTAACTTAGATTACTGCCAAAAAATGGAAAACTTATTACTGGGTGAGCATCCTGCGTTATTAGCAAACCGTGTTCGCACTGCACAAGCACCAGGTGGTACAGGTGCACTTCGTGTTGCAGCTGAATTCATCAAGCGTTGCAATAAAGATGCAACGGTATGGGTTACTACGCCAACGTGGGCAAACCACATCAGCTTATTCGAAGCGGCAGGCTTAACAGTAAAAGAGTACCCTTACTACGATTACGAAAATAAAGACCTATTGTTTGATGACATGATAAACACCCTAAAGCAAGTGCCTAAAGGTGATGTTGTGTTATTCCACGCATGTTGTCACAACCCAAGCGGTATGGATTTAAATGCTGAGCAATGGAGCACAGTTGCTGATCTTGCTGTTGAAGTTGGTTTCACGCCACTTGTTGATATTGCTTACCAAGGTTTTGGTTCAAGCCTTGAAGAAGACGCTGCTGGTCTTCGTAAACTAGCTGCAGCGGTAGATGAGCTAATCATCTGTTCTTCATGTTCGAAAAACTTCGGTCTATACCGCGAGCGTATCGGTGCGTGTTCAATTATTGCAAAAGATGCTGCAACTGCTGATATCTCTAACTCTGTATTATTAAGCGTTGTACGTAGTATTTATTCAATGCCGCCTGCACACGGTGCTGATATTGTTAGCACGATTTTAGGCAGCACTGAGCTTACGCAAATGTGGCACGATGAGCTTGATGAAATGCGTAACCGTATTAATGGTTTACGTACTTTAATCAAAGAAAGCTTAGCAGCGAAAGGGATTGAACAAGATTTCTCATTTATTGACCGTCAAAATGGTATGTTCTCATTCCTAGGTATTAATAAAGAGCAAATCGAACGCTTACAAAAAGAGTACTCAATCTACATTGTTGGTTCTAGCCGTGTAAACGTTGCTGGTATCAGTGATGCAAACATTGATTACTTTGCTAATGCAGTAGCAGACGTTTGTAAATAATCGGCTCTATAGCGATAAAAAACCGCAGTCACTGCGGTTTTTTTGTATCTAAATTTTATTTGCGGACAGGGCTAATGTAACCAGCGTATCGCATCATTTAGCATTGCATTATAGCTATCAAGCGGTGCATCAAGGCTGGCTATCAGTATCGTGTCAGCTTGTTTACCGCGGTTTATATGCCCAGCAAAACGTTCATCACTGAAATCTTCTGAGCCAGTACCAAAAGGCTGTTCGTCAGCAGGGACGATAAAGACAGTCATTGGGCCAAAGTCAGATTCAAATACCAAGTGCAGTCCTTTTTTCCCCTGAAAATTACAAAACATTAAATAAGTAACTTTACCGGGTAGCTCATCTAAATGTCCGCCAATTGTGGCAAACTTTTCGTTCACATAGGCAAGGTCAATTGGCTCATGTTTATCAAGCGAGTCAATTTCATGATACAAATGAGTAAAAGCATGCTCACCAACACTGTATAACGTATGCTGTTTGTTAGTAACGAAGAACACACTAATTGCCACTAAAAACGACGCTGCAGCCGCTAAATAAAGGCGATTAAAGGCAAAGCGCGACTTAGCCTCAATAATAGTGTCTAACGGCTGCTCAGAGAGCTGTTCTTCTGCTGCATAAGTATTATCAATAATTCGCTTTGCTAGATTTTCAGGCACGGGTACGTTGAGTGCTTTACTTAGCTCATCATCTAAGGCACGTACATCATCGATAAACGCCTGTTTATCTTCGTCCTGCTCGGCAAACGCGTCAAGCTCCTTATCAGTCGTGCTTGGCTCGGCGAGGATGCGGCGGCGAAACTCGAGTTCATCCATTAATTTGATGCTCCTCTAAGTTGATCATCATCACTGCTTAAAGCCTCTTTAAGCTGGTTTCTGGCACGGAAAAGACGTGTCATTACCGTGTTTTTATTTAAATCGAGTATCTCGGCAATTTCATCACCCGAACACCCCATTACTACTTGTAACAGCAGTGGCTCGCGATACTCTTCTGATAACTTTCCAATTTGTCGTTGAATCACTGTTTGTTCCATTTCAGCATCAAGCGTCGTGCTTTTTTCATCTACAAGTGTGTCATTTTCAACATCGGCGTAATCAAATTGTTTACGTTCGAATCGCCGAGCATTTTCTCGTCGTAATATAGTGAGTAACCAAGGTTTAGCTGCTTGCTGATCTTGCAGTGAATCCAAGGCACGCCAAGCCCTCAGGAAGGTTTCCTGCACTAAGTCTTCTGCAATACTCTGATCACGACATAACCAATATGCAAAGCGAAAAAGCTCACTGTGGTAGATATGAACCAGTGCTTCATATCGCTTTTGTTTTTCTGTCATAGTAAATAAGACCCGCCCACCAGAAAAAAACTTTCTGAATTTATATTATTTTTACATAAAAAACGGCTAATTGTAGATTAGCCGTTTAAATTCAACGTATTAATATTAATCGTATAGATTCTTTAATACATCTTCTTGGTTTGTCGACTTAACGTGCTTAGTGGCTTGGCTAAGCAAAGCCACAATCTTTGCTAAATCAGGATGCTCGTCTGCTGAACTATAGAGTTTAGCGCGTAATTTAGCAATTTCCTCATTGAGGGCTTGATTGTTAAGTGTTGCTTGCAGGTGCTCAATTGGTCGTGTTGTGTGACCGGTTTGCTGTTTAGCGTAGGCCATTAACGTGCTGTAGAAGAGAGCATTGTTGCGTTGTTTAGCGACCTTCTTAAGCTCATCAAGTGATGTTGAAGAAGCAGCTACTGATTGTGGTGCGACTTCACGTACTGTTGGGCGTTTTTTAATATACAGAACCAAAGTGACTAACCACAGGCCATAGCCTACAGCTGCAACAATTACGAGCCAAGCTGGTGTGCTGACTTGAGTGACAGTTTGCACAGCCGGTGGTATATCTGTCACAGCGGCAGAGTTGTCAGTTTGGGGCTGTGTAAGCGTCGCTGGTGGCGGGGTTAATGGGTTAGTACTTGGTATCACCGTAATTGTGCGTGCAGGAAGCGTGGCATAACTGATACGGTTTATTTTAGTATTAAACCAAGGCAATTTTATTTCAGGTAAAGTGTATGTTCCTGGTGTTTGAGGTAATAACGCATAAGACGCTGTTTGCTGAGAAATAACGCGACCATCACGCACTAAGTGGTTATTCTCTTTTTGATCAGGGTAACTTCTAAAACCTTGTACTTGTGGCATCTCGATATCAGGCAGCTGTTCTTTGGTGACACCAAGCGCGGTGAGTTTGATTGTACGTGTAATTGGCGTACCTACCTCTACCGTGTCATCTTTTGGTTGCCATTGCTCATCAAGGTTGACTAATTCACTTGGCAGCCAAGCACCTGTGTAGTTATCAGGAATTGGTTTTATGTCTACATCAACATTTTCACCCATAGCTGAAATTGCCATTTGGCGATAGTTTTGACGGATACGGCCATTAAAGACAGGGGCTGTAATGGTATTAATGCCGCTTTTTTGTGGTTGCACTAGGTATTCGCGAGTGATCACCAAATAACGCTTTCCATCAATCAGCTCATAGCTTTCTGATTGTTTATTGATGGCGGTTAATTCGGCATTTTCCATTTCTGGTGTCGTAAGGTTGCCATCAAGTAGCTCTTTATTGTTGTCTATGTATAGCTTAACTGTATAAACACCAGCTTCTTGCACATACAAACTTTGCGGTTTAATACTGGTTTTGATAAATGCATCTTGGCTTTGTTCAGAGTTTTGACTCCGTTTGCTAACCGTTAACTCAATTGGCTGCGAAGTTGCACCTGCGACGGTAAATGCTGGGATTGTGTAAGTCCCTTCTTTGCGAGTCATTAATTTTACAGACCAACTCGTTTGCTTACTGATTTCACCATTAATAATGTTGGTGCGGGTACTAACGCTCGTTGGTCCAACAACAAAGTCTTTTAATAGTACAGAGGTATCAGGTTGCTCGCTGTTGATGGTGTCGTCAGCGGTAATAGTTAATATGAAAAACTCACCTGCAAGGACTGGGTTTTTATCAACACTTGCCTGTAGTTGGGTGGCAGCCCAAAGCGGCGCTGCCGCGATTAGCAATAAACAACATAATAATCGCATTACCATGATTTTTCGGCTCCTCGTGGACGACGTTGATAGTTTCGTTTTTGTGCTTCTAATTGCATTTTATTTCTTAATAAGATCGCAGGATCATCAGGGACTTTACGAAGTAACTGATTAAGCTGTTGTGCTTTTTCTTTCTCTTCATTAGTCAGTTCAGCTGCTTGTGCCTGCATAGCTTGTTGCTCTGCTTGCTGTTTAGCTTGTTCATCGCTTTGCGATGGCTCTGGCTTTGCATCTTGTTGCTCGGGGGACTGCTCTGGCTTTTGTTCACCTGATTGTGGTGACTGTTGTGCTTCAGATTCCATTTCAGGTTTGTTTTGCTGGCCACTTTCAGACTCGCTTTGCTCACCTTTTTGATCTGATTGTTCACCTTGCTCAGAGGGTTGTTGCCCCTCTTGCTGCTCACTTTGCTCAGAGTTTTCACCTTGCTGGGAATTCTCTCCCTGTTGCTTTTGCTGGTTATCTTGCTGGCCATCGCTGTTTTGTTGATCATTGTTTTGCTGTTGATCTTGTTGCTGCTGTTGTTGCTCTTGCTGCTGCAATAACTGTTCAACGAGGGCTTGGTTTTCTTTTGCTTCAGTAAAATCATTTTTAAGTTGCTGGGCTTGTTTATAAGCCTCTATGGCTTGCTCTAGCTCACCAGCCTTGGCAAGAGCATTACCATAGTTATACAAACCAGTAGCTGACTTATCTTCGCTAAAGGCGTCCATGGCCGCTTGGTAATTACCTTGCTGATAAAGGGCTGCGCCTTTTAGTTGCGCGTTTTCTGCTTGTGCGGCTTGTTCAAATTGATTCTGCTGATAGGCATCAAGGGCGCGTTGGTCTTGGTTTTTAAACACCTCTGGTAACTCAGCGGCGTAAACCTGTTGCTGAGGCAGTAGCATAACAAACAAAACCCCAAGCACTAGGCTGCTTCGGCGAATCAAAAAAAGTGCTAACGGTAGTAAAATAATCAGGCCATAAATACCCGCATCAACACGCCATAAAGCTTGGCTTTGTTTTTCATCTTTAAGCACTTCAGCATTGGCACTAGGTGCGAATGTTTTAATATCTTGATTACTGGTTTGATAAAGCGCAAATTTGCCACCACTATTACGTGCAAGTGCATTTAAGCGACTCACATTTAATTTTGGAATAACAATTTGTCCTTGCATGTCTTTCAAAAAACCACCTTCAGGAAGCTTGATTGGCGCACCTTGCTCAGTGCCTACACCATAAATATTTAAGCGATAATCCGATTCACTTGTAAAGCGAGCAATATCTTCTTGGTCAAGTTGGTCAACACCATCCGTTACTAAAATAATATCGCCTTCAAGGTAACCCGCTTGTTTAAGTAGCTCATTTGCTTTTTCTAAACCATCAATCACATTTGAGCCTTTGCTTGGCATGATATCAGGGCTTAGGCTTGGGATAAGATTAGCCAACGTGCTGGCGTCATTGGTTAGCGGCGAAATAGTAAATGCAGAGCCTGCATAAGCAACCAATGCTGTATCACCTTCTTTGAAAAGCTCAATCATATCAAGTGCTTTAAAGCGAGCTTGAACTAAGCGGCTTGGCGCAATGTCGGTACTGAACATAGAGTACGACATATCCATCACAATGACTCGAGCGTTTTTTGCTTGAAACACTGGCACTTGTTTTTTCTCAAAGCTTGGGCCTGCAGAAAACACAATAGCTAATAAGGTAAACAGCGCAACTAACCAAAGTGGTTGGCTTTGTTTTTTGTGGTTGTCGCTCATTACAAACTGTGCCAAATGGGGGGCTATTAAATCAGCTGGGGCGCTCTTTTTATTGCGCACTAACAACACACTAAAAATAATCAATGCTGGGATTAATAACCAAAGTAGGGCAGGGCGAATAAATTCAAAATCCATACTAGCTCTCCTGCTTAAATTGGCGGATAAAACTGACTAGCATTGCTAAGCTTATTAAGCCAAGCGCTATAAGCAGTGGAATATAAAACAAAGAAATTTGCGGGCGGAACGTTTGCTCATCGCTACTAATAGGCTCAAGTTTATCAAGCTCTTGATAAATTTGTTGTAAACCAGCCACATCTTTTGCTCTAAAGTATAAGCCGCCGGTTTGCTCTGCAATACGCTTTAATAAGCTTTCATCAAGGTTACCACCATTCATGCCACCCATATTAAATAGGCTAAAACCACGTGGGTTATCTGAGCCAACGCCAATGGTATATACTTTGATACCTTCTTCGCGGGCTAACAGTAGCGCATCTTCTGGATCGAGGTTACCAGCGGTGTTTTGTCCATCAGTTAATAGCACAACAATACGATTACTTTCATCTTTGTTGGCAAAGCGTTTTACCGATAAACCTAATGCATCACCGATGGCTGTTGCTCGGCCAACTAGGCCAATTTGTGCTTCGCTTAGCATTTGGCTCACAGTTTTAACATCACGTGTAAGTGGCGTTTGTAAAAATGCCGTATCGCCAAATAAAATAAGACCAAGGCGGTCACCCTGACGCTGCTCAATAAAGTCACTTAATACAGCTTTTACCATGGTTAGCCTATCGACATATTGATTCTGATAGGCCATATCTTGCTCGGTCATTGAGCCAGATAAATCCACTGCAAGCATAATGTCGCGGCCTTCATTAGGCAGTGTGATAGGCTCATCAAGCCAAGTTGGGTTTGCTATTGCAACAACCAGTGAACCCCATACTGCCCATTCGAGTAATGAAACTTTACGGCTATGTTGCTGCACTGTTTGATTATTCAAGCCAAGCTTAGCAAAGCCTGGGATACGTAAACGTAACTGCCCTTGCTGCTTTAGCGGCATAAAGCGGCTTAATAACCAAGGAAGTGGTAAAAGTACAAAACACCATGGCCAACTAAACTCAAACATTGATTGGCTCCTTGAGTTTAAAGTTGTGGATGGCGCTGCGTAATTTAGCCCCAAGCTCGGCATTATTCGTTTGCTGTTGATAAAGTGGCATTAGTTCATCGTAACTAAAGTTGTCGCCACTAAGCTTAGACAAGCTTTCTGACCACTTTGCTAAAGGCTGAGAGGCAAGCTGGTTGTTGTAATAATGACGAGTTAAACGTTTTAAAATAATGTGTAGCTGTTGTGCGTCATCATCAGCCACTGTTTTACTTAATTTAATGGCTTGTTTTTTGGCTTTTTTAAACTGCTGGTTTTTATATAAAAGCACTAAGCCGACAATTAATAACGAACCAACTAAGGCGATGATAAGCCACCAAATTGGAGCAAGTGGCCACCATGCAACCTCGGTTGGTGCAATGACATCATGTAAGCCATCTAGCGGATTTTTTTGCATTGTTACTTTCTCACTAATTGCAGCTCAAGTGGGGTGGCTGCACTGAATGAAATTAAACTAAGCCCAGATTTTTGTAAGCGTTTTAATCTATTAGAAAACGACTCTTCAGCAGACTTAGCAAAACGCTCGCGAAATTGCTTATCCATTAACGGTAAAGCCAGCTCTTGACCATTAGCCGACACGGTCACAGTTTGCTTAAAAGCCGGTAACTGATGCTCGAATGGGTCGCTAATATGGCAGCCAATTAACTCACAGTGTCTGCTTAGCATCTCAAGCTGTTTGAAGCTTGCTTCATCAAGGGCACTGAAATCAGAGACGATATAAACCAAGCTTCCTGGTTTTGCTAAATGATTAAGGCGTTTAAGGTTTTCGCTAAATAAGCTGGTGGTTGTTTTATCTATATTAGTCAGTGCTTGGCTGTGAATATCACATAAATTGTGACAAAGCTTTAGCACTGCTTTTTCGCGCGATGTAGGCTTTAATTCGTGATGGCTATGCTGATTAAACACCAGACCACCAATCCGATCACCGCGTTGACATGCTGACCATGCAACTAATGCGCTAATGTGCGCTGCTTGCACTGACTTTAATAATAACTTTGAGCCGAACAGCATTGAGTTTGAAAAGTCAGTAAATACGAAAACAGGGCGTTCTTTTTCTTCTTGAAACAGCTTAGTGTGGGTTTCGCCAGTACGTGCGGTAACACGCCAGTCGATAGAGCGTATGTCATCACCGGCTTGGTAATGCCGTACCTCGGCAAACTCCATACCGCGACCTTTATGAGGCGCAAGGTATTGCCCAGCTAAACTGTTTTTGATTTTTACTTTGGGCGCAAGTTCTAGCAAGCGAGCTTTGGCTTTGTAATACATCAACTCTTTGAGTGATAAGTTTACGCCTTGACTATGGCTTGCCGCTAACCACGCCGCTGTATCAAATTGGCTCGACATAGCTTATGGTACTGCCACCAATTCTAAAATACGGCTGATCACATCGTCTTTACTAATGCCATCGGCCTGCGCTTCGTAGCTCAATATAATACGATGACGCAACACATTGTGAAGCACAGCTTGGATATCATCAGGGGCTACAAAATCACGACCTTCAAGCCAAGCATGAGCACGCGCACACTTATCAAGGGCAATCGTTGCACGTGGGCTTGCACCATATTCAATCCAGCGGCCAAGTTGCTCATCAAGTTCAGACGCTTCACGGGTGGCAACAATTAATTGTACTAGGTACTTCTCTAGTGGTTCAGCTAAGTACAAACCCAAAATGGCTTTACGGGCAGCAAAAAGCTCACTTTGACTAATTTGTTGCGTCGTTGCTTGTTTATCAGAGATGGCCTCGCCACGGGTTAAGCGTAGGATATCTAATTCGTGTTCAGCACCCGGGTAATCAATGCTTAAATGCAGTAAAAAGCGGTCAAGCTGAGCTTCTGGCAGTGGGTAAGTGCCTTCTTGCTCAAGCGGATTCTGCGTTGCCATAACCATAAATAGGTCAGACAGTGGATAGGTGTTTTTACCAACAGTTACTTGGCGTTCGGCCATTGCTTCAAGAAGTGCTGATTGTACTTTAGCTGGAGCACGGTTAATTTCGTCAGCCAATATTAGGTTATGAAATAACGGGCCTTTTTCAAATACGAACTCACTGGTTTGCTGACGATAAATATCGGTACCGGTGACATCCGCAGGTAGTAAGTCAGGGGTAAATTGAACTCGTTGGAAGCTGCCTTCAACGCCTTTTGCTAATGCATTTACAGCACGGGTTTTTGCAAGACCCGGAGGGCCCTCAACTAATAAGTGGCCATCAGCCAAAATTGCGATTAACAGTGCTTGAGTTAATTGGGGTTGGCCGATAATTTGCGTGTCTAAGTATGTTTTTAATTGTGAAAATGCGTTAACTGCCATAATAAAAAGACTGTCCTAAAAGCGTGAGTCAAAAATTGTTTTTTATACCGCACAAACGTGAAACGTTCAGTGCTTATCAATCGTGTTTACGCTACCGTGAATGGGGCGCTATCAACAAGTTATAAGGATTCAAAAGTTATAACACAAGTGTTAGACAGAAAATCCTCAAATAGTTCGTTATTTTTTAAGGAATTTTATCCTAGCCTATAAAAATTTTAGCCTACCATATAAATACAGTGTTTTTTTGTAAATCGGTCGAAAAAAGCCTATGGTTGAAAACTTACTATTGGCATTCGTACACGGGTTGTTTTAGAATCAGGAAAAACAAACAGGTCAGACCTGTCAGCGGGAGAGCATAAATGTCTGAGCAAAATATACTTAAAACAGCAAAAGGCGATCGTATCGCAATCGTTAGCGGCCTACGAACGCCGTTTGCAAAGCAAGCCACAGCATTCCACCATGTACCAGCCCTTGATATGGGTAAGTTAGTTGTCAACGAAATGCTTGAGCGACTAAATTTCGATAAATCTGAAATCGACCAACTGGTATTTGGTCAAGTAGTACAAATGCCAGAAGCGCCAAATATTGCCCGTGAAATCGTATTAGGTACGGGTATGCCTGTATCTGTTGATGCTTATTCTGTATCGCGTGCGTGTGCGACAAGTTTCCAAGCCATTGCTAACGTGGCTGAGTCAATTATGGCAGGCTCAGTGCAAGTTGGTATCGCGGGCGGTGCTGACTCATCATCTGTATTACCTATTGGTGTTAGCAAAAAATTAGCGGGTAGCCTTGTTGATTTAAACAAAGCACGCACTTTTGGTCAGCGATTAAAGATTTTCTCAAAACTGCGTCTTAAAGACTTACTGCCTGTACCGCCAGCTGTCGCTGAGTACTCTACTGGCTTATCTATGGGTCAAACAGCTGAGCAAATGGCGAAAACGCATAACATTAGTCGCGAAGATCAAGATGCTTTAGCACACCGTTCTCACACTCTTGCAAGCCAAGCGTGGGCTGATGGTAAACTGAAAGACGAAGTGATGACTGCCCATGTTGCACCTTATAAGAGCTTTATTGAGCAAGACAATAACATCCGTCATAACTCAACAGTTGAAGGCTACGCCAAATTAAAGCCTGTATTTGACCGTCATCACGGCTCAGTTACCGCAGCTAACGCTACACCATTAACAGATGGTGCAGCAGCGGTATTAATGATGAGTGAGAGCAAAGCTAAAGCATTGGGTTACAACATTTTAGGTTATGTACGCAGTTTTGCTTTCTCTGCAATTGGTGTACATGAAGACATGCTAATGGGTCCGGCGCACTCAACGCCAATTGCCTTAGATAGAGCTGGTATCACATTAGCTGATTTAGATTTAATCGAAATGCACGAAGCATTTGCAGCGCAAACACTTGCCAACATGAAGATGTTTGCGTCAGATAAATTTGCACAAGAAAAGCTAGGTCGTAGTAAAGCGATCGGCGAAATTAACATGGACAAGTTCAATGTATTAGGTGGCTCTCTTGCATACGGCCACCCATTTGCGGCAACAGGCGCGCGCCTGATCACGCAAAGCTTACATGAACTTAATCGTCGCGGTGGCGGCTTAGCGCTTACGACTGCGTGTGCAGCGGGTGGCTTAGGCGCAGCCTTTGTATTGGAGAGTGCGTAATGACAGATTCAGTATTTAGTTTATCAGTGGCTGATGACGGCGTAGCCGTTGTAACTATTGATGTGCCGGGTGAAAAAATGAACACCCTTCGAAGTAGTTTTGCAGAAGATTTAAAAACCTTACTTAAAGACGCACAAGAAAAAGCGGTAAAAGGCATGGTATTTATCAGTGGTAAAAGCGATAACTTTATCGCTGGTGCTGATATTAAAATGCTTGATAGCGCCAATAGCCGTGAAGATGCATTAGCGTTAAGCGAAATGTGCCAGCAAGCATTTTTCGATATGAAAAAGCTGCCTTTCCCAACGGTTAGTGCCATACACGGTGCAGCATTAGGTGGTGGTTTAGAGTTTGCTTTAGCTTGTGATTATCGCGTGTGTTCAGACAGCGATATCACTAAGCTTGGTTTACCTGAAGTACAGTTAGGCTTATTACCAGGGGGTGGCGGTACACAACGTTTACCTAAATTAGTTGGTTTGCAAAAAGCACTTGAGTGGATGCTTACAGGTAAACAAGTGCGTGCAAAGCAAGCGAAGAAAACAGGCTTAGTAAATGATTGTGTCCCGCACAGTGTATTACTAGATGTTGCTAAAGAGTTTGCACTCAAAGGGAAGGCTAAGGTTACTAAACCTAAGCTAGACCGATTAAGCCAACTACTTGAGTCAAACCCATTTGGTCGTAATATTATTTTCAAAAAAGCACAAGAAAATGTGCTGAAGAAAACAGGCGGTCACTACCCAGCTCCTTTAGCGATTATTAAAGCGGTTCGTGCAAGTGTTGAGCTTGATCAGTTAAAAGCATACAAAACTGAAGCTGAAGGTTTTGCCACGCTAGTTATGAGCGATGAGTCAAAAGCATTGCGCGGTATTTTCTTTGCAACCACAGAAATGAAAAAAGAGTGGCGCAATGATGACGCACCAGCAATCGCTAAAGCAGCAGTATTAGGCGGCGGCCTAATGGGCGCGGGTATTGCTCATGTTAGTGCCGTAAAAGCCGGTGTTCCAGTGCGCATTAAAGATGTGGCTGAAAAGGGCATTAGCAATGCAATGAACTACAGCTATAAAATTTTAGATAAAAAGCAAAAGCGTCGTATTTTATCTAAAGCAGAACTACAACAAACCATGAACCGCATTACCGGTACCACCGATTACAGCGGCTTTAAACACATTGATATTGTTATTGAAGCAGTGTTCGAAGATCTTGCTTTAAAGCAAGGTATGGTGGCTGATGTAGAACGTGAGTGCCAAGACAACACGATTTTTGCAAGTAATACCTCGTCATTACCGATTGCGCAAATCGCTGCTGATGCAGCACGTCCAGAAAATGTAATTGGTCTGCATTACTTCTCACCTGTTGAGAAAATGCCACTTGTTGAGATTATTCCACACGCTGGTACATCTGAAGAAACTATCGCACGCGTGGTTAACTTTGCCCGTAAGCAAGGTAAAACTCCAATTGTGGTTAAAGATATGGCTGGCTTCTATGTAAACCGTATCTTAGCGCCTTATGTAAATGAAGCGGCTAATTTACTGCTAGCAGGTGAGCCAATTGAAAAGATTGACCAAGCATTGGTTGAGTTTGGTTTCCCGGTAGGGCCTTTAGCGCTTCTTGATGAAGTAGGGATTGATATCGGTTCTAAAATTGCGCCAATCCTTGAAAAAGAATTGGGCGAGCGCTTTAAAGCACCTGACGCCTTTAATCGCTTAATCGATTCTAAGCGCTTAGGTCGTAAGACTGGCCGTGGTTTTTATCTTTACGACAAGAAAGATAAAAAAGTGGATGAGTCAGTATACGAGCTACTGGGTGTTACGCCATCACCTCGTTTAAACAAGAGCGAAATTGCTAAACGTTGTGTTGCGCAAATGCTGAACGAAGCGGTGCGCTGTTTAGATGATGGCATTATTGCAAGCCCGCGTGACGGTGATATTGGTGCTATTTTTGGTATCGGTTTCCCACCATTCTTAGGCGGTCCATTTAGCTATATGGATAAACTGGGTGCCGCACAAGTGAGCTCAGAAATGGCGACTTTTGCTAACTACAATCCAATTTTCACACCTTGCGATACGTTAAAAGCAATGGCTGAAAAGGGTAGTCGTTTTTACCAAGCAGAAAGCGAAGAGCCGGCAGTTGAAGAAGCTGCGCCTGTCGATCCGGTTGAAGTAACCAAAGAAGTGGTCGAAGACGAGCAAGCGTCAGAAGAAGCTGATACTGAAACAACTAAAAGCTAGTATTTTAATTAATTAGCTAATTTAAAAGCCCTGCTCACGTTGAGCGGGGCTTTTTGCTTCGATATTGGCCATAAGTGGTATTTAACTCGCCATGTCGGTTTGTTATAACTAGGTTTATTTACTAATTGATTAATCACCATGACTCTCACCACTGAGCGATTAACATTACGGCTGTTAAATGCCGATGACTGGCCATTGTTTTATACTTTGCATAATGATGCCCAAGTAATAGCGAAATGCTTTGATAAGCCATCAGAAGCGCAGCTACGCGCTAAGTTTAATGAACGTTTAAAGCCTTGGCAGCCAAATTCGAATTCACCACTGTGTTTAGTGATTGTTGAAACCAGCACAGGAAAAGAAGTTGGCGTGACTGGATTTACCTCATCAACAGTCCCTGAGATACAAGAAGTTGGTTATTTGCTATTGCCTAACTTTCATGGTCGAGGCTATGCCACTGAGTCTTTGCAAGCGGTGCTCGATTATGCCACATCAGAACATGCTGTACGTGAATTTAAAGCGGTTGTTACCGAAGGTAATATCGGTTCAGAAAAAGTACTTGAGAAGTGTGGCTTTCAGCTGATTGAAAAGCAACCTGACGCCTATGCAATTGGTGGTATTTTGTATGCCGATCATCATTATCATTTAAGCTGCACTGATCACAGAGTGTGATCAGTGCAAAACTTTTACAGATGAAGCTCAATCGCTTTTCTGTCTTTTTCTGGCATATTCGCAACCACTAAATTAAACGAATTATCGATCATTCGTTCAATTTCTCCTTGTGGTACGGTGCCATCTAAAATAACCGTATTCCATAAACGTTTGTTCATATGATAACCCGGGATCACAGACGGGAAAATATCACGTAATGCTTGAGCCTCATCAGGGTCGCACTTTAGATTAAGCCACCATACAAGGTTGCCTTCATCATCTGTTTGACCTTCTTTGCCCTCTGCGAGGGTAGCAAACATTTTATGATTAACTTTATAAACATCGACATCTTGGCCAAATGGTTGTGTGATCATCACCAATGGCTTGTTCATTAAATATTCGTGTACTGCGTGTTGATTCATGATCCAATCCTTGAAGTCATTTTTCGTAGTTATAAACATAGCAGCTTTTTCGTAGTTTGGAGACAACTATTGCCATAATTTGCTGAAAAATAGGATAAATCACAGATGTGATTTAAAACTATAAATTTTTATTGAACAAACGCTATTACGTGGTAAATTCCTGTCATCAAAAAACGATAGGAATACACCCATGCCTAAGGCAAGTGAAGTTAAAAAAGGCGCCGCTATTGAGCATAACGGCCGTGTTTTAGTAGTTAAAGATATTCAACGTTCTGTACCGCAAGGTCGTGCAGGTGGTAGCTTATACCGCATGCGTTTATACGATGTAGTAACAGGCGGTAAAGTGGATGAAACATTCAAAGACAGCGACATGCTAAAGCTAGCTGACTTAACTCGCCGTGAAGCAATGTTCTCTTACATTGACGGTGAAGAGTATGTTTTCATGGATAATGAAGATTACACGCCATATAACTTAAACAAAGAAGCGATTAGCGAAGAAATTTTATTCGTTAATGAAGAAACTCAGGGTCTTCACGTAATTGTAATTGATGGTGCTCCGGTTGGTCTAGACTTACCATCAAGCGTTGAACTTGTTGTTGAAGAAACAGACCCTTCAATTAAAGGTGCTTCTGCTAGTGCGCGTTCAAAGCCTGCACGTTTAACTACGGGTTTAACGATTCAAGTTCCTGAGCATATTTCTACAGGCGACCGAATTCGTATCAACACCGTTGAGCATAAATTTATGGGCCGTGCTGAGAAATAATGGCACTCACTGATAGAAACCGGCTAGTTGCCGGTTTTTTTGTGTCAAAAAATAGTATTTCAGTGTTTTATTAAGCGACAGAATAAAAGTTTGCTCCTACAAAGGCATTGAAAAAGGGACAGAAAAGCCGCATCATTAAGGGCTTACGAAAACAATAATAATGCTAGTTGTCGATTAATGTTAAACCACGGATTGGAAAACAGAGAATATATAAAACTTCCCGAAGGCGTTGATATCGCCATAACTCCTGCTGGCGTTGTTGCCCGAAGCTACGCTTACCTTATTGATTTTATTATCCGAGGCCTTGTTTTAATTGCTGTGAGCAGCGTTTTGGCATTTTTAGGCGATGCAGGGCAAGGGCTTATTTTAATTGCTTACTTTGTAATTTCTTGGGGGTACAACATTCTTTATGAAATGGAGAATGGCCAAACACCCGGTAAAAAAAGACTTAAAATTCGTGTTGTGCAAGATAATGGCTTACCCGCGAGCTTTTCGCAAATAGTGGTGCGCAACTTATTACGCCCCGCAGATATGTTACCGATAGGCTATTTCTTGGGTCTTGTGGTTATGTTGTTTAACAACCGTTTCAAGCGAATTGGTGATTGGGCTGCTGGTACTATGGTTATTTATGAAGACGAGTTAGAAGCGCGACCAGAGCTGTCGAAAGGCCAAGTGCATGTCCCTACAGTAAGTTTAACTACCGAAGAGCAACTTGCAGTGCTGGCTTTTGCTGAGCGTCATGACGAGTTATCTGATGCTAGGCGCCACGAACTAGCGCGTATTCTCGCAGAGTCATTTGCGACAGATGAAAACAATATTGAGTGGCACTTGCTCAGTTATGCGCGCCATTATGCTGGACAAGTCAATGATAATACAGATTACCCACCGCAAGAGGGTAAACCATGAAACAAACTCAATTTGTAAAGTCGAATAGTGAACGCTGGGATGAATTTAAGACTTTGTGTGAACAAAAAAGTACAGAGACTTTACCTATTCACTTTCCTAATTTGTATCGAAAAGTGTGTAATGACTTAGCCATTGCGCAAAGTCGTCAATACAGCCCCGTGTTGATTGAGCAAATCAATAGACTCGTGCAGTTAGGGCAAAAGCGACTTTATTTATCGCGTAGTAATCAATTTTCTGAATTATGGCACGTAGCACGCACAGCATTTCCTCGCGCCCTATATGAAAACCGTTTAATGCTTGGTATTAACTTATTGGCATTTTGGGGATTGGCTCTTATTGCTTTTATTTGGGTGACACTTGACCCTGATGCCGTCTATACATTTTTAGGGCAAGGCGCCGTCCTTAATATCGAACAAATGTATAACCCCAGTGGTAGCGTACAATCGGCTGAGCGAGGCGCATCACAAGATCTCATGATGTTCGGGGTCTACATTTACAATAATATTGGTATTGCATTTCAGATGTTTGCAGGCGGTGTGTTGTTCTGTGTAGGCGCTGCCTTTTTCTTATTATTCAATAGCTTTTATTTTGGGGCTATTGCCGCTCATATTGTTAATGTTGGTTTTGAAGGGCCGTTTTTCTCATTTGTTATCACCCATGGCTCGTTTGAGTTAACCGCTATCATCATTGCCTCAGCGGCAGGCTGTCAGATTGGTTACGGGCTTTTAAATCCCGGCCAGTTTACCCGTGCATATGCGATGAAACAGGCTGCTCAAAAAGCACTCCCACTGATTGTTGGGGCGTTTTTAATGTTGGTGATAGCCGCTTTTATTGAAGCATTTTGGTCACCTCGTGATATTGCTAATGAAGTTAAATATTTAGTTGGCAGCGGTTGTTGGGCTTATGTCATTTTTCGCTTATATAAGGGTATGCGTTATGGAGCTTAATCACCTAAGCTTTAACCCTCGTAAGCGCAGCGCCTACGAAACCTTTGATTTAGCGGTATTACTGGTTAAGCAACACTTTGTAGCATTGGTAGCTATGTATTTAATAATGGCTGTCCCGGTGTTTTTAATGATTGGCCTGTTGTTTAATTGGGGAATAAGTGCTTTTGTTATCTGGTGGCTCAAGCCTCTATTTGAGCGGCCATTACTGGATTACATGTCAAAAGCGGTGTTTAATCAGCCGCTAAGTATTAGTCGTAGCTTAAGGTCAGTGAAACAGTTAAAAATGACCGACATGGTCGCTCATCTAACGATATATAGGCTTAGCCCAAATCGTGCATTTTTAGCGCCAGTTGAGCAACTAGAACGACTTTCAGGTGAACGAAAAACCAAGCGTAAGCAAGTATTGTTTGCCTCAACGAAGCCTAAGCAAACACTATGGATGCTGTTTTGTGTGCATTTTGAATACATTTTGTTGATGGGGATATCGGCACTGACTATCGCATTAATCCCCCAATCGTTTTCTGCCGAAGAGGCTATGTACCAAATTTTTGAATCTCCAGAGTGGCTAGAGATAGCTTTTAACCTTATCTACATAATTAGTATTTCGTTGGTTGCACCTTTATTTGTTAGTGGTGGATTTCTTGCTTATTTACACCGCCGTGTAGAGCTTGAAGGTTGGGACATTGAGCTGGCATTTAAAAACATTCGTACCCGCCTCGCAGGCTTACTCAGTGCTGTTGGGCTATTTATGCTAACAATGTTTACCCTGCAACCATCAACTAGTTATGCTGAGCAAATCGATAAGCAAGCGATAAAAGAGCAAGTCACCGCACTCTATAATGAGCCTAATGTCATCGAAACAGAAACCACCTGGGTGCCAAATTTAGAGCCTACAGAGAGTTCATCACACAGTGATTGGTCATGGCTTATCGATCTGTTTACAGCGATAGGTAATGGGTTTGGTGTATTAGTTTGGCTGTTAGTTGGATTATTATTGGTTTGGCTCGTTTATTACTTGATTAAAAAACGAGGTTTTTTTGCCAACTTAAGCTTACCTGAGCGCACAAAAGTAACTGAAGAGTCAGTGATCCCAACCTTATTTGCAGAGATTAAAAGTAAAGATTTACCATCAGATTTAATAGCTGCTGCACAGCAATGCTTTGAGCAAGGTGAGCATCGCTTAGCGTTAGCGTATTTGCTTCATCATACCCTGAGTTGGGCTCAGCAGCATCACCAAGTGCGCCTGCACCGCTCGATGACTGAACGCGAATGTAAACGTGCAATTGATGCAAAGGTGCCAAATCAAGGACAAGCGATATTTGCCCGCTTATTTTCTGCATGGGTCGCGGTTGCTTGGGGTCATAAAACCCCTGATATCAATTTTGTAGAGTTAACTGCACAAATTACAGCAATGACAGCAAATACTCAGGAGCAAGCCCATGAAGCTTAAGGTTGTGCTAATTGCTCTATTAGTCTTGTTTACCGTGTTTATCGTTGCCTCACTGGCCTCATTAGATTGGGAAAAAAGAGAAGTTGAAATAGGGTTTCATTCAGATGTTGCCAAAGATAACTTCACCATGGCCCAACGTCTTTTAAAGGCCAATGGAATAAGTTGGATCAAAGATAAACACTTGGCTGAACAAGCACAAAGTGAAGAGCTTGCGATAGATCCAAAAAGCATTTTAATTTTAGATGAAGCCGTACTTGCTGACTCTTATCTGCTTGATACTCAGCTTGCTGACTGGGTCGCTGATGGCGGGCGTTTAATTTATGTATTAAATAGGCAGCGCGAAGAGCTAGCAATCGATAATTCAGTGTTCTTTGGGCAGCTTGGCATCAATGTGCTAAGTCAAGAAGATGTCTTTGAGTATGATTTTGCGATGCGCAAAGAGGGAGATAAAAACAGTGTGTTGTCTATTGATGAAAATACTGAGCTCGAACTCGAATTAAGCCGTGCCTTTTACATCGAAAACTGCCCTGGTGTAAGTACAAATACTTCTGAGGGCAAAACCCTAATGTGTGATTTTGCCTTTGGTCAAGGCAGAGTAGTTGTGATGCCATCGTTATTACCTTTTACTAACTATCGTTTGCGCCACCTCGACCATGGCAGTCTATTACTTTGGTTAAGTAAAGGCGCTAAGAGTATTAGCTATGTTCCATACCTGACTTACCCTAATTGGCTTGCAAAGCTTTGGCACTGGAGCTGGCAATTTGTAGTGACTCTAGTGTTATTAATTGTGCTTGCAGTGTGGCATATTACGAGCCGTATTGGCCGAGCATATGCCCCTGATTTTGAAGCTAAAACCAGTTTTAATCAGCATATTCGTGCACTCGCAAATTTTTACTCTGAGCACGGCCATGAAGCCGTATTATTTGCCGCACTCAAGAAAGACTTTTACAGCAAGGTAGAAGCGCGTGTACCAAACTTTAAAATGCTAAGTGCAGAAAAACAGGCGCAGAGTATTGCTAATTTAACCCATTTTGAAAAACAACAGGTAGCGCAGCTATTGGCTAGCAAGTTACCTGACTCAAAAACACAAAGAACAAATTATATAAAACGATTTAAACAGTTAAGGAATGCCTTATGAGCACGGAATTAGACACTAATCGCATGAGCTTAGTTGAGGCCGCTGATGCAGTAAAACAAGTAAAGCATAACATTTCGCGTGTGTTAGTCGGTCAAGATGCCATTGTTGAAGATGTGCTTACCGTTCTTTTTGCGGGTGGCCATGTGCTGCTTGAAGGGGTTCCGGGACTTGGTAAAACATTACTTGTTAGAGCTTTAGCTAAAAGCTTAAGTGTAAATTTCTCACGTGTACAATTTACCCCAGACTTAATGCCATCGGATGTTGTTGGTCATAGTTTATATGATATGAAGTCAGGTGAGTTTAATATCAAAAAAGGCCCTGCCTTTACTAATATCTTACTTGCTGATGAAATTAACCGTGCGCCAGCAAAAACGCAATCAGCCTTACTTGAAGTGATGCAAGAACAACAAATCACTATTGATGGCGAATCGTTATTAATAAACTCCCCGTTTATGGTATTAGCCACTCAAAACCCACTAGATCAAGAAGGGACTTACCCATTACCAGAGGCCGAATTAGACCGCTTTATGATGAAAGTAGAGCTTGGTTTTCCTTCTCATGAATCGGAAGTTGAGCTTTTAAAACTGAATACACAAATAGTTTCTAATGAAAGCAAAGTGGAGCAGCTTCCAGCGGTATTAGATGCCAAGCGTATTGCTGAAATTAAACAGCTTTGTGCGGATATTTTAGTAGACGAGCAAATTCTTAATTATGCCGTTGATATAGTTCGTAGCTCACGAACTTGGCAAGGCGTGCTGCACGGTGCAGGGTCACGTGCCTCAATTAATATCATTAAAGCTGCAAAAGTAATGGCATTGATCAATGGCCGTGATTTTGTTACCCCAGATGATGTGAAGCTAGTCTCGCCAAATATTTTAAGGCACCGTTTAATTTTATCTGCGGATTTAGAACTGGAAGGTGTTTCGTTTGACGAAGTGATCAGTGCTATTTTAGCCAGTGTTGAAGCGCCACGCTCATGAGCCGTATCAAGCTTAGGCCAGCAAAACGTTTAGTTGTGTTAACAGCACTCATTCTGTTGCTTATGCTTGTGTGTGCTATTGCTCAGGTAAATGGCATGCTTTTAACCGCCTTGTTATTGGTGCCAGCTTTAGTTGCAATTGTTGATTGCTTGGCAGCTAAGTCAACGCCTTTACTCGAAGTAAGCGCAGAAACTAACCTAAATATGGCTTTATACAGACGCCAAGATTTAAACGTGTTGATTAAAAATAATGCCAAACATGCTAAGCAATTAGATGTGAGTGTGCATTTAAGCAACGCTATTGAATTGTTAAAGCCAGTGCAAACCCTATTCATTGACGCTAAGCAACAGGCAAAGCTGGTCTTTATGATACGCGCCCATAAGCGGGGGGATGCACAAATTAGTGCGATTGAGCTTAGGGTGGGGTCGCCACTAGGCCTTTGGCAAGCAAATTGGTTGGCAACTCAAGCTACTCAGTTAAAGGTCTACCCAGACTTTAGCCGTGTTACCTCTAAACAGCATTTAAACGGGATCGTGAATAAGCCTATTTCGGGGTTAAAACTCACCAAAAAGCGCGGTGATGGTATTGAATTCCAGCAATTACGCGAATATCGCCAAGGTGACAGCGTCAGGCAGATAGATTGGCAGGCAACAAGTAAACGCCGAAAATTAATTTCGCGAGAGTATCAAGAAGAGCAAAACCAGCATGTAATAGTTATGCTTGATGCCTCAAAAAAAATGGCCGTAGAAGCCAATGAAGGCAGCCACTTTGATCATGCTTTAAATGCATTATTGCTACTTTCTCACACGGTTTTAAAGCAAGGTGATTGGTTTAGTATGCAGAGCTTTAACCAAAACTTACGCTGGTTACCCGATGTTAAAGGCGCGCAGAATGTATCTCGGGTGATGAATCATTTTTATGATTTATACCCAGATAATAGCAGCAGTGACTATTTGGTAGCTGTAAACCAGTTAATTGCTAAGCGCAGTAAACGCTCTTTAGTGTTATTAGTCACCACCCTAGATGAGCAAAGTATTGACGAGTTAATGCCTGCAATAAAGCTATTGCAAAAACATCACTTAGTGGCACTTATCAATATTAACAATCGTGCCGTGAGTGAAGTGCTCGAAGAACCTATAGAAAAGTATGAAGATGCAACCAGTTACTGTGCAGCATTAGCACTACTAAATTCACATAAAGCCAATATGGCTAAGCTGAAAAAGCAAGGGGTGATAGCCATAGACTGTAACCCTGAGCAGCTGTTACCGCATGTGCTTAATACCTATTTGAATGTGAAGCACTCAGGGGCGTTGTAATACCCGAATATCAAGCGGCAATAAAAAAGGCATTGAATTCAATGCCTTTTTTATTAATTAACGAAACCTATGAAACGATTACTTTTGATTATCAATGGCCTCATTAATTTTGTATTGGAAATAAATCGCATAAAAGAAAAACGTGAGTATGCCACTTAAATGTACCGGCTCATTGCTGCCTTCATTAATTAACTCTTTGAGTGAAGTACGTAGCGAGAAAATGAATACCAGACCAACAATTAAAGAAATAATAGAAGCAATAGCAGACAAGGCTTCAGAAATATCGGTGAATGCCAAAACAAAGTTGATTACGTAAATAGCAACATAGCCATAAATTAAGTTTTGATTTACCTGATGTTTAGCAAGTGCGTTTGCTTTGTTTGCGCGGCTTACTAGCCAGTATAAGGCGTAGATACCTAATGTGATAAGACTCAAAAAGAATACGCCCCAAGCGGAGAAGCGCTCAAAGTTTAAAATAGGTTTATTGCCACTTGTATTTGCTTGAGTTAGCTCTGCTTCAGGTGCTTCATATACATTTGTTGATTCTTCAGACACAACGGATCCTCATTTTTTTGTTAGTTCCTTGATTACACCAATCCGCAATAATACTTAATCATTTTGAGGGATTAAACTTGTCGCTATCTGCGTTAAAAATTTCTGATTTAGAACAACAAAATAACGAAATTTTTGCCTTGCTATCAACGAGGTTTTATTGCCTCAAAATAGACCACTTAATTAAGCGAACTGGTATTAGTTTGTTCCTATATTAGTAAATCGTAATTATTTAGTACACATTAATTGTTGCTTTACCTAGTAAAAATAATAAAAAGTTCGTTGTATAAACACGCGTTATGCAGACTATATAAAGTGTGAAGTTCCAAAAGCTGTGTGAATTATGTACACTGCCGCTGATTTTTAATGAGGTGTTGTGTGCTATTTGTTATTTTAAGCTGTATGTTTGTTTTGGTGATGTATTTAGAGTCGTTGTCTAAAGGGATGCCAGTAAAGCGTTGGATGCTTCTCGGTGGAATGCTTGGCCCAATTGCCTGGTGTTTGTTTAACGTACATTATCGACGTGCCTTTATTCGTCATATCGGCCGCCAATCATGTGGCTGGCGACCTTAGGCCTCTACGCTTCTTAATAAACTTGGCGCAGACTTATCGAGCTGGCTTTTTAAAAATTCTGTAAATTCTGGCTGTGATAACGGTTTAGAATAGAAATAACCTTGTATTGTTTGGCACTTCAATTGCTCTAACATTGTCACTTGGTCAGCTTGTTCAACCCCTTCAGCAACTACATGTAAATCAAGGTTATGGGCAATGGTCACAATCGAGTCGACCATGTTGCGACCACGCTCTGATTGCATATCATCAATAAAGGCTTTATCAACTTTTAAGGTGTTAAGCGGAAATTGCTTTAAATAGGCCAATGATGAGTAACCCGTACCAAAGTCATCCATTGCTAGGTGAATACCACGAGCGCTTAGTGAGCGCATAATTGTTATCGCTTCTTTAGGGTCATCCATTACCGTACCTTCGGTAATTTCAAGTTCTAAGAAATAAGATGGCAGCTCATTTTTTTGTAAAATTACATCAATGCGAGTGGTCAAATCAGGCAAGCTGAATTGTTTCGCTGATAAGTTAACCGCAACTCGGCCGTTAAATAAGCCTTGATCAATCCAGTTTTTTACATCACGACATGCTTTGTTTAATACCACTTCACCGATTTCGATGATTTGCCCGGTTTCTTCTGCAATAGGGATAAATACGCCCGGGCTTATAATGCCTTTTTTCGGAGTAATAAAACGAACCAGTGCTTCCATACCATCTAGTTTGCCAGTGCGAATATTCATTTTCGGCTGATAATAGACTTCAAAATGATCTTCTTTTAAACCGTAGCGCATCAAGTTTTCGATTTGTAGCCTTTTGACGGCTTGGCGGTTCATAGTGTCGTTGAAAAATAGGTAACTATTCCCTTTTTTCTTGGCATGATACATGGCTGTATCGGCATTCTTAAGCAATAACTCTGGGGTATTACCATCTTCAGGAAATAACACAATACCGACGCTCGATGTGATCACCAGCTCATGGCCTGCCATGTTGAATGGTGTAGCTATCGCCGCTAAAAATAGCTTAGCCATACGAGTAATGGTGTGTATGTCGTTGGTACCCGACATGACCAGTGCAAACTCATCTCCACCTAGGCGATAAAATACGTCTTTTTCGCGGGTAAGTTTATTCAAACGCATCGCAAGCTTAGACAGCAAGCTATCGCCAAGTTGATGACCAAGTGAGTCGTTGATCTTTTTAAAGTTATCTAAATCGAAAACTAACAGGGCATGATGGTTATCTTGCTTAGCGAGCTTCTTTAAATTCGTGAAGAACAGATTTCGATTAGGTAAGCCTGTTGTGCGGTCACGGTTTGATAAATTATGAAGTTGCGATTCGGCTTTTTTTCGTTCAGTTTGATCTGAGAATACAACCACATAATTACAAATTTGATTGTGCTCATTTTTGATTTCATCAATTGAAATTTCAATGGGCAGTAGCTGTCGCTTGGCGTTTCTCAGTTTGACTTCTTGTTGCCAATGTTCAGTGGCTTTAACAGTTGCTTTAACTTCATCTACATAACTTTGGTCATAACCATTAAGCATGAAGTCTTTTTTTAGGTATTGCTCGCGGCTGCCACCAAACAAGGTTAAAAAGCTTGGGTTTAAATCGACTAATTTGAAGTTTTTATCGTAAATAGCAATCGCGTCAGTTAATGACTCAACACATTTAGCAAATAAGTTTAAGCGTGCCTCAGTGGACTTTAGTTGCGAAATATCCCGCACGGTGCCAGTCATGCGTAATGGCTGTAAGTTTGCGTCTTTTTCTATAATTTTTCCGCGGTCTAATACCCAGTGCCAACGGTCAAAATTATCTTTAATACGGTAACTTGCTTCGAAAAAAGCAGTGTGTTCTGCAAAATGTTTTTTTAGTGCTTTTTCTACTTGGTGAACATCATGGGGATGGATAAGGTCACGATTAGGAGGGAAGGCGCTGGTATTATTAGTATTCGCGGTGTATTTGTCGTTAATACGTAGCACTTCGCCTGTTTTTATATTCCAATCCCACAATGTATCTCCGCTTCCCTCTACAGTACTTTTTAGTCGATGTTCTGAGATACGGAGTTGATGGCGAGAGCGTTTGAGCTTGAAAATTATAAATAATAGGTACGGCAATAATAACAACATCACCCCACTTGGTATTAATAGCAAAGTTGTTTGCTCAAGTTCTATGGGGCTTGCAGCGGCGCTAAAAACGCTCGCTATACTTATTGTTAGAAAAGCAGAAATCATTGTTATTATTTTTGTCATTAATGCATTACCCTAATTCGCACCAGTTAATTTAATCCAAGCTGACGAATGAGTCAAAGAGAATGCGAATAAAGGGTGGTTTTTGCTGTCTTTTTAGTCTTAGGTTCGCTTAAAAGTTCTATTCTTGGGCGTTCATCGCTGAATATCTCGCACACATATTGCTGCATATCGCTCAGACTTAATGCTTCTAGGGCAGTTAAAAGTTGCTGCTGCATGTTAAAATCACTGTCGCGATTACCTATGGCTAGCCATAAACGCTGTGAGCGAAGACGCAAGTTTTTGTCTTTTTCTGCGATATGAGTCACTAAGCCTGCTTTTGTATCAAGCCATTGTTGCTCACTGATTTGTGAGATCTGTGTCACATAATTTTCAATAAACTGCTTATGACGTTTTAAAATTTCATCAGCGCTATGTTTAGGGGATTGCACATAAAAAGCGATACCAGCGCGGGTATTGAAAGGTGCGTAACCTGCGCCTACCAAATAACCTAGCTGTTGCTTGGTTCTTAATTCGTTGAAGTAATCTTGATTGATGAGGTGGTTCAACAACATCATTTTTACTTTTTCTTCAGTCGCATCAGTTTGAGCTTGGTAATAAAGAACCATCGCATGGTCATTACAATTTAAACAAAAGCGCTGCTGCGACACATCCGTAATAGTAGATAGAGGTCTGGTTAAATCAATAATGGTATTGCTGCCAGCGAGGTGCTCAGCGATTTGTTTTTGAAATTTCAATGCATCGCTACGCTGCCAATTACCATGCAAAAAAGACTCTACATGCAATGCTTTGAAAAACTCTTCTCTAAAGCAATTAAATTGATGAAAACTCGTATCTTTTAAAGCTTGTGCAAGCGCATTTGGTTCTGGGTTCCAAGGCATTATCTGTGCACCAAGGATACTAAATAATTCACCTACAGGTTTGTTTTGATTGCTGTTTCGCCAATGCCTAACTAGTTGCTTTTTATATTCTGCAAAGCGTTTTGCGCAGATCTCAACATTAAAGAGTGCTTCAAGTAACTCATTAACCAGCTCTAACTGACTCGATGAAAGGCCTGCAGTATGTAAGGTCAAACCGCCTTGGTGAGAGGTTAAATGATAACTAAGGCCTGCCAGTTCTGCTGGATAAAATTGTTCAGCGACACTGTCCATAAATAAGTCGGCAAACAAACGTGTGAGTGCCATATGCTTAACATCTTTTATCGCAAAGGAAGAGTCCATTGCTAAATAAAAATGCCCTTTTGCAACACGAAAGGTTGCATCTTGCTTAAACCAAAAATCAAAACCTTCTTGTTTTACAAGTAATTCTGGTGTTTTTGTTGGCGCGTCTAAGGGGAGTAACTCAACCTCTTTATTAAGGTAAGGATTCGCGCTTGGTAAGCACATTTTAGGCAGGGGGGTGTTTATTTCGCCGAGTGCTTCTAACCAGCAAGGAGAAATATCCTCAATTTTATAAGGCGTATTGTACCATGCTGTCGTATGCTCAGGTTCGACACCTGGGTGAATTAACACTAAGCGCATATTGTCTGGCGTAAGCCATTGCATAGCAATTTCATGGGCACACTGATTAAAGCCTTCCATAAGGTAGTCACCCTGAACATAGTTAGCTTCATCATAATGCTGCATGTTAATGCTTAAATTACTTACCCAATCAATTAAGCGTGCTTTTTCTTGATTATCAAAGGCGATTTGCAAAAGGTTCTTTTTATCTTGATAAAGACGCGGCAACTTATCGCAGTTTTGGTTAATTAAGCAGATATATTCAAACACCATTTCGACGATATCTTCATAGTATTCAATACCTTCATCTGTCAACGCCATGCTGATGTTAAAGTCTTTGAAATTACTGCCATTGATACCACCACCTGCAGAAAGCGCGTTGATCCAACCTTGCTCTTTCAAAATTGAATACAGCGACCCTTTGCCTTCATAGCCGAGTAAGTGAGCAATAAAGCTCACCGTTTTGTGACGATAAAAGTCATCAATGTTCGGCATTGCAAAACTTATAATTAGCTTTTGCATATGCTTGTGTGGCTCAATATGCAGCACTTTACCTAAGTCTTGTTTGCGATAAAGAGGCTGCTCAATGATCGCCTTACTTTTTTGCTGCCCTTTAATGGCGCTGAAATATTGGCTTACCCAGTCGCTCATCGTGGCAATATCTTCGTTACTGCAAATGACTAAAGTCATCCATTGTGCTTGGTAGTGGCGGTCAAAAAAGGCACGTAATTCATCGCTAATACAACCTTCACGATCTGCAAGTGTTTGTTGGTTACCAACCGAGAACTTAGCAAAAGGGTGAGCAGGATTAACGGTTTCTTTATGGGCTTGGTAAATACGACGGCCATCGTCTTTTATTTTTAATTTAAACTCTGCATCAATCGCATTTCGTTCTTTAGCAGTTTCGTTAGGGCTTAATAATGGCGCAATAAAAAAGCGACTAAATTGAGCCAGAGCTTCTGAAAATTGTTGGTTATTGATATCAAAGAAAAAGCAAGAATGCTCAGTGCCTGTCCATGCGTTGGTACTGCCACCTGACTGTGAAACAAAATTAGAAAACCCGCCTGACTCTGGGTACAGATCGGTACCTAAAAAAAGCATATGTTCTAAAAAGTGAGCGAGCCCTTGTCTATCAAGAGGATCGTCAAAGTGACCAGCGTTTATCGCCATAGAAGCCGCGGATTTTGTTGACTCAAGGTCTTGCACCAAGAGCACTTTTAGACCATTGTCCAGTGTTAGGGGCTGATATGTTCTGTTATCATTGCGGCTGATATTCAAAAGATGCTCCTGAAAGAATGCGTTAACTCGCTAACAACAGATGATAACTTCAGGAAGGCTAAAAATGGCACAGCAATGAAAATCTACCTGAATATCAATAAGCGGATGTTTAATGTATCTAGTGATGATATTCTAATATAGCTAACAATCAAGCAAACTGGCTACTGTTTTATATTCTTTAATCGGTTGATTTTTTATGAAAACAATCTTAATCATGCGCCATGGCGAAGCAACGCCAATGCAAGCAGATGATGCAGCAAGACAACTGACCGAAAATGGTCATCAAGAAGCCAGTAGAATGGGGCAATGGTTAGCAACACATTATAAACCAGATGCTCTGTTGGTGAGTCCTTACATTCGCGCTCAACAAACCGCTACTGATGCAACGCAAAATATTTCGTTACAATTTAATGAAACTTGTAGCGATATTACGCCAGATGGCGTGCCACAAGTTGCTGCTGATTATTTAGAAACCCTCATTGCCATGCACCCTCAGTGTAATACTTGGTTAGTGGTAGCGCACATGCCAATAGTCAGCTATTTAGTTGATCAGTTGAGTCCTGGCCACATGCCTATTTTCAATACTGGCGCAGTCGCCGTAATTGAATATGATGAGCACAATCAGCGCAGTTACTACCATAGTATTCACTCACCAAATAACGTCGAAATATAACAGTGGATTTGCTAAATTAGCGCCACTGTTAATTTTTTAAGTCCTTACTATGACAATTGAACGCTTACAAACGGGTGCGCGTATGAGCCGCATCGTTAAGCATAACGGCACTGTTTACTTGTGTGGCCAAGTGTGTGCTGATGCTGAAAAAGATATCACTGAACAAACTCAAACTATGCTTGATAAAGTTGAAGCCTTACTCATTGAGGCTGGTAGTAGCAAAGAGCATATGTTAAGTGCCACTATTTATCTGAAAAGCATGGAATATTTTGCCAAGATGAACGCTGTTTGGGATGCATGGGTACCTCAAGGCCATGCACCTGCTCGCGCTTGTGTTGAGGCAAAAATGGCGCGCGATGCTCTGCTTGTAGAGATATCTGTTGTTGCAGCCGTTAAGTAACGAGCAGCGTATAGCGCAAATGATTGCTCGCTTTAATGAGCAATCAGGGCGCGCAGTTGTTCAATTACCAAGTTGGCATTTTTGCGACAATGAGCAAGATGCCAATGACTGCGCATTGCTGGTTTTAAAGGGTGTAAAACAAGCAACAACCCCTTCACTTTATTGGTTTAAAGCCAACAATGAAGCCCTTCCTGAAGTGGGTGATTTGGCCATTTTTACCAATTGGCTAGGGCAGCCGCTAGGTATTATTGAAACTGTCTCTGTAACCATTACCGCATTTAATCAAATAAGCGCAGATTATGCCGCGCTAGAAGGCGAGGGCGACAAAAGCCTTGAATATTGGCAACGCGTACATTGGGACTATTATCAGCGAGAATTAGCTGGCACAGGCTATCAATGTCACCCCGATATGCCTTTAGTGTGTGAACAGTTTAAGTTAATTTTTAAGGAGTGAGCATGAGTTCAAATCCTGTGGTTCTTATCACTGGCGGTGGACGAGGTATTGGTGCCGCGACAGCAAAGCTGTTTGCTAAACATGGCTATGATGTGTGTATTAATTATAAGTCAGATCAAGTAAGTGCAGAGCAGGTAGCCCAACAGCTAAAATCCCTTGGTGTGAATTCGTACTTATTACAAGCTGATATCGCAGATGAGCAGCAAGTAATCGCCATGTTCGCCAAACTCGATGGGCTGGTTGCGCGCTTAGACGTGTTAGTGAATAACGCGGCGATGATGATGCCGCAAATGCCGTTATTAGAAATGGATGCTAAGCGAATCAACGCTATTTTAAGTTGCAATGTCACAGGGGCATTTTTGTGTGCGCGAGAAGCAATTAAGCGCATGGATAAAGGCAGTATTGTGAATGTGTCATCGGGTGCGTCGCGAACCGGCTCGCCAAATGAATATTTAGACTATGCTGCATCTAAAGGAGCACTTGATACCTTCACTATTGGCCTTGCCAAAGAAGTAGCGAGTAAAGGCATTCGAGTTAATGCGGTAAGGCCTGGTCTTATTTATACCGATATGCATCGTGATGGTGGTGAAGTAAACCGCGTCGATCGTTTAAAATCTAAATTGCCGCTGGGGCGTGGTGGAGAAGCTGATGAGGTCGCTTCAGCGATTTACTTTTTGGCAAGTGAGCAAGCATCATTTACAACAGGCAGTTTTATAGATGTTTCAGGTGGTTTATAAAAACTAAAGTAAAATAGTTAACCAAACACTAAAGCTCACTACACTTAACACCGTTGAAAGCACAACGCTACTTGCCAGTGTCGCCTGATGTTGTTTAATTTGATTAGCAATTAAATAAGCGTTTACACCTAAAGGAGAGGCGCTTAATAGAACAAGTACTTTCAGCAGAGATTGCTCCAAATTAAAAATGTGGCTAGCAAAAAAGTATACAGCACAAGGTAAAACGGCAAGTTTGATGATGGTAGCAATAACGGAGGCCTGCCAGTTGTCTGCAACTTTATAGAACACCAAATTTGCCCCTAACACGAATAACGCACACGCAATGGCGGGTTTAGCAAGTAAGCTCAGGCCATTTGCTAAATTATCAAAAAGTTTAAAGCCAAGTAGGTTAACAGCCAAGCCGCTACTGATACTCAACACGACTGGGTTCAGTAGCATGTTTTTAGCAAACGCTCGCCAAGAGAATGTTTGCTGCGACTTAGCGCTGAGCAAAAAGGTGAGGGTAAACAATAATGCGCTGTGAAAAGTGATGATCATAAACACAATGCCGACCATTTGCTGTCCAAGAGCAGCAATAATAATAGGCAGACCTACCAGTACGGTATTTGAGTAACTACTGCCAAGAGCAAATACAGCGTGACGCGATGGTGCAGATTGCGTTGCTATAAAATACCGGTCAATCACATAGCCAAGGGCATAAATAGCTAATACTGGAATATAAAAACTTAAAAAGCCGGCAACAGAAACACTATTTTTTAAATCGGCTTGTGCCATATTCAAAAATAGAAAAGCAGGCACGCTAATGTAAAAGGTAAACTTGCTTAACCCTGCTATGTGCTCTTTCGATAAAAACTTGCTACGCGAGCTGATGTAACCACTTAAAACGATAAAAATCAGTGGAAAAATAATCGAAAAAATATGCACATTAGGCCTTATGACAAGAAGACGTTAGCGTCTGAACTCATCACTTTGTGGAAGATTAATTAAAATAAGTACCGCACCTTTACCGCCAAACTCAAGAGGTGCTTGATGCATAGCAATTACATCAGGGTGTTGTACTAAATATTGTGGCACTTTGTGTTTGAGTATGCGCTCACCAATACCATGCACAATACAGGCACAATAGTAGTGCTGTTTTTTACACTCATGAATTAATCCAGCCAGCTCATCTTTGGCTAACTCTTTATTTAAGCCATGTAAATCAAGGGTTAACTCAGGCGGGTAATCTCCACGGCGAAGTTGCTTTGCTAAAAAGCTATCGTGACCTGGTTTGACATAACTGACAGTGCCATGAGTGTCGATGTCTGGTACATATTCATCAGAAAAGAAAAATTCTGCCTGATGTTGCTTTTTTTGCTGGGAAAATTGCTTCGCTTGTGACACTTTAGGCTTATTGGTGAATCGAATAGTGTCTTGTTTAAAGGCTTTGGCACCACTAATACTCTGACGAAATAAATCAATATCGTCAGGGCTAATGTGATTGTTGGCGTGGGGATCTTTTTTCATGGCGGCAGTCTAAACAAAAAAACGCTAAAAATCGAGTAAAAACCAACTGAAAAGACGGTACAATACGCGTCAGAATAGACTTTGAAAGTTAAGGAACATACATGAACCATTTCCAGATTGAAGATGCAATTTTAGACGAGGCAATTGCAGAACTTTCAACGTTGCACGATTGGTTACGTTGGACAACCAGTCAATTTGCCAGCAGTGGTATTTTCTTTGGGCACGGCACAGATAATGCGTGGGATGAAGCAGTTAGCTTATTATTACCCGCATTAAGTTTGCCTATCGACGCGCCAAAAGAGCTAATGCATGCGCGTTTAACCAGCACCGAGAAGAACCGTTTAGCTGAACTAATTGCAGAGCGTATTAATGATTGTACGCCAGTACCATACCTGACCAACATAGCATGGTTTGCAGGTATGCCGTTTTATGTCGATGAGCGCGTGTTAATTCCACGCTCGCCATTTGCAGAGCTAATTAACAACCGCTTTGCACCTTGGTTAGAAGAGCCAAGCTCAGTAACGCGCATTCTTGATTTATGTACCGGCTCTGCGTGTATCGCCATTGCACTTGCACAAGCATTTGAAGATGCTCAAGTTGATGCGGTTGATATTTCTTATGAAGCGCTCGAAGTTGCTGATATTAATATTAGCGATTACATGCTCAATGACCGCGTACTACCAATTCAGTCAGACGTGTTTAGTGGCGTTCCGGGTCAAAAATATGATCTGATCGTAGCAAACCCACCTTATGTCGATGCTGAAGATATGGCTGATTTACCGCGTGAATTCCACCATGAACCAGAACTTGGTTTAGCATCGGGTCATGACGGCCTAGACGTAACGCGTACAATTTTAGCTGAAGCCGCTGAACATCTAACTGATAACGGTTTGTTATTTGTCGAAGTCGGCAACTCTATGGTACATATGGAAGCGTTATATCCAAATGCACCGTTTGAGTGGGTTGAGTTCGAGCAAGGTGGATTAGGTGTGTTTGTGATCAGCAAAGAGCAACTAGTTAAGTATTTTGCTGACTAACGGCAGATTTTAAAAGCCGAGCCTGAGGGCTCGGTCTCAGTAGTCATTAGGAATGAGGAAAGTTAATGGCAGGTAATAGCATTGGACAACTATTTAAAGTGTCCACCTTTGGTGAGAGCCACGGCGTTGCATTAGGCGGCGTTGTTGATGGTACACCAGCAGGCCTTGAAATTTGCGAGGCCGACTTACAAATTGATTTAGACCGTCGTAAACCGGGGCAAAGTCGTTATACAACGCAGCGCCGCGAAAGTGACGAAGTAAAAATTCTTTCAGGTGTATTCGAAGGTAAAACCACAGGCACTAGCATTGGTTTACTGATTGAAAACACCGATCAACGTTCAAAAGACTACGGCAAAATCGCTGAGGTGTTTCGTCCAGGTCATGGCGATTATACCTATTGGCATAAATACGGTATCCGTGATTACCGAGGGGGAGGTCGCTCTTCTGCCCGTGAAACGGCTATTCGTGTAGCGGCAGGTGCAATTGCTAAAAAATACTTAAAACAGTTTCATGGTATTGAAATTCGAGCATGTTTGAGCCAACTAGGACCAATCAAAGCAGAAGACTACAACTGGGATGAAGTAGAAAATAATGCATTTTTCTTTCCAGACACCAGCAAGCTAGAAGCGCTTGATGAGTACATGCGCGACCTAAAAAAACAAGGTGATTCGGTAGGCGCTAAAGTTAAAGTGGTTGCTAAAAATGTGCCTGTAGGCTTAGGTGAGCCAGTATTTGATCGCCTAGATGCAGAGCTTGCACACTCATTAATGAGCATTAATGCGGTAAAAGGCGTTGAAATTGGTGATGGCTTTGATGTGGTTGAGCAAAAAGGCTCTGAGCACCGTGATGAATTGACTCCTGATGGCTTTACATCAAACCACGCGGGTGGTGTACTTGCAGGTATCTCTACAGGGCAAGATATCATTGCCTCTATCGCACTTAAGCCAACCTCAAGCATTACCATACCGGGCAACAGCATTAACACCAGCAACGAAGCGGTAGAGATGATCACCAAAGGACGCCATGATCCCTGTGTAGGCATTCGTGCTATTCCTATTGCTGAGGCGATGATGGCGATTACTTTAATGGATCACTTATTGCGCCAACGTGGTCAAAACCCACATGTAAGCCACGGACATGGACCAATCAAAGGTTCGATTTAAGCGCAGTCTTAAATAAAGTAAAAGCAGTTAATAAGCGCGATGATTAGTAAAATCATCGCGCTTTTTTATGCCTGTTAGAATTTTAATAAGGGGAGTAGGCTGTGTTTGCTATCAGTCCACATTGCCAGCTCGCTATGTGGGTAGCGTTTAATAGGCGACAAATCACTGATAGATACGCGATTTAAAAAAGCCTGATTATCAGTTAGCACCACCCAGTCTGAGCCTATGTCTGATGGGCTATGGCCTTGATAGCTAAACTTTAACATTGCCTTATTAAAATATTGGCTATGTGCCTGTAATACAGGCAGTAAGTCGATATGATTATTTGAGATATGCACAATCAATACGCCATTTTCATTGAGCCTTTGCCAATAAAGTGACATTGCTTCTTGGGTTAGCAAATGTGTAGGAATTACATCACTGGTAAATGCATCAATAATTAAGACATCAAATACTTCGTTCGCATTATTTTTTAGCGCAATACGACCATCCCCTAAGCTGACTGTGAGCTTGGCTTCACTGTTTTCTAAATATGAGAAATAACGCTTTGCCATCTCGTACACAGCAGGGTTTAACTCAAAAAAGTGAATACTATCCTGTTGGTCTGCAAACCGAGCTAAAACGCCTGCACCCAAACCAATCACGCCAATGTTTAGTGCGCTGTTTTGCTTTAGTATGGCAAGTGATTTAGCGACACCAGTATGCTGGTGGTAATAACTTTGCCCCAACTGTTGGTTTGGATTTAGTGGCTCTGAGCCATGAATCGTGGTGCCGTCAATTAAGCGCCTTTCTTTTATTGATTGAGTGTTTATATCTTTTACCGCTAAATAGCCATAAAAATTGCGGCTAGTGGCAATGTTATATTGGTTAAAGTTTACCGCTAAAAAACAATAGCATGCTAACCAAGTAACTGAGCTGGTCATGAGAGTGAATTTGAGCTGGTTTGTCTTTGTTTTAGCTTTTGTTTGGTAGTAACACACAAAACTAAAGATAACCGCTAATGTAAGTAAATACTCGTCAATCTGGACAAATAGCAATGGGGCAACGAGCGTACTGAAAAGCGAACCTAACACACCGCCAAGGGCGATATAAAAATAAAAAACGGTAAATTGCTCGTTTTCAGGGGCTTTGTTTCTCAGCTCACCATGACAGACCATACCGGCGGTTAATAGAATAAAGCTGTAAATTATAAGCTGGGCTAGGGCATTGAATAAGCTGCCAAAATAAAACATCAGCAGGCCTGCAAAAGCCGAAAATATAAACGCATATGCCCACACATGACGCTGATAATTTACTTTGTTGGCAAACGTGTAACTAAAGGTGAGCAAGTAAATTACAAGAGGTAACGACCAAAGTAATGGCATGGGTGGAATATTAGTGCTGATCATATGCGTGGTAGATACCAACATGGCCGAGCTTAAGGCACTTAATAACAGCCATTGACCTTTACCTTTTAATAGCGTGATATGCCTAGTCTGAATAGATGCTCTTGATAAATCGGGTGCTTTTTTTAGTAAAAATATTACAAGAAGTGCTAATAACAAGCAGTAGCTGATGTGTCCAAATAGCCAGTAAGTAGTTTGCTGCTCTAAAGAAAATAGTAATTCATAAACGAGTGGGTAGCTCATTAACGCCATTAAAGAACCCAAGTTTGAGATGGAATACCAATGGTAAGGCACCTGTGCTGAAGCAGTTTGCACATACCATCTTTGTAAAAGAACGCTGGTAGCGCTCAGTAGAATAAATATTGGACCAATTTCTATAAATAAATTAACAAACACCGCAAGCGTAGGCGGCCAATTTGTGAGATTTGGTGCTGCAAATTCTGTCACAACAATGAGTGTGGCAAAGCTGACTAAAACTATATGGGTGACTACCTGCAACTTAATATGAAAGCGACCCATACCATGCGCATAGAAATAGCCAATAAGTAACATGACTTGATAAAACACTAAACTTGCTGACCAGATAGAAGCACCACCACCAAATTGTGGTAGAAGTTGCTTTGAAAGCATCGGCTGAATTTGAAAAATTAAAAAAGCACTGATGAAAATAGTGAGCGTTGATAAATATTTATACATTGTTTTTATTACCTATTTTGAGATAGCAAAAACAATCCAATAGCCAGAGCAAAGTGACAATGGAGTAACGCTTGAGTTTCTCTTAAGAAAACCTTAATCTTTGATTCGTAAATATTTATTGGAGAAGTAAGTGGCGCGTTATCGAATCGGCAAATTTGCAATTGATGAGAGTCGATGTTTAATTTCATCGCAAGATTATGAGCAAATAGTCGAGCCAAAGGTCATGGATGTATTACATACCCTTTATTTAAATAAAGGTGAAGTTGTAAGCCAAGAAGTAATCTTTGCAAAAGTGTGGCCTAATGCTACCTACAACCCAAGTTCTGTACAGCGTTGTATCGCATTGCTACGAAAAGCACTCCAAGAAGATGCCAAAAATCCGCAGTATATAATTACACACCCTAAGCGCGGTTATAGCCTTGAAAAAGTAACACAGGGGCAAAGCAAAAAACTAAAATCGCAACATCTTGGGTTGCTGTTTGTTTTACTAGTAAGCCTTATCGCTATTGCGTGGCAACTAGTCCCTAAGCAACAAGATAATGCTCACTTTACCCAACTGATGCCACTCACTTCGAGTGAACTAAATGAAGCTAATTTGTCACTTTCACATAGTGGTAAGTACCTTGCTTTTGTTCGAGGTAATAAAGGAAGTCAGCAGATTTGGATTAAAGAGCTTGCGACTGAGCGAGAGGTGAGGCTAACTGAAGATGCTGCAAGCTACTACGCTTTGGGGTGGTCGACCTCCGATAATGAGATTGCGTTTGTGAAAAGCGCAGAGCAGAAACAATATCTGAACACATTAAGCATTGATTTATCGAAATTTCAGCCATTAGAACAAGCGACGGTGAGTGTTTTAAATGACACCGTTCTGACCAGTCACCATATCGATTGGCATGCTGATAAGCTGCTCTATTACATAGAAAAAGATAAACTAAACAACGATACTCGACTGGTTTCACTCAACTTAGAGTCTAAACAAAAGGCACATTTACTAGCCGCTACACAGCAAGATTGGTTACTCGTTAATGCGTTATCGAAAGACGGCCGTAAAGTCGCAATGGGGATTGAAGCGGGTCAAAACAAATACCGTATTGATGTACTCGACCTTGCCAGTAAAAAAATACAAACTATTGCTATCATAGAAAACGGTATTCAAGGGTTAAGTTGGCACCCGAACAATCAAGCGCTATTGATTAGTCAACGAAATCAGCTTATTAATCTAGAGCTAGATGGTGAGCTTCAGCTAATTTCATTTAATAATTATCAAATAATTCGTGATGCCCAGTATACACCAGACGCTGAAGCCATTTTGATGGAGTTAGTGAATGTTGATGTAGATATTGTTAGCCAAACACGCGCCACCCCTGACAAATTGACCAAACTCGTTGATACCTCATCAATCGACTTTCTACCCGTGTTTTCGCCAGACTCAACGAAATTTGTTTTTGAGTCACATCGTTTTGGATTAAAACAATTATTTTTATACGATAATGGCAAGCAAACGCGCATTTTTGCTAATCCTGATAACCATGAGTTATTTGGCATTGTTTGGAGCCAGGACGCACGACAGGTGTACACCGCAAGTAAAGATACATTGTTTAAAATTGATTTAAGCAGTGGCACTTATGAAACAATTCCTCACGGCAATCATTCTTTCTATTTGAGAGAAATGTATCACAATCAAGACGCGATTTTAGTTTCGTATCGAGCAGAGGATGGACAGACGTTTCATCCGGCTAAATTCGATTTAACAAGCCTAAAGTTGACAGCATTCACAGGCTCAGGGAAACGTTTAAGCTGCTATGGCATGGATTTAGATGAGCAAGACCAGATCTATTTTTCAAATAGCAACGAAGTGTTTCGAGTTAATAGCCGAGGAGATATTGAGACTGTTTGGCAAGCAGCTAACAATGACATCATTGGTATATCTGTAAGCAACCAGCAATTAGCGGTCACTATGGAGCATGCTGATACTATTAATTTCCAGCGTATCGATTTGGCAACCGCTGCAACAGAAAGTTGGCAATTAACTCAACCTAAGCAACATATGCTGATCAATAGTGCCCATGATTTAACAGAGTTTTTATACCTTACAGAGCCTAATAGAACTCGTAAGTTAGTAAAGCTTCTTTAGCTTGATATGGTCTTTATGTCTTAATCAACTCCACAAGCTGCTTAAGCTGTTCATGACTGAGAGGGTTGTGGGCGTGATTACCGTATAGCAGGACGATATCAATGACAGGCAGTACCGGAAGTGAGTTATCGCTGATTTCTTCCACACCCGATTGCATGCTTATTCGTGCCATACTGCCAATTGCCAGTCCTTGTTTAATCAAGCCATGTAATGCTCCCGCTGAGCCACAACAGGCAATAATATTAAAACGACGCTCGGCTTTTAATAGACCCTCAATACTAGCTTGGTGAAACTTACAGTCTCGTTGAAACAAGGCGATAGGAAGTGGGGTTGACTCTTTAATCTCAAAAGCAGGATTTTTCACCCACACACCTTGACTTGATTGCAATAAGTAGCCTTCTTCGCTGTCTGGCGAGCGAGTGGCAATTACTAAATCGAGCATACCTTGGTCTAGCTTGGCTCTAAGCTCAGTACTTGGGGCGCAGCTTATTTGTAAATCTAGCGCATTAAACTGTTGATGTAAGGCACCAACAAGCTCTGGTAGTAAAGAGTGGGCATAGTCGTCAGGACAACCTATGCGTACGCGCATATTGCCTGTGCCTGCTTTTAATTGCTTAAACGCTTCATCATGAAGCGCTATCAATTGTTTTGCATAGCTTGCTAGCTGGTGGCCTTGATGGGTTAGCACCAGTTGACGACCTTGCTTTTCAAATAGGGGGTTTGCAATGTCTTGTTCAAGCTTTTTCATTTGCATACTTACCGCAGATTGGGTTCTGCAAATCTGTGCTGCAGCGCGGGTAAAACTGCCTGTATCAACAAAGGCACAAAAAGTCCTGAGGGCATCAATATCCATAATGTATCAACTTTACTTATAGGTAGCATAAAAACAATTGGCGAGTAATTACCCAATTGCTGTTTTATAGTGAGCCTAATCTAAACGTTAAAGGAAGCGCAATGCAATTATTTATTGGTAATAAAAATTACTCAACTTGGTCATTAAGAGCGTGGTATTTACTGAGTAAATTCAATATCTCTTTTACAGAGCAACAGTTGGTTTTAGATACGCCTGAGTTTTATGAAGCATTAAAAAGTAAGTTTCCAGTGCAAAAAGTGCCGGCACTTATTGATGCTGAGTTAATCGTGTGGGATTCACTCGCTATTTGTGAATATATCAATGATGCTTATCTAAATAGTGCAGCTTGGCCTAGTGAAATAGCCCAAAGAGCAAAAGCGCGCAGTCTAGCTGCCGAGATGCATTCTGGGTTTGCTGCACTTCGCAATGAAATGCCGATGAACATTCGCGCTAAAAGGCATGTTGAATTATCAGAGCAAGCTAAAAAAGATATCGCACGTATCGATGAGATTTTTTCGGCTCAGCAGCAGCGTTATCCTAATGCGTGGTTATTTGGCGAGTTTTCTATTGTTGATGCGATGTTTGCACCTGTGGTGTTGCGTTTTAAAACCTATCAGGTGGAGCTATCGAGTGCAGCACAAGCTTATTGCCAGTATGTGCTAGCATGCCCTGTGTTGCAAACCTGGATCAATCAAGCATTAAAAGAAACCGATATTGTTGTATGTGATGAGGCAGGAAAAGAGATTTCATAACATAATTACGGAGTATTTCATTAATACTTCGTTTGTCCCTACTTATATTGTGCTGGTTAAAATGTGTTATTTTTATACAAAATAACTAGTTCAATTCTAATCTCTTCCTTCTATAATAGAGTTGTTGCTCTTTAATTCAACACTTCTCATTCTCCCTTTTGTTGTAGGCACATTTATGGGCGTTTATGCTGCAAAGTTATTAAACAAAGATATGACTATTAACCGTTATGCTTGTCAGTTCAAGTCGAAACAGGTTGAGTTGTTGTTTATACAAAGTAAATTGGTGCAAGATAAAAAGCTTGCTCAATTTCTTGCATGTATAATCGCCGTTGTGACTATGCTCGTCACTTTTTTCGATAAGATGATTATTCAGCCAGATTTCTGGCCTGATATTGCTTTGATTGGCAGAACTATCGCTGTATTTGTATGCGTTAGCGCTGCTTTTGGTATTAGTTTTGTAAAGTCACCGAAGCAGTTAATAAAGATGGTCATCGCCTTTATGATATTTATGTTTTTGAATATGCAATTTATGGTTATCACCTATGAGCGTCATTATATATTGCATATGTTTTTTGATGTCATTGTATTGATTACATTTTACTTCTCGACTTTGCTCTCCTTGAAACTATCAGCGCTATTAGGTGTGTTTTATAGCTGTTTGGCTATTTCCGTTATTTATTTTAATAAAGATATAAATTTGCATTCTTTTTATGTGGTTATTTTAGCTCACATAGCGGCTAATTTAGCGGGATCGATCATGGCTGCCCATGAACACATTATTCGTCGTGAGCTATTTGTACGTAATACGCAATTAGGTCAATTAGCTCAAGAAATGAAAAAGCAGGCCTTGAAAGATGCGCTTACACAGTTACCTAACCGCAGAGCGTTTGATAATACTTATGAGCATTACCAAAAACTCAGTAAAGAAAATCAATATAAATCAAAACAAGTATGCGTTGTTTTAGCTGATATTGATTACTTTAAACGTGTTAATGACACCCATGGGCACGAAGTTGGCGACGCTGTGCTAGAAAAGTTTTCAACATTCCTTACAAAGTCTTTGAGAGCTTCTGACGATGTTTATCGTTTTGGAGGAGAGGAGTTTGTAATTGTGTTGCCGCTTTGTTCTGTTGAAGATGCGACGATAATTGTCAATAAAATGATTGAAACACTGAATGCTGAGCCGTTACATCTAAATGATATGTCTTTATCAATAAGAGCAAGCTTTGGTTTGACAGTTATGCGTGAGGAGCTTCAAAAGTCTGTTATTGCTCGAGCAGATTCAGCGTTATACGAAGCCAAAGAGGCTGGTCGCAATCAACTGGTCGTCAAAATCTAGCGAGTCTGTCTAAATAAGTTGTTTTAGATTTCACTTTTATTTTTATTTTATACCTAGATAGGTATATTCAGCATGCAAGGAGCCGCAATATGCTACCAGGCCAACCTAAGGGCTTTAAAGTTTCAATTCGCGTCAGTGTGTTACTGGTGTTTGCCTTAGCAAGTTTATTAACAGGCATTGTGGCAATTAGTCTCCATTATTACTTTAGTGAAAAGTTTGTACTGCAGACAAAAACGGACCAATTTAAGCAGACCAGCCAACAAATAGCAGACCATATCTCGAGAATAAATCATCGGGTTGATAATACGCTCAGCGTAATGATCCATGATACTCGACTCTTTTCTGAAGATAGCAAGGATAAAGACACCTTGCGTAATGTGTTGATAGAGGTATTAAGTCGACATGCGGATTTTTACTCATTAATTCTTGCGCATCAAAATGGTGATATGCTGCAAGTAATTAATTTAAAAGGTGATGCAACCTTACCCGCTAGTTTTCAAGTCCGGCCTTTGGAGCGCTGGTTGATTTATAAAGTCTCCGGGCAAGGTGATGCTCGCAAAACCGTAAAGTTATTCTTGGATGAAAGCCTTTCGGTTATTAGAGTCAACGAAGAAAAAACTGACTATGATCCTCGTACCCGAAAGTGGTTTAAGGAGGCCTCTAGTGAGTCAGTCTCAAAGTCTGAGCAGTATGTTTTTAATCTATTAGAAATGCCGGGCTATACCTATTCAATACAGTCAGAAGACACAGGTGATGTACTTGCACTTGATATAGCCAGCTCCAGTTTGAGCCACTTTCTTGTAGAGCAACAACTTAAAATGCAGTACTTAGTTTCTTCTGAAATGTATGTTTACCGGGGTGATGGCGAAATCATCGCAGCAAGTCGTAATCAAAGTCAGCAACGAACATTCGACGACTTATCTGCGCTTATTCGACTTGATGAGCAACAACCTGGGCTTGCCAATAAAAAGCAACAGTTCGGTAAAATGCTTGATGTGCACGAAAATGGTCAAGAAAAATATATGTTTGTAGTGCCATTGCCACTTAGTGGCGATATGCACTCTGATGAAGTGGATTACTTTACAGTGCTAGTTGCGAAAGAAGATGTGCTAGCAATTATTAAAGAGAAAATCAGAATCTCAATTTTAGTCACAGGGTTATGTTTATTGTTACTTTTGCCCGTATCGTGGTTTTTTGCATCTTCGATTGTTAATCCTATTTTGAAATTGGTGGGCGAAAATAAAAAAATCCAACAGCGTGATTACAATGAGGTTTCTACACTTTCGAGCCATATTCTAGAGATTCATTATTTAGCCAGTTCTATGGTTGATATGAGTCGCTCAATTGAGCAGCATGAAAACTCGCAAAAAGCGTTAATGGAATCTTTTATTGAGCTTATAGCGCAAGCAATTGATGATAAATCACCTTACACGGCAGGGCATTGTGAGCGGGTGCCAGAGCTCGGCATTTGGCTTGCTGATGCAGCATCAGATTCAAAGGATGAGGCGTTTTCTGAGTTTAGTTTTAAAACCCCAGATGAACGACGAGAGTTTCGTTTAGCAGCATGGTTGCATGACTGCGGTAAAATTACTACGCCAGAACATATTGTTGATAAAGGCACTAAGCTTGAAACAATTTACAACCGAATTCATGAAGTTCGTATGCGCTTTGAAGTACTGCTGCGAGATGCAAAACTAGACTACTACGAAAAACTGCTTGTAAACCCAGAACAAAAACAGCAGTTACAACAGCAATTAGACGCTGAGATTGAAAAGTTGCATGCAGATTTTAGCTTTATTGCGGCATGTAATGTCGGCGGAGAGTTTATGGATGAGTCGCAATTAAATCGTTTACATCAGATTGCCAGCATCAAGTGGTATCGTCACTTCGATGCTAGTCTTGGTTTATCGCCACTTGAAGAGTTGCGCATGGTAAACCTTAAAGATCAAACTTTGCCTGTTGAAGAATCACTATTGAGTGATAAACCAAGTGATTTAATTCCTCATGAAAAGGCCGTTGATTACGAACCTGATTTAGGGATAAAAATGACAATCCCTGAGTATAAATACAATCTAGGTGAGATTTATAATTTATCTATTTCACGCGGTACGCTCACTGCTGAGGATAGGTTTAAAATTAATGAACATGTTATCAGTACTATTCGCATGCTTTCTAATGTTCCTTTTCCGAAAGAGCTTGCTCGGATCCCACGCTATGCCTCGACGCATCATGAAACATTAAAAGGTACTGGATATCCTCGCCAATTAACTGCAAAAGATTTATCAATACCTGAACGAGTGTTAGTGCTGGCTGATATTTTTGAGGCTCTAACTGCGACAGATAGGCCGTATAAAAAAGCCAAAACTCTGAGTGTTGCCGTTGATATTTTAGCGAAGATGGTCGATGACGAGCATATTGATCGTGATGTATTTGAGCTATTTTTAACCTCAGGCATATACCTAAAATATGCAAAACAGTTTTTAGATGAGTCGCAAATCGATTCGGTCGATATTCAAAAATATCTAAGATAATTATTTGCTTATGCTTTAGGCTAATATTGCAGTGTTTTTGTTTGTAATACAAAGTTATTGGTGTATACATATTATACAAGCTAATATTATTTACGAACAAAGCATTGCAAGGAGATGCATAAGTGCTGGTATCTGCTTTTCAAAAACTCAAACAAAAAATTCGTTTTTCGATTCGTCTTACCGTTGTTGCTGTGTTCGTATTAGCAACCTCACTCACCGCGTTAATTGCCATCAGTTTGCAATATTATTTCAGTGAAAAAATGGCGTTAGAAGTCAGTGTCAAAAACTTTAATTTAGCCACAGGCTCTGTCGCTGATTACCTGACCGGTGTGAACGAAAAATCTGAAAACACTTTAAGTGTGATGGTACAAAACGGTAGTCTTATCAGTGCCAACAATGAAGATAAAAGTGAACTGAGAAATGTCATGAGTGAAATCATGCAGCTCAATCCATTGTTTTATGCTTTATATGTGGGGTATGAAAATGGTGACTTTTACGAATTAATTAATTTAGAGAGTAGTGAAATAGTTCGCCAACAGCTGCAAGCCATCGAAGCTGATCGCTGGGTGGTGATCCATATTACCGATGAAGGGGCAGATCGAGTTCAGCACACTCATTATTTTGACCAGCAATTTAATTTACGCATCTCTCAAACAAAAGGTACCAGCTATGATCCGCGAGAGCGTTTGTGGTTTAAGCAAGCAAACTCTACCCGTGTCAATAAAACCAAACCATACTTCTTTACCCACCTGCAAGCACCAGGGCAAACCTATTCGATAAAGTCAGCAAGCGAAAATAGTGTGTTGGCGTTAGACGTTAGCTTATCGAGCATTTCAGAGTACCTAAGCAAACAGCAAAGTAAAATGAGCAGCCAGTATTTAAGTGAGCTGTATATTTATAATAAAGAGGGTGAAATTGTCGCCTCTAACCAACAAAAGCATAGCTTACTTCTGCCAACGCTTGAAAAACTCCCTCTGACTGAGGCCCAGCAAAGTGTCTTGGCTAAGTACCCTTATTTAAGTGTCTCAAACGAAACTAATTGGCCGCCAATGGATTTTAGTGTTGGCGGTAACCCCAAAGGCTATAGCATTGATTACATTAATGGCTTGGCCAATATGCTCGGAATTAAAGTGACCTTTATCAATGGGTTTACTTGGTCTGAGTTTTTGAATCAATTTGCTAAAAAAGAAATAGATGTTATTCAGCCTATTTTTAAAACGCCTGCCAATGAGCCGCTTGGTATTATGAGCCAAACCATGGCAACCTTGCCATTTAGTATTATTACTGCACAAGGTACGCCCCCAGTTGTTAGCATGAAGCAGTTGGCGGGTAAGCAGCTTGCAATTGGCGAAGGTTGGTCGGTGATCAAAGTGATCAAAGAGCACTTTCCCGACATCGACATTGTTGAGCTGCCAAGTACAAAAGCGGTACTTGATGCGGTAAGCCAAGGGCGGGTCTTTGCAGGCCTAGATAACGAGGCGGTGTTCAAATACACCCAAAAGCAGTTTTTTATTGATGGGGTTCAATATAATCAGCTTGATAGTTACAGCCATGACCTTTTACCCGATACGCTGCATTTACTGTTTCACCCGGAGGATGCAGCGCTTAAAGATTTAATTGATATGGCAATAGAGCAACTGCCAGATTCGTATATTGCAGCACTTGAGCGTAAATGGTTAGGAAGCGACCCCAATCAGCAACCACAAGTGATTGGCACCGTGCCTTACCCTGAATTTTTAACCTTAATTAAAGATAAAACAAACTTTGCCCATTTACGTTTGATGACTCTTAATGGGGTTGAAAAGTACGTATATATCACCCCGCTTTCTGAGATGGGCGATAATAGCGATTTCCTAGCGATAGTGGTGCCCAAAGAAGGTGTATTAAGCTCTACTCGCGAGAAAATTAAGCTGTCAATTTTAATCACTGCCGCATGCTTAATTATGGTTTTACCCGTGTCGTGGTTTTTTGCCTCACCTATCGTTGCACCAATTAAGACCTTAGAGGGCGAAAACTTAAAGATTAAACGGCGTCAATTTGACCAAGTTTCTACGCTAAAAAGCAGTATTAAAGAAATTAACAACCTATCTCGCTCTATGGTGCAAATGAGTCAATCGATTCAGCAACATGAGCAAAAGCAAAAGGCCTTAATGGAGTCATTTATTGAGCTTATCGCACAGGCTATCGATGATAAGTCTCCCTATACAGCAGGGCACTGCGAACGGGTACCAGAGCTTGGCATTATGCTAGCCAAAGCAGCTTCAAGCTCAAATGAACATGCTTTTAAAGAGTTTACGTTTAAAAATAAAGACGAGCTAAGAGAATTTAGTCTCGCAGCGTGGCTACATGACTGCGGTAAAATTACCACGCCAGAACATATCGTAGATAAAGGCACTAAGTTAGAAACAATATACAACCGTATACACGAAGTGCGTACACGTTTTGAAGTACTTTGGCGAGATGCAGAAATCGCTTATCTAAAAGCATTGCAAGCCACACCCGAAAAGCAGCCAGAGCTTGAGGCTGAACTTACTAAACGCCAAGCAGAGCTGCGGAGTGATTTTTCGTTTATCGCTACCTGTAATGTAGGGGGCGAGTTTATGGATGAAGCTAGCCTTGAGCGTTTAGAAGCGCTCAGCACTATTACTTGGCAGCGCTATTTTGACGATAAAATAGGCCTTTCACCAGTCGAAGAGCTGCGAGTTCATAGCAATGATGAGCAACTCCCTGTAACTGAAAAGCTACTTTCAGATAAGCCTGAGCATTTGATTGCCCACGATAAACCAATTCACTATGATGAACGGTTAGGGATAAAAGTAGATATTCCTGAGTATAAATATAACTTAGGAGAGTTATATAACTTACAGGTTCAGCGCGGTACATTAACAAGTGAAGACCGATTTAAAATTAATGAGCACATTATTAGCACTATACGTATGCTCGATAATGTGCCGTTTCCTGAAGAATTAGCCCGTGTGCCACGTTATGCCTCGACTCACCACGAAACTTTAAAAGGCACGGGGTATCCGCGTAAGTTGTCTGCGGATGATTTATCGATACCTGAACGCGTGTTGGTGCTTGCTGATATATTTGAAGCATTGACCGCAGCCGACAGACCCTACAAAAAAGCCAAACCGCTGAGTGTTGCCATTGATATTTTAGCGAAGATGGTGGCCGATCAGCATGTTGATGAAGATGTATTCAAATTGTTCTTAACGTCAGGTATTTACCTTGAGTATGCAAAGCGCTATTTAAACCCAGAGCAAATCGATGATGTTGATATCGCAAAATACCTGTAACTGAGGGCGGTTGCTTTTACTTTAGGCTGAAAAGTCCGTACAATTCGCCTCGTTTTTAGTGACGCTTTTAACGAGACGAATTCAAGCCGTATGCATCAGATTGCTGACTTAATCACTATTTTTGAAAACACCTTTTATCAAAGTCATAATACACGTTTGATAAAAGGTGATGATGAACCTATTTACCTGCCTGCTGATGAGCAAACGCCTTATCATCAAATTGTATTTGCCCACGGTTTCTATGCCAGCGCCTTGCATGAGATTGCCCATTGGCTGGTGGCAGGAGAGGCACGTCGGTTAAAAGAAGATTATGGTTATTGGTATTGCCCAGATGGCCGTGATAAACACCAGCAAGCTGAATTTGAAGCGGTTGAAGTAAAACCGCAAGCCATTGAGTGGGCGCTCAGTACAGCAGCGGGTTTCGATTTTAATGTATCGGTTGATAATCTTAATGGCGAGCAAACCTGCCGGTTTGATTTTCAGGCGCGGGTTCATCAGCAAGTATTGGATCTATTAGCATCTGGCTTTAATCAGCGCACAGAGGCGTTACTTAAAGCATTGAGCGATTTTTATAACACCCCATGGCCATTATCCGCTGCACAGTTTACGTGGCAGCGCGATTTTCATAGCAACCCAGGAGTTTTAGCTGATGCAGTTTAAATTAGGTTTAATTGTAAATCCGGTTGCCGGCTTAGGCGGCAGTGTCGCACTCAAGGGCAGTGATGGGGCAGATACCGCAGCAAAGGCAATGCAACTTGGCGCAGAGCCAAAAGCAAACTTACGCACCCGAGCGGCACTTGAGGTTCTGCTTGCACATCAAGATAAGTTAACCATTTACACTGTAAACGGTGAAATGGGTGAGCAAACGGCAAGCCAGCTTGGTTTTAATACTCAGGCCATTTACCAAACCAATGAAATCACTACTCCTGATGACACAGAGCAGGCAGCCAAGCTATTGGTCGAGCAAGGTGTCGATCTTATTTTATTTGCTGGTGGTGACGGCACTGCTCGCAACATTTGTCACGCAGTTGGTGATAGCACTCCTGTATTAGGTATTCCTGCAGGCTGTAAAATTCATTCTGGGGTTTATGCTATTACCCCAAAAGCAGCTGGGCGTGTTGTTGAGATGCTAGTTAAAGGTGAACTTGTCAGCCTTAGCGATGCCGATGTGATGGATATCGACGAAGAAGCATTTCGCGAAGGCACGGTAAAAGCTAAGCGCTATGGTGAAATGCAAGTGCCTAGTGAAGTACGTTATGTACAGGCAGTTAAAAATGGCGGTAAAGAAACCGATGAATTAGTGCTTGCCGATATTGCGGCTTATGTTGTTAGTGAAATGGATGAAGACTGTTTATATGTGATGGGCAGTGGTTCAACCGTGGCTGCAATAATGGAAGAAATGGGCCTTGAAAATACCTTGTTAGGTGTTGATTTAGTGGCTGATCAAGAGCTCGTTGCACAGGATTTAACGGCTCAGCAATTACTTGAGCTTACCGAAGGTAAAGCGACTAAATTAGTGATTACCTTAATTGGTGGCCAAGGCCATATATTCGGCAGAGGAAATCAGCAATTAAGCCCTGCACTTATTCGTGCTATTGGTCGTGACAATATTATTGTAGTGGCGACTAAAACTAAATTACAGGCCTTAAATGGCCGACCGCTGATTGCCGATACCGGCGATAGTGAGTTAGACGATGAATTAAGTGGTTATATACGCGTAACCACCGGTTTTAATGACCATATTATGTATGCAGTGGGTCATCAAGATGGGCTGCACCCAGAGGAGAAGTAACAATGAGTTTAGTAAGTTATATTGATGCAGCGCAGCAATATTTTGATGATTTAGTTGATAAAGCGACTGACGACGAACTGTTTGCGGGTGGCTATTTACGTGGTCACTTTGACTTAGCGGTAGGTTATGCACAAGTAGAAGAATTAAACTTGTCAATTGAGGAACTTAACAATCAAGTAGAATCAAGCTTAGTTAAAGCTTACCGCAATGGTGAGCTAAACGAAGAAGATAAAGAGCTTGTTGTGCGTCTGTGGGATGAAGTTAAAGCGCTAGCAGCTTAACTTAGTATCTAAACTAAATTTATAAAGCGACCTGTGTCGCTTTTTTTACAGCTAGACCTTAGCATTATCAGTAAAGCTATTAACTTAAAATTTACCTTATTACTTAGATACGTTAAGGTTAACGAGAATTTTTTCTAGGGAATTTGAAAATGAATAACAATAATGATGTGCAAGCACAAAGCGGTGCGATAGCACGTTTTCTAAATACGATTGAAAGGGTGGGTAATAAACTGCCCGATCCGGCGATTATCTTCTTAGTCGCTATGCTATTAATTTGGTTTTTATCTTGGCTCTTTTCGGGCACCACATTTGACGCTATAGACCCACGCACAGGCGAAGCCATCGTTGTAAATAACTTACTTGCGGGTGATTCATTAGCCACCTTCTTATCGTCGATGGTGAAAACATTTACCAGCTTCGCCCCGCTTGGTGTGGTACTCGTTGCTATGTTAGGTGTCGGGGTTGCTGAGCATTCTGGCTTCATCAACACTGGCCTTAAGTTAATGCTAAAAGTAACACCAAAACAGCTTTTAACGCCTTCTATTATTTTAGTGGCGATTGTCAGTCATACCGCCACTGATGCCGGTTATGTGTTAGTTATCCCATTGGCTGGGGTTATTTTCTATGCGATGGGTCGTCACCCGCTTGCCGGTATTGCTGCAGCGTTTGCTGGGGTAAGTGGTGGCTTTAGCGCAAACTTTATTCCATCAGGCATTGACCCGTTACTACAAAGCTTTACGCAAAGTGCAGCGCAAATTATTAATCCTGATATGGCAATAAACCCGCTTAACAACTGGTTTTTTACCTCGGCTTCGAGCCTATTTATTATCTTATTAGGCTGGTATATCACAGATAAAATCATCGAGCCGCGCTTACAAAACACGCCACTTGATGGTGACACACAAGATTTACCTGCCTTTGACGAAGCGCGCAGTGATGAAAAACGAGCGTTTTATATTGCAAGCACAGTGATGATTGCAGGCCTTGCTTTACTTTGGTTTGTTTCGGCCCCAGCCGATTCAGCAATGCGAAGCAGCGATGGCTCATTAACTAACTTCCGCTCACCGTTAATGCAATCAATTGTACCGCTTATTTTCTTACTGTTTTGGATCCCAGGCGCCGTCTACGGTTTTGCAGTGGGTACCTTCAAAAGTTCTAAAGATATGATAGATGCCATGAGTAAAGCCATGAGCGGTATGGCTTACTATATTGTTATGGCGTTCTTCTGTGCGTTATTTATTGCCGCATTTAGTAAATCAAACCTTGGCGCATTACTTGCGATTGAAGGTGCAGAGCTACTTAAAGCAATGGCACTGCCAAGCTCAGTCACTGTGGTAGGTATTATCTTTTTAACGGCGTTTGTGAACCTATTTGTTGGCTCAAGCTCAGCAAAATGGGCGCTGTTAGGGCCAATCTTTGTTCCAATGTTGATGCAACTGGGCATTTCACCTGATTTAACGCAAGCTGCGTATCGTGTAGGTGACTCAAGCTCGAATATCATCACGCCACTGATGCCATACTTCCCACTGGTTGTAGTGTACTGTCAGAAGTATGTAAAAGGCACAGGTATCGGAACATTAATCGCGATGATGTTACCTTATTCAATCGCCTTTTTAATAGGTTGGAGTATCTTCTTACTTGCGTACTGGGGCTTAGGTATCCCACTAGGTCTACAATCAAGCTACGCATACCCAGCCATTGGTTCATAATGATTAAGTTTTAAAGCCTCAGCAATCCAGCTTGAGGCTTTAAAAACTGCGGTCTGATAGCTGACAGCTTTACTACAGACACAAAAAAACCTTGTCACTCGCATGACAAGGTTTTTTTATTGCTTACAGCTTACATTAGTTAGCTGTGAAGCTCACTGGACGACGCTCTTTACGAGGGCCACCACGTTTTTCACCACGGTCTTTGAAGTTACGCTTTTTATCACCACGGTCACCACTTGGGCGTTCTGCGCGAGGAGCAGCAGGACCTTGATCTTGCGTTAGCGTCATATTCATCGGACGTTTACAGATAAATACCTTTTGGAAGTGATCAAGCACATCTTTTGGCATGTTCTGTGGTAACTGTACTGTGCTGTGGCTGTCGTGTAAGCGAATATCACCAATAAACTTGCTTGAGATATCAGCTTCGTTAGCAATCGCACCAACAATGTTTTTAACTTGTACACCGTGCTCGCGACCTACTTCGATACGGTAAGTATCCATAGGACCCATGCTGCGGCTATTGCGCTCGCGCGGTTCACGAGGTTTACGCTCGCGTGCAGAACGCTCACCACCACGATCACCACGTTCGTTGCGACGACGGTCGCCACGTTCGCTGCGTTCGCCACGCGGTTGAACTTTAACTTCTTCAACCTTGATTGGTGATTGTTGCTGCGCTAAACAAAGTAACGCACCTGCTAAGTCTTCAGTACTTAACTCAAGTTTTTCAGCCATGTTAGCAGCTACTTGATTAAAGAACGTAATGTCTTTGTTTTCAAGCGCAATTGTTAACTTGTCTTGAAGTGCTTTAATACGCTTTTCTTCAACGACTTTTGCAGTTGGCAAGTCAACTTGTGCGATCTCTGATTTCGTATGACGAATGATATTTTTAAGTAAATAACGCTCGTTGTGTTTTACGAAAAGAATCGCTTTACCTGTACGACCTGCACGACCTGTACGGCCGATACGGTGAACGTAGGCTTCAGAGTCTTGCGGGATATCGTAGTTGATAACTAAGCTTAAACGATCTACATCAAGACCACGTGCAGCAACGTCTGTTGCAATAACGATATCAACTAGGCCGTTTTTCAAACGATCTACTGTACGTTCACGTGCTTGTTGGTTCATGTCACCATTAAGTGGTGCCGCAGAGAAACCTTCGCGCTCAAGTAATTCAGCTAACTGTACCGTGTCGTTACGCGTACGTACGAAAACAATTGCACCATCGTATTCTTCAGCTTCTAAGAAGCGAACGATTGCTTTGTTTTTGTGTACATGTGCATTCCAAAATACTTGCTCAACTGTTGATACAGTTGAGTTACGAGCAGAAATATGAACTTGCTCAGGCTCATTCATGTACTTGCTGCTAATATTTTGGATTTGCTTAGGCATGGTCGCAGAGAAAAGACATGTTTGCTTTTCACGTGGCGTTTTCTCCATGATGCTTTCTACATCATCAATGAAGCCCATGCGTAACATTTCGTCTGCCTCATCAAGAACAAGGGCTTGTAAGCTCTCAAACTTGATAGTGCCACGGTTAATGTGGTCAATTAAGCGGCCCGGCGTTGCAACAATAATTTGCGCGCCACGACGAAGTGCACTTAGTTGGATGCTGTAGCTTTGGCCACCATATAGGGCTAAAACTTCCACACCACGAGTATGCTTAGCATATTGTTCGAATGCCTCAGCTACTTGGATCGCAAGTTCACGCGTAGGCGTTAAAACAAGGATCTGTGGCTGCTTCACAGACGGGTCAATATTATTTAGTAACGGCAGTGCAAATGCTGCTGTTTTACCTGTACCCGTTTGCGCTAGTCCCAGTACGTCCTTTCTTTCTAGCAATAACGGTATACATTGAGCTTGGATTTCAGATGGAGTCTTGTAACCCAACTCTTCAACTGCTTTAAGGATTGCAGGAGAAAGATTTAGAGATTCAAACGTGACTGGTTCTGACATTAATACGCCTCAACGAATTTAAAGAGGCGCGCATTGTATAGGAAATACAAGGCAATTGCTTGTATAAATTACAACTAATTTGTATGTGGTTGATGTTGGTCATAATTTAATCAATTTAAATTTGCAAAAATCAACCACGTTTACAATTTATTGATATAACCCTAAATTTTCTTTAGCGTATGCTTCGAACTCAGTGAAGCCACCAATATGGGCTTGGTCAATAAAAATCTGTGGTACGGTTGGGCAAGGTTTGCCAGCAGACTGCTCTAAATCTGCTTTGCTGATGCCTTCTTTAATGATGTCGATATAGCGGTATTTAAAATCATCACGCTCATTAGCTAGTTTTTCAGCAACGTCTTTTGCACGTACACAGTATGGGCAGCCTTCACGGCCAAAAATTACAGTTAACATATCGCTCTCCTCGATGGTTTATCTGGTTATCATCTTAACGAATTAAATGAATAAAAACAGTGCATAAAATCGATTGTACTGTTCTATTTTTTCTCAGCAAATGTGATTGAGCTAATCAAGTGTGCGGATTCTGAGGCCGAGTTCTGTTGAGTAACCCATAGAATGCGCAGTGATAGCCAGCTGCTCATCAATAACATAATAAGTTGGGTAGGCACTGATTTTATAATCTTGGCCTGTACTTTTACTGCCAAGTAACACAGGCATGGTTAATTCGAGTGAATCAGTAAACTGTTTTACTTCAGTAATATTCTCATAATCGAGGGCAATCGCTATCGCATTTAACTTACCTTGCTGATAGGCAGTTTCTAAATTTGGCATACTGTAGCGGCAAATTGAGCACCATGGCGCAAAGAAATACACCACTGTTTGCTTTCCTTGCAATTGCGCAATAGTCATTCGCTGTGTCGGGTCTTTTAACGTGGCCAAATTAAAATAGGGGGCAGGGGTTTTATCAGTTGAGAGTAAATTTCGCTGCTGAAATGTGGTCACGGCATACACAATGACTGCCATTAACACGACATTTTTTAGCACACTTAAAAATTTTTTTAAAAAAGTTGGATTTTTTTTCATTGTTATTTTGTACGTGGTTAGCCCTTTAAAATCAACTTATTCAGACCAGTTTGAGAGCACTTAACTTTCATTTAATTTAAAAAAATTGCAATTTTTTTTTGCTAAAAATCTTGAAAAGAATTTACCCGCCCATAAATAGTTTAGTGAGGACGCCTGATGGGTCCCAAACAAACTAAAGTAATTGAAATATATAGTATTAATTTAACTTTGTTAGCACTGGTTCAATAGAAGAGTACTAACAAAATATCGCTTAAATATGAGGATATAATTATGCGTACAGTAGACTTATCACCACTTTATCGTTCATTCATCGGTTTCGATCATTTAGCATCATTAATGGATGCGGCAGCTCGTACAGACAAGCAGCCAAGTTTTCCTCCGTATAACATCGAAGCACTCGATAAAGACAAATATCGTATCACTATGGCTGTTGCCGGTTTTAGTGAAAGTGAATTGACCATCGAGTCAGAAAACAACACATTAAAAGTCAGTGGCACAAAAGCTGACAAAGAAGACAATGCAGAGCGTAAGTTCATTCATCAAGGCATTGCTGAGCGTAACTTTGAACGTAAGTTCCAATTAGGCGACCACGTTAAAGTATTAGGCGCTGACCTTGAAAACGGCTTACTAAGTATCGATTTACAACGTGAAATTCCAGAAGCGCTGAAACCACGTAAAATCGAAATTGGTAATGGTAAATTACTCGAGAATAAGTAATTTTATACTTATCAACAAAGCATTGTTTCCCTAGTTATTTGTTAGTAATAAGCCGCCTCAATTGAGGCGGCTTTTTTATTACAGCTTTTCTAAATTATTTAAACACCATTTGGCTCGCTCAAGCGTCGCTTGCTGAAGAGCTTCATCTTGTTTATACCAGTTTTTATAGATCATACCGATCCGTGGGTTTTGCGATAACTGTTCCTCATGCTCTAACATAAAGTGCCAATATAAACTGTTAAATGGACACGCATCGTCAGTGGTTTTCTCTTTTACTTTGTAGCTGCAGTGTTTGCAGTAATCACTCATTTTATTAATGTAATTGCCACTAGCAGCATAGGGTTTAGTGGCAATTAACCCACCATCAGCAAACTGACTCATTCCCCGAGTATTGGGCATTTCAACCCATTCAATAGCATCGATGTAAATACCTAGATACCATGCATCAACTTCAGTTGGCTCGATTGCGGTCAATAAGCAAAAATTCCCAGTGACCATTAAGCGTTGTATGTGATGGGCATAAGCTGTTTCAAGGCTTTGTTTGATGGCATGCTGCATACAATTCATGTTTGTTTTACCATGCCAAAAATACTCTGGTAGAGAACGCTGTGCATTTAAGTGATTTTTTTCACTGTATTGAGGCATATTCTGCCAGTAAATCCCTCTTACATATTCGCGCCAGCCAAGGATTTGTCTAATGAATCCTTCAACTTGCGCAATATCTATATCATCAGTATGTTGCTCGTAGGTGTCTAACACTTGTTTAATGACTTGCATCGGATGTAGCATCTTGGTGTTAAGAGCAAATGACAAGCGGCTATGATACAAAGACCATTGATGCTGTGAATTGCAGGTCATTGCGTCTTGAAATTGGCCAAAATGGGGCAGCAGGTTTTCACAAAAAAAACTCAGCAGTTGTTTGGCATCATTACGTGTAGTTGGCCACAGCAAAGTTTTTCCGCATTCACCGAAGGTATTTACTTTATGTTTTTCGATACGTTTTAAGATGTGGATCACGTCATGGCTAAAACATAATGGAGCTGGGATTTTATCAAGGTCGTTTTGTTTTAACTTATTTCTGTTTTGCTGGTCAAAATTCCATTGCCCGCCGCAAGGTTGATTATCGTCGTCTATGAGAATATTAAAGCGCTTTCTCATTGCACGATAGAAAAATTCCATTTTGACGTGTTTATCTTTTTTAAAGTGCGTACTTATATCTTCAAACGGCAGTAGAAAGTGCTCTGTATCATAGCCTTTGACGTCTAAATCACTTTGCTCAGCAAATTCTGACATTTGTTTTTTTAGTCTGAACTCATCAGGGTATTGATATTCAATAGTGCTGCACTGATAGTGTTTGGCCAGTCGGGTCAATAATTCACACAAGGTGCTGTCATCTTTTGTATCATCAAGCGTAAGGTGTAGGCAATTTAACCCGACTTTATCAAGCGCCTTAGCAAAGTTTTCCATGGCTGCGAAAAATGCAGCTACCTTTTGGATATGGTGCTTCACATAGTTTGTTTCTTGTTTTAATTCGGCAACAACATATAGTATATGTTGTTGATCTTGCTCTTTGTACCAGCTGTGGTTGGCGTTTAGCTGGTCGCCAAAAATAAATCGGATGGTAGAAAATTGCACGCTGTCTATACCCAGTCTGAGGTAAATTATTCTTTACGACGTGAACCTGAATATCGATCTATTATAGAGTATGAATAGCAATTAGGGTGTTACCATTTAATTGATGTGCACCACTACGGAAGGTGAAATATGAATAATAATGTCATTCAATTAGTAATTGCCATCACAGGGGTGTTGGCAAGTTCAATTGCAAATGCGGCCATTTACAAGTGCGAGCATGATGGTACTGTTGAATTTAGTCAGCAACCATGTGGTGTTGATGCAAAGCTGATAGTTATCGAAGACCATCAGCTTCAAACTAACCCTAACTCAGTACCTAAACCTGTCGCACTTGCTAAGCAAAATGATGAGCTTGATAGATATATTCGTTTGAAACAAATCGCTGTGAAAAAGGCTGAGCATTTCGATAAGATAGATACCTTTACCGCGCGATTAAATAGTGAAATAGCTGCATTGAATAATCAGGCAGATGAGTACTTTCGCTCTTCATTTGGAGCAAAAAAGGCAGCCGCAGTTGCTGAACAAATGACTGCTGTTTCAGAGCGTTATAATTTATTAATCGATAATGAACAACGTAATATTGATAGATTAAATGCAGAGCAAGCTAGCTTAGAGTCAACGCTATCAAAGACTGAAAACACCGAGATTGATAGCTATATTCGCAGTGAACAGATCAAGCGAAAAATGACTGAACACAATAACAAGATAGACAGCTATTACGATGAATTGAATCAACAGATAGTCAAATTACAACAGCAAGCTGATAAACAGGCAATTAATCTTAGTAATGTGAATAAAGATTATGCGTTGTCCGCCAAAATGAGTGCAGTAACTAAAAAGTACAATACTCTAATTGCAGTAGAACAACGCCAATTAGACAGATTGAGTAATGAGCTGGTTAAATTATGAGGTTCGTCTTACTGCGAAATTGTCTTGCAGTGGTATGACATTGCTGTATGAAAACAAATAGCACTTAACGATATTTGCAAAAAGGAGAGTTGCTAATTGCCACGCATCTTTAAGTTGTTCACTCATAGGTTCTTGCATTGATTCAACGGTTTTCATAAAAGCATTCGTTAAATTATCTATATCTTGACTTGTTACGTTTAAAAAACTGAGGTTGTTGGCTAAGTATTCTATGAAAGGTGTTACTTGTTTCAAATCATCTAAGTGCATGACAACTTTATTCAAAGCACAAAAAAGCAGATAACTACGCCTATTAATACTTTCTTGACTGGGCAGGGTCATGTGTAAACTGTGCTTATTTGCCAGTGTGTGGAACTGTAAAGTAAATTGATGGAAATTAGGTTTTAAATGTTTAATGTTTTGCTGTAAAAGCCTTTTTTGTGCAGTGGATAAACTCATCGCAGCTCACTTATATAGTCTTGGCTATAGGTTGTTCTTATTATATGACTTAATATAGACCAGATTTAATAAAACAATAAATTTTATGACAATGCTGTCATAAAATTTTTAGGTAAAAAATAGTCTAACTAATTCATGCTGGAAGGTTGCTAATTGAGCGCTACATGCTTATAATGGCCGCCATTGAATTGAGGTGTTAATACTCGATTAGATGATATTAAGTAATTTACTTTAATATCGATTGGCGCGGGATGGAGCAGCCTGGTAGCTCGTCGGGCTCATAACCCGAAGGTCGTCGGTTCAAATCCGGCTCCCGCAACCAACTACATACTAAGGCATTTTAAATGCGCTTAGTGTGCTCAGTAATTAATTTACTGTATGAAGTCGCGCATTCTGGGTAATGCGCGTTTTGCGTTTAGGCTATCTAGTTTAATTTAGTCAGATATTTGACTCGCAACCAAGCTTGGCCCTAGGCCACACAGTTTTATGCTTTAGGTGTGACGCCCCGCTTGGTTCGGGGCGTTGTTGTATCTGGTCTAGCATGATGTGTTTTAATCATCATTAAACTCAGTATTTCAGGGCTTTATGCCCTTTTTTTGTTTGTATGGAGGATTTTCGTGACAAAACTTGAGCAAGATTTAGTAACCATGCTCTCACCAGCCGTAGAAATGTTAGGCTTTGAGTTACATGGTCTTGAGTTTGTGCAAGCTGGTCGCCACTCTACATTACGTGTTTATATCGATCACGATGCAGGGATTACGGTTGACAATTGTGCCGACGTAAGTCGTCAAGTTAGCGCAATTTTGGATGTCGAAGATCCAATTACAAATGAATATGATTTGGAAGTGTCGTCTCCTGGTGTTGATCGTCCATTATTCAAACAAGATCATTACGAGAAGGCGCAAGGAGAAGAAGTACGCGTGCGTACTAAGCTTCCACAAGATGGTCGTCGTAACTTTAAAGGCGACTTAGTATCAGTTAGCAGTGATATGATCACACTTTCGGCAGATGGCACTGAGCATATGATTATGCTTAGTAATATCGAACGTGCGAACATCATCGCAAAGTTTTAATTCGAGTGCGAAGGAATAGGGCAAGCGAGGCATAACCCATGGCAAAAGAAATATTATTGGTTGCTGAAGCCGTCTCCAATGAGAAAGCGGTTCCAAAAGAAAAGATTTTTGAAGCGTTAGAGTTCGCATTAGCGACTGCTACAAAGAAAAAACACGATGGCGAAATTGATGTTCGCGTAGCAATTGATCGTAAAACAGGTAATTACGATACATTCCGTCGTTGGAAAATTGCAGAAGTTCTTGAAGATGGTTCATTAGAACATCCTTACAGCGAAATCACATTAGAAGCAGCACAAGTTGAAGACCCGTCTTTACAACTTGGTGATTACGTTGAAGAGCAAATCGAATCAATTAAATTTGACCGTATTACAACGCAAATGGCGAAGCAAGTTATCGTACAAAAAGTACGTGAAGCTGAGCGCGCACTTGTTGTTGAAGAATATAAAGATCAACAAGGTGAATTAGTAACAGGTGTTGTAAAAAAAGCAACACGTGACGCTATTATCCTTGACCTAGGTAACAATGCTGAAGCGGTTATTTACCGTGACGACATGCTACCGCGTGAAAACTTCCGTCCGGGTGACCGTATTCGTGGTTTACTTTACGAAGTAAAACCAGAAGCACGTGGAGCACAATTGTTCGTAACACGTTCTAAGCCTGAGATGCTAATGGAGTTATTCCGCATTGAGGTGCCAGAGATTGGCGAAGAAATGATTGAATTACGTGCCGCGGCGCGTGATCCTGGTTCTCGTGCAAAGATCGCTGTTAAATCAAACGACAAACGTATTGACCCTGTGGGTGCGTGTGTTGGTATGCGTGGTGCACGTGTACAAGCTGTTTCTACAGAGCTTGGCGGTGAGCGTGTTGATATCGTTCTTTACGATGACAACCCAGCTCAATTCGTTATTAATGCGATGGCACCAGCAGAAGTTGCGTCAATCGTAATGGACGAAGACACGCATTCAATGGATATCGCTGTAGAAGCAGATAACCTAGCGCAAGCAATCGGTCGTAACGGTCAGAACGTACGTCTTGCTAGCCAATTAACTGGCTGGGAATTAAACGTAATGACAGTTGATGAAATGCGTGAAAAGAATGAAGCTGAGTCTGATAAACTAATCAACTTATTCACTGAGTACCTAGATATTGATGATGAGTTTGCAACATTACTTATCAACGAAGGTTTCTCAACACTTGAAGAAGTTGCTTACGTTCCAGCATCAGAATTCTTAGAAATCGACGGTTTAGATGAAGAAACAGTTGATATCTTACGTTCACGTGCAAAAGACGCGTTAACAACAAAAGCGCTTAAGACAGAAGAAAGCCTTGAAGGTGCAGAGCCTGCAGAGGACTTACTTGCACTTGAAGGTCTTGAGCGTCACCTTGCATTTGTTATGGCAAGTAAAGGTGTAGTAACACTAGAAGATTTAGCAGAGCAAGGCATTGATGAGTTAGTGGATATCACTGAACTTTCAGAAGAAGAAGCTGGCAAGCTAATTATGGCTGCGCGTAACATTTGTTGGTTCGCAGAAGAGTAATTTATTAACGGAGGTATTACACACTATGGCAGAAGTAAATGTTGAAAAACTAGCCGGAGATATTGGTACAACTGTTGATAAACTACTACAGCAGCTTGAGCAAGCCGGTATTTCTAAAAAAGCAGGTGATATGGTAACTGAGTCTGAAAAGTCGACGTTACTTGACCACTTGAGCAAGCAGCATGGCGGTACGGGTTCTGAAGGCCCAGCCCGCATGACTTTGCAACGTAAAAGCAAAAGCACGCTTAGCGTGACTGGCTCAACAGGTAAAGCAAAGTCTGTCCAAGTTGAAGTACGTAAAACTCGTACTTATGTTAAGAAAAGCGCCATTGAGCAACAGCAAGAAGAAGAGCGTTTAGCTGCAGAAGAAGCTGCCCGTAAGGCAGCAGAGCTTAAAGCCCAGCAAGAAGCTGAGGAGCTTAAAGCGAAACAAGAGGCAGAACGTAAAGCGAAAGAAGAAGCTGACCGTAAAGCCAAAGAAGAGGCTAAACGCAAAGCTGAAGCTGAGCGTAAAGCGAAACAGAAGCAGATGACCCCAGAGCAAAGTGCTAAGTCTGAAAAAGATCGCGCCGAAGCTGAGCGTCTGCAAAAAGAAGCAGAAGAGGCCGCATTGAGAAAAGCTGAAGAAGAAGCGAAACGTCAAGCAGAAGAGGCAAGAAAGCTAGCTGAAGAAAATGAAGCTCGCTGGAAAAAGGAAGAAGAAGAGCGTAAGCAGCGTGAAGAAAACGCTGATCACCACCTTACAACTTCAACTTACGCACGTGAAGCAGAAGATGAGTCTGATGCACGTGAAGAGCAAAGCGCTCGTCGTAAGAAAAAGAAAAAAGGACCTCAAAAAGAGAAAATGCCTGTTGGTCCTAAAGGCAAAAAAGGCAAGCTTAAAGCACCAACGTCTTTACAACATGGTTTCCAAAAACCAACGGCTGACGTGAAAAACGAAGTTCGTATCAGTGAAACAATCACTGTTGCAGAGCTTGCATCACGTATGGCGGTTAAAGGTGCTGAAGTTGTTAAAACAATGATGAAGATGGGTGACATGGTTACCATCAACCAAGTGATCGACCAAGAAACAGCACAACTAGTTGCTGAAGAAATGGGCCACAAGGTTATCATCGTTAAAGAAAACGAATTAGAAGAGAAAGTACTAAGCGACCGTAGCGAAGAAGGTAAAGCCATTCCTCGTGCACCGGTTGTGACAGTAATGGGTCACGTTGACCACGGTAAAACGTCAACACTTGATTACATTCGTTCAGCAAAAGTTGCTTCTGGCGAAGCCGGTGGTATTACTCAGCACATTGGTGCATACCACGTTGAAACAAATGGTCACATGATCACATTCTTAGATACTCCGGGCCACGCCGCGTTTACATCAATGCGTGCTCGTGGTGCGAAAGCAACAGATATCGTTATTCTAGTTGTTGCTGCGGATGATGGTGTAATGCCACAAACTAAAGAAGCGGTTCAGCACGCCCGTGCTGCTGGCGTTCCTTTAATCATCGCAGTTAACAAGATGGATAAAGAAGGTATCGACCCAGATCGCGTTAAGAACGAGTTAGCTCAGTTAGACGTTATCCCTGAAGAGTGGGGCGGTGATACGCAATTTGTACACATCTCTGCAAAAACTGGTTTAGGTATCGATGACCTACTTGAAGCTGTATTAATGCAAGCTGAGATCTTAGAACTTACTGCACCAGCAGAAGGCATGGCTGCAGGTGTTGTAATTGAATCACGTCTTGATAAAGGCCGTGGTCCAGTTGCGTCAATCCTAGTTCAGTCTGGTACGCTTAACCAAGGTGATATCGTACTTTGTGGTCTTGAATATGGCCGTGTACGTGCGATGAAAGATGAGAACGGTAAAGACATCAAGTCTGCAGGTCCATCTATCCCAGTTGAGATTTTAGGTCTATCTGGTATCCCTGCTGCTGGTGATGAAGCTACTGTTGTTAAAGATGAGCGTAAAGCGCGTGAAGTAGCACTTTATCGCCAAGGTAAATTCCGTGAAGTGAAGCTTGCTCGTCAACAAAAAGCGAAGCTTGAAAACATGTTTACTAACATGACGGAAGGCGATGTTTCAGAAGTTAACATCGTACTTAAAGCTGACGTACAAGGTTCGATTGAAGCGATTGCTGATTCACTAACTAAGCTTTCTACTGATGAAGTTAAAGTGAAGATTGTTGGTTCAGGTGTAGGTGGTATCACTGAAACTGATGCAACGCTTGCTGCGGCATCTAACGCAATCGTTGTTGGCTTTAACGTACGTGCTGATGCTTCAGCTCGTAAAGTGATTGAGTCAGAAAACCTAGACTTACGTTACTACAGCGTAATCTACAGCCTGATTGAAGAAGTTAAACAAGCGATGTCAGGTATGCTTGCTCCAGAATTTAAGCAAGAGATCATTGGTCTTGCTGAAGTTCGTGACGTGTTCAAGTCACCTAAGATTGGTGCAATCGCAGGTTGTATGGTTACTGAAGGTATCGTTAAGCGTAGCGCGCCTATCCGTGTACTTCGTGATAACGTGGTTATCTATGAAGGTGAACTTGAGTCACTACGTCGCTTTAAAGATGACGTACAAGAAGTACGTAACGGTATGGAATGTGGTATCGGCGTTAAGAACTACAACGATGTTAAAGTTGGCGACCAAATCGAGGTATTCGAGACGGTTGAAGTACAACGTTCACTTTAATTTCGTTTAAGTCACTATTTTAAATGGGGGCCTAGCCCCCATTTGTGTATTCGTAATTAAATTAACTTATTGTTTAACATCAATAAGTTATTATTTTAGAGTGAAATGAAATGAGAGAATTTTCTCGCACTGATCGTGTTGCTCAGCAAATTCAAAAAGAGATTGCTGTTATTCTTCAACGCGAAATCAAAGATCCACGCTTAGGCATGGTGACAGTGTCTGCGGTTGAGGTATCTCGCGACTTATCTTATGCAAAAGTATTTATCACAGTGTTTAATACTGATGATGAAGATAAAGCTAAGCAAAGCGCTAAAATCTTAAATGAAGCAACGGGTTATATTCGTTCTTTATTAGGTAAACGCATTCGTGCGCGCATCATGCCTGAGTTACGATTTGTAATCGACAACTCGCTAATGGAAGGTATGCGTATTTCAAACTTGGTTGACTCAGTTATTCGTGAAGATAATGCCAAGCATGTAAACGAAGATGATAGCGAAGAAGGCACTAAAGACTAATGGCTAGACGCAGTAAAGGTCGTGCTATTGACGGCATTTTATTACTTAATAAGCCGCAAGGTATTTCATCAAACAAAGCATTGCAGCAGGCAAAGGGTATTTACTTTGCACAAAAAGCAGGCCATACAGGTGCGCTTGATCCGCTCGCGACGGGTATGCTGCCAATTTGTTTTGGTGAAGCGACTAAGTTTACCCAGTTTTTGCTTGATACAGACAAAACTTATGTTGTACGCGCAAAACTTGGCGAGCGAACTACCACCTCTGATTCAGATGGTGAAATCGTTGAGACGCGTGAAGTATCAGTTACGCGTGAGCAATTAGCTGAGCAAATTGCCAGTTTTATAGGTGAGTCGGATCAATATCCTTCAATGTATTCAGCGCTTAAATACCAAGGTCAGCCTTTGTATAAATATGCGCGAGAGGGCATTGAAGTGCCGCGCAAGTGTCGAAAAATTAATGTATTTAGTTTAACGCTAGATGAGTTTGACGAAGCGAATAACGAAGTACAAATGACGGCGCATGTGTCTAAAGGTACCTATATTCGTACAATTGTTGACGACTTAGGTGAAAAGCTAGGTTGTGGTGCGCATGTTATCATGTTACATCGCAGTGCTGTGGGCCATTATCCTAGTGAGAAAATGGTCACTCTTGAGCAACTTGAAGAAAAGCTACAGCAAGCAAAAGCAGATGATGTGGCACCTTCAAGCTACCTAGATGAGCTACTTTTGCCAATGGATACCGCACTGGTTGATTTACCTGTGATTGAAATTACACAAGAGCAGGGTGTGGCGTTTAGCCATGGTCAAACGGTGGTAATTGGTAAACCTGTGCCTGATGGCGTGGTAAAAGTTATGGCTGATGGCGTGTTTATTGGCACTGGTGAGCGTCATAAAGATGGGCACCTAAAATCAAAGCGCGGTTTATCAAATCAATTGCCTGAGTAAAGATTACCTTGTAGTTATTACTAAAGCTGGTAGAATACGCCCGCTCAATCGTTTTGGCTGAATTAGTGATCGGCTAAAACACAATTTAAATTAATTTTTGGAGTTACTATGTCACTAAGCAATCAAGAAAAAGTTGAAATCATCGCTAAATTTGCACGCGCTGAAGGCGACACTGGTTCACCTGAAGTACAAGTTGCACTTCTAACTTTCGATATCAACAAGCTTCAAGGTCACTTTGCTGATCACAAGCACGACTTCCACTCACGTCGTGGTCTTTTACGCAAAGTAAGCCAACGCCGTAAACTGCTTGATTACCTTAAAGGTAAAGACATTGCACGTTACACTGCGTTAATCCAAGAGCTTGGCCTACGTCGCTAAGAACTAGATTACGAGAAAAGGGGCTATATAGCCCCTTTTTTTGTGCGCTTATGAAAGGTATACTAGCGCACATCTTAGTAGGCAAATCTGCTAAGTGATTGAAAAAACATCATTGCCAATTGTAGTACTTAATTAATTTTTCTTAAGTTTAATTAAGTACTGTAATTGGTACTTTGATGGACTATTTTTTACCAATTCGGAGCACTGCTCTGAGTTGCTTTTACATTTAAAGGACATTTTTAAGTGCAAGCAATTATTAAAGAATTTCAACTAGGTCAACACACTGTGACTCTAGAAACAGGTGCTATCGCTCGTCAAGCTGACGGCGCAGTACTAGCAAGCATTGGCGACACTTCAGTATTAGTTACTGTTGTTGGTAAGCGTGATGCACAACCAGGTCAAGACTTCTTCCCACTAACAGTTAACTACCAAGAGCGTATGTACGCTGCGGGTCGTATCCCTGGTGGTTTCCTTAAGCGTGAAGGTCGTCCAAACGATGGCGAAACACTTATCGCTCGTCTAATCGACCGTCCGATTCGTCCACTTTTCCCAGACGGTTTCGTAAACGAAGTACAAGTAATCGCGACAGTTGTTTCTGTTAACCCAGAAATCCAACCTGACATGGTTGCTATGATTGGTACTTCAGCAGCACTTGCTATCTCTGGTATTCCATTTAATGGTCCTATCGGTGCAGCACGTGTTGGTTTCATCAACGGTGAATACGTACTTAACCCAACACTAGCTGAGCTTGAAGAAAGCCAATTAGACCTAGTTGTTGCAGGTACTGATAACGCAGTACTTATGGTTGAATCAGAAGCTGAAACACTATCTGAAGACGTCATGTTAGGTGCGGTTGTTTATGGTCATGAGCAATCTCAAGCTATCATCAACGCAATCAACGAGTTCAAAGCAGAAGCTGGTAAACCAGCTTGGGATTGGACTGCACCAGAGAAAAACGTAACTCTTGCTGAGAAAATCTCTGCAATCGCTGCTGAAAAAGTAGGTGAAGCTTACCGCATCACTGACAAAGTAGCGCGTAAAGAAGCACTTGGTGTTGCGAAAGAAGAAGTTGTTGCTAAATTAACAGCGGAACTTGCTGAAGGCGAAGAGCTAGATACACAAGAAGTTGGCAAACTATTCGGTTCGTTAGAAAAAGAAATCGTTCGTGGGCGTATCATCGCTGGTGAAAAGCGTATCGATGGTCGTGAACCAGACATGGTTCGTGCACTAGACGTAATGACGGGTGTTTTACCACGTACTCACGGTTCTGCAATCTTCACTCGTGGTGAGACGCAAGCACTTGTGACTGCAACACTTGGTACTGAGCGTGATTCACAGTTAATCGACGACTTAACTGGTACTAACAAGCATCACTTCATGCTTCACTATAACTTCCCTCCGTTCTGCGTAGGTGAAACAGGTTTTGTAGGTTCTCCTAAGCGTCGTGAAATCGGTCACGGTAACCTAGCTAAGCGTGGTATTGCTGCGGTATTACCAACATTAGCTGACTTCCCATATTCAATCCGTGTTGTTTCAGAAATCACTGAATCAAACGGTTCATCGTCTATGGCATCAGTATGTGGTACATCACTAGCACTTATGAACGCTGGTGTACCAATCAAAGCATCTGTTGCTGGTATTGCGATGGGTCTAGTTAAAGAAGGCGACGATTTCGTTGTTCTTTCTGACATCTTAGGTGATGAAGACCACTTAGGTGATATGGACTTTAAAGTAGCGGGTACTTCAAACGGTATCACAGCACTACAAATGGATATCAAGATCGAAGGTATCACTAAAGAAATCATGCAAATCGCGCTTAAACAAGCGAAAGCTGCACGTTTACACATCTTAGGTGTTATGGACGAAGCGATTTCTGCTCCTTCTGAAGAGTTATCTCAGTTCGCACCACGCATCTACACAATGCAAATCCCTGCGAAGAAAATCGCTGAAGTTATCGGTAAAGGTGGCGCAACTATCCGTCAACTTACTGAAGAAACTGGCACAACGATTGAAATCGAAGATGACGGTACAATCAAGATCGCTGCAACTGATGGCATGAGTGCAAACGAAGCTATTAAGCGTATTGAGCAATTAACTGCTGAACTAGAAGTAGGTGCAATCTACACTGGTAAAGTTGTACGTATCGTTGATTTTGGTGCGTTCGTTAATATCCTTCCGGGTAAAGACGGTCTAGTGCACATTTCACAAATCAGCACTGAGCGTGTTAACAACGTAACTGACCACCTAAGCGAAGGCCAAGAAGTTAAAGTTAAAGTTCTTGAAGTAGATCGCCAAGGTCGTGTACGTTTAAGCATCAAAGAAGCAATGGAACCAGCTGCTGAAGAAAAAGCTGAAGAGCCAAAAGACGCTTAATGATGATAGAGTAGCCAGTTATTTACTGGTTATAAGAAAAAGGGGCTGTTTAGCCCCTTTTTTTATGCTTTAATGAAACCTATTAGCTTCGATTTTGTCTACAGAAAATTCAGGTATTAAGGAATTTAATGATTTTTAAACACTTAGCATTGACCGCAGTGGCTATTTTTTCTTTAAGTGCGTGTCAAACAACCTCACAACCTGAGTCAGTTCCGATTGTTAATGTTCCATTTACTGCGCCGCTACTGCCTGATTTCCGCAATGAAATTACGATTGCGCGCTACTCTGAACTTTTAAATCGTGCAGATTTGAGTGCAGAACAACAAGCCAAACTTTATTATGACCGCGGTGTATTATTTGACAGCTTAGGCATGTCGACACTGGCACGTATCGATTTTAACCGTGCGATTAAGCTTAAACCTGATTTAGCTGAGGTGTATAACTTTTTAGGTATTCACCACACACTCATGCAACAGTATGAACAAGCTTATGAGTTTTTTGATTCAGCACTAGAGTTAAATGAGCAGCATGAATATGCTTATTTAAACAGAGGGATTGCGCTCTACTATGCTGATCGCCCGTTACTTGCTCAAGATGATTTGCAACAGTTTTTAAATCGCTCACCAAGCGACCCATACCGTGTACTTTGGCTTTACTTAGCTCAATCAGAAGCTGATAAAGCACAGGCCTTAATTGACTTAAAAGCAAATGCACAAGGTGTTGACGAGTCTCAATGGGGTTACCAGTTACTTGCACTGTATCTAGGCGATGTCAGTGAGTTTGAATTCTTGTCTGGTATCATCGAAGGGGTTACCTCTGAACAAGAGTATGCACACCGCTTATGTGAAGCCTATTTTTACCTCGCTAAGATGCATCAAGCGGCAGGTGATAATTACTTGGCTGCTGATTACTTTAGACTTGCCCTTGCCACCAATGTGCATGAGTTTGTTGAATATAAATACGCTCGCTTAGAACTTGAGTTAATGGCTGGTGAAGACGCGAGCTAGTGTTTATTTGCTGGTTATTACTTTACTGAGCTTGGGCTGTGTTTCAAGCTCAGTATCATTGTTTTCTCCGAGTTACGTTTTTTACGCTCATAAGAGACCTTCCCAAGCCGTTGCTATTTATCACCTAGCGCCTAATGCCCTCAACACGCAATTGGACACACTTTCAACCCTGCAATTACGAAGGCTTGCTGAACTTAAAAATATTAATGCAACCTATCAACTTGCCATGCGATTTTTACAAAAGGGTGATTACTCTGCTGCGCAATTATGGTGGCAAACTCGGTTTGATAGCTTCAGTCCTTTACAGCAACAACGCTTAGCTGATCATCTGGCAGCGGATCAACAATGGCAGGCTATTTCTATGCTGTGGCGTAGCGGCCAATTGCCAAATGGTAATGCCAAACAATCTTGGTATTTACGACAAGGCATGGCAACAGCAAATATAAGTCCTCAATATGCTGAACAACATCAATTTGTGTTATCGCTAAATGATTTGAAAGCACAGCCACAGTGCCATTTTAATGTGCTGATGATGACTGATCACGCTGATGGAATTGCTACGCTGAAGTTGTTTAAGCAACGTTACGGGTCAAAGCCAGAACCTTCGATCAACAGTTTTTGTTTTAGCGAAGTTGTTTATGTAGCAGACCAATTTCAATGTAACAGCAGTGATAATGTGCTGCAGTGTGATTGGTATCAGGCAGAAGATTACACGTGGCCCGCTGGATTTGATTTTATTGTTATGATGTCTGAACAGGGCAGTGCTAACGTGCGTGGCGGAATAATGCATATTAATTCAACACAGCCTTATGCTGTGTTTTTACATGAGTTGATGCATTTTAATGGCTTTGAAGATGAATACACATTGCCAACTCAAAAGCAGCAGTGGCTATGTCAGCAGCAGGGTCATGTTGCACCAAATTTATTTATAGCGCGTCAGCTTAAACCTCCAGTAGGCTGGCAAAAGAGTATCGCTTGTAATAATAATTTGGCCTATAAGCCAAGCCCTGATTGGTCAATTATGCAGTATCAGTTAATGGGGCTGTCTGAACAGTATCGACAACTTTGGCAAAAGCAAATTAACCAGCCCTTAACAAAGCCTGTTCGATTTTTAGATTACTTTGCTTTTTTGGGTTTAAAACCTTCAATTACAATGGCTTCAACTAAACATAGTTTTTCTGACTAATCGTCAATTTATTGCTATTTTAGTATGTAAAGTGGTTAAAACTTGTGCGAATAGGTGTGGCTGCTATAGACAAAATAGCCCCTGATCAGTATAACTATACGCATTGTAAGCTTTTTTTGAAGCCAACTTTTAACCATCCAAATGAACAGTACGCAACTAATTATAACTAGCAGCAGTATTGATATTCTTATGACACTAAAAGGCTCTTAATTATGACTTTGCTCTGGATACCCCTGTTATCCTTAATCGGCAGTGTTATTTCATCCTGCACCTCAAAACTAACGCGTAATCAAAGTACCGCTTTGACTATGCTAGCGCCTTTGCTTGCCCTTGGAATAGTATTCTCGTACACACCTGCGGTATTTTCTGGTGAAATGATTCGCTACAGCGCAGAGTGGATCCCATTATTAAACATGCAAGTGTCTTTTAGACTTGATGGTTTAACCTTACTTTTTTTATACATGATCTTAGGTATTGGTACCTTAGTGATTTTCTATGCGCGTTATTATTTAAGTAATAACGACTCCCTGCCTAAGCTTTATTGCTACTTAATGCTATTTATGACCGCGATGGTCGGAATAGTAATGTCGAATAATGTTATCCAGCTTTGGCTATTCTGGGAGCTTACCAGTATTAGTTCCTTTTTGCTTATTAGCTATTGGTGGCATAAATCTGAAGCCCGTAAGGGCGCGCGCATGGCGCTTGCCATTACAGGGGCGGGCGGTCTTGCGCTATTGGCTGGCTTATTATTGATTGGTGACATCGTTGGTAGTTATGACTTGGATGTTATCTTAGCGAGTAAAGCACTCATTCAATCTCATGCGCTTTACGAAGTGGCGTTAGTATTGGTGCTTTTGGGGGCGTTTACTAAATCGGCGCAATTCCCGTTTCATTTTTGGTTGCCGCATGCAATGGCTGCACCTACACCTGTCAGTGCCTATCTACATTCAGCTACCATGGTTAAAGCTGGTATCTTTTTGCTTGCCCGTTTCTATCCAGCATTAGCAGGCACTGATACGTGGTTTATCTTGGTTGCTATGACTGGTCTTGCTACTTTATTGGTTGGCGCTTATATCGCATTATTCAAGCATGACTTAAAAGGTTTACTTGCTTATTCAACCATCAGTCATTTGGGTCTTATCACGTTATTACTTGGTTTAGATACTGAACTTGCCACGGTTGCAGCGATTTTCCATATTATTAACCATGCAACGTTTAAAGCCTCATTGTTTATGGCAACCGGTATTATTGATCATGAAACAGGGACTCGTGACATGCGCAAACTAAACGGTATGTGGCGCTTTATGCCTTATACTGCCACGCTTGCAATGGTTGCTGCGGCTGCGATGGCTGGTGTGCCATTGTTAAATGGTTTCTTATCGAAAGAAATGTTCTTTGCTGAAACCTTGCATCAGCAAGTACTAGGTTCGATGTCGTGGCTCATTCCGGTTTTAGCAACTATAGCTGGTGCTTTATCGGTCGCTTATTCTGCACGTTTTATTCATGACGTGTTCTTTAATGGTGACCCGATTGATTTACCTAAACAGCCTCATGAGCCACCACGTTACATGCGTGTGCCAATCGAAATTTTAGTGGTGTTATGTTTATTAGTGGGTATGTTCCCTCACTTTGCTGTGAGCGATATTTTAGCGTCTGCTTCGTATGCGGTACTTGGTGATGCAGCTCCAGATTATAAGCTCTCGGTATGGCATGGATTCAACTTACCTTTATTAATGAGCTTTATTGCAACTTGCTGCGGTGTGCTTATCTATGTGCAACGTAAGCACCTGTTCCATTTCCAAGCTTCATTACCGACATTAAATGCTAAAAAAGGCTTTGAACGAGGCCTGTATTCTGTGATCAAATGGTCACAAGCTAAAGTTAACCGTATTGAAAATGGTTCATTGCAACGATACGCTTTTGTAATGATTGCGGTTGTTTTGATGTGTGCTGGTTGGCCATTGTTTGAGATGCAACAACTTGCGGGCACAAGTGAATTAACACCTATTGATTTTCATAACGCCATTGGCGCGGGTCTGTTAATTATCGGTGCGCTTGTCACTGTTATTTGGCATCGTTCGCGAATGATATCTTTGATTATGATTTCAATTGTAGGTCTGATGGTATCTGTAGCTTTCACTCGATTCTCTGCGCCAGACTTAGCACTGACTCAGTTAACAGTTGAAGTTGTCACTGTGATGCTACTGATGCTCGCATTATTCTTTTTACCGCAGCGTACCCCTAAAGAATCTAGTTCATTGCGTGTCTTGCGTGACTTAGGGATTTCCTCAGCTGTTGGGGTTGTTGTGGCCAGTATCTGCTACGCGCTGTTGACTAGACCGCTTGAATCAATTTCTGATTTCTTTATTGCCAATGCTAAAACTGGCGGTGGCGGTACTAACGTTGTAAACGTGATTTTAGTTGACTTCAGGGGCTTTGATACCCTTGGTGAAATAACCGTACTGGGTATTGCCGCATTAGGTATTTATAAATTACTTATTAATCTGCCATTGTTTATGCCGGCAAGTGATAGCGAAGGGCGCCCATGGGCTAGAGAGCGTTATCCAATCTTACTGTCGAGTATTTCGCAAAGTCTATTACCACTGGCATTATTGGTGTCTGCTTATATTTTCTTACGAGGTCACAATTTACCGGGTGGTGGTTTTATTGCAGGTCTAGTAACGGCGATTGCGTTTATTTTGCAATATATGGCAAATGGTTCACACTGGATTGCAGACAGATTTGATGTGAATTATCGCAAAATCATTGCATCAGGTATTGCCATTGCGTTGTTCACAGGTGTGGGGAGTTGGTTCTTTGACCGTCCGTTCTTAACAACGTGGTTTGATTATTTTGATATTCCGTTAGTCGGCAAAACAGAACTTGCCAGTGCTATCGTATTTGATTTAGGTGTGTATTTAACTGTTGTAGGTGCAACGCTGATGATTTTGGCAAGTTTAGGTAAATTGACTGCCGATACACCCAAGCGAGAGGTAAATATTTAATGGAAGTATTGTACGCATCATGCGTGGGCGTGCTGGTTGCATGCGGGATTTTCTTAATATTAAGAGCACGTACCTTTCCGGTTGTGCTTGGTTTAACCATGTTATCGTACGCGGTTAACCTATTTTTATTCTCGTCAGGTCGCTTAACGATTAATAAAGCTGCAGTACTAGGCAGTGCTAGTGAGTATGCGGATCCATTACCGCAAGCACTTGTGCTTACCGCTATAGTTATCGGTTTTGCGATGACCGCCTTTGTGGTTATTTTAGCTATTCGTGGTCGTGCTGATTTGGGTAATGATCATGTTGACGGTCATTTATTAAAATCATCTAAGGAGCAAAAATGATTCAGCATTTAGCTTCTTTACCCATTTTAATCCCTATGTTGGCGGGCGTTATTTTATTAATGCCACCGTGCGGTAAAAACTTACATATTCGTCGTGTAGCTTCCGTTATTTTATCGATAGTTACGTTGCTAATAAGTGCTTATTTGCTATTTCATGTTAATACTACTGCATCACTGGTTTATGCTATCGGTGATTGGTCAGCACCTTTTGGTATTGTGCTTGTGGCTGATAGGCTCTCTGCACTACTGGTGCTACTAACCAGCCTATTGGGCGCGGTGATTGTGCTTTATAGCTGTGCAGGTGACGACAAAAAAGGCAGCTTTTTTCACCCGCTGGTCCATTTTTTAATTCTGGGTGTGAATGGTGCTTTTCTAACTGGTGATGTGTTTAACCTATTTGTATTTTTTGAGGTCTTACTGATTGCCTCTTATTCGCTATTGATGCATGCCGGTGACAAACACAAAACACGAGCAGCACTGCAGTACGTGATATTAAACCTAATTGGTTCAAGTGTATTCTTAATCGCGTTAGGTATTCTATATGGTGTCCTAGGAACATTAAATATCGCTGATTTAGCACAAAAAGTCCCTTTACTAAAAGGTGATGATGTATACCTTGCGAAAATAGGTGGCTTGTTACTGATTGTCGTGTTTGCACTAAAGGGCGCGCTCTTACCTTTACATTTATGGCTACCGAATACTTACGCAAGTGCAATGCCATTGGTAGCTGCATTATTTGCGATTATGACTAAGGTAGGTGTCTATGCCATGCTGCGTGTATACACCGTTATATTTGGTGAGAATGCAGGTGAGCTTGCTCATATGGCACAGCCTTGGTTGTGGGGCTTAGCACTGGCGACAATTGTGATGGGCGCTATTGGTGTTTTAGCTAGCCAAGATTTCCGTAAGTTGATTGCCAACTTGGTGGTGGTGTCGGTTGGTACTCTCGTTGCGTTGGTGGCCATTCAAAATGTCTCTGCCACAGCTGCGTTACTCTACTATTTAGTTCATTCAACTGTAATTTGTGCTGTCCTGTTTTTATTGGCTGATTTAATTGCGCAGCAGCGCGGTAAGGTCGCTGACCGCTTAGTGGCGGGGCGTGCAGTTGCTCAGCCATTCTTGTTAGGTATTTGTTTTGTTATTGCGGCACTTGCCGTGGTGGGTATGCCACCATTGTCAGGTTTTGTCGGTAAAATTTGGATTTTAAAGAGTACTCTAGATAGCGAAAAAGCCATGTTGTTTTGGCCTATTTATATTTTATCTAGCTTGGCACTGTTGGTTGCGATATCGCGTGCTGGTACAAGCCTTTTTTGGGATCACAAATATAAAGATAGTGAAGCAATTGAGGGCGTAAAAGCACACCCTTTACAAGTGACTGCGGTCATTGTGCTGTTAGCATGCTCGCCGTTAATGGTTATTTTTGCAGGGCCAATATCTGAATATATGCTAGCAACCTCTGAGCAATTGTTTGATATAAACCAAGGCATTCAGAATGTATTACAAGGAGGCCAATAATGCGTTTAGAAGCTCGTTTTAGTTGGCTACCGACTCCATTTCGTAGTGTATTACTTTTTGTTGTTTGGTTATTACTCAATAATAGCGTGTCGCCAGGGCATCTGCTGTTAGCTGCTTTTTTTGCTATAACAATTCCGTGGATCACTTTTCCATTTCGCGATCCACAGCCCCTTATTGTTAGACCAGGATTGGCGTTTAAGTACTTACTTTTAGTGCTGTACGATATTGTCACTGCCAATTTACAAGTTGCGCTTTTAATACTCGGGCCGACTAAAAAGTTGCGTCCGGGATTTATAAAAGTACCACTTGATTTAAGTCATGAAATGCCAATCACTATTTTGGCAAGCACTGTGTCACTAACCCCAGGCACAGTTAGTGCAGAGGTTTATCCTATTCCTGAGTCACTCGAAGAGGGCGAAGAAATTGAGCAGCGCTATTTACTGATCCATGTGCTCGATTTAGCAGATGAACAGGCGTTAATTAATACTATTAAGCAGCGCTATGAAGCACCGCTTAAGGAGATTTTTAGATGCTAGATACCGTATTTTTAATTGTCTATGCGATGATCGCCATCTCGTTATTACTAAATTTATGGCGCTTAATAGTGGGTCCATCGGTACCTGACCGTATATTAGCGCTAGATACGATGTTTATTAACACCATTGCGCTGATAATTCTTTATGGCATGAGTATGGATACCGGGCTTTATTTTGAGGCCGCTTTATTAATTGCCATGCTTGGTTTTGTTAGTACCGTTGCAGTATGTAAATATTTGCTGCGCGGCGATATTATTGAATAAGGTAACAAATAATGAGTGAATGGATTGTATCAATCTTACTGTTAATTGGTGGTTGCTTTATTTTGATTGGTTCGATTGGCTTAGTGAAAATGCCAGACTTTTTTATGCGTTTACATGGGCCAACTAAAGCCACTACTTTAGGAATGGCATCATTACTTATCGCTGCAATGGTGTATTTTAGCTATCACCATGATGGAGTGAGCGTTAAAGAGATCCTAATTTCAATTTTCTTACTGATCACCGCACCTATCAGTGGTTACATGTTGATTAAGTCAGCTATTCATCACAAACTTCGCGCTAAAGAAGGTACCAAGGGCTTAGACAACGTTGAGGACGATTAAAAACTAATCGTGCTAACAGGGTGAAGTACAAGGGTGCTTTTATTGCGCGAGCAGATCGCATAAAATGCCCTGTCATTTAGCACAGTAGGTAAATAGATCATTATGCGAGTAGCACTTGGAGTAGAGTACAACGGCGCCCGTTACAGTGGTTGGCAACGTCAATCACATGTCAATAGCGTACAGCAAGAAGTAGAAACGGCGTTGTCGCGGATTTGTAATCACCCAGTCGAAATCGTATGTGCTGGCCGCACTGATGCTGGTGTTCACGGCACAGGGCAAGTGGTTCACTTTGACACTCATGCAGAACGTGAAATGGTTGCATTCACAATGGGCATGAATACCCTGTTACCGAAAGATATTTCTATTCGGTTTGCCGAGCCTGTCAGTGAAGATTTTCATGCTCGTTTTAGCGCCACAGCTCGTCGCTATCGTTACGTTATTTATAATTACACCTATCGCGGTGCAATCATGAGCGAAGGGGTGACGCATTTTCATCACCCACTCGATGAAACTAAAATGCAAGAAGCCTGTCAGTATTTAATTGGTGAGCATGACTTTACCTCTTTTAGGGCACTGCATTGCCAAGCGAATACAGCAAATCGTACGATTCACCATTTGTCGGTAAAACGCCAAGGTGACTATGTGATAATTGATATTAAAGCGAATGCATTTTTACATCATATGGTACGAAATATTACTGGCTGTTTGATGGATATTGGTCTGCATAAACATGAACCAGTCTGGTTAAAAGAATTACTTGATTTAAAAGAACGCGCTAAGGCAAGTGCCACAGCAAAGGCTGCTGGTCTTTACTTAGTGGATGTGGATTACCCTGAACACTTTGGTATTCCTAAAACACCATTAGGACCTCTGTTTTTACCTGATTCAGATAGTTAACTGAAAGTGCTGCACTACTAAGACCAGTTTTTTATATCGTCTACGGGTAATTCATGTTTTAATTGAAAAAATCTGTCTGTTTAATTACTAGAAGTAGTGCATCGAGCATACTTGATTAAACAGACTGCGACACAGAACAGCATTTAAGAGAGTTGCAAATGAGTTGGTTAGAAAAAATCTTACCTAAAACGACTAAATCATCAGGTCGTAAAGAAATCCCTGAAGGGGTTTGGGCTAAGTGTACAGACTGTGATTCAATTTTATACAAAGCAGAATTAGAAAAAGCACTCAACGTATGTCCTAAGTGTGATCATCACATGCGCTTAAGTGGCCGTAAACGTTTAGAAAACTTTTTAGATGATGCTGATCGTCACGAAATTGGTGCTGAACACGAACCAAAAGACGTATTAAAGTTTAAAGATTCTAAAAAATACTCTGACCGCATCACCCAAGCACAAAAAGCAAGTGGTGAAAAAGACGCACTTGTTGCAATGAAAGGCCGTTTAAAAGGCATTCCTGTTGCTGCTGTTGCATTTGAATTCTCATTTATGGGTGGTTCAATGGCGTCAGTAGTAGGTGCACGTTTTGTTGAAGCTGTTGACCAATGCTTAGAGCATGATATGCCACTTATTTGTTTTTCTGCATCGGGTGGTGCACGTATGCAAGAAGCCCTTATGTCATTAATGCAAATGGCTAAAACAAGTGCTGCGCTTGCAAAGATGAGCGAAAAAGGTTTACCGTTTATTTCAGTATTAACTGATCCAACAATGGGTGGTGTATCTGCATCGCTGGCAATGCTTGGTGATGTGAACGTTGCAGAGCCTAAAGCATTAATTGGTTTTGCGGGTCCTCGCGTAATCGAGCAAACAGTACGTGAAACGCTACCAGAAGGTTTCCAACGCAGTGAATTCTTGCTAGAGCATGGTGCAATCGACATGATTGTTGACCGCCGTGAAATGCGTGACACCCTTGCACGTATCTTAGCGAAATTTATGAACTTGCCTTCTACTGAACAAGAGCATAGAGTAGCGTAAATTTCAGCTTAACTGATTAAACGCTATGACAGAAATCCTTCCTAGCCAATCATCAAGCCTTGATGATTGGCTTTGTTATTTAGAAAGTGTACATCCAGCCAATATCGAAATGGGTCTTGAGCGCGTAGACCGTGTGGCAAACCAAGTCGGCTTACTCGATACATCAAGCAAAATAATCCTTATTGCAGGTACGAATGGTAAAGGAACGACAGCTCGTTGCTTAGAAAGCTTACTGCTTGCACAAGGTTTTAGTGTCGGGACTTATGCTTCTCCGCATCTTATTCGTTACAACGAACGCGTGCGTATTAATGGCCAAGAGCTTGATGATCAATACCATGTTGATGCTTTCGATATGCTCGAAAAAGGCCGAGGTGACACACCACTGACTTATTTTGAATACGGAACACTGGGCGCTTTAGCTATTTTTAAACGCCATGCGGTTGATTATGTACTCTTAGAAGTGGGTCTAGGTGGTCGTTATGATGCTACTAATATAGTCAATCCATATGCTTGTGTGATCACCACCATAGATTTAGACCATAAAGAATACCTAGGTGATACTCGTGAACTTGTTGGGTATGATAAAGCCGGTATTTTCCGTACCAATACGCCCGCAATCGTTGGCGATTTAGCTATTCCACACACAGTAACTGATTACGGTAATGAAATTAACGCCGATATGGTGTTATCAGGTCGCGACTTTAAATTTACAGAAGACAGTGAAGGCTTTAATTGGCAATACAAAGCCAATGACTGGCGTTTAGCTAAACCTGCGATCCCTTGTCAAAATGCTGCCACAGCATTGACTCTACTTAGTAAGCTTGATTTATTACCAAATGAACAACAAGTAAGAGACTGTTTAGCAAACTTAACGGTTGAAGGTCGCTTTCAGCAGCTAAGTGAGCAACCACTTATTTTTACTGATGTAGCTCATAACCCAGAGTCGGCTCGTTATTTAGCACGTAAATTAAGCGTGTATAAAGATCAAGGGTTTAAAATTCATGCATTAGTCGCTATGCTTGCAGATAAAGATAAAGTGGCTGCTATGTCGGCTGTGGCCGATGTAGTTGATGAATGGTCGTTGGCGAGTTTAGACTGTTTTCGCGGAGATACCGTCGAAAACCTTGCCAGCGCATTAGCAGAAACGCCATCAACAGCGCCTAGCACCCATTATAAGAGTGTTGAAGCTGCATTAGATGCAATGTTACCAAAGCTAGATAAAAGCACCTTATTGATTGTGTTTGGGTCATTTATAACTGTGGCTGCTGCTATCAATTACTTTAAAGAATAGAGAGGAAATCGGTGAACGCAGGGTTTATTAATCGCTTAGTAGGAACCACCATTGTGGTTGTAGCGGCTATTGTCTTCATTCCAAATATTTTGGACGGAGAGAAAGTTCATCATGCAGAAAACTTTAAAGCGATCCCTGACCGCCCTGAGTTCACCACGATTGACTTACAACAAGCTATAGACAATAAAGTGGCATCAGCTGAGCAACCCGCCGAAGTTGCTGTTGAAGATGTTAAAGCTAATGATGCCGAGTTAACGGCAACAGAACAGCAATCATTTAGCGATGCCCCGAAAATGATTGAAGCATCAATAGATGAGCCTGTGATTAATAAAGCTGAGCCAAAAGTTGCAGTGCAAGAGCCTGCAAAGCCGGTCGCTAATACTCCTGAGCCAACCCGTAAGCCAGAAGAAAACCTCACCAAAATGGCGTATGTTATTCAATTGGGGAGTTTTTCTCATGCACCTAATGTGAAATCGCTTCAAGAAAAACTAAAAGCGAATGGTTTCAAAACTTTCACGCGCCCGATAAAAACCCCGAACGGCACACTGACAAAAGTCTTTGTAGGTCCTTCACTTAACAAGAAAGAGTTAGAGAGTAAGCTTCCTGAGTTAAAGCAGTTAACCAAGTTAAATGGTAAAGTTACTCAGTTTGAAATTACAAAGTGATTTAACTTTGAAGCGCCCGAAGGGCATGGCTAAAACGTATTTATTCTGCGTTATTGATTTTGCTAATGGGTACACCATTACCTACAATCAATGCCTTGCCTAAATACGTTTTATCTCATGCTGAATTCTTGCATCTACAGGTGGTTCTTATACCCAAACCACCTGTAGATCCATGATTCAGCGCTATCACAGGGCTTTCAATACACGGCGTGGCAATACAGGAATGTAGGTACCTTTCAAGTTGCCACAACACAGTAGTGGAAGCTCTGTGAAGCGCCCGAAGGGCATGGCTAAAACGTATTTATTCTGCGTTATTGATTTTGCTAATGGGTACACCATTACCTACAATCAATGCCTTGCCTAAATACGTTTTATCTCATGCTGAATTCTTGCATCTACAGGTGGTTCTTATACCCAAACCACCTGTAGATCCATGATTCAGCGCTATCACAGGGCTTTCAATACACGGCGTGGCAATACAGGAATGTAGGTACCTTTCAAGTTGCCACAACACAGTAGTGGAAGCTCTGTGAAGCGCCCGAAGGGCATGGCTAAAACGTATTTATTCTGCGTTATTGATTTTGCTAATGGGTACACCATTACCTACAATCAATGCCTTGCCTAAATACGTTTTATCTCATGCTGAATTCTTGCATCTACAGGTGGTTTGGGTATAGAATGCGCCCCAAATTAACGACTAGTTGGTTCTTATGATCTGGGTTGATTACGCCATACTTGGCATTATTGCACTATCCACTATCATCGGTTTAATACGTGGCTTTATAAAAGAAGCAATGTCTTTAGCGGTGTGGGCTGGCGCATTTATCATCTCTAGTTTGTTTTACCAATATTTAGCATCCTTCCTAACAAGTATTTCAGAACCCCTTTTAAGAAATGCAGCCGCAATTGCCATATTATTTTTTGCGACACTCCTGTTGGGTGGTTTACTAAACTATATTTTAGGTGAACTTGTACAGCGTACTGGTTTATCTGGCACAGACCGTGTTTTTGGCATTGTGTTTGGTGCTCTTCGTGGCGTGTTGGTCGTGAGCGCGTTACTTTTCTTTCTTGATGCTTTTACCGGTGCACCAAATACGCATTGGTGGGGCAACTCTATTTTGATTCCAGAATTTGGCTTTGTTGTTGAGTGGTTCTTTTCGTACCTCGAAAACAACTCAAGCTTTTTAAATTCGGTAAACCGTTAATCGGCGAGGATAAATTTAATGTGTGGTATCGTTGGCATAGTCGGCACTTCTCCTGTTAATCAGGCGTTATATGACGGCTTAACTGTTTTGCAACACCGTGGTCAAGATGCAGCGGGCATCATTACCATTGAAAACAACACGTTTAGCTTACGCAAAGCCAATGGCCTAGTGAAAGATGTGTTTCATACCCGTCATATGAAACGTCTGCAAGGCACTATTGGTATTGGCCATGTACGCTATCCGACAGCTGGTTCATCTAGCTCGTCTGAGGCGCAACCTTTCTATGTTAACTCGCCATTTGGTATTGCGCTTGCGCACAATGGTAACTTAACAAATGCAGAAGCATTAAAGCAGCAATTATTTTCAGAAGCTCGCCGTCATGTTAATACAACATCAGACTCTGAAATCTTACTTAATATCGTGGCGCATGAGTTAAGTAAGTCAAATAAGCTTAAGTTAGATGCAGAAGATATTTTCACCGCGGTAACCGAAGTTAATAACAAAGTGACAGGTGGTTATGCAACAATTGCAATGATCATTGGCCACGGTATTGTTGCTTTTCGTGACCCTAACGGTATTCGTCCATTAGTTTTTGGTAAGCGTGAAACTGCAAATGGCACTGAATATATGTTTGCATCTGAAAGCGTTGCATTAAAAACTGATGGTTTTGAGTTTGTGCGTGATGTTGCGCCAGGTGAAGCAATTTACGTTACTGAAGACGGTCAGTTTTTCTCGCAAGCGTGTGCAGAAAAAGCTACTTACTCACCATGTATCTTCGAGTTTGTTTACTTTGCGCGCCCAGATTCAACAATTGACCGTATGTCTGTTTATGCAACGCGTGTAAACATGGGTACTAAGTTAGGTGAAAAAATCGCTCGCGAATGGGCCGACAAAGACATCGACGTTGTTATTCCAATTCCTGAAACATCATGTGATGTAGCACTTGAGATTGCCTCAGCTCTTAACTTGCCATACCGCCAAGGTTTTGTTAAAAACCGTTACATTGGCCGTACTTTCATCATGCCTGGTCAAGAGATGCGTAAGAAATCAGTTCGTCAAAAACTGAATGCTATTGACCGTGAGTTCAAAGGTAAAAACGTATTACTTGTTGATGACTCAATTGTTCGTGGTACAACGTCAGCACAAATCGTTGAGATGGCTCGTGAGTCAGGTGCAAAGAACGTTTACTTCGCTTCAGCTGCGCCTGAGATTCGTTTCCCGAACGTGTATGGTATCGACATGCCATCGGCTGCAGAGTTAATTGCTCATGGTCGTGAAGTTGAAGATATCAATGCTAGCATTGGTGCGGATGGTCTTATCTATCAATCGCTAGATGACTTGATTGCGGCGGTTAGCCAAGAGAACCCTGAAATCACTCGTTTCGAAACGTCTGTATTTGATGGCCAGTACATCACCGGCGATATTGATCAAGAGTACCTAAACCACATTGACCGTTTACGTAACGATTCAGCAAAATCAACGCGTGAAAATGCTATGTCTGCGGGTTTAGAACTTCATAATCAAGAAGAAAATAGCGCTGACTAGTCACTGTTTTCAAGATGATAAAAAAGGAGCTTTACAGCTCCTTTTTTGTTTTGGAAAGAAAGGAAATAATAATGAAATCAAGTAAACATGGGGTGAACAATACCGTTTGTCCAGAGTATAGCTGTTGCAGCTAAAATAATTACTAACAGAATAAGCCCGCAAGTAACGACCGAGCTTGCATAAATAAAACCTCTTTCCTCAGGAATGTGCATGAGAATAGGCACGCCTGTGTAAAGTAGGTAAACAGAATAGGCAAGTGCAACTAAGCCAACACACACTACAAACCAAAGCTCTGGCAAAAATGCTGCAAATGACGACATAAACACTGGCGTTGCTGTATAAGCGGCAAGTTCTAGGGTTTGTGTGAAAGTGGGTTTAGCACCAAATGTTACTGCCATCCAATGAGCTAGATAAGCAAGCGCAAATACGCCTACTATGAGTGCAAAATACATCGCTACTGCGATCATCAATGCACTATCATGGGTTAAAAATACAGCTTCACCAGAACCAATACTCCATCCTAAGTGAACCGACGAATAATAGCCCATAATTGAAGGGATACATGCAATTAATAGGATATGAGATAGGCTATAGCGCAAACTCTCATGGCGATTATCAATCGTTTGCCATTCTTCGAGTGGATGGGCGTATAAGCCCCATAAGTGGTTTAAAATCATAATTGTTGCCCCTGTAAAAAAGGAATAGTAGCTGTTTTATTTTTGTACAGCTTTGATTAAGTTATGGTTCAGTAATTAAATCTTGTCAAGAAGCTGAAATAATCGAAACAGTCGATTGAATGTAACTCTTTAGTGCATATAGGAAATTACTTTGCACTGATATGGGTCATGGAATGCAGGCTTAATTATGTGGTAAAATCAAACCAAGATTTTTGATGAGAAGTTATTCAGTGCCTTATTCTGATTTGTTAGCGCCAATTCATGCTTTTTTAAAGTGCGAAACGCCTGATGAGTGGATTGCTGCGGCAACCAAAAAAGAAAACTTAGATATAGTTTTAATCGATCACCTTATTTGTGAGTTAAAAGCGGCGCAAAGCGCGATGTTCTTAATTCGCAAATATGCCGTTGATAAAGAAAGTAGCGACGCTTTACTTGAATGGTTGAAGCCTTTTGAGACACTTATTTACAAGCGTGAAGGTGATTGGCGAGAGCTTGCAGATAAAAACAAGCTGACTAAGTCGATGATCCCAAAATCAAACTCTCCATATGGGCAAGATCTCATTGATAAAATGGTCATGCTTATTAAAGAAGAGCTGCACCACTTCTATCAAGTGTTGGAGATCATGGATGAGTACGGCATTGAATATAAAAGTATTACTCCGTGTCGTTATGCTAAAGGCATGCTTCGCCATGTAAAAACTTACGAGCCAGATGCTTTAGTTGATAAGTTAATTATCGGTGCTTACATCGAAGCCCGCTCTTGTGAGCGTTTTGCTAAATTAGCCCCGCATGTTGATAAGCGTTTAGGTGATTTTTATATCTCACTCCTGCGCTCTGAAGCGCGCCATTATCAAGATTATCTAACCCTTGCGCAAGAAATCAGTGAGTTTGATATTACTGAGCGTGTTGAATTTTTTGGTCAACTTGAAGCTGAGCTTATTTCAACCCCAGATGAAGACTTTAAATTTCACAGCGGTGTGCCTGCATAATATATTAAATCAGAGCGCCTGTTTGGCGCTCTAGTTCATTTATCTTGCCAAGTTTAGTGGGTTTTACCCCTATTCAAATTAGCTAATTCTCATTACTTTTCTAATACTTATTCATTTGTTGTTTTAGTAAATAATTTGTACCTTTTAAAATCTTGCACTACCTTTGACCTAGGTTGCTATTAACATTCGTAAAATAGAATCATAAGTTGTTAAAAGGAGAAGTCATGCGTGATTCTAATGTGCCTTTCGAGTTTAAAGAAGATGCTTCTGAACAATCGTATGCCCAAAAAACATGGAAAGTTTTAACGGTTGAAGATGACTTAAACTACCAACAAGCATTACTAAACAGTTTTAATGCCATATCTCTAGATAACAATGAGTCTCTTGAGGTATTAACGGCAAATTCAGTGTCAGAGGCATCGTCTGTTTTATCGCGCCATAAAGATATCGCTATTGTATTTCTTGATGTGGTAATGGAAGAAGATGATTCAGGCCTAAGGCTTGTAAATACCATTCGCCACGTTTTAGGCAATAACGATATACGCATAGTGCTATTAACAGGACAACCAAGCTTTGCTCCTGAACCACAAGTAATGCAATCGCTTGATATTGACGAATACTGGAATAAGTCAGATATGACGGTAGATAAGCTTAAATCTATCGTTAGTAGCCATCTTCGTACGTATCAATACATTTCGCAAATCTCAAGTGCTAAACAAGGACTGCAGCTAGTGCTCGATGCAGCAAGAAGCATTAATAGTAAACACGATATACGTGCGTTTTCTCACGCGGTGCTAGATGAAATAGGTAAAATTTTGCACCTATCTAAGGGAGGCGGCGTATTATGCGTTGGCAATGAAATGCACTTTGATAAACACCCCAAAGTTATAACTAGTATCGGCTGCTATAGAGGGCTTGATGGTAAAGAGCTCAGCACAGATGTGCTCAGTGAAGAAGCACAGGAATCGTTTATTTCAGCCAGAGATAAAAAAGAGCATGTGTTTTCTGAGCATTACAGTGTTTTTTATTTTGATACCGCAGACGTTGATATTAGCTATTACATCACGATTGTTAAATCAGATGTTCCCATCGACGAGCATAATGTATTTTTACTAAAGGTATTTAGTGAAAATGTCAGTACAGGCTTTTCGAATATTGCACTGATGAACCGGCTTACTGAGCTTGCTTACACCGATATAACGCTAAACATGCCCAACAGGAACTGGCTCCAGCGCGAAATCGATAATATGAACAAATACGAACAAGCAGAAACTCAGTTAGTGGTGTTTGAGATACTTCAGTTTGACGAAAAATCTTTTCGGTTTGGCTATGAATTTTGTAAAAAAACACATCTAAAAATGCGCGAGAATATTTTGCAAGCCTTAGCGCCATATCACCCTCGTATCGCTGTTTTTAAAAGTGATTGTTTAGGTGTTTTAGTGTCAAGCCATGCATTTGAAGATGAAAGTATTATTGACTCTTTAAAACGTCAATCTTTTGAAATTGATGGGGTAAAACAGTTTTTAGATGTGCGTATTTTAGTTATGCAGCTAATCGCCTTTGAAGATCATAACGCAGAGCAAATATTCAATTTAGCAGAGTCTACTCTTAATGATGAAAACTCACAAAGAGCTGAGCTTCTCTATTATACGTTAGATAATACCAAAGCAATCACCCGGCGCTATGAGCTTATGCAAGAGTTGCGCACTGCAATTCGCAACAAAGAACTTCAAGTAGCCCTACAGCCTAAGATTAATTTAACCACAGATGAAGTGATTGGTTTTGAAGCATTGGCGCGATGGCAAAGAGATGATGGAACATTTGTCAGACCCGATGAGTTTATTGCACTTGCCGAAACTGCAGGGCTTATCAGTGAGTTAGACAAACTTATTTTCGATAAAATAATGCAGACGATTAAGCAATTTGCAGAGCAGGGCGTTAGTTTGCCAATCGCGTTTAATGCATCGACGTTTGATTTGTTAGCCGATGATTACTTTGTTGAGGTTGCAGCACGCATTGAGGAGTATGGCATTTCACCTTCGTTACTTGAGCTTGAAGTAACAGAGACTCAAGCGATTTTTAACTATGAAAAGATCAATACATGTTTATGTCGTTTTGCGGGCTTGGGTATAAAAATTAGTATTGATGATTTTGGTACTGGCTATTCGTCACTTGCCCATATTAGCGAAATTCCTGCGCAGATAATAAAAATAGATCGCTGCTTTGTAACCGATATTCAAGAGTCAAAATCTAACCAACACATTATCGAAATGATAATGTTGCTGGCAGAAAAATTCGGCTTTGAAGTAACAGCTGAGGGCATTGAAACAGAAGCTGAACACAACTGGCTTATTGAAGCTGGGTGTTACATAGGGCAGGGCTACTATTACGCAAAACCCATGTTTTATGATGATGCATTGCAGTGGCTAAAGGGCAGGTATAATTAACTATTATGGTAGAAGTAACAAGCCAATATAAGTCACTGAAAAAAAGTCTACTTTTTAAATTTATGGTGATGGTTGCTGTTAGCTTATTAATTAGCTTGATGGTTTATGTGATCCAGTATCAAATACAAAAAAGTAGTATCACGCTTTTGCAAGATAACACCTTACTTGCCGCTCATAACACCTTAAGCAGAGAGCTTGGCGATGTGCGAAAAGTGGTTAAGTTGCTGGTGGCCGATGACATATTAAAGCAAAGTGATGAAAACGAATTACTTGAGCAACAAATACAAACCCATTTTGTGAACTTTGGTTTAGCCGCAGAAAACATTTCTCAAATTCGTTGGTTAGATAGTGAAGGCCAAGAAAAGTACCGTGTTAACTTTAAGGCAGGACAAGCAGAGCTAGTACCAAAACAACAGCTACAAAATAAAAGTAGTCGTTATTATTTTACCGAGGGGATGGAGCACAGTAAGGGGGACGTTTATATCACGCCAATAGATTTAAATGTCGAGCGCGGCGCAGTTGTTACACCACATGAACCAACATTAAGAGCATCTTATCGAACCATAAGCGATAGCTTTATTCTAAACGGGTTAATTGTTGTCAATTTTGACCTGTCGAAAACTCTACAGCAAATAAAGTCACTCAGTACCATGCAAGCACAAATACAATTAATTAATGGTGAAGGTTATTGGTTGTTACATCCACGCAAAGATAAAGAGTGGGGGTTTATGCTGGAGCAGCCGATGCTGACACTCGGTAAAGAAGATAGCCAATTATGGCAAGTCATCACCCAGCTGCCAAAATCTCAGGATCTTATTGCATCGCATAGTCATGCAACTAGCTTTTTAAAAATGACCTTAGATAATAATAGCGCAAATGGTACAAACGATATTATTGTACTGGTAAAGGCTGATGATTCGGTGCAAAACGAGATTGTTTTATGGTCTTTTTTTATTGCTTTTGCATGTGCTGTAAGCTTGATATCAATTTCTGGCTTATATCTGAAACGCAGTTATCGTGACCAACGTCAGATTATTAAAGCCAGAGCACACTTAGAGCACGAGCAGCAGGAGCTGTTAGCAGCCAATACTAAATTACAACGTTACATAAAACAGCAGCATCAATTACAGGGTGAGCTTATTGAAGCACAAAGGTTGTCATCACTCGGTTTAATGGTGGCAGGTGTGGCCCACGAAATGAATACACCATTGGGTGGTGCTGCTATTTCACTATCAAATGCGCAATTAATTAATCAACAACTCAAAGATAAAATTGACCAAGGGTTCACAAAACAGTTTTTAGAAACGAGTGTTGAAGGTATTGCCGATAATTTGTCGCTCTCAAAAGTAAATTTAGATAAAGCGATCGCTCATGTGAAAAGCTTTAAAGAAATGGCCCATGATCGGTCAAACGATCAATACATTAGCTTTAATGTCGAAAAAGTCATCGATGATCTACTACTGGGTTTAAAATCTCGCTTTAAAGCCTCAAAAGTAACCATAGAAACTAAAATCGATGTCAAAAAAGACATTATTAGTCGCCCTGGGATTATCTCTCAGGTTATCGAGAGTTTAATCGTTAATGCAATTTCTCACGCCTTTGACGAGGTTGATAACAAACAAATTCAATTGCATGTACATTTAAATCAACAAGGTGACCTTTGTATTAGCGTTTCTGATAATGGTTGTGGGATTGATGACTCTTTGCGTAGTAACTTATTTGACCCCTTCGTGACTACATCTAGAAACCATGGTCATACAGGGTTAGGTTTGTATCTTGTGCATGAATGGGTTACGAGTGTTCTTAACGGAAAAATCCAGCTAGTTGCAAGCAAAGACCTACCTGAAGGAATAGCAACCCAGTTTAAGATAACCTTGCCAGGCTTGAAAAAGAACAAAATTAGTTAGCATAGGTTTTTTCATATAGTTGCGTAATGTGACTAATTTCTTTTTCATTCAGTTTATAATGCTTCAGTATCTCTAAAAGCTTGCCTGACGCCGTAATTGCTTTAAGACCTAAAGATAAACTTTGCTGAAAAAGCTCAGCCTGAGGGTGATTTTTATCAGTAATCACATGTAAGTGTTGAGTAGCAAGATAGGGGGTAACTATTTCTAACTCTGTTTGCTTTGCTTGCTGTAGGCGTTCGCTATTATCGAGCCAATACAAGGCAACTTCTTTTGTGCCTGCAACTAAATCAACACGACCATGCTTTAATAGCAACAAGCTCTCAATCAAGCTACCTGTGGTTGTCACGCTAAGGTTTGGGTGGTGCTCAAATTGCTCACTTACCACATAGTCTTCACCTTTACTGATTGTATATGGCTTTAATGAATACAAAGAGCCAGTGTAAGTTATTTTGCTATCAACACGCTTGAATAACACTGTATGTGCGGTTGCTAATGAAGGTGAATATGTAAAATCTCTCGCTCTTTGCTTTGTATAAAAAGCACCTAGCACTGCGACACGTTTATGGCGCGTGGCAAGCTTTAGCGCGCGAGCCCAATGTGTGTATTCAATAGTGGCTTGATGTTTTTGTGTTTTCAGTGCTGCGATGATGACTTCGTGCAGCCAGCCCGGCTTATTTGGCTCATCAATAAAATAAGGAGGAAACGGCTCTGTGACCAATTGCCAAGTTTGGCAATTGATTGAAAAGCTAATTAGTAAACAACAACATAAAAGGCTTAACCGACTCATCATAGATAATGCATTTTTTGACAATACTGGTTAAAGCATAGTTAAAAAATTGGTTATTTAAAGGGCGTGTGGACTAGTTTTTGCTGCTCTGGAGTAGCTCTTAAGTATGAACCTTGCTCATACCAGTCACCCAGTACAGTGCGGGTTAGTGTTTTTCCATTTTGCTTATAGTGATGCACATTAGGGCGGTGGGTATGACCATGGATCATATTCTTAACCTGATGTTTTTTAAACATGGCTAATACCGCATCTTCTGTAACATCTAAGATTTCTAATGCTTTACCAGCTTGGCTTTGTTTTGATTTTTCGCGGGCGTTGCGAGCAATCTTCTTGCGATACCAAAGCGGCATAGCAAGCATTAATTTTGGCCACCACCAACCACGGCTTTTTTTGCGAAACTTTTGATATTCAACATCTTGGGTGCACATTTCATCACCATGCAGGATAACCGTTGGGGTGCCGTATAAATCAATAACAACTTGTTCGGGTAATAAAGTCATACTCGCGCTTTTGGCATAGCCTTCACGCATAATGAAATCGCGGTTACCATGAATAAAAAACACCTTAGTACCACTTTCACTTACCTGGCTTAAACGTGTGGCAACGCTCACTGAAAGGTCAGTTTGATAGTCATCACCTACCCATACTTCAAAAAAGTCACCTAAAATATACAGGGCATCAACGTCATCATTAATAATCTTGCTATCAAGAAAATCAAAAAATGCCGCAGTGATGTCTGGGCGGTTTTCTGTTAAGTGGAGATCGGCAATAAAATAACTTTGTTTCATGGTTACTCGCAAAAAAAGCGGGCAAAGGCCCGCTTAAAAAAGTACTAAACGATTAAATTAGCTAACCGTTACTTTTTCGATAATTACATCTTCAAGTGGTACGTCTTGGTGGAAACCTGCGCTGCCAGTTGCAACACCTTTGATTTTGTTTACCACGTCCATACCTTCAACAACTTCTGCAAACACGCAGTAGCCCCAGCCTTGTGAAGTTTCACTGCTGAAGTTTAAGAAGTCATTGTCGTTAACGTTAATGAAGAACTGCGCAGTTGCTGAATGTGGATCCGGCGTGCGCGCCATTGCTAATGTGCCTACTTTATTCGCAAGACCATTGTTTGCTTCGTTTTCGATAGGGTTGTTTACTTCTTTTTGAACCATACCTGGCTCAAAGCCACCGCCTTGTACCATAAAACCATCAATTACACGGTGAAAGATAGTGCCGTTGTAAAAGCCAGAGTTTGCATACTCTAAGAAGTTTTTAACTGTGTTTGGTGCATCGTTTTCGTGCATTTTGATGGTGATGTCACCAAAGTTTGTGTGTAGTACAACCATGAGGTTTCCTATATCTGGTTTAATAATGGCACTATTTTATAGTAGTTGTCTTTGATTAACAAAGAGCTTGTTTAAAACGATTAACAAAGTGCTTATTCAATTGATAAAGCGCTAGAGCAGCGGCTTTGCAAGTGTTAACATAGAGAATCTCGAAACACCGTTAAGGACATTTTATAAATGGTACAAATTTACAACACACTTACGCGACAAAAAGAGCAGTTTAAACCCCTTGTTGATGGCAAAATCGACATGTATGTGTGTGGTATCACCATTTATGATTACTGCCATATCGGTCATGCACGTACATTTGTAGGGTTTGATGTAATTGTTCGTTACCTTCGTCACATCGGCTACGATTTAAAATATGTACGTAACATCACCGATGTTGACGACAAAATTATCAAACGTGCTAACGAAAAAGGCGAGTCTATCAATGATTTAACGACTCGCATGACTAAAGCAATGCATGAAGACTTTGACAGCTTAAATATGTTGCGTCCTGATGTTGAGCCAACCGTAACAAACCATATGGATGAAATCATCGCTATGGTTGAACGTTTAATTGCGAAAGGCCATGCCTACATTGCAGCTGATGGTGATGTATTATTTGATGTCTCTACATTTGAGCAATACGGTGCTTTATCACAACAAGACTTAACCATGCTACAGGCTGGTTCACGTGTTGAAGTTGCACAAGATAAGCAAGATCCACTTGATTTCGTGCTATGGAAAAAAGCCAAGCCAGAAGAGCCGTCATGGTCTTCACCATGGGGTGAGGGTCGTCCAGGATGGCATATTGAATGTTCAGCAATGAGTTCTAAGCACTTAGGCGAGCACTTTGATATTCACGGTGGTGGTTCAGATTTACAGTTCCCACACCATGAAAACGAAATTGCTCAGTCATGCTGCGCAAATAACGGCAAGTACGTTAATACGTGGATCCACACAGGTATGGTTCAGGTTAATAAAGAGAAGATGTCTAAGTCTTTAAACAACTTCTTTACCGTACGTGACGTATTAAAAGAGTATGATGCTGAATCAGTTCGTTATTTCTTAATTTCAGGTCACTACCGTAGCCAGCTTAACTATTCGCAAGAAAACCTTGAGCAAGCACGTTCGTCACTTGAACGTATTTACACTGCATTGCGTGGCGTAACGCCAATCGAGTGCGATTTAGCTAGCAATGAATATGTGGCTAAATTCAGAAAAGCGATGGATGATGACTTTAACACCCCTGAAGCACTACCAGTATTATTTGAATTAGCAAAAGAGCTAAACCGTGTTAAAGATAGCGATACAGAGCAAGCAGGTAAGCTAGCTTATGTACTACGCAGTGTTGCAGAGGTACTAGGCGTTGCACAACAAGACCCAGAAGCCTTTTTGCAAGGTGGCCAAGCTGACGACGAAGTAGCACATATCGAAGCGTTAATAGCAAAACGTAACGAAGCTCGTGCCAGCAAAGATTGGGCGGCAGCTGATGAAGCGCGCGATGCACTTAATGCACTCGGTGTGGTACTTGAAGATTCAGCTGGTAAAACAACATGGCGTAAAGCTTAAGTATCCACCGAGATATTACAAATTGAAAAGGTTGCCAAGAGGCAACCTTTTTTGTTTTTAACTGGGCATAGCTATTGACCTAAACCTTACTTGAGGTTTTATTTTTACGCTACTTTTCACTAACAAGGACTTACATTGAATATCTTACTTGCCATGATCCCTGCTTTTTTATGGGGTACTACCTATGCTGTGACTAAATATGCCACTCCAGATTGGCCGCCATTATTATTAGGTGCATTGCGCGCATTGCCTGCAGGATTATTACTTTTATTACTTAAGCCTAGTTTACCAACTCGATCGCAGTGGCCAAGTTTATTGACTTTAGGTGCTGTGAATATAGCGCTGTTTTTTGCCTTTATTTTTATCATGGCGGTAAATCTTCCAGCAGCTATTGCTGGGGTGGGGATGGTGTCAGTGCCGGTTGTCGCTTTGCTGTATGCATGGATTGTAAAAGGACAGCGTCCAGCAAGAGTTCAAGCATTTTGCGCCATAGCCTTGGTTGTACTGGCGTGGTTATTGTTTGATCCAGCTTACGTCACATTAAATGTATTGGGAGTGGCGGCTTTATTGGGTGCCTTACTTACTATTGTGATTGGTAGCACCTTAGTACAAAGTTTGTCGGTGCATATACATTGGTGGGTTGTGCTTACTTGGCAATTAATCATTGGTGGCAGCATATTATTGCTAGCTGCTTTTATCGATGGAAGTTTGCTAAAGCCAGAGCAATACCAAGTGGTATTTGAGCCAATTTCAGCGCTGCAATACTCTGCGCTATTTTGGTTAATCGTGCCCAATACTGCCATTGCCTATACTCTGTATGTTTGGTTATTAGGGCGCATGAGTGTGGCTGAGTTTTCATTTGGCACCATTGCCAACCCAATCGCGGGAATAGTATGCGCTGTTTTGCTCATAAACGAACAATACCAAGACTGGCAATACCTATTGATGTTTATGATGATTGTATTTTCAGTGCTACCTCAGATGCTAAAGCTTAAGCAGTTAAAACTACAAAAAACTTAAAAGCAAAAAAGGCTGCCCATTGGCAGCCTTTTGCAATAATTTAGCTCTTCTTAGCTGTGATATTTTTCACATGCTTCAAGCGTATTTTCAATTAAGCTTGCAACAGTCATCGGGCCAACACCACCTGGTACAGGTGTAATGAAATGCGCTTTTTGTTCAGCCACATCATATTGAACATCACCAACAAGCTTCCCTGATTCAAGACGGTTAATACCCACATCAATCACAATAGCGCCTTCTTTCACCCAGTCACCCGGAATAAATTCAGGTTTACCAACCGCAACCACTAATAAATCAGCGCGGCGAACATGTGTTTCTAAATCTTGTGTAAACTTGTGACATACCGTTGTTGTACAGCCAGCAAGTAAAAGCTCAAGCGACATAGGACGACCAACAATGTTAGAAGCACCAACAACGACTGCATGCATCCCTTTATAGCGAACACCTGTAGAGTCGAGTAGGGTGATGATCCCCTTTGGCGTACAAGGACGAAGTGCCGGCATACGCTGTGCTAAACGACCAATATTGTAAGGGTGGAAACCATCAACATCTTTATGAGGAGTAATACGCTCAAGAATTTTTTCAGCATCAAGGCCTTGTGGTAAAGGCAGTTGCACTAAGATACCGTCTACTTCTTTGTCTTCATTAAGCTGGTCAATTAAAGCAAGTAAGTCATGTTCTGTGGTGTCGCCAGGTAAATCGTAAGACTTAGATACAAAGCCGACTTCTTCACATGCTTTACGCTTAGAACCAACATAGACTTGGCTTGCTGGGTCTTGACCAACTAACACTACTGCTAGTCCTGGTGCACGTAAACCGTTTGCTACACGCTCTGCAACACGTTCAGCTACATTACTGCGTACTTGTTTAGCTATTGCTTTACCATCGATGATGTTTGCCGTCATGGGTGACCTTTCATTGGGGTTAGTTAACTTGATACTGATACATCAAAATATGATCATCCAATAAAGGGGGCGTGGATACACAAATCATGTTTGTTTGATCATATTTATTAATGTTGTGTATTTTCGCAGAAAAGCATCATAGCGCCAAGATGCAATTGTATATAAAGCGATACTTTATAAAAAAGAGTTCAAATTTTAGCTTATATTTGCAATATTTAACCATTATGAACTAAAAGTGACCGATTGAATTATTTTCTTAAAAAAAAGTTTGACCTAACACGGCCAAATCACTATTATGCACCCCGTTGTTAACGAGGTCACTCGCAAACAACAGTAAGCATCGGCGATTAGCGCAGTTTGGTAGCGCACTTGGTTTGGGTCCAAGGGGTCGCAGGTTCAAATCCTGCATCGCCGACCACTTCTTCTTTAAGAAGCGGTGCTTACAGGCAAACTTTTGAAGTTTTCGATGCGCCCGTAGCTCAGCTGGATAGAGCAACGCCCTTCTAAGGCGTTGGTCGAAGGTTCGAATCCTTCCGGGTGCGCCATTTGAAAATATGTAAATGCCGTGGTGATTGTAGCTCAGTTGGTAGAGCCCCGGATTGTGATTCCGGTTGTCGTGGGTTCGAGCCCCATCAGTCACCCCAATTTACTTAAGATATCGGCGATTAGCGCAGTTTGGTAGCGCACTTGGTTTGGGTCCAAGGGGTCGCAGGTTCAAATCCTGCATCGCCGACCACTTTTCTAAAGTGGTCTTAATTTTCAAAGCTTCTCTCAGTATCGGCGATTAGCGCAGTTTGGTAGCGCACTTGGTTTGGGTCCAAGGGGTCGCAGGTTCAAATCCTGCATCGCCGACCACTTTTAAAGATTTATGGTCAAAGAACGATTGGTTTGGGTATATCCAATTCAGTCGCAGGTTCAAATCCTGCATCGCCGACCACTTTTAAAGATTTATGGTCAAAGAACGATTGGTTTGGGTATATCCAATTCAGTCTCAGGTTCAAATCCTGCATCGCCGACCACTTCTTAATATCTAAATACCTCCTTTAAATCAGCCTAATTTAACTTTGTTATTTTACTGCGTTCGTTTTTTCAGCACTTAAACGCTGAATGCTGCTATATACGCCAAATAATTGCCCCCTAGACTCGACTATCATAAATATTAGGTTATAATGCCGCGTCTATTGTTTAACATAGTGCCCATAGAGGCAAAGCAGCAATGGTATCTCATGGTTACAATGCGCCGTTTTAAGTTGAATTTTTCAGCATTAAAACTTGCTATCACTCATGGAGATCACCTTGTTTGTAAGGAAGGCGAACAGTCGCCAAAATTGAAGATTGAGGTAAATCATGCAAGTTTCTGTTGAGACGACTCAAGGCCTTGAGCGCCGTCTGACCATCACCGTTCCTGCAGAGAACGTTGAGACTGAAGTTAAAAAACGCTTACAACAACTGTCTAAAACCCAGCGTATCGATGGTTTCCGCCCAGGTAAAGTACCTGCGTCTATCATCAACAAGCGTTACGGTGCAGCAGTGCGTCAAGAAGTTGCTGGCGAATTAATGCAACGCAACTACATCGAAGCAATCGTTTCAGAAAAAATTAACCCAGCGGGTGCTCCAACTTTCGCACCTAAAGCATTAGAAGCTGGTAAAGATTTAGAATTCGATGCAACGTTTGAAGTTTACCCAGAAGTTGAAATCCAAGGTTTAGATAAAATTGCTGTTGAAAAACCAGCAGTATCTGTAACTGACGAAGACCTAGCTAACATGCTAGAAACTTTACGTAAGCAACACGCTTCTTGGGCTGAAGTTGATGCAGCTGCAGGCGAGAACGATCGTGTAACTATCGATTTCGTTGGTTCTATCGACGGTGAAGAGTTTGAAGGCGGTAAAGCTGAAGACTTCCCACTAGAACTTGGTCAAGGTCGTATGATCCCAGGTTTTGAAGACAACATCGTTGGTAAAAAAGCGGGCGAAGAAGTTGTTGCTGAAGTAACTTTCCCTGAAGAGTACCATGCTGAAAACCTTAAAGGTAAAGCTGCTTCTTTCGCAATCACTGTTAAGAAAGTTGAAACTCAAGAGCTTCCTGAGCTTAACGATGAGTTCGCAACTAAATTCGGTGTAGCTGAAGGCGGTGTTGACGCTCTTAAAGAAGAAGTTAAAAAGAACATGACACGTGAGCTTGACCAAGCGGTTAAAGCTAACGTTAAAGACCAAGCTATCAAAGGTCTTTTAGCTAACAACGAAATCGAAGTGCCTAAAGCGCTAGTTGATCAAGAAATTGATGCACTACGTCAGCAAGCTGCACAACGTTTTGGTGGCGATGCTAAAAACATGCCTGAGCTTCCAGCTGAATTATTCCACGAGCAAGCTGTAACTCGCGTTAAGACTGGCCTATTACTAGGTGAAGTTATCAAGGCGAACGAGCTTAAAGTTGACGACGCTAAAGTTGAAGAGTTAATCGCAACTGTAGCTTCTGCATACGAAGATCCAACTGAAGTTGTAGAATACTACAAGTCAAATGATCAACTTATGCAACAAATGCGTAACGTAGCGATGGAAGAGCAAGCAGTTGAAGCTATCCTAGCTAAAGCAAACGTGACTGAAGTTGAAAAAGCATTCGACGACATCATGAATCCACAGCAAGGTGCTTAATAAGTCATTGACTTAAGCTCTCGCTAGCGATTAAATGGCTCGTGTTACTCTGTATATTTACAGCGTACCCGGGCCATTTTAGTTTGTGGTAGCAAGTTTCACAAAAACCGACAATACTAGATGTTATTTCAGAACATTTTTCAGTAAAGATTGAAATAGTGCCGAACCGTTCACATATAGTTAAAAAGATTGAACAGTTACTTTAATTAACATTAGTATTAATGTGCTTTCCTTATAGTAAGGATGAGTCGCAGCGGATAAGGAATTAAATAAGAATGAATAGCGGTATGATAGACCCTCTAAACGCATTAGTCCCTATGGTTGTTGAGCAAACAGCAAAAGGGGAGCGCTCATATGATATTTACTCACGTCTTTTAAAAGAGCGCATTATTTTCTTAACAGGCCAAGTTGAAGATAACATGGCAAACCTGATTCTTGCACAAATGCTGTTTTTAGAATCAGAAAACCCAGAAAAAGATATTTATCTTTATATCAATTCGCCAGGTGGCTCTGTAACTGCTGGTATGGCAATCTACGATACAATGAATTTCATTAAACCTGATGTAAGCACTATTTGTGTGGGTCAAGCAGCTAGTATGGGTGCTTTTTTGTTATCAGGTGGCGCTAAAGGTAAGCGTTTTTGTTTACCTAACTCACGCGTGATGATCCACCAACCATTAGGTGGTTTCCAAGGTCAAGCATCTGACTTCGAAATTCATGCGCGCGAAATCTTATCGATTAAAGATAAGTTAAACCGTTTGATGGCAGAGCACACCGGTCAACCATTAGAGGTCGTATCACGCGATACTGACCGTGATAACTTTATGACCGCAAGCGAAGCGGTTGAATACGGCCTAGTTGACTCTGTATTCTCTAGCCGCGAAACGAAGTAATCTGAATAGCTAATAATAACGTATTGTTAGCTATCACCCTTTACTATGCGAAAACTGATATTCTTTGATATAGTTAAACATAGTGAATTAGCAGTAGCCCAGTGCTGCTGCCAACGTAATAAATGAGGTAGCTGAATGTCTGACACTCCTACAGACGGCGACAAAAGTAATAAATTGTTATACTGCTCTTTTTGTGGCAAAAGCCAGCATGAAGTTCGTAAACTTATTGCAGGCCCTTCAGTATACATTTGTGATGAATGTGTTGAGCTGTGTAATGATATCATCAGGGAAGAAATCAAAGACATTGCGCCAAAGCATAATGCGTCTGATAAATTACCTGTTCCAAAAGAAATTCGTAATCACTTAGATGATTATGTTATTGGCCAAGATCATGCAAAAAAAGTGCTGTCGGTAGCGGTATACAATCACTACAAACGCCTTCGTAATCAAAGTATTAATGCAGAAATTGAGCTAGGTAAGAGTAACATCCTATTAATTGGTCCTACTGGTAGTGGTAAAACATTACTTGCTGAAACCATGGCTCGTTTGCTCGATGTACCTTTCACTATGGCTGATGCGACTACGCTAACAGAAGCAGGTTATGTTGGTGAAGATGTTGAAAACATCATTCAAAAGCTACTGCAAAAATGTGACTACGACGTAGAGAAAGCGCAGCGTGGTATTGTTTACATTGATGAAATTGACAAGATTTCTCGTAAGTCTGATAACCCATCGATCACTCGTGACGTATCGGGCGAAGGTGTGCAACAAGCGTTACTTAAACTGATTGAAGGTACGGTTGCGTCTGTACCACCACAAGGTGGACGTAAGCATCCGCAGCAAGAATTCTTGCAAGTTGATACATCGAAGATTCTATTTATTTGTGGCGGTGCATTTGCTGGCCTTGATAAAGTGATCGAACAGCGTAGCCACAAAAATACAGGTATTGGTTTTGGCGCTCAAGTTAAGCAATCGGCAAGTAGCCGTAGTTTAAGCGAAACGTTTAAAGATGTAGAGCCAGAAGATCTTGTTAAATACGGCTTAATACCGGAATTTATTGGTCGTCTTCCTGTTGTCGCTACATTGACAGAACTAGATGAAGCGGCACTTATTCAAATTCTTAGCGAACCAAAGAATGCTCTAACTAAGCAATTCTCTGCATTATTTGCAATGGAAGATGTTGAGCTTGAGTTCCGTGAAGATGCGCTCAGTGCGATTGCTCACAAAGCAATGGAGCGTAAAACAGGTGCACGTGGCTTGCGTTCAATTGTTGAGGGTGTGTTACTTGATACTATGTATGAGTTGCCTTCAATGGATGATGTAAGCAAAGTGGTTATTGATGAAACCGTTATTAAAGGTGAATCAGACCCAATCTTAATTTACCAAAGTGGTAATCAAGACAAAGCTGCATCAGAATAAAGCTTTAATAGATTAATATTTAATCAGTTAAGTATAAAAAAGGAGCCAAAGGCTCCTTTTTTTACAAATATGTTGAACTTTCCCTTACATATCCCCATATACTTGAGTAATCTTTAAAATAAATGAAGTGCGAAGAGAATATAATGACGCTTGAGAGAACCGATCGAGTCGAAATCCCCGTGTTGGCACTGCGCGATGTTGTGGTATACCCGCACATGGTGATCCCGCTATTTGTTGGTCGTGAAAAATCAATAAAATGCCTAGAAGCGGCGATGGACAAGGACAAACAAATTTTCCTAGTGGCGCAAAAAGACGCCTCTGTTGATGATCCGCAGCAAGACGATATCTACCGTGTTGGCACCATTGCCACAGTACTTCAGTTATTAAAACTACCTGATGGCACCGTTAAAGTGTTGGTTGAAGGCACTCAACGCGCGAAAGTAGAAACATTTCTAGACAATGATGATTTCTTTGTAGCTGAAGCGCAGTTTATTGAGTCAAACCATATTGATGAACAAGAGCAGGATGTCTTCATACGCAGCGCAATTAGCCAATTTGAAGGCTATGTAAAGCTTAATAAGAAGATTCCACCAGAAGTACTCACTTCTGTATCAGGTATTGATGAAGCCGCACGTCTTGCAGATACTATGGCAGCTCATATGCCACTGAAAGTGCCTGAAAAGCAAAAAGTACTTGAGATAGCTGATGTCACTGAGCGTCTTGAATACCTAATGGCGCTGATGGAAGGTGAAATTGACTTACTGCAAGTTGAGAAGAAAATCCGTACTCGCGTTAAAAAGCAGATGGAAAAATCGCAGCGAGAGTATTACCTCAACGAGCAAATGAAAGCGATTCAAAAAGAGCTTGGCGAACTTGATGATGTACCCGATGAATTCGAAGCAATTAAAAAACGCATCGAAGAGTCAGGTATGCCTAAAGAAGCGCAAGAAAAAGCGAACGCAGAGTTATCTAAATTAAAAATGATGTCGCCTATGTCGGCTGAAGCAACCGTAGTGCGCTCGTACATTGATACGCTTATCAATGTGCCTTGGAAAAAACGCTCTAAGGTGAAAAAAGACTTAGCTGGCGCACAAAAGATTTTAGACAGCGATCATCATGGTCTAGATAAAGTAAAAGAACGCATTATTGAGTATCTTGCGGTACAACAACGTACTAATAAACTCAAAGGCCCAATTTTATGTTTAGTCGGCCCTCCTGGTGTGGGTAAAACCTCATTAGGTCAGTCAATTGCACGTTCTACTGGTCGTAAATATGTTCGTATGGCCCTTGGTGGCGTTCGTGATGAAGCTGAAATTCGTGGTCATCGTCGTACTTACATTGGTTCTATGCCTGGTAAGTTAATCCAGAATATGACCAAAGTCGGCGTGAAAAACCCATTATTCTTATTAGATGAAATCGATAAGATGTCTTCTGATATGCGTGGTGACCCAGCATCAGCATTACTTGAGGTGCTTGATCCTGAGCAAAATAGTCATTTTGCTGATCATTACCTAGAAGTTGATTACGATTTATCAGACGTAATGTTCGTTGCAACATCAAATAGCTTCAACATTCCAGGCCCATTACTAGACCGTATGGAGGTTATTCGTCTATCGGGTTACACCGAAGACGAGAAGCTGAATATTGCTAAGCAGCATTTAATTCCAAAGCAAGTGAAGCGTAATGGCCTAAAAGAGGGTGAAGTTGAAATAGCTGATAGTGCAATTATTGGCATTATTCGCTACTACACTCGCGAAGCCGGTGTGCGTAACCTAGAGCGCGAAGTATCTAAACTTTGCCGTAAAGCTGTTAAGAATATCTTGTTAGATAAAGACACTAAAAAAGTGACTATCGATGAAGATAATCTAGAAGAGTTTTTAGGTGTACAACGCTTTGACTATGGTAAAGCTGAAGATGGTGACCGCATTGGTCAAGTAACCGGATTAGCGTGGACTGAAGTAGGTGGTGATTTACTGACTATCGAATCAGCTGCTGTTCCAGGTAAAGGTAAACTTACTTTCACCGGTTCACTTGGTGATGTAATGCAAGAGTCGATTCAAGCGGCCATGACGGTTGTTCGTAATCGTGCTGAAAAATTACGTATTAATAGCGACTTCCATGAAAAACGTGATATCCATGTTCACGTACCAGAAGGAGCAACACCAAAAGATGGCCCAAGTGCGGGTATTGCAATGGTAACTGGTTTAGTCTCGAGCTTAACAGGTAACCCGGTACGTTCTGATGTTGCTATGACAGGTGAAATCACTTTACGTGGTGAAGTGTTACCGATTGGTGGCTTAAAAGAAAAGTTACTAGCGGCTCATCGTGGTGGTATTAAAACCGTTATTATTCCAAAAATTAACGAACGTGACTTAAAAGAGATCCCAAACAATGTATTAGAGGGCCTTGAAATTCACCCAGTTACATGGATTGATGACGTTTTAAAACTGGCTTTAAAGCACCCAGTTGAGAGTTTTTCTGTCGAAACTGAAAAAAACCAGTAAAAAACCGCAAAAAAGTGCATTTAGGGGCTTTTCAAATACTAAGGGTATGATAAGTTAAGCACTAGTTTTCAAGCCTAGGCCTTATGTGGCCTAGGGTTGAGAAAAATATAATAAACTGAGCATAAACTTAATTTGCTTATAAATTTTCAAAACAGTGATGTTATTTTTTAAAAAATAATCGCTCTTGATAATAACAATGAAAGAGGATGATATTGTGAATAAATCTCAATTAATCGATCAAATCGCAGCTGACGCTGACATTTCTAAAGCGGCTGCAGGTCGTGCACTAGATTCATTCATCGAGGCTGTTTCAGGCGCTCTTAAAGATGGCGACTCAGTGGCGCTTGTTGGCTTTGGTACTTTCTCAGTACGTGAGCGTGCAGCACGTTCAGGTCGTAACCCGCAAACTGGTGAGACTATCCAGATTGCTGCGGCAAATATCCCTTCTTTCAAAGCAGGTAAAGCGCTGAAAGACGCAGTAAACTAATCAATAAGATTAGTTGGTGAGGATACCTAAGGACACTTAAATAGAATTTAGGTAACTTATCACCAGTTACTTCAAGTGAAAAAGCGTATCTGGTAAGATACGCTTTTTTTACATGAGCAGGGTTGATATCAATCAGCAATCATCCTTGATTATGCTAATTGGTATATTTTGTACCTGATCAGAATAGAGATAGATAAATGCTTGAGAAAATCAGAGAAGGTTCGCAGGGACCTGCAGCCAAAATTATTTTAGGCGCGGTGATTTTATCTTTTGCTTTAGCTGGGATTGGTGGTTATTTAGGACAAACCACAGAGCAACCCGTTGCAGAAGTAAATGGAGTTAAAATTAGCCAAACCGAGTTCAGCCGTGCTTACCAAAATGAACGCAATCGTTTAGAGCAACAGTTTGGTGAATACTTTGCACAAATCGCAGCTGATCCAAATTACATGGCACAAATTCGCCAAGGCGTGATTGACCGCTTAGTACAACAAGAATTGCAAACTCAACTAGCGGCAGAGTTAGGCCTTCGTGTAAGTGATGAGAGTGTTCGTAAAGCTATTTTAGAAATGCCTTACTTCCAAGTTGGCGGCCAATTTAGCAACGATCGTTACTTACAAGTTATTCGTCAGATGAACTTCCAGCCAGACGCTTTCCGAGAGTACTTACGTAAAGACATGACTCGCAGCCAACTTGTTGGTGCAGTTGCTGGTACTGACTTTATTCTTGAAAACGAATTAAATAATACTGTAGCGCTTCAACAGCAAACTCGTAGTATTGACTATTTAGTTGTGTCAAAAGAATCATTACAAGCGGGTATTGAAGTAACAGAGCAAGAAATTGCAGATTACTATGAATTAAATCAACCGCAATTTTTAGCGCCTGAACAAGTATCTGTCAGCTATATTGATTTAAATGCTGCAAACTTAACGTTGGATTCAAGTGTTTCAGAAGAAGATATCAAAGCATACTACGATCAAAACAGCGCACAATATATTGAGCCTGAAAAGCGTCGTGTATCACACATCTTAATTGATAACAGTGAAGACGATGATGCAGCAAAAGCGAAAGCTGAAGAGCTATTAGCACAACTGCAAAACGGTGCTGATTTTGCTGAGCTAGCTGAATCATCTTCGGATGACGTTGTGAGTGCTGAAATGGGCGGTGATCTTGATTGGATCGAACGTGACATGATGGACCCAGCTTTTGAAGATGCAACGTATGCACTTGAGAACAAAGGTGACATTTCTGACGTTGTTGAATCAGAATTCGGCTATCACATCATCAAGCTCACTGATATTCAAAAACAGCAAGTTAAACCGTATGCTGACGTAAAAGATGAGCTTCGTGCTGAACTTGAACGTACTAAGAAAGTGAATGCGTTTTATGAAAAGCAAACTCAAATGGGAGAAATTGCTTTTGAAATTTCTGATACATTAACAGACGCTGCAGACGCAGCCGGTGTTGAAGTACAGAAAACAGAACTTGTGACACGTAACTCATTACCAGAGCCTTTAAATAACCCGCAAGTTGTTACTGCAATTTTCTCTCCTGAAGTGTTAGAAGATCGTATGAACTCAGAGGTTATTGAAGTGGGTGATGAGCACGCTGTTGTTGTTCGTGTAAACGACCATAAACCAGCAACGACTAAGCCACTTGAAGACGTATCAGAGCAAATTAAAGCAACACTGGTTGCACAGAAAGCCTCTGAACTTGCTAAAGAAAAAGCACGTAGTTTATTTGCAGATATCGAAGCAGGTAAGAGCTTAAATGATGTTGCTACTGCCGAAGGTATTGAAGTGCGTCAAGAGTCTGCACTTGCTCGTCAAGCGTATACTGTGTCTCCGGCAATTGTACAGCAAGTATTTAAAATGCCGCATCCTCAGGATACGCCAGTGGTAGATGTTGTTGATCTGAATAATGGTGACTCTGCTATCGTTGCTTTAAAAGCAGTGAATGAAGCACAAAGCACCGATATTAATGAACAACAAAAACAAAACATCACTATGGCTCAAGTGAATAAAAACTACATGGTATTCATTGCTGCACTTAAAGCGCAAGCAGATGTAAAAGTACCAAAAGTTGTACAAGCTGCTGAATAAGTAGCAAAACAACTTAAATAAAAGGCGCCTTATGGCGCCTTTTTTGTTAACTTTTCAGGTAATTCTAACTCGTGAATAGGTATCAAAGGAGCATTTATGGAGTATCGCCTAATAGAGCAGTTACCAAGTGCGGAAGAATACTGTGCAATGCGCCTTAAGGCCGGCTTATCAGCTCGTTCATTAGCTGCGGCGAAAGCAGGGCTGCCAAACTCTCTTTATGCTATTTGTGTTCGCAAAGACGATGAGTTGATTGGCATGGGCCGTGTTATTGGTGATGGTGGTTGTAATTTTGAGGTAGTTGATATTGCTGTATCACCTGAATATCAAGGTAAAGGGCTAGGGCGTCAAATTATGGAACATGTAGACCGCTACATCGAATCTGCCGCCTTTGAAGGCAGCTATGTCACTATGGTCGCTGACAAACCAGGTTTTTACGAAAAGCTTGGCTACAAGTTTGTCGCACCACAAAGCCAAGGGATGTATAAAAAGTTTTGAGCACTATAGATAAACAAACAGCAGAGCACTACAAGTGGGGTAACAATTGCGACGGTTGGCATTTGGTAAAATCTAATGCGCTGAGTGTTATTCAAGAGCATGTCCCAGTAGGTGAGAGTGAAGTAAAACACTATCATAAACATGCCGAACAATTTTTCTTTGTACTTAGTGGCTGTGCCACCATTGAACTTGATGGCCAAATACACAAAGTGACTGCGCAACAAGGTTTGCATGTAAGTGCTGGCCGAGTTCATCAGCTAAGTAATCAAGGTACTGAACCACTGCATTTTATTGTTACATCTACACCACCAAGCCATGGTGATAGAATTGATGTGAAAAGCAGCAAGGAAAAAGAGTAAAGTTAATAGAGATATCAACATACTCGCGAAGGGAGGCGTTTAACGCCGAATTAAATTTAAAGTTGACGGCTGACACTTCAATGTCAGCAGTTCAACAATTTCTGTGTCACTTTAGATTGTGGGTCTTGGAAAATTGCTTCGGTTTGGCCGTATTCAACAATCTCGCCGTGATCAAGTACCACGAGCTGGTCGCTGATGTGGCGCACCAGACTTAGATGATGGGTAATAAGTACATAGCTAAGTCCAGTATCTTTTTGTAGGCGTAGTAATAAGTTTACCGTTTGTGCGCGCACAGAAGGGTCTAGAGACGATAACGCTTCATCAAGCACTACAACCTTGGGATCTAAAATTAAAGCCCGTGCAAGTGCTATACGTTGCAATTGGCCACTACTAAACATGTGTGGGTAATAATGTTGATGATCTAACAGCAAGCCCACTTTTGCGAGAGTTTGTTTAATTTTTTCTTCTCGCTCATCTTTATTTAAATCAGTGTTGTACTGTAAACAATCGTTCAGCATGTCGCCGATAGTTAAACCCGGATTTAATGACGCCTCAGAATCTTGGAAAATCAAGCGAATGTGGCGGCAGTCGTTATCACGTATGCCATCATTTTCTATAATATTGCCATCGAGCAATATCTGTCCTTTATCGGCACTGTCAGCGCCCGCTAATAACTTTGCAAGAGTACTTTTGCCTGAGCCGGTTTCACCGATAATAGCAATGGTCTCACCTTGGCTTAAGCAAAACGAAATATCTTTTAAAACAGAAAAGCGTTTTCGAGCAAACAAACCTGCTCGCAAGTTAAAACTTTTCGATAACGCTTGAACTTTTAGCAGCGGTTGCATTATTTCATCGCCTTAATTAACGGAAAATGACAGGCATAACTGTGACTATGGTGTTTAGTTAATTTTGGTGTAACCACACACTCTTTTTGCGCTTGCGGACAGCGCGGCCCTAGTCGGCAGCCTATTGGTAAATGCTGCAATGTAGGTATTGTTCCTTTAAGCGCATAAAAAGGTTCTTTATGAGCAAGGCCTTGTTCGTAGTCAGGTAAGCTTTTTAATAGCGCTTGTGTATAGGGGTGATGTGGCTGGCTAAAAATACGGTTCGTAGGGCCTGCTTCAACCATTTGTCCGCAGTACAAAACATGCATACCGTGAGACCACTCAATAATCTCTTCAAGCTCGTGAGAGATCATCAAAATCGACATATTCTTTAGCTGATTCAAGCTTTTTAATAGTCTAAATACTTGCGCACGCGTGGTGCTCTCAAGGGCGGTAGTTGGCTCATCGGCAATCAATAGTTTTGGGGTACGCGCAATGGCCATGGCAATCATCACTTTTTGACAAATACCTTCAGAGAGCTCATGAGGGTAGCTGTCGAGTACCTTTTTATGATCTTTAATACCTACCTTGTGGATTAACGCTTTTACTCTGTCTTTACGCTGTTTATTACGTTTTAAGAAAAAGCCACTGGTCGCTTGTGTAGGTAAAGTTTCGGCAATTTGGTCAAATATTTTAGCAGTTGGGTCAAGGCAGCGGCTTGGATCTTGGTAAATCATTGCAATGTCTTGACCAACCAGTTTACGGCGCTGTTCGTTTGATAAACGCATTAAGTCAACACCACGCCAGTGCATGCGATCAGCCGTAATATGCCAACGTTTATTTAATACGCCGACAATAGCTTTAGCGATGAGACTTTTACCTGAACCTGATTCACCAACTAATGCGTGTACTTCACCTTCTTTTAAGGTCAAACTGACCCTATCAACCGCACGAATAACGGTATCTGAGGTGCGTAACTCTATCGTTAGATTGCGAATGTCGAGTAATTGCATAGTTAGTCGGCCTTACGTTCTTTAAGCACTTGGCGTAACCCATCACCCACTAAATTGGTAGACAGTACCGCTAAAAATAATAATACGCCCGGTAAGCCTACAGTCCAAGGGGCAAGGTAAATTAAACCAAGGTTTTCTGCCAAAATTGCTCCCCACTCAGTGGTGGGTGGCTGTGCCCCCAGTTTTAAAAAGCCAAGTGCCGAGATATCCAAGATGGCTGTAGAGAGCGCCATGGTAAAAATAACCACAATGTGTTCGTAAATGTTCGGAAAGATCCCACGAGCAAGAATATGCCAGTTTGAGGCGCCATCAAGTTTAAACGCTGTAATGTAGTCTTTGTTGAGTTCTTCAACAATCAAATTACGTACCGAGTGAATGAACTGTGGCAATAAGGCTAAAATAATCGCCCAAACGGTATTCATCAGGCCAGGGCCTAAAATTGCAATAATAATGATAGCCAGCAACAGTGATGGAATTGATAAGGTAATATCGAGTAAGTGGTTCAAAAAGCTTGAGCGAATACCACGGCTGATACCCGCAAAGGTGCCCACTAACACGCCAATCACAGTAGTAATTAAGGCCGCAACAACCGACAAACCAAAAGTGTAGGTCGCGCCATTCATTAGCCGTGAGAGTACATCCCGGCCTAAATCATCGGTACCTAATAAAAAGCGCACATCGCCTGCGTCATGCCATGATGGAGGCAGCAATAGGGCGTCGCTATGTTGTTGATTTACACCATATGGCGCAAGTAATGGTGCTGAAATTGCCAGTAGTGCAAAAGCAATAAACAACCACAAGCCAACAAGGGCTGGGTGATTATTTTTGAATTTCCGCCAAAATCGCGCTAGTGGCGATTTATTCGACTCTTCAGAGAATAAATTAAACTTTGCCATGAGCTTGATTCCGCGAGAGTGGGTCGAAAAGGGTATAGGTTAACTCGGCAACGATAGTTGCTAAAATTACAAACATAGACACAGCCAACAACCCACCTTGAATTGCGGGGTAATCACGTTGATAAATGCTGTCTATTAACCAACGACCAATGCCCGGCCATGAGAAAATAACTTCGGTGATCATTGCAAGGGTGATCAAAGTACTAAACTGTAAACCGATTTGTTTGATAACCGGTAAAAGAGCATTACGAAGCGCATGGTGCAGGATTAATTGTGCACGATTTAAGCCTTTTGCACGGGCTGTTTTAATGTAGCTTTGATCTAAAACTTTAAGCATCGAGTCACGGGTAAAGCGCACCAGTACGGTGGTTGGGTACATTGCAAGGACAATTGTTGGCAGTGTTAGATGATGTAGCGCATCTAAAAATGCCATACCGTGATAGGGAAAATCAGTCGCAATAATATCAATAAGAATAAAGCCAGTAACCGGCTCTATTTCGTAAAGTAAGCCCATGCGACCAGACATAGGAAACCAGCCTAGTTGCAGTGAAAAAACCATGATTAATAGCAGCGCGAGCCAAAACACTGGCATCGAATAGCCAATAAGCGTGCCAGAGTTAATCAGTTTATCAGGCCAACGCTTGTAGTAGGCTGATGCTATAATACCGCTTGGCACACCAACGGCCACAGATACAAATAACGCATAAAGGCTTAATTCAAGTGTGGCAGGAAATAGGTCTTTTATGTGTTGGAAAACACTCTCGCCAGATGCAAAAGAGACCCCCCAATCGCCCTGAATAATTCGCTCTAAGAATGCAAAATACTGCACCACATAGTTTTCAGTAAAATGAAACCTTTCTTCAAGCGCATTAGTTTGTGAAAAGGTACTGTTTGTAATACCACTTAAGTTAGTAAGGGCATCACCGGGAAATAAAAAACTTAATGAAAACGTAAAGACGCTCAGAGTCAGCATCATAAACATTAATAGCGCTAGGCGGCGAAGAATATAATCGAGTATCATTATTCTTTCCTCGCATTAGCCAGTGATATACCGCCAAACGGGCTTAAATTGATACCTTTAACATCGCTACTTGCAGCTTGAAAGCGCATACCATGGGCTATCGGTAAAATAGGAAGTTCTTGCACGATAATACGCTGTGCCTGATTATAAAATTGCTTACGCTTTTCTAAATCAGTGGTATCAAGCGCTTGGGTCAGTAATAAATCGAATTCAGGGTTGCACCAGTTAGCTGGGTTTTTACCGCTAAAGGTAGCAGTACAACTTAATAATGGACTCATAAAGTTATCTGGGTCAGGAGTGTCGGCAGCCCAGCCCAGTAAAACGCTGTCGTGGCGGTGTTCGCCAACCCGTTGTAAAAAGGTATTCCACTCGTACTCGACGATATTAACGTTCACACCAATTTTGCGTAAATCGCTTTGCATTAGCTCTGCCATTTTACGTGCGTTGGGATTATAAATACGGCTTACCGGCATGGCCCAAATATTCATATCAAAGCCATTTTTATAGCCTGCTTCGGCAAGTAATGTTTTGGCAAGTGCAGGGTTAAATTCAGGCATGGCTTTTTGCGCTTCAAATGCCCAAGAGGCCGGAGGCAGTAATGACTGCGCCTTAATGCCGTTGCCGTAATAAACCGCTTGCATTATTTTGTCGATATCGATGGCACTGGCCAGTGCTTGACGAACGCGTACGTCATCAAAAGGTGGTCGCTCAGTGTTAAAGGCCCAATAACCAATATTTAAGTTTTGTTCTTTTTGAACAGTGATGTCGTCTCGCTGCGATAAAATACTAAGCTGTGCACTGCTTGGGTGCGCAGTTACATCGCATTCTTTAGTGAGCATTTTCGCAACCCGTGTTGTGCCGTTTGGTGTTATGTCATACACCAATTGCTCAAGTACTACTGGGTGTTTCCAATAATCGGGGTGACGATAATAGCGAATTAGACGATCGCGACGATACTCTTTGTACACATAAGGGCCGGTACCCACTGGGTATTGGTCAAATAAGTTTTCTTGGTTTCGTGCTTTAAGCTGCATGGCGTATTCTTCAGATAACACCACGGCAAAATCGGTTGCAAGGTTTGCTAAAAAGCTGCTTTCTGCATTATATAGCTCAAACCGTACTTGATAATCAGAAACACGGACTATGCGACGAATTAGCTGATCAATACCCACACTTTGAAAATAAGGGTAACTGGCATCGCCAACAAAGTGATAAGGGTTGTATACATCAAATAGGCGACTGAAGGTAAAAATAACGTCGTCAGCATTAAACTCCCGAGTAGGAGTGAAGTATTTTGTAGTATGAAACTTTACCCCTTTACGCAGGGTAAAGGTAATGGCTTTACCATCAGGACTAATTTTCCAATCACTTGCCAACTCAGGCTGAAACTCAGCGGTGACAGGGTCAATACTCAGCAAGCGGTCATACAACTGATTAGCGATAATATCGATAGTCGAACCTGTCGTTGTCACTTGCGGATTAAACGACACAGGGTTTGCTTCAGCGCAATAGACTAAGCCCTGGTTTTTTTGTTCTGTGGTTTTTTCTTCGCTGTCTAGGCAGCCGACTAAGCACACCAAAGACAAAGCAAGTAACGGTTTAAACACCTGATTAGCCTCTAACTATTGCTGCTGATCTAATAAATTGTATTTTTTCAAATAGCCACGTAATTGATGATACGTTAATTCTAAGTGTTCTGCAGTTTTCTTTTGATTAAATTGGCTATGTTCGAGTGCTTTTTTGATCACATCTATCTCAAAGTCATTTGATAGCTGTTTTAGATTACAAGGAAATTGAATTTCAGGTTTATTCAGTGTCACCGTTTCTTGATTTTGAACTGTAGCAATAGGGGCAGCATGTTCGACACTAGCAACTGGAGCACTTGCAACCGCAGCTTTAACCCGTTGTTTAGGTCTAAATTTACTCGCGAATGGGTCTAAAATAATCTGGTGAACGGGAATATGTTCATTACCATGGCGATATAAGCTACGTTCAACCACATTCTTCAACTCACGGATATTACCGGGCCACTCATAAGATTGCAGTGTTTCGATGGCGCTACGAGTAAAGCCACTGAATAGCTCCCATTCAAGGTCGCGAGCCATATTAATTGCAAATTGTTCTGCTAGTAGCATGATATCTTCTTGGCGTTCACGAAGTGGAGGTAAGGTAATAACATCAAAGGCAAGACGGTCAAGTAAGTCGCTTCTAAATTCGCCTTGTTCAGCAAGCGTAGGTAAGTCTTCATTGGTGGCACACACTAAACGAGTATCTACTTTAACCGTTTGCTTACCACCAACGCGTTCAAATTCGCCATATTCAATAACGCGTAGAAGTTTTTCTTGCACCATCGCAGAGGTATTGGCTAATTCATCAAGGAATAGCGTACCGCCGTTAGCACGTTCAAAGCGGCCTTCGTGACGTTTGCTAGCACCTGTAAATGCGCCGCTTTCATGACCAAATAATTCGCTTTCGAGCAGGTTTTCGTTAAGCGCTGCACAGTTAAGCTTTATATAGTTTTGATCCCAACGCTTAGATAAAAAGTGCAAACGGGCAGCAATAAGTTCTTTACCCGTACCGCGCTCACCAATAATAAGGACAGGCTTTTCTAAACTTGCTAGTTGTGAAACTTGATCAAGCACACTTAAGAAACTGTCAGATTGGCCGAGTAAGTTATCCTGTTGGCGAAATTGGCTCATATTCCCTAACTCTTAGTCATTTTTACTAAGATCTAGTGTATTTCATTATCTTTGAGAACTAAAGAAATTTATAAATTTAGTTTAACTATTTGAATTTATTTGGTTATTCTAGGTTTATAAAAGTTGGCAAGCATATTGATACTAGATATACCAACTGATTAAGTTAAAACACCAAAGAGGTAAATGTTATGGGAATTTTTTCACGTTTTGCAGACATCGTTAATTCTAATATCAATGCCATCTTAGATAAAGCAGAAGACCCAGAAAAAATGGTTCGCCTGATCATCCAAGAGATGGAAGATACATTAGTAGAAGTTCGCTCTACATCAGCAAAAACACTTGCTGAGAAAAAAGAGCTAGTACGTCGCGTTGACACGTTAAAAGTTCAAGTTGCAGATTGGCAAGAAAAAGCTGAATTAGCACTCAGTAAAGACCGTGATGATTTAGCACGTGCAGCACTGATTGAAAAGCAAAAGTCAGCAGATGCAGTCGCAGCAGTTGAAACTGAGCTTGAACATGTAGAGTCTCACATCGAGAAACTACAGCAAGAAGTAAGCACGTTACAAGAGAAGCTAGCTGATGCAAAAGCGCGTCAAAAAGCAATCATCTTACGCCAACGCTCTGCTGAGTCTCGTCTTGAAGTTAAAAAAGCACTCGACAGCTCAAAAGTCGAAGACGCTTTAAACCGCTTCGAACGTTACGAAAACAAGATCGATGGTCTAGAATCACAAATAGAGTCTTATGATCTTGGTAAAAAATCATTAGCTGACGAAATTGCTGGTCTTCAGCAAGACGAAAAGATTGATGATGAGCTAGCTGAGCTTAAGAAAAAACTAGCAGATAAAAAATAATAAATGGGGGCGTGTCCCCCAATGCTTAAACACATGACGGATTGACAGGAGAGTAGCATGTTTGATGCAGAAGTTTTGATGGCACCCATTATCGTTTTTATGGTGGTTGTTGCCCCACTTTGGTTAATTTTACATTACCGTAGTAAAAAGCAAGTTAGCCAAGGTTTAAGTGAACATGAGCACCGCCAATTGTTAGAGCTTGCACAAAAAGCAGACAAAATGGCAGAGCGTGTTGAAACCTTAGAAGCCTTATTAGACCAAGAGGCTCCACAGTGGAGACGTAAAGTATGAGTACCAAACGCGAATTATTTAGAGACCCTGAGCGTGGCAAAATAGCAGGTGTATGCGCAGGTATCAGCGATTACTTCAACATGGAACTTTGGCTGGTACGTATTTTAGTGGTGACAGCAGTACTATTATCAGGCGGCCCGTTTATTGTTGTTGCTTATATCGCAGCGTGGTTTATTTTAGATAAAAAACCAACTGAAAAAACAGTGAAAAGCGCAGATAGCATTCACCAAGACCCGCTTGAAGTAAAATTTAAAGTATGGCAAAAAGGGGAACCACCTCGCCGTGCATTGCAAGATTTAAAAGATCGTCTTGCTCGAGTTGATGGTCGTTTACAAGAGATGGAACGCTATGTCACATCAACAGAATTTACGGTTAGCCGTGAAATCAACAAACTTTAAAGGATATAAACGCACCTTGTTTGCATCGTGATACCCAGCGCAAATAAGGTGCCAGACACTTTATGAGCCAATCATTTGCAAAGAACACCTTTAATTCGTTAAAAAATAAAGCGGAAAAAGCCCTTCATCGTAGTTTAGACCAACACGTGAAGTTAGCCGTCACGGGGTTAAGTGGCAGTGGCAAAACCGCGTTTATTACAGCCTTAGTTAAACACCTAACAAGTCAAGCTGACGAAAAAAACTTACCTTTTTTTGATGTGATGCGCGAAAAGCGTCATATCGCCACAAAAATAGTGCCGCAGCAAGCACTGACAATACCCACATTTGAATATAACAATGCATTATCGGCGTTGTTACCTGTTGAAGGTGAGCCAACATGGCCTGCCTCTACCGAGCGTATAAATACGCTACGTTTAGCAATTAAGTACCAAAGTAACTCGGGGCTACGTGGTCACTTCGCACCGCAATCAACACTTTATTTAGACATTATTGATTACCCTGGTGAATGGCTACTTGATTTACCAATGCTAGAGCAATCATTTGCTGATTGGTGTGAGTCACAATACTCACTGTTGCAGCAAACAGCCCGTAACGAAAAGGCTAAGCCATTTTTAACAGCCCTTGCTGAACTTGATTTATCAGCCAGTGTTGATGAAAGTAAACTTGCTGATGTTGCTTCGCTCTATCAGCAGCTATTGCTCGGCCTTAAAAAAGACACCAAACTTGCCATGTTACAACCTGGTCGCATGCTGATGCCCGGTGAGCTAAAAGGCGCGCCGTTATTACAGTTTTTCCCGGTTGCGAATGTGCCTGACGATATAACCGAAGGGTCAAATCTAGCGCATCTTAAAAAGCGCTATAAGGCCTATGTAAAAGAGGTTGTAAAACCTTTTTACGAGCAGCATTTTCGTCATTTTGACCGACAAATTGTGCTGGTGGATGTGCTCAGCGCCTTGAATGAAGGCAGCGAAACCTTGCATGAGCAAAGCCGTGTTATTAACCAATTACTTGCGCACTTTAATTATGGTGAAGCAAGCTTCTTTAAACGTTTGTTTAAACCAAATATCGACAAGCTACTGTTTGCGGCCAATAAGTCAGATCATATTAGTGCGCAATATCATAAAGATTTAGCGCTATTGCTTGATTCAATCGTACATGACCAAACGAATCATTTAAAATTCGAAGGCGTGCAAATCGAAACCATGGCAATGTCATCTATCTGCGCAACAGAGCCACGCCAAGTGGCTGAAAAAGGCCAGCAGTTAGCCTGTATTTATGGCAAACCTTTGGGCGAGCAAGAATGGCTAACGTATTTACCGCCGCAGCCACCATCACGCCTTCTAAACAAACAAGAGTGGCCAAAACAAGGCTTTGAGTTCTTATCGTTTTCGCCACTGCCATGCCCTGATAAACGGTTAAAGCATATTCGTTTAGATCATGTCATGCAGTACCTGATAGGAGACAAACTAACATGAGTGAGCAACCAAAGGAGATGAACTTTCAGGCTGGTCGTCGTATTTCAAGCTCTGCAAGTAATGAGGTTACAGCAGAGGAGTTAACTGTTGCTAAAGTCATAGAAAACGCCGAATTTATCGACACTGAAGAAGATCAGCAAGATAGCATTGAGCTTGAGCCTGTGTATAAAAAGTCGAAATGGCAAACCCTAAAAGGGGTGTTTGTTGTTAGCTTTTTAGTTTTAGTGTTACTTGAGTTTGCGATGTCATTGTTTGTGACGTTTCAGCAATCAATTATTTTAGGCTCGGTGTATTTAACGGCAGTTCTTAGTGGTGTACTACTAATTGCTCGTGTTATTTGGCGCGAGTACCGCATGTTAAGAAGTTTAAAGCGTAATCAATTGCATCGCACCGAGGCCGACCGTTTACTCAATAGCGAGCAAGTAGGTGAAGCACTGCCGTGGCTTGAAAAGCTTAATAAGCATCAGGAGCTTACAGGGTTTGAAGAGTTTAAGCAGCAAATAGCAAGTCACCATACCGATAAAGAAATCATGACCTTATACGCCGATAGTTTATTGGTAAGCCAAGATCAGCAAGCGAAAAAACTGATTAACCGTTTTGCCACTGAGTCTGGCTTATTGGTGGCGCTAAGCCCACTGGCTTTAGTCGATATGATGGCGGTGCTATGGCGTGGCACTAAGCTCATTGAGCAAATTGGCCGTATTTACGGTATTGGTTTTGGTTATGCAAGCCGTATTAAATTGTATCGCTTATTAGTGAAACAGGTGCTGTTTGTTGGTAGTGCAGAGTTAGTCTCAGATTTAGCTGCGACGGCACTAAGCGCTGAATTACTGGGGAAATTGTCGGGCCGTGCAGCGCAAGGGCTAAGTGCAGGTATTTTTACCGCGCGTATAGGCTATAAAGCGATGGAGCTTAGCCGCCCGTTACCTCGTTTAGAGCATAAGCGAAGCTTGTTAAAAGAAACCGCCAATAGTATTGCCCGTAAAATTGCCTCACGCACGGGTGACAAAGAGACCGAAAATACAAAATGACAACTTTTGTGTACAGTTAATAAAAACAGCTGAGTGATATTTAGCCATCTGAGCATCCGGCATGCTTGTGCATTGTGGGTATCTACGTTTTATTTATGAGTATGAAGTACTGATAATAAAAACGAGAACACACAATGACTAAGCATCACTTACATACACAATGTATTCATGGTCCAGAAAAACCAAACGATCCTCACGGCGCACTGAGTGCGCCACTTTACCAAACCTCTACCTTCTCCTTTGCTAATGCCGCCCAAGGTGCAGCCCGATTTGCCGGTGAAGAGCAGGGCTTTATTTATACCCGTTTAGGTAACCCAACAACCCAAGAGCTAGAACAAAAAGTGGCTCAGTTAGAAAACTGTGAAGCAGCGGCTGCAACAGCGACCGGTATGGGAGCCGTGTCTGCGTCTGTGCTAAGCTTTTTACAACAAGGTGACCACCTAGTCGCATCAAGTGCGTTATACGGTTGTACTTTTGCATTTTTTGCTCACATGTTGCCGCGCTTTGGTATCGAAGTTACTTTTGTTGATATGACCAACGAGGCTGAACTTCGCGGCGCGGTTAAAGCCAATTCAAAAATGATTTTTGCAGAAACGCCAATTAATCCGACCATGGCGGTGCTTGATTTAAGTTTAATTGCTGATGTTGCCAAGCAGCATCAATTGATAAGCGTTATCGACAATACCTTCTTAACGCCTCTGCTACAGCAACCGACCTCGTTTGGTATTGATATTGTGGTGCATAGCGCAACTAAATACCTAAATGGCCATGGTGATGTGGTAGCTGGGCTTGTGTGTGGCACAGAGGAGCATATCAACCTAATCAAAATGACGGTGCTAAAAGATATTGGTGCAACGATTAGCCCTCATGATGCATGGTTAATTAATCGCGGTTTAAAAACCCTTGCTGTGCGCATGGAGCGTCACTGTGCGAGTGCCCAAAGAGTTGCTGAATATTTAGAGCAACACCCGCTAGTAAGCCAAGTTTATTATCCAGGACTTAAATCACATCCGGGTCATAAATTTATTGGCTCGCAGATGAAAGCGGCTGGAGGTGTTATTGCCTTTGAAATTAAAGGCAGCCTAGAAGATGGCGAAACATTCATAAATAACACCCAGCTTTGCACTCTGGCGGTCAGTTTAGGGGATGCTGAAACCCTCATTCAACATCCTGCATCGATGACACATTCGCCTTATACACCAGAAGAAAGAGCAGCAGCTGGGATAAGTGATGGTCTAATTCGACTATCAGTTGGTCTAGAGGATGTTAACGACATTATTAACGATCTTAAAACTGCATTTACATTCATTGGTTAGCTTGTAATTTTAAGTTTACGGTTTTGCTTGCCTTAATACCTTTAAAAACGGGGTGTGTAAACTTTTAGATCCTTTGGTGTAATTTAATCTTTACGTTAGGGCTGTTTCTGCAAACCTTAGAAACAGCCAAAACTATTAAAATTTAGCTTACTTTTACATAGTATCGTCTTAACAAGTTAATGAGATTCTGATCAATGCTGATCAAGATTTAACGAAGAAGGTTATTATGGCTAAAGCAAGTAATTACACCTCCAAGCAACCTGATGAAAATGGGGTTATCCATTGGAGCGAAGAAGAAAATAAAATATGGTCTGAGCTAGTTGCTCGCCAACTCGCTTGCATAGAAGGTAAAGCCTGTGATGAATATTTAGCAGGTCTTAAGAAAATTAATTTACCAACAGATCGTATTCCACAACTTAGTGAACTCAACGAAGTGCTACTCGAAACAACGGGCTGGCAAGTCGCGCCTGTTCCAGCACTGATTGATTTTGATGAGTTCTTTCGATTATTAGCAAACAAGCAGTTCCCTGTTGCGACCTTTATTCGCAGTCGTGAAGAGTTTGACTATTTACAAGAGCCAGATATCTTCCACGAGATTTTTGGCCATTGTGCCATGCTTACCAACCCTGCATTTGCTGAGTTTACGCACAAATATGGTCAGTTAGGTTATGCCGCTGAAAAGAAAGATCGTGTTTATTTAGCGCGCCTGTACTGGTTTACTGTAGAGTTTGGTTTAATGCAAACCGAACAGGGTCTGCGAATTTATGGTGGTGGTATTTTATCAAGCCCAGGCGAAACACAATACGTGTACTCAGATAAGCCTGAAATCAATGCGATGAATGTGCTAGATGTATTACGTACACCTTATCGTATTGATATTATGCAGCCTGTGTACTACACCATAAACTCAATCAATGACTTATTTGATATTTCACAAATGGATATCATGTCGCTGGTGAGTAAAGCAAAAGAATTAGGGCTACATGAGCCAAAGTTTCCTCCTAAAGAAAAATTAGCAAGTTAAGGATTTATAATGTCTTCATTAAGCACACAAAAGTGTGAAGCGTGTCGTGCGGATGCGCCTAAAGTATCTGATGCTGAATTAGCAGAATTGATCAAAATGATCCCAGACTGGGTTCCTGAAGTGCGCGACGGCATTATGCAATTAGAGCGTGTTTACAAGTTTAAAAACTTCAAACAAGCACTTGAGTTCACTAATAAAGTGGGCGATATGGCTGAAGAAGAAGGTCACCACCCAGGTCTGTTAACCGAGTGGGGCAAAGTAACCGTTACTTGGTGGAGCCACTCTATCAAAGGGTTACACAAAAATGATTTTATCTGTGCTGCTAAAACAGACGATGTATTCGCTGCACTGTAGATTTTAAGTTCTGCCCAGAACGATAAAAGGCGTAACCTCAGGTTGCGCCTTTTTGCTTTTTTAGAGCCCAAGAATTAACATTAGGCACTTATCTATGCAAGAACACTAGAAAAGTAAAGAATGAAAAACAAAGCGCTTATTCTGCCATTCCTACTCATTTTACTGCCCTTAATTGATAGTTTGTTTATCCCGCAAACATTTGGCATTCAATGGCATAGCCCTAAGCTGATGTATCAAGTAGGCGTGGCGCTGATGATTATAAAGCTCACTATGGTTGCCATTGGGCTTTGGTTATTACTCAAAGCAAAGCGCCTTTATATGGAAGCTAGTAAATCGACCCGTATTCTTAAATTTTCAGTCTTTTTACTCGGCGGCTTACAAGTGGTGATAATGACAGCAATATGCTTTTGGTATTTAGTAGCGGGCACGCAAGCGAAACACTTTATGCTGCAAGACAACATTGCTGTATTTACCGCTGATTATGGCGTATTTGCTCCGGTACATCATGAGTTCTCTTTTATATGCTTTGATGCAAAGGGTTTTTACCACATGCAACCAATAGCCCAGCTACCTTGGCTCGGAACCTTTACCTTTACTAGCCAAGATTCGCGTTTGATCATTCAACATAAAAACCAAAGTGGCGCGAATACTCAAGAAATTTCATTAAAAGGGTTTGGCTGTTTGTAATAAAGTGAAGAGGTGTTGGTATTGATCTTTGAAATAGTCATAACTGCCAGCTCACAACATATTCATTTGCTGGCAGTCTATTACTTACATAGCTAACTAGTTATTGCTTTACCTGAACTTCGACTTCTTGCCCAGTTTGTAGTTGCTCTGCGCCTCGTACTGCCACTTTATCGCCCGTATTTAAAGCGATGTTTGAAGTCGGGGTGACTTCAACCAGTTTATCTTTGCCATTACCGACTTTTACGGGAATTTGCAGGGCTTTGTTGTCGTTGTCGATTTTGACGATATGGGTGCCTTTTTTGCGTAAGATCAGCGCATCGCGATTCACCAGTAGTACATCCCCTTTGCTTTTTAGTGGCACGGCTACATCCACCAGTTGGCCAATTGCCCATGTTTGCTCAGCATCATTTGGTAGTAAGGCACGTACTTCTACGGTTTGTGAACGCGGATCGGTTGATGGGATCACCGCAGTTACGGTGGCTGTTGTCATATCAGGGGCTGATAAGTCCCCGGCTTGAATGGGTAACTCTATGCCTTTGTGTAAAAACTTTAAGTATTTAACAGGCACGTACAAACGCACTTCTAAGTTATTAATATCGAGCAGAGTGACCAGTTCATCTGCGCGATTTATTTCGCGACCAGCGCGTTTAAAACGCTCGCTGATCACGCCATCAAATGGGGCGCGAACGGTTGCACGCGAAAGTTGATCGTCTATTACTTTTAATTCAACCTTCGCCAGTGCAATATCAGATAACGCAAGGTCATGCTTATTTTGCATATCATCGACTTGGCTTGCTGCAGCACTGCTGGCTTTGGCGAGTTTTTGTAAACGAGCGAGCTCTTGTTGATATAAACGTAAGTTTATTTTGGCGCGATTGAGCATTTCTTGCTGGCGTGCTTTTTCAAGTTCAAGCGGTAAGGTATCCATACGAACTAGGGTGTCGCCACTTTTAACCAGAGTGCCTGGCTCTACAACATATAATAAACGGCCGCTAACGCCTGCTGTTAGGGTTACATCATCTTTGCCATACAAAGTGCCGCTAACTTCAATTTCGCTTGTCAGCGGAGCTTGTGTGACGGTTTCTACTGTAACCGGCACGACTGCGAAGGCGTTAAATGCGATAAAGCTGAATAGCGCACAAAAGCGAGCGGTTAATTTACGAAAAGGTGTGTTCATTGTTTTAATACTCATTGATTCGATACCAAGCTTAAAGGCGTTTTTTCTGGTTGCTGTTTGTTATTAGCGGGCGGCAGTTGTCTGCCAAGTTGCAATAAACTTGGCATTAATATCAGGGTGAATAGGGCACTAATGGCCATGCCGCCGACAATCACAGTGGCAAGACCACGGTAAATTTCTGATCCTACCCCCGGCATTAGCATCAGTGGCAGCATGCCAAATAAGCTGGTTAAGGTACTTAAGTAAACGGGTCTTGCGCGCAGTAGTACTGCTTGGCGAACAGCGTCTTCTCGGCTGAGTCCTGCGGCCATCGCAACACGGGTTTGGTCAACCAATAAAATGGCATTATTTACCACCAGACCCAGCAGGATAATAAAGCCAATCATGGTTAGTAAGTCGAGCGATTGAAAGGTAAATAAGTTAAGTACAAATAAAGCCAGTACACCGCCTGCAATTGCCAATGGCATGACCAGTAAAACTAACGCGCTGTCTTTGACTGATTTAAACAATGCGGTCATTAGCAAGAATAAAATAAACAGAGCCAAGATAAAGTTGATTGTCATTTCTTGCATGGCCGAATTCATTTTTTGTGCGTTACCCGCCAAAATCGCGCCAGAGCTGTCGGGCAAGCTTGCGCGAACTTTTGGCATAACTTGCTCTGAGAGAATGGTTTGTGCTTGTTGTAAGCTCATGTCTGCTGGTGGCGTGACAACAATACTCACGGTACGGCGGCCATTAACACGTCTAAGCTGGGTTGGGCCTACGGTGCGTTCAATATTGGCAAGCTCCCCTAAAGTTTGAATACCTGATTGTGGGGTCACAATGGGCAGTGCTTTAAGCTCCTCTGGAGTTTGCCATGGAATACCGCGCAAAATCACGTTCATACGTTCGTTGCCATCAAAGTATTCATTAACAAATAACCCACCTGTATAGGCTTGCACTGCTTGAGATACATCACGACGAGTTAGCCCTGCTTGGGTTATACGACGGTCATTGGGTGTGAGCCTAAGCTCTGGCTCTGCCATATCGAGTCGTGGTTGTGGCCTTGCTGTAGCATTTGGCATTGCTTCTGTAACTGCTTGCAGCGCAACATTAGCACCGGCTATTAGCTCGTCCATATTTGGGCCAGTTAAATCGATATTGATATTGCGACCATCACCGCCATTAGCAACTTGGATCATCGACCCTCTAAAGAAGAATACTTGGGTGTCGGGTAAATCAATGAAGATCTCTTCTCGGGCGACCTTCATTAATTCTTCAACACGTTGTGGATCGGCTGAATAAATAAAGCCGCCAGCATTCGAACCAAATGCATAAAAGTTAAAATCTTTTATCCCCGGCTCTTTTTCACCTGTGTAATAAGGCATTAAGCGCTTTTTAATACGCATCAGCAGCTCTTCTTCCATAAACTGTACATTGCCGCCAGGTGGGGTATTTAAGTTAAAGAAAAAGCCATCGGTTGGTGCTCGCGGCATAAAATCAGTTTTCGGGAGCATGGTCATGGTCGCGACGAGTGAGCCACCTAATAACGACACTATCCACACTATTTGTTTAACGCGGGTATTGGTAAGCGCCATGATGAAGTTAGTCAGCTTATGCCAATATTCACGATAAGGATCCGCTTTTAGCTCTTTGTCTGGCCAAAAGTGGTTAGCCAACGGAATCAGTGTAATTGCGCAAATCATCGAGGCAATTACAGCAATGGATAAGGTGAGCGCTAAGTCAGAGAATAACTGCCCTTCAATACCTGCCATAAATAAAATTGGCAAGAAGATAGCAACGCTGGTGGTGGTTGAGGCAAATAAGGCACCTGTTACTTGAGCAGCGCCTTTTAGCGCTGCTTTTTTACTATCAAAGCCTTCGCTTCTGAGCCTTGCGATATTTTCTTGCACTATGATGGCGGCATCAAGTACTAAGCCAACAGCAAAGGCAAGGCCGGCCAGTGAAATAACATTTAAGCTGCGGTCAAAAATATTCAACGTTAAAAACGCGACTAACAAAGAGACAGGAATTGTCGCTGCAATCACAAACGTGGCCTTTAAGCCCCTAAAGAACAACCACAAGATTAAACACGACAGCAAAACACCTAGACCTAAGTTACTTTTAACCAACGACAAGGCATTACGAATATGCACTGAGGCATCAAAACTTAATTCAATCGATAAGCCATTTTCAGCCAGCGGCCCTTCGTTTAGTTCTTTAATGGCAAGATTAATGTCATCAAGTAGCGCAACGGTGTTGGCTTCGTTAGCGCGCGAAATACGAATGTAATACGCGGGTTTACCATTTCGACCACTCATCCCTAAACGGTCAGAAAAAGTGCGCTCTACACTTGCGATATCGCCAAGGTAAATAGGTCTATCGCCTGAATAGCCAACGCGCATTTGTGCCATGCTCGATAAATCATATTGCCCCGTAAAGCGAACTGTATATTGACGACGGCCAACATTGGCAAGACCACCTGAGGTATCGCGTGAGCTGGCTAATACATTACTGATTTGGTCCAGGCTGACGCCAAGTGCTGCGGCTTTGTGAGGGTCAAAGGTAATACGTAATTCTTTTGGTCGTTCACTGGCTAAGTCAACGCGAGCAACACCAGGAATACGTGCCAAACGGGGCTCAACAAATTCATCAATTTGTTTTTGGAACTGCGCCATGTCTAAATCAAGGCTGTCGCTATTAAAATCTTTTGGTGTGACTAATAAAGTTGCTGCAGCTTCACCATTATTACCGCCAGCGAAAACCACAGGGTCAAATGCATCTAACGGCAGAGGTGGCGCTTGGTTAAGGCTAGTTAATACATCAAGCATCGCCTGTTGCATGTTTTGCCCAACTGCAAAAGTTAACGTGATAGAGCCATTGCCACGGTTAATGTAAGTATTAACCTCTAGCGCACCCGGGGTGTTTTTTACCGCGTTCTCAAGCGGTTCAATGATCACTGATTCAATCTCTTCAGGTGCAGCTTGGCGCCAGCCAGAGAAAATAGTGATCTGCGGTTGCTCAATATCTGGTGTGAGCTGAATTGGCAACTTAAAAATACTTAACATGCCAAACAACATAATCAACACCAAGATGACAATAACACTCGCAGGGTTCTTCAGCGAACTACGTGTCAGGTTCATTGTGTGTGTTCCAAAATCAGTTTGTGTGCATTGTAGTGCGATGTAAAAAAAGTGCCAGTGAGGTAAATGAAATGTATGTCAGGAGTAACGCTGAATAGCCGTTAATTCGCGATAAAATGTGTATTTGAAATAAGATGTAACAATTTAACAGGGAGCTTTAAGGCTTAAGCGCTCAGTTTTAAGTAAAAAAGCGCGAAACTAGTTAGCAGTATCCTTTTGGCGTAGAGTAGTAACGTTTTGCTCAAATAGACGTTTTACTTCTGCACTGTAGTGATTGTGGTTGTTAATGGTGATAAAGGGATTAGTGAAACTAACATCACAGAAAGATGTATAACACTGGATTTTAACTGCAACTCGATCTGGGGTTGCAAGGCCATCTAAGGTTGTTTGCAATGCTTCAAACACATATTCTTTACGAACATGCGATGTTAAAGCAACTTCAAGTTTTTTGACCTCAGCGCGGTGTGAATTCGAATCGGTTACAAACAATTCGTATAGGTAGCTGCGTGATACAAACAGCAAGATTGCCACAAGATAGAATAGACCTGTGTAATAAAATAACTCCGTGTGAGTGAAACTCCGAAAAGACTTAAACATTTTTCTATTATTTTTGTTTGTTTTTTATACTAAAACATATTTGTCAGTATATCTCAACAAACTAACTAAAAATCACTGCATTACAAATAAAAAAGCGCGAAACTAGTTAGTATCGCGCTTCTTAAATTTTTAAACTTACAGCTCAGTTCTGTTATTCATCAATCGAGCGAAGTAGGGCATTAATACCTACTTTTTCGCGAGTTTGCTGGTCAACTTTTTTCACGATGATAGCAGCGTATAGGCTGTGCGAACCATCTTTTGACGGTAAAGAACCTGGAACAACAACTGCACCCGCTGGTACTCGGCCGTAATGAGTTTCGCCTGTTTCACGGTCATAGATGCGCGTGCTTTGGCTGATGTAAACACCCATTGAAATAACCGCACCTTCTTCTACCACAACGCCTTCAACAATCTCAGAGCGTGCACCGATAAAACAGTTATCTTCGATAATCGTTGGGTTTGCTTGCAGTGGCTCAAGTACACCACCAATGCCTACACCGCCCGACAAGTGAACGTTTTTACCAATTTGTGCACATGAGCCAACCGTTGCCCATGTATCAACCATCGTACCTTCATCAACGTAGGCACCAATGTTCACATAAGATGGCATTAGCACCACGTTTTTACCTACAAAGCTGCCTTTGCGCGCAACTGCATTAGGCACAACACGCATACCGCCTTGTTGGAATTGCTCTGGTGTGTAGTCGCTAAATTTAAGTGGTACTTTGTCGTAAAACTGATTAACACCATCGCTCATAGGTTGGTTATCACGAATACGAAAAGACAGTAGCACCGCTTTTTTCAACCATTGATGTACAACCCACTCACCACTGATTTTTTCAGCAACACGGGCAGCGCCGCTATCAAGTAATTCAAGCGCATCGATAATCGCTTGCTTTACTTCACTTGATACCGTGCTTGGGCTGATGCTATCGCGGTTGTCCCAGGCGTTTTCGATCATGGTTTTTAAATCTGACATAAGATCCTCTTATTCGGTTTCTGCGTTGAGTTTTTTACGCAATGCTTGATGAATTTTAGCCTGTTCTTCGTCTGTTAATGCTTGGTATTCGTTATTTGATACCACGAAGAAATCTTCTGCACGTTCACCAACAGTGGTGATCCGCGCGGCATGAATATGTAATAAGTGTGCTTGAAATACTTCCGCAATTTTCGTTAATAGACCCGGAATATCCACCGCTTGGATTTCAATTAAGCTGCGATCTTTACGAGCATGCGGTCTAAGCACAATTTTTGGTTTGATATTAAAGTCTTTAAAGCGCTGTGAGCGGTTCTTTTTGATGCGAATTTTCTTTTTCGGATCGCTAATCGCAAGCTCTAATGCACGCTTAATGCCTTGCGCACGGCTACTTGCAATCGGGTCACCATTAACTTCTAAAATAACAAAGCTAAAAATCACATAGCCATCTTTAGTCGTTAACACCTGGGCATGTTGGATTTGCGCTTTTTTCGAACCAATTACACTCACCAAGCGTGCAAATAAACCCCCTGAGTATGGGCTGTAAGCGAATACTTGCGTCCCCCCGTGCATTGCGGTGTCAGAAACAGTGACGCTTGGTAGGCTTAAATCTTCACAATTTAATAAGTGCTCTGTTTGCCACGAAATTTGTTGCTCACTAAAGGCGGTAAAATAATTCGCTTTAAAGCGGCTCCAAATTAAGTCGATTTGGTCTTCATTGCAGCCGTGATTCAATAAGCGCTGCTTGGCTTGCTGTTTTTTATCACGAATCTGGTCGCGCTGATCCATTGGGTTTTCAAGACCTAAACGCAGTGCTCGCTGGGTATGTAAATACAGCTCACGTAGTAGGGTGTTTTTCCAATCGTTCCATAGATTATCGTTAGTGGCACGAATATCGGCCAAGGTTAAGCAATATAAATAATCTAGCTGGCGCTCATTTTTTACTTTGCTTGCAAAGTCTTTAATTACGTCTGGGTCATTAATATCTTTACGTTGTGCTGTAACCGACATAAGTAAGTGATTAGCCACTAACCATGAAATAAGTTTGCCGTCTGATGACGGGAAACGGTGCAATTTAGCAAACGCAATCGCATCAACCGAGCCTAGTTCAGAGTGGTCGCCGCCACGGCCTTTGGCGATATCATGGAATATACCCGCTAAATAAAGTAACTCAGGTTTATCCATGCGGGTGACGATTTCACTACAAAGCGGAAACTCGCTGACTTTTGACTTATCAAAATATTTATAAATATTGTTGATTAGTTTGTGGGTGTGCTCATCTACGGTATAGGCGTGGAATAAATCAAATTGCATTTGCCCAAAGATATTACGCCACTGCGGTAAATAGGCCGCGATAATGCCGTGCTTGTGCATTAAGGTAAATGCGCGACCCATACCATTTGGGTGTTTAATTAAGCGCAAAAATGCTTCACGGCAAGCGGCGTAATCTTGTAAATCACCGAGTAACCGGCGACGTACTTGACGCATTGTGCGTATCGTACTTGGGTAGATATGGGTAATTTCAGGGTTATCAGCAATATGCTCGAACAACACAAATAGCTGATCTCGGCGGAAAAACACCGACGGGTTTTTTACGCGAATTTGATGGCCAATACGTTCAAAGTTACGGTCAAGCTCAACCACTGGTAACTCACCGGCACCCGGTAAAATACTTTGCTCGAAGTATGAAAGTAGCATTTGGTTGAGTTCACGCACGCGGCTCATAATACGGAATAAGCGCTTCATCATGCGCTCAACTGAGGCTTTACCTTCACTACCAAAGCCAAGAATTTCTGCTGCGTGAGGTTGGTGGTCGAACAGTAAACGGTTTTCAGATCGCCCCGCAGCGATGTGCAGCGCAAAACGAATGTTCCAAAGGTTTTCTAAACATTCAGAAAGCTCTTGGTATTCTTCGTGAGTAAGATAGCCGTGATTTATTAATTCTTGTAATGTTTCGGCTCTAAAGTGCTTTTTAGCTACCCAAATAATGGTCTGTAAATCGCGCAGGCCACCTGGGTTTTCTTTGATGTTTGGTTCAAGATTATAAGCCGTACCATGACATTTTTTATGGCGTAAACTTTGTTCTTGTACTTTTGCCAAAAAGAATTCGTCTGAGCGCCAAATTGGTGTATCAATCAAATGATTTTTGAGTTTTTCAAATTCAATGTGATTACCAAAAATTAATCGGCTTTCGAGCAAGCTGGTGGCAAATGTCACATCTTCGCGTTTTTGTTCTAATGCTTGTTCTATTGTACGAACGCTGTGACCAATTTCTAAATTAAGATCCCAAAGCATGGTGACGAACTGGCCAATTTTCTCGCATACGGCTTCACTGGGCTGTTCACTAACCAGCAGCATAAAGTCGATATCGGAGTAGGGATGTAGTTCGCCACGACCATATCCACCCACAGCGATAAGTGCTAAGTCACTTTCGTGAGCAAGGTCGTAATCATGAAACAGTTTAATTAATAAGCGGTCGATAAACTCAGCACGGGCATTGATTAAGTTGCTAACGGGTTGTTTTGAGAATTCGTTCTGTAGCCATTTATAAAAATAACTAGAACAGTCGCGATAATCGCTAAGTTGCTCAGCTTGGCTGAGCAACTTTTTTACTTTATTGGGTAATGCCACAGGGGCTGGCTCCTAGTGTTCGATGATCCTGTCGATAGTATCATCTGATCGGAGCGTTAAAATTTCAACACCATTTTCAGTCACTAGTAGTGTGTGTTCCCACTGCGCAGACAAAGAACGGTCTTTTGTTACAACTGTCCAGTTGTCTTTTAGTAATTTACACTGACGTTTACCGGCATTGACCATTGGCTCGATTGTTAAGCACATACCAGCTTTCAATACTTCGCCAGTACCTGCTTTTCCATAGTGCATTACTTGTGGCTCTTCGTGGAACTCAGCACCAATACCGTGACCACAGTATTCGCGAACAATTGAATAGTTAAAGCTCTCAGCGTACTTTTGAATTGCAGCACCGATATCACCTAAGCGCACGCCAGGTTTAACCATTTTAATAGCAAGGTATAGGCTTTCTTGCGTGATATCCGCAAGGCGCTTACCTTGAATATTAGGTGTACCTACATGGAACATCTTAGAAGTATCACCGTGATAACCATCTTTGATCACAGTAACGTCAATATTTACGCTATCACCTTCTTTGAGCGGTTTGTCATTCGGAATACCGTGACAAATTACATGGTTCACTGAGGTGCAAATTGATTTTGGGAAACCGTGATAATTAAGCGGTGCTGGAATAGCATCTTGAACATTAACAATATAATCATGACAAATTGTATTTAGTTCATCTGTGGTTACACCTGGCACCACATGCGGTTCTATCATTTCAAGTACCTCGGCGGCTAAGCGCCCGGCAACACGCATTTTTTCGATTTCTTCAGGGGTCTTGATCACAGCACTCATTGAGGCTCCAAAGTTGTTTTTCAGGTCAGTTTTTAGTGCACAAATTTTGCACTAGACGTTGAGTTTTCAATTTTAATATGGTATAAAGCGCGCCGTCTTTTTACAAATAAATTCTTAACTGATTTTTTGTATTTAAGACAAACACAATTTTATTTTAACACACACACGTATCGTCACATACACTTGGGTGCACTTAAGTTACAAATTAACTACGGTGTTGGTGCTATGGGATATGTGGAGGCCTAACCCTAAATTATAGAGGATTATAAAATGGCAAACGTTTCAATGCGCGATATGCTTCAAGCTGGTGTTCACTTTGGTCACCAGGCACGTTACTGGAACCCTAAGATGAAGCCTTTCATCTTCGGCGCTCGTAACCGTGTTCATATCATCAACCTAGAGCAAACTGTACCAATGTTCAACGAAGCACTTAAGTTCTTATCGAACGCAGCTTCTAACAAAGGTAAAGTACTTTTCGTTGGTACTAAGCGCGCAGCAAGCGAAGCAGTTAAAGAAGCAGCTATTCAAAGCGAGCAGTTCTACGTAAACCACCGTTGGTTAGGTGGTATGTTGACTAACTGGAAAACAGTTCGTCAATCAATCAAGCGTCTTAAAGACCTTGAAGCGCAGAGCCAAGACGGTACTTTCGAAAAGTTAACTAAGAAAGAAGCGTTAATGCTTACTCGTGAAATGGAAAAGCTTGAAAAGAGCCTTGGTGGTATCAAAGATATGGGCGGTCTTCCTGACGCACTTTTCGTTATCGATGCAGACCACGAGCACATCGCTATCCGTGAAGCTAACAACCTAGGTATTCCAGTTGTTGCTATCGTTGATACTAACTCTAACCCAGACGGTGTTGATTACATCGTACCTGGTAACGACGATGCGATCCGTGCTATTCAACTTTACACTGGCGCTGTATCAGCTGCGATCACTGAAGGTCGTGAGAACAACATCGTTGCTCAAGCTGAAAAAGACGACTTCGTAGAAGCTGAATAATTAGCTGTCATCAAGTCTTCATCTAATCAAGGTGAAGACTTGTTATTCTTGTCAAGCGGCCCATACCGCTTCCCTATAACAGAATTCAATTGAGGATATTCTAATGGCTGTAACTGCTGCCCTAGTTAAAGAATTACGCGAGCGTACTGGCGCTGGCATGATGGATTGTAAAAAAGCGTTAACTGAAACTAACGGTGACATCGAGTTAGCGATTGAAAACATGCGTAAGAGCGGCGCTGCAAAGGCTGCTAAAAAAGCAGGTAACATCGCTGCTGAAGGTACAATCTTAATCAAAGAAGGTAACGGTTTCGCTGCGCTTCTTGAAGTTAACTGTCAAACTGACTTCGTTGCTAAAGATTCAAACTTCCTTGGCTTCGCGAATGAAGTATTAGACGCTGCTGCAGAATCTAAAGCAGACATCGATGCACTTAAAGCACAGTTCGAAGAAACGCGTGTTGCACTAGTTGCTAAAATCGGTGAAAACATCAATGTTCGTCGCGTTGAGTACATCGACGGTGACAAACTTTCTTCTTACCGCCACGGCGACCGCATCGGTGTTGTTGTAGTTGGTGAAGCTGACGAAGAAACACTTAAGCAAGTTGCTATGCACGTAGCTGCGTCTAAGCCTGAGTTCGTAAACCCAGAAGACGTTCCAGCTGACGTTGTTGAAAAAGAAAAAGCAGTTCAAATCGACATCGCGATGAACGAAGGCAAGCCTGCTGAAATCGCTGAGAAAATGGTTGTTGGTCGTATGAAGAAATTCACTGGTGAGATCTCTCTTACTGGTCAAGCTTTCATCATGGAACCTAAGAAAACTGTTGGCGAAATTCTTAAAGAGAAAGGCGCAACTGTTACTAACTTCATCCGTTTAGAAGTTGGTGAAGGTATCGAGCGTAAAGAAGAAGACTTCGCTGCTGAAGTAGCTGCTCAAATCGCTGCTGCAAAAGGCGAGTAATTTTCTAACTTAGTGACGTAGGACAATTAGATGAAATTAATCTGTTATTAGCTTTTGCGTCACTGATGAAAATTCTTTAAAATAACCGCGTTTTATGTGTAACCATAGCGCGGTTATTTTTTATCTCATTATTAAGGCTGGCCCAAATATTATGACTATCAATCGTAAACCTATTTTTAGACGTGTTCTTCTTAAACTTAGCGGTGAAGCATTAATGGGAGACGAAGGCTTCGGCATCGACCCGAAAGTACTTGACCGTATGGCTCAAGAAATTAAAGAACTTGTAGAGCTCGACGTAGAAGTAGGTTTAGTTATCGGTGGCGGTAACTTCTTGCGTGGTGGTTCATTAGCAGAAGCAGGTATGAACCGCGTAGTGGGCGACCACATGGGTATGCTTGCTACGGTAATGAATGGTTTGGCAATGCGTGATGCTCTGCATCGTGCATTTGTAAATTGTCGCTTAATGTCTGCCATTCCATTAAATGGCGTGTGTGATGCTTACAACTGGGCAGAAGCTATCAGCTTATTAAAGTCTGGTCGTGTTGTTATCTTTTCTGCAGGCACAGGTAACCCATTCTTTACCACTGATTCTGCAGCGTGTTTACGCGGTATTGAAATTGAAGCTGATACCGTAATTAAAGCGACAAAAGTTGATGGTGTTTATTCAGATGACCCAGTGAAAAACCCAGACGCGACATTATATCGCCACTTAAGCTACAATGAGATCATTGATAAAGAACTAAAGGTTATGGACTTAGCGGCATTCACGCTTGCCCGTGATCATAATATGCCTTTAAGTGTATTTAACATGAATAAATCAGGCGCGCTTAAGCGTGTAATTATGGGCGAAGATGAAGGAACGCTTATCTCTTCACAAGCCTCGGATGAAATTAATAAATAGATTAGGATTGAACCGTGATTAACGATATCAAAAAAGATGCGTCAGAACGTATGCAAAAAAGTGTTGCGGCACTAGGCAGTCAATTATCTAAAATTCGCACAGGCCGTGCTCACCCTGCATTACTTGACGGTATTCAAGTGTCTTACTACGGTGCTGACACGCCACTAAACCAAGTAGCTAATGTAACAATTGAAGACTCGCGTACACTTGCAATCAGCGTGTTCGACAAGTCATTAGCGCAAGCGGTAGAAAAAGCAATAATGGCATCAGATTTAGGTTTAAACCCTATGTCTGCTGGTACTGTGATCCGTGTTCCACTTCCTCCACTTACAGAAGAGCGTCGTAAAGACCTTATCAAAATTGTACGTGGTGAAGTTGAAGGCGGCCGTGTTGCTGTTCGTAACATTCGTCGTGACGCAAATGGCGACATTAAGAGCTTATTGAAAGACAAAGAAATTTCTGAAGATGAAGCGCGTCAAGCAGAAGACGAAATCCAAAAGCTTACAGATAAGTTCATCAAAGAGATGGATACACAATTAACAGCGAAAGAAGCTGAATTGATGGAAATCTAAAAGCTCTTGTTTTTCTTTTCGGGATGAATCCTGAAAGGCAAGCAGGTCATTGCAAATTTATTAGTTTTGAAACGCCGGCTGGGGTATACTAGACGGCGTTTTTTTATGGAATACTCGATATTTATGGTTCTTAACGCTGATAAAATTTCCCAGCAAAGTTTGCCTAAGCATGTCGCTATAATCATGGATGGTAACGGTCGTTGGGCTCAAGCGAAAAATCGCCCACGTGTTTATGGGCATAAAAAAGGCGTTGATGCGGTTCGTCAATCAGTGCAATTTTGTACTCGCTTAGGTATACAGTCGTTAACACTATTCGCATTTAGTAGCGAAAATTGGCGACGCCCAGAGGACGAAGTAAATACGCTCATGGAGCTATTTTTATTCGTGTTGGGCAAAGAAGTTAAAAAGCTTCATAAAAATAATGTAAAGCTCAATATAATTGGTGATTTATCACGCTTTTCTGAGAATTTGCGTAATAAAGTTGATGCAGCACACGAGTTAACCCGTAATAATACGGGCTTGCAATTAAACGTTGCTGCTAATTATGGTGGCCGTTGGGATATTACCAATGCCGCAACCATGCTTGCAAAAAAAGTCGCAGCCGGTGAAATGGCCGCTGAAGAGATTACCGAAGAGCTCATGAGTGAACACATGAGCATGGCAGATCAAGTTGAGCTTGATTTAATGATCCGCACAGGTGGTGATTTGCGCATTAGTAACTTTCTTTTATGGCAAGCAGCTTACGCTGAGCTTTACTTTACCGATACGCTTTGGCCAGACTTTAATGAAGCTGCTTTTGCCGATGCTATCGCATGTTACGTTGCCAGAGAGCGACGATTTGGTTGTACAGGCGAACAAATAAAACAATTACTCGCCGAGACCTAATTACTAGTTGAAGGTACACACATTGCTAAAACAACGAATTTTAACCTCGCTCGTGTTGGCACCACTTGCACTTGTATTGGTATTTTATACCCCATTAACTCTATTTAGTTATATCGCCGCCGGTATCGTATTACTCGGTGCATGGGAATGGTCTGCGTTTATGGGGCTATGCGATAAAGTTAAACGTTTTGGATTTGTCGCTGCAACAGCGGTGTTTCTTGCATTATTAAATTGGCATTGGCCGATTGACTCGCTTTGGCAAAATGGTCAACTAGTAGGTGATGCAAACTATCTATTCACGCTATCGTTTGCTTGGTGGATTGTAGCTACTTACTTAGTTTGGCGTTATCCCGCTATGGCAAAAGCGTGGAATGAAGGCATTGTGATGCGTGCCATTGCCGGATTTTTAACACTCGTACCACTTTGGTTAGCTTTAAATACCCTGCGTAGCGCAGGCTATGGCGAATCAACCCATTTCGGCTCTATGCTTATTCTTGTGGTTTTAGGCATTGTTTGGAGCGCAGACATCGGTGCATATTTTACTGGTAAAAACTTAGGCAAACACAAACTAATGCCAAAAGTGAGCCCAAATAAGACCATTGAAGGCCTACTTGGTGGCGTGGTGGCCTCAGTTATTTTTGTTTTAGTATTTTGTCATTACAGCAATGTTGATATGGCTGTGTGGCCAATTTATGCGATTATGACAGCATTTATTGCGCTGTTTTCAGCGGTAGGCGATTTATTAGAAAGTATGTTTAAACGTGAAGTTGGCTTGAAAGACAGCGGTTCATGTTTACCAGGTCATGGTGGTATTCTAGACCGCATCGATAGCTTAACAGCTGCTGCACCTATTTTTGTACTTTGTTACGCATGGACATTGAGTTTATGAGCAAAGTAGAACAACTCGTCGTATTAGGCGCAACTGGTTCAATCGGTTTAAGCACCTTAGATGTTGTTGCTCGTAACCCAGAGCGCTTTGCTGTTTTTGCCTTAGCTGCTGGTAAAAATGCCGAGAAAATGGCTGAACTATGTATTGCACATCAACCTAAGTTTGCCGTAATGGCAGATCAACACGCCGCGGCTGCGCTGTCTAACTTACTTGCCAGTAGCTCTTGTAAAACAGAGATTCTTGCAGGTACAAGTGCTATGAGCGAGCTTGCTGCTCATACTGATGTTGACACTGTTATGTCGGCTATTGTCGGTGCAGCAGGCTTGTTACCTACTTTAAGCGCCGTTGAGGCGGGCAAAAAAGTATTGCTTGCTAATAAAGAGTCTCTAGTTATGTCGGGGCAGCTGTTTATTGATAAAGTAAAACAGCATGGTGCTACTTTATTGCCTATCGACAGTGAACATAATGCTATTTTTCAATGTATGCCTGCGGCTTTACAAAACGGGTCGGGTTTACTGGCCGATAATGGCGTTAGCAAAATTTTATTAACAGGGTCTGGTGGGCCATTTTTAACTCGCGATGTCGCAACATTATCAGCTGTGACCGTGACTGAAGCTGTGGCGCACCCTAATTGGTCGATGGGCCAAAAAATATCTGTTGATTCAGCAACCATGATGAATAAAGGCCTTGAATTTATTGAGGCTAAGTGGTTATTTAATTGCCAAGCAAGCGATATTGAAGTGGTGATACACCCGCAAAGTATTATTCACTCTATGGTGCAATATCAAGATGGCTCAGTGCTTGCGCAAATGGGTAATCCAGATATGCGCACTCCTATAGCTCACGCTTTAGCATTTCCTGAGCGCGTTGATGCTGGGGTTAAACCTCTCGACTTTGCACAGATTGCAGACTTTACTTTCACTAAGCCAGATTATGCACGATATCCAAATTTAAAACTTGCGATTGAAGCATGCGAAATGGGGCAGGGTGCAACAACCACTGTCAACGCTGCAAATGAAGTTGCAGTTGCTGCATTTTTAGCTGGCCAGATTAAGTTTACAGATATCTTTCGTATTAACTCACAAACCCTAGCAGCAACACAGGATGTTAATGTGCATACATTAGACGAGATCCTGGCTTGTGATGAAGCTGCTCGCATTAAAGCCACTGAGTTTGTTAGAAGAGGCATTAATTAGCATGTTTGATTTTTTTTGGAATCTGGGTTCATTTATTCTTGCCTTAGGCATTTTAGTGACAGTGCATGAATATGGTCACTTTTGGGTTGCACGTAAGGCAGGTGTCAAAGTACTGCGTTTTTCAATTGGCTTTGGTAAGCCGTTGATCAAGTGGTATGACAAACAGCAAACAGAATATGTGATAGCGGCAATCCCACTAGGTGGTTATGTCAAAATGCTTGATGAGCGTGTTGACGAAGTACCGCCAGAACAGCGTCATTTATCATTTAATGCCAAATCAGTAAAAGCACGTATAGCGATAGTTGCAGCCGGACCAATGGCGAACTTTTTATTTGCTATTTTTGCTTTAGCTGTCATGTACATGGTGGGCGTTCAGTCATTAAAACCTGTGGTTGGGGAAGTGACTCAAGGAAGCCGTGCTGCAGCTGCTAATATTGAGCCGAACCAACAAATTATTAAAATCGGTGAAGACGATATCAGCACTTGGCAAGATGCCACCTTCTCATTGATGAGCCGTTTAGGCGAGCAAAGCGTTGTTGTTACGCTTCGTGACCAAAACTATCAAAAGCATGTGCGTACCCTTAACTTAGATGGCTGGAAATTAGATCAGCAAGATGTACCACCACTAACATCGATTGGTATAGTACCTTTTCGACCTAACGCCTTACTGCAGGTAGCGATGATCAGTAAAGGGTCAGCTGCAGAACAGGCAGGATTACAGGTAAATGATAAAATTATTGCCGTAAATGGTGAAAATATCAGCACTTGGAACGAGTTAGTTTCACTAATTCAGCAATCACCTAACAAATCCTTACAAATTAGTGTACAAAGACAAGATAGTATTAAAGAGCTTATTGTTACACCTAAAGGCCAAATCAATGATTCAGGTGTTGAACAAGGTTTCTTAGGTGTGTCTCCAGTGGTTGAGCCATGGCCAGAAAATTATATTGAAACTAGACATTATGGCCCTGTCGATAGTATTGTGCTGGGCATACAAGAAACATGGCGTTTAATCACACTAAGTTTCGACATGATTGGTAATTTAATTACCGGTCAGGTGTCGGTTAAAAATTTAAGTGGCCCTGTAGGCATTGCAGTCGGTGCGGGAACTAGCGTAAGCTATGGTTTGGTTGCTTTTTTAAGCTTCTTAGCATTAATAAGTGTAAACCTAGGTGTATTTAACTTATTACCGTTGCCAGTGCTTGATGGTGGGCACTTAATGTATTACATAATTGAACTTTTTCGCAAAAAGCCGGTCTCTGAAAAGACGCAAGAATTTGGTTTTAAAGTGGGTGCGTTGCTGCTCCTGTTTTTAACATGTTTCGCTTTGTTCAATGATGTATCGCGTTTATAACAAATGAGCGAAAAATTCCAATTTGAACACGATTGTAAAACACCGCAAAAGTTTAACTTACAAGGTGTTGAGCGGTAATACAGTTGTAAAGGATAAAGATAATAAAATGGCTATAAAAAAACATTTGGCAGTTTCAAGTTTATTAGGTGCAAGCTTTGCAGCCCTAGGCCAAAACTCCTTTATTGTAGATGATTTAAAAGTTGAAGGTTTACAACGTGTTGCTCTAGGTGCAGCGCTAACGCATATTCCAATCAACGTGGGCGATAATATTGATGAGTATACAATTTCAAGAACCATAAAGGCTCTCTATCGTTCAGGTCACTTTGATAATATTAAAGCATTACGCGATGGCAACAGTGTTATTTTCCGCGTAACAGAGCGCCCAACGATCAGCATGATCGAATTTGATGGTAATAAAGACATCAAAGATGAGCAGTTAAATGAGTCGCTCGATCAGCAAGATATTCGTACGGGTGAGCCACTTGATAAAACTGTTCTTGATAATATAGAAAAAGGTTTAGTTGAGTTTTTCCATAGTATCGGTAAGTACAATGCTAAAGTGGATGTAACTATCACTAAGCTGCCACGTAACCGTGTGAAGCTATTGTTTAAATTTGATGAAGGCGATGCCGCTTCTATTCGTCAAATTAACCTCGTTGGTAACGAATTATTCTCTGATGAAGAGCTACTTAAATTAGCTGAGTCACAACAAGATTTGCCGTGGTGGAAGTTCATGTCGAGCGACCGCTATCAAAAGCAAACCATTGAAGGCGACTTAGAAAAAATTCGTAGTTACTATTTAGACCGTGGTTACCTTCGTTTTAATATCGATTCAACCCAAGTTTCAGTTAGTCCTGAACGTGACTCAGTTTACGTAACAGCTAATATCACTGAAGGTGTAAAGTACACCGTAAAAGGGTTTGATTTTATTGGTGACTTGCTTGGTCGCGAAGAGTTAATCAAAAGTGTTATCCCGCTGAAAACGGGTGAGCTTTATAATGGCTCGGTGGTTACGTCTTCTGAAGAATTCATTAAAAGCTATTTAGCGCGTTTTGGTTATGCCAACGCTGAAGTACGCACAATCCCAGAGATTGATGACGAGAAAAAAGAAGTTCAATTAACCTTGTCAGTTAACCCAGGTAAGCGCGTCTATGTTCGTCGTATTATCGTAGGTGGTAACCAAAATACCTCTGATGAAGTAGTACGCCGTGAAATGACCCAGCTTGAAGGTGCGTGGTTATCAAATCAAAGCTTAGAGCGCTCTAAACTACAAATTCAACGTTTACCTTACATGGAAAGTGTTGATTTTAATGTTGTGCCAGTACCGGGAGTTGATGACCAAGTAGATGTCGATTTTACTGTTAAAGAACAATCAGCTGGTAGCTTTAACGCTGGCCTTGCTTATGGTTCTTACTTAGGTCTGCAATTTAATATCGGTGTTAGTGAATCAAATTTCTTAGGTACCGGTAACCAAATTGGTTTTAATATTAATACCTCACGTGGTTCTGAACGCATCAGTGTTTCTTATACAGACCCTTACTTTACGCCAGATGGTGTATCGCAAGGGAGTAGTATCTTCTACAGCAACTATGATGCAAGTAAATTCAGTCTAATCGACTATAAATCAAAGAGCTATGGTATTGGTACCAATATTGGCTTCCCAATCGATGCTGTTAACCGTATCAATTTTGGTGTTCGTTGGATCCAAGAAGAGTTATCTGACATTGCTGAATACGAGCAAACTCGTGTAATGCGTGAAACTTTCTTAGACCCAGAAAACCCTGATGCAGGTTTTGACTTTACTAAGTATGAGCTTAGTGCAGGTTGGTCGCGTGTTACCGTAAACCGTGGTTTATTCCCAACGGCTGGTTCGCGTCAATCACTTAACTTAACAGCGACAACGCCGAACTCTGATTTACAGTACTTTAAGATAAATTATGATTCGCGTTTCTACTGGCCAATTAGTAATGATCACCGTTGGGTATTCTCAACACGTGCAGCACTTGGTTATGGTAATGGTTATGGAACAACTAATGGTTATGACCAAACATTGCCGTTCCAGGAGTTCTTCAGAATTACCGAAATGGAATTACGTGGCTTCGATCGAAATACGATTCTACCACGTGCTGTTTCTCGTGTTCCGCAAAGTATTCCTGGTACACCATTACCTGATGGTACTACAACAGGTAGCATTGGTGGTGCATCAGAGTTTGACGAGTTATACACAGCAGGCCGAATTGGTGGTAACGCCAAAGCGGTAGCAGGGATGGAGCTAATCGTTCCAACACCTTTCTTAGATGAAGAAAACACCAGCTCTGTACGTACTAGCTTCTTCGTAGATGCAGCAAACGTATGGGACACAGAGTTTAACATTGACCGTTATCAAAACCTGTCGACCGATCAACGCGCAAAATTGGATGATTATTCAGATCCAATGCGCTTTAGGGTTTCAACGGGTCTTTCATTACAATGGATCTCTCCAATGGGTCCAATGCTGATTAGTTTTGCGTATCCATTGCAAAAAGAAGAAGATGACGATACGAAGACCATCAGCTTTAATATTAGTAATACATTCTAAAGGAGTTTTTACGTGAAAAAATCAATTAAATCAACAGCCTTCGCATTGCTTGCTACTTTATCTATGGGCCTTTCAACAAATGCATTTGCGCACAAAGTAGGTGTTGTTGATATGCAAGAAATTTACAAGCAAATCCCTCAAATGGCGAAAGTTGAGCAGTCACTTGAAGCTGAGTTTTCTGAGCGTCGTCAAGAGTTAGAAAAGTTACAAGGCGATATTCGTTTTGAAGCTGAAAAGTTCAAGCGTGAATCAACAACGATGAGCGATAAGCAGAAAGATGAATTACGTACTAAGATTCAAGGTATGCAGCAACAACTTGCTGAAAAAGGCCGTCCTTTAGAGCAAGAAATCAAGATGCGTCAAAACCAAGAGTTAGCTAAAGTTCAAAAGCTAATCTTAGATGCAATCGAAGAAGTGGCTAAAGCTGGCAAGTTTGATGAAGTTAAAGTTAAAGAAACAACAATTTATTTTAACCCTAAAACAGTATCTGATTTATCAGATAAAGTAGTTGAAAAAGTAAGTAAGCAATAGAAATCATATATGCATAATTACACGCTTTCGCAGATTGCGGATCTTTTAGGCGCCGAACTTCAGGGTGATGGCGCCACAGAGATTACAAAAATATCAACACTTGCAAATGCCCAACCTGGGCATATTGCATTTTTAGCGAACAAGAAATATCGCTCACAATTGAACGATACATTAGCCAGTGCGGTGATTTTATCCGAGGCTGATGCAGCGTTTTTTACAGGCAATAAGCTTGTGGTTGCTAACCCCTATGTATGTTACGCCAAGCTTGCCCAGCTTATGGATACCACGCCGCGTTCAGCTGCTACTGGTATTCACCCAAGTGCAGTCATTCACGATTCAGCCAGTATTGGTGATAATGTCGCGATCGCTGCTAATGTGGTGATTGAAGCGGGGGCTGTAATCGGCAACGACGTACAACTTGGTCCAGGCTGCTTTATCGGTGAAAATACAAAAATTGGCCAAGGCACTAAGCTTTGGGCAAATGTATGTGTTTACCATGAAGTCGAAATCGGCAGTGACTGCTTATTTCAAGCGAATACAGTTGTGGGTAGCGATGGTTTTGGCTATGCGAATGAGCGTGGTGAGTGGATTAAAATTCCACAGCTAGGCCGTGTAATTATTGGTAACAAGGTTGAAGTAGGTGCATCAACGACCATTGACCGTGGTGCACTTGACGATACTATCATTCATAGTAATGTAATTATCGATAATCAATGTCAAATAGCGCATAATGTCGAGATCGGTTCAGGTACTGCAGTTGCTGGTTGTACGGTATTTGCTGGCAGTACAGTTATTGGTCGGAATTGTCAGATTGGTGGCATGGTTGCAATTAATGGTCACATTAGCGTATGCGATGGTGCTATAATCACCGGCATGAGTATGGTGACTAAGGCAATCACAGAACCTGGGATTTATTCTTCGGGCTTGCCACATCTAACCAATAAAGAATGGCGACGTAGTATTGCCCATATCCGAAACCTCGGTGATATGAAAGACCGCATTAAAGCACTTGAGTCTCTAACAAAGTCACTCAATATTGAAGACAAATAAGGATGCTATTTTGGCAAATGAATTAAATAGTCTTGATATCCAAGATATCTTGAGTTTACTTCCGCATCGTTATCCGATGCTACTTGTTGACCGTGTATTAGATTACACGCCAGGCAAGTCGTTACATGCAATTAAAAATGTAACAGTGAACGAACCTATTTTTACGGGTCATTTCCCTAACCAACCAATTTTTCCTGGTGTGTTGATCCTAGAAGCAATGGCTCAAGCTACGGGCTTGTTAGGTTTTAAAACAGTTGAAAACCGTAGTGACAATGAACTGTATTTATTTGCTGCGATTGATAATGCACGATTCAAACAGCCGGTATTACCTGGCGATACCATGCATTTGCATGTAGAGTTTGTAAAAGAGCGCCGCAATATATGGAAGTTTGCAGCAGAAGCAAAAGTTGACGGCAAAGTGGTGTGTACTGCCGAAATCATGTGTGCGAGAAGAGAGTTTTAATAGTGATTCATCCTACGGCAATAATCGAACCAGGTGCAAAACTTGGCAAAAATGTGTCAGTTGGCCCTTATAGCTATATCGGAAACGATGTAACTATTGGTGACAACTGTATCATCGAATCTCATGTGGTTGTTAAAGGCCCATCGACGATTGGTTCTGGTAACCATATTTTTCAATTTGCATCGGTTGGTGAAGCTTGCCAAGACAAAAAATACGCGAATGAACCAACTACGCTGATCATGGGTGATAACAATGTGATCCGTGAGTGTGCAACAATTCACCGTGGTACTATCCAAGACCAAGGTGTGACAAAAATTGGTAGTAACAACTTATTTATGGCGTACACCCATGTTGCACATGATGCTGTAATTGGTGATAACGTTATATTTGCTAACAATGCCTCTGTTGCTGGTCACGTACACGTAGGTGACTGGGTTATTCTCGCGGGTAACTCTGGTGTTCATCAATTTTGTAAAATTGGTGCTCATGCCTTTGTAGGTATGTACTCTGGCGTAAATAAAGATGTACCACCATTTGTAACTACTATTGGCACGCCGGCTGGCCCTGTAGCAATCAATACTGAAGGCATGAAACGCCGTGGTTTTGAAAGTGATGAAGTTATGGCAACCCGTCGTGCATATAAAACGCTTTACCGTAAGAGTTTAGGTGTTGAAGAAGCTATCGCCGAGTTAACTGAAGATGCAGCAAAGTATCCTGCTGTTCAGCTGATGATAGACTTTGTGAAAAGCTCTGAGCGCGGCATTATTCGCTAATTATAAGCGATACACTAAAAGCCACCGTAAGGTGGCTTTTTTGTTTTTATACTAATTCGCTTAATTAGGTAAATCAGTATAGTTCAGGTTTCGCTAAGTAAGCGCTTGCTACCTTTATGGCAAAAAAAGGATTCAATAATATGAACAAACTTATCCTCTTTGCTTTATTAAGTTTAATTATAACTGGTTGTAGTACTGCGCCTTCGGTAACTAAGGGAACGATAGAAAAAGGCAAAGCCAGTTATTACGCTGATAAATATCATGGCCGAACTACTGCAAGTGGTGAGGTATTTAATCAACAGGCATTGAGCGCGGCTCATCAAACACTTGGCTTTGGTAGTAAAGTAAAAGTCACTAATATTGCTAATAATAAAAGCGTGATTGTGACCATTAATGACCGCGGCCCATTTATCCGCGGTCGCATTATTGATTTATCAAAAAAGGCGTTTTCACAAATCGCATCAACAAAGCAAGGTGTGATTGACGTTACCGTTGAACAGCTAGATTAAAAGCGGGTAATAAGCTCTACATAGTCAGCTTCATTAGCAACTAATTCAGCATGACTTGCAAGGCCTCTCACTTGTCCTTGTTCTAACCAAATCACTTTATCAACACGACTTAGCATTGCTGGGTCGTGAGTAATGGTTAGCATGGTTTTATCTGCCCATATTTTCTCAAGCGTAGTCAGCAAGTTTTGCTTAGTGTGGTTATCTAGACTCTCTGTTGGCTCATCAAGAATGATTAAATTACCTTGCCTTAATAGAGCTTGGGCAATGGCAACACGACGCGACTGACCATGAGATAGCTTTCTGCCTGCGGTGCCTAAACGAGTGTTTAGCCCATCTTTTAAATTGCTTAACCATGAGCCAAGTTCTGCTTGTTCACAGGCTTCAATAAGCATTTCATCTGTCGCATCAAAAGCTGCATAGCGAAGATTCTCCCGAAGCGTGCCATCAAAAATATGATGCTGCTGAGCCACGATAGTCATGCATTTGAAGCGCTGCTGATGACTAAGCTTGCTTAGCTCAAAAGTATTTTCTTTAGTGGTTAGTTCAAGCGTGCCTGATTGGATAGGCCAAAGCCCTGTTAGTAAGTTAACCAGAGTGGTTTTGCCACTGCCGCTGGCACCAACTAGAGCTAATTTACTGCCTGAAGCAATTGATAAGTTAATTTCATTCAGTGCGTTACTGGTTGCGCCTTGGTATCGGTAATTAACATTTTTGAACTCAAGGCCAAGAGCACTGTGTGGTATTGCATGTGTTTGCTTCTGTTCATTATGCTCTTCGAGTTTGTCTTCAAGTGTAAATAGTCGCTGTGCTGCGCTTACAGCATTTGGTAATTCTATAAACGCACTTGGCAAAGTTAGTACAGTCTCAAAGCTGGCTAATACAAATAACGCGAGCATAGCTAGTTCAACGTTTTTCATAGTAGCTGTTGCGACCAGTGGAATTATCATAAATACACTGGCAAGCATGGTGAGTTGGATCACCAAAGTGCTTAAGCCATTACTGTTTGCTATGGCTTTGTGTCGATTATATAGCAAGCTGTTGTATTGCTTACTGAGTGAATCACAATGGGCAAGCTGCGCGGCGTGTGCTTGATATACAGCCAGCTCTCTGGCACCTGATAGTGTATCAGCAAGCTCAGATCTTAACTCTGCTGAAAGCTGTGTTTCAGCATGTGCTTGTTGGCGAAGTTTATGGCTCAATAGAGCCGGAAGTAACACGCCAATAATCATTAATGAAATAAAGCATAGCAACGCAACATCAGCGTTATACATTGCCATGAATGCCATTACGATAGGAATACTGATAAGAGCGACGATAATTGGCAGCAGCACATTTAGGTAAAACTTATCTAACGCATCAACATCGTTTTGTAGGCGGTTGAACAAGTCGCTACTACGAGTCATTGCTAAGTCAACGTTGTTGAGTTGGCTAAGAATCTTGAACATTTTTACGCGAATTTCGCTCAGTAACAAAAAGGTAGCGTTATGAGTTATCATTCGCTCGCCGTAACGAGACGCTGTGCGCACGATAGCTAAAAAGCGGATCACCCCTGCAGGGGTAAAGTAGTTCATCTGCACACCGGCAATACCCGCCGCTGCCATGGCTGCTAAAAACCAGCCCGAGATGGCGAGTAAACCGACATTTGCAAGTACCGTTAAGCTTGCTAAAAAAGCCCCCAAAAGCAGCATGCTTGCATGAGGTTTGCAAAGTTTTAATAAACGTATGAAGTTATGCATGGGCTTCACCTTGGCTCACAAGCTTAGCAAATAGGCCTGCTTGTTCGGTGAGTTGCTGATAATGACCAGACTCAACAATTTGACCTTGTTGCATAACGTAAATGGTGTCGGCATGTTTAACTGTATTCAGTCGGTGAGCAATAACCAGCACTAAATGATCTTTTGCATAATCTCGGATTGCTTGGTTGATTAAATGCTCTGTTTGGCTGTCTAAGTGAGCTGTAGGCTCATCAAGCATTAGCACAGGGGCATTTTTTAAAAATGCACGGGCAAGGGCAATACGCTGCTTTTGCCCCCCTGAGAGGCCTTCTCCTTGTTCACCAAGCTGTGTATCAAAGCCATTAGGTAGGGCGTTTATAAACTCAAGCGCACCAGCTTTATTAGCCGCTTCCTCAAGTTCAGCTTGGCTTGCATCTGGTTTTGCTAATCGTAGGTTCTCTGCAACGGTTCGATAAAATAATGTGGCTTGTTGTGGGATCCACGCAAGCTGTGCTTGCCAATCAGCTAAGGCGGTATCGCTCAGTGGCTGTCCGTTAATGTGAATGGCATTGTTGGCTTGATGATGAAAACCCAATAGACAATCAAACAAAGTACTTTTACCCGAGCCGCTTTCACCTACAAAGGCAACTAAGCCTGTGCTTGGCAGGCTTAAGCTGATATCAGTCACCCCTTCGTTTGTCTCAGGGTAGTGAAAAGTAAGCGCATTCAGCTGTATGTCTTTTATCGGTAACTCAAGTTTAGAGGTACCCAAATGTTCATCGGCGTCGCTTTGATTGATTATATCGACCATATCAGCAGCGGCGCTGATCCCTTCGAGTTTTGCATGATAATGAGTGCCCATTTGCCGAAGTGGTAAGTAAAACTCAGGGGCCAGTAATAGCACCACAAAACCGGTCGCAAAATCGAGCGTACCAAAAAATAATCTAAAGCCAATGATCACAGCAACAAGGGCAACACTAATGGTTGCTAAAAACTCAAGGGCGAAAGACGATAAAAAGGCAACTTTCAGCACCCCCATAGTTGCACCACGGTAATCATCAGATATCTGACTTATGCTATTTAGCTCACGCTTGGTTGCATTAAAAAGCTTAAGTTGAGTCAGTCCTTGTAATCGGTCAAAAAAGTAATTGCCAAGTACCGCTAGCTGTTGCCAGCGTTCTTGGTTTAACTGCTCCGCTTTATGGCCCACTAAAATCATAAAAAAGGGGATAAGCGGGGCTGTTAAAAGGAATATGAGGCCTGCTTTGTAATCAGTTGGAAAAATCACCACTAATATCGCTAATGGAATAAGTGCACTGTAAGTCACACTTGGAATGTAGTTGGCGTAATATTGATGCAGTGCTTCAACCCCATTATGTAAGGTGTTAAGTGTTGCGCCGTGACCTTTTTGTTCAGTGTATGCTGGCCCAAGTTTGCTGAGCTTTTCTAGCAATGTATTACGCATCACGTTTTTTATTTTTAACGCGGCAAGGTTACTCACCCGTTCACTTAGCGCAACCAACAAAGCACGAACTAAAATGAGCCCCGCAAGAGGCCATAACAATGGGCTTACGGCTTGCAAGTTTGCTTGTTCAAACATAACTTGATGAACCGCGTTCGCAAGAAGGTAACAAGAGGCAATCATTAACAGGGCATTGAGTGTGCCCAGACTAATGCTTAATTTAAGAAGTCCTGAAGCGGACTGGCTATACTGCTTTAAAAAAGCGCGCAGCGTTTGCTGCTGCGCGCGATTTGGTCGGGGTTTAGTTGTCATCGGTGTTTTTGAGTCTCGCGTACAGCTCTAGCTCATCATCAGCAATCGAATCTTTATGTTGGTGAAATTCGTACCACATTACGTTGATCACTCCCAGTGTACAGGCTAATAGAACACCTAAAATCCAGGCAAAATACCACATATTTTAATCTCCTTAATAGCTACCGTGAGTGTTGTTTTCAATTTCACTGATGGTTACTTTGCGCCACATCTTCACATAACACCATGTTGTGTAGATAAGAATAAGTGGTACAAAAATAACCGCAGCAATAAACATCACGTTAAGTGTCATATGGCTCGAAACCGCATCCCACATGGTTAAACTAATATTAGGGTTGTTGCTCGAAGGCATAACAAACGGGAACATTGACATACCCGCAGTGAGTATCACGCCAGCAAGCATTAGGCTTGAAGCGATCAGTGCCATCGCTGGTTTTTGTAATTTAGATAACACTATTGCCAATGCCGCCATAACGAATGCAAGGGCAGGGAACAGCATGGTTAATGGCATTTTTGTATAGTTATCAAGCCATGCACCCGGTGCCTGCTTGACTGTTTTAGCCAGTGGGTTGGCATAGCCTTGAGTATCGCCCATGCTGACGATTGTATAACCATCAAGTTGAGATACCCACACACCTGCTAAAGCAAACAATACAATAAACGCCATCAGTGCATATCGGCCATATTGTGCTGAGCGTTTTGCAACCTCCGCATCAGTACGAAGTTGTAGCCACATACCAGCGTGGCCAACGAGCATAAGTACACTCACAAGGCCTGCAACAATGGCAAATGGATTTAATAGCGCGAAGAATGAGCCTTGGTAGCTAACACGCAGTAGGTCATCAATGTGATAAGGCACACCTTGTAGCAAGTTACCAAATGCCACACCAAATACTAGAGCCGGAATAAAACTACCTGCAAATAGGCCCCAATCCCAGTTATTACGCCAGCGCGGTGAATCTATTTTTGAGCGGTAATCAAAGCCAAGTGGTCTGAAAAATAGCGCAAATAATACCAGCATCATGGCAAAGTAAAAGCCAGAGAACGCAGCCGCGTAGACCATAGGCCAGGCTGCAAAAAGCGCCCCCCCAGCAGTGATGAACCAAACTTGGTTACCATCCCAGTGAGCACCAATGGTGTTAATAACCGTTCGGCGTTCAACATCGGTTTTACCCACTAGGCGAAGCAAAATAGCCACACCCATGTCCATACCATCGGTCACTGCAAAGCCAATCAGTAATACACCAATTAACAGCCACCAAATTAGTTTAAGAGTTTCGTAATCAAAAATCATGATTGAGCTCCTTGGCTTGCAAGACTATCTGCTTTGACAAGTTCATGGTGATATTTACCAGTATGAAGCGAGCTTGGCCCTTGTTTTATAAAGCGCAGCATCAGCCAACCTTCAACCGCAGCAAGACCTGTGTAGAATACTAAGAAACCAGTAATACTAATCAATAGGTCATTGACCGTCAGTGATGAGGTTGCCAAGAAGGTCGGTAAAATTTCCGAAATAGCCCACGGTTGACGGCCGTATTCAGCAACAATCCAACCAAACTCAATAGCAATCCAAGGCAGTGGAATACTCCATACCGCAGCCCACAATAACCAACGCTTTTGCTCAATAATTCGGTGTGCGTTGTAATAAAACGATAAGACAAATACGCCAAGCATGATCACACCACAACCAACCATGATCCTAAATGACCAGAACATTGGGCCCACTTGAGGGATTGAATCTTTCACTGCTTTTTGAATGTGCTCTTCTGTTGCATCAACCACGTTAGGCGTATAGCGCTTAAGTAGCAAACCATAGCCTAAATCAGCTTTTAAGGTATCGAATTTTGCAATGTTTTCAGGAGTGTCTTCACCGCTGCGAAGCTTTTCTAAGTATTCGTATGCAATCATGCCATTACGAATACGCTTTTCATGCTGCTCTTCAAGGTCTTTAATGCCCGTTACTTGCTCGTCAATTGAGCGAGTAGCAATAATACCCAGTGCGTAGGGGATTTTTACAGCGGCGTGAGTGACTTGCTCTTCTGAGTCAGGAATACCTACCAGCGTAAATGCGGCAGGGGCCTCTTCGGTGTGCCACTCAGCTTCAATCGTTGCGAGTTTTACTTTTTGCACCTCGCCAACTTCGTAGCCAGATTCATCACCCAGTAAAATCACACACAAAATAGACGCTAAACCAAACCCTGATGCGACCGAAAATGAGCGTTTGGCAAAAGCAAGGTCACGACCTTTTAAGATGTACCAACTACTAATACCCAGTACAAACATAGATGCTGCAACATAACCAGCTGATACAGTATGAATAAACTTAACTTGTGCAACAGGGTTAAATACTAGTTCAGCAAAGCTGGTCATTTCCATACGCATGGTTTGGTAATTGAATTCAGCACCTACCGGATTTTGCATCCAACCATTTGCGACTAAAATCCATAGTGCAGATAAATTAGTCCCTAATGCCATTAAGAAGGTTGCACCTAGATGCTGACGTTTACTCAAACGCTCCCAGCCTAAAAAGAACATACCCACAAAAGTCGATTCTAAAAAGAAAGCCATTAAGCCTTCAATTGCCAGTGGTGCGCCAAAAATATCGCCCACATAGTGAGAGTAATAAGACCAATTGGTACCAAACTCAAACTCCATAGTTAGACCCGTGGCCACACCAATCGCAAAGTTGATACCAAACAATTTCCCCCAGAACTTAGTCATATCACGATAAATTTCGCGACCAGTCATCACGTAAACGGATTCCATGATCACCAAAATCCACGTCATACCTAAGGTAAGTGGAACAAATAGGAAGTGAAATAGGGCAGTGATTGCAAATTGCAATCGCGATAGATCCACAAATGTTTCATCTATCATCGTTTAGCTCCTTGTTAGCGGGTGCGGTAGACACGACAAAAATAAGTTATAAAGTTTCAGTAATTATTGAAGCTTTGTGAATTCTAACCTTGTATCCATTTTAGTCAATAGAAAAGTACGAAAAAAAGACAGACAGCCTCTGTATATCTTTTCTACAGGTTAGAGATAATGCTCTACACTTTCAAATATTTAATCGTTATAAAAAGCTCATTTACTATGGCTTACTTAGTTAATTTTTATTATTTTTAAGAATCTGACTAATTATCTACCGCTACTTTGAGCGGTAAACTGTGTATAAAGAATCGACGACTTTTTAGCGTAATTTCGATTTCTAGTATTTATTAACTCTGTGACATTTATCCGACTGCTAAAACACGGTAAACTCATTTACATTAGTGCCAAAAGTTGCGAATTATCAACGAATGAAAGAACATACAAAGCCGTTACGTATTGCCTTGGTGGCAGGTGAGTTATCAGGTGATATTTTAGGTGAAGGGTTAATAAAAGCACTTAAACGCCGTTTTCCTGATGCTATTTTTGAGGGGATTGCGGGCCCGCGTATGCAAGCGGCTGGTTGCAATACATTATTCGATATGGACGAATTATCAGTGATGGGCTTAGTCGAAGTGCTTGGCCGATTACCGCGTCTACTCAAAATACGCAAACAATTGGTGCAGCATTTTATCGACAACCCACCGGATGTATTTATTGGCATTGATGCGCCTGATTTTAATTTACGTGTTGAAAAACCGTTAAAAGATGCAGGTATCAAAACGATTCAATATGTTAGTCCATCAGTGTGGGCGTGGCGCGAAAAACGTATACATAAAATCAGTGCGGCTACTAATTTAGTGCTGGCACTATTGCCATTTGAAAAAGCTTTTTACGATAAACACAATGTACCTTGTACATTTGTGGGTCACACATTAGCTGATGATATTGCGCTTGAGCACGACCAAACCGAAGCGCGTAACCAGCTTGGTTTATCACAAACAGATAAAGTACTTGCTTTGTTACCAGGTAGCCGGGGTTCTGAAGTAGGGCTTTTAAGCGAAACCTATATTCAAACAGCAGCGAAATTACAGGCGCAAAATCCTGATCTTAAAATTGTAGTGCCGTTAGTCAATGAAAAACGAAAAGCACAGTTTTGTGAGATTTTAGAAAGAACAGCCCCTGATTTAAAACTGCAATTATTGGATGGTCAATCAAACCTTGCAATGCAAGCTGCTGATGCCATTTTACTTGCCTCAGGTACCGCAACGCTTGAAGGCATGCTGTATAAAAAGCCGATGGTCGTGGGCTACAAAATTAAGCCACTGAGTTATTGGATTTTTAAAACACTATTCACTTTTAACATTAAATATTTTTCGTTGCCTAATTTATTAGCCGATGAAGAACTTGTTCCAGAATACTTACAAACTGAGTGTAATGTTGAAAACTTATCAGCTGCGCTAACACCTATGTTGAATACGGATAACAGCGAATTAAGAGCGCGCTTTTTAGCTATTCATAAAGACATAAGATTAAATGCCAACGAACAAGCTGCAGCTGCAGTCGCGGAGTTACTAAATGCAAATTGAACGACCGAATGTTAATTATATAGCGGGTGTAGATGAAGTTGGCCGTGGCCCATTAGTGGGTGATGTTGTTACCGCTGCGGTAATACTTGATCCGAATAAGCCAATAGCAGGTTTAGCTGATTCTAAAAAGTTAACAGATAAAAAACGCCAATTATTAGCGATAGAAATAAAAGAAAAAGCTCTGTGCTATGCCATTGGCCGTTGCAGCCCAACTGAAATTGACGAGTTAAATATTCTTCATGCCACTATGCTTGCAATGAGCCGTGCGGTTGAAGGCTTAAGTGTAAAGCCTGAGTTTGTTTTTATTGATGGTAATCGTGTGCCTAGCCAGTTAACTGTGCCGGCACAGGCGGTAGTAAAAGGTGACAGCCTCGTTGAAGAGATTTCTGCGGCATCTATTTTAGCGAAAGTTGCCCGTGACGAAGAAATGATTGAGCTTGATAAGCGTTATCCTGACTATGGCTTTGCAGGTCATAAAGGCTATCCAACTAAAGCGCACTTTGCGGCACTCGAACAATACGGGGCAATTGCAGAGCATCGTAAGAGCTTTAAACCTGTTCAGCGCATTTTGGCGTTGAAAGGAGAGCAATTGTAATGCCTGCGCCGCAATTTGTTCACTTACGTGTTCACTCAGATTTCTCAATGGTGGACGGCCTTGCTAAAACCAAGCCGATTGTAGCTAAAGCTGAAGAGTTGCAAATGCCAGCGCTGGCAATCACTGACCAGATGAACTTATGTGGTTTGGTGCGATTTTATGGTGCGGCGCATGGCGCTGGGATTAAGCCTATTGTTGGTGCTGACTTTTGGTTAAGAAGCCCTGAATTTGAGGATGAACCAAGTCGCATTACCATCTTAGCGAAAGATAACGAAGGCTATAAAAACCTTACCTTATTGATCTCTAAAGCGTACCAGCGCGGGCATTTATTTCATCGCCCTGTGGTTGATCGCGAATGGTTGGTAGAGAATAAAAATGGCCTGATTTTATTATCAGGCGCTAAAGATGGCGACTTAGGCAAAGCCCTACTAAAAGGCAACCCTGGCCTTATTGAGTCTGTGGTTAGCTTTTATAAGCAGCACTTTAGCGATCATTATTATATTGAGCTTATTCGTACTGAACGCCCCCTAGAAGAAGATTATCTGCATCTGGCTGTTGAGCTTGCCGCAAAAGAGCAGTTACCTGTGGTGGCAACGAATGAAGTGGTGTTTTTAAAACCAGAAAACTTTGAAGCCCACGAAATCCGAGTGGCAATCCATGACGGATATACCCTAGAAGATAAACGCAGACCAAAACGTTTTTCTGAGCAGCAATATCTAAAAACAGCGGAGCAAATGGCTGAGCTATTTAGCGATATTCCAGAAGCGTTAGAAAACACCGTAGAAATTGCCAAGCGCTGTAATGTAACCGTGCAGCTAGGAACTTACTTCTTACCTGATTACCCAACCGGTTCACTGAAAATTGAAGACTTCTTGGTTAAAGTCTCTGAAGATGGTCTTGAAGAGCGTTTACAGTTTTTATTCCCTGATGAGCAAGAGCGTAAAGAAAAACGGGGTGAGTATGATGAGCGTCTGAAAATAGAGCTCGACGTAATCAACCAAATGGGTTTCCCGGGTTACTTCTTGATCGTAATGGAGTTCATTCAGTGGAGTAAAGATAACAATATTCCAGTAGGTCCAGGACGTGGTTCGGGTGCCGGTTCACTGGTTGCTTATGCACTGAAGATTACCGATCTTGATCCGCTAGAGTTTGACCTACTCTTCGAACGTTTCTTGAACCCTGAGCGTATTTCAATGCCCGATTTCGACGTCGACTTCTGTATGGATAGGCGCGATGAGGTAATTGACCACGTAGCGGCGCTTTATGGCCGTGACGCGGTATCTCAGATCATCACCTTTGGTACCATGGCTGCAAAAGCGGTTATCCGTGACGTAGGCCGTGTACTTGGTCACCCTTACGGCTTTGTTGATCGTATTTCAAAATTAGTACCGGGCGATCCGGGCATGACCTTGGCTAAAGCGTTTGATGTAGAGCCTCGTTTACAAGAAGCCTACGACGGTGATGAAGAGGTAAAAGAGCTTATCGATATGTGTCGCATCCTCGAAGGGTGTACACGTAACGCCGGTAAACACGCTGGTGGTGTTGTAATATCACCAACCACTATCACTGACTTTGCGGCCCTTTATTGTGATGATGAAGGTAAATTCCCGGTTACTCAATTTGATAAAAACGACGTTGAGACGGCGGGCCTAGTTAAGTTTGACTTCTTAGGTTTAAGAACGCTTACCATCTTGCAGTGGGCGCTTGATATGACCAATGAGCGCCTAGCCCGCGAGGGTAAAGAGCCGGTTGATATTAACGCCATTCCACTTGATGACAAGCCAAGTATTGAGTTATTGCTACGCGCCGAAACCACCGCGGTATTCCAGCTCGAATCTCGTGGTATGAAAGATCTTATTCGTCGTCTAAAGCCCGACTGCTTCGAAGATATGATCGCACTGGTGGCACTGTTCCGCCCAGGTCCATTGCAATCAGGCATGGTAGATAACTTTATCGACCGTAAGCACGGCCGAGAAGAAATATCTTACCCAGACGTTCAGTGGCAACATGAAAGCCTAAAGCCTATTCTTGAGCCGACCTACGGTATCATTCTTTATCAAGAACAAGTAATGCAAATTGCGCAGGTACTTGCCGGTTATACCCTTGGTGGCGCTGACATGCTTCGTCGTGCAATGGGTAAGAAAAAGCCTGAAGAGATGGCAAAGCAACGTTCGACTTTTGAAGAAGGCGCTATAAATAATGGCGTTGACGGCGAACTTGCAATGAAAATCTTCGACTTGGTAGAGAAATTCGCGGGTTATGGTTTTAACAAATCGCACTCTGCTGCTTATGCACTGGTGTCGTATCAAACCCTGTGGATGAAGACCCATTATCCAGCTGAGTTTATGGCGGCAGTAATGTCGGCGGATATGGATAACACCGATAAAATTGTTACCTTGGTTGATGAATGTGAAAACATGAAACTGACCTTGTTACCGCCTGATGTAAATGCCGGTGAGTACAAGTTTACTGTTAATCTAAAAGGTGAGATTGTTTATGGCATTGGTGCCATTAAAGGCGTGGGTGAAGCACCGGTTGAAGCTATTTTAGAAGCTCGAAGTGAAGGCGGCCCGTTTAAAGACTTATTTGATTTTTGTGCCAGAGTTGACTTAAAACGCATAAACAAACGCGTGGTCGAAAAACTTATCTATGCAGGCGCACTCGATCAACTTGGTCCAGATAAAACCCAGCCAGGTCGTGCGACCTTATTAGCGAGCTTAAAAGATGCCATGCGAGCGGCAGATCAACATCATAAAGCAGAGTCATTAGGGCAAGCAGATTTGTTTGGTTTATTGGCTACTGAACCAGACGAAGTTGAACAGGCGTTTATCAAAGCGACAGACTTAACTGATAAGCAATGGCTAGACGGTGAAAAAGAGACCTTAGGGCTTTACTTAACTGGCCATCCAATTAACCAGTATCGTAAAGAACTAAAGCATTACACCTCGGGAAGGCTAGTAGACTTGCAGCCCACAAATCGTGATGTGCAGTCAACAGCGGCTGGCCTTGTGATCAATGCCCGAACCTTGATAAATAAAAAGGGAAATCGTTGGGGTCTTATAACTTTAGATGACAAGAGTGCCCGTATTGATGTACGCTTATTCCCAGAACAGTTTGAAATGTACCAAGATATGCTGCAAGTTAACAATATCTTGGTAATATCCGGACAGGTCAGCTTTGATAACTTCTCTGGTGGCATTACAATGACCGCTAGAGACATATGCACCATTGCCGAAGCGCGAGAAAAACGTATAAAAGCGATTAAAATGACGCTGAATATGGTGCAGATCGAGGCAAACTTCTTCGATAATTTACAAAAAGTACTTGAACCTTATAAGTTTGGTACATGTCCTATTAAAGTATTCTATCAACGTCCGGATGCGTTGGCTGAGATTACCTTAGGGACTGAATGGTGTGTTACGCCTAGTGATGACTTAATTCATAAGTTGTCATTGATGGCGGCGCAAGATGTAGAACTAGAATTTAATTAATTAGGTAGTTTAGAGCATGAGCCTCAATTATCTTGATTTTGAGCTTCCAATCGCAGAATTAGAAGCAAAAATTGAAGAATTACAAAATGTAAGCCGCGCTGGCGAATTAGACCTTGGATTAGAAGAGGAAGTCAGTCGATTAAAAGAAAAAAGTGCTGAAATGAAAGAGAAAATTTTCTCTGAATTAGGTGCTTGGCAGGTTTCTCAGTTAGCCCGTCATCCGTTGCGTCCTTATACTCGTGATTACATCGAGCGCATTTTCACGGAGTTTGACGAACTAGCAGGCGACCGTACCTTCGCTAACGACCCAGCTATATTAGGTGGTATTGCACGTTTTGAAGGTCAACCTGTAATGGTTATCGGCCAACAAAAAGGTCGTGACACGGCTGAAAAAATCAAACGCAACTTTGGTATGCCAAAGCCAGAAGGTTACCGTAAAGCATTACGCTTAATGGAAATGGCTGAGCGCTTTAAAATGCCAATTATGACATTTATCGACACACCAGGGGCATACCCAGGTGTTGGTGCTGAAGAGCGTGGTCAAAGTGAGGCTATCGCACGCAATCTTAAAGTAATGGCTGCGTTAAAAGTACCAACGATCTGTACTGTAATTGGTGAAGGTGGTTCAGGTGGTGCACTTGCAATTGGTGTGGGTGACCGCGTTAACATGTTGCAATACAGCACTTACTCTGTGATCTCGCCAGAAGGTTGCGCATCAATCTTATGGAAAAGCGCAGATAAAGCACCATTAGCTGCAGAAGCAATGGGTGTAACCGCAGCACGCGTTAAAGAGCTTGATTTAATCAACAATGTGATTGAAGAGCCTTTAGGTGGTGCGCACCGTAATTACGATGCGATGGCACGTAACCTTAAAAACCAACTTAAACGCGACCTAGCTGAATTACAAGGCCTTTCACTTGATGAAATGCTTGATCAGCGTTACAAGCGTTTAATGTCGTTTGGTTATTGCTAAACACTGCTTAAAATTGAAAAAAGCCGCTTTTGCGGCTTTTTTTGTTTTATAATGCTGATAACACAGACGCTTGTATACTCATTGGTTTTTAATGCAAACATCAGACTTATATCACCATTTTTTAGCACAATTACAGCCGTTGCTGAACGCTGAACACAGCTGCTTTAGTGTTGCCTTATCAGGCGGTGTTGACTCTGTTGTGTTGTTACATTTAATGAACCAAGTTCAAAAGCAGCGCCCAGAGCTTAAGCTTGAAGCTGTGTATGTTAATCATGGTTTGAGTGAGTATGCCGATGAGTGGCAAGGATTTTGTAAGTCACTATGTGAAGAGCTCGGTGTAGCATTTAAAGCGGTGCGCGTTGAAATCCAAGAGCGCTCGCGAACTTCACTCGAGGCACAAGCGCGCGAGGCAAGATACCAAGCTCTTGACGAAAACTGCGAGGTAGGCAGTGTAATACTGCTTGGTCAGCACTTAAATGACCAGCTCGAAACCTTCTTGTTGCGGCTTAAACGCGGCTCAGGCCTGCAAGGCTTAGCATCAATGCCACAAACGCGGTTATTAGCGTCTGGGCGAGTATGTTTTCGACCGCTGATTAATATCACACGTGAGCAAATTGAACAGTTTGCCGTTAAATTTGCCATTAGCCATATCACCGATGACTCAAATATTGATGAGCGCTTTGACCGCAATTTTTTACGTCATCAAGTTTTGCCTATTTTAATGGAGCGTTTTCAAGGATTTGAAAAAAGTGCAGCGCGCAGTATTCGGCTGTTACAACAACAGCAATCGCTGCTCGATGAATATACGCAAAGTGACCTTGCACACTGCCAAAATTCACAGGGTGGTTTAAGCTGCGCGGCAATTGCGGAGTTTAGTAAGCCCAGACAAGCAAATCTTGTGCGTGCGTGGCTAAATCAGTTTACTCATCAACTACCTTCAGAAAATCAGCTACAGCAAATTATTGAACAAGGTTTAACGGCACAAGCTGATGCGCAGCTAAAAATTTGTTTGCAAAGCGGCGATGTTCGTCGTCATCAGCAACATTGGTACTTTGTGACTGAGCAGGCAATACCACAGGCAATGGATATTAACTTACAGCCTATAGAGCTCACTGATGGCCGTAAACTTATCGTTAAGCAGGGGAAGGGCATCAGAAAGCCTTTAAAAAATGAGCAAGTAAGCGTTGAATTTAATAAGCCGCAAGCACGTATAAAACCATTAAAAAAACCCGGCTCAAACACCTTAAAACATTGGTTTAAAGATGCCAAAGTGGCCCCTTGGTTACGTGCGCAAACACCACTTATTTTTTATAACGATCAACTCGTGCAAGTAGTGGGCTATTTCACTAGCGCTGAGCACAGTGTTGAAGATGGAATTTTTTGGGAGATATTCTATGAGTGAACAACCACATGTTGGTTTATCACTAGTTAATAAGGCACCACTAGGTTTGGTGTTGTCACTGTTAGTTGCTGTTATTGCTGGTTTTGTTTATACAGACTTGAGCTTACTGACACTACTTTATGCCTTAGCTGGCGGCCTGTTGTGTTCAGTATTGCTACTAGGATATTGGTCAGGTAAAGGTGGTATATTCTTTATTTTAGGTGTACTTACGCCATTGGCCTTAGTGATGGTATCACCCCTTACCACCATGGCTGCACTGCTCTACTTGTTAAGCGGCTTTTTTGCTGGCTTTTGGCTGGTATTACTTTGCTATAAGTTTAAAGTTAAAAAAGCCTAGCGGGGGATGCTAGGCTTTCTGTTAATTAAAAAGCTCTGGCGCAGTTTCTTCCTGCTGCTTTAGCTTTGTACAGACCTTTATCTGCACGGGCAAATACATCATTTTCGCAATCTTGGTTAGTTGCTAAAGTATAACCAATACTAGAAGTTACGCGGTATTGTGTCATCAAGTTAGACTTTTTCACCAGCCGCATAATTCGCTCTGCAACTACTTTGTTAGTTGTGAATTCTGGGTCGTCAATTAATAGTGCAAACTCGTCGCCACCAAAGCGAAAAATTGAGTCTGTTCCTCTAACACTACTGCATAGTACTTCTGAGAACTCTTGTAAAACATCATCACCAATTTTATGACCGAAACTATCGTTCACTTGTTTGAAATTATCTAAATCAAGCAACATTAGGCTAAATGGTCGGTTTTGGCGACGACAACGTTCAAGCTTTTGCGCCAAACTGTCATTAAATTGACTTCGGTTATTTAAGCCTGTTAGGGCATCTTTCGTTGCCAAACGTAATACGCGGTTATACATAATGGCATTACGAAGTGGATAAACCAGCGCACTGTGTAACTGTTCTAATTTAGCTTCTATGCCTTTACCCATTGGGAATTGGCTAAAGTAAATTAATTGCCCTAAACGCTCACTTTCGATATCTAAATCAAAAGAGTAAGGCGTTTGAGATGTATCACTCCCTGCACTCTGAGACACGCCGAGTGAAGACTGGAACTGTAATCCCGATAAATTAATCAGTTGTTTTGCATGATTAGCAAAAATCGTCAGTATATTCTCAATTGAAAGTGTGGTTTGCAGCTTAGCAATTAAGTCATGTGGATTATTTGTTTCATTTATTCGGTAATGCTCTGCCGAAAACGGCAGAAATTCGCCTCGCGCAGACACTCGCTGCGTCAAAATATGGACATTTTCCATTAAAATTCTCCCCCCGGAGTGTTTAGTTACTCCTACTTAGCGAGATTTGTGCCACTTTTTTAAACTGGCTGAAAAACAAATGGTTGCTATAGTTAAAGAAGGCTACAGCTTTATCATCAAGTAGAAGGGAGTTTATTGCTTGCAAAATGTGCTGATTCAAGTGTTTGGCTTGCTAGTTGCTGCCGTATTATTTGTTTGGTTCTTCAAACGAATTGGCTTACCACCTATTCTTGCGTACCTGGCAACTGGGGTGTTGGCGGGGAGTCACGGTATTGGCTGGATGGCGCAAAGCCATGAAATGCACTTTGTGGCTGAGCTAGGTATTGTGTTTTTATTATTTAGTTTAGGTCTAGAGTTTTCGTTACCCCGTTTAAGGGCTATGCGTAATATCGTTTTCGGCCTTGGCTCATTACAAGTGGTTGTCACCAGCATTGTGTTTATGCTGATTTTGTTGCTGCTTGATTACAGCTTACTAAATAGTTTTACTATTGCCAGCTTAATGGCGCTATCTTCAACCGCAGTGGTTGTAAAGCTACTTAAAGAATCTGGAGAGCTTAACCAACGACGAGGCCAACTTGCCATTGGCGTATTGCTATTCCAAGACATCGCGGTTGTGCCATTACTTATTGTTTATCCACTGCTAGCACAAAGCGGCTCAGAGGAAATTGTAGGCGCATTGGCGTTTGCACTCACTAAAGGCGCATTGGTTTGTGTTTTACTCTTTGCTATAGGTAAGTGGATACTCCCCAAGGTATTTAGCGAAATCGCATTAGTGAGAACCGATGAGCTATTTATGTTAACCACGCTATTGGTTGCATTATTCGCAGCTGGGCTTACATACTTGTTTGGCTTATCAATGGCATTAGGCGCTTTTTTAGCAGGGATGATGTTAGGAGAAAGTCATTACCGTCACCAGCTAGAGGCGGATATTCGGCCATTTCGCGATATTTTAATGGGGCTGTTCTTTGTCACAGTAGGTATGCAGCTTGATGTACTTTATGTGCTTAGTAGTTGGTATTGGATCATCACTGTACTGGTTGGCTTGTTGTTCTTTAAAATAGCGGTGTTATCGATTGCTGCTCAAGTAATGGGTGAGCGTAAGCAAGATGCTGTTTCTGCGGGGATCATGCTTTGGCAAATGGGGGAGTTTGGTTTTGTACTTATTGCCCTTGCTTCGCAGCACCTTTTAATCAGTGCAGAGCAAGCATCGTTTTTAATTGCAGTAGGGGTGCTATCGATGGCACTCACGCCTTATCTTATCGAAAAAACACCGTTAATTATAAAAAAACTCGGCCTTTTAAGTCAAACAGGGCAACATTGGCAGCAACCCGCTGCGAGTAGTCCGTTGTACCATAACCATGTTGTGATCTGTGGGTTTTCACGGGTTGGACAAACCATCGCGCGGTTTTTAAAGCCCGAGGCAATTGAGTACGTAGCAGTAGAGAGTAATCCAATCTTATTGCAAGAAGCAAAAGCCGCTGGCGAGCCTGTTATATTTGGTCATGTAAATCAAAAAGATATTTTAAAGTCAGCTGGGGTAGAGCGAGCAAGGCTAGTGATCATTACCTTTACCGACTTTGAGCAAACACAAATAGTGGTTGATGCCATCAAGCAAATCGCTCCCAAGGTCAAGATTCTTGTGCGTATGCGTGATGATAGTGAACTCGAAACACTAAAAGAACTGGGTGTGACAGAAGTGGTGCCCGAAACCCTTGAGGCAAGCTTGATGCTAGTTTCTCATGTTCTTTATATGTCGGGAGTGCCTATGACTCGCATTATCCGCAGAGTAAGTAAAGAACGTAGTAACCGTTACCAATTTTTAAATGGCTTTTTTACCGGCGACAAGCTCGATGGAGAAGAAGCAAGTTCAGACCGCCTAGAATATTTGCATGTTATTGCTTTACCCGAGCGAGCTTATGCTGTGAACCAAAAAATCAGCGAATTAAAACTTGAACAGCGCCGTGTATCTGTAAGGGCACTTCGTAGGCAAGACCGTGAAATTGACGCTCCATCATCGCAAACTATTTTACTGGCTGGCGACATTTTAGTGCTACAAGGTAAACCGCGCCGAGTAGAGCGAGTAGAGCGGTTTTTGCTGGATGGTTTGGAGTAGCTAATCCAGCTCTAAGAATTTACGAATTTCAGGGAGTTTATTAAGGCCATCTTGGTAGCCAATCTCGATGAGCTTTTGTGTGTAACGCTTCTCAAACAATAAGTAGCTGGTTAAGCTTGATTGCGAGCGTTTTTTTACCCCGATAAGACGTAATAACACTTTAATCGCCATTGGCATATCGTCATAAAACTGTGCGGCAATTACATTAAAGTTCTGTGAGGGGTTAATCACGCAGGTTTCGATTTGCTTTAATTCTTGATGTTTGTCGCGAGCAGGCAACAGGCTCAAGGTTCGGTTGATACGTTGTAAACGCTCTAAATCAGACTGTAAGGTATCGGTAAATACACTGTCGAGTAAGTGACCCGCAATATTTGAAAGTCCTGGGTAGTGTGGTTGATAGCCCGGAGGATGTGGTGCTTTTGGTTCGTCTACACCAATGATAAAAATTTTCTCAGCGCCTAAATGCACAGAAGGGCTCAAGGGCGATAGCTGGTGGATTGAGCCATCACCAAAATAATGGTTATGTACATTCACACTTGGAAAAACCATAGGAATGGCACTTGATGCCATTAAATGCTCTACATTTATACGTGTTGCTTGTCCCTCGCGCTTCGCTCGGCGCCAAGGCTTTTGAGTAAGCGACTGAAAAAACGCCACAGAGTCACCCGTGGTATAACTAGAAGCAGTAATAGACACAGCATCTAAATAATTTTTATGCAGATTTCGCTCAATACGTGATAAATCGAGTATTTCATTGAGCAGTTTTCTAAGCGGCTTGTTATTCAATAAGCTCGCTGGTGGGTGGTTTATATGCTCTGACTGGAAGCTCGTTAGCATATTGCGCAGAATATGCAGAAAAACACTGATGAAGTCGCTTTTATAAACTTGCGAAGTAGAAAAGTTCTTCCATACCCATTCTAGTTTTTTGCTCGCTAAATGAGCACAAGAAGCATAACATGCTAATGCAGCGGAATTAATTGCGCCTGCTGATGTCCCATTAATTATAGTAAACGGTAAAGGGGCAGTACGCGGCATGCTTTGAGTAACTGCTTTTAGCACGCCCACTTGATAAGCAGCACGAGCGCCACCACCTGTAAGTAGTAAGGCGACTTTTGAATGCTGTGTTTTTTTTAACTTAGTACCCATATTTGCATTTAACTAGTTGTGCGTCTTTACTTTATTTATCAACTGTAAGTCTTTAAGCTAGAAGAAGCAAAGTTTAGCTCGCGAGTTACGTTAATTTTCGTCTTTTTGTTTGTTTTTAAAGGGAGTGTGTATGTCTGAGCATTCGTCAGAGCCTACAGTTAAATCAGGTTCATCAAATAATAATCTTATTTTTGCGGTTGTTATATTAATTATTATCGCCGGTGTTGCGGCGTTTATTTTATTGAAACCAGAAGAGCAGCCAGTGCAAGTTGTTGAAGACATTGTCACTGAAGAAGTGCCTGTGGTTGAGTATCAAAACCCTGAGCCTGAACCTGAAACCTCAGAGCCAGAACCAGAGCCAGTTGTGGTTGAAACGGCTCCAGAGCGAACCCCAGAGCCAGTACCAGAGGTAGAGCCACTGCCTACGCTCAATGAAAGCGATGAAGTGGTTGTAGCACGTATGGATGAGTTATTAAGCGATCAAGTGATGAGCTTAATGGTGACCGATGACCTTATTCGTCGCGGTGTTGTGTATGTTGATAATATCGCCAAAGGTAAAGTGGCATTAAGCCATGCGCCTGTTGAGCGCCCTAAAGAGTCATTTAAAGTGATTGAAGGGGATATTTTAACAATCGATCCAAATAGCTATGAGCGTTACACCCCTTACGTAAAACTATTTACTAGTTTAAGTGCTGCACAAGTTATACGTATGTATGACGAATACAAACCGCTGATTAACGAAGCTTATGCTGAAATTGGCTACGAAGGTGATGCATTCACTGGCACGCTAGAAGAGGCGATTGACGTTCTGCTTGATACTCCAGAACCAAAAGGTGAAATGCCGTTAGTACGTAACTCAGTTACTTATCAATATGCTTATTCTGAGTGGGAAAATTTACCTGATGCGCAAAAACAATTGCTGCGTATGGGTCCAGAGAACATGAAAAAAGTAAAAGCAGCTCTGCGCAACATTAAAGCTGAGCTTGAAAAGTAATTAACGAAAATCACTTATTTACTGTGCGATTGTATACTAAGCATGCAATCGCACTTTCTTTTTCGAATACCCCTTGAATAACAGGCTAAAACTAGAGATAATCTCTCCCGCGCCGAACGAGGCTCTCAATGGTAGTCTTATTGGTCCTCTCGCAACACTAGCAGGTGAATCTGGTCAGGCCCGGAAGGGAGCAGCCACAGCGTGTGACGTGTGTGCCGAGATGTGGCTGGTAAGACTGCCACCCAAAATCTTCTTTGGGTGACTTTCTTCATACTTATCTCTTTTTTAAACACGCTTTCGATACCCGCTTTAATTTTCTATTAAATTACACCGATTTATTAGCTGGTATGAATGATGCCTTCTTTCTTACAATTTACTTTAGAACCTAGAACCTAGAACCTAGAACCTAGAACCTAGAACCTAGTACTCTTTCACATATATTTTGATCAGTTGCCCCTACTTAAATTCAGGTAACTGATCTTTTTCAATCAATAATTCAATACTCCTGCTTTTTCCAGTAACTGATGTTATAAATTTCTTCTTCTTAAGAACTGAAATCATTGAATGAACACTTGAAGATGCGGTTCCAAAGTAGCGCTCAAAATCACTTTCAGCAGGCGCAATCCCATTCACTTTTGTGTAGTAATAAATAAATGCTAAATACTGACCTTGCTTTGCTGTAAACAGTGGCGACTCTTCTTTATTCATAATGAACTTTTACCCTAATCAACGATCCTTTAACTCATATAAACTTACTTAATATTGTTATGAACCGAAAGTATATTGTTGAATTATCAGAAGAAGAAAAACAAGAATTAGTAGACTATTGCAAAAAAGGCATGGTCAATGTTCGAAAGTACAAGCGGGCTGCTATTTTGTTAAAAGCTGACCGTTGTAGATATACAACAGAGCAAATATGTGAAGCTGTTCAAGTGAGCTCTTCCACCGTATTTCGAGTCAAACGCCAGTTCGTTGAAGAGAATCTAGCGGCAGCTTTGAATGAAGGTGCACGAAGTGGTGCAATGAGAAAAACTTCTGCGAAAGATGAAGCAACGTTAATCGCCACAGCTTGCACTAAGCCACCAACAGGTCACGCTAGATGGACATTATCTTTACTTGGAGAGCGATTAGTTACATTAACTGATTTAGATAGTATCTCGTATGAAACAATACGGAGGCGTCTTAAAGAAAATGCACTAAAACCATGGCAAAAAAAGATGTGGTGTGTGGCGACAATGGATGCTGAATATATCGCGCGGATGGAACATGTGCTCGAGTTGTATGCTGAGCCAGCAGATGAGTTAAACCCCATAATTAACTTTGATGAGGCGATGAAACAACTTGTAGATGATACTCGACCGGCACAACCAATGAAGCAGGGGCAGACTAAGCGGTTAGATTATGAATATAAACGTGTAGGTGTGGCCAACTTATTTGTATTCTTCGATCGCCATCGAGGATGGCGGCATGTTAAAGCAACAGAAAGAAAGACGAAAATTGACTTTGCTAATTGTATGAGGGATTTAGTTGATCTTCATTATCCACATGCGAACAAAATAAAAGTTGTGTTAGATAACTTATCAACTCATACAGAAGGAGCGTTATATAAAGCATTTTCTCCACAGGAAGCACGCCGGATTTTAAATAAACTAGAATTACATTACACACCAAAACACGCGAGTTGGTTGAACATGGTCGAGATAGAAATTGGTAATATGAATAAGCAATGTTTAGATAGACGTATAGCAAGTATGGAAGAACTAAAGACAGAACTCGCGGCCTGGGAATGGAGCAGGAATAAAGAAAGAACAAGTATAAACTGGCTATTTAATGTTGAATCAGCTCGTGAAAAACTTGAGAGGGCTTATGGTGCCCTCAACTAGTCAGAACTTGTGTGATGAAGTACTAGAACCTAGAACCTAGAACCTAGGCTCTTAAAACTATTTCACAAACACTCTAAATCCCCACGCTGGAATTGTGAGTTCTGTTGTTTCATTAAATTCTATTAGCTGTTTTGAAAAAGCATCAGTGTACTTACCTAAATATAATGGCTCTTCAAAACTGACTGTTTTTGGTTCTTTCGAGAAATTAAATACGGCAAATACTTTATCGTTGCCTTTTGCGCGAACAAAGCTAAGTACTGCTTTTGGTGCAGTGTTTGGTACATGTACCATGCGTCCACCAAATTGGCCATTCCATAGTGCTTCATTATTATGTTTGAGTTCAAACAGTGACTGATACAAGTCACCAATAGGGTGCTTTTGCCATTTTATAGAGTCACGTTCGAAAAATTCGAGTCGTTTATCGTTGCCTGCTTCTTGGCCGTTGTAAATCATCGGGAAGCCTTCGCCAACTACAGACAGCGCAATGACAGATTCAAGCGCCTCCCCGTAATGTTCAAACATGGTACCTTCCCAAGCATTGGTGTCATGGTTGGCAACACCTACAAGGCGGTAAGCTTCAGCTGGGAATGCGCTTTCATTCCATGAATAATAAATAAATAGGGCGCTGACATCTGCATGACCATTTACAATTTTGCGCATGTGTTCAGACCATGACCAAGCGTATGTCATGTCAAAGGCTTCGGCATGTAAATCGCGCGATTCCCATTCAGCAAGCATTAAAACAGGCTTTATGTCATCAAGCTCACGGCGTACATTGTTCCAAAAGTCTACGGGTACAAAGCCTGCTACATCACAACGATAGCCATCAATACCGACTTCTTTTACCCAGTATTTCATCGACTCTGTCATGTACTCACGAAGCGCTGGTTTTGAATAATCAAAGTCGATAATGTCAGACCAATCCCACCAAGGCGTCGGTCTAAATTGGCCTTGATAGTCTCTATCGTACCAATCGGGGTGTTCATATCTAAGCCAGTTATCCCATGCGCTGTGGTTTGCTACCCAATCTAAAATAACGTACATGCCCATGTCATGTGCTTTATTCACAAAGGCTTTAAGATCATCTAGTGTGCCAAATTCAGGGTTTACTTTTCGGTAGTCTTTTACTGAGTAGGGGCTGCCTAAACTGCCTTTGCGATTTTCTTCACCAATAGGGTGAATTGGCATTAACCAAATAACATCGACACCTAATTTCTTTAAGCGCGGCAGTTGTTGCTGTGCGGCATTAAAAGTGCCTTCTTTAGTAAACTGGCGAGTATTTAGCTGATACATCACTGCATTTTTTGACCATGCCGGATGCGTTATCTTTACATAGAGTTTTGGTTGGTAGGCACTATTTGTTGTTTGAGTACACGCCGAAGCGAGTAAACAAAGTATGAATATAAGTAAGCACTTTTTTGTAATATGAGTCATTTTAAGGCCTTGTTGTCTTGTTTTATATGCTGATTGAAAAATCAGCAGGTGTCCTTACTATAGCCTTCGCGTTTAGCTGCAACAATAAAGTGCATACGTATTCACTTTGTGTTTACATAATCGATTAAGTTGATTCTCGCTGTTCGCTGAGAATAAGCAACTAATAAAGTACTTAAATGATTAAATAAATGTGTTGAACAAAAGCCACTGCTTACAACCAAATAGTCAGTGGCTTGGTCCGCTTTTAAGCGGATAGTTGAAAAGTTGATTTGCTGGGATCCCAGCTAATGAGCCGGTTGATTTCAAGCTCTTTTAAAACGGTTAGCAATTCGGACTCACTTAAACAACAGCCTTGTTTTAGCTTATCAAGTGAAATCGCTTTGTCACGGCTATGAAACTTAGAGGCCAACATAATACGGTATATTAGTTTAGACTTACGGTTCATAACGCACCCCTCCACATTTTAATTTTGATAGCAGCGGTTGCTACTAATTGGTTTTATAATTAGGTTCAATGTGTACCGATGATTAATGACTATGGGCGATCTTTTTTTGTAAGTCAATCGTTATGTAAAGGTTAAATAAGTGTTTTGGAGTGGGCAGTTCATTTGCCATTTTTTGAAAATCTATAGCTTATTGAAATAGCAAAATAAGCTGTGAATTTTGATGAAAACTTTAATCTAAGCCTTCATTTTGGTTAATTTCGAGTACATCATTAATCGTGTTAAACAGCAGGTGTTTTTCAATAGGCTTACCAACGTGACCGTTAAAGCCGCAGTTCATATACTCGATAATATTTTCTTTCATTACATTGGCAGTAAGAGCGATAATAGGAACTGCTTCGTTAACTCTTCGTATATGAGCACACGCTTCAATACCCCCCATATTTGGCATTTGTATGTCCATAAGTACTAGCCTAGGATTGAGCTTATTAAATAACTCTATAGCTTGTTTACCATCTTGTGCAAAGTGTAGTTCAGCATTGGTTTCTCCTAGCATTGATTTAATAATCATGGTGTTTAAAGGGTTATCCTCTGCTATTAATACCGTCTGATTTGTTAAGTCAGGTACTTTAATGTGGGTAATTGTTTCATCAATATGAGCTTTTTGAGATAGCTTAAGTGGTAAATACACTGTAAAACGGGTGCCCTTACCAAGTTCACTTTTTACATCAATACTACCACCCATGCGGTTTATTAAATTAACTGTAATCGACATGCCAAGGCCTGTACCTCCAAAACGCCTAGTAATGCTGTTATCGGCTTGCTGAAATCGATTGAAAAGATGAGACAGTCCTTCTTTGCTCATGCCAATACCCGTGTCGATAACATCTAATTCTATTCCCTCGCGCTGAGCAGCTTTTTTGACAATAACTTTTACACCTCCTTGTTCAGTGAATTTAACTGCATTAGATACTAGGTTTAACAGTATTTGTCTTATGCGTACCGGATCGCCACCCATAAATCCTCTATATCATCACTAACTTCAATTTTTAAATAGATAGATTTTTCATTACAGACAGGCAAAAAATCAGAATTAATTGACTCAACGACCCGCGAGAGAGAGAAGTCTATTCGTTCAACTGATAGCTCGTTCGCCTCCATTTTAGAAAAGTCTAAAATATCGTTGATGATGGTAAGTAGTGATCGACAAGAAAACAGCGCCTTAGCAACAACTTCTATATTGTTCGGTTTTTGAATGTTTGGCTGTAAAATTTGTAATAGCCCCATAATACCGTTTAAAGGGGTGCGGATTTCATGACTCATGTTAGCTAAAAACTCTGATTTTATTCGTGTGCCTTCTAAAGCACGCTCGGTGAGTTCAATCTGTTGTTTATAAGAGTTTGAAAGCTTTCTAAAGTAAACAAGCAATATGCTGGCAAGTAAGATGATGGTTAAAATATGTACGATGTAAGCGAGTTGAAAGTTGTTATTGATAGCAAGGCCTTTGTCCTTCAGTATCGTACTTATATGTGTTTCGAATTCTGAAAGAGCCTTTAATGCCGCAGCATCATCCACTTTAGCCACTAAATCGATTTGCTCACTTGTAGCGCCTTCAGCAATCATATTTATTGCAATGTCGAGTTTAGCTTCATACTCACTAACCGTTTTTGTAACGTCAGTAAGCGCTGTTTGATCGTATTCTTCTATTGCGCTGAGTTTGGATAGTAAGTCTTTTATTGTGGCAAGTTCATTTTTAATTTTGGGAAGGTAAAGCTCAGTGTTTTTTCTTAGCACCAAGTTTTTAAAATGATGAATAAAACCACCATAACCTAGTTTTTGAATAAGCTTGTCGTGAAGGACATAAACATTTGCTGCTGTTTCAGAATAATCATGCCATTGCGAGTCGACATTTTTATAAGAGAATAAAGAGGTAAAAGTGAGCAATATGACTAATGCAATCACGATAGATGCATTCATTTTTAACTTTTTTTTAGTTTGCAGCAGCGCTTTTGTCATTAGATTAAGGCATCTATCCCATTATTATTTTAAGCATAGCAGCATTTTTTTATGTTCACATAAGAATGGACTAAAGTCAGAATGGCTTTTTATGTGAATAATAAAAAGCCTTAACCAATAACATGAAAATAATCTAAAGCGATTAATAAGCTATTCATAAAAAATATTTTAAATCAATAGCGCTGTACTTTTTTTGTACTTATTGTATCTTAAGTTGGTACATAATTTTAAGGTTTAATTGAGTGTAAGCTAACACTCATTTGTTAAGTGGAGTAAAGGATATGCAAGCGCAAACAGTCAAAGAATCAATGGCAACTATTCAATCAGGTGTTGCAAAAGCAGATGGGAAGCTTTTAGTTACAGAGCAAGACATTGTTTTTGAGCCATTTAACAAAGAGTTAGGCCTAGGTCCATACACATTTTCACGATCGCAAATCAATAACGTTGATAAGTGTTCAGGTAAAGGCGCGGGTATTTTACCAATTACAGCTGATGGAATTCGTATTACGTTAAATAACCATGATGTATTTGAGTTTATTTTAGCAAACCCTGATGAGTGGCTAAGCGTACTTTCTCACTAAGTAAATAGCCAATAGGCGGCATATTAATTGACGTATTACTATGCCATTTTTTTTACGCAATGAATACTCTTTCTGCGCAACTAGTTGATCTCAAACAATACTAAGGCAAACCTCTTAGGCTACTTTACACATCTAAACCATTAAATTGCTCGTTGCTTATTAAAGGAGGCTCTTGGGCAAATGATCAACTTAGATGAACAACGCCTAGTTTCGCTTGAACGCGGTTTTCATATTCCACCTAAACCTGAATTATTGAGCCAAATTGCTGATGAAATGCAAAAGTCGGATGCAAGTTTAGATAAAATAGCCCTACTAATTTCAAAAGACATTAGCCTTTCGGCCTTATTGTTAAAAACTATAAACAGCCCGGTGTTTGGCTTGCAACGCACTATAAGTGATATACGCCAAGCCGCGATGTTTTTAGGCTTAGAGCAGCTTAATCGGTTGGTAACGATGGCCTTACTTAAGCAAAATTTTAATGGCAATGCCTGCATAAGCCTAGAGCGCTTCTGGGATGAGTCGCTTGAGGTTGCTAATGCTTGTGTGCTGCTCGGTAATAGTTATAAGTCTTTAATGCCAGTAGATGAGCTTTATTCTTTAGGGCTTTTTCATAATGTGGGTATTGCCGCAATGGCATTAAAATTTACAGATTATGTCGAGGTACTTAAACAAGCAAATCTAGCTAAAGAGCATGCGATTACAGACCTTGAACAAGCACGTTACCAGTGCGACCACGCGGTGATTGGTTACTTTATCTCTGTTTCTTGGCATTTACCTAAGCCACTTTGTCACGTTATTTTAAACCATCATAACACGCACTTTTTAGCGCAAAATAATGATGAACAACAACGTATGGCCTATGCCATTTTAAAATGTGCAGAAAGTGCTGTGGATTATGCCCGTCACCAACAGTATTCAAGCGAATGGTTTAAAATCAAAGAGGCGTGTTTTACTGAGCTTGGTATTGTTGAGCAAGATTTTGCTGATATGGTCGAAGATTACGTCGACAATGCGATGGCAAGTTAAGGCCATTTAGTTTTATTTCCTCTTTTCTTAACTTCGATGAGTTTGCGAGTGGTGAGTTTTCATCACTCTTTTTTAATTAGGCAGAAACTATTCAATATTAAATTTTCTGGTGTTAGCTGAGTTTTATTTTTCCAAAGAGTGCTTAACATTTCATGTGCTTGTAATAGGCACTAGCAGCGTTTGTTTTATAGGCGTTTTTTGCCCATTCCCATTGATTCTTAGTTTTGTTCTTGAATAAAACATTCCCCAAAACAAACACGCCAATGTGATTCTTCAATTCTTAAAAAACACCTATTTTATAAAGCATTAATATAAGTTGCTGATTTTAAGTGTTTTTTAATCTCAAGGTTGCTTGCTGGGTGTTTTCCTGTCTCTTTCTTGGAATTTAATATTGTTAATATAAAAAATTTAAAGAATAAAATATCTTGATTTTATAAAATATTACTACTATTGTAGCCGCAATGTAACAATAAAGTTGTTACCAATTGTTGTTCAAAAGAGCATTTATGTAGTTTGTAGTCACAAAATCTCTCACTTTTTAAAAAACGATAGGGTTACATTTCCATGAATAAAAAATTCTCCACGCTAACTGTTTGCATCAAAAAAGCATTGCTCCCAACTCTTTTACTTGGAACATGTGCACCAGCCTTTGCAGCTGATCAACAAGATGAAAAAAAGAAAGTTACAAAAGAAGATATTGAGCTGATAGAAGTCCGCGGCTATGCGGCGTCAGTTGAGAAAAGTATTAATATGAAACGCTTTTCAAACAGCGTAGTTGATGCAGTTTCTGCTGAAGATATCGGTAAATTTCCTGATCAAACAGTTGCAGATGCATTGCAACGAATTCCTGGCGTGCAAGTAGAGAAAGACTTAGGCGGTGAAAGCGACCGAGTGAGTATTCGTGGTACAGCACCTCATTTAAATATAACGCTGTTAAATGGCCAAAATGTGGCTTCTGCAACGGCTTCGGCATCAATTACACGCCCGTCGCGTGGTTTTAATTACTCATTATTACCAGCAGAAATGGTCGATACTCTCGAGGTTTATAAGTCTGCTGAAGCTGACATTGATGAGGGGTCAATTGGTGGCACTGTTGTAGTAAAAACACGTAAACCGCTTGATAGTGAAGCTAACTATACAGCGCTTTCAGTAAAAGCATTCCACTTTGAAAACGCAGATGAAACTAAGCCATACGTGTCTGGTTTATATTCATGGAAAAATGAAGCCCAAGATTTTGGTTTTAATGTTGGCTTCGTGCACAAAGAAACAGCAACGCAGCGTGATAGTAAAGAAGTACGTTTTGGATATCGCAGCACAGATGCTAACCAAGATGGTAATGCAGAATTTTATCCAGGGGCAGTGGGTTACAACCGCTACGCAAGTGATAGCGATTTAGATACCGCAACAGCGACATTCCAATACGCTGCAAATGATAACCTTGATTTTGTTTTCAATAACTTATATTCAAAGTCAGAACATGAATCATATGGCACGTATTCAAGCGGTTTTATCCTGCAAAATATTGCTAACATTGAGAACCCCGTTATCGTTGACGGTACGGTTGTCGCCGGTGATTTACCAGCACACAATAACTTGGGTTATTATGGTAATGCGGGCTACCGTGGTGAATTTAAGACTCAAGCTCATGATTTAAAAGTGACTTACAAAGCAGATGATTACACTGTTACAGGTCAGCTAGGTTACAGTAAAGCTGACGGTGAGGTGAGTGATGTTTATTCAGAGTACTATGCCAATACAAATGCGTCATTTACGTTAGAAAATGGTACGCCAGATGTGACTTTATCGGCAGATTTAAGCCCACAAGATTACCGTTTAGATTACAACCATAAAAATGACATACTCAATGACTCTGATGAGCTTTATGCGCAGTTTGACGTTGAATATTTACTAGACACTGGCTTTTTCACTGCAATTAAAGCGGGTGTAAAGTACCGTGAGCATACAAAAGCTGCCAGTTTGATGAAAGCTAACTATCCAAAAGTGTCAGCAGCAGGTGAGAGCTTTAATTTGGGTATGTTTGCAAGCGATTCTACTAGCGACGGCATTTTATGGCAGTTTGATAATAACCAGTATGCAGATTGGATCTCGTCTACTAGCCCAACATCAGGTCCTTATGAGCACCTTGACTACACCTTCGACCTTGAAGAAACCGTTACAGCTGGCTACGTCAAAGCCGTGTTCGAGCACAATAAGTGGCGCGGGAATATGGGCGTACGCGCGGTTAAAACAGAGCTTGACTCTCGTTCAGTTGAGTACACTGGACGTAGTTTTGCGCCTGAAAATATTCAAGATGTATATAGCTCAAATAGCTACGATGACTTCTTACCAAGTGTAAACATTAATTATGACTTTACGGATGATGTTGTGCTTCGCTTTGCTGCGGCTAAAGTAATGTCTCGCCCTGACTACGATTTTTTATCAGCGCGTAAAAGTGGCTACTGTGCAGCGGCAACAGGCTGTAAAGGTTCACAAGGTAATCCAGACTTAAAACCTTATCGTTCGACTCAATATGATTTATCAGCTGAGTGGTACTTTAATGAGTCATCAATATTGTCATTAGCTTATTTCTACAAAGATATTGATTCGTATATCACCAATACAACGATTGAAAAGCAGTGGACATGGACAGACCCTGATACCGGCGTTGAAGAGGTTCGTGATTTCTTAGTGACTCAGCCTCAAAATGGCCTAGGTGGTGAGAATTCGGGCTTTGAAGTGAACTACACTCAAAAGCTTATGTATGGTTTTGGTATTCAAACCAACTATACATATTCAGATGCTGAACTAGAGCAAACACCAGAACAAAAAGCCGCAGGTGAAGAAGCTGTGTTGCCAAACAACTCAGAAGATACTTTTAATGCGACGGTTTATTATGAAAACACTGCTTTCAGTGCCCGTGTTTCTTATACATATCGTTCAGAATATTTTTATACTAATTACCTTGGCTTAAACCAGTATAAGGATGGTTTTGGTCAATATGATTTAAATGTTAGCTATAACATTTCTGAAGATTTTAATCTTATTTTCCAAGCTATTAACTTAACAAATGAAGAGCAAAAAGCGACTTCAGGTAATAGCACAGGTATGCCAGATGCTAATCGTCCATTAGCAATTCATGATTATGGTCGTCGCTTCTTGATTGGCGCACAAATGAAGTTCTAATACTCATTTGAGTTTAGTGAAATTGAAGGCACAGCAACATGATTGCTGTGCCTTTTTTATGAGGTTGATCATGTATTTAAAAATTTTATCGCTATTGAGCATGTGCTTGGTTTTAAGTGCGTGTAGTTTATTGTCAAAAAATGAAACAACGTATACTGAAAAACAACTGCTTGGTACGATTTACCAACCACAGGTCGCAAGGGAGTTTCGTGCTGCTTGGGTTGCCACAGTAGCAAACATTAACTGGCCAACTGAGCCTGGGTTAGCTGTTACAGAGCAAAAACGGCAAGCGATTCAAATACTCGATAAATTACAAAAGCATAACTTTAATACTGTGATTTTTCAGGTACGCCCGCAAGCAGATAGCTTCTTTCAGAGTAGTCGTGAGCCTTGGTCTTATTATTTAACTGGCGAGCAGGGCAGAGCTCCAGCACCATTTTATGACCCGCTACAGTTTTGGATTGAGCAAGCACATAAGCGTGGCTTAAAGATACATGCGTGGTTCAACCCTTATCGAGCCCACCATCCTGATGGTGGCCCTGTGTCTGAACACTCTGTGGTCACACGGATGCCAGACCAAGTGGTAAAACTAAAAAATAGTACTTATTGGTTTTTACCAACCGATCAAGATGTGGTTGCTCACACCTTAAATACATTAACGGAACTTGTTAAAAATTACGATTTAGATGGTATTCACTACGATGACTACTTTTATCCTTACCCTTCTTATAATGAAGGCGAAGATTTCCCTGACGCATTACAATATCAGGCTTATGTAAAAGCGGGCGGCAAGTTAACAGTTGCAGATTGGCGTAGAGAAGCGGTCAATCAATTTGTTAAACGCCTTTATGCTCGTGTTAAAGAAACTAAACCCCATGTGTTAGTTGGCATTAGCCCATTTGGTATCTACAGACCCAAGAATCCAGACTCAATTCGTGGCATGGATCAGTACGAGAAGCTCTATGCGGATGCTAAGTTATGGCTAAACGAGGGGTGGCTTGATTACTTAACTCCACAATTGTACTGGCCAATAAACCAGTACGCGCAAAGTTATCCACTGCTGGTAAATTGGTGGCAAACACAAAACACCAAACAACGTCATTTATGGCCGGGTATTAACGCACTTCGGTCGTTTGATACAGCGGGTGTCGATGAAGTGGTTAATCAGATCATGATTAACCGAGGATTTTTAGCATCGCCAGGGACTGTTTTTTGGAATGTTGCGGCGCTTGACGGTAGTCGATTAATGAGTGATGCATTAGCAAAAGGCGTGTTTCAGCACCAAGCATTAATACCGCAAACCCCTTGGATAGACATGCCAGCGGTTGAGCCATTTAAAGTTTCATATGAACGTTCAGCAAATTACATTGAGCTATCTTGGCAGCATGCAAATGAACCACAAGTAACGCAGAGCTTGGTGTATTTTAAATACGGTGACGATTGGCATTATCAGCTTTATGCAAACAATAAACATACGCTCAAAGTTGCTACAGAAAAAGAGCAACAAACATTAACAACAATTAAAGTAATAGCCGTTGACAGATTAGGTAATCAAAGTGATGCAGTTCAATTAGAATTTTAGTTGAGGCTGTACTGCGTGTCCCCTAATTTGTTACGCTTTAAAAAACTAAAAAATGGATACTAAAGTGAAAGCAGTTTTGTTAAGTGCAATCGTACTGATTGGTAGCTCTTATTCATCATGGGCTACTGCCGCAACAAAGCATATCAAAATAGTAAAACCTGTGGTTGCAGCGTTTAAAGCAGGGGATAAAGCGGCGATTGCAGAACGAGTCCACTATCCATTGCAGCGTAAAGCCCCTCTTAAAGACATTGAGAATAAGCAAATGCTTATCGATAAATTTGAGCAGGTATTTGATCAGCAATTTGTTGAATCGATAGCTAACTCAAATATTCGTCATGATTGGGAGATGATGGGTTGGCGCGGCATTATGTTTGATTCAGGCAAATTGTGGTTAGACTTTGATGGCTCTATTTGGGCTGTGCCCTATCAATCAGATGCAGAAAAAACATTACGCGAAGCGCTTATTGAAGAGCAAAAACAAGCTTTACACGAAACCCTTCGCGAATTTACTCAGCCGATACTAACTTGGAAGACAAAAAAGCATTTAATTCGTATTGATGAGTTGGCAGAAAATCAATACCGCTATGCGGCTTGGGATATTGAACAATCAATGCTGGATGAGCCAAGATTGGTGATAACAGGGGGCACGTTAAGCTTTGATGGTAGTGGCGGTAACCATTTTTATACATTTATGAATAACGGCTATCGCTATGTGTGTCATGTTATCGTGCTAGGTACTGAACAATCTCCGGCAGGGCAATTAGAAGTATTTAAAAATAATGTACAGATTTTGTCTGAGTCTGCTTTGGGTTTTTAGGTGTTTTTGCTTACTTTGAACTACACTTACTTTTTTAAAGGAGTAAGTTATGAGTACAAAATTTTGGATTTTAAGAGCCACTAGAGTTTTCACGCTGGTGGCTATTTTATTGTTTATGGTAGAAATCCTTAAAGGTCACGACACACAAAGTGCATTGAGTTTTGCGTTACTTTGGTCATTTATTGCAACGGCAATTTTTATCGCAACCCGTTTATATCACTCATCAAAAGGGCGACATTGTGCACTTTGTAATGACACCCCGGATGATAAAAAAGCCAGTTAACTTAGGTTGTAAACAAATACACCGCCCCATACTAGCGCACAAATTGTAAGAGCAATAAGTACGGCTGCTGACCCCAAGTCTTTAGCTAGGCCTGATAACGGATGAATTTCAAGGCCTATGCGGTCTATTGCTGCTTCAATTGCCGTATTGACCACTTCAGCAAACATCACAAATAGCACAGATACAAGCAGCATGATTTTCTCATACAGGGTAATTTGCCAGATAAAAACCACGGCTATGGCAAGGACCAATAGTATCAGCTCTTGTTTAAAAGCAGATTCATGTTTTGCTAACCACGTGAATGCACGTTGGGAATTTTTAAATGCAAGGCGAATACGTTTAATGCCTATGGGTTTGTTAGTGCTATCAAATTGCATAGTATGAAATCTCTATTTCGTTAGCTTTGTTTTGAGCAAGCATAAAAAATGTCTTGCTCAGGATTATATTTAGTACTTCCGACATGGGTTAAGCCAAGTAGGGTGTCAAAAATGTTATCGTGTGAAAAAGCATGGTTACGCTGTTGTTCAATACATTGGTTAAAGCGGCTATCGGCTAGCTTATTACTCCAAAACAGCATAGGCACTTGAGTTTGCTCTTTTGGCGCTAATGCATATGGAAAACCGTGTAAATACAAACCTTTTTCACCTAACGACTCACCATGATCAGAGACATATAGCAGTGATTTATCATCCGCTTTACTGTCTTTAAGCAAGTTGATTAGTTTACTCAGCACTAAGTCGGTATAAGCAATGGTATTGTCATAGGTGTTTGTGAGTTGCTCGCTGCTACAATTTTGGATATCGCTACGTGGGCAGTCAGGCAAAAATTTAGTGTCTTTTTTTGGGTAGCGGCGATAGTAGGTTGGCCCATGTGAACCAATCATATGTAACACCACTAGTTGGTGCTTTGCATTACTCTTGGCAAGTGTTGCTGCTAACTCATCAACGAGTACCTCATCAAAACAGTAATGGCCATCACAAAGTGGATTGCTCTTTGTCGGTTCTATCGTTTGTGATTTAACACGCACGCAAACCCCTTTGCAGCTGCTGTTATTATCAATCCATGTTACTTCAACTCCACTTCGTTGAATGATATCAAGCGCATTCTCTTGGCTTTGTGCTATACGTGAATCATAGCTGTTGCGGTCTAATCGAGAGAACATGCAAGGTACAGAAATTGCGGTTGCTGTACCGCATGAACTAACATTACTGAAATATTTTACCCCAAGCTTAGGTGTATTTTGATTGGTTGGTTTTTCATAACCCTGCAGTGAAAAATTGGCAGCTCGTGCTGTTTCGCCTACTACCATAATGGTGAGTGAGCTTTGCTGCTTAGCCAATAAATGCGGTGTTTTATCTAATACTTTGAATGGTAAAGGAGGATAAAAATAATTATCGCGCAAGTACTTATAACCTGCAGTGTAAAATGCAAAAGGAGTTATGTAGCTCGTTAATTGGCGGTTATTACGCCCTACAGAGGCATAATCTTTATAAAATGGTACCGCAATAATGGCTACAACGATAACAGCTGCAAGGTTTAATAGCGCAAAGCTTTTTAGGCGTTCGCGAAAGTGGCCAACAATCTTAAAGCGAGAAAATAAATAGGCTGGCAGCACTCCAAGCACACCAATAAAAGCGATAACTTGTACATTCAGGTATGAAAATGCCTCACCTGAATTTGTTTCTAAGACATTTTGCAACATGCTTTTATCGAAGATCACGCCATAGTTTAAAGTGGCATAAAACAGCAGTGACGAGAGCACCACGCTTGTCAAAAGTATGGGCTTTACAAAGGTGATTAACGACAGCCAACTTAGCACCATTGCCGTCAATGCCAATAAGAAAAACGGCACGGTTATTATGAATAACCAGTCGACATGCCCAGGCTTGGCTGCCGCCTCAAACACGTTATATAAAAATAAGCCGTTAAAAGCGATAACTAAATATAAAGACACTAGCCAGACAAATTGGCTGTAGCTAACGGGCCATTTTTTAGTAAACAGTTGTTTGATTTGTATACTCATAGTCATTCCTCATCGCTATGATTTATTCGGTAAGCGATACAGCTTTTCGGTATAAGCAAGATTGCTAAATAAGACATGAGCCAGCGCTTTTTTGGCAAGATTTAAGTCAGTGGTGGGTTTATCAATGGCAACTTGGCTTTTATTGGTTGTGTCATAACGCCAATAACTCACTTTTTGGTTTGGCATTAGTATTACCGCCTCACCATTTTCTACATAAGCAAAGTTGTCGTAGTACTGCATCATGGCGCGCTCAACAGGGTATTGTTTAGTTAAGTCATAGCCAAGCATGGGAGTTGCTTGCCCTACACCTAATAAAGACAACAAAGTAGCAGGTAAGTCTATTTGGCTGACTAAGCGAGTATCGCGCTTTGCTTTTACATCACTGTTTAGGATCACAGCAGGAATATGGAAAGATTTAAGCGGTACAGGCTCTGAGCCAAACACCCGTACATCATGATCAGCAACCACTAAAAATACCGTGTCTTGCCAGTAATTTTGCGTTTTTGCCTTTGCGATGAATTTACCTAGTGCATAATCAGCGTATTTAATTGCTAGGTCGCGTTTGTAGTTTTCTGGGTCGTGGCCATCAGGTAGCGTTACTTTACCTTCTGGTATATCGAATGGGTCGTGGTTACTTGACGTAAACACAAGGCTGAAAAAAGGCTTGCCCGTTTTATTTAACTCGTTTAGCTCTTTATCAGCTTGATTAAACAAGTCTTCGTCGCTTACTCCCCAAGATGAGATAAACTCTGGGCTTTGTATGTCATTAATATCGACAATATCGCTAAAGCCATTCCCTAAGAAAAAGCTTTTCATGTTATCAAAATGGCTTTCACCGCCGTAGATAAATTGGGTGGTATAACCGGTGCGGGTTAATACATCGGCAAGAGAAAAAAAGTTGCGCTGTGATTTAGAAAGTTTTACCACAGAGCGTGAAGGGGAAGGAGTAAACCCAGTTGTAACTGCTTCGATACCACGAACAGAGCGTGTGCCAGTAGCGTATAAATTATCAAACCCCCAGCCTTGTTGATAAAGCTTATCTAGTTCAGGAGTCACGCCAATACCACCTAATTCACCAACAAAGCGTGCGCCTAAGCTTTCTTCTAAAATGATAACTAAATTCTTTTGTTTACCGGTGTTAAAAGGCAGGTTGTTAGCAAGAGTAGGAATACTCTCAGTGATAAATTGCTGTTTATAGGCGGCTTGCTTGACTGTTTGTAAAATTTCATTACGTGGCATGGTGCCATACAAACTACTGGCATTTTTTTCATTGCCCATATTTTTAATAGCAAATGCGACACTGTAAGTTGAATTAAGGGCCAAGGAGTTAACCAGCGAGTCACTTGAAAAGTACACTAACGCAGGATTTAACGGGCGATGACTTACAGTACCTCTTGCGCTAATTAAACAAACTAATAAGGTGGTAACGAGTATTACAACTTGGCTAACTTTTTTAGTGTTCTGTTGTTTACTAAATGCTGCGCTTATAAAGCGATACGTAAACACACAACTTAATGTTGCAATAATTAAGCTGCTTATCATAGCCAGCAGATGGCCATTTAACAGCATAGAGAATACTTCTTGAGGATAATCTAGGTATTCGACAAATAAGCGATTTGGTCGCACATCGTATTGGTTAATAAACGCGGGTGTCGAAGCCTCAACAACCACGATTAAAGTCACAACTAGGCTGCTATAAAGAGTAAAAGCATGTTGAAATAAAGCGGTCTTACTGCGCAAAAACACGTTAGCAAGTAACATCAAAACAGCTAAGGCTGATAAGTAACCAAGGCTACTCAAGTCGATTCTCAGGCCACCCATTAGCACCGCTAAGCTATCGCCATCAACGAGCCGTTGCTGTTGCCATAACAGCAAGCCAATTCTCGACAGCATAAAAACTGCCATTAATAATAAGGTAAAACGAAACAAAGGTTTTAAAACGGAGAGTTTTGCTGTCATAGTCGTACTTACTTAATCGAAACTACGGCAATAGTAGGAAGCAAAACTTAAGAAATCCTTATGGTAATCTTAATATTTTCTAAACCAGAAAAACTTCAGTAAATCTTAAGTGAATCTTAAGTTTGTTGGCGTAACCTGATGACGTAAAAGTGTTTTTACCTATTTGAGTAACATATGAAATTGTTAATTATTGAAGATTCAGTGTCATTAAGACGTAGTCTACGAATTGGCCTTGAAAACCTAGGTTTTACCATTGATGAAACTGGCGATGGTGCTGAAGGTTTGAGTATGGCAATGACAGGAGATTACGAATTAATCATACTCGACATTATGTTACCCAGCATTGATGGTATTACCCTATTACAAACAATTAGAGCAAAGCAGCTCGATGTGCGTGTGCTGATTTTATCTGCCAAGCAAGAGCCTGAAGACAAAGTGAAAGGGCTGCTGACAGGGGCCGATGACTACCTAACAAAACCATTTTCGTTTGATGAGCTTCATGCAAGGTTATTAAACTTGATGCGTCGCGGTGGCTTGAAAACAATCAGTGACGTGATCCGCATCGATAACCTGTCTTTGAACTTACAATTAAAACTGTTGCAAGTCGGTGACACTGTCATCGACCTTACACCCAACGAATACAAAATTGTTGAGTGCTTATTTAGTAATCAAAATAAAGTTATTACATCAGAAAAGTTAAGTACTTATATTGCTGGACAATATGACTTGGTTTCGAAAAACTCTATTGAGGCGCATTTATCATCGGCACGTAAAAAGGTTAGAGCGGCAGGTGGTGAGTTACCTATTCAAACCAAGCGCGGCTTTGGTTACATAATTCAAGGAAGGTGATGAAATCAATTCGCAGTAAATTAGTTTTTACTCTATCTATAGCTATAACAGGGCTTGTTTTAGGTATTTTATTAGCTACAGATATTGCCGTCGACAGCTGGATAGATAATGAGTTTAACCGTGGCTTACACTCAAAAGCTGGTATGCTAATGACACTGGTGCATGAGGACGACCAAGGGATAGGTTTTAACCACCCAGGTGAGTTTATGCCAGAGTTTGATGGCCGAGTTGAACCTGAGTATTTTCAAATGTGGACTGATGAGGGCGTACTTATTCGCTCACCAAGTCTTGATTTATTTCCAGTAAAGAGCCTTAAGTTTCAAGAACTAAAACTCGGTGAAGCGAAAATAATGACCACCCAGTTACCAGATGGTCGAGATGGACGGATCATTTATACTCGCTTTCAACCGCAGTTTGATCCACATTCGCACCACAGCTCTTATGATGGGGTGAGTAAGCCGAACTTTAAAACACTCACGTTGGCTTATGCCGCATCTTCCGAAGAAGTTGATTTTATATTATGGCTTATCGACATTATTTTTGTGGTAACCACAGTAACAGTCATTGTCTTTATTCGTTTATTTGTGCGTAAATCGGTCGACAGCTCGCTAGCACCACTCAATAAATTAAATCGTGATATAAGTAAGCTCAGTATCGCTGATAAAAACGCAATAATTGTCGTTGAAGAACCAGTTAAAGAGCTGCAGCCGATTGTAAATAGCTTAAATGCCTTTATTCAAGAAAATAGGCAGCTTTACTTTCGCGAAAAACGTTTAACCTCAGACATCGCTCACGAACTAAAAACCCCTATTGCTGAGCTAATCAACATGACCGAAGTGGCAATTCGTTTTCCTGATGAAAAAGAATTTGAAGCCGATTTTAAACCCGAGGTACTAAAAATTAGCCAACGGTTAAAAAGCATTGTGTCGAACTTATTGCTACTGCATAAATACAGTAATGAAGCCTTACCAAAACAAGACGCTTGTGATTTAAATCAGGTCATAATGCGCATTTTAGAAAAGTGCGATTTAGAGCGAGTTGAATTTGCACTTCAAGAAGATATACCGGCGATTGTTAGTAATCTATTTGCACTTGAATCAATCATCACCAACCTTGTCAATAACGCCAAACAATATAGCCCAGAAAAGAGCGTAGTGATTGTAAGTACGCAGTTGAATGACGAGGGTAAGTTGCAATTCTCTGTTACTAATGAATTAAAAGTATCCTTAACAGATGAAGATATTAGCCAGTTATTTGATCCACTATGGCAAAAAGACAGTGCCAGAACGTCTAATGATAACTTCGGTTTAGGTTTATCCATTGCCAAGGCGTTAAGTCGAGCAATTGGTGCAGAGCTTCATGTTTCGTTAAGTGGGCAAAACATAATCTTTAGTTTGATTATTGCTTAAGGTTTTGCAGCTAATTATTTTATGTGCAAAACTGTTCGTACTAACATGTAATAAAAAACAACAATAAGGAACAACACAATGGGAAAAATTATAGGGATTGCTTTAATTGTTATTGGTGTAGCACTCGCGGTTTGGGGTTACAACGTGTATGACTCGGCGAGTGCGCAAATTAGCCGAACTTTTAGCGGCGATACGCCGATTGAAGCTTGGTTAGGTATGGTGGGTGGCGCAATTTGCGCGGTTGTGGGTATTTTAAAAGTTAAATAGCCTCAAATATTGAAATCGCTTAGCTAATACCCGATACTGTAATTATATACAGTGTCGGGTTTGGCTATGAAAACACAATTACCAGCAAAATATTATTTAAGTCACTTCTTTGAGCTTGCTGAGTTTATTCAATCTCAGTGCAGGCATCTGCTTTTAGCAGAGCAGCAGCAATTTCTTAAAAAACTCCTTCAACTTGATGAGCAAAGCTTGTGTACTTTGCTGCGTATTTATTCTCGTAAGCCAAAAATTGTCGCATTGTCATCATTAAATTATGAAGAGATCCCTAATCTTCACGGTGCTATTTTTAAGTTAAAACAACAAGGACTGGTAGCGCATCCTAACAACGACGAATTAGATCTATTGCTTGAACATTTAACAAAGCCAACCCTGTTAACCTTATTAGCAAACGATGCGTTAATGGCAACTCAAGCTGATTACAAAAAGTCAGCCAGTAAACAGAGCTTAACCCAACTGTGTAAACAACATATCGATCGTAGCCACGCTGATTTAGAGGCATTGTTTAGTCAGTTTGTAGTTAATAGCCGAGACCAATATTATGAATATTTTGAGTTTTTATACAGTGGCCGACTGAGTGGCGGCGATATAAATCATCAAAACCGATTTGTGATGCGTGACTTAGGAATTGCAAAAGTGCGTAGCGATGTCAGCGAGAGCTTATCGCGTTTTCAAACGCTAGCCGAGGCACAAACACATTATCAATTAAACCAATTACGCATGCAGTTTAAGCAAAGCGAGTCACAAACACAGTATCAAAACTTAGCCCATGCGCTTTTAGCTATCAGCTGTGAAGATGAACTAGCCCAGAGTATTAAAAATAAGTTACTTATTCGCCTATACAAACAACTCAAAGAGCATAACTTAGCATTTGCATTTGAGTTACTTGAGCACTGTGAAGGCAGCAGTGAAGCGCAAGAGCTAGCTATTCGCCAGCGTTATAAGCAAGGAGATAAAGACTGGGTTGAGCAAAAGCTTGAAAGTATTATTCAAGACCCACTTGATGATGGCATTTTGTATTTTGCTGAAGATTTTTTACAGCGTAAATATAACAAGCAACAACGTTCACGCTTAACACAAATGCTCATGGATACAGAGCATCAATTAGAGGTTGATGATATTTACCGTGGCGATGTAGAGCAAGGAGTGTGCGAGCACTATCAACAGCTTGGTAACACGGTATTTTTTACTGAGAATAACCTTTGGTTGAGCTTCTTTACCTTAACGTTTTGGCAAGAGCTTTTTATAGAGACTCCGCACCCGCCGTGTAATGAATTTGATATTTACCCAAAGGTGTTGCAGGCTGATTGCTTTTACACTTTGCAACAAACACAAATTGAGCAAAAGCTTGCAAATTTCACTAGCAATGAAGCCTTGTATAAACATGTCTGCAAAAATGCAGGGCAGTTTTACGAAACACCTAATGGTGTTTTTATGTGGCATAGCGATATTTTAGAGCCGCTAGAGGTATTAATAAAACACAGCCCGCTTGCAAATTTAAAAGCGCATTTATTACAAATGTCAAAAACCTTTAAGCAGCTAAAAGACGGTTACCCAGACTTGATGGTGCTAAAAGGGGATAAGCTCACCTTTGAAGAAGTAAAAGCCCCTGGCGACAAACTAAGACGTAACCAACTTGTCAGTATTGAGGTGTTAAAACAGCAGGGCTTTGCAGTAAAGATCGTCGCAGTAAATTGGTTTAATGATCCGAACCGTATTTATAGTGTCGTTGATATAGAAACCACGGGTGGCGTACAAGGTAATAATAAAATCACCGAAATTGCAGTTGTGCAGTTACAAGCGGGCGAAGTGATAAAGCAATGGGCAAGTTTAATCAATCCTGAGCGAAGTATTCCTGCCTTTATCACTAAGCTAACAGGAATTAATGCTGCGATGGTGCGTGATGCTCCTCGCTTTGAAGAGGTTGCCGATACACTGCGTTCACTTTTAAAAGGCAGTGTTTTTGTTGCCCATAATGTGAATTTTGATTACGGTTTTATTCGCAAAGAATACAGTGCAATCGGGCAGGGCTTTAAAATGCCAAAGCTATGTACAGTGGTTGAGTCGCGCAAAGCATTTCCAAAGCTTAAGTCTTATTCACTCGGTAATTTAGCGGCACATTTTGAATTGAATTTAACTAATCATCACCGAGCATTAGCCGATGCGACTGCCACTGCAGAGCTGCTAAAACTTATCCAACAAACACAATCAAAAAAGGCGAGTTAATCTCGCCTTTTAAACTTAAACGTTATGGTTATTCGTACTCGATAGGGTCGGTAACGTTATTTAATGCGAAAGCTTCTAAGCGTTCTTGGCAGGCACCACATTTGCCACAGGCTTTGTCGCGGCCGTTGTAACAGGTCCATGTTTGGCTGTAATCAAGACCCATTTTTAAACCGTCTGTTAAAATGTCGATTTTGGTATTGTTTAAGTACGGGCTGAAAATCTCAACAGCGTCGTAATTAGCAATACGGCAAACATCATCCATTTTTTGCACAAACTCAGGGCGACAATCAGGATAAATAGCATGATCGCCTGAGTGCGCACCGTAATAAACTTTGCTGGCTTTTAAAGACACCGCATAACCCACAGCAAGTGAAAGTAAGATCATGTTGCGGTTAGGCACAATTGTGCTCTTCATGCTTTCTTCTTCGTAGTGACCTTCTGGCACGTCAATATCGTCGGTCAGTGATGAACCACCAATCAATTGGTTGATCGCTGAAATATCAACAATTTTATGTGGAACACCTAATTTTTCACATACTTGAGCGGCAACTTTAAGCTCTTTAACATGACGCTGGCCGTAGTCGAACGACAGGGCATACACTTCGTGGCCTTGTTGCAGGGCTTTATTTAATACGGTAAACGAGTCCATACCGCCGGAATAAATAACAACTACTTTTTGCGTCATAACTGTTTTGCTCTTACTTTTGATAGAGGTTTACTTCAGGGCGCGATATACTACACGGCTCGGGCCTAAATAACAATTTTTGCCAGTGTTTTTGGTTTATCTGATGGTATGTATTTTATACCGTCGTGTCGTAAGTGAGATGTCTTTTGTACAAAATTAACGAAGTGTTTGAAACAATTCAAGGTGAAGCGAGTTTTACGGGTACACCTTCAATCTTTTTACGTTTACAAGGCTGCCCTGTAGGCTGTGCTTGGTGTGATACGAAGCAAACATGGGATGTTGATAATGTATATAAAGTGTCTCTTGATGACACGGTCGAGAAAAAAGCGGATTCTGATCATTGGGCAGAAGCATCAGCAGAGCAAGTATTAGCATTATTTAAAGAACGTGGCTATAACGCTAAACATGTGGTGATCACCGGTGGTGAGCCTTGCATGTACGACCTAAATCCAGTGTGTGAATTATTACATGCAAACGGCTACTCAACTCAAATTGAAACCAGCGGCACATTTGAGATTTTAGCGCCTGAGCAAACATGGGTGACCGTATCACCAAAGATTAATATGCGTGGTGGCTATAAAGTACTGCGCAGTGCGATGCAGCGTGCTGATGAAATTAAGCATCCTGTTGCAATGCAAAAGCATGTTGAAGAGCTTGAAGACTTATTCTTAAAAACGGGTGTGAATCCACGTTTAGTGTACCTTCAACCAATTAGTCAAAAGCAGTCAGCGACCAAACTTGCTATTGAAACATGTATTGAGAAAAATTGGCGTTTATCAGTTCAGGTGCATAAGTACTTAGGGATTAGTTAGCTTCCGATGTACTGATTAAAGATGCGTGTTGTGCTCTGTAGAATATATCTTTGAGAGGGCACGCTCTACTCTTTAGTCAGTTGTACATTCATTAATATTCAATGGATAATGAGTAACTTAGCTAAATCAATTTTTCCGATTGGTGATATCGATATTTCCGATTGTTCATTTCTCTGTAACCTCTTTAAACTATCTTACAAAATATCAGTGCTTACTCTTGGTTTTTAGTTTTTTGGAACCATATAAAGGTAAGTATTGCTTATGCAATTGGAAATAAACTCAAATATTTGGAGATAAAAATGGGTGTATTAGTTGGCCGTCAGGCACCAGACTTTACTGCAGCAGCTGTTCTAGGTAACGGTGAAATCGTTGAAAACTTCAACCTAAAAGAAACTATCAAAGGTAAAAAAGCAGTTATCTTCTTTTACCCGTTAGACTTCACTTTCGTTTGTCCTTCAGAGTTAATCGCTTTCGACAAGCGTTTTGAAGAGTTCCAAAAGCGTGGCGTTGAAGTAATCGGTGTTTCTATCGATTCACAATTCTCACACAATGCATGGCGTAACACTGCCGTTGCTGACGGTGGTATTGGTCAAGTTAAATATGCACTAGTTGCAGACGTTAAACACGAAATCTGTAAAGCATACGACGTTGAGCACCCAGAAGCTGGTGTTGCTTTCCGTGGTTCTTTCCTAATCGACGAAGAAGGTAACGTACGTCACCAAGTAGTTAACGACCTTCCACTAGGCCGTAACATCGACGAAATGATCCGCATGGTTGACGCGCTAGCGTTCCACAGCGAGCACGGTGAAGTATGTCCGGCAGGTTGGACTGAAGGTAAAAAAGGTATGGATGCAAGCCCTGAAGGTGTTGCTAAATTCCTTTCTGAAAACGAAGGCGACCTATAATTTAGGCCTTTGTTAGCGAATTAAAAAACCCGCCAATTGGCGGGTTTTTGTTTTTAAGCTCAACGAGATTAATTAAAGCGCATTGTTAGCTTAGTATAGAAATAACGACCACGTGGGTTATGTACGCTCGATACATAGCCATATAAGTCGCCATCACCATCGCCGATCGCGAACGGAGGATCTTCATCAAATACGTTATTCACACCCACAGATAGTTTGATTTTATCTGAGAAGTTATACGCAGTTTGTAAATCAACCAGTGTTTGCGAATCAACCATACGTGATGTGTTGCTATCAAAGTCTAAGTTTCCATCAAAGTCGATGTCTGGTGTATCTTCAAACTCGCCTGTGTAGCTAACGTTCACATTGGTATTGAAGTCACCCATTTCCCAATTTGTTGAGAAAATCCAACGGTTTTCAGGGTAACGGTACTCGCCTGTGTAATCGCGACCATCTTTTTTAAATTCGTTTTGGTATGCCCATTCTAAATTGAATTTTAAGAAGCCGTAATCGTTCATAGCATGAGTGTAGTTTGCCGACACATCAACACCCGATACTTCTTGCGATGAAACGTTTTCAAAGGTGCTGTAAACTTTTTGGATTACACCTAAACTTTGACCATTTTGTGGTGCTAAACGCACACACACAGTGCTGTTTTGATCGTTACAGTTGTTATCATAGATAGGGCCGAACTCTTGTTCGTCTATCTTATTATCTTGTGTAATGCTCCATACATCGATTCCAAAGCCAAACTCAGCGGTTGGTGCCCAAATGAAGCCCACGTTCCATGACTCTGATTCTTCAGCTTCAAGGTTCGGGTTACCCGCAAATTGGATATTGTAATCTAGAGCATTACAATCCTGTCCCGTTGCCTGACAACGATAAGTATCTACAAAGAACTGACTTTCTTCAGATGGACCTAAACCAATTTGTGCCAGTGAAGGAGCACGGAAACCTTGAGCCCAAGAACCACGCACAGTAATTGAATCTGTTGGTGCCCAGCGCACAGCTACTTTAGGGTTTGTTGTTGAACCAAAGTCACTGTAATCATCGTAACGACCTGCTAATTGCAGCTCTAAGTTTTCTGCTAACGGAATTGAAAACTCAATATAAGCAGCATACTGATCGCGCTCTGCTGCAGCCGATACAGACTCAGTACCAAAGATTAACCCGCGTTGGAATTGGTCATCTGGAATATCGCTCACATCTTCTTCACGGTATTCAATACCTGCAGCCATCATCACTACATCATCGCCAAAGCTAAATGCTTCACCACTGATATTTGCATCAAATGATGTCATGTGAGATTCGCCGCGGCGAACTAAGCTTGTGGTAATACGATCAATAACTGCTTGGTCATTATAGGTGCCACCGAATGGGTTATAGTTACCTGCGTCAATTTCTTGTTGTAAGAAATCAGTGCGCACCCAACCTTGGCTTCTATCACCTGTTTGCATTGATTTACTACGGCCTTTTTGAACTGCCGCTTCCCAGCTCCAGTCACTGATCTCACCTCTTAAACCAGCAACAAAACGTAATGTATCTGACTCAATGTCCCATTGACGAGGGCCTGCATCTACCGTTCTGTAGCGACCAATCTCGATATCTTGGCCAAATGGGTTATTTGGATGACTTGCTGGCACTGTTAAGCCTGCATCTTCATCAAGAGGGGTAGGGGCACCAGCTGCTTGCGATGTATTATGTTGTACAGCCACTTCTAAGAAAGCTGAAATACCGTTATCAAAGTTGTATTCAAACTGTGATATAGCACCAACACGCTCTGACGCCGGAGTTACATAACCAAATGGACCGTAGTCAAATAAACAGCTCCCACTTGCTGTGGCATTTTCTGCCGGGCATGCAGGGTCAATTGTTTTTTCTCCATCTACGTAAAAGTAGCCAGGGAAGCCACGCGATGAACGAAAATCCATGCCGCCATAAGGTTCTTGATTTGCAGTACCTAAGCGACCCATTTCATCAGAAGACAGCGCTGTGTTGTTAAAGTAGTCAATAATGATTGATGCACTGCTTTTTTCAGTACTCGTACCCCAAACTAGGCTTGCCGTTTTTTCTTCGTAGTTAGGACCATCAGTACCGCCGTAACCTAGGTTTACTTCCAGGCCATTGATATCTTTCTTTAAGATGATATTAACTACACCTGCAACTGCATCAGAACCATAAATTGCTGATGCGCCATCCTTTAAAATATCGATACGCTCAATAGCAGAGACTGGGATTGAGTTGATATCAACAAATGAATTGGTAATGCTTTCTGCAAAGGCACTAATAGATACACGGCGGCCATTAATTAGTACCAGTGTTGCATCTGAACCTAAGCCACGAAGACTCACTGCAGCGGCACCATTTGCTGTTGAGTCTTGGTTATTACCGCGCGTAGAGAAAGTTCCATTACCTGCAACTGGCATACGCTCCAATAGTTGCTGTAGATTGTCGTAACCCATATTGTCGATATCAGCACGACTAATAGATTGTACCGGTGAAGGGCCTTCAATATCAGAGCGCTTAATGCGAGAACCTGTAACTTCAATACGCTCGACCTTTTCAGCTCCATCTGATTGTGCGGCAACAGACATAAAACTTGTGCCACTTAACGCTGCAATTGTAAATGCATAGAGAGGTCGCTGTATAAAGCGGTGGGTGTTCTTCATAAATTTCAATCCTTGTTTAATTGTGAAAGTATTGTGAAAATATCACAGTAAAGATTGATATCATGTAAATGATATTGTTTGAAATAGCAAAAAAGTATGGGTTTTTAGAAAGGGTATTGATTTATTTGTAAAAAGCGAGAGTTTATAAGGGATAAGAGCCTAACCTTAAGTTAGGCTCAAAGAGCAGAATTATGCTTTATGTTTCATTAGGCGTTCTTTTTCACGCGCCCAATCTTTGTTTTTTCCGTCTTCGCGTTTGTCGTGCATCTTTTTACCTTTAGCAAGGTGGAACTCCAACTTCACCCAGCATTTTTTCCAGTACATTGCAGTTGCGATTAAAGAAAACCCATCGCGTTCTGTGGCACCGATAAGACGATCGATTTCACGCTTATTTAAAAGTAACTTACGATAACGAAGAGGATCGCAAATCACGTGAGTAGAAGCACTATTGAGTGGCTGAATTTGACTGCCAAGTAAAAATGCTTCGCCGTTTTTAATATGAATATAAGTCTCAGAGATGTTTACTTTACCAGCTCGGATACTTTTTACTTCCCAGCCCTGTAGTTCAACCCCTGCTTCGAACTTATCGTGTAAAAAATACTCATGGCGCGCTTTTTTGTTAAGCGCGATGGTATTACTTGTCGATTTAGATGATTTTTTCTTAGCCATAGTGGCTCATATTATACGTAAAAACAGCGTTTTTACATCGCTTTTTTAAGGCTTTGCATAAATTTTCACGCTACTAAAATTTGGGGAAATAGCCAAAGCTTGCTAAAATTCGCCGACACAGTTGGGAGTGAATATGCCGCAGATAGAAAAAAGTGCGCTGGTAATGTACAGCAGTAAAGAAATGTTTGATCTTGTGAACGATGTAGATGCGTACCCAGAGTTTTTGCCGCATTGCTCTGATGCGAAGATAATTGCACAACAAACCAGCGGCATGACAGCAAGCTTAGAGATCTCGAAAGCAGGTTTGAAAAAGTGGTTCACCACCGAAAATACCTTTATTGATGAGCAAACGGTTACGCTACGCTTAGTGGATGGGCCGTTTAAAAAGCTACAGGGTAAATGGCAGTTTTTACCTCTAGATGAGCAAGCATGCAAAGTGCACTTACATTTAGAGTTTGAATTTGCCAGTAAACTAATTGAGCTTGCTTTTGGTAAAATATTTAACGAAGTTGCTAAAAATATGGTGAATGCGTTTACTCAGCGCGCGAAAACTGTTTACGGAGCACGCACATGATTACTGTTGAAGTTGTATATGCGCTACCTACCACAGCGACAAGTTTACTTGTTGAAGTACCAGTAGGGACTAGTGCAGAGCAGGCGGTGATAAAGTCAGGTATTTTTGACAAATGTCCTGAAATCGATGCTAACAATTTAACATTAGGGATCTGGAATCGAACCTGCAAATTAAATCAGCAGGTTAAGGATGGCGACAGAATAGAGATTTATCGCCCATTAATTGCAGATCCAAAAGATGCACGCAGACGCCGAGCAGAAAAAGCAAAAGAAGAAGGCCGAGCAAACAAAGTAACGGGCGGTCGTCCTTTAAATAAAGCATAACAAAAAGGGTAGCTAAGCTACCCTTTTTGTTAAGTGTGATTCGTTACTCTTGCTCGAGCGGTGTATTGAATTCACTTGGCTGTTCATAATCACCTGAAAGTGAAACCAGTTTATCGTTTTCAAAGTTAAGCGTTAGTGATTTACGCTGTTCGTTACTACGACCAATATTAAATACATAAAGATAATGCCATGTATTATTGTCGAATGAATCTTCAGCTACTGGTTTACCAAGTACATAAAGAACTTGTTCGCGTGTCATATTGACGCGAAGTTTATCAACGTCAGATTGCTCTAAAAAGTTACCTTGTGGAATATTGATACGGTAAACCCAGCTTGAACACCCTGCTGTAGCACTTAAAGTAAGGGTAAGTACTAACCAAAAAGAAAAAGTTTTAAACGACTGCATTATTTGTTTGAATCCTTATTTTTTATACACTGCATGATACCGATTAGTCACAGAAGGTAAAACCCTTTTCAGTAATTGTTTTTACTGAAATGCGATTAACAATCACGAGGCACAAATTTGACCACAGATAATACAGAAAGTTTACCCGATCCAATAAAAAATAGCGATAACTCAGATGCTTCATGGCATTTGTATATTGTTCAGACTCGTTTAGGGCATTGGTATACGGGGATCAGTACCAATGTGCAAAAACGTTTTGAAGCCCACCAAGCTGGCAAAGGTGCGAAAAATTTAAAAGGCAAAGGGCCGCTTAAATTAATTTACCAACAGCAAGTGGGTAGTCGCAGTGAGGCAAGTAAATTTGAGTGTCGCGTAAAAAAGCTCACTAAGGCGCAAAAAATAGAGTTTGTAGCCACATCTAAATTACCTACTAAGTTAGTCGGTTAGCTTGTCCATAAATTCAGCTATTTTTTGAATAGCGTGTTCATATAAATCGAAATTGATGTGTGCAATCGTATCAGTGCTTTGATGATGGTGCTTATCATGACCCATACCAAAGTAAATATAAGGAATGTCAGCTTTAGCAAAAGAGTAGTGGTCACTTGCCTTAAGCCAGTTAACTTTTAAATCAAACAAACGGTTTAAATAGTGCGAAGAACTTGTTGCTATAAACCGTATTTTCTCGTCAGACAGTGAGTTTATGGCGTTTTTGTACTGCGATTGATGATTTAAAAATGCGATCATACGCGGTTTGTGCTGATTAACCACCAACATGTCTAAGTTAATGTTCAGCTTTACGTTGCTAGGATTTAATGTAGAAACGAAGTAATCACTACCATGTAAGCCATTTTCTTCTGCATCTGTAGCAACAAACACAAGCTTATATGGGGATGTTTTCTCAGCAAAAATGGCTGCTATATAAAGAAGGGCTGCAACACCACTGGCATTATCATTAGCTCCAGGGTAAAGACGACTGCCTTGTAAACCTAAGTGATCGTAATGTGCGGTTAACACGATTAATTTGCACGATTGGCAGCTGTTTGGCTGAACGGCAATAATGTTACTAGCTTGGGGTTGCTGGTAAAAGGTGCCCGAGTAGTGAAAGTCTTGGCGTTGAATTTGATAACCAAGGTCACTAAATCGCTGGGTAATATATTCTGCAGCCCGCTTAGCACCAACAGTATTCGTTTTTCGGCCATAAAACTGGTTTGAAGTAAGAGTCGCTATATCGTGTTCAAGCTGTTTCTTTGAGCTTGCATTGACTTGAAAACAGCAAAAGTAAATTAAACTAGTCGTGATAAGACAGTTTTGCAGTATGTGAACGAAGCGCGCGTAGCTTGCTTTCATAGCGTTTTTTATCTTCCTCAAAGTCAGCTTTATCGTTAGCCATGGTTAAATATTTTTTAGCCAGTTTTAAATCGCCAAGTTGATAATAAGTTCGTGCTAAACCAAAATCGGTATCATGTAATTTTGGGTCAAGCTCACGGGCTTTTCTGTAATGCTTGATAGCATCTCTATAGCGTTTTGTTGTATAGGCATCATTGCCAAGCGAAATATGATAATACGGGTTTGCTTGGCGTTTTTTGTCGAGCATAGCTAAAATTTCGCGACCTTGCTGTACTCTGTCAGTTAAATTATAAAGCCGAGCTAAATTGCCAAGAGCAGTGTTGTTGTCTGAGTTTAAGGTGATTGCATATTGATACGCTGTTTCTGCACGCTGAAAATCATTGTTAAGCCTAAAAAGTACCCCAAGATTTCCCCATGCACCAGAGTATTTATAGTCCGCATTAATCGCAGCTAAATAATAACTGTAAGCAAGGTCATAGTCATTTTTCAGCATTGCTGAAACACCTTTGTTGTTGTAGAACATTGCGGTGATTCGGGCTTTATTAATGTTAGTTGTTCTAAATGCTTCTTGGCGACTATTCGGATCAAAATCGATAATAATTGCCCGTTCTTGTGGGTAAATCACCTTATGATTTACGGATGCTTTGTTGCTTTCTTTTACTTTTAAGTTTATGTGGCCTGTTAGCAAATTAAAGCCGTTATTGAGGGCCCAATATTCAGGTATATGAACTTGTTGAAATTGCCCTTCGAGCCCGAGGTGCTCAGCTAAGCTGTAGGCTAATATTGATAGCGATAAACAGTTTGCATTTAAATTGGCATAGCTTTGACCTGCCGTAAGTGTTGCACCTGATTGATATGAAAGTGACGAGTCTCCATTTTTAAGCAAAAAATAAAGTAACTTTTTGGCATTTTGTAACGTTCGAGCTTCTTTAGGAAAGGAAGTGTTGAGCTGCTCTTTAATTTGAGGGGTTAATGCAAATATCTGCTCTTGGCTTTCGACCTCAGATACAATGAATTCGTTGGCTTGTGTTAACGACAGCGGTGGGGGAACTAAGTTAGTTTGTGTACTATTGCAAGCGGTTAAAAAACTCAGACTCGATATTAAAGCAACGGTAATTGTTTTCATCTGACCCTCTAAATTCATGGCCTAATACTATTTAAGTATAGGCCGTGAATAAAAAAGGGTCAGTGTTATCTGTTACAAAACATGTCAGCGTTTATCAAATGTAGCAACAAGGTCATCTAAGGTTTGTGCGCTACTTGCTAAATCTTTAATCGCTTGCTCTGTATCAATTTGCTCACGCATCACGGTATCGCTGATATCACTAATTTGCTCAATGTTGCGGCCTACATCAGCTACCACGTTACTTTGCTCTTCAGTAGCGGTCGCAATGAGTGTTGCCATATCATTGATTTCATTAGCTGCATCATTAATGGCATTGAGTAATTCTACTGAACTTTGCATTGCTTCAACGCTAACCTGAGCCTGTGATTTCGAGTGATTTATATGATTTACCACTGAGTCAGAGGTACTACTTAGTTCACTGATCATGGTTTGAATTTCAGTTGTTGATTGTGAAGTTCGGTTTGCAAGTGCTCTTACTTCATCTGCCACAACAGCAAAACCACGGCCATGCTCACCAGCTCGTGCGGATTCAATAGCCGCATTAAGAGCCAGTAAATTTGTTTGCTCTGAAATACCTCTGATTGAGTCAACGATACTGGCAATGGCTTGTGTTTTATGTGCCAGCTCATTCACTTGCTCTGTAATATTATCGATATCGGTCGCCAGTTCTATTATCGCTTCTTTACTTTGTGTGACCTGAGTGTGGCTTTGCTTAGTATTATCTTTGCTGCTTTGTGTTAACTTGGCAGTATTTGCAGCACTTGAGGCTATCTCTTGCACGGTTGCGCCCATTTCATTAATAGCAGCAGCAACAGAAATAGTTTGCTCTTTTTGATTATCAAGCGCTTCAGAGTTCTTTTGCGCTTGTTTAAAAACATGAGAGGCACTTTGTCTTATTTCGCTACTTTCTTGTGCAACTTGGCTGATTGCTGTTTCTATCTTAGAAATAAATTGATTGAAACCAGCTGATAAATTAGCAAGTTCAGGCTGCTCTGAGTCAGGTAGTCGGTACGCTAAATTAGCATCACCTGAGCCTAAACGAGTAAACAGTTCAGCCATTTTTGAAAGAGGAGATGACAGTGTGCGTGCTAATAATAAGCCTGCAAAGCTCGCTATAAGTGCAATAACAATAGCAAAGCTTATAATTTGCCATTGTAAAACTTGAATGCTCGAAAATACTTCATGTTTTGGTACCTGAGCGATAACAAATAGATCTGTATTTTTGATTGGACTTGCAGCAACTAAAGTGGCTTCACCATTAAGCTCGATTTCTTGTAGGTTGAAGTCTTGGTTTGTTAAGAGTGTGTTTGTAATACCCGGCGAGTAGATACTATCAAGTTTTGCTTTCGCGACTTTATCAGCATCTTTATGCAGCTGGATTAACCCATTTTTGTCAGCTAAAAATACAAACCCTGTTTCTTCGATTTGGAAGCGCTTTAGCATTGCTTGCATATCGTCAATGCTTTTTGCAAGGCCGGCTAAACCAATGCCATTGGTTTGCTGGTGGTTTACAAACATTTTCACATCAGTTGGTGATTCTTGATAGATACTAATAGAAAACGGCTGTGTTGTGTTAGTAAACGCAAAAAACCAACCATCTTGATCTTTAGTTAAAACTCGCAAGAAACCGTCTTGATTCCAGTATTGTGCCGTTTCACGATTAGCCCAAGAAGCGGTTGCTAAATCGTATTGCTTAACAAGGCGGTTAAGCTCTTTTAGCAGTGTTTTATCATCAGTATTGCCTGAACGCGCCCACTCTAATACAAATTCGTTACTAGAGAGTTGCTCAGCGGCGCTGATCATTTGATTTATATCGTGAGTAATATAATTATCAATTGCTTGTAGCTTGCTAGGTAGCTCAGATTCAATCATTCGTTGTTCGATGATTTGTTTTGCACTGTACAGAGCTGTTGCGCCAATGAGAGCGGCAACAATTAATGCAATTGCACTGCCAAGCAGTGTTATCTTTTTAGTAATGGTGAGTTGATTTAACGCCATGAAAGTGTCTTAGTTTACAACATTTAAGTCAGTAATTTTAGCATACACTTTGCAGATGACGAATCAATGTAGGAACAAAAAAAAAGCCCAAAGCATATTAGCAATTGGGCTTGGTTTCTAACAAGCGAAACTTACTTTCCAGGGTTAAACAATTTTCTTCATTGCTGACATATAACCACGTAGCTTGCTACCTACTACCTCAACTGGGTGCTCACGTAGAGCTTTGTTTACAGCAATCAATGCTTGGTTATCTACTTGATTACTTGTTGTATCTAAGCCTTTACCAATTACATCTGTGTCGATGTTTTTCATAAAGTCTTGTAATAGCGGTAAACACGCATGGTTGTATAGGTAACAGCCGTATTCTGCTGTATCTGAAATTGTTCTGTTCATTTCGAATAGCTTTTTACGCGCAATGGTATTTGCGATAAGCGGCGTTTCGTGTAATGACTCATAGTAAGCTGACTCTGCGATAATACCTGCAGCAGTCATGGTTTCGAACGCAAGCTCTACACCAGCCTTAACCATTGCAACCATTAAAATACCTTGGTCGAAGAACGTTTGTTCGTTGATTTCTTGATCTGTATTTTGTTGCTTTTCAAATGCTGTTTCAGCTGTTTCAGCACGCCATGCAAGTAATTTTGCATCGTCTTCAGCCCAATCAGCCATCATGCCACGAGAAAACTCACCGCTGATGATATCGTCCATATGCTTGTTATAAAGCGGACGCATAATTGTTTTTAGCTCTTCGGCTAGTTCAAACGCTTTTATTTTTGCTGGGTTTGACAGGCGGTCAAGCATGTTAGTGACGCCACCGTATTTAAGAGCTTCGGTGATTACTTCCCAACCGTATTGAATTAATTTAGATGCGTAGCTTGGATCAATGCCTTTTTCGACCATTTTATCAAAACAAAGTAGTGAACCTGTTTGCAGCATACCGCATAAAATTGTTTGCTCGCCCATTAAGTCAGATTTTACTTCTGCAATGAATGATGACTTTAATACACCTGCACGATGACCACCGGTGCCAACAGCGTATGCTTTAGCTTGTGCAAGACCATGACCTTGAGGGTCGTTTTCAGGGTGAACAGCAATAAGAGTCGGTACACCAAAGCCACGCTTGTATTCTTCACGAACCTCAGAGCCAGGGCATTTTGGTGCAACCATGATAACTGTTAAGTCTTCACGAATTTGCATGCCTTCTTCAACGATATTGAAACCGTGTGAATATGCTAGTGTTGCGCCTTGCTTCATTAAAGGCATGATTGCAGTAACAACAGAAGTATGTTGTTTATCTGGTGTTAGGTTTAGTACTACATCTGCTGTTGGAATAAGTTCTTCGTATGTACCAACAGTAAAGCCATTTTCAGTTGCGTTTAAGAATGATTGACGACGCTCGGCAATAGCTGACTCACGTAATGTATAAGAAACATCTAAGCCTGAATCACGTAAGTTCAAACCTTGGTTAAGGCCCTGAGCACCACAACCGACAATAACGAGTTTTTTTCCTTTTAAAGCATCAACGCCTTCAGAGAACTCTGAAGGATCCATAAATTCACACTGCGCTAATTGCGCTAACTGCTCTCTTAAAGGAAGAGTATTAAAATAATTCGCCATTGTTAGTGTCCTATAAAAAACTAATTTGTTAGAAAACAAAGAGCCAATCTGTTGCCCCCTGTGTGAGTTAACAGTATGCAATTTTTTGCCTTGCGTAAAATGATATATTTGAATTAAAGTGTTTCATAAAATGAAATGGTGGGTTTATGGATCACAAACATCTACATTACTTTTTGGCTTTAGCTAAGACGCTACATTTCGCCAGAGCGAGTGAGCTTTGTCATATTAGTGCGCCTACGTTAAGTCGAAATATTAAACAGCTCGAAGAAGAAGTCGGAGTGGTGTTATTTAATCGGGATAACCGCTCTGTAAAATTAACACGAGAAGGTGAGTCTTTTATTGAGTACGCTAATGCGACATTGGCCAGTTGGCATCGTTTTAAAGCAAATGTCCAAGAGCCCCAGCAGCATATTTATGGCAATGTCAGCATATATTGCTCTGTGACTGCATCGTATAGCTTTTTACATCAAATATTAGAACAGCTTCGCATGCAGCACCCTTATATAGAGATCACCTTAAATACCGGCGATCCCGCGTTAGCTATTAACCGAGTATTAGATGGCCATGAAGCAATGGCAATCGCAGCAAAGCCAGCAAAATTACCTGGGCAAGTTGCTTTTACCAGTATTGGTTATTCTCCTTTGGTATTAATTGCACCAAAAATTGTCTGTCCGATCAGCGAAAAGCTTGCAAGTGCTGAGCAAATTGATTGGTCTGCTTTAGAATTTATTGTTGCTGAGCAAGGTTTATCTAGGCAGCGCCTAGAGCAATGGTGGCGAAAAAATAATATTCATGGCCGTATTTATGCTCAGGTGGCAGGGCACGAAGCAATGGTTTCTATGGTGAGCTTAGGTTTAGGTATTGCTATGGTTCCTAAAATCGTTCTAGATAATAGTCCATTAAAAGACAAGGTGCAGATAGTTAGTGATGCAGAGCAAAGTATTGATGGCTTTGAAATAGGTTTAGCTGTGCTAAACAAAGAGCGCCACGATCCTGCTTTAAACGCAATTTGGAGTATTGCACAATCAATGACACAACAGGCAATCTAATATTTTAAGATGATACAATTGAAAAGTAGTTGTTAGTGAGCGGTTTGGCGGATTTTATATTAGTTATTTAGTATTGGTTTAGAAAAAAGTATGTCGTGTTTTATGCTGTTTTTTTATACTTCAAGCGGTTTTTATATTGATTTTTTTTAAGCGATTGCTAACGTGAATCTAAATAATAATATCAGGATTGCAAAGATTTATGACCCTGTCAGCACAAGCCGGACATTCTTTAAGTTTTTCAAGTCACTGTTTAAAACAAGCCATCCCTTTGATGGTTAAGTATAAAATACCTATTACGCCACTCAATTATGCGCTGTGGTATTGCTATGTTAGCGAAAAGAATCACGAGCTCAGTCAAGAATTAGACACTATTATCAATAAATACAATACCTGCAGCACTGAGCAAGCCAATTACTTGTTTAACAAATACCTTTCAAATGATGACATGGCTTTGTTTTATCAACTATCTGATGGATTTAGTGATGTTGTTGGTAAGGTCCATCATGATATTAGCGAGGCACTAACTTATTCTGCAGAGTTTGATTCGGTTTTAAAAGAGTGTCGTGACAAACTTAATGAGGCCGATATAAGCCAAGAGAGTGGCTTTGATGAAGTTCTTTTGTGTGTTGAGCGTTTGAGTGACAAATCTGCTGCCTTACAAAATCGTGCTCAGGACTTTCAAAATCAACTTGCGCATGCTTACTCAGAGATCACTGAGTTAAAACAAGAGCTCATTAAATCTCAAAGTAAGGCTGAAAGAGATCCCCTGACAGGGCTGTTCAATAGAGGCAAGTTTGACGAAGATGTGGTTCAGTTTTGCCAAGCACCTGATATTTCTGGGGTTGCCGTACTTGTTATGGTTGATATTGATCATTTCAAATCATTTAACGACACTTTTGGTCATCAAAAGGGTGATCAAACATTGCGCGCTGTTGCAACTAAATTATTAAAACATGTCTCGAGTGTCGGGCAAGTATACCGCTATGGTGGAGAAGAGTTCTGTTTTACAGCACATTTTGCCACAATCAGTGATATGACCAATTTTACCCAACAGTTACGTCAAGCTATAACTAAGTTACAGATCAAAGACCCTAAATCTGAGACTATCTTAAGACACGTCACTGCAAGCTTTGGTGTTGCGATTAAATCTAAAAATAGTCAACCAGAACAACTTATTGCAATTGCCGATAGGGCTCTTTATTTAGCTAAAGAACATGGCCGAAACCGCGTCGAAATTATCGAAGAGTAACCAGCATAAACAGAGTTTATCGATATTTGTATCAAATTTGTGAATAGTTGTAACCTAGCAAGGACAGTTTGTTCACATCTTGATAGTATGCAGTCATTAGAAAATCTTTTTGGTCGTAACAACAATAATGAAGTCTCAAGCGATCAGGATGTGCGCAGCGATATATGCTTTGACTGTCATGTTAGTTAATCAAGCGTATGCTGATGATTCAACTCGCACTGAACGTGAAAGCCGCAAGGCAAACCAAGAAATAGAAACCAATCAATGGCATATCAGTATTAATACTGGTATTGGTGCTATTACAAATCCATTACACGGTGGCGATAACTTACCCTTAGTTTTGCTCCCTGAAGTTGCCTACTATGCAGATAAGTGGTTTTTTGACAATGGCCGATTAGGTTATTCTTTTTTAGAGAGTAACTCTCATGTGCTTAATGTTGTCACTGAGTTTAACCCCGAAACTCGCTTTTTTATCGATTTTCATCCAAGCAATGTATTTGCGCTAAATTCATCTAGTAGCTTTATAGTCGAGTCAACAAGCAGCAATGAATTAAGCAGTAAAACAGTATCTGTTGATGATATTCGCCATCGACGTTGGGCGCTCGATGCAGGTCTTAGTTATCATTACATTCAAAATAACCACGTCTTTTCTGTGCAAGCACTAATGGATGTTTCTGGTGTTTACAATGGAATGCGAAGTGCGCTGCAATGGCAGTCTCATTATCAAGTAGGTAACCTCAGTGTTGCACCAAGTCTCGGTGTTTGGTACAAATCAGCCGGCCTTAATGATTATTTTTATGGTTTATCGGCTGAAGAGACCTCATATGGGGAAATTGATGTTGGCAGTAGTTGGCAACCTTATGCTAAAATCGACGCTCGTTGGCCATTGAGTGAGGCTAACTCTCTTCGTTTTCATTTAGCATATTATGACTATTCAGCCGTGGATGACAGTCCGCTTTTTGAACACACGTATTCAATGACTGCTTTTATAGGATTCAATCATATTTTTTAATATGAAGTATTTTGTTTTTAGTCTGTGTGTGTTTGCAGTAGTTACTTGGCCGTTCCCAAGCCATGCGCAAGCGACTCAGTTTGATATCTCACCTAAAGTGTGTGTTGTGCTTCAACAGCATGAGTTTTGTGATCTTGATTTAAAAATTAGCTGGCAAATAGCGCAGCCTCAAGATCTGTGTTTATACCAAAATGAGCAGCAGATACAGTGCTGGCAAGGTCTTCGCAAAGGGGTGTTAAACCATAAAGCGCGGGTTCAGGTTGAAACAATATACTCCTTAGTCAATCCGCATACGGGGAGCGAAATTGCAACCGCAAAAGTCGAAGTGCAAAGCACTGAAGCAAAAACAAAGAGACGAAGATTGCGCTCACCGTGGAGCTTTTTTTAATTCAGGAGCAACCAATGGCAAAGATTTTACTTGTTGAAGATGATCTAGGCTTACAGCAGTTAACCAAGGATTACCTTCAGCATAATGGGTTGGATGTTGCGGTCCTTGAACGCGGCGATGAAGTATTCGATTATTTAGAGAATAACCCAGTTGATTTAATGATATTAGATGTCATGTTACCAGGCAAAGATGGTTTTAGTGTCTGCCGTCAAGTACGTGATAAATTTAATCTACCCATTTTAATGCTCACCGCCAAAGGCGAAGATTTTGACCAAGTGATTGGGCTTGAACTTGGTGCTGACGATTATGTTATTAAACCAGCAGAACCACGTGTTTTACTTGCACGCATTAATGCATTATTGCGCCGAGGCCAAGCTTCAAATAAAGCACCTGAAGAGCTCACGTTTGGTGATTTAAGCATTGATAAAACCAGTCGCATTGTTACACTTAAAGGCAACGAAATTACACTTACATCTCATGAGTTTGAGTTACTATGGTTACTCGCTTCAAATGCAGGTGAAGTGTTAAGCCGTGAACATGTACATCAACATATGATTGGTCGTCAGTATGATGGCTTAGACCGTACCGTTGATGTTCGCGTATCTCGGATCCGCAAGAAACTAGGTGATAATAGTGACAAACCATATCGTATCAAAACTGTTTGGGGCCAAGGTTACCTTTTCGTATCTGATGCATGGGACATGTAATCATTAATGGGGAAACTATTTGCTAGCTTATATTTATATATAATAGTTTCTCTGTTTTTAGTTAGTGGGGTCATAGAACAGTTATGGCCCTATGAAGATACACAGCAACATATTGCACTTGATCAAGAATTTGGCAAATCACTTTGGCTTCTCAGTCAAACAGAAGATGGTTTAACAAAACTAAAGCAAGAGTTTAATAGCGAGATAATCAATCGTAGCGATCTTGCCCTTCCTGAAAACCTGAAAACGCAACTCAATGAAAAGCATTACCTCTATGTGTTTAATCATGACCAGCGTGTAGTTTGGTACGTAGCCCTGAATGATGCGCAATTGTTGCATATAGGCCCTTTATCTGTAGCTAACCCTAGCTTTAGTTCCGTTTGGCCTTACTTTTTATTATTAACTGTGATTGGCTTACCTGTTGGGCTATGGAGCTTTTTACTTTGGCGAGACTTTAATAAGTTAACGCTTGCATGTGAAGCTGTGGGTGGGGCACAGGATTTTGAATTACAAGATGCATCTAAATCCTTTTTTCTTCCCATTACCGATACCTTAAATGCGTTGCAAGAACGTATTCAATATCTTTTAGCAGCGCAGCAAGAACTGACTTCGTCTGTTTCTCATGAATTTAGAACACCACTTGCGCGCTTAAAGTTTGCAGTGGCGATGCTAGAGGAACAAATTGAGAATGAGAAATCGTTTATCTATATTGATAATATGCAGGCAGATATTGCTGAGCTTGAAGCCTTGGTTTCTGAAATGCTCGAATATGCACGACTTGACTCTCATCAACCCAGTTTAAAAAGCCATTCTTGTGATTTAACCGCATTAGTTAATAGTGTGGTAAATAAACTTGAGTTTGCTACAGACATTGACATTGCAGTTAATGCGCCGTCACAGCTTTATTATAATTGTGATGAGCACTTTATTGCGCGCTGCATTCAAAATTTACTCGGTAATGCACAAAAATATGCGCATCATAAAATAAATTTGATACTTGAAGAACACCCAGATGCCGTTCAAATAATAGTTGAAGATGATGGCCCAGGTATTGCTCAGTCTGAATGGCAGAGCATCCTAAAGCCCTTTACACGATTAGATAAAAGCCGTGATAAGAAAACAGGGGGTTTTGGCTTGGGGCTTGCGATAGTGGCTAAAATTGTCAGCTGGCATCGAGGACAACTACAGGTGTGTGACTCAACGCTCGGTGGTGCGAAGTTTGTTATTCGATTATTTAAAGATAAGTAAATCTCAAAAACCTTATACCAATCCGCAATGACCGAGAACAACTTAATGACGTAATTGTTATCTTGTTATAAAGGCGGGGTTATTGCCACAACTATGTTTACTTAAGTAACTGGCTATTACTTTGACTAAATGTTACAGATATAAAAAAAGCGCCTGAGGCGCTTTTTAAAGGTTAAAACCAAAAATAAACAAGTAGCAAAGTAATAGACCATACTAATTTATAAAAGTTCTCAAAAAATTTAATTATTTTTCATCTAATAGTGGCATTAGCATTTTTTCAAGACCATTGAGTTTTACTTCGTATATCATCGCAAGTTGTGCCCCTAATTGACCCTCAGGAAATCCCTGCTGTTTAAACCACACTAAATATGGCTCGGGTAGGAGCAGCAATGGTCGACCTGCATACTTGCCAAAGGGCATCTTTGTATTTATGGCACGTTTGAGTAGTGCTGGATCCATCTTATTCTCAGATTTGTATAAAAGGGAGATGATACGGTAAAACAAGGAGAGAAAATAGGCTGTGACGGGCAAGAAACAGCCTATTTAGTGAGGGAGGTAGGCCCTCTGAAAATATTCACTAATTTCTAATAACTATTAGTGAAGTTGATATCGACGTTTTTTTGTAAAACCAAGCTGTTTGAGTTTAAGCAGAATATTAGGGTCATCAATTCTATCGGGTGTGTCGATTTCACGAAGAAAATGATCGCTTGGTACTTGATAAACATCTAGCATCTTGTTGAATAGCACAGCTCTAATATCCGTTGCTGTCATACCATTTTGCTGTAACTCATCAAGCCGCTGTTGTATATCTACAAGTTTCCCGGAACGTGCATCATCCGTGTTTGCTAAAAACTCACTGGTAAACTTATCTTTCATTTAAATAACCTCAATCCATTTAACTACAGTGTATCAAAAAGGCGCAAAACCACAGTGAAGTTAAACGTTTTTGTGTTAAAAATAGATACTTAGCTTAGTACCTTGAGATTGATTCTACTCTTTTTTTAGTAGAGATTGCTATTGTTGATGTAAAGCTTTGTAAATAGCGTTGACCTAGTAAGGGGACGAGGGTTTAAAGGTAAGAAAATAGACTTGGCAACTAACTGAATATAGTGAAATAATTCTCGGTTCCATTTAGAGGAACCGAGAATTATTTTTTACATTATGAAAAAAGTTTCTGTTTTACATGCTCCGCAAAGCCACTACCGGCCTCTAAATAGAAGTTGTAAGTAGAGTCAACCCCCATATCTTCTAATTCTTTTTGTTGGTCAGGGTAATTTGCTATCGCCGTTACTTGACCTTGATAACCTGAAGCCCGAAGTTGCTCCAAGGCAAAAATATTTTGCATATGCTTAGGCATTGCCAACATAACCATACCAACATGTGAATGGTTTACTCGTTGCCAAAAATCAGGGTCAGTTGCGTCGGCAAGTAATACTCGACGACCACGTTGAATATGTTTCTCTACCACATCGGGTTTTATATCGATACCAGCAACAAGGTTTGGATGAGTTTGACTAATTGTTTCATAAGCACCGGTTCCAATCCGACCCATACCAAATATCACAATCTTAGTATCGTTAAGGTTAACTGGCAGCTCTTCTGCAAGCCGAGTATCACTTTCAAATTTAAGTAACCAGCGCTCAATTTTAACGTAGATTTCATTCGAACGTTTGTTAAGGGGGGATGCCAAAATAAAGGTGATCGAAACAGCAATTGCCATTACTGCAAGCCATTCTGAAGTGATCATATTGCTTGATGCTGCAACGGCACAAACAATAAGCCCAAACTCACTGTAGTTTGCAAGGCTAAAAGCACTTAACAAAGAAGTACGTGCGCGCAGTTTGAATGCATTAGTTAATACATAATACAGCGCCACTTTTATCGGTAATACGAAAACTAATACCAGCGCAACAAGTACTGCGTGGCTAGTTAGCTCTGCATTCAAACCAATATTTAAGAAAAAACCAACGAGTAATATATCTTTTAGATTAAGAAGAGACTTTGATAATTCACCCGCTTTTTTATGTGCAGCGAACATCATGCCTATTATCAATGCACCTAAATCACCTTTTAAGCCTGCAAATTCAAAAGCGTGATAGCCAATAACAAGGGCAAAGAAAAAGCCAAATAAAGGTAATAACTCACCGTGCTTTGATCGGTTTAATACCCAAAACATAACTGGGCGTAACAGAGGTAAAGCAACTAATAGCGCCAGCGCCCAAATGTTCGGCGCTTTTCCTGTACTAATAGCCAAGAAGATCACCGCGAAGATGTCTTGCATAACCAGAATACCGATGGAGATTTTACCGTGCAGACTGGCCATCTCGCCGCGCTCTTCAAGTACCTTCACAGCAAACACTGTACTTGAGAAACTAAAAGCAAAGCCCACTAACAATGCGCTTTGCCATGTAAGCTCGCTGAATAAAGGCAGTGCAATTGCGCCAAGCAGCAGCATAAAAGCACTGAACAGTGTGCTACTAATTACAATATGTAATGAAGCAGGGGCCCACACCTGAGTCTTGATTAAATTAGCCACTTTTAGTTTAAGGCCAATACTAAATAGCAGCAGGGTAACACCTAAGTTTGCAAGGGTATTGAGTAATTCTGTTGTTTTATAGCCATATAAATTAAGCGCGAAGCCTGCTAACAAAAAGCCAATAAGAGGAGGAAGCTTTAACTGGTAAACAGCAAAGCCACAGACAAACGCAGTAGCAAAGTAGATTAATTCCATAATTATTCTTGTAACTTCATTTGTTAGCAGTGTAGCGAAATATTTCTTATTGGAAAACAATATCGAAGCAGAAGAGTTTAAAAAATAAACACATTTGCGCTATTTATTGATTAATCCGTCAAAAGCACCATTTTTTCGCTGACAATAGCTTTTAATTGTGGTTAAGATGCAATAACGAAGGAATTTAAGTCGTCTTTTATTAAAGTTGGCTTAAGGAGAAAAGATGTTTAAGAAAATCCTTGCATCAGTAGGTATTGGTGCAGCTAAAGTTGACACTGTACTTGAGACAGAGCACTTGCAACCAGGTCAAAAGTTCAACGCTATGATTGTGATTAAAGGCGGTGATGTTGATCAAGAAATTGCTGGTTTAGATTTGGCGCTTATGACGCGTGTAAAAGTTGAAAGCGAAGAAGGCGATTATTTTACCAATCATGTCATTGAAAAGTGGCGTATTCCAGATATTGGTATTATCAGTGCCGGTGCAGAAAAGCATATCCCGTTTGAAGCACGACTACATTCTGAAACCCCAATAACAGAAATCAATGCCGGCTATAATCAATCCCATGTCTGGCTTGAGACAGGTTTAGATATTGATTTAGCACTCGACCCAACGGATCGTGATGCCTTACACATTTACCCTAATGATGCTGTTAGTACATTAATGGAAGCAATGGATAGGCTTGGTTTTAATTTAGTAAAAGCAGATGTTGAAAAAGGTTATTTGCGCGCACCTACTTTTCAATCTCATTCAGGCTGCTACCAAGAGCTTGAGTATCGACCAAACAGTCGAAGCTTATTTGGCTTACAAGAGATTGAATTATCATTTGTTCCTGAAGCTCATAAAACACATGTGCTAATTGAGCTTGACCGTGCCTTTAGAGGTGATGGTTATGTGGATTTAACTATTGAGCATGATCACGTAAATCTATCCCAGTTATGTGACCAGCTTGAACGATTATTTGCTTAAAGACTAACGACTGAATAGTTAGTTAAAACCCAGCTAAGGCTGGGTTTTTTGTCTTCGAAAAGGAGCGTTATGTATATTGTTAAAAGTTATGACGAACTCAGTAAAGATGAGTTGCTCGCAATTTTACGTGCCCGGGTAGACGTATTTGTCGTAGAACAAAACTGTCCTTACCCGGAAATTGACGATGTTGATAATGATGAATTAACTCAGCACGTATTTTTATTCAGAGAGCAGCAACTTGCAGCCTATGCACGTTGTTATAAGAAAAATGAGCAGTATAGTGCATTTGGTCGTGTGCTGGTTGCGCAGCAATTTCGCGGTGAAGGGTTAGCGACTAAACTCGTGCAAATGGCAATTGATACCTGTCTAGAACACTGGCCTGATAAAGCAATTATGATTGGGGCTCAATGCTACTTAACAGGGTTTTATCAGCAGTTTGGCTTTGAGAATGTGGGTGATGATTATTTAGAAGATGGTATTCCACATCAAGATATGTGTCTGAGGTAGCCAAATGGCTACCTCAGCAATGTGTTAACTTAACAGTGAGTTTGCAAACACGAGTGAGATGGCAAGTGGGCAAATGAACTTGATATACCATGGCCATACTTTCCAGAAGAAGCTATTCGCAACATCAGGGCAGCCTTGCTGAATTTCTTTTAATAAAGATGCTCTATGCCAGATCCAGCCTACAAAAATACAGCACATTAAGCCAAGAATTGGTTGGCCAATTTTAGTGGTTAAAGTTATTACAAAGCCAAATAGCGTCCCTAGATTAAACACTATCGTAAAACTTATCAGTGCAATAATACCGCCGATGATCCAAGTTGCTTGCACACGCTTTAAAGCAAAGCGTTCAACTGCATAAGACACTGGGGCTTCTAGCATTGAAATTGATGAAGTTAATGCGGCGATGCTCATCAAAGCAAAGAAAGCAAAGCCAACAAAAATACCTACATCTCCCATACTTGTAAACAGGGCAGGTAATACCTGAAACACCAAGGTATCTTCAGAAAGTAATGCGCCTTCAGGCGAAAATATCTGTACGCCTTGTGCCTGTGCTACATACATTGCAGGGATAATTAATAAACCGGCTACAAAAGCAATAAACACGTCAATAAGCGTTACATATGCACCTAGCGATACGAGGTTTTCTTTTTTACTGATGTATGAGCCATAAATAATCATCACACTTGTACCGAGCGATAGTGAGAAGAATGCTTGACCTAAAGCATTAACAAGTAGCTCAGGATTTAAAATTGAAGAAAAGTCAGGCACTAAATACGCTTTTAAGCCAGCAATAGCCCCATCTTGCGTCATTACATAAATGATCAGCATGAACAAAATACCTAGCAATGCAGGCATTAAGCGCTTTGACCACTTTTCGATGCCGTTTTCTACACCTTTCGAAATAATTGACACGGTCAAAATGATAAAAGCAGCTGTGAATATTAAGTTTCTTGATAGTGACTGCTCACTTAACCAAGTGCTTGCTTGGGCTTGCCCAGATAACTGTGCGACAGGCTCTAAAGTAGCACTTAGCATCCAGCCTGCAACAATAGCATAAAAGCTTAAGATAAGGCCCGCACAGATAATGCCACCAAACCCAACCATAAATGCAAATTTCTTCTGCCACTGATGATTAGTCACTTTTCTAAGCGAACTGACAGCATTAGCTTGCCCATGACGACCAATAACTAGCTCTGCCATTAATGCAGGATAAGCTAAACAAAACGCCAGTACTAAATAGGCAACCAAAAAAGCGGCACCGCCATTACTTGCTGTTTGTGTTGGGAAGCCCCAAATGTTTCCTAGGCCAACGGCAGAGCCCGCTGCAGCCATTATAAATCCAAAGCGGGAGCTGAACTCCCCACGTGATGCGCTCATATTATTTTACTTCTCTATCTTTGACGGCGCTGACAATCTACTTGAATTAACATCAAATAAAAAGAGTTAATCTAGGTCAAATTCGTTCTATATATTGTTATCTTTGAAGTCAGCGTACATTTCGTGCAATTGTTCTCTACAATACGAGACAATTAACATAATTGAAACATGTTTAAAGGCTTTTATTTTGAATTGAAAGAGTAAAACAAGCGCCTCCGAGCTGTTTGCTCTTTGTAACGCTGACAGTGCCGTGGTGCCAGTCAGCAACTTTAGCGACAATGGCTAAACCTAGTCCATAACTTTCACCATCTCGATTACGATGAGTCTGCTCTTGGAAAAATGGACTGAATACTTTATGCCAGTTTTTTGGATCTATTCCCGGACCATCATCTTCAATTGTAAAAATAACCTGATTTCCAGCTTGTTTAGCGGAAATCAGAATTTCTGATGTCGCAAAATCACAAGCGTTGCTCAATAAATTAACGATTGCTCTGGCTAACCAGTGTAGATCGGCACATACAGCGCCAGGTTCGATTTGTTGCTGAATGCGAAGCTGACGTTGCTCCAGTTTAGGTTCTAGTTGGTGAACTAAAGTAAGGGTATAACTATCAAGATCTGACTCATTAAAAGTGAGCTGATTCGCTTTTTGTTCTAGTGTGGCAAAAGCAAGGTAGCTTTTTAGCATCGACTCCATTTGATCAAGATCTTGCTCCATACGGGCAAGGTACTCCAGACGTTTTTGTTCGTTTGGACTATCTTGTGCTGCCTCTAACCCAAACCGTAAACAGGCAATAGGTGTTCGTATATCATGCGATAAACTTGACGCCATCAACTTGTTTTCTTCAAGTAGCTTTTCTATCTGGCTTGCCATGCGGTTAAAGGTTAGCTCGACGTCCTTGATATAGGTAAAATGTGATACATGAATGCGGCTTTTCAAGTCACCTTTAGCAAAACGTTGCGCCGCGTCATTTAACACCGATAAGCGCTTTGCTAATGGAGTAATGATAAAACCCATGAACACACAAAGCCCAGCATAAAAAAGCATAGTTAGTAACACATCGTTACCTTGTTCATGGCTATGGTCTTTCATTAAGCGCATTTTTAAATGGTGTGGCCCTAAGTTTGGTTCACTGTAAAGCAAGTAATAACCTTGTTGATCTTCGAGAATAAGCCCGCTTGGTTGCGTAATTTGTGCAAGTAATGATTGAGGTAAAGCAAGCGATTGGGTTGGTCTGTATTCAAGCTGAACAGTAAAGTCATCATTAAGTTGCTTGATAGCTTGTGGGCGTTGGCTGGGTGAAATTGCTGCTAATTGTTTTGCAAAACCTTTTATCATTTGGGTTTCGCTATAAAAAACGTCATGAGGCGTTTGGGTTTGCTGACTGAACGCGTCAATAAGCCAACCCAAAATGATAATTGAAAGGAGTGCACTGCCTAATAAGGAAAGGTAAAACTTTTTCACACGCGTTTACTGCCACGCTGTCGAAACAAGCAAATAGCCTTTGCCCCAGATCGTTTTAATTTTTTCTGGGTGTTGTGGATCATCATTAAACTTTTTACGTAAAGACGAGATGAGCACATCGACACTTCTGTCTAAGCCATCATACTCTCTGCCTTTCGTCGCCTTAAACACGGCGTCTCGTGATACCACTTGGCCTGCATTACTGGCAAGGTAATGTAATAATAAATATTCTGCACTTGAAATATGAACTTCATCTTCGCCAAAGTACACAGTACGTGATTCTGTATTGATAGTGAGTTTACCAACATTGATTGTGGTACTTTCTTTGCTGGTATCTTGCGAGTCAGTTTTAGAGCGCAATGCGGCTTTTATGCGCGCGAGCAGAGCACGAGGACGCACAGGCTTCATCATGTAATCACTAGCACCTACTTCAAGACCAATCACTTCATCCATTTCTTCGTCGCGTGCTGTCAGCATGATAATAGGAGCCTGATAGAACTGCCTTAAATCACGACAAACACTAATGCCGTCTTGTCCGGGCAGCATTATATCGAGTAACACTAAGTCAGGAGCTGTTTTACGTACCTGCTCAACAACGAGGTCGCCTCGTGAACAAATAGTGGTTTTATAACCTTGTTCAATTAAGTATTCGGCCACCCAATTGGCGAGTGAAATATCATCTTCAACTAATAATATTGTTCCGTAATGTTCCATTATTTACTCCAAACGGTTAGAACAGTCGCCAACGGCGTTTCTTTTGACGATTTTTATAAACCCACTGTAATTGTATTTCAGTGGTGGCAACGACTTTGCCGTTGTCACTATTAATAAGTTCAAAGCCAATTGTTTCTGCTGAGTCGAATTCGTAGCGAAATAAACCCTTTTGTTGCATCAGCCAGCATTGAATGATGTGTTTGCTTTGTTCGTTGCGTAAGCAATAATTGCCTATGCTCTGTTGTTGCCAACTAATGTCTACATCGGCGTAACAGCTTCTGCCCTCACGAAGTGCAACACAGGTGTCAGGTAATGCAACCAAGGCATTAGCTTTAGTATCAACGGATTGTTGTTCTTGCGCATGTAATGAGGCAGATAACCCGAACGCTATGATGAAATAATACTTAAAAGACATAGCGCACGCCTACCTTGGCTTTATGCTGATACTGTTGTGAAATAATAGGGCTTTGGTGAATATCACTAGAAAACCAAGTAGACAGCCAGCCTGTTAAGAATACCCAATGTCTGTTAAGCGGATATTCGGCATGAAATTCAAAGATCAGGCTGTAAGAGGTATCAGGGCGATAAACAGGGCGGTTTGCAAGTGCTTCTGATTCTGAAATACCAAAATAATAATTAGTAAAGTCTTCAGAATAGGCACTTAAGCCAACACCAGAACGAAACTCCCAGTTTCGCCATGGAATTATTTGGCTATAAAACGAATTCATTACCCAGCCATTATGTGTGCCGGAAACATCTTGTAAATACTCAAATGAAATTTGCGAGTTTTCAAAGCGGCGAGATAAACGCAAGCCAACATCAAAATCGTAATTTCTATTTTTTATCCCTGCTAGTTCATCGATGACATCGTCACCATAAAAGGCGAGACCAGTTTCATCAAAACCAGATTGAATGTTTGTACCGACTAAATCAAGACCCCATTCAAACTTGTCAATCAAGCTATAGCCCATAGTTAGGCCACCACTTAATTGGCTTTGGTCATAATCGAGGTAAAACTTTTCATACGATATTGCAAGGTGAATGTCTGGCTCAAAACCATCATTGTATGAATCCATGCCCACTAGGTAAGAGTCTTCGATGTAATAACCCGCTCCAATGCCCCAGTCCCAAGCAAAGCCTTGGCTTGGCTCCAAAGTGTTGTCAGCATAATAGCGATTACTGGCATGGCTTGATGCAGCGAAAAACCACAAGCAAAGTACTAAAATGGTGGCGTAAACTCGCAATGTCTCATCCTTGTTTCGAAAAAGTAATGTCGTAAGAGGATATAGTATATTGTTATCGAGTTCCTGTAATCTGTAAAAAAATGTAGGTGTGGGCTTAGATGTGTAAGAAAGTGTTACGAGTACTAAAAGATAGGCTGTTTGTTTATGGGTAAAACAAACAGCCTAGATGTTATTGTACTTTAATTTTATCGAGCAGGATGCTGCTGAGGTAATATTGCATCATAGGTGTTAGAGCACTAATTTCAGTGCGATTACACGGACCTTGTTGCTTAGTTAATGAACTCATACGCATCACAGTTTGGTAAGGCGGTACCTGTACTTTTTTGTTAATGCGCTCTAGACGAGCTTGTTCAGTATTTTGTGCATGAATAAAGCTGGCAACTTCTAGCTCATTTTTAATAGTTTGCTGTTGCTCTACACGATAAATAAGAGGCTCACGGTGAAAGCTCGCGCTGTCGATTGAAGATTTTGCAAACCAGACCACATCTCCGGTCTTTTTATGCGTTAGACGCATGCTAACTTGTGCCAAAATAGTTGCGCATTGTTGAGTTGGATATTGCGCAGCAACATCTGCAAACAATGGAAATGCTTTATCGGGCTTAACTAGCTGATATTCAGTATCATCAACCAAATCTAAATCAAGCTGATGAATCGACAAAGCGTAATCAGCTTCATCACCTTCTATTACTTTTAATTGTTTTTCGATTAAAGCATCTGAAATTTGTTTATAAAGAGTGTCAGTAACACTCGTTTTGTCGGCAATAATAGTAACAGTCTGATTCTTTTTAACGGCATGGGCTGGCAATTGAACAGACTTAACTTTAGGAGCTTCGTGCTCTGTTTGATACTCAATTTGAAAGTATTGGCTTTGCAGTGTCGGTTTTTTTGGCATAGTTAAAAGCGGTGCTGGTTCTGGTTTTAAAGCGCAACCAACTGAGATAAAACAAAAAATCAAAACAAAAAGAAAGCGCATATAGTATAATCTACCCATAAAAAATAAAGATTAAGCGTATTGTACGTTAGTCGAAGCAAAAGTTCATGATATTATGTTATGAGAAACTTCCTAAACGAATTTAAAAAAAATAACTAATGAAGTACAGTTTACGTTTTATTCCTTTCTTTTTTCTCCTTCTTATTCAGCTTTTTTCAAGTCGGTATGCACTTGCTAGTGATCAGCAATGGCAAACATTCGTCAATGATTATAATAAATATTTAACCCGTAAGTTAACAAGTAAAGGTATACCTGGCGGTTCATTGGCGATTGTGAAGTTAGGTGAAGAAGATTTCATCAAAGGGATTGGGCGAACAAAAATAAAGGATGGTCGCAGGGTAAACCAACATACTCGGTTTCGTTTAGCTTCAGTGTCAAAAACTTTTGCAGGCTCACTTACTGCAAAACTTGCGGCACAAGGCGAATTTAATATTGATGATCCAATTAGTAAATTTATTCCTGAGTTTTCAAATACCGTCTACAAAGATGATTTAAAAATTTATCATATATTGAGTCATTCAAGCGGCTTGGTGCCAAATGCCTACGATAACTTAATCGAATCACGGATGAGTTATCCCGACATTGTTGAACGTTTATTAGCAGTAGAACCAATTTGTAAGCCTAGTGAGTGCTATGGCTATCAAAATGTGATGTTTAGTTTAATTGATTCAGTAATTTTAAAATCAACTCAAATGGATTATTCCCACTGGATCACTGAATATATTTTTGCGCCACTAAAAATGAATGATGCCAGCGTTGGTTTTGAAGGCATGGTAAAAGATGAAAACTATGCGCATCCACATGTGCGTGGCAGAAAGCGTTGGTATACATCACGTTTAAAGAAAAATTATTATAAGGTGCCGGCGGCAGCAGGTGTAAATGCAAGCGCCAGTGATATGGCAATATGGCTAAACGCCCAATTAGGGCAATTCCCTGATGTGCTGCCATTGGATGCGCTGATCAAACAAACACGCCCTTATACGCATACCAAAAAGGAAACTCGCCGCAGAGTATGGCGAGAGCACGTAAATGATGCTTTTTACGGATTAGGGTGGCGTATTTATGACTATGATGACGAAGTACTTTATTACCATAGTGGCTGGGTGCAAGGTTATCGTAGTGATCTTGTGGTGTTTCCACATTTGAATATTGGCTTTAGTTTAGTATTGAATGCCGAAACGGGTTTGATTAATGAATTAACTACTGAGTTCATTAATCGGGTACTTAAATACACTCGTGCAGAAAAATAGCAAGCGACTCATGTTTGGTTACAAAATAAAATCGATTCAGAAATAGAAAAGCCAGCGAGTAACGCTGGCTTTTATTTTTAAATTGCCGATACGGACTTAGCCGCGTGGTAATTGAATTTTTTTATCTTCGCTTTGACGATACAGTACAATTGTGTGACCAATTGTCTGAAGCTTCTCTGCTTTAGTCTCGCGAACAATCGCATCAAAAATCAATGCTTTAGTTTCACGATCATCAGTAGGTACCTTAACCTTGATTAATTCGTGAATGTCTAAAGCGCTGTCAATCTCAACCAAAACACCTTCGGTTAAACCGTTAGCACCAAGTAATACAACAGGTTTTAAACTGTGTGCTTGACCTTTTAAAAACTGCTTTTGTTTGTTCGATAATTTCATGTTGTTACAAATTTTGCTGAATATGGCTTGAATTAAGGGTATTCTAACGCCATCTAGAGAATATTACTAATTAGTTACGTATTAATTTTATGGCAAATAAAAAACATTCAGCCAGTTCTAAGCGTTGGCTGAAGGAACATTTCGACGATCCTTATGTTCACGAAGCGCAAAAGAAAGGCTGGCGTTCTCGTGCGGTATTCAAATTAGACGAAATTCAAAACAAAGATAAATTAATCAAACCATCAATGACGGTGGTTGATTTAGGTGCGGCTCCAGGTAGTTGGTCACAATACTTAGCAGAAAAAGTAGGTGATAATGGTCAAGTTATTGCGTGTGATATCCTACCAATGGATTCGCTAGCAGGTGTCGACTTTTTGCAAGGCGACTTCCGTGAAGAAGCCGTGCTTGATGCGTTATTAACTCGTATTGACGGAAAAAATGTTGATGTGGTGTTTTCTGACATGGCACCAAATATGAGCGGCAATACATCTGTTGACCAAGCTGGTAGTATGTACCTAGTAGAACTCGCGTTGGATATGTGTCACCAAGTTTTAAAGAAAAACGGCGCATTTTGTGTCAAAGTATTCCAAGGCGAAGGATTTGATCAATACTTGCAGGACGTACGTAATAGCTTTAAAGCGGTAAAAATTAGAAAGCCCGATGCTTCGCGTGCCCGTTCTCGGGAAGTTTATATAGTGGCGACAGGCTACAAACTGTAGTACAGTTGTGCAGCGTTAAGTTGAATTTAAATTAATTGGATACAAGAGGTTAACCCCTTGAGCGATATGGCGAAAAATCTAATACTCTGGCTGGTCATTGCAGTAGTGCTAATGTCAGTGTTTCAGAGCTTTAATGGTGGTGATCAAGTTGATCGCCAAACAAGTTACACTCAGTTTGTAAGCGATGCTCGTAGCGGCGCTATTCAAGAAGTTTCAATCGAAAGCACAACAGGTACTATTACTGGCACCAAAACAAACGGTGAGCGCTTTCAAACTATCATGCCAATGTATGATAAAGACATTTTGAACGATTTATTAAAAAGCAATGTCAATGTGAAAGGTGTAAAGCCTGAAGAGCAGTCTTTCCTCGCCAGCATTTTAATCTCTTGGTTCCCAATGTTACTGCTTATTGGTGTATGGATTTTCTTCATGCGTCAAATGCAAGGTGGTGGCGGTAAAGGCGCGATGTCTTTCGGTAAGAGCAAAGCGCGCCTGATGAGTGAAGACCAAGTTAAAACTACTTTTGCTGATGTTGCTGGTTGTGACGAAGCAAAAGAAGATGTAACTGAGCTGGTTGACTTCTTACGTGACCCATCTAAATTCCAAAAGCTAGGTGGTAGCATCCCGAAAGGCGTACTAATGGTAGGTCCTCCGGGTACAGGTAAAACGTTACTTGCAAAAGCCGTTGCAGGTGAAGCAAAAGTGCCGTTTTTCACAATCTCAGGTTCTGATTTCGTAGAAATGTTCGTTGGTGTTGGTGCATCACGTGTACGTGACATGTTCGAGCAAGCGAAGAAAGCCGCACCGTGTATCATCTTTATCGACGAAATTGATGCGGTAGGCCGTAAACGTGGCGCCGGCATGGGTGGTGGTCACGATGAGCGTGAGCAAACACTTAACCAAATGCTTGTAGAGATGGATGGTTTTGAAGGTAACGAAGGTATTATTGTTATCGCAGCAACCAACCGCCCTGATGTATTAGACCCAGCATTATTACGTCCTGGTCGTTTTGACCGTCAAGTTGTTGTTGGTTTACCAGACATTCGCGGACGTGAACAGATCTTAAAAGTACATATGCGCAAAGTACCACTAGGTGACAACGTAGAAGCGGCTGTAATTGCACGTGGTACGCCAGGTTTCTCTGGTGCTGATCTTGCTAACTTAGTTAACGAAGCTGCGCTATATGCTGCACGTGGTAACAAGCGTGTAGTAAGCATGGCAGAGTTTGATGCAGCAAAAGATAAAATCATGATGGGTGCAGAGCGTAAGACCATGGTGATGAGTGAGCAAGAAAAAGAAATGACTGCTTACCATGAAGCTGGTCACGCGATTGTTGGTCGCATGGTGCCTGAACATGACCCTGTGTATAAAGTATCGATTATCCCTCGTGGCCGTGCACTGGGTGTTACTATGTACTTGCCAGAGCAAGACCGCGTGAGTCACTCAAAAGAGCTGCTGGAGTCAATGATTTCGAGCCTTTATGGTGGCCGTATTGCTGAAGCTTTAATCTATGGCGAAGATAAAGTAACTACGGGCGCAAGTAACGATATTGAACGTGCAACTGATATTGCTCGTAAAATGGTTACTCAGTGGGGTCTAAGTGAAAAGCTAGGTCCATTACTTTATGCTGAAGATCAAAACGAAATGTACATGGGTGGCGGTGGTAGCCGTGCTATGAGCATGTCAGATGAAACAGCTAAAGTTATCGATAGTGAAGTGCGTTTGTTCTCAGACCGTAACTACCAACGTGCTGAGCAAATATTAAAAGATAACATCGACATTCTTCATGCGATGAAAGACGCACTTATGAAGTACGAGACGATTGATGCGGGTCAAATTGATGACTTAATGGCTCGTAAGCCAGTTCGTGAACCTCGTGATGTTCATGACCGTCGTCCAGATGATAAAAAATCTACGGCTCCGAAAGTAGAATCGGCACCCGAAGAGACAAAAAGCGAAGATTCAGTAAAAAAGGATGAAACAAACCTTGATGACAAAGCTGAATAATCGCTAAAATAGAAAAAGCAAAAGCCCCGCATGCCGGGGCTTTTTTGTAGCAGAAAACAATACTGTATTTTTTGCCATGGAAGCAGTAAAGGTGATCGATGACCGCTATTAAATTACCCCGAGGTCGCACTTTACACCTCGACGACCCTATTGTAATGGGGATTTTAAACGTAACCCCCGACTCTTTCTCAGATGGCGGCAATTACTGTCAGCTCGACAGCGCTGTCAAACAAGCGCAAGCTCTTCTAAATCAAGGCGCAAAAATTATTGATATTGGAGGTGAATCCACTCGCCCAGGCGCACCTGATGTGTCTTTAGATGAAGAGCTAAAACGCGTAATCCCATTGGTTAAAGCACTTAGGCAAAGTAGCGATTGCATTATTTCTATAGATACCAGTAAAAGCGAAGTGATGCGTCAAGCGATTATTGCCGGTGCTGATATCATAAATGATGTAAGAGCGTTGCAAGAACCTGGGGCTATAGATGTACTTGCTGAGTACCCAGATGTGGCTATTTGTTTAATGCACATGCAAGGGCAGCCACGAACTATGCAAAGTAATCCGGTATATACTGATTTATTTGCAGACATAAATCGTTTTTTTGCCGAGCGTATTGCAGCATGCGAGCAAGCGGGTATTCAGAAACATCGAATTATACTGGATCCAGGTTTTGGATTTGGTAAAACACTGGCTCATAACTATCAAATCCTTGATAGGTTTGATGAGTTTAATCAATTTAATCTACCAGTGTTAGCAGGCTTATCACGCAAATCAATGATAGGTAACTTATTAAAAAGAGACACGAGTGAGCGTTTAGCAGGTAGCTTAGCGGGAGCATTAATTGCGGCCCAAAATGGCGCTAAAATTATTCGTGTACATGATGTATTAGAAACAGTCGATGTGCTTAGCGTATGGCAAGCATGTAAGAAAGGAATTACAAATGAGTAAAACAAGAAAATATTTTGGCACGGATGGCGTTCGTGGCATGGTTGGGGAGTTTCCAATCACCCCTGAATTTGCTTTAAAACTAGGCTGGGCTGCTGGTCGTGTACTATCAAAAATTGGCACCAAGAAAGTTATAATTGGTAAAGATACTCGTATCTCAGGTTATATGCTGGAAACATCGCTTGAAGCAGGTTTAATTGCGGCGGGTATTGATGTTGTTCTTTTGGGCCCTATGCCGACACCTGCTGTTGCTTATTTAACCCAAACATTCCGTGCTGAAGCAGGCATTGTAATTAGTGCATCGCATAATCCATATCATGATAACGGTATTAAATTCTTTTCAAGCAGAGGCTTAAAGCTACCTGATGAAGTTGAGCTTGAAATAGAAGCTATGATGGATGAGCCTATGACCTGTGTTGCCTCAGACAAACTAGGTAAAGCTCGCCGTTTAGAAACAGCGGATGGTCGATATATTGAGTTTTGTAAAAGCCAATTTCCACAAGGCCTGTCATTAGAAGGGTTAAAAATTGTGCTTGATTGTGCCAATGGCGCTACATACCACATTGCTCCTTCGGTAATGCGTGAGCTAGGCGCAGAGGTTATTTGTCATGCTTGCGAGCCAAATGGGGTAAATATCAACTTAGAGTGTGGTGCAACCCATGTTGAAACTCTTAAACGCAAAGTATTAGAACATAATGCTGATGTGGGTATTGCTTATGACGGTGATGGTGACCGCGTAATGATGGTTGATCACAATGGCAGAGTTTTTGATGGTGATGATATTGTTTACATCATTGCATGCCAAGCTGCTAATGACGATATTCTAGGTGGTGGTGTTGTTGGCACCGTTATGTCAAATATGGGCCTAGAGAATGCCCTAAAAGCGCGCGGCATTGGTTTTGCTCGTAGTAAAGTGGGCGATCGCTACGTGATGGAGCTTTTACAAGAAAAAGGCTGGAAAATTGGTGGTGAGAGTTCAGGACATGTATTGAATTTAGACCTGATCAGTACGGGTGATGGTATTATCTCGAGCTTACAAGTACTCGCAGCTATGGTCGCGCAAAATAAAACATTACAAGATCTAGGCGCTGGCTTTACAAAATACCCAATGAAAATGATCAACGTACGTTACCCTCAGGGCACAGATCCAACACAAGCTCAGGCTGTTATCGATATGGTTGCTGAAGTTGAAGCGCAACTAGGAGATACAGGACGAGTGTTACTACGAAAATCAGGGACTGAACCTGTTGTTCGCGTGATGGTTGAAGCTGAGCAAGAGAAAATTGTCCTTGATAGTGCTCAAAAAATTGCCGCAGTTGTTGAATCTGTGAGCAAACAAACCGTGGTATAACAATAACCTCTTGTAACTTAGGGCAAGTCGAGTTAGTATCTTGCCCGCTTTCTAATGTGGAGTGGAAATATGGCAGCACGTAAGCCGATGGTAGCAGGTAACTGGAAAATGAACGGCTCATTAGAGCTTGTTGAACAGCTATCTAGCGCTATTAAAGATGTTCAATCGGATGAACTTGATATTGTGGTTTTTCCACCATTCCCATTAATTAACGCTGTAACTCAGCAAGATGTTGTGGTTGGTTCACAAACTGTTTCTGAGAACCAAGCAGGTGCATTTACCGGTGAAGTAGATGCGCAACTGGTTAAAGACTTAGGCGCGACATACACACTTGTTGGACACTCTGAACGTCGTAGTATTTATGGCGAATCAGATGAGGTTGTGGCAGATAAATTTGCTCGTGCGCAAGATGTTGGTTTAACACCGGTACTATGTGTTGGTGAAAGTGAACAGCAACGTGAAGCAAATGAAACAGAATTAGTAGTTGCAGCACAAATTGATGCTGTAATTAACAAATTAGGTGTAGCAGCACTGAAGAATTCTGTGGTAGCATACGAGCCCGTTTGGGCCATTGGCACAGGTAAGACTGCCTCACCTGAGCAAGCGCAAGCTGTTCATAAGTTTATCCGTGAGAAAATTGCTTCTTTAGATGATGACTTAGCGCAGCAATTAACCATCTTATATGGTGGTAGCGTGAATGAAAAAAATAGCGAATTATTATTTGCACAACCAGATATTGACGGTGGCCTAATTGGTGGCGCAAGTCTAAAAGCAGACTCATTTACTGCAATCTGCGAAAGTGCAAAAGGGACCGTATAAGATGTACGAAATTTTATTAGTAGTTTATTTAATTGTTGCTTTAGCTCTAGTTGGTATGGTTTTAATCCAACAAGGTAAAGGCGCAGATATGGGTTCATCATTTGGTGCAGGTGCTTCTGCAACCGTGTTTGGCTCATCTGGTGCTGGTAACTTCATGACTAAAACAACCACAATCTTAGCAACAATTTTCTTTGTGCTAAGTATTGTTCTAGGCAACCTAACAGCTGGTCAAATTAAAAAGACTGATGAGTGGGAAAACCTAGAAGCTGCGCCAGCTGTTGAAACTGTTACTCCTGCACAAAACGATGTGCCGGTAACAGAGGAAAAGAGCTCTGACGTACCAAATTAATTGGCTTAGGCTAATACCTGTTAAGCTGTTTTCATTCCTCAAGTAAACAAAAAGCTTAACAACATACAGAATTGTATGCGGATGTGGTGGAATTGGTAGACACGCCATCTTGAGGGGGTGGTGGCTTCGGCCGTGGGGGTTCAAGTCCCCCCATCCGCACCAAAATTAAAAAGCCGTAACACAGTGTGTTACGGCTTTTTTCGTTTTAGTGCTTTATACAACACACGATGCACTTTTTTAGTGCCATTATTCTAATTTTATATCGTCATTTTTTATATCAAGCTGATTATTATCGCTTTTTAAACTTGGAGCACACCTTGCTTACTTAGTTGTATCTATTCTCTTAAGGATAAAAAAGATGGCGAGAATGAGTTATCTCAGTGCAATTGAGCGATATGAAGAACAACAATTGCTGATACACAATTTACTACTGTCTATTTTAGCGAGTGTGCAAGCTTCAATTACCAACGAACAAGACTATCAGCAACTTGTAAAACAGTATCCGTTCTTAGAGTTACAGTATTGCTTAAATGAGCAAGGTATTCAGCTAGGTGATAATGTCTGCTTTAAACGTCAGTACAAGAAGCATTTGGCGCATAAAGGAGCAGGGCAGGATTTAAGCGCTAGGCCTTATTTTTTATTAGTGTCGAGCGCTCCTGAGGCACATTTCACCTCTCCTTATATCTCGACAGCAACTAGGCATTTATGTATTTCTGCAATTAAACCGGTCGAAAAGAAACAAGGGGGCCATTATTTTCTTGTGATAGATGTCTGCTTAACTGAGCTGGTTGAATTTATTATGGGTGATACTAAACGTGCAAGCATGACCGCTTACTTTAAAGCTGGCTACGGCTTAATTGTTGGTTGTTTGTTTTGTTTAGTCTTTTATTTACTCTATCAAGTATTCATCGGTATGCTAGAACTGTTAATGAGTGAGCAGCCTCATTCTGATCCATTAAAACCTTTTACAATCATCATTTTCGTTACTCTTGCTTTAGCAATTTTTGATTTAGGAAAAACAATTCTCGAGGAAGAAATTTTGATGCATAAAGATATCTTCCGCCATAGCTCGACTCGCCGCACTATCACGCGTTTTATTTCAACTATTCTGATTGCAGTATCGATTGAGGCATTATTAACTATGTTCAAGGCTGCGCTTGGTCAAACTGAGTATGTTATTCCTGCTGTGCTGATGATGTTTGCTGTGGCGGGGCTGTTATTGGCTTTAGCTATTTATGTTTATTTAGGTGCAAAAGCTGAAGACGTGCTTTCGCACGTCCAGCGTTTAAAGATAAAACATTAATTAAGGGCGCAGACTTTTATTTTTAAAGCGTCCCGCCAATGCCAATACTTGGGTTTACATAGACAGGCCCAACTTTAAAAGGGGCATTAATATCAAGGCTAGCATAAGGTGTGCATGCATTTAGTAGCACTAAGGTGGCTGCTAGCGCGGCTATTTTTAGAATGCGTTTTTTCATTACATTTGCTCCTGAATTACAATACCTGCGCCTGCAGGATCACGAATAATGGCTACACTGCCATTTCGCACTTGTTGAGTCGGCGCCATAAGAACTACACCACCTGCGGCTTTTACTTTTAGGAGTGTGTCGGAAATATTGGCAACTTTAATGTAGTTAACCCAGGTATTGCCAATGTTAGTGTCAGGCTTTTTAACAAAACCAATAGCCGGTTTATTATCGGCTGTTAGATATTTATAGTTATTCTCTCCCAGTGATTTAGTCTGGACAGAATAATTGCCAAGCGATTGATAAAAAGACTGACTTTGCTCAGGGTTGTCAGTCCAGACTTCTTGCCATATCCAACGATTATCACTGTATGTAGCAGCTGGGTCACCATTAACTGTGTTGATCAAAGAAAATACCGCGCCTTGCGGATCTTCTAATACTGCTATGCTGCCTCGTCCTTTAATTTCTGTACTAGCAATTAAAACTTTACCGCCAGCGGTGACTGTTTTTTCGCTTATTGCAGCGATATTGTCAGTACTTAACATGCTCAGCCAATGACTGGCATTTTGCTTATTATCAAGCTCAGCCATACCTGCAATTAATTGACCGTCTGAGGTAGCGAGTAAATAGCTGTCGTTAACCTGCTTAAACTGCCAACCAAACACATCGCCATAGAAGGCTTTAGATTGTGCTAAATCAGGGGTAATAAGATCGTGCCAAACTACATGACCAATATGCTTGGTACCTGTATCGCTAATAGCAGGTAGTTCGCTAGAGGTGAGTTGACAGCCTGTAAGTGAAATCGCAGTGGCTGCGGCTAAAATGGCAACACGCAAAGGGGTAGGTAATTTCAAAGTTTGCTCCTTGCAAAATGGGGTCAACTAAAAGCATAGACTATTTATTGTTTGTTATTCAATCAAAAGTAAGAGGAGTTAATGAAGATTTAATTGCTTTTAGCTAAGCGCTACAGGTTTACTTTCTAAAAATTTTAACCTTGTCTGTTTGCATGCAAATTAATGGTGAGATCAAGGAAGGAGTTGTTTTGGGTAAAATTATGCTATTTGTAATACATATTAAGGAGGATGTTATTTAAAATTAATAAAAAATAAAATAATTATACATGTTTTCACAAAACTGACATATAATGCCCTTCCAGAGGAAAGATGCTTATAGCTAAGCGTCTTTTTTTATGCCTGAAATTTATGGGCGAAAATACACACACGGTATCCTTTGGAGTTTTAATTGAAATTACGTCATCTCTCACAGTTAACTGTGGCCATTGTTGCTGCATTATCTACTTCAGCGTTTGCTGAGCAAGAAAAAACCTCTGCTAAACAAGATGCTTTCGAGAAAATCGAAGTAACAGCGCGTAAGCGTACAGAAAGCATTTTTGAGTCGCCAACAGCGGTGACATCAATCGGTGAAAACCTGATTGATAAAGCAAACATGAGCAACCTAGAAGACATTGGTAAATACGTACCTAACCTAAACATCACCCGTTATGGTGTAGGAAATGCGGCCCATGCATCCGTGTTTATTCGTGGTATTGGTTTACAAGACCACGTGATCACAACCGATCCGGGCGTGGGTGTTTACCTAGACGGTGTTTACCTTGGTCGCCAAATGGGCTCAAACTTATCATTACCAAATGTTGAGCGTGTAGAGGTGTTACGTGGTCCACAAGGTACTTTGTACGGTCGTAACACATTAGGTGGCGCAGTAAATATTATTACTAAGCAACCTGGTGACGAAGGCATTGTAACGACATCGGCAAAAGTAGGTAGCCGTGGTCGTTTAGCCGGTGACGTTTACTTTAATAACAGCCTTACCGACACTGTAAGCATGTCTGCAAGCGTGTCTTATAAGCAACGCGATGGTGTAGGTGAAGCGATTAACCTTGCTAACCCAGAAAAAGAAATCGGTGAAGAGCAAGAGTTAAGCGGTCGTATGGCGCTTAAATGGCAAGCAAGCAGCGACTTATCTTTTGTGTTCTCAATTGATGGTGTTGATAACGAATCAGGCCAATCACCATACACAATTGAATTAACAGCGCCACTGGATCCGAATGACCCATTCAATGGTGATTTCCCATTACTAACAGAAGATATGTTACCAAGCGATCCTGATGATTTAGCATCAACGGTAGCTGGTATTGAGTCGACAGCTTACTCAGGCTGGGGCACGTCTTTAACCGCTGATTGGGACATCAATAATACCTACACAGCTAAGTTCATCACCAGCTACCGTAGCTCAGAGTATGAAGGTGGTCTTGATGATGACGCTGTAGCTCTTAACTTATCTGAATTCCCTGAAGAAGGTGGCGCAGATCAATATTCATTCGAAATCCAATTAAACGGTAGCTTTGATAACATGGACTTTGTGTCTGGTTTGTACTTCTTTAATGAAGATGGCTTCACAAGTTCTGGTCCGTTCGTATTTAGCCCATTCAACACACCAGATGGCCTTTTAAATGATGGTACTACCGCGTCGTTTGGTGATTACGGTTACTTTGATATCAACCAAGAGACTAACTCATACGCGGCTTATATCAATGCAAGCTATGACCTAAGCGACGATTTAACGGTGGGCGGTGGTCTACGTTATTCGAAAGATAAAAAAGAAGCCGATGCCTTATTCCCAACGTTTGCGACACGTAAATACGTAAGTGCTGATTTTGATGCAGTAACATGGGATTTAAATGCGTCGTACCAGCTTAGCAATAACATGAACGTGTATGGCCAAATCCAAAAAGGTTATCAAACAGGTGGTTTCCCACCGCGTCCATTTGGTGGTCCTGATCAATTTGTTTCTTTCGATGAAACCAAAGCTATTAACTACGAACTAGGCCTTAAAGGTCAGGTACATGAAGATGTATCTATGATGCTTGCTGTGTTTGTTACTGACTACACAGACCTTGCATTACCATTCTCAGATCCAACTGCAGGTGGCGGTTTCGTTACTATCGTAGAAAATGCGGGTGAATCTAAAGCACAAGGTATCGAGCTTGAGACAACAATTGCATTTACTGATGACTTTACGCTACGTAGTGCTATTGGTTACCTAGATTCAGAAATCACAGAAGTAGATGACGGTGTATTAGGTATTGGTAAAGGTGATTCACCAGCACTAACACCACGTTGGACTGTGATGGTCGCACCTTCTTATTTCATTGATTTAAGTAACGGTGGCACAGTGGCAGTAAACGCAAACTACTCTTACCGTAGCTATATGCAAGGTCAATCAGTTTTCAACCAAAGTGAACACATTGATTCACGTGAATTAGTTGGCTTTAACATCTCTTACTTAAACCCGAACGGTGACTTTGAAGTGACTCTTTACGGTGAGAACGTGTTAAACGAAGTTTATGATGTAGGTCGCTTACAACAATCTGGCTTTGTTGGCGTGATGCGCAGCAACGACCGCAGCGAATTTGGCTTAAAATTCAAAAAAGAATTTGAGCTTTAATTACTAACAAAAAAGGGCAAGTAAATACTTGCCCTTTTTATTAATTATTTTTTTCTTGTTCGCGCTTTTCGCGCGCTTCTCTTAATTCTTCAGCCAGTTCTTTTGCTTTTTGCTTGGTTTTTTCGGTAAGTTCACCTGCTGCTTCTTTGCTTTCAATCCATGCGTCTAAGGCAATCTCTTTACCGTCGTCATACATGTTTAAGCCCATTTTTTTACTCTCTTCGAGTAATTCTTGCAGCGAGTCATCATTAAACTCATTGGTGGCGTCTTTTACGTCGCCCCAAGCGTCATTAAGAGCTTGCTTTACTTCTTCTTTTGCTTCGCTAGCATCTTTCTTTGCTTGCTCGGCATCGTCACATCCTGTTAAGGCTATACAGCCTAATAAAACTAAGCTTGCTAATTTTTTCATAATTTTCTCTAATGGTTATCCAACTCCACAAGCAGTATAAACAAATAAAAATGAACATAGCTAGAACAACACGTTTAAGTTTTCGATTAATGGATGGCAATGATGCCGAGCTTTTATATGAGCTCGATAACGACCCAGAGGTAATGAAATATCTAACTCGTGGCAAAATATCCAGTATGCAGACCATCAAAGAGGTATTCATTCCACGCTTGGATGCATATCGTAATGAGCAAAAAGGGTGGGGGCTTTGGCAGGTAAATATCATCGAGAGCAATACATTTATCGGCTGGGTATTAGTACGGCCTATGGGCTTTTTTGAACAGCCCGATTACAGTGATTTAGAAATTGGTTGGCGCTTTAAACAAATGAGCTGGGGTAAAGGTTATGCGTCTGAGGCTGCATTAGCTGTTGCTCATGCGGTATGTCAGGATCCAACAGTTAAATCGCTCTCAGCGACAGCACTGAAGGATAACATCGGCTCTATTAAAGTGATGGAAAAGCTGGGGCTTAAATTTATTAAAAACTATAACCATACAGATGAGCACGGCCAATTACCTGCGGTGCTCTACTCTTGTCCAAAAGAGCAATTAACACCATTTGAACACAACTGATTGACCCAACCTGCTTTAACATGCGTAAATGGGTGAAAGTTTCATCAATAAAAAAGGAAGTTCTATGACTCATATAGTTAAGTATGCAGCGCGATTATGTTTCGTAGCCGTATTATTTTGTCATCAGTCACTACTTGCTAAGCAAGCAGCTGTGGCTATGCCTGATAGTTACAGCAGCGACACCGCTCGTGCCATTTTAGAGCAGGGTGGTAATGCAGTTGATGCAGCAATTGCTGCACAGTTCGTGCTAGCAGTTACTTTACCTGAAGCCGGTAATATTGGCGGTGGCGGTTTTATGCTGATCCAAAAAGATGGCAAGGGTGATTTTATTGATTACCGTGAGACGGCTCCAGCTGCTGCACACAGAGATATGTATCTTGATGAAAAAGGAAATGTCATCGATAACATGTCGGTATACGGTATTCACGCAAGTGGTGTACCGGGCAGTGTTGCAGGTATGTGGCTTGCGCATCAAAAGCATGGCAGTTTAGAGTGGAAGACTCTGCTAGAGCCTGCAGTTAATTTAGCAGAGCAAGGTTTTGTGGTTCATCCAAAATTAGCCGCTAGTATTGAGCGTTACATTGCGCGAATGGCTAAGAAGTCGGTTAACATTAACTTTTCAGATTACTTTGCTGATGCCAAAGCAAACAAGGTTTTCAAGCAGCCTGAACTTGCCGCCACATTAAAGCGTATTCGTGACCAAGGTAAAGCAGGCTTTTACGAAGGTGAGACTGCGAAAATCATTGCGACGTTTATGAAGCAACATGGTGGCATTATCACTGAGCAAGACTTAAAAGCATATGAAGCTAAATCGCGTACACCAATTAAGGGTAACTGGCGTGGTTACGAAGTGCTCACATCTCCACCGCCAAGTTCAGGTGGTATTGCTATTTTACAGTGGCTAAAAATGTACGACCTTGCAAAGCCAAAAGGAACTCTTGAGCACAATTCAACAACCTATGTCCATATTTTGGCTGAAGTAGGTAAACGCGTATTCGCCGACAGAGCTGAATATTTAGGCGACCCAGATTTTTATGAAGTGCCAAAAACTGCATTGCTTGCAGATGATTATCTCGCCAAGCGAGCAAGTACAATTCGTCCAGATGCCATTTCAACTACCGAGAACATCAAACCTGGTTTACACGAAAGTGAACAAACAACGCACTTTTCTATTCTAGATAAGTGGGGCAATGCGGTAGCGAATACCACCACGATAAACTTGAGCTTTGGTAGTGGCGTTGTTGTTTCTGGTGCAGGGTTCATTTTGAATGATGAAATGGATGACTTTAGTGCCAAGCCAGGTGTGATGAATGTATTTGGTGCAATTGGTGGTAAAGCTAACGAAATTCAACCACATAAACGTATGCTAAGCTCAATGACACCGACCATTCTACTTCAAGATAACAAAGTTAAAATGGTAACTGGTTCGCCGGGCGGTACCACGATTATTAGCTCTGTGTATGAGTCTATTTTAAATGCCATTGAATTTGATATGACCGCCGAACAGGTTGTAGATAGTCCTCGTTTTCATCACCAATTATGGCCTAAAAATGTGATTAGATACCACACAGGTCTTGAACCAAAGGTTGTTAAAGCCCTTGAGAAAATGGGTTATACACTTGATGAGCGCCATTTTGGTGATTTACATGTGATCATTAATAAAGACGGTAAATTAGATGCAGCCTCTGAAGCATCTGGCCGCGGTAAGGCGATGGTGTTTTAATTTCACCTTAAACCAGACACAAAAAAGCACCCTCGGGTGCTTTTTTGATTTGATTAGTTGTTTAACCAATCGCTGGAATAAGCCCCGCCATTTGTAAACCTTGAGCACTAATAATAAGCACACCAAACAGGGCGGCCAGTGCTAAACCAATATTACCGCCTTTAACTTGGTAACCCGCATCTGGTTTGCTGCTTCGTTGCTTATAGACCATAGCAACCGGTAAAAACACCGCTAAAATAACCAGCGCAATGGCGGCGTAGCCAAGCGCCATAATAAACCCTTGCGGGTAGAATAGCGCAAAACCAAGCGGTGGAATAAAGGTGATCAAGGCTGTTTTGATACGATCTTTACTGCCATCACCTTTTTTAAATGCATCAGCAAAAAAGTCGAATAAGCCTAAACTCACCCCTAAGAAAGACGTGGCTAACGCTAAATCAGCAAAAATGTTTACTGCTGTGGCAACATGCGGGCTGTGAGCAATGCTAGCGACACTGCTTACAAATCCCGGTAACCCTTGGCTTTGTAGTAAATCGCTTTGACTCATCATGCCTTGGCTAAGTAACTGCCAAAAAATGTAAATCACTAAAGGCAGGGCTGCACCAGCCACCATCACTTTACGAAGTGTTTTGATATCTAAACCCACGTATTTCACAATCGACGGAATAGAGCCATGAAAACCAAATGAGGTAAATACCACTGGAATTGCAGATAAAATCAGACCTTGTTCAATCGGCATTTCAAGTAAGTGTTGACCGTGAACATAAGGTGTCAGCATATAAAATAAGCTCGCTAGTACGCATACTTTAATAGTGAAAAGCACGCGGTTAAGTTTATCAACTTTACTAGTGCCGAGCGTAACCACCGTACCTATTACCACAGCCAGAATGACTGAACCAACTTGCGGTGCTAAAGAAAGCGATAATCCAGAGTTAAGCTTTTCTTGTAATTGCGCACCGCCACCTGCGATATACGCAGCGCATAATGCGTAAAACAAAAACATCACTGAAAAGTTAGCCACCCATTGTCCACGTTTACCTAACCATGACTTAGCTAAGGTATTGAGGGTTGCGTCTCTGTCGGCATATTGATGTAGCTCTAGCATCAATAATGCTGTGTAGGTCATTAAAATCCATGTAAGTAAGATAAGTGATAACGCTGTTGTGAAACCAAGCCCTGCTGAGGCGATAGGCAATGCCAGCATCCCTGCACCTATGGTGGTGCCAGCAACAATTAACATGCTACCTATTGTTTTATTTTTAAGCACTTTTTGCCCCTTAAACTTCGTGAGAGGCAAGCAAGATATAACTTGTTTAACAAAACTTAAATAGTTTTGTTATAAATCAAAGAAATTAAATGTAACTTATGATTTACATGTGCAAACAGACCGTTGAAAACGCCTAGAAACTTTATGGAAAATTGTCTGAGTTTTAGTGTTGACAAAATCACCATTTGGGTGGATTCTTAAGCTTCTTCAACTTACTTTTTAAATACCATGATGCAGCTAAACCAACGACCAACAAACAATTGTATGCGCCTGACCTCATCAGTCGTATGGTCTGTTATGTGCTGCGGTTAATTAAGTAAGTTTTACTAACCGCGTCCTAAGCGGTTGGTTATTTCTCTTTTAAATTCTCTTCCGCTTTTTTCGCCTTTTTAAAGGAATAAGCTTGTGCCTGTTAAAGCCTCATATTTTTTAATGGTGGTGATTTGGTCAACAACACCACTGGGTATTGTTTGGAGTAGTGAAACGGTAGCGCCGACCCTAGCCGTGTTTTTACGCATGCTGGTGGGACTGGTGTTGGCTGCCTTTGTCGTTGCTGTGGCTAATATCCGAGTGCCTTGGCATCGCCGCGCTTTGTTCCTCTATGGCTATTCGAGCATTGGTATTTTTGGTGGCATGTTATTAAGCTACATGGCCGCTAAAACGGTGCCTTCAGGGTTAATCTCATTGATGTTTGGTTTAGCGCCAATTTTGTCGGGCTTACTTGCGCAAAAGATCTTGAACGAACCTAAGTTCAGTGCGGTTAAGCTTGCGGCACTTGGTTGCGCCTTAATTGGCTTATTTTTGGTGAGTCAGCGCCATATTCAAGGTGGGGTAGAGCAGCTTAGTGGTCTGCTATATGTATTTATGGCAGTGTGCTTTTTTAGTTTAAGTGGCGTGATGATCAAACGGGTAAGAATTGCTATTCACCCAATGGCCACCACATTTGGTGCTTTGGTATTTGTAACGCCTCTGTTTTTTATTACTTGGTTGCTGGTAGATGGCCAACTAAATAGTCAGTTGTGGAGCGCAAAATCACTGTACTCAATTGTTTACTTAGGCGTGTTTGGTTCATTAATTGGTGCACTGGCTTATTTTCATGTATTGCAAAAATTGAACGCGAGTACAGTAGCATTAACAACCTTGATCACACCTAGCTTTGCAATTGCCATAGGCGGCTTATTAAACGATGAACCAATTGATCAAGAGCTGGTAATTGGTGCAACGGTTATTATGATAAGCCTAGCGTTCTTCCAGTTTGGCGATAAATGGATAAAACGTTTTAAAGGTATCAAGCCATTAGAAATGGGTTAAAGCGAGTAGCCGCAATAGCGGCTACTACATTTTAGCAATTTGAATCACTAAACGGCGGTTTGTGTTCCGGCCAAGAATGTTGTCGTTACTGGCAACATGGCGTTTTTCACCATATCCTTCAGTATCAATTTTATTTTCATCAATACCTAAGCTAACTATATAGTCTTTAATCGCTTTTGCGCGCTTTTTAGATAATTCGAGGTTATTCCAGCGGCCGCCGTAACTATCGGTGTAAGACGAGATTGATATAGAGGCAATACTCGTATCGTACTTTAAGTATTCAGCTATTTTCTCCAAGCGCTTTTGCGATGTCTTAGTTAAGTTGCTGCTGTTTGGTTCGTAATTCATTACAGTGAACGAAATATCTTCGAAACTGTAGGGCAACATGGCATCGCGACATTGTAAAAATGCCCAGTAGGCTTGCTTGAAGTTAACACTTGATAAGCCAACGGCAATTTTATCGGCACTGTTTTGCCAGTCTTGGTAATAAAATGTCGGTTGGTAACCTTTTTCAAGTTCTGTGAGCATCTCCCACGCAGTTTTATTACCCAGTTCGCCGTCAAACTTTCGTAATAGCTTCATATTAGCTAAATCACGGGCTGGGATGCCTGCACGCCAGTGTGGTGGCACTGCTTTTAAGCCAGCAATGCTGTAGTTATCTGGCCTAACAACCATATCAAGATTAAAGTTAACGTCTTTATTTTTACTGGCCGTGGTGCTAAAAATAGCCTCACCATAGTAAGGAACTTCATGATTTAATTGGCATTCTAAGCGAGATGTTTTAACCATATTCCAGTTAGAAGTATCTGCTGTTGCAGTGTACTCACGCATAGCTGCGCTTGTATGTGTGGCAGCAAGTAGCGACATAAGGCTTAAACTTAAAGGGAGTAATGAAAACTTCATCACGGTAAATCTCCAACAAATCATCAATGCCAATTAATTGGCAAGTTTGTGTGCTAAATAGTTAAAACTGCATAGCACAGCGCTAGCTGATTAGTTTAAAGCAAATAATGTGCCTAAAAACTTGTTAAGAATATACGATTTCAGTGTATTACCCCTAGCAGAGCAGCCGTGGTTTTTGACATAATAGCCAGCTTACACTGGCAAACCAAGAAGACTATGGAAAATACTGAACAAACTCTTTTCGCAAAACGCTTTCGTGGCTTTTTTCCTGTTGTGATTGATGTTGAAACTGCAGGCTTTAATAAAGACACCGATGCGCTATTAGAAATTGCCGCATCTGTATTAAAAATGGATGAACACGGTGTGTTAAGTATTGATCACACAGTTCATTTTCATGTTGAGCCATTTGAAGGCGCGAATATCGAGCAAGCGGCTATTGAGTTTAATGGTATTGATCCGTTTTCAGCTTTACGTGGTGCTGTACCAGAAGAAGAAGCGATTAAAGAGATCTGTAAAGTTGTGCGCAAGGCACAAAAAGCAGCAGGTTGTCAGCGTTCAGTGGTTGTAGCACATAACGCAGCGTTTGATCATGGCTTTCTAAATGCAGCGATTGAGCGTTGTAAAATTAAGCGTACACCATTTCATCCATTTGTTAGCTTTGATACCACTTCACTTGCAGGGCTTGCGTTAGGGCAAACCGTTTTAGCCAAAGCATGTAGAGCTGCTGGCATTGAGTTTGATAACAAACAAGCTCACTCAGCGCTTTATGATACCGAACGCACCGCCGAGCTATTTTGTTTGATCGTTAATCGCTGGCAGCAACTTGGTGGTTGGCCGCTACCAGAAACCGAAGTAACTGAAGAAGAACAAGACTCAGCCGCTAAAACGACTGAGTAATTTTTCCTTCAACATAGCGCAGCATATTAGGAGGGTAGATACGTGAAAACTGTTTACTCTCTTGCGCAATCTTAAGCTCCACCCCTGGGTGCATCAACTCATTTACTTTAAGCCTGCTTGTTGCTAGTAATCGTGAAATTTTTAGTTTGACCAAATGCTTTTTCTTTTTCGTACTGGCCGTTTTTAACTTAATTTGCTGCTCACTGGCGGTGATCTTATTAATGTAATGCGCACGCTGGGCTGGGTCTGGTATTTTACTGGCCTTTTTTCGTGCTTGCTGTAGAGCTGCGGCTTTTGTCGCTAATAACTTTTCAAAGTCATTAATTTGCTGCTGTTTTTGGCGTAAATCATGCCAGTACTGCGCTATAAAAACACGAGTTTTGGTGCCTGATGGCGCACCAAGCTCGCCTGTTTCAATTCGCATAGCATCTAAAATATTGCCACCAATAATTTTACCGCGAGGATTGTTCGCTTTGCCTACACGAATAAGTCGTCTAGCACTTAAATCACAGTGCAATGCTTGGCGCTCTATAAACAGATCTTGCTGTGTTTTAATGTGGCAATATTGAGCATAACCAACAGAAATAGTGCGCTCGGCGGTAATATTGCAAGTAAAGGAATCTGCATTATCACGTTTACGACCAATCGCACCTAGCATAATTGTCACTTCGCTCTTGCTTTCAATAGTCGCAGATTCGACAAAACCTAATACTGTAATATCGCCCGTTGCTTTAACGAACATACCATCTTTAATATCACCACTGATAATAACACTGCCATCAAACTCAACATGACCTGTACTTACATCAACATGATGAAAACACAATACATCATCAACACGCATACCACGGGGTAGGGCAACAGGCACCCCTTTAGCATCCGCGATCAGCATATTGCTATTAGCTGGGTCAATTCGTGTGCCTTCGAATGGTTCAAGAGGGAGATCTTTTCCGGGTTTAGCGGGTAAAACATCACCAAATACAGTAAAGCCATCTTCTCCACCGGTTGCAGGAACTCGCTGCATTAACGGCGTCCCAGGCTTAACTGTGATAATGGCACCTAAGTTGCGCATATCCACTTTACCGCCAGTGGTTTCTTGTGGGCTTAATACGCGGTCTTGTGCTGTTGAGCATAAACGCACGAATTTAGCATCAGTGCCTTCTTTGGGCATTCTGCCATGTGCAATAATAGCGGAGTAATGGGCGCCGGGGGGCTGTTTAAATTGTTGCCCTAAAAATGTATCAAGCGCTCGGATACTAATACCTTTTACAACACCGGCTTCAGCCAGCATTGCTTTAGCACAGTCCATGCTGATAATTTTTCCACCGCGGGCAGTTGTTATACTTGCTTCAACCACCATGTTTTTTTCATCAATGCTAATTTTTAACTGTGCATCTACAGCTTTAGCAACAATCAAAGACTGAGTTTGGTAATGGCTACTTGGCGTGAATAGCTTGCCGATATTGGCATCTACTAACTCAAAATTAGCATAAGGCGATTGTTCAATCGCTTCTATCAATTGTGCACTATTGATAGGAAAACCTGCATCTCGTGGGTGTTCTTGCAAAGAGACATCACCACTTTGCTTATCGAAGGTAAACATCGACATTTAGTAAGTCCTGTAAAATACGGCTTGTTATTATAGTTATGTGTTGCTACAGGATTTTTATAGTAGAGGTAACAACAACCCCCATTTCAGCACAACTTTTGTACTATGTTAAGATAATGTATGCATTAAATGTAAAAATATGTATAAAAACTGATATTTCCTGTTTGAAATTTCAGCATTCAAAGGGACTTAGCAAAAATAACCTCATTAATGCCTTGAGTAAAAACGACTTACTCAGTTATACTGCTTGCACACTCTGAATGAGATACCAAATTCAGGGGCTGATTAGGATTCGACGGAATTCAAGACGCCCGAGGTGCATGTCGAGGTGCGGTTGGCCTCGTAAAAAAGCCGCAATTTAAAGTAATCGCAAACGACGATAACTACGCTCTAGCGGCATAATAGCCCGCTAGCACTTCTCCGGTGTATGTCTGTGGACCCGGTTCTGAAGTGTCACCCTACACAGACTCGCTGCGGAAACCCTGGCCGGGGTTGAAGGGCTAAAACTAAGCGGCCTCGCCTTTGCAGATCGTGTTCGTCCGAGCTGTAAAGGTTAACTAAAAGACGATACTAAGCATGTAGTACCAAAGGTCGAGGCTTTTCGGACGGGGGTTCAAATCCCCCCAGCTCCACCAAATATGAAAAAGGCTGCTCTCAGAGCAGCCTTTTTTATTTCAAAAACCAATCGGTTACAACAGTTGAACTAAGAATGTGAAACTGTTTCCTCTTAAAAGTACCTTCTCAGAAAATTCCTAAATTACATTATTGAAGTGGTTAAATTTTGACTTTATAGAGGCCGTTGCCTAGATAAGTTAGACAAATGAACATACAAGGATGTACTTATGGCTAATTTAATTATTTGTTGTGACGGAACCTGGAATAACCCAAGTCAAGAAGATAACGGCATACCCGCACCCACAAATGTTGTAAAGCTTTACCATGCTCTAGCAAAAAAAGATGGTATGGGGGAGTTACAAAAAGCATATTACCACCCAGGGCTTGGTGGTGAAGAAACAGGTTTAAAAGATTCGATTGTTGATGGAGCTTTAGGAAAAAGCATTAAGCGCCATATTTGTAGTGCCTATTACTGGTTGGCAAATAACTATTGCGATGGTGATAAAGTCTATATATTTGGTTTTAGTCGCGGCGCCTTTACAGCAAGAAGTTTAGGCGGGCTACTTAATCTAGGCTTGCTTGATTTTAGCAAAATAGATAAAAGTGAGGAACAATGGGAGCATGTTCATAAGCATTTTGATAACTATAAATCAGGTGTTAAAACTATTGAACCCAGCCAGTTTTTAAATCACAAAGCTGCTCTACCGATTCATTTTATTGGTGTATGGGATACCGTAGGGGCGCTAGGTATTCCTAATGATATGGAGCTTTTTAACTTATTAGATAATCCTGCCTCATGGCGTTTCCACGATACCACGCTTGGCAAACATATAAATATTGCTAGGCATGCAATGGCTATGGATGAAAAAAGGAGTAGCTTTTGTGTTACTCGCTGGACTGAGTATGCAAGTGATCGTGACGTTAAAGAAAAATGGTTTCCGGGCGTGCACTCTGATGTGGGCGGTGGATACAGCAATACTGACTTATCAGATATAACACTTGAATGGATGTTAAAAGAAGCAGCCGAAGCTGGATTAGTTTTTAGAGACGGAATATTTGAGCAATTGAAGCCAAATCCCGCAGGTGTGTTACACAACTCTTATAAAGGCATTTTTGCTAAGTTTAGATCACGACCTCGAAATATCGACTGTGTTGTTGCTGAAAACCAAGCGCACTTCCATGAAAGTGTGTTTCAACGACAAGCAGTCTCGCCTATAGAGCATCCTGAATATTGGCCAACAATAAAATTAGCAAAAAATGAATCTTCACAAGTAAATATCTTTGCAAAGCAGCATTGGACTCCTACCTATATTTATATGGAAAAAGGGCAGCGATATATTTTTGAATCTGAAGGATGTTGGCAAGATAGCAAAGATGTGTGCGACTGGTTAGGGACAGAAGATGGCAAGTTAACAGCTGGCGATATTATTAGATTTGCATCGTCTATTTGGGGGATGACAGAGCGCAAATTTAAGCAAGCAACAGAAAATAGATCTACAGATTTTTGGGGAACCAAGCGAATAGAGCATATGCCTTGGTTTATAGCTGTGGGCTGTATTGCTAATGATTCAAACCAAGAAAAAGCAGTACCAAATGATGGCAGTCCTCATCCGCATCAGTATGTTGCGCTTCCTAGGCATCAAAATAAACCTAACGCTTTAAAAGTTGAATCTTCAGGGTATTTTTATGCTTTTCCAAATGATGTTTGGTCCCTGTACCGTAATAACCAAGGAAGTATTCAACTTAAAGTAACAAGAATATCTTAATTGAAAGATTCTATTGCAAAATATATTTCTGTAAATGTTATATCGGGGGTCATAATGGATGATATTGACATAGTTAAATTAGAAAAATTAGCCCAAAAAAATGATCCTGAGGCGTTATTCCGTTTATCTGAAGTCTACCGGGTAGGGAAGCATTTTAAAAACATAGGCCATTACAAAAAGGATGCAATAAAATCTAAAGAGTTATTATCAAATGCTGCGAAGTTAGGATGTAAAAAAGCTATAGAAATTTTAGAGAAAAAATATTCGAAAAGCTACAAAAAGCTAGTTCAAGAAGAAAATGATTTCCTAAAGCTAAAGAGAGATAGTAACAATGGAGATCCTCAAGCATTATTTGAATTTGGCCTATTGTTACTAAAAGGAAAGAGGTTTCTCACAACGGATCTAAAAATAGATAAAAAACAGTCAGAAGAGTTCATACAGCTCGCCTCTAAAAAAGGGCATATTGAAGCCCAAGAATATATGATTAAATTACAAATTGATCGAAGTAAAGAAATGCTGAGTGTATTGAAAAAAAATACCTTTCAAGAGAAAAAGTCAAATTCAATCTTGGAAGATATCATCAAATTAAGTAACCAGAATGATTATATAGATATAGATAAATTAGTTAGTGATAAATTATTTATAGATAAATTAGTTAGTGATTTTACTCCTGTTAATTACATGCTGCATGCTTCATCTTCAAAAAGAAAAGAGGAAGATATTTTTTTACGATTCAATGAAAATAATGTGAAGTTGATAGCATTTCTATTCTCAAGAAATACTATTGATAAAAATAAAACTTTAATTTCTAATAATCTTGACTATTTTGATAAGCGGTCAAATAACTATATAGATATCTATTGCGCAGGTTTCAAAGAAAGTGATGAAGTAAACAATGATGGAGTTTTAGTAGGAGAAAAATATTGGACTTATTCTGACACTAGATTTGATGAAGATAGACGTTTACTTGAGTCTGAAACTAGCTGGAAGTTTAGCGGAGAGATAGATCTTATTTTAGTTAGTGTAAAAAGAGGAACAAGTGCAGATAAAGTATTTGTAGATTACTCACAAGCAATAGTTTGTCACTTGTCAGAACTAATTGAAATAAAAGCTTTTAATTCTATAGAGGCATTTTTTGAAAAGCTATTTCAATATGCGGAGTATGCAGATCCGAGTAACCCAATTTGGAATTTAAGTGATAAATTTGGATTAAGGCAATGTAAGTCTACGCTGATTAAGTTTGTACTATCTTTGCTGCCAGCTTCGTTTTCTAAGGATTTAATGTTGCTCACCAAGTTTGCGTTAACTGATATTACGAAAGGAAAGTAGTATCGTTGAAATTAAATAGGAATAGAAATTAACTCTCTATCCCTCTATGTGAATTGTGGCAATCTTTGGCTCATCAGCCTTGAATTCAATTTTAGAAAATTCTAAACAATCAACTGAACGGTATCAATAATCGGTTTGTTTTCTATATCTATGGTGTCGATGATGTGTTTGTGTAGGCGCTTTTTGTGCTCGGCGAAAATAGCGCGTTTTTTATCGAATTGGCTGGCAAATTCGAGGGCGGTATTTAACAAGGTTTCGTTGTCTGGGCAGGCTTGTTCGATAACATGATCAGCGGCAAGTTCGTCTGCAGTAACACGGCGGCCCGTTAGCATCATCTCGTTAAAACGATAGTCTGGAATGGCTTTTTTAATGAAGGCGAGCATGCCCGGTAAAAACGGAATTGATAAGTCCACTTCGGGGAAGCAGAAGAAACCACGGTCGCTTTGCATAAACCTAAAATCACAGGCGCACGATAAAATTGCGCCATTACCAAATGCATGGCCGTTTATCGCTGCGATTACTGGCATTGGGAACAGTAATAGGCGTTTGAATACCGCGTCCATTGAGTGCATAAAGCCACTTACTTCTGCAAATTTTTGTGTTTTTAATGCGGGCATAAGCCAATCGGTGTCTATGCCTAAACTCCATGATTTTTCGCTGCTTGAAGTGATCACCAGTGCTTTGTGTTCAGGGTTACTTTCGATTTCGTCAAGGCAAGTTAAAAAGGCCTCTGCAAAAGCAGGATTGTGGCGATTTTCAGCTGTTGTCATAGTTAATATAGCAACAGATCCTTGTGTACTTACATTCATCAGTGTCATGCTGTGCCTTTAATTTTATTGTGTTGTGGGCATAGTTATATACCATCGGTTTAACAAAATAAACCACAAGTCTGACCAGTTGTGAATTTAGGGGCACTTCTCTTTTGGTTGATATGGTCTTTTAGTCGAAACGATTTTCCAATTTGTCGCTAATAGTGGTGAGTCATGGTAGCGTTAGATCAAACACACTATTTAAAGCATAACAATGGATTTGATCAGTTGGCAGTTTTTGGGTGGAGATTTATTAAGTCCGATCAGCACAATAATGCTCATTGTGGTTGCCGGCTTTACTTCAATGATTTCAGCAGCTTTTGGTGCGGGTGGCGGTTTAATGTTGCTGGTGATCATGGCAACTATGCTTCCTATGAGTGTGGTTATTCCTGTTCATGGCTTAGTGCAGTTAGGCTCTAATGCAAACCGCTTTTTGTTCACGTTTAAACATATTGATGGTGCTATGTTTGTGTACTTCTCTTTAGGGGGAGTCATAGGTGCGCTGGTTGCTTCAACGATTGTCACATCAATTCCGCTTGAATTAATGAAAATAGTCGTTGCCGCCTTTGTGCTTTATTTACTGTGGGGAGTTACGCCGAAGCTTAGAGAAACCTCAAAGTTATGGCGTGTTCTCGCTGGGCTTTGGACCACGTTTATCTCGATGTTTGTAGGGGCAAGTGGGCCTTTGGTTGGCAGCTGCTTATATGTAAATAATTATAATAAGCTTAAATTTACCTCCACATTCTCAAGCTGCATGACAGTGCAACATACCTTAAAAGCGATTTTATATGGGGCTGTCGGGTTTGCATTTTGGCAGTGGTTGCCGCTGGTTATGCTCATGATAGTTAGCGGCGCTTTAGGTACTTGGTTTGGCCTTAAGTTATTGCACCGCATTTCGTCAGATAAATTTAAAAAGATTTTTCGTTTAGTGTTAACGGTGCTTTCCCTGCAACTTGCGTGGCAGGGGATCATGGCTTTTAATATTTAAATAAACCCAGTTTAGCAACGATGCCGCGCTCTAATTCGTTAAGCTGGCCTATGGTGTTATCAAGGTGTTGAGCTTCTTGCGATAGGCTCTTAGCGCCTTGGTTAATGAGTTGCATGGTATTTAATATATCAGCGGTCACACTGGTTTGCTCTTCAGAACTTGCTGCAACGCTCTCGTTCATTTGATTAATGGTATTGATTTGTTTAGCAATATCTTTAAACACTGCTTGGCTTTTTTGATTTGCTTGGCTCACTTTATCGCTCAGTGACTTGCTTTGCTCCGTAGCGGTTACGCAATCAGAGGTATTATTGTGTAGCGATACAATAATCGACTCAATCTCAGACGTTGAATCATAGGTTTTACTAGCAAGCGCTCTTACTTCATCGGCTACCACAGCAAAGCCACGACCAGATTCACCTGCACGAGCTGCTTCAATAGCAGCATTTAAAGCCAGTAAATTGGTTTGCTCGGCAATACTTTTTATAACATCGAGCACTTGGCTAATTTCATTACTACTGGCGTTTAGTTGTTTAACTACGTTTGATGTATGGTCAAGTTGTGCAGCTAATTCGTCAACCATGTTGCCATTGGCATTCATATTTTGTTCGCCTTGTTGGCATAAGCGATGAACGTCGGTGGTTTGCTGCGCGGTTTGATTAGCTCCTTGGGCAATCTCTTTGGTTGCTTCACTTAACTGACTAAGCGCATTGGTTGCAGAATCTGTGCGGTTATATTCAAGCTCGGCTTCGTTTTTAGAGCGCACAGATGCTTCGTTTACTGTGCTGGCAATCATTTCAAGCTCACTGGCTGTGCTGCCTAGCTCTGTAATTATTTCTTGTACTTGCGCTATAAAGCGATTGAAACCATCAACTAAATAGCCAATTTCATCATTCGATTGGTAGCTAATGCGTTTTGTTAGGTCGCCTTCACCTTTGACAATTTCATCAACAAGGCTATTTACGCTATCGATTGGTTTTATCACTAACAGTCGCACGATATAAATAATCACCACACCCAAGGCGATAAAAGAGACTAGCAAGGTAATAAACATGGTTCGTGTTGATTCAGCAATAGTGCTATGCAGTGCTTGTTGTGAGTAACCAATTTTTATATGACCTATTAAATTATCTAAATAGTGCAAATCAATAGTTTTGCTAACCGATGCACTATTGCTTTGTTTAGCGATAGCGGCAAGTGGCTTATTGCGATGATCTGTCACTGAAATACTATGTACATGTTTGTTTTGCGAAAAAGCTTTAATAATCTGATTGATTAACGGCTCATCATAAGAGAATACCGGTTCAGCTAAAATAACCTGCATTTGCTCATTAAGGGCAGTGATGTCATCTTGCCATTGCTGTGTCTGATTCGACTTTGCCAGCAGGTAGTTTGCGCTGATCACGAAGATCACGCTTAGTAAAAGGCACAAAGACAGTGCCAAAGTCATTTTGTATTTTAATGATTTCATTGTGCGCTCATTGAAATGGGTTAAACCACAAAGGGCTATTTTTATTAGGTGTGTTCGACGATAACGTTGGGTTATCTAGCTCAATAACGCGACGCGAGCTTAAATTGGCTTTTGATAAAACCGTTTGTACTTGGCTGTCTGCCAAAAACATGGCGTTAAATGTGCCATCGGCAATCATCTCGTTTAGGGCATCATTTAGCTGTTTATGTAGTGTGTGATTGTTTTTGTTGACGAAAAAGTAAAGTGGTGCGGTGTACTTAATAACTAAGTATGGCTCAACAGTGAGGTTAAGCTCTGAGTGATTGGCAATTTCATCCCAAGGTTCATTCACCCCACGTGGGAAGTAGTCAAAGCGCTCGCCCTCAAGCATTGGAAACAAGTTAGGGTATTTTAATGTGGTAACAACGGGCAGTTGATTCGCTTTTAATATTTTCGTGTCTGGCCAAGTTTTACCTTGCCCAGCGGTGAAGCGTTTTAAATCTTGTAAACTAGTTACCGAGCTAAACAGCTCGCGATTTTGTGCTTTCACAATCGCGACTCGCATGCCAAGTAAGCCACGAAACAAGGGAATATAAACAGCTTGATAATCTTGCTCTAACTGAGTAGATGTCATGCTCCACATCACATCCAGCTGGTTGTTTTTTACATCGTTTAAGATACGTGCATTAGAGATATCTTTATTGGTTTCGTAAGGATGAACATACTCTAAGCCAGCACGTTCAATGGCGCTGATCAATAATTTGTGGGGAAGGGAGGTATCGCCACTGTAGCTTTGTACTTTTACCGGTGCGGCGAAACAAGCCGACGTAAAAGCAAAGCAAAAAAGAAAAGCAAAATGACGCATAAAGCACCTTTGTTATTATTATGTAAACAATAAACTAAAGTGCTTTACGCGCTTTCTCAATCTTATTTCTTATGCATACGTATTCAATCGCTCAGAAGGCTGTCGATTGATTTATCACCATTAAACAATTCAAACACTCTTGGCTTTTTCGGTGTATGTTCAGCAAGGTATAGCAGGGTATCGGCCACATCTTCACGGTTGATCACCGCATCTTGGCGGGTTGCAGGGCGTGTGGTGGTTAATAATCCCGTTGCTGCATCATTTAACAGAGTGCCAGGTCTGACTATGCTGTAATTTAATTTGCTATTGATTAAATGCTGGTCAGCCATGTGCTTAGCAACTAAATACGGTTTTATACTGCTTTCAATGTTGTCTGGGGCATCAGCACCAATTGAGCTGACCATAATAAAGTGCTTAACCTTGGCATCTGCCGCATAATTAATCGCTTTAACAGCGGCCCATAAATCAATTAATAAGGTTTTATCTGCACCTGTTGAACCACCAGATCCAGCACTAAAAATTACTTGTTCAACGCCCTCGAATGCGCGACTAAAATCGTTTTCGAGGTCTTGCTCAACAATCGTTAAATTATTATTTTCAAGCGTACTCAGTTTGCTCTTGTCTCTAACCAGAGCCACTACGTCATGACCGCTTGCCAGCATTTTTTCGGTGGTCATTTTACCTATTTGACCTGTGGCGCCAATGATTAAGGTCTTCATATCAAACTCCTTCTAATTACTGTGTAAGTAAAGACCTTGGGGTGAGGAATTATTTTTAAAGGGGAAACTAAAAACGAAATTGTAATCAAGAACAATAATGGGGCTAATTAAAGCCCCATCCAACCGCTAAATTTTATTGCGAATTAAATCGCGTACAATAAAGCGGGCGGGGTGAATAGCTTGGCTCACACGTTCACTAAATGGTCTTGGTTCATTGTTTAAACAAGCAATTAAATGCTCAGCACACAAAGGGGCACTACACAGGCCTCTTGCGCCAAAGCCAGTAAGCACATGCATGCCCTGCTGAGGTTTCGTTAAAGCTTGGTATTGATAACGCTTACCCAAGCGTAGATTGGCAAACGCATTTATATAATCACTTTGTTCAGCCCACTCACCAGCCATAGGTAGATGGTCGATGAAGGTACATCTTACAGCTGCTTTTGCCGCTGTTATTTCACCTAAGGTCGTTGCAAACTCGCTGTCTTTGTAAAAACTTAATAGTTGTTCGCGATTGGTATGGTTGTCTTGCTCTTTAACTTCACGGCTTTTTGAGTTTTTTTCAAAGGTTGCGCCCATACAATGATGGCCATGATATTCAGGAGTAAAATAGCCCTTATGGCAAAGCACTGTCTTTAGGCGTTTTGACTGCTCGCTTGCTTGCACATGCGAGACTTGGCCGCGCACACCAACAACAGGCAGTGCGTGAGTTTGGCTAAACTGGTCACTGTGTTCACCTGCACAGTTAATTACATCGCTAAAAGGCCCAAATGTTTGCTCTTTGCTGTGTAAAAGCCAGCCGTCAGCGGTTTTTTCGAGTTTTTCAATATGGCAATTAAAGTGGCTATCTATTTTACTATTGTTACTCGCACTTAAGGAGTTTGCTGCTTTAAATAATGCTGTAACAAGTGCTGGTGGATTTACCCAACCGCCTTTTGCAAAGAATACACCTGAGTAGCCCGTTTCTACACCGGCAATTTTGTCACCTTCTTCGGCACTTACATTGCGCATTAATTCAGTTGGCCAAAGTTCTTTATCGGCAAGGTTTTGATGTTTATCAGCTAGGCCTTGTTTAACCGCATGTTGCAATACACCACACCACTGGTGAGGGTAGTCAAAACCATCATCAAGCAATTGCTGATAAAGACGCATCGCATATAAAAAACTATGGGCAAACATTTCACTGTGCGGTGAATTCTTCGCTTGTAAATGCGGATAAACAGCTCCTTGTACATTGTGTGAAGCGCCCATGGCAAGGGCTTTATCTTGGCAAAAAAGTGTGGCATTCAGGCCTCTTTTAGCCAGTGAATACAGTACGCAGCTACTGGCAATACCGCCGCCGATAACAGCTACATTACTCAGTTCACTTCGTTGGTGAGCAAAATACGCTGGTCCTGATTGTTGCTGATTAGGCTCGGTTAGCTCGCCAATCAGCATTTCGCGTTTTTTACCATAGCCTTTAGCTTTACTCATTTTAAAGCCTGCTTCGATTAGCCCTCTTCTGACAAAGCCTGCGGCAGTGAAAGTGGCGAGTGTGGCATTTGCTCTTGAAATAGTTCGCATTTTGTTAAACAAACTTTGCTGCCACATATCTGGGTTTTTACTTGGAGCAAAGCCATCTAAATACCAGGCATCGATAACTCCTTCACTTGGGTAGCTCATGGTATCGATGCTGTCTTGTACGTCACCAAAATAAAGGTCGAGTATTAGCTTGCCGCCAGCAAATTCAAGACGATGACAACCGGCCAAATTAATAGGGTATTGAGCAATCAGTTGCTCACTATAATCGCTTAAATTAGGCCAGGCTTTAAGTGCTTGTGTGAGGTCATCACGCTTAATAGGGTATTTCTCGAATGAGATAAAGTGCAGTCTATTTACGCATTTATTGCCACTAAGGTCGTGTTGATTTTGAACTTCTAGCTCTGCATGCTGCCTATCAAGGTGAGCAGCAAAATGTTGCCAGGTATTTAAAAAGTTAAGCCCAGTACCAAAGCCTGTTTCAGCAATGGCAAAGTGGTTACGGTCATGATTTTGTAATCGTTGCGGGATATTGTTTTGTTGGTAAAAAACATAATGTGATTCGGCTAAGCCATCGTCGTTAGAGAAATAAACATCGTCAAACTGATCGGCGACAGGGGTACCAAGGTGATTAAAATGAATATGTGCGTTTTTGATCATGGTTTAACTAATTAACTACAAACTTTTTTTAATTATTTTACGTGTTTTCTTTGAAATAGTCTGGCGTTATTTATAAGCTAGACATTCAGAGTACAAGTGTACGCTAGAAAGCTGACCACTTCGAAAGTAATTTCAGCGTAAAATAGAACACAATTTAGTATAGAGCTAAGGTAATTACCCATGAGAAGAGCCGTTATTACGGGCATCGGTGTTGTTTCAAGCATCGGTAACAACAAAGAAGAAGTATTAGAATCATTAAAACAAGGCCGCAGTGGTATTGCATTCAACCAGGAATTTGCCGACTACAACCTACGTAGTAACGTTTCGGGCAAAATCGATATTGATGTTAAAGAGTTTGTTGATCGTAAAGCAATGCGTTTTATGGGCGATGCAGCTGCATACGCTTATATCTCAATGGCACAAGCAATTGAAGATGCTGGCCTTAGTGAAGAGCAAGTTTCAAACGAGCGCACTGGTTTATTAGTGGGTTCAGGTGGTGGTTCGTCTAAGTGGCAAGTTGAGGCAGCTGACATTTTACGTGAAAAAGGCGTAAAACGTGTTGGTCCTTACATGGTACCACGTACTATGGCGAGCACGACTTCTGCATGTCTTGCAACACCTTTCAAAATTAAAGGTGTTAACTACTCAATCAGTTCTGCGTGTGCGACATCGGCACACTGTATTGGTCATGCGGTTGAGCAAATTCAACTAGGTAAGCAAGACGTTATTTTTGCAGGTGGTGGTGAAGAGCTTCACTGGACACTTGCAATGGAATTCGATGCAATGGGTGCATTGTCTACTAAGTACAATGAAACACCAGAGAAAGCATCACGTACATACGATGCAAACCGTGACGGTTTTGTTATCTCTGGCGGTGGCGGTATCGTTGTTGTTGAAGAATTAGAGCATGCACTTGCTCGTGGTGCGCACATCTATGCAGAAATCACAGGCTACGGTGCAACTTCTGATGGTTATGACATGGTAGCTCCATCAGGTGAGGGCGCTGTACGTTGTATGAAGCAAGCAATGCAAGGCCTTGAAGGTGGTATTGATTACTTAAATACGCATGGTACTTCAACACCAGTTGGCGATGTTAAAGAGCTTGGCGCTATCCAAGAAGTATTTGGTGGTAACTCTCCAATGATCAGTGCAACTAAGGCGATGACAGGTCATGCTTTAGGTGCAGCAGGCGTACACGAAGCAATTTTCTCGCTATTAATGCTTGAGCATAACTTTGTTGCTCCATCAATCAACATAGATGAACTGGATGAGCAAGCACAAGGTCTAAATATCGTAACTGAGCGTAAAGACGTTGAACTAAATACAGTTATGTCTAACAGCTTTGGTTTTGGTGGCACGAACGCCACTCTCGTAATGAGCAAATATAAAGGTTAAACCTCTCCAGTATTTGCTTAAAGCCGAGCAATTGCTCGGCTTTTTCATTCTCGCTTTTAATTCCAACTGAAACTCGCACCTTGAGGTGGTTTGGGTATAAATAACCCCAAAATCGTCTTAGTTGTTACCTATCCGAATACCGATAAATTCGCTACAATAGCGCCACTTTCTGCCTCTCGGACACACAAATGAAAATTCTTGCAGATCAAAATATGCCATTGGTTGAGCAGTACTTTGCCGATTTTGGTGATGTTGAGCGATTTGATGGCCGTAATCTACAACCAGAGCAGCTAGTTGGAGTCGACATTTTGTTAACTCGCTCGGTGACCAATGTAGATAAAGCCCTACTAACTCAAGCAGATAAATTAAAATTTGTGGGCACAGCAACCATAGGTGTTGATCACATTGATACCGAATTACTTGCTGAGCGAAATATCGCATTTAGCAGCGCCCCTGGTTGTAATGCCGTGGCGGTAGCTGAATATGTTATTAGTAGCTTATATGCCTTGAGCCAAGAAAATGCCAGCTCATTACAGGGTAAAACCATAGGGATAGTTGGTGTTGGCAGTATAGGAAGCTGCTTACGTGATAAGTTAAGCTTGCTTGGTATTAATGTGTTGCTATGTGACCCACCAAAGCATGAAGCTGGTGAACTTGCAGAACACATTGAGTTAGACACATTACTAGCTCAAGCTGATATTGTGACTTTTCACGTGCCATTAGTTAAGCAGGGGCCGCATAAAACCTTGCACATGCTTAATGAAACACGCTTAAAGGCACTTAAGCCTGGAATGACAATTATCAATGCAAGCCGTGGTGATGTAATTGATAACCAAGCATTGCTAGCATTGTTTGAACAAGGTGCCCAATTAGATTGCGTGCTTGATGTTTGGGAAAATGAACCCAATATACTGACTCCTTTGCTTGATTATGTGCGTTATGCCAGTGTGCATATTGCAGGGCATACACTCGAAGGCAAAGCTCGCGGCACACAAATGCTGTATCAGCAAGTGTGTGAGCTTGAAGGCATCGCAGCGCTTAAGTCTCTGGACGATTTTTTACCGGAGCCAATCAGCCACTGTGTCACACTAGGTGAAACCTTTAACCTAGACGATATAGGTCGCTTAGTGCATCTAATTTATGATGTGCGTCGTGACGATGGCATTTTACGAAGTAAATTAGCAAGCGAAGGCTTTGATAGTTTACGCAAGAATTACCCGCCACGACGAGAGTTTAGTACTTTATCGGTGGCTGCCAACAGTGCATGTGAAGGCGCATTAGCTGCACTGGGATTTAGAATTAACGAATAAAGCCATTTGCTTTATTCAACAGAGGAAAACACATGTCGCAAAAATTTAATGTAGCCGTATTAGGTGCCACTGGTTTAGTGGGTCGTCAAATTATCGAAACCCTAGAAGATCGTAAGTTTCCAGTTGACCAATTATTTTTACTCGCAAGCAGCCGCAGTGCTGGTGAAGAAATTCAATTTCGCGGTGAAAGCATTGAAGTAATCGATGTTGAAGAATTTGATTTTAGCCAAGCTCACATTGGTTTATTTTCAGCAGGCGGTAGTGTCTCTGAAAAATACGCACCGATTGCGGCAGATGCTGGCTGTGTGGTAATTGATAATACCTCACACTTTCGTAATGACTTCGATGTGCCATTAATCATTCCTGAAGTGAATGCATCGAGTTTAGCTGATTTCAGAAACCGCAATATTATTGCAAACCCTAACTGCTCAACTATTCAAATGCTGGTGGCGTTAAAGCCAATTTATGATGCTTATGGTATTGACCGCATTAATGTTTCAACTTATCAAGCAGTATCAGGTGCAGGCAAAGAAGCGGTTGATGAACTTGCTAAGCAAACAGCAAACTTAATGAATGCGCGCCCGATGGATAATGCTGTTTTCCCTAAACAAATCGCTTTTAACGTGATCCCGCAAATCGACAGCTTTGAAGATAACGGTTATACACGCGAAGAAATGAAAATGGTGAACGAAACACAAAAAATCCTAGGTGATAACAGCGTAGTGGTTAACCCTACCTGTGTTCGTGTACCTGTGTTCTTTGGTCACAGTGAAGCGATTAATATTGAAACGCGTATGCCGGTAGATATCGAACATGTGAAGCAGCTATTAAACGATGCACCAGGTGTTGAGTTTATTGAAGACTTAGCGGATTACCCAACAGCAGTGTCTGACGCTAGCGGCAACGATACTGTGTATGTAGGGCGTTTACGTGCCGATATTTCGCATCCACATGGTTTAAATATGTGGGTTGTTAGTGATAACACACGTAAAGGTGCGGCAACAAATAGTGTGCAGATTGCTGAAGAGCTAATCGCAAATTATTTGTAAATCTGATGATTTTGGCTGAGCTATAAGTGAAAGAGAGCGGCAATTTGCCGCTTTTTTTGTGAATTCACTGCCAAATTATTGCCGCATACGCTGTAAAAGCGTATAAACTTAACAATAACAATAAATAAAACTCTCAGCCGTAGATATTTAAGCTATTTACTTTCAAAGTGTTGCGATGGATATTGCCTAGCATCTGGTTTATAGTCTGCAGCTGGAATAGAGCTTGCAAGAAAGCATAATTAAGAATCAATTCTGCAAGAATTACTTGATGTTTAAGCAACCAAGGTTGCTGCGTTAACATTTAAAACATAAAGGATCAGCATGCGCGGTTTAGCAACACTCTTCATATTAGCGTCTGCATTGGTGGTTACACCGACATACTCTGATGAAGGCTCCACACTTAAAGGCCCTAAAGGGGTCGACTATGGTGAGCAAGGGCGATCAATTGGCCCAATAAAGCCAACTGATACGTTATGGCGTATTGCCGCAAAAATTCGTCCTGATAACTCAGTTTCTATTTATCAAGTCATGCAAGCATTGTATGACAAAAATCCGTCGTCTTTTTTAGACCAAAACCTTAATCATATGCGCGATGGCGCATACCTTAAAATCCCAACAATTGCAGAGATGCGTGCGGTCAATCCCACGTTAGCAAAAGCGCGCTCAGAGCAAGATGATGAATTATGGGAAAAAAAGAAAAACGGCACGTTAACGACTGCTGAAATAAATGAATCACAAAAGAATGTAACGCAGGCTCGTAAAGTCGATGTAGACGAAGCAAAACAAGAGCTTAAACAAGAAATAAATACGATCAAAGCAGAGCAAGGCACTCAGCTTGTTGAGTTGCAAAAGCAATTTAAATCGTCGGTCGAGAATGTAGAAGAAATTTTAGAAGAGAATAACAAACTAAAAAAACAGTTAACGGGTATATCTAAGGAGCTTGAGACTGTTCGGGATCAACTTGGTCAAGACAGTGAAATCCAAAAGCAGCTTAAAGAGCTGATAGCCAAGCAAAACGAAATTATAGAGCAGCAAAGAGCAAAAAAGATTGAAGAGAACAGTGGGTTTAATTTTTCGTCTATTCTGAGTAACCCATTTGTTCTCGGTGCTTTAATGTTTCTACCGGCTTTGCTGATAATTGCAGCCGTTGTGATGTTCTTGAAAAAACGCAATAGCAGCGAAACTGATGATATTGATGACGATGAGTTTTTACCGCAAAGCCCTGTCCATACGCCAGATGATGATCTTGATCCAATTGTAGAAACTGATCCACTTGTCCCTGAGCCTTCAGACGATGATGACGAACTAAGTGTCCGATTAGATGACGATCAAGATATGCTGCCAGACGATGATATTATTTTCGACGACAGTATTGATGATAGTTTCGATGACGACGATAGCGTATTAAATCAAGATGAACTAAACGGTTTGCTTAGCGATGATATTGAGTTTGCTGATGAGTCGACAGCGGGCGTTGACGACGATGATTTGGATGCATTTTTACAGCAAGATTTTGACCAAACAGACGATAGTTTAGGTGATGAAATAGATCTGGATAGTGAACAGTCAGATACTGACTTATCGGGCGATATTTTAAGTGCTGACGATATTGATGACTTGTTCGACAATGATGCAGATGATTCACTTGATGATACAAATGAAGATATGGCGGCTCTAAGTGAAGAGCTTGCTGAAGATGATTTTGATATTGATAGTTTAATTGATGAGCAAAATGCGAGTGCAGATGATAATCAAGACGTTGATTTAGATGATATTGATGACTTACTCGATGCTGCCGATGAGCAACCAACAGCAGGCAATGTAGAAGCAGAACTCATTGATGAAGACGATTTCGATATTGATAGTCTAATTGATGATACACAAGCAGAAGACGACTCTGATGATATTGATTCGTTAATAGAAGAAACTAAAAACGAACAGCCTGCACAGCAAAGTGATATTGATGACTTAATTGACGAAGATGAGTTAGACGAAGACGACCTTGATGCGTCAATAGATGATACCGCAGAGGAAGTTGAGGCTGATGATTTAGCCGATGAGCAAGACGATGACGATACGTTTGATCTCGATGATATTGATTCTTTAATCGACGATGTAGCCGAGCAAGAGGCACCAGCAGAAGAGCCTGCGGTTGATGATTTAGCCGATGAGCAAGACGATTCAGATACTCTTGATATCGATGACATTGACTCTTTAATCGATGATGTAGCCGAGCAAGATGCAGCAGCTGAAGAGCCTGCGGTTGATGAGTTAGTCGATGAGCAAGACGGTGACGATACGTTTGATCTCGATGATATTGACTCATTAATCGACGATGTAGCCGAGCAAGACGCACCAGCAGAAGAGCCTGTTGTTGATGAGTTAGTCGATGAGCAAGACGATGACGATACGTTTGATCTCGATGATATTGACTCTTTAATCGACGATGTAGCCGAGCAAGACGCACCAGCAGATGAGCCTGTGGTTGATGAGCTAGTCGATGAGCAAGACGATTCAGATACTCTTGATAGCGATGATATTGACTCTTTAATCGACGATGTAGCCGAGCAAGAGGCACCAGCTGAAGAGCCTGCGGTGGACGAGCTAGTCGACGAGCAAGACGATGACGATAGCCTTGATAGCGATGATATTGACTCTTTAATCGACGATGTAGCCGAGCAAGAGGCTCCAGCTGAAGAACCTGCGGTTGATGAGCTAGTCGATGAGCAAGACGATGACGATAGCCTTGATAGCGATGACATTGACTCTTTAATCGACGATGTAGCCGAGCAAGAGGCACCAGCTGAAGAGCCTGCGGTTGATGAGCCAGTCGACGAGCAAGATGATGACGATAGCCTTGATAGCGATGACATTGACTCTTTAATTGACGATGTAGCCGAGCAAGATGTAGTAGCTGAAGAGCCTGCGGTTGATGAGCTAGTCGACGAGCAAGACGATGAAGATAGCCTTGATACCGATGACATTGACTCTTTAATCGACGATGTAGCCGAGCAAGACGCAGTAGCTGAAGAGCCTGAGGTTGATGAATTAATCGACGAAGGTGATCTTGAAGAAAGTGATTCAGAAGATGCACTTGAAGAAGACGATATAGATTCTTTACTTGATGAAGTTGAACAAGCACAGCCAAGCAGTTCTGAGGACGAGTTAGCTGACTCTTTAGATATGGGCGACTTAGACTCACTACTGGAAGAAGATGATGATGAAGCTGTTTCAGATGATGAGCTTGAACAGTTAATTCAAGAGGCTAATGAACTTAAAGAAGATACACAAGCTCAGATAGATGACTTAAGTCATGATGATGCCCAAAGCCAAGAACACGATGAGAGTTTACAAGAGTCACTAGAAGATCTAGCTGATGCAGACCAAGCAATAGACGACTTGAATGTTGAGTCAGTGGCTTCTGATTTAGTCGATATTGATGAAGCGCTCAATCACGAGTTTAACGAAGACACCGATGATCTACTAGATGACGAAGATTCACTGGATGAATTTGATGATCCATCACTAAAAAGTGTTGATGAATTATTAAGTGAAATAGGTGAAGACGAAGATGATTATATAGCAGCTCCAGACTGGTCTATTGATGATGAACCTCAAGAAGATATTGAAGAAGTTGAAATAGATTTAGGTGACGATCCTCTTGCCGATGATCAACTAACAGATGAATTTGACCTAGGCGTTGAAGATGAGCCTCTCGTTCAAGACACAGTTACACCGAGTCAAGAACTTGATGAATACCCTGAACTTGAGTTAGATGATGCTGGTTTTGAGTCAGAAGACTCAATTGATGAGTTCCAAGATGATTTATCTTTACAACCAAGTCAGGCAGAGCAAGATCTTGCAAATTCACTGGCGGGTGGTAATGAACTTAATCAGTTAGAGGATGACTTTGACGATGAGTTGTTGCTAGATAATGAGTTTACTGAGCAAGATGCTCTAGAATCTGAAGATGACTTAACAGAGTCAAATGATGCAGTGGGTACAAGTGCTGAGTCTGAGCTGCCGACAGCTGCAGATAATAGCGATAACCTTGAGAGCGAAGCGGAGTTTGAGCTAGACCTTGACGATATTGAGCTTGAACATGAAGACGAAGCTGACACCATCGCAGACATTGAATCAGAAATTGTGGGCAGTGATGACTTAACTACGCTATCTGATGATGAAATCGACGATGATTTCATGGCTGATTTAACTCAAACAGACTTTGATGCGCTGCTAAATGAGCTAGCAGAGCCAGATGAAGCCGACATTGCAGATGCCAGTGAGTTTGATGTTGATTTTAACGCACTGTTAAATGAAGACTTGCAGGTTGAAAACGACGCACAGCCAGAGCCTGAGGATAATGTATCAGCAGCTCAAGAGCCTGAGTCTACAGGCGATGAGTTTGTTGATATTGACTCGTTACTTGAGCAAAGCGACGATGAAGCATTAGACCATGAACCTTACGATGAGGTTGATATGGATGTAGGGCTTAGTGATTTTAATGAATTACTCGCAGGTGACAACCCAACAGATGTTGATGCCGAAAGTGGCGGATACTCAGCAAAACTAGACCTTGCAAGGGCATATATTGAAATCGACGACTTTGATGCTGCATTACAAGCCATTGAAGATGTGATCGAAAATGGCCCAGAAGAAGTGCAAGAAGAAGCACTTTCGTTGAAGGCTAAGATTAAAGAGTAATACTATCCAATAATAAACCGAGCCAACGAGCTCGGTTTTTTTATGTCTGCTGCACAGCATTCTGTACTCAAGCCATGTAATAATCTGTAATACACAAGTGAATTTCTCCATCTTACTATTTAACTGAACCATGAGGGTTTAGCTAAAAATTTACTAGGAGAAGGAAAATGAGTTCACTTTATGTATCAATCGATGGAAGACCAGTATCCGATGTATTTACTCAATTAGCCGATACAGCGTTTGAAATACTAAAAAATGAAGGGAATGCCTCAACGCAGATAGTGCCTGAAATTGTGAATAACACCAACAAAACATGGCGTTATAAAACAAGTGGTACTATGCAAGGGACAATGCAATACCCTCAAAGTGGAGGCATTGAGCCACATTTTGCTCGTGCATGGACTCAGCGTTCAATGGGGACAGACGGCTCATTTGGTTGGGTTATTTATACTGATGATGATAATAATCAATTATTTGTAGGGTATTGCGTATATTATATCGGTGCACAAGCTAAGTATCTTGTTAAGTACGAGAATACTAACTTTGCAGGTAAAGACAATAACGCCCTATTAGCTATGATCGATTCAGAAGGCAAAACGGGGGGTTATGCATTTGAATTTAGCGGTGTAAATGTGGATTATTCTGGATTTGAGCATCGGCAGGAAGGGGTTGCTCAATCAAGAGAGCTGCGGGTAACGTTAGAATAATTAAGTTGGTTTAATCAATTAGCAAGTTAGCATATTGTACATAAAAAACCGAGCAATGAAGCTCGGTTTTGTATCTAAGCGAAGGTTATTGCTTGTCTTGCAAACGACGCGCTTTGAAATCAGACTCAGCTTTCCATTTTGGCCAGTCACCGTTATTAGCAAGTTTGGCTGCAATATCAACGATCAGTTCGATATCTTGCTTAACACCACCCATAGACCATTGGGGTGAATAGTCGTCAGCTTCTTTGTGATATTTATGGGCTATATAATCAGGATCAGTATCACCTAAGCTCATAAATAATAAACTTGGCACGCCTTGTTTAGCCAGTGAGAAGTGATCAGAGCGGAAGAACAATCCATTTTGAGGACGAGGGTCCATTTTTACATGACGCCCTTGAGCTTTAGCTGCATCTGCAAGGTAGTCTTCCATTTCAGACATGCCTTTGCCGTACTGCAATATGTAGTCAACGCCATCTAGCACGTTCATACCGTCAATATTAAGCAACGCGACTATTTGTTTGGTTGGTACAATTTCGCCAGTAGCGAATTGCTCAGAACCAATAAGCCCAGTTTCTTCAGCCGTAAAGTTGGCAAAGATAATAGAGCGTTTAAATGGCTTTTTCTTATGCATTTCAGTAAGGATACGGGCTATTTCAACTGTTGCTGCGGTACCAGAAGCATTATCAACAGCACCATTGTAGATTTTCACACCATCATCAGTTTGCTTCGTACCAAAGTGATCCCAGTGCGCACCAATTACTATGTACTCATCTGGAGTTTCGCTGCCTTTAAGCGTTGCCACAACGTTATGTGATTGTGCTTGAGAGATATCACTTTTTAGAGTCAGCGCTGCTTTTGCTTTTAAGTCGACAGGTTTGAAATCGGCTTTTAATGCATTTGCTTTCTCTGTTTGATAATCAAGCCCCGCTTGAGCAAAGATCTCATTTGCAGCTTGCTCATCAATCCAACCCATTACAGGGATGTCAGAAGCATTTTTATCTTGGTCAATTAAAGTGTATTTACTACCCGTGTTCGAGCTTTCTACTACACTCCAAGGATAAGCAGCAGGGGCTGTTTCGTGAACGATAAATACCGCTTTTGCGCCTTGGCGTGCACCTTCTTCATATTTGTAAGTCCAACGACCATAGTAGGTCATGGCATTTCCAGTGAAAAGTGATTCGTCTTGGGTGGCAAAACCTGGATCATTAACAAGCACGATAATTGTTTTGTCTTTTACATCAATATCGGCAAAATCATTCCAGTTGTATTCAGGTGCATTAATGCCATAGCCAACAAACACAACATCAGAGCCATCAATGTTGATCTCAGGGTTAATCTGTTGAGTACGAGCGGTAAAATCACTGCCAGCGTTAAAGCTTAAATCGCCCACTTTTAGGGTCATGTTTTGATCTGGAGTGAGTTTTGCCATGGTAACTGGCTGTAAAAATTCGCCATTAAAACTGCCAGTTAATCCGATTTTTTTATATTCATCTGCTAAGTAGTTAATGGTGAGTGTTTCGCCTTCGGTTAAAGGACCGCGGCCTAAGAATTCATCTGAGGCGAGGGTTTTAATATGTGAGCGTACATTCTCAATATTAACGGCTTCAAGGTTTTTTTCGCTTGGCTCATCAGCGCTTGATGTTGCTTGCTCGGAGCAACCGAATAAACCAATGGCAAGCGCTAAACTTGCGTATTTTAAGTGAGTTGTCATAGTTTTTCTGGTTGATTGCACAGAGTTCCACTATATGGGACGAGAAGGGGGCTGTCTAGAAAGAGTCTATAAGTAACTAATTATTCAGGATGAAAGGATAATAATGCACCTTTCATCCTGTCAATTTTACCACCACGCTTTATCAACTGCGTTATCTTGAATTTTAAATACTTCACCAACAAGTGGGGTACTTAGCGATACGTGCTCCTGTTGTGCTTTTTTGGTGACACGCTTGAGGGGGTCATACCAAGCATGAAATGCTAAATCTAAAGTACCATTATGCACTGGCACCATGATATCACCTTGTAAATCGAGGTGAGCTTGTACAGATTGCTCTGGTGTCATGTGAATATCAGCCCAATCTTTGTCATAAGCACCGGTTTCTATAAAAGTAATATCAAAGGGCCCATAACGATTACCAATTTCTTTAAAGCCAGCAAAATATCCCGAGTCACCGCTAAAATAAAAGCGCTTGTCATTTACTTTAATAGCCCATGAACCCCAAAGGGTTTTATTGCCGTCTGTTAAACCTCGACCAGAGAAGTGCTGGGTTGGTGTAAATACAATTTGGCTATTTGCCATATTTTGCTCTTGCCACCAATCAAAACTATGGACTTTTTGTTCATCAACGCCCCATTTTTTAAGGTCGTTTTCGACTCCCAATGGCACATAAAAAGAGGCTGTTTTATCAACAAGCTGTTTAATTGCCGCTTTATCTAAGTGATCATAATGGTTGTGTGAGATAAACACTTTCGCGATGCTTGGTAATTCTTCAATACTAATTGGTGTTGGTTGAAAGCGCTTTGGACCCATGAATGAAAAAGGCGAAGCGCGCTCTGAAAATACCGGATCAAATAGCCAGTATTCGCCATACACTTTCGCTAAAATAGAGGAGTGACCTAGCTTTACAAAATGCACTGTGTCATTTGATAAACGCTCAAGCTGAGCATGAGAAACACAGTGCATAGGCAGCTCGCCCTTTGGCTCTGCATCAATTTTCTTTTCAGTAATGAAGCGTTTGAAGATAGCTAACGTTTTCTTAAAGCTGGGTCTTTCTACTTCAGCACTATTGTGGAACTTGCCATCAGCCAGTTGCGCAGAGTGGCTGTTATCACTCACGCCTTCAGCAGCTAATTGATTATTCATAACAAACACTCCTATCACGATGCATAGAGTGGCGATTGCGAGCCATATTAGAAATTTCATCTCGTCACCATAAGTAAACTACACGGTGTAGTTTTTCATGATTTGCTATAAAAGTAAACTATCTAGTGCATTTTTTATTTTTGCGTTACACTAGTAGCCCTTATCGGAGGGGTCCATGAAATTATCACAGAGAAAACGATTAGATATTTTGAATGCAGCTGAAACACTGTTTTTTCAGCAGGGTGTTGAGCATACAAGTATGGATCAGGTTGCAAGCTTAGCGGGTGCCTCAAAGCGTACCGTATACAATCACTTTGAAAATAAAGATGTGTTGTTTCAAGCCATTCTAGTGTTTATGTTTGAAAAAGTTCGCCAAGAGCAAGCGGTTGTATTTGATGCTTCTTTACCAATTGCAGAGCAGTTAACACGTATTGCCGAGCAAGAAGTGGCACTTTTGACCTCTGAAGAGTTTTTAAAAGTAGCGAAAGTCGCCTTTATGCAAATGTTACAGCAGCCCGATTTAGCAAAATCATTAGCGAGTAACAGCATGGGCTGTATGCACGACCTAGTGACGTTTTTAGAAGCAGGTGTGCAAGCACAGGTTTTAACGATTGATGATGTTGAGTTTGCAGCAAAACAGTTTGTGTATCAGTTAAAGTCTCTGATCTTTTATCCGTTGCTGTATGGCTTTGAGCGCCAAGAAGGCGACTCAGATAACAAAGTAATAAGCGAAACAGTAAAAATGTTCTTAGCGCGTTATGGGCGCTGATATTTTGGAATATAAAAAAGCCCGCTTAATGCGGGCTTTTAAATAATAGTTTTACAACTATTATTTTACTTCTTTACCAGCAGCTTGTTGGTCAGCATGGTAGCTTGAGCGAACAAATGGGCCACAGGCTGCATGTGTAAAGCCAATTTCGTCTGCATAGTCTTTTAATGCATCAAACTCGGCTGGCGGCACGTAGCGTTTAACAGGTAAGTGGTGCTTTGAAGGTTGTAAGTATTGGCCTACTGTTAGCATATCAACGTTATGCTCGCGTAAGTCACGTAACACTTCTTCGATTTCGCTAATTTCTTCACCTAGACCTACCATCAAGCCAGACTTCGTTTTCACATTCGGATGTGCTTCTTTGAAGCGACGTAATAACTCAAGTGACCACTTATAGTCAGCACCTGGACGCGCTAATTTGTATAAACGCGGTGCTGTTTCTAGGTTGTGGTTAAATACATCTGGTGGTGTCTCGATTAAGATATCAAGGGCTCTGTCCATGCGACCACGGAAGTCAGGTACTAGAATTTCAATCGTGATCTCTGGGTTGTGCTTACGAATTTCACGAATACAGTCAGCAAAGTGTTGTGCACCACCATCACGTAAATCATCACGGTCTACAGAGGTGATTACAACATAGCTTAGCTTCATGTCTTTAATAGTAAGCGCTAGCTTTTCAGGTTCAGCTGCATCAGGTTTTAATGGACGACCGTGAGCAACATCACAGAACGGACAACGACGAGTACAAATAGCCCCTAAGATCATGAAGGTTGCTGTACCGTGATTGAAACATTCAGATAGGTTAGGGCACGAAGCCTCTTCACAAACTGAGTGCAAACCATGTTTACGCATCGCTTGTTTAATACCATCAATACGTTCAGTTGATTTAGGTAAGCGAATTTTTAGCCACTCTGGCTTACGCAACATTTCGTTTTTTTCAGTCGGTAAAACTTTAACTGGGATCAGTGCCATTTTTTCTGCATCACGCAGTTTTACGCCTGGTTCCATTTTGACTGGTTTATTCATTCGTTTCAAACCCTTCAGTGTGCTTAACCACAGTAGCATTAAGCTTTTTAATCATGTGTTTTACAAGCCCTGCACCTGCTTGCTCGAGGTTTTGCGGACCATTAAGGTCAGTTGTTTGCACCATGTTCATGCCTGCATAGCCGCATGGGTTGATACGTAAAAACGGACTCAAGTCCATATTTACATTCAGTGCTAAACCATGGAATGAGCAGCCGCGACGAACTCGTAAGCCCAATGAGGCAACTTTACTATCGTTAACATAGACACCCGGTGCATCCGCTTTGGCGTAAGCATCAATGTCGTAGTCTTTTAACGTGTCGATAATGCACTCTTCAAGCCAAGTTACCAGCTCTCTTACACCAATGTTTAAACGACGTAAGTTGAACAGTACATACATCATTTGCTGACCTGGCCCGTGGTAGGTTACTTGACCACCGCGGTCTACTTGGATCACTTCGATATCACCGGTATTTAATAAGTGCTCAGCTTTACCAGCTTGACCTTGAGTAAATACAGGCTCGTGCTCTACAAGCCAAATTTCATCGGCTGTGTGCTCATCACGGGTGTCGGTAAAAGATTGCATTTTTTGCCAAATTGGCATGTAACGCTGACGACCTAACTGACGAACGATTAATTCTCTTTCGCTCACGACTTACTCCGTAATCAGCCTATAGCATGTGACGTACGTCATCGATGTTGCTGATCACGTTATAGATTTCTTCAATGTGCTCTTTACTTGTAACGGTTGCCACAAGCGTGACTGACTCGTAATTACCTTTGCTGCTTGGTTTTACCTTTGGCGCATAATCGCCTGGTGCAATTGGTTGCAGCTTTTCTAGGATCTGGTCTGTTAGATTTACGTTTGCTAAGCCCATGATTTTAAAAGTAAATGGGCAAGGGAAATCTAAATACTCATCAAACTTAGTATCTTTTACAGGTTGAACCACGACGGTGACTCCTCAAAACAGTGAGTGTGCTTAATCGAGACTTTCTCGGCCAGTTCTTGGCAGTAAGCAGACTTAAATTACGACGCACTCGACCCAGCGCGACTGATATGGGGCGCATTCTATCATTTTTCAGACAAAAAAAAACGCCTTGCAGTGCAAGGCGTTTATAAACTTTTATCTGAGATTACATGATCTGTAAACGTAAGTAATCGTAGATCTTGCTGAAGAAGCTGCCTTCTTCTACTTCTTCAAGTGTAACTAACGGATATTGAGCGATTTCTTCACCATCCAGTTGCAAGAATAAGGTGCCAACTTTACTACCTTTGGCAAGTGGAGCTTCTAGAGTTTTATCAAGCTCAAAGTTCGCTTTTAAGTTTTTACGCTGACCACGTGGGATGGTGATTGGCGTATCTTCTAAAATACCCAGTGAAACATTTTCTTTGTTACCCATCCAAATGCGTTGCTCCGCAAAGCTGTCACCTGCTTGATATGGTGTAATCGTTTCAAAGAAACGGAAACCGTAGTTTAGTAATTTTTTACTTTCAACTTTACGAGCACGCTCGCTTTCGGCACCCATAACAACAGCGATTAAACGCATATCATCTTTAGTTGCTGAGCTCACTAGACTATAACCCGCTTCTGACGTGTGACCGGTTTTAATACCGTCTACGTTCATGCTTTCATCCCATAATAGAGAGTTGCGGTTATATTGTTTAATACCGTTAAAAGTGAATGACTTTTTAGCGTATACTTCGTATTCATCTGGTACATCGCGAATAAGTGCAGCACCAAGAGTGGCCATATCACGTGGCGTTGTGAAGTGCTCGTTAGTATCTAATCCGTGACTGTTTACGAAATGGCTGTTTGTCATACCTAACTTTTCAGCGTGAGCATTCATTAAATCAGCAAATGCACTTTCGCTACCAGCAATGTGTTCAGCCATTGCTACGCACGCATCATTGCCTGATTGAATAATGATACCGTGGTTAAGGTCGTCAACACTGATTTGCTTACCCACTTCGATGAACATTTTTGATGATTCAGGAAAGTTTTTTGCCCACGCTTTTTCACTCACGGTGACCATGTCAGTTGGTGAGATATTGCCGGCTTTAATTTCAGTACCGATGACGTAACTGGTCATCATCTTGGTTAGACTGGCAGGTGCCAGCTTAGTATCGGCTTCGCCTTCAGCAATGACCTTACCTGTGGTGAAATCAACCAAGAAATAACCTTTCGCATTAACTTGTGGTGGGGCAGGAATGATTTGGGCTGTTGCTGAAAATACACTCGCTGTGCAAACAAGGCCACAAACGCCACTTAAGATTTTATATTTTATAGATTTCATCGTACTCATTAATGGTTAAAGTTAAACATGTCGCGTTAACCTATTCTAAAGGTCTTACTCACTGTAAAGCAAGAACGCGTTCTGAAATTGGTTTTGTTTTAGCTTTTCTAAAACAGTTTGTGCTTCTGCGGCATCTTTTATTGGACCAAGACGTAATCGATAGATTCCATCTTTTTCAACAATGTTTGTTGGCACATGATATTGCTGACGAAGTTGAAACGCGAGCGCTTCAACATTGGCAAGAGTACTTCCCGCTGCAACCTGTATGTAACTTAAACGAGGGGCAGAATTGCTAAGTGTAATGGCTTCAACCTTAACACGCGCTGTACCTTGGCGATAATAATCTAGTTTATAGGCCGCAGAATAAGATAAATCGATGATACGGTCATCATGGAATGGGCCGCGGTCATTAACGCGAACAATGACAGATTTACCGTTATCTAAATTAGTGACTCGTGCAAAGCTGGGTAATGGCAAGGTTTTATGCGCTGCAGTCATCGCGAACATGTCATATATTTCACCATTAGATGTATGATAGTTATGAAATTTTCTACCGTACCATGAGGCAATCCCTTCTTCAGAGTAGCCTGTTTCATCTAACATGGGAGTGTAGCGTTTTCCACGAACTTCATAAGGGCGACTCGCACTGGCACTCTTAACTACAGCCGTTACTACTGCATCTTGCATTTCAAGTTCGGTAGGCTTTCGAAGCGGGGCTGCATCATGCTCCATAGCATAACGACCTTGCTGCGACGAGCTACAAGCAGTGAGCATTACAGAAAATAATGCAACAAATAGAAAACTATTGCGATGTGTCATTATTTTAAAAGCATCCTTTTATCTGTGGCGATAGACATAATAATGCCAAATCCTGCCATCAAGGTCACCATAGAGGTGCCGCCATAACTGATCAAGGGTAAAGGGACACCGACCACAGGCAGTAAACCTGACACCATGCCAATATTTACAAATACATAAACGAAAAAAGTTAAAGTTAATGCACCTGCAAGCAGTTTACCAAACGCATCTTGGGCATTGACCGCTATGTATAAACCACGACCAATGATGAATAAATACATGCACAGTAATAAACACACTCCAAATAAGCCAAACTCTTCGCTTAAAACAGAGAAGATAAAATCGGTATGACGCTCGGGTAAAAATTCAAGTTGTGATTGCGTACCTTGCAGCCAGCCTTTTCCTTCAATTCCGCCTGAGCCAATTGCAATTTTCGATTGAATAATGTGATAACCAGAGCCAAGAGGATCACTTTCAGGGTCTAAAAATGTTAATACGCGTTGTTTTTGATAGTCGAGCATAACGTAGTGCCAAAATGGCCAAGCAGCAATGGCTACTGTAGCGGTAAAAAAGCCGATTAATCGCCAACTTAGACCTGACAAAAACAATACAAAAATACCTGAACTGGCGATCAATATTGATGTTCCTAAGTCAGGCTGCTCTTTGATTAGGATGGTAGGCACCATCACAATCGCAAAACCAATGATTAGATGAATAATGCGGGGTGGTAAATGGTTGCGACCGATATACCATGCGACCATCATAGGTACGGCAATTTTCATTAATTCAGATGGCTGAAATCGAGTAATACCAAGATCTAGCCAACGTTGCGCACCTTTCGAGCTAACACCAAATAGCAGTACCCCGATGAGCATTAATAGGCCCACGCAATAAAGTGGAATAACCATTCTTTTTAGCGTGTTTGGCGAAAATTGCGCAAGAATAAACATGCCTAGTATCGCCCCAAACATCCGTGTGGCATGGCGGATCATCATCGCTGGGTCTTGACCACTGGCACTGTAAACAATGGTTAGGCTGCCTACCATCATGAGCATTAACGCTATCAGGAGCGGTAAATCAAGGTGAAGGCGTTGCCAGATAGAGCGTTTTTTATTTAATGGGATCATGGCGCATCACTTTGTGCAACAGGCAGAGGGTTAGCTGAAAAATAATAATCCATCAATTGACGAGCAATAGGCGCACCTACGGTACTGCCGCCACCGGTATTTTCTACAACCACAGAAACCACAATTTGTGGGTCATTATAAGGTGCAAAGCCAACATAAATTGCGTTATCGCGTTGACGCTCTTTAAGTGATTTAGCGTCATAACGTTCACCTTGGGCAATACTAACTACTTGCGCGGTACCGGTTTTACCAGCAGGGTCATAATTGGCACCTTTAAATGCTTTATGGGCGGTGCCGGTGACTTTGTGTACTGTGTTGTGCATTGCATCAAGCGCTATTTGCCAATGGTGAGGGTTTTTTAGCACCACCGGTGGCTTTTCATCGTTGTTTATTTGAGTGACTTCATTTTCTTTTTTAGCCACTTGCACTAAGTGGGGTGGGTGATCAATCCCACGATTAACTAAAATATTCGTCGCATTAGCTATTTGCATCGGTGTTGCGGTCCAATAACCTTGGCCAATACCCACTGAAATTGTATCACCACGCCACCACGATTCTCTAAAGCGGCCTTCTTTCCATTCTTTTGATGGCATAATCGCAGAGGTTTCTTCATGAATATCAATACCTGAAAGTTCGCCAAAACCAAATTGAGACATAAAATCACTGATTTTAGTAATGCCTAAGCGATACGCCACGTCATAAAAATAAGTATCGCATGACTCTTCAATAGCACGATAAACGTCAACATGGCCATGACCCCAACGTTTCCAGTCACGCCATTTATGTTCAACGTTTGGAATTTGAAAAAAGCCCGGATCCCACATTTGTGTTTGCTCGGTAACAAGTCCTTCCTCTAGCGCTAAAATGGCCATATGTGGTTTAACCGTAGAAGCTGGTGCGTAACGACCTTGTGTGGTTCTATTTATTAGAGGGCGATCTGGGTTCAATAACTTTTTGTAGTCGCTACTACTGATGCCATGAACAAATAAGTTTGGGTCGTAACTTGGGTTAGAGTAAAGAGCCAGTACGCCACCATCTTTTGCGTCGAGCACAACGACAGCGCCGCGCATATCTTTTAAAGCATGCTGTGCAATTTGTTGTAAGCCTATATCCAGAGTAAGTACCAAGTCATGGCCTGGCTCTGGTGGGGTCATGCTTAAAGTGCGAATGATACGACCCCTGTTGTTAACTTCTACACTTTGTGAGCCAACTACACCATGAAGTAATTGCTCATAGTATTTCTCGATACCTAGCTTACCTATATCATGTGTAGCACGGTAATTTGTTGCTTGATCATCGGCTTCTAATTTTGCCAGCTCTTTTTTATTGAGTTTGGCAACATAACCTAATGCGTGAGTTAAAGTATCACCATAAGGGTAGTAACGAGCTAGTCGTGCTTCAATACTAAAACCAGGGAATTTGTGCTGATTAACTGAAAACTTGGCAACTTCAGTTTCGTTTAATCGTGCTTTAAGGACTTGGCTCTTAAAACGGCGATTATGTTTGATATCATCTAAAAACTCTTCTTTTTGTTGTTCACTGATATCGATAATTTGTTGAACATCTTCTAATGCTTGATCTAGGTTATCTGTTTCTTCTGGAATGACTTCAAGGTTATATACAGGTTTGTTTTCAGCAAGTAAAACGCCATTTCTGTCATAAATTAAACCCCGATTCGGGGCAATTGGGATAACTTTGATCCGATTATCATTAGAGCGTGTCTGGTAGTCTTGGTGGTCGATAACTTGAATGTTATATAAGTTTGATAATAAGACACCAATTAATAATGTAACAAACACAAAGCCCACAAACGCGCGGCGAGCAAATAAATTAGCTTCAGCCGAGTGGTCTCGAATTGTGGGTCTGTGTTTTCGCATTGACTAACTACTCGCGGTGGTATGGGTGATTATTATTTAAGCTCCAGCCACGATAAAGGCTTTCGGCAACAATAATACGCACTAAAGGATGCGGTAGTGTTAGATTTGATAAAGACCATTTTTGCTCAGAAGCTGCAATGCATTCTGGTGCAAGGCCTTCAGGGCCACCAATGAGTAAGCTAACATCACGGCCATCAAGCTGCCATTTTTCCATGCTTTTAGCTAGTTGATGAGTATCCATTGGCTTACCTGTTACTTCTAAAGTAACAATGCGATTGCCTTTGGGTATTGCTGCTAAGGTTTTTTCGCCTTCAAGTTGCAAAATACGTTTTATATCCGCATTTTTTCCGCGTTTACCGGCAGGAATTTCAATAAGCTCAAGCGGCATATCACGCGGGAAACGGCGCTGATATTCTGTGAATCCGGTTTCAACCCATGCTGGCATCTTAGTACCAACGGCAATCAATTGTATCTTCAAAATGGTTTACCTATGTCCTTGCAAGGGTTAACCCCAAAGTTTCTCTAGATCATAGAAGTCGCGAGTTTGGTCTTGCATGACATGTACTACTACATCACCTAGGTCAACAAGCACCCACTCGCCTTCATTTTGACCTTCGTAACCAAGGGGCTCTTCACCAGCGTGGCGTGCTTCTTTTGCAACGTGATCAGCAATCGATTGAACATGGCGTTTAGAGTTACCAGAGCATACTAACATATAGTCGGTAATATCTGACTTTCCACGAACATCAAGTTGCACCACATCACGGGCTTTCATGTCGTCGACTTTATCAAGGGCAAATGCGAGTAGTTGTTTAGAATCCAAAGTGTTTTCTCAAAAATAAATAATCTTAATTGTTATTTTATCACGCAGGCAGCATTTATTCATCTGTTTGATAAAGATGATGCTGTGCGATGTATTGACTGACCGAAGTCGGTAAAAGTTCCGTTATTTCACTATTTGAATGCAGTTTTTTTCTGATTTCTCTTGATGCGGCATCTATTTGTAAGCCATTTAAAAAGAATAACTTACCTGCAGGTTGCTGCTTTAGTTCAGCAAGGTTATCAGTGTATGCCTGTTCCTTGTAATGAGCCAATTCACCAGCGACATTACAGGTTTGCCCCGGTCTTTGATACACGACTATGTGGCAAAGTGTGACAATTTCTTGCCATTTAAACCATTTGTCGAGGCTAATGAATGAGTCCATACCGATTAAAAAAATAATGGGCGTAGTCGGGTGCTCAGCTCTTAATTCTTGCAAGCTAAGTAATGAATAAGAGGCACCTGAACGATTAAGTTCTCTGTAATCAATCGTGAAATAAGGGATGTCTTCAATTGCAAGTTTGAGCATGTTGATACGGTGCTCATCACTAATCCCCGGTTTAGCTTTATGTGCAGGAATAGCGCAGGGCATAAAATACAGCGTATCAAGCTGACACTGTTTAACGCATTGCTCGGCCATATTGATGTGGCCTAAGTGAATTGGGTCAAATGTTCCACCAAATATAGCAATCATTATACAACTCTAATCTAAAACAGGGTGGCAAGGTAATGGCATTGCCAGTGGTTGGCAAAATACTAAACAAAGGTGTGTTAAGGCTTGATAAGGCGCAACAAGGTTGCCTTGTTTGTAGCCAGCATCAAACTCGGCTAATTGTTTGATGATTTGCTCAAGAGTACTAATTTGCAGGCGGTTTAATGCCTGCTGTACTGTTGCTTGCTGGTTTTTCCAAATATTAAACTGCCGATATAAATCAGTCATATTGGCACCGTTTAGGCGAGCGTGTTGCATTGCAAGTAAGTTAGTGGCTTCTTTATTAATGGCCCAAAAGATACTCATTGCTTCAGTGTTATCAGTAGCGAGTTTACTCATTACTTTGACTGCTTGACCTGCATTGCCGGTTAATAAAGCATCACTCAAATCGAAGATATCAAATTTTGATTGATTAAGAAGACCTTGCATTACGGCCTGCTGGTCTACTAACTCACTGCCATATAATAGAGATAATTTTTCAAGTTCTTGGTGGCATGCAAGTAAGTTACCTTCAGTGGCATCAATCAGGCTTTGTTTTGCATTATTGTGCAAGTTTAAATTTAAACGATAACATTGCTCGTCTAGCCAACGGCTTAAATGGTTACCCGTTAAGGGATAACAAGGTACAAATAAGCCTTGCTTATCTAAAGCTTTAAACCAAGCACTGCGTTGAACATCTTGACCAGCTTTGGCACCTTTCAATACCAAAATAGTGTCTGGATTAGTAAGTTCAACAAGTTGTTTAAATATTTGGCTACCTTGAGTACCTGGTTTTTGCTCGTTTAAATCAAATTCAATTAGGGTACGAGCGCTAAACAGTGACATACTTTGGTATTGAGCTACAATTTCTTGCCAATCAAACCCTGGCATTAGGGTAAATTTGATTACTTCGTCAAAACCTTGCTGTTTGGCGGCTTGACGAATTTGCATGACACATTGTGTAATTTGATAGGGCTCTTCACCAAACACCATGTAAAAAGGCGCAAGGCCTTTTTTCAATTGGCTAGGTAGTTGATTTGCATAACAACGCATTACAGTTGTGATAGCTCACGAACAATTCGACGACTGGCTTGCTTACGAATTTCGCTTAATAGCAGCTCAAGCTCTTTTGCTTTTGCAAGGGCATTATCTGGGTCGTCTTGATAGTTACGATACAATTCAAAGCGCTGGTTAATGGCTTTTTGTCTAGGGCGCTTAAGGGTATAGCTTACACTGTAGGCAAGTTCATACTCGGCAACCTGACCATTATCAAATAATGATAAGATTTGACGCTCTAAACGGTCTTTGTGGATCGTTAACTCTGGGTGTTCACCACCTTGGCTAAGTTCAACTTTACTCGCAATAAGCTCTTTTTCGACTAACTCGAATAATGCTGACTTTTCATCATCCCCGATAAGGGTGATCACTTTCAAGTCGTCAGGCAAGTTTGAGGCTTTCTTTAAATGAAAGCCACAACTTGTTAGCAGTAAACAGACTAGCGCAAGGGCTAGTCCGTTTTTCAGTGCTTGAAGCGCTGCCATCTTAGTTAGCAACCACGTTAAGTAGTTTGCCAGGTACGTAAATCACTTTGCGGATGGTTGCTCCATCAGTGAACTTAGTTACGTTTTCTTCAGCAAATGCTAATGCTTCAACTTGCTCTTTAGTTGCATCAGCTGGCACTGTTAACTTAGCACGAAGCTTACCATTAACTTGTACGATGATTAGCTTCTCATCTTCAACAAGTGCTGATTCGTCAACTTTTGGCCATGCTGCATCTAAGATGTCGCCTTCTTTGCCAAGGTCTTGCCATAATTGGTGACACATATGCGGCGTGATAGGCGCAAGCATGATAAGTAATGCTTCAAGCGCTTCGTTAGCAATTGCCACATCTTGTTTATCGGCAAGCGGTGCTTTAAGTAACTTGTTCGAGATTTCCATAATTGCAGCGATTGCAGTGTTGAATGTTTGACGACGTTCTACGTCATCAGTCACTTTTGCAATTGCTTTATGAAGTTCACGACGAAGTACTTTTTGGTCGTTATTTAATGCTGACTTATCAAGCGCTTGATAGCCTACTGTTTCTACATCAACAGCGTATTTCCAAATACGTTTTAAGAAACGCATTGCACCTTCAACACCTGAATCAGACCATTCAAGGGTTTGCTCTGGTGGCGCCGTGAACATCATGAATAAACGCACTGTATCTGCACCGTACTGGGCGATAACTTGTTGTGGGTCGATACCGTTATTTTTCGATTTCGACATTTTGCTCATGCCCGCAGAGAATACCGGCTCGCCATCTTCTTTGTGCCACGCTTTAACAACACGACCTTTGTCGTCTGTTTCAGTTTGTACGTCTGTTGGCGAAATCCAGATATCACCGCCTTTCTCATCTTTACGGTAGAAAGTATCTGCTAATACCATGCCTTGACATAGTAAGCGCTCAAATGGCTCATCTGAAGTTACTAAACCAAAGTCACGTAATAACTTGTGGAAGAAACGCGAGTAAAGTAAGTGCAAGATCGCATGCTCAATACCACCGATATATTGGTTTACTGGTAACCAGTAATTTGCAGCACCTGGCTCAATCATGCCTTCGTCAAAACGAGGGCTACAGTAACGCGCGTAGTACCATGATGATTCCATGAAGGTATCGAAAGTATCTGTTTCGTGGAATGCAGGTGCGCCATTTACCGTTGTTTTAGCCCACTCAGGGTCAGCTTTGATTGGTGAAGTAACACCATTCATTACCACGTCTTCTGGTAAGCGAACAGGTAGCATGTCTTCAGTTGCAGCAAGCTCGTTACCGTTCTCGTCGCTTAACATAGGAATTGGAGAGCCCCAGTAACGCTGACGGCTAACACCCCAGTCACGTAGACGGAAGTTCACTTTACGCTCACCTACACCCAGTGCTTCTAGTTTATCTGCAACAGCATTAAACGCCGCTTCAAACTCAAGACCGTCGAACTCACCTGAGTTAACTAACACGCCTTTTTCAGTGTAAGCTTGGTTGTCTAAATCAACAGTTTCTTCAGAGTCAGCTGCTGGTGCAATAACTTGAGCAATCTCAAGGCCATATGCTGTTGCGAACTCGTAGTCACGTTGGTCGTGTGCAGGTACTGCCATTACAGCGCCTGAGCCGTAATCCATTAATACAAAGTTAGCGACCCAAATTGGTACTTGTTTACCTGTTAATGGGTGAATCGCGTAAAAACCAGTGGCAATACCTTTTTTGTCCATGGTTGCCATGTCTGCTTCAGCGATTTTCGTGTTTTTACACTCATCAACAAACATAGCTACAGCGTCGCTGTTTTTAGCTGCTTCTTGTGCAATTGGGTGACCAGCTGCAACAGCAACGTACGTCACACCCATGAAGGTATCTGGGCGCGTTGTATAAACACTGAATGTATCGTCGTTATCAGCACGCTTAAATTCGATTTCTAAACCTTCAGAGCGACCAATCCAGTTGCGCTGCATGGTTTTAACTTGCTCAGGCCAGTGATCAAGTTTATCTAAATCATCTAATAGCTCTTGTGCGTAATCAGTGATTTTGATGAACCATTGTGGAATCTCTTTTTGTTCAACAATGGCACCTGAACGCCAACCACGACCATCAATAACTTGCTCATTGGCAAGTACTGTTTGGTCAACTGGATCCCAGTTAACTGTTGACATCTTTTTGTAAACTAAGCCTTTTTCATAAAGCTTAGTGAAGAACCACTGTTCCCATTTGTAATATTCTGGATGACATGTCGCAATTTCACGATCCCAGTCGTAACCAAAACCCAGTTGCTTTAACTGGTTGCGCATGTAATCGATGTTTTCGTATGTCCACTTAGCAGGTGCAGTGTTGTTTTTGATTGCTGCATTTTCCGCAGGTAGACCAAACGCATCCCAACCCATAGGTTGCATTACGTTTTTGCCTTGCAAGCGTTGGAAGCGTGATACTACGTCACCAATGGTGTAGTTACGAACGTGACCCATGTGGAGTCGGCCGCTTGGGTATGGGAACATAGAAAGGCAGTAATACTTTTCTTTGCTCTCATCTTCAGTGACTTTAAATACTTGGTTTTCTTCCCAGTAGGCTTGTACTTTTGACTCTATGTCTTGCGGGTTATATTGCTCTTGCATCTACGATTCCAGACTTCTTGCAAATTAATAAAAAATTGTCGATAAGGATAACTCAAAATACACGCTAATCACAGCGGCAAATAGGCGCTTTTATTAATTTTGTCTGGAAATATATTTTCAGGGCAGGTTAACCTATACTCGACTAGAATAACGATTGATTTTTCATCATTTTTGAAGGAGTAACCGATGGCAGACTATAAATCTTGGCTCACTGATTTAACTAAATGGATTAAAGATGTAAAAGACAATGAATTAAAGGATGCAATAGATAAATTTGTTGAATCAGAGCAAGCACTTAAAGATTTAGGACAAGAAAAGCTTAGCCAATATCGAGAGTATCTTAAGCGCGATATTGATCACATCAAAGAAAATGATGAGCATTATGACTCGTTGGCTTGGCTTGAACTTAAGGAATCGCTTTGGTACGAGTTATCGCATATTGAAGATAAAACCCAGTTAGAGTGGCATGCCCTTAATCAAGATTTTAAACACGATGGTGTCTATCAAGAAGGAGAATGGATAGCCATGGGCACATTAGTATGTAAAAATTGCCAACATAGTTACGATGTTTACCATGCTACGCAAATTACTCCTTGTACTGAATGTGGCGGTATTTATTTTCGCCGTAAGGCATTACAACCTTAAATCAGTGACGCAGGCTTTTGCTGGGCGTTACCTATAATGCCCAGTAAAGACTGGGAAATAAGAAGTTAGAATGACAAAAAAACTAATCCCATTACCTGTTTCTGCGCTAGCGCCAGAGATTTCTGCAAGCCATGTTGCCACTTGCATGCAAAACCCGTATCCAGAAGCACTCCCTTTTATCGGCCAGCAACGAGCACAAAGCGCTCTCGACTTTTCTCTGGGAATGGAACTTCCGGGTTATAATGTATATGTGATGGGTGAAGCGGCACACGGTCGTTACACGTTAGTGAAAGATAAACTCACAGCCCATTCTAAAGGCCGCCCAACTCCCAACGAATGGTTGTATGTAAATAACTACGACGATCACCGTGAGCCAATTGCGCTGTTTATGCAAGCAGGGCAATCGAAGCAGCTTGCCGATGATATCGACTCGTTTATTGATGAAGTGCTTGATACTTTTCCTGCGGCATTTGATAACCCTGGGTATCAGCGTAAGAAAAAATCAATTGATCGCGAGTTTACCGACACCTACGATGCAGCTATAACTGCAGTAGAAATTGCTGCTCTTGAGCAAAGCGTGGCTCTCATTGAAGAAAATGGTGTGGTTGGCTTTGCTCCACTTATTGACGGTAAGCAACTGAGTGATAGTGAATTTGCAGCTCTTGAAGAGCCGCTTCGTATAGAGTTTTATGAAGTCATTGAAAAGCTTGAAGATGCGTTAATCGAAGCGCTGATTGAGCTACCACGTTGGAAGCGTGAATCATCAGAAAAACTGCGTAACCTTAAAAAATCAACAGCAGAGCTTGCTACTAAACCACTTCTTAAAGCGCTTGAGCATAAATATGCAACACATATTGGGGTTCTTCGTTATCTAAAAGATATTCGTGAAGAAATCATTGATGCGGTACTAGAGTGGCTCGACGATGATGACAACGACGAAAATAAAGAAGATTTTGACCGCAAAGGTATGCTCACAGATTTCTTTGCGCCAAATATTTTAGTGGAATACAAAGAAGGCGATGCTGCGCCTGTAGTCTATGAGCCGAACCCAACCTTTGGCAATATCTTTGGCAAGATTGAATATGCAACGTCGCAAGGGTCACTTATCACCAGCTATCGCTCAATTCAGCCAGGTGCATTACACCGTGCTAATGGTGGTTATTTGATCATGGATGCAGAGAAAGTTATGTCTAACCCGCAAGTGTGGGATGGCTTAAAACTGTCTTTGAAAACCCATCAAATCAAAAACGACTTACCCTACCAAGACAGCTCAGTAGGAAGTAGCTTTACATTACGCCCGCAGCTTATTCCACTTGATGTAAAAATAGTACTTTTAGGGTCGCGAGAGCTTTATTACACCATAGGTGAATATGACGAAGAGTTTGCTGAGTTATTTCGTGTACTCGCTGACTTTGATTACTACTTACCAAGTAGTGATAAGCTGCAGTATCAGTTTATTACCAAGGTAACTGAATATTGTCAGCAAACACTTAATTGCACTGTGAATGAAGCGGCGATGGCGAGATTATTAAAGTTTAGTTATCGCCAAGCAGAGCATCATAATAAACTCTCAGCTCGTTTTGCTGATGTATTAGAGTTAGTGGCAGAAGCTAGTTTTTATGCTAAACAAGATGAGCAAACAGTGATTGATGCTCATCACATAGACGAGGCCATTGTTGGTAAGCAGTATCGAACTGGGCAAATCTCTGAAACCATGCTCAGTGATATCAAAGAGGGGCAAATTTTAATTGCTACTGAAGGTCACGCTGTGGGTAAGGTGAATGGCTTAACCGTGCTGCACATTGGCGATACCTCATTTGGTACACCAGCACGCATTACTGCCACTGTGTACGCAGGTGCTGATGGCGTTATTGACGTTGAACGTGAAGCTGAGCTGGGTAAAGCCATTCACTCAAAAGGGGTGATGCTATTAACCGGTTACTTGGGTAACAAGTACGCTCAGCAATTTAGCCTGACACTCAGTGCGAATATCGCAATTGAACAAAGCTATGGCTATATCGATGGTGATAGCGCTTCACTAGCTGAGTTGTGTGCGCTTATATCAGCCATTACTAACTTACCTATTAGCCAATCTATCGCGCTGACAGGGTCAATTAACCAGCATGGTGATGTGCAATCAATTGGTGGTGTAAACGAGAAAATAGAGGGCTTCTTTAAGCTTTGTAAAATGCGTGGCTTAACCGGTGAGCAAGGGGTGATTATTCCTAAATCTAATCAAGTGAACTTGGTGCTTGATGATGAAGTGCTCGATGCCGTTGAAAAAGGCCGCTTTAACATTTATGCCGTTGAAACGGTTGATCAAGCATTGAGCTTATTAATGGATAAAGACGCAGGTGAAATGACCCCACAAGGCTACCCTGATGGCTCTATTAACGCGCTAGCCTTAACAAGGCTTGCCAATATTGCTGATATCGTAAATGGCGACAATGATGATGAGAAGGACGCAGAATGATTAATTTATTACTTTTACTGATCATCGGCATTTTTTGCTTTTTAATTTTTAAAAATAGTAAAAAGGCGAAGCTACAAGCCCTTGAAAATGAAAAACTAGCGGCGGATTTTTTAGCGAACAATAGTAAAGCCGACGATGTTCATGAAACAGCATCTGGGCTGCAGTACAAAATTGAGCATCGCGGCGACAATGAGGCAAAACCAAGTGCCACCAGTAAAGTCAAGGTTCACTATCATGGTACGCTGTTAGGCGGCAGCGTATTTGATAGTTCAGTGGTCAGAAACTCGCCAATCAGCTTTGGTTTAAATCAAGTCATTGCTGGTTGGACTGAAGGCTTACAGCTAATGAGTGAAGGGGATAAGTTTACCTTTTATATTCCACCGCAGCTAGCATACGGCAGTAAACGGGTAGGCAGCATTCCAGCAGGTTCATTGCTAATATTTGATGTAGAGTTGATTAAGATAGAATCTTAAAATTTTAAAAGGCTTCATATTGAAGCCTTTTTTATTTGTTATTTCTTAACCCTGATAAACACAGCCACAGCACTGAGTAATATCACTACAATCCATACTGGCCAATTACCATATTGACTATAAAGACTATCGCCTTTGATTAAGGTGATATTGGCTTCAAGTACATCAGCTTTAAATTGCGGCATGCTCAACTGTGATTTAGTGATAGGGTCGTAAACGGCGCTGATACCATTATTCGTTACGCGAATTAGCGGGCGTTGTAATTCTAGAGCACGCATACGGGCTATTTGCATATGCTGATGCGGGCCATGGGAGTCGCCAAACCATGCATCATTACTAACGGTGAATAAAATGTCTGAATCACTGCGATAATTACCACGCACTAAATCAGCAAAAGCAATTTCATAACAAATAGCGGGTAAAATATGTAAGCCGTTCGCCTGTAGATTGTTTTGAACTTCATCGCCTCGAGTAAATGACGACATAGGTAAATCAAACAGTGGGGCGATTGGACGCAGTAATTCTTGAAATGGCACGAACTCACCGATAGGCAATAATTGGTGCTTTTGATAGCGATTTTTACCTAAATACTGATAATGACCTTCGCTATCATCTTGCTCTTTTTTACCTAATACAATGAGGGTATTAAAAATATTACGGGTGTCGTATTGATAATCCACGATACCGGTGATCAGGGCTGTGTTGTTAAAAGCAGCTGCACTATCAAGACCGGTTAGGTATTGTGTTGATAGGGCTTCAAGCTCAGGGACAGCAGCTTCTGGCCAAACAATGAGATCAGCATTCCAGTGTAGGCGCGTCATGTCTTGGTATTTACTCATAGTATTCCAAAACTCTGACGGTTCAAATCGTAAATGCTGTTTAATGTTCCCTTGTACTAAAACTGTTTTAATTGTTTTATCTTGATACTGTAAAGCACTATTACTCGCAATTACGTATAAGCCTGCCAACAAGGTCACAGAGCCGATTAACGGCTTTATGTCTTTACCTAGCAAACGAAAGAGTGAAAACGCGATGAGCACGCAAACAAGTGTTATACCAAACTCGCCAATCACAGGGGCTAAAAAGTTCAGTGGGCTGTCGGTTTGTGTATAACCAAAGCTCAACCAAGGAAAGCCTGTTAGCAAAGTGCCACGTAAGTACTCTGTAACCGCAAAGTTGGCAAGCAACAAGCAGATAAAGCTATAGGGCCCTTTAGCAAGGCGGGTTGTCAACCAAGCTGCTAGTGCAGGATACAAGGCTAAGTAAGCGCAAAGTAGCACCATCAATGAAATCGATGCAATTAATGGCATACCGCCAAAGGTGGCTATCGATACATGCACCCAACTAATACCTGCACCAAACCAGCCTAAACCAAAGATAAAGCCATACTTAGCACTTTGTTTTGCGGCCGATTTACCATTTGCCTGCGGATTAATGCAATAGATAAGTATGCCAAGAGAGAGAAAGGCAATATACCAAAGATTATAAGGGGCGTAGCTTAAGGTTAAAAAGAGGCCCGCAATGAGTGCGAGCCAGGCTTTTTTATCTTTTGCAATAAGGCTTAGCTTAGTTAGCAGTTTCTTCACTGTCGTTATCATCAGCCTTAGGAATGGTGACTTGCAATTGTAAGATGCGACGGTTATCTGAGTTGGTGACTTTAAATTGCAGGCCATCAATATCAATTGTTTCACCGCGACTTGGCATATGACCAAATGCGTGTAAAACAATACCACCTATGGTGTCAGCATCAGAGGTGCTGTAACCGGTTTTAAAATACTCGTTAAAGTCATCAACTTCAGTCAGTGCTTGTACTGCATAAACGTGTTTAGCTACTTGACGAATATCTTGTTGGTCTTCGCTTTCGTCGTGCTCATCTTCGATTTCACCAACGATGATTTCAAGAATATCTTCAATGGTTACTAGACCCGACACGCCGCCGTATTCATCGATGACGATTGCCATATGGTATCGCTGTTGACGGAATTCGTTAAGCAGTGTGTCAACACGTTTGCTTTCTGGTACGACTACTGCTGGGCGTAAATAATCACGCAAAGAAGGTAACTGCTCATCTTTGTTTAAGATAAGTGGTAATAGATCTTTTGCTAATAAAATACCTTCAACATGGTCTTTATCTTCACACACCACTGGGAAACGTGAATGTGTTGAGTCAACCATCATAGGTAACAGCTCTTCAAGTGGTGTATCAACCTCTAACGTAACCATTTGCGAGCGAGGGATCATGATGTCACGAACTTTAAGCTCAGATACACCAAGTACTCCTTCGATCATTTCTTTGGTTTCAGGGTCGATAAGGTCGCGTTCTTGCGCATCGGCAATTACTTCAACCAGCTCTTCTTTATTCTGGGGTTCCCCTTGCAACATTTGGGTTATTCTGCCCAACCAAGTTTTGCCAGAAGAACCCTGGCTAGATTGCGAGTTGTCGTCGCTCATTGCGTCTAATTGCTCCGTAAATTTAAATATCGTCTCGATATGGGTCTGCGATGTTCAGATCAGCAAGTAATTGCTTTTCTATGCTTTCCATTTCGAGTGCATCTTCGTCCTTTATATGGTCAAATCCAAGTAAATGCAAGCATCCATGGATCACCATATGGGCAAAATGGTCATGAAAGGTCTTTTCTTGCTCAATAGATTCGGCCAAAACAATGGCCGGACAAATGATCAAATCACCCACTAAAGGTAACTCAATACCCGGTGGTGCTTCAAATGGAAACGATAAGACATTAGTCGGTTTATCTTTTCCACGGTAATCATTATTGAGCTGCTGGCTTTGTGCTTCGTCGCTTATGACGATAGTAAGCTCAGCGTCTTCACGGTAGTTACTAAGGGCTTTATCAGCCCATAGTTGGAATTGTTCAAAGCTAGGTAAGTCGTCAAACTCACAGGCTATTTGTAAATCTAATTCGGTCACGAGTTTGGTTCTTGTTGGTTTGCTTGTGCTTCTTTTGCACGTTGCTTTTCTGCGCGCTTTAAACGCTCAGCTTCATCATTTCGCTCATAGGCTTCTACGATACGTGCAACAACAGGGTGGCGCACGACATCGTGTGATTGGAAGAAATTAAAACTAATTTCATCTACGCCGTTTAATACCTCAATAGCATGACGAAGCCCAGAGCGAGCACCACGTGGTAAGTCAACTTGTGTTATATCACCTGTGATCACTGCTTTTGAATTAAAACCAATACGGGTTAAGAACATTTTCATTTGTTCTGCGGTGGTGTTTTGGCTTTCATCAAGAATAATAAAGGCATCATTTAATGTACGACCACGCATGTAAGCAAGTGGGGCCACTTCAATGATGTTTTTCTCAATTAGCTTTTCTACACGCTCAAAGCCCAGCATTTCGAATAAAGCATCGTAAAGTGGGCGTAAGTACGGGTCGATTTTTTGGCTTAAGTCACCCGGTAAAAAGCCTAGTTTCTCACCAGCTTCAACTGCAGGGCGCGTTAATAAAATACGGCGAATCTCTTGACGCTCGAGGGCATCAACAGCAGCTGCAACGGCTAGATAAGTTTTACCTGTACCAGCGGGACCGATACCAAAGGTAATATCGTGATGCAGGATGTTAGCAACATACACGCCTTGGTTATCGTTGCGTGGTTTAATAACGCCACGGCGTGTTTTAATCACCATGTCTTTACCGTACACGCCCGGGTTTTCATCTTGCTCTAGGGCATTCGATTCGCTAATTGCTAAATGCACTGCATCAGGTTCAATTTCGCCTATTTGACCACGAATAGGTTGAGTGTCAATGTAAAGGTTTTTTAAGATTTCAACGCTGGCTGCGGCGCAATGAAGTTTACCCGTGACTCTGAAAAAATTATCACGGTGGGCAATTTCAACACCTAGGCGGCGTTCAATTTGTTTAATGTTTTCGTCAAACGGACCACATAAAGAAGAGAGTCGTTTGTTGTCGGCAGGTTCTAAATAAATCTCTAATGTTTTTAATTGATTACTCAAAATTACTTCCTATTCATGGGTGCTGGCAGTGCCAGCACCAGTGTCTCCCTAAGGTACGAAAGTAGCAACGCCAATTTCGTTAGGGGCAGCTGCGGCTTCAGCTTCGGCAGCTTTATTTAAAATTGCTGATGGCGCCACATCACGACGTAAATTCATCTCTGATTCTGTACGAATTAATTCACCACGTAAAGAGTTTGGCAACGCTTCAGTAATACGTACATCAACGAATTGACCGATCACTGAGTGAGGGCCTTCGAAGTTCACTACACGATTGTTTTCTGTACGGCCACGTAATTCCATCGGGTTCTTCTTAGAAGGACCTTCAACCAGGATACGTTGTTCAGTACCAAACATTTGGCGGCTAATTTGCTGCGCCATTTGCGTGATGCGGTTTTGTAATAGGTATAAACGCTCTTTTTTCTCTTGCTCAGTCACATCGTCTGGTAAATCGGCAGCAGGTGTGCCAGGGCGCGCACTGTAGATGAAGCTAAAGCTCATATCAAAACCGATATCATTGATAAGGTTCATAGTTGCTTCAAAATCAGCTTTACTTTCACCAGGGAAACCAATGATGAAGTCTGATGACATGCTTAGGTTAGGGCGAATTTTACGTAATTTACGAATCGTCGATTTATACTCAAGCGCGGTATGACCACGTTTCATCAGGTTAAGAATACGGTCAGAGCCACTTTGTACTGGTAAGTGTAAGTGATCAACAAGCTCTGGCACATCAGCGTAAGCATCGATGATGTCTGGTGTAAACTCTACCGGGTGCGAGGTGGTGTAACGAATACGGTCAATGCCGTCAATCGCTGCAACATAACGTAGTAGGTCAGAGAAGTAACAAATCTCACCGTCGTGTGTTTCACCGCGATACGCATTTACGTTTTGACCTAAAAGGTTTACTTCACGCACGCCTTGCTCTGCAAGTTGCGCAACTTCAAGGAGCACATCATCTAAAGGACGACTTACTTCTTCACCACGCGTGTAAGGTACTACACAGAAAGTACAGTACTTAGAGCAACCTTCCATGATTGATACAAATGCAGTAGGACCTTCTGCTTTTGGCTCAGGTAAGCGGTCAAATTTTTCAATTTCAGGGAATGAAACGTCAACCACAGATGTGCTGTCGCCACTTTGCACTTGCTTAATCATTTCTGGCAAGCGGTGTAATGTTTGCGGGCCAAAGATCACATCAACAAATGGCGCGCGTTGGCGAATTGAGTCACCTTCTTGCGATGCAACACAACCACCAACACCAATGATTAAGTCTGGCTTGTCATCTTTTAATAACTTCCAACGGCCAAGCTGATGGAACACTTTTTCTTGTGCCTTTTCACGGATTGAACAGGTATTGAGTAAGATCACGTCAGCGTCTTCAGCTTCTTCAGTTAACTGATAGCCGTTTGTCGCATCTAGTAGATCAGCCATTTTCTGAGAGTCGTACTCGTTCATCTGACAACCCCAGGTTTTAATATGCAGCTTTTTACTCATTGAAATATAGCCTCGTTTTCAATTCGGTAGTGACACAAAAATGTGTTAGAAACAGGATTAAGTGGCAATTATGCCGACTTAAAGGACGCGTATTTTAGCTGGATACCCGCACAGATCCAAGTATAGTTTTAATCTTTGTGGTGTGAAATCAAACAAGTCCCTGATTTGAAATTCTTAAGTATTAAATGCACTGACACTGTTTATTGAATTACGTTACAATTTGCCGGGTATTTAAATAGCCAAATGAGCGAATATTAAATGAATAAAAATAAGATAATTGTTGTTGGAGGTGGCATGGTAGGTTCTGCTACAGCCATAAAATTGGCGCAGCAGGGGAGTGATGTCACGATTATTGAAAAGCACCTTATTGATGCGGATAGTATTCTTAGCTCAGATAAAGTGGATATTCGTATTTCGGCTATTAATCGTTTTTCAGAGCACCTACTTGATGAGCTTGGGGCAATGCCATTATTGCGTAAAAACCGAATCGCACCTTATCAACAACTAGAAGCGTATCAACAGCAAGATGAGAGCTTATTATTTGATTGTAAAGATATTGGCGAGACACATTTAGGCCATTTAATTGAAAATAGCTTAATTCAGGCGAGTCTATGGCAACAATTTGCTGATTACAATATTGAGGTTATCGAGCAAAAGACTCCTGTAACCGATATAAATCAAACTGACGATTCAATCACTCTGAATTATGGTGATACACACTATACGGCAGATTTAGTCATTGCGGCTGATGGTGGTCAATCACAATTGCGCACCAAAGCTGGATTAGGTGTAACTGGTTGGCAGTATGCTCAACATTGTATGGGTGTATTAATAAAACTGGATGCTCCTCAACAAGTAAAAACGTGGCAGCAATTTACTCCAACCGGACCTGTCGCGTTTTTACCTATGCAAGCACCTTATGCAAATTTAATTTGTTACCACGACGCAGCAGTTTTAAAGCAATGGCAAAAACTTTCTAATGAAGAACTTAAAGCAAAGCTCATTGCACATTTCCCTGAACTACCGGGTGACTTTGAATTACTTGAGCATGCTGTCTTCCCTCTTGCCAGACAACACGCCAATGACTACTCACAAGGGCGTTTAGTACTCGTGGGTGATTCAGCGCACACAATTAATCCTCTTGCAGGTCAAGGCGTAAACTTAGGCTTTCAAGATGTGGTTGCATTGGCGGATATTTTGGAAGATCAAGAAGACGTGGGTCAACATCAATTATTAAAACAATATGAGAAAAAACGTCGTCATGCGAATTTACTCATGATGAGTATGATGGATGCATGCTATTTTGGTTTTTCAAATGAAATAAAACCACTCAGTTGGGCGCGGAGCAAGTTCTTGAAATTAGCCAATAATAAAGGCCCTGCAAAAAATTGGGTATTGAAATATGCGATTAGTGGCACGTTAGGCTAATACTCGTCTGCAAAAATACCTAATAAGTAAGCGTATTGGTATAAAATATAGATTGCGGGTTAATGAAAATTAGCCCGTTTTTTTATGCTAAATACAATCGAATATAATTTTTGAGAAATTAGAAATTAGAAATTAGAAATTAGAAATTAGAAATTAGAAATTAGAAATTAGAAATTAGAAATTAGAAATTAGAAATTAGAAATTAGAAATTAGAAATTAGAAATTAGAAAAGGGAAGTAAGTTGGCTGGGATACCAGGATTTGAACCTGGGAATGGCAGGATCAAAACCTGCTGCCTTACCGCTTGGCGATATCCCAACGCTAAACTTGAAGAGTTTTAGTTCTACTTAAGAACATGGTGCGGAAGGAGAGACTTGAACTCTCACAACCGAAGTTACTGGAACCTAAATCCAGCGCGTCTACCAATTCCGCCACTCCCGCACATAGTGTGATGCAAGTGTATAGTAATGGAACCTAAATCCAGCGTCTAATCAAGACACCAGCCAATTCCGCCGCTCCCGCATCAAAGGGTTTGCTAATTTAAACTCTTAGCTTGAGTTTTCTTATTCACTCTCTTGGTAGAGAAAGTGGCTGGGATACCAGGATTTGAACCTGGGAATGGCAGGATCAAAACCTGCTGCCTTACCGCTTGGCGATATCCCAACAAAGAATAATTTGATAGTTTGAGTTCTTATCAAGAACATGGTGCGGAAGGAGAGACTTGAACTCTCACAACCGAAGTTACTGGAACCTAAATCCAGCGCGTCTACCAATTCCGCCACTCCCGCATCATTTGTACTAAATGTACTGGTAGTTATTTTAAGCTCTTCATTGAGCATTCTTCGTCACTTTAAGAAAGTGGCTGGGATACCAGGATTTGAACCTGGGAATGGCAGGATCAAAACCTGCTGCCTTACCGCTTGGCGATATCCCAACAAAGAATAATTTGATAGTTTGAGTTCTTATCAAGAACATGGTGCGGAAGGAGAGACTTGAACTCTCACAACCGAAGTTACTGGAACCTAAATCCAGCGCGTCTACCAATTCCGCCACTCCCGCATCATTCGTACTAAAAGTACTGGTAGTTATTTTAAACTCTTCATTGAGTGCAGCTTAAACTCCTGCAGAGCCATTCTAAAGAAAGAATGGTGGCTAAGACGGGATTTGAACCTGTGACCCCATCATTATGAGTGATGTGCTCTAACCAACTGAGCTACTTAGCCATCGTGGCTGGGATACCAGGATTTGAACCTGGGAATGGCAGGATCAAAACCTGCTGCCTTACCGCTTGGCGATATCCCAACAAAAGCTTGATAGTTTTAGTTCTTATCAAGAACATGGTGCGGAAGGAGAGACTTGAACTCTCACAACCGAAGTTACTGGAACCTAAATCCAGCGCGTCTACCAATTCCGCCACTCCCGCACATAGTGTGATGCAAGTCTATAGTAATGGAACCTAAATCCAGCGTCTTAATCAAGACATCGGCCAATTCCGCCACTCCCGCATCATTCGTACTAAAAGTACTGGTAGTTATTTTAAACTCTTCATTGAGCAACAAGAAAGAATGGTGGCTAAGACGGGATTTGAACCTGTGACCCCATCATTATGAGTGATGTGCTCTAACCAACTGAGCTACTTAGCCATCTTTTTTGTTAGCACTTCATCGCTGAGTGCGGGGCGTATTATGCTGATATGACCTAAATCCGTCAACACCTTTTTTGCAAAAAAACGCTTATCAGTGTTTGTTTGCATTAAAATTAAGCTAAGTGGCTAAATTTCATTTGAATTGCTGTTTTTTTGACTGCTATTTACCAATTTAAAACTGCAATGTGTTTTGTAACTGTTTAAATACTGATTTTAAGTTGCTTGATTTTCAAACAAAAATCAAGCAACAAAAATAGATAATTTCTTTTTATAGGATGTTTGCTTGTTAAAAACAACAAAAGAACTTATTTCTTAAAGTGATTGCAGCTAAAAGAGCACTCGATTTCGATCTTTGTTTCTTTAAGTAAAGACGTGGTTTGGTAGTAAATCAACTAACAGCGGAACAATCCAGCACTAATATCCTTAATCCTTTGTCAAATTATGTTTGGCTGTATCGGTGCTAATACCAATTTGCCAAGTTCGTGATAAGCGTCCATTGCTTGGAATAGACGGTTAAATCTAGCAAATAGCTAGGACTGGCAAATGATATGGTGGTTAGTAGCAAGTTTAAAAGATGATAAGCAATAAAAAAGGCTCGTAGTAACGAGCCTTTTAAAATTTTATCAGCGAAGCAGCTTATACATTGAATAAGAAGTTCATTACATCGCCGTCTTTAACAATGTACTCTTTACCTTCTTGGCGCATTTTACCTGCTTCTTTTGCACCGCTTTCACCTTTGTACTCGATATAATCATCAAAAGCGATAGTTTGTGCTCGGATGAAGCCACGCTCAAAGTCAGTGTGAATTTTACCTGCAGCTTGAGGCGCAGTTGCACCTACTGGAATTGTCCATGCACGTACTTCTTTTACACCAGCGGTGAAGTAAGTTTGTAATTTAAGTAACTCGTAACCACCACGGATCACTAAGTTAAGACCAGGCTCTTCTAAACCTAGGTCAGCCATAAACTCTAACTTGTCTTCTTCTTCAAGCTCAGACAGCTCAGATTCGATAGCCGCACAAACTGGGATCACAACGGCATCTTCTGCAGCAGCGATTTCACGAACTTTGTCTAGGTATGGATTATTTTCAAAACCATCTTCAGCAACGTTTGCAATGTACATAGTCGGTTTAATCGTTAAGAAGTTAAGTGGCTTAATTGCTGCTTTTTCTTCTTTTGTTAACTCTAATGAACGAAGAGTTAAACCTTCATCAAGGTGTGCTTTTACTTTTTCAAGTACTGCATTTTGCTCTTTAGCGTCTTTATCGCCGCCTTTTGCCTTTTTAGCGTTACGAACAAGTGCTTTATCGGCACTATCCATATCGGCTAATACTAACTCAGTATTAATAACATCAATATCATCTGCAGGGTCAATAGTGCCTGCTACGTGTACGATGTTCTCATCTTCAAAGCAACGAACAACATGGCCAATCGCGTCAGTTTCACGAATGTTTGCAAGGAACTGATTACCTAAACCTTCACCTTTAGATGCGCCTTTTACTAGACCTGCAATATCAACGAATTCCATCGTTGTTGGTAAAATACGCTGAGGATTTACAATAGCAGCTAACGCATTTAAGCGTGCATCAGGAACCGGAACCACGCCAGTGTTTGGCTCAATGGTACAGAAAGGGAAGTTAGCGGCTTCAATACCCGCTTTAGTTAGTGCATTAAATAGTGTTGATTTACCAACATTTGGCAAACCAACGATGCCACATTTAAAACCCATAGTAAGATACCTTGTGTAATTTCAAATAAACGATTTAAGGTTTAAATGAATGTAGTCTGTTTTGTGCTTTTAACACACCATCTTTTGCAAGAATTTCCATACAACGAACTGCTTCGTCAACTGCGGCATCCATTTTTTCTTGGTCTTCTTTCGCGGCTTTACCCAGTACCCAGCCCGTAACCATTTCACGGTGACCAGGATGACCAATGCCAATACGAAGGCGCATGAAATCTTTTTGGTTTGCCATTTTCGCGATAATGTCTTTTAAACCATTGTGGCCGCCATGACCGCCACCTTTTTTTAGTTTAGCAATCCCGGGTTCGAGATCCATTTCGTCATGTGCGACGAGGATATTTTCGACAGGAATTTTAAAGAAATTAGCGAGACTACTCACCGCCTTACCGCTTAAATTCATATAAGTAGTAGGGATCAGTAATTTAAATTCTTGGCCTTGAATGATCACTTTGCCTGTTAGGCCATGATATTTAGGATCGTGTTTGAGTGTGCAGTTATAACGTGCAGCAAGTTCTTCGATGAACCAGGCACCTGCATTATGGCGTGTGTTTGCGTATTCGGGGCCTGGATTAGCCAGGCCCACAAGCATTTGAATAGAATTCAAGGTGTTGACACCTTAAAAATTATTCTGCAGCGTCTTCTGAAGCTTCGTCTTCAGCAGGAGCAGCTTTGTTAGCTTTAACAGTAACAATTGACTGATCGTGGTCTGCGCCTTTAGCTAGCTCAACAGATGTAACACCTGCTGGTAGTTTAAGGTCAGAAAGGTGGATTGAATCACCAGCTACTAAGCCTGCAACGTCAACTTCAACGAACTCAGGAAGTGACTTAGGAAGACACGTGATTTCGATTTCAGTTAATTGGTGAACAACAGTGTTACCTGCTTTAGTTACTTTCTCTTCACCGATGAAGTGTACTGGCACTTTAGTGTGAAGTTTGTGAGAAGCATCTACACGTTGGAAGTCTAAGTGAGTGATCTTAGGCTTGAATGGGTGACGTTGAATATCTTTAAGGATAGCTTCAACTGACTCGCCACCGATGTTTAAAGTAAGGATGTGCGTGTAGAAACCTTCGTCTTCTTGCGCTTTGATCATATCTTTGTGTGCAAGAACGATAGATGCAGCTTCTTTGTCAGCACCGTAAAGGATTGCAGGAACTTTATCTTCACGGCGTAGGCGGCGGCTCGCACCAGTACCTGTTTCTGTACGTAATTCTGCATTGTATGTATAAGTTGACATAATGTCTCCAATAATTAATAGTCTTAGGGCCTTTGCGACCAAGGTCCCCAGCCAAAAGGCGCGCTATCATACCACCCCTTTCGGGGAAAATAAATAACGACTACAAAAAAAGCACCTAGACGGTGCTTTTTGAATATCTTCGCGTTGTTGATTAGTGTTCAAACATCGCTGAGATAGATTCTTCATTGCTGATACGACGAATTGTTTCAGCAAGCATATCTGCAAGCGTAAGCACTTTGATTTTATCAATTGCTTTAAGCTCATCAGATAAGGTAATTGAGTCAGTTACAATCACTTCGTCAATTACTGAGTTACGGATGTTTTCAGCGGCATTACCTGAAAGCACAGGGTGAGTTGCATACGCAAATACACGTTTAGCACCATGCTCTTTAAGAGCAGCAGCGGCTTTACATAATGTACCACCGGTATCGATCATGTCATCAACGATGATACAGTCGCGGCCTTCAACGTCACCAATAATGTGCATTACTTGTGAAACGTTTGCTTGTGGGCGGCGCTTGTCGATAATAGCTAGGTCAGTGTCATTTAATAGCTTCGCAATAGCACGAGCACGAACAACACCACCGATATCTGGAGAAACAACAACAACGTCATCGAAGTCGCGTTCTTTCATATCTTCTAATAGCACTGGGCTACCGAATACGTTATCAACTGGTACGTCGAAGAAACCTTGAATTTGTTCAGCGTGTAAATCAACCGTCAATACGCGGTCAACACCAACACTAGAAAGGAAGTCTGCAACAACTTTAGCAGTAATTGGCACACGAGCAGAGCGCACACGGCGGTCTTGACGTGAATAACCAAAGTATGGAATAACTGCTGTGATACGACCAGCAGATGCACGACGAAGGGCATCAACCATAACGATAAGCTCCATTAAGTTATCGTTAGTAGGGTTACAGGTTGATTGAATGATGAAAACGTCAGAACCACGAACATTTTCATTAATTTGAACACTGATCTCACCGTCACTAAAACGGCCAACAACAGCATCGCCTAATTCAATATACAAACGTTTTGCAACTTTTTGAGCTAGCTCAGGTGTTGCGTTACCAGCGAAGAGCTTCATGTCAGGCACGGTAGGGTTCCTCAGGCACTGAATTTTGGGACTAACAGGCTATGGTAGACACCAAAGCAGGTTAACATTTACTTGTACGTTACTTCATAGCAAAGTGAGCATTTAATGCTTTATGAGCAGGTGAAAGTGTAGCACTACTTGCAACAAAACCTGTCCATTTATCTGGTAACTGAGCTAAAACTTGTTGTGCTTGTGCCTGGGTTGAAAACTCAGCAAAGCAACAAGCGCCCGTACCAGTCATCTTTGACGGGGCGTATTTTAGCAACCACTGCAGGACTTTTTCAACCTCGGGGCAGAGCTTTTTAACCAAAGGCTCACAATCATTGCCTAAATTTTCCGTTTGCCAGTCTACTTTTAACTTGGGTGTGTCACGTTTTAAATCAGGATGGGTAAAAATTTTCGCGGTGCTGACATGCTCCCCAGGATGTATTACACAAAACCAACTTTGCGGTAATTCTACATTTTCTAGCTGCTCGCCAATACCATGAGCAATTGCTGTGTGGCCATTTATAAACACTGGTACATCGGCTCCAAGCGTCACCCCAAGTTTAGCTAATTCTTCGAGCGATAAATCGCACTCCCACAACTTATTGAGAGCAAGTAGGGTCGTAGCCGCATCGGATGAACCGCCACCAACACCACCGCCCATCGGTAAACGTTTTAATAGCTCGATAGTCGCACCTTGTTGGCAACCACAATGCTGCTGTAATAAACGAGCTGCCTTATATATAAGGTTGTCTGTTAAAGTAATGCCGTTTGTATCGCCAATGACATTGATATCGGGTTCATGGGTCACTGTAAATGTTAAGTCATCACCAAATTCTAAAAAGGTAAATAAGGTTTCAAGCTCATGGTAGCCATCATCGCGACGACCATTAATATGCAAAAATAGGTTTAGTTTAGCGGGTGCGATTAATGTGAAAGGGGGCTTTAAAATGTGTGTCATGATTAATGTAACTGCCAATCATTAAGTTGAATTTTAATACGAATATGTTGATTTTTTAAAGTCAGTTTTTCTGGCAACCAATAACCATCTTGCTTGCGGTAATTTGCATAGGTAATCTGCCATTGTTGGCCATTCTCTGCTTGCCAAAGCAGTGTTTTTAAACGACCTTGTTCATCGAATGATGCTTGCTCATTCTGTGCAGTACCTTTTAGCCATTTTGCGGCATTATCTAATGGAATTGAAAAGCCTGTTAACCGGTAAAGTAGTCTAGATGCATCCTGATCTGTGTAGGTGTCGCCATCATACTCTAAAACAGCACCTTGAGGGTTTTGCTGTAACGACAGAATGCGTGTGCCAATAAAGCTAGTTAGAACCATGTCACTGTTGCGTTCATCATGTTGCCAATTTAAATTGGCTGATTGGCGTTGCTCGGTGCTGATAAACGCCATTTTACCTTGTACTTGCCACTGAGTCTGTTGGTCTAGGCGGGTTTTCCAATCAGGGTAAATGTAATCAACCGTTGAAATTTTTTGCGCACAACCGCTGATAAATAAAAAAAATATGAATAAAATCAAATATTGTTTAATCAAATGTCGTTCCTTACTTTCCATATTCCGCTGATTTTTGGTAAAATTAATGCCTTTACAGCTGGGCTTAGCAATATTTGGTACATATGACCATCGTAGCACTTGGTATAAATCACAAAACCGCATCCGTAGAATTACGCGAAAAAGTTGCGTTTTCGCCTGAGCAAATGTCTGAGGCGTTACAACAATTAAGTGGCCATGCGCATTTCAATGAAGCGGTCATTGTTTCGACCTGCAACCGAACTGAAATCTATTGTAGCCTTGCCGAGCGTAATTCCCAAACCTTGTTGCACTGGTTAGCCAGTTTCCACGGTTTGGATGAACAAGAACTGAGCAACAACATCTATTATCACGAAGGTACCGAAGCCATTAATCATTTAATGCGAGTATCTTGTGGTTTAGATTCGCTGGTGCTTGGTGAGCCACAAATTTTAGGGCAAATAAAACAAGCCTATCACAATGCAAAGACTCACGATGCAATCGGTGTGACATTCGATCGCTTGTTTCAAAAAACCTTTTCGGTAGCAAAGCAGGTTCGTACTGAAACCGATATCGGTGCCAGCGCTGTTTCGGTTGCCTACGCAGCGGTTAATTTAGCAAAGCACATATATGGCAAGTTAGATAAAACCAATGTACTGCTTATTGGTGCTGGTGAAACAATAGAGTTGGTTGCTAAACATTTGTACCAAAATAATCCGCAAAAAATTACTGTTGCCAACAGAACTATTGAACGTGCTAAGACCCTTGCCAGCGATGTCAACGCAGATGTGATTGCACTTGCCCAGCTACCTGAGCGCCTTCATGATGCGGACATCGTAATTAGTTCAACGGCTAGTACCTTACCTATTATTGGTAAAGGGGTGGTAGAGCAAGCGCTAAAAAAGCGTCGCCATAAACCAATGTTATTTATAGATATTGCAGTGCCACGCGATATCGAGAGTCAAGTAGGCGAATTAGATGCCGCCTATTTGTATTCAGTTGATGACTTACAAGCCATAGTAAGCGAGAATATCGCCGCCCGAGAGCAGGCCGCCGAACAAGCGCAAACCATTATTCGCTCTCGTACCGATGAATTTGCTATGTGGTTGCGTTCACTCGATTCGGTGGATTTGATTCGCCATTATCGCAACGATGTACAAGATATAAAGTCAGAACTTGTCGAAAAAGCCCTCAGTCAGCTGCAAGCAGGCAAAGAGGCAGAAAAAGTTATACTCGAGTTGGCAAATAAACTGACCAACCGCTTGATGCACGCACCTACCCGTGCCATTCAAGATGCTGCTAAAAAAGGTGAAGCAGCCGAGTTAAGCCAATTAAAGAAAATGTTAGGTATTGATCAGGAATAGTCGTTAAATGAAAGAGTCTGTTTATAGAAAATTAGAAACCTTAGTTGAGCGTTATGAGGAAGTGCAAGCGCTGCTAAGCGACCCCTCTGTGATCAGCGACCAAAATCGCTTTCGTGCCTTATCTAAAGAATATTCAGAATTAGAAGAAATCGTAAAAGCGTTTTTAGCCTATCAACAAGCGCAAGATGATGTTGCTACGGCTGAAGAGATGCTAAAAGACTCTGATCCTGACATGCGTGAAATGGCGCAAGAAGAATATAAAGAAGCAAAAGCACAAATTACCGAATTAGAAGACGAAATCCAAATTCTGATGTTACCAAAAGACCCGAAAGACAATAATAATGTCTATTTAGAGGTTCGTGCTGGTACCGGTGGTGATGAAGCTGCTATTTTCGCCGGTGATTTATTCCGTATGTACAGCCGCTACGCAGAAACTAAAAAGTGGAAAGTTGAAGTAGTAAGTACTAACGAAGGTGAACATGGCGGTTATAAAGAAGTCATCGCGCACATCTCTGGTGAAGGCGTGTATGGTCAGCTGAAGTTTGAATCGGGTGCTCACCGTGTTCAACGTGTACCAGAGACTGAATCGCAAGGTCGTGTTCATACATCTGCTTGTACCGTGGCAGTGATGGCTGAAATTCCTGAAGCAGAAGCAATTGAGATTAACCCTGCAGATATTAAAGTCGATACGTTCCGTGCATCGGGTGCTGGTGGTCAGCACGTAAATAAAACAGATTCAGCAATTCGTATTACTCACATTCCTACAGGTGTGGTTGTAGAGTGTCAGGATGAACGTTCACAGCATAAAAACCGTGCTAAAGCGATGTCTGTACTTGGTGCACGTTTACAACAAGCTGAAGATGAAAAGCGTCAAGCGGCTGAGGCGTCAGAACGTCGTAACTTAGTGGGCAGTGGTGACCGCTCTGAGCGTATCCGTACTTACAACTACCCACAAGGTCGTATTACAGATCACCGCATTAACTTAACACTTTATCGTTTAAATGAAGTGGTTGCAGGTGATTTAGGCTGTGTCATTGAGCCACTAATGCAAGAACACCAAGCTGACTTACTTGCTGCGATGGGCGATGAATAATCGTGCCGCAAAGCATAGAACAAGCACTTGTTACTGCGACGGCGTTATTAACGCCTAGCAGTGACAGCGCCAAGCTTGACGCGCAAGTATTGTTATTATCCATTCTTGATAAACCCCGCAGTTATTTATTCACTTGGCCAGAAAAACAACTTACCGAACAGCAACAACTTGCTTTTGAACAAGCATGCCAGCGCCGCTTAAACGGCGAGCCAGTTGCTCATATTGTTGGCTTTCGTGAATTCTGGAGCCTTCCTTTAAAGGTCAATCCAACAACCTTGATCCCAAGACCTGATACCGAAACCTTAGTTGAATATGCTTTAGGTTTAGAATTACCAGCAGGTGCTAAGGTGCTTGATTTAGGCACAGGGACAGGGGCTATTGCCCTTGCGCTAGCCAGCGAAATGCCAACTTGGCAGGTTACTGGAGTCGATAGGGTTGCTGATGCAGTCGCACTAGCTGAAGAAAATAAACAACGACTAAACATTCACAATGCTCATTTTGCATTGAGTAATTGGTTTAGTGCAGTTAAAAAAGAAAAGTTTGACCTAATTGTCAGCAATCCGCCGTATATTGAACATGATGATGACCATTTGAGCCGTGGAGATGTGCGTTTTGAACCTTTATCTGCATTAGTCGCAGATGATGACGGGATGGCTGACATCAAACAAATAATTACTATGGCGCGTGACTATTTAGCAACAAATGGCTATCTTTTAATTGAACATGGCTACCAGCAACGGGCAAAAGTTCAAGATTTTTTTGCACAAATGTCGTATAGCCATATACTTACAATTAAAGATCTTGGCGGTAATGACCGTGTAACACTTGCACAATGGCCTAAATAATAACAAAAAGGCTTGTGCGTACATAGCCTTTGAGGATCCCTTATAATGGATGATTTTTTGTTTTCGGATGAAGCACTTGATGAAGTAAATGAAGTGCTCCAAGGTAGTTGGAAAGTCATCGTGGTTGATGATGAGCCAGAAGTACACGCCGTAACAAAGCTTGCGTTGAGTGACTTCGAATTTCAAGACAAGCGTCTTGAATTTATAAGTGCTTATTCTGGGGAAGAGGCAAAGCAAGTTATACAAGAGCATCCTGATGCGGCAATTGTGTTACTTGATGTTGTTATGGAAACGGATGATGCCGGCTTAAAGGTTGCTAAATTTATCCGTGAAACTGCTAAAAACAATCATATCCGAATCATCCTAAGAACAGGTCAACCGGGCCAAGCCCCAGAGCGACAAGTAATAGTCAATTTTGATATCAACGATTATAAGTCGAAAACAGAATTAACAGCACAAAAGCTGTTTACGGTAGTGATGTCGAGTTTACGGTCGTATCGAGACATTTTATCGATTGAGCAGTCACGCTTGGGTCTTGAAAAAATCATTAAAGCATCACGCGATATTTTTTCTACTCACTCACTTGAGAGCTTCATCGAAGGTGTAATGCAGCAGCTTACTTCTTTGCTCGGTACGGTTGACCAAGCAATGTATTCAACAAGTTTAGTGGCTAGTAACCCGCAGGATAACCAAAAGAAGCTAGTGGTGTTTTCGGGCAGTGGTGAGTTTGAACGCAGTGAGGGTAAGGCGATTGAAGATGTGCTTAATGATGAGCAACTGCAAGCCTGCCAACAAGCTTTAAAAGAAAAAACCATTGTTTATCGAGAAAACTACTTGTTTGCCTATTGTTGCAGTGAGTTCAATCATAACTCAATGTTATTTATATCAGGTATTCCAAAACACCTTACCGACACACAGCGCCATCTAATCGAAATTTTTTCGCAAAATGTACAGTTAGCCTACGAAAATGTGCAACTACAATCAGAAATAGAAGCAACACAACAAGAGCTAGTGTTTAGGCTAAGCGAAGCACTCGAACAACGCTCAACAGAAACAGGCAACCACGTAAAACGTGTATCGCATATTTGTTATGAGCTGGCGATAGGCTATGGCTTAGACAAACGAGAAGCAGAGTTAATTCGCCTTGCTGCGCCACTTCATGATGTTGGTAAAGTAGGTATCCCAGATTCTATATTAAACAAACCTGGACCACTGACAGATGATGAATGGTCTGTGATGAAGCAGCATGCTGAAAAAGGCCATAGTATTTTGAAAGACTCTAAACGAGAAATTGTTAACGTTGGAGCTACTATTGCTTTATCGCATCACGAGCGCTGGGATGGTGCAGGGTATCCAAAAGGTTTAAAAGGGCAAGATATTCCTATAGCTGGCCGAATTGTTGCGCTTGCTGATGTGTATGATGCACTTCGTCATAAGCGCTGCTATAAAGAGCCTTGGTCGCTTGATGATGTTATAAAAGAAATAAACGCACAAAAGGGTAAACAATTTGATCCCAAGTTGATCGATGTGTTTAATGAACGCGTTCAAGAATTAGAAGACGTACTTGTACGTTATCCAGATTAATTAAAACAAGTTTAGGGTCGTATGGATTATTTAGCAGTAAAGCATACTCACATGTTATTTGCCGTGTTGAGTATAGTATTATTTTATGTTCGCTCTTTTTCACGTTTAAAGACGGGCGCTTTAGCAAAAAATAAAGTGGTGTTTATTGGTAGTCATAGTATCGACACTTTATTACTTGTATCAGCCGTTGCATTAATTGTTATGGCGGGCTTTAACCCTCTAGAGCAATCGTGGTTATTAGAAAAGATCATTCTAGTGATCCTTTACATTGTACTTGGCGTTGTGGCAGCAAAACAAAGCGCACAGGGTATGAAAGTCGCTTTACTTGCAATCACCACAGTCATCTTATTAGCAATTGGCTATTTAGCTTCTGCTAAAACAGCACTTCTTCTGTAAGAATCTCTAAGCGGTATTTTGATGGCGTCGCCATCGTACCGCTTTTTTGTATCTCATCGCTCAGTATTGGTAACTTAGGTCAAAAGTAGGTAAACTAGCTGCTCTTTTTTGAAATAGATGTTGCAGTATAAATGACCATTCCTTGGTTTGAAGATCAAAATGAATCCTATCAAGATGAAGCCTTCGATGCATATTCATCTAAAGTGCTTTATCGTTGTATTGATGCTGAATTAAAGTGGGATCCGCAAGTAGATTTATCGGCTTGCTACGAGACACTAAATCAACTTGAAGACACGGTAGCTACTTTTTGTTCTGAAATAAAAGAGCCGCACGAACGTCTTGATAAATTACTCGATACGTTTTATCAACACTGGTTATTTAGTGTTTCTAGTTTAAAAGTCCCTGAATATACATTAAATAGTTTTCGCTATACGATTACTATGCGTAGTGGCACACAAACAACGTTGGCTATTTTACTTTGCCACTTAATACAGCATGCTGAACTTGACGCGAGTGTTACCTTGAGTCAAGGAGAAGTGCATGTACATGTAGGTATAAGTGATGAAGAGGGCTACTTAATTGAGCCTAGTACAGGCCAACAAAGTTGGTATATTACCCCAGAAAACGCGTGCGAAGAAAATGGTGATGAACAAGAGCCGCTGGAGCTAGTATTTGATGAAGAGCTATATAAGCTTTACCTAGCTCAACAAAAATGGTCGTTTATCAGCGAAAGTAAATTTGGTCATGCACTTCATTGTGTAGAGATGCTCATGGAATTATTAGGGGATGACCCTTATGAGCGTCGTGATCGGGGTTATCTTCTTAATCAGTTAGATTGCCCAAAAATGGCAAGAGATGATCTTCAGTATTTTGTGAATGAATGCCCAGATGATCCTGCTATTGAAATAATTCAGCACCAAATTGCTGAAATAGAAGACAATAATAATACACACCACTAATTTAAAGGAACATTTATGACTGACGCCCACAGTGCGCTAATTACCAATGACGCAGTCGTACTTGGTTTGCTTGCCGTTATTTTGGGGTTTATTTTTAAAACCTCTCACAGTAATAATGCTGCCTGCCAAAAATTTTATAAGTATGTACCCGCATTACTACTTTGTTATTTTTTACCTTCGTTACTCAACACCTTTGGTATTGTTGATGGCCACTCTTCAAATGTTTATTTTGTGGCATCACGTTATTTACTGCCAGCTTGCTTGATATTGCTTACTATTAGTATTGATTTGAAGGCAATTCTTAATCTTGGTCCAAAAGCACTAATTATGTTCTTAACGGGTACTATGGGTATTGTTATTGGCGGACCGCTTGCTATTTTAGTGATGAGTGCAGTTTACCCAGAGGCCGTTGGCGGTCATGGCCCTGATGCGGTTTGGCGCGGTATGACAACCATTGCTGGTAGTTGGATTGGCGGTGGTGCAAACCAAGCTTCAATGAAAGAAATGTTTGAAGTAGGCGGCGACATCTTCTCTGCAATGGTTACCGTTGATGTGATTGTGGCAAACTTATGGATGGCCGTATTGCTATTAATGGCTGCAAATCATAAAGCGATTGATGCAAAAACGGGCGCAGATACCCGTGCGATTGAAGAGCTTAAAGAGCGTGTAGAGAAATATCACGCAGAGCATGCACGTATGCCAACCTTAAATGATTACATGACGATCATTGCTATTGCCTTTGGTATTACTGGCCTTGCGCACTTTTGTGCCGATTTTTTAGGTCCGTTTTTTGGCGCTAACTTCCCTTGGGCGCAAGAGTATAGTTTAAACAGTAAATTCTTTTGGTTAATCGTTATCTCAACCACAATTGGTATTAGTTTATCGTTTACTAAAGTTCGTCATATTGAAGCTTTTGGCGCTTCAAAAGTAGCATCAAGCTTTTTATATATCCTTGTTGCTTCAATTGGCTTACACATGAATATTACCGCGATTTTTGACTCACCAATGTATTTTGTACTGGGTGTGATTTGGATGATTACCCATGCAAGCTTAATGCTTATTGTCGCGAAACTAATTAAAGCACCACTGTTTTATATGGCAGTAGGCTCTCAAGCAAATGTAGGTGGCGCAGCATCAGCACCCGTTGTTGCATCAGCATTCCATCCGTCACTTGCGCCAGTAGGTGTATTACTTGCTGTTTTGGGCTATGGTGTAGGTACTTACATGGCTTATATTTGTGGATTAATGCTACAAGCTGTTGCACCCTAAGGAATAGAAATGAACAACCAGTTAATTAAAATTAACGAGATTGAATTAGCCAACGACAAACCATTTGTTTTGTTTGGTGGTATGAACGTACTTGAATCACGTGATTTAGCAATGCGTATTGCTGAACATTACGTAGAAGTAACGTCAAAGCTAAACATTCCATACGTGTTTAAAGCGTCTTTTGATAAAGCTAATCGCTCTTCAATTAACTCATACCGTGGTCCGGGTATGGAAGAAGGTTTAAAAATCTTTGAAGAAATTAAATCTACTTTTAACGTGCCGCTTATCACCGACGTACATGAGCCACATCAAGCAGCACCAGTTGCTGAAGTTGTTGATGTAATTCAGTTACCTGCATTCCTAGCTCGACAAACTGACTTAGTTGTAGCGATGGCAAAAACAGGTGCCATCATCAACGTGAAAAAACCACAGTTTTTAGCACCGCACGAAATGCGTCATATCATTAAAAAGTTTAATGAAGCGGGCAACAACAATGTTGCACTGTGTGAGCGTGGTACTAGCTTTGGTTATAACAACCTTGTGGTTGATATGCTTGGTATGGATGACATGAAGCCTATGGCGCCAGTAATTTTTGATGCAACGCACGCACTACAGCGCCCTGGAGGCCGAGCTGACTCTGCAGATGGTCGCCGTGCACAAGCTGCAGAACTTGCTCGCAGTGGCATGGCATTAGGTATTGCAGGTTTATTTATTGAAGCGCATCCTAATCCGAGTGAAGCAAAATGTGACGGCCCATGTGCTTTAGCACTAAGTAAGCTTGAAGGTTATTTATCGCAAATGAAAGCGGTTGATGACTTAGTTAAGAGCTTTGCACCACTCGATACCAGCGCAAGCGATTTATAATGATATAAGTATTTAAGTACGAAAAAGGCGACCAAGGTCGCCTTTTTTTATTTGTGTCGCTATAATCGATGCATAAGAAAAACTAATTCAAAGCTTGGTGTTTATGTCTCGTCGTTTACCTCCCTTAAATGCGCTTAAAGCCTTCGAAGCTGCTGCTCGTCATCTGAGCTTTACCAAAGCGGCTGAGGAGTTGTATGTCACGCAAGCTGCGGTGAGTCACCAGATTAAAACCTTAGAAGAGCATCTAGGCTTAAAACTGTTTTTACGTAAAAATCGCTCGTTGCTGTTAACCGAAGAAGGGCAAGGTTACTTTCTGGATATTAAAGAGATTTTTACCCAGTTGATTGATGCCACAGAGAAATTGCTAGCACGAGGTGCGAAAGGTTCTCTGACAGTAAGTTTAACGCCAAGTTTTGCGATTCAATGGTTAGTACCCAGACTTAGTTTATTTAATGAATTACACCCAGAAATCGACGTGCGAATTAAAGCGCAAGATCAGGACGAAAATTCACTTTCTGACGATGTCGATATTGCTATTTACTATGGTCGTGGCCACTGGAGTGGGGTGCAAACTTATAAACTGCACACTGAATACTTAGTGCCGTTATGTAGCCCATTATTGTTAACAGGCCCAAAACCGCTTAATCAACCGAGTGATTTGGCGAATCATACCTTATTGCATGATACGACCCGTAAAAACTGGAAAACCTGGATGAAAACAGCTGGCGTACGAAATGTGCAAGTTAACCAAGGGCCAATTTTTAGTCACTCGTCTATGGTGCTGCAAGCTGCGGTACATGGGCAGGGTGTCGCTATTGGTAATAGCGTATTAGCAAAGCCCGATATTGATGCGGGTCGACTCGTCATTCCATTTAATCACTCATTAGAAAGTAAAAATGCTTACTATTTAGTGATCCGCGAATCACAAACAGAGCTTGGTAAAATTGTTTCCTTCAAAGACTGGATGCTGAGCTTAGTAGAGCAAGAACAAGAGTATTAACATGTTACAGTGGTTTAAAAGTGCAGCGGGTAAGGCGCGTGCACAATTTATATTTGCCCACGGCGCAGGGGCAGGTAGCGACTCCGAATTTATGCAAACAATGGCTAAATTGATTAGTCAGCAAAATATTGATGTGGCGTTGTTTGATTTTCAGTATATGCAAATTGCTAAAGAGACAGGTAAGCGCAGACCTCCTGATCGCGCACCTAAGCTGCTTGCATATTTTGCCGAAGTTTTAGCTGAGCATCAGCCAGAGTTGCCGCTATTTATTGGCGGCAAATCGATGGGCGGGCGTATGGCTTCTATGCTTTGTACTGAGCAGGGTTTGGCTAATATTGCTGGTGTTGTGGCTTTTGGTTATCCTTTTCACTCACCGGGTAAACCTGAAAAACTTCGCATAGAACATTTTGTTGATATGCCATGCCCATTTTTAGTCCTACAAGGTGAACGCGATACGTTTGGTAATCAACAAGAGCTTGCTGAGCTTGAAATGGTTAACCCGCCAGAAATCAAATGGCTAAGAGATGGTGACCATTCACTAAAACCTCGTAAAAAAAGTGGTATTACAGAACAAGAAAACATACAGCAGGCTGCGGATTACGCTGTGCAGTTTATGGCTAATTTAATTGGAGAGAAAAAATGATAAAACTGTATTTAATGACAGGCAGTATATTTTGTATGTTCTCTGTAATACTAGGCGCATTTGCTGCTCATGGTTTAAAAAGTCGCGTATCAGAATACGCAATTGGTATTTTTAAAACCGCTGCTGAATATCAAATGGTGCATGGTCTTGCGCTTATAGCGATTGCTATCTTAATTAAGTGGGGAATGAACCTGACTTGGGCTGGTGGTTTTTTTATTGCAGGTACTGTGTTATTTAGCGGTAGTTTGTATTTACTCGCATTAACGGGCATGAAATGGCTTGGGCCTATCACCCCAATTGGCGGCGTTTGTTTTATTATTGGTTGGGCTATTTTGTTAGTTCAAGCCGCACGATATAAGTTTTAAGGGGTATCTATGTCGAGTGTAGTTATTTATTGCCGAAGTGGTTTTGAAAATGATGCCGCTGCTGAAATTACTTTTCAGGCTGCCGAGCAAGGTTTTGCGGGGTACGTAAAAACAAAACCAAATACAGGGATTGTTGTGTACGAATGTTTTGATGCAAGCCACGGCGATGAGATCATAAAAAAAGTAGATTTTAAAAATATGGTATTTGCCCGCCAGTGGTTTACGGGCACGTTAGTGGATAATATGCCACTTGAAGACCGCGTTAGTGCCATTGCTGATGCAACCGTTGACTTTCCTGAGTGTGGTGACTTACGTGTAGAAACACCCGACACCAACGAAGGTAAAGAGCTTTCTAAGTTCTGCAAAAAGATTTCTACACCACTTAAAAAGTCGCTTGAAAAACGTGCAAAGGTTACACGTGAACTTGCCCAGAAAAAACCAGTCATGCATGTGTTATTTTTAGCTAATAACAGCGCTTATGTGGGGTATTCGTATACATTTAATAATTCGCCATTTTTTATGGGTATTCCGCGATTACGCATGCCAAGTGATGCACCGAGCCGCTCTACACTTAAATTAGATGAAGCATTTAATGTATTCATTCCACCTCATGAAGCTGAAGAGCGCATGCAACCAGGCATGCGTGGTGTTGACCTAGGTGCGTGCCCAGGAGGTTGGACTTATCAGCTAGTACGCCGTGGAATGTTTGTTAGCGCTATCGATAATGGTCCAATGAATGATGATTTAATGGAAACAGGGCAGGTTAAACACTTTAGAGTCGATGGTTTTAAATATCGCCCTGAAAAGCGCAATATCGACTGGTTAGTGTGCGACATGGTAGAAAAGCCAGCTAAAGTAACGAATCTTATGATTGACTGGGCAGTAAATGCTTATGCCCGCGAGCTGATTTTCAACTTAAAGCTGCCGATGAAGAAGCGTTTTGACAGTGTCTATGAATGCTTAAAAATGATTAAAGAAGAGCTTGAAAAGTACGGTGTAAGTTACGAGTTACAAGCAAAACATTTATATCATGATCGTGAAGAAGTGACCGTTCATTTAAATGTAACTAAGGTGCCACAAAGCCTCTACAGTTAACATCAATTTGAAATTAAAAAAGGCCAATCGCAATTCGATTGGCCTTTTTTATTTGAAATCAGCTTAACGTGGTTAAAGTTATGAGCGGTATTTACTGCGGTAATTTTCAACCCATAACCGGGTTCCACCACATACAGCAACCGGCATAACAATAAGGTTTACAATGGGGATTGCTGTTAAGAGCATCACTGCTAAACCAAAGCCATATGATAAGGTTTGCTTTTGTTTTAAGTCATCTTTCATGGCATTAAAACTAATTTTATGGTTATCAAAGGCATAATCTTCGTATTGGATAGCATACATCCAACAGGTGAATAGCACCCATAAAACTTGCCCAATCACAGGTAAAATCCATAGTAGAATAAAAAAGCCTATAGCGCGCGGCAGGTAATAGCAAAGTTTTGTCCATTCTCGGCCTAGCATGCGTGGCACATCTTTCATTGTATCAAGCAGACCATCATCGTTGACTTTTTGACCTGTCAGGTAAAGTTCGACTTTTTCACTGAGCAAGCCGTTGAATGGGGCTGCAATAAAGTTCGTAATAACGGTAAAGAGCATGCTGTAACTAAATAAAATGACAAGCACAGCAATCGGCCACATTAACCATTCAAGCCAGCTCAGCCATTCTGGTAGCAATGAGTTCATGTAAGCAAAGCCATCAGTTAGCCAGCCGTACAAAAAGAACAGCGAACTACCAAAAAGCAGGATATTGATTAATAAAGGAATAAGTACAAAACGTTTTAACCCCTTTTGGCTAATTAGTTTAAAGCCAGAAAAGAAGTATTCCATACCTTGAGTAAACTGCACGAGATAACCTCATCTTATTTCTTCTTGTTTGCAGTATAGGGTTTTCAATATGTTTGAACAGTCTTTTTCCGTAACAAAGTGTTTATTGAGCAAAATTGTAGCAAGCAGGCATACTGATTAATTTAAGAGGTTAAGGTGAGTTAGTTTGTTAACAAATCATTGTGAAGTGAATTGTTTAGATATTAAGCAATACCGCCTCACTGGTATTAATGTCTTAAGTTAGCGAAAAATTCTAATGTAAACTTAATTTACGGAACATTGATTTTTAGTTACAACTAACCTGCTAGGCAACCCGCAAGGCTACTCACGTTAAACGTTGTTTTTTATCATTTGAACGTATTTTCAGTTACATCGGGATGAACTAAGCGATACCATGACTGTCTGATAGTACCTATAAAAACGAATAATGAAAACAACAGTAGAGGATCACACTAATATCCGATACTATTATTAACATCATTAACAAAAACGACATATAAAAATGGGAGTTTTATGCAGTTAGTCGATTTAAATCCAGATGATCCAGAAGTAGTAAACGTGTTTGCTGATATAGACCGACTCATTAACTCTTTATACCCCGTAGCTACAGCTCAATCATTAAGTGTTGAAGAGTTGGCTGAGCCTAATGTTTACGCCATAGGTTTGAAAAATGAAGATGGTATTGTTGCCTGCGGAGCGATTGTGATGCAAGAAGGCAACCCACCATACGGTGAAATCCGTCGCCTATATGTGAAACCTAGTTATCGAGGTAAAGGTTTGTCTCGCCGAATTATGCAAATCTTATTGCATCATGCTGGTGAACAACAAATCCCGCTAATTCGTCTTGAAACGGGTCCTAAGCAAACTGAATCAATTAGTTTGTACGAAAATTTAGGCTTTCATCGTTGTGGTCCATTTGGCAACTACACTGACAGCCCGCAAAGTTTATTTATGGAACTGGGACTTAATCAGTAATTGTAAGAGCTATTTAAAGCTTTGTTTTTGTGAGGTTAACGTTATTACTAAACAATCCTTGCAGGTCATGTGGCTTTTTATAGCTTTGCTGCTCATTGCGTGTGATAAAAAACACACAATACCTGAACAGCTACAAAACAAACAACCCGACCTTATTATTGATAACGCCGAGTTTTACTTAAACTCATGCCAGTCTCTTAGTGGTGTTTTTAATGATGCTGGCAAGATAACCTCCAGAGTCATTGTTACATTTCCTACTCGCCTTATGAGTTACTGTTCTGAAGAACGAACACAACTTAGCTATGATGGCACATACCTTACAGTAAAGCTTTGTCGAACAGCGTTTGCAGCAGGTGGTTGTGGGCTTGAAAGGTATCGCTCGAAAGATTTTCAACATTGGCAGGAATATATAGGGATTACCTGGGTAAATAATGAGCAGTATGAGGCATGGCGGCAGCTTGGCTCAAGCTCTACTAAAGCAGATGAAATAAACAAAGTTATCCCTTAAGCACCACTGTTTAACTGTCTGTTTAGACTTTAAAATTATTAGTCGATAAACGATTAATTTTTCACATCAAAAATCACTCGTTACGAGTAAAAATTCTTGTTGGACTTGAATCACTATTTTTCTTTTAATGCGCGCAATTACCGCTTGCCAATTTTGGCATTACTAAAATAAAGAGAAAGATAGATGAAAGAAACAACATCACTAGAACAAGCTCGCACGAGTTACAATGTTCGTCATTGGAGCCAAGGTTTCTTTGGTATTAATGATCAAGGTGATGTGTATGTTGCGCCAAAGGCCCATGCCCCAGAGCAAACCATTGCACTAATCGATATCGCACAGCAATTACAAGACAAAGGCTTAAGCTTGCCTGCGTTGGTTCGTTTTCCACAAATTTTACATCATCGAGTACATAGCTTGTGTCAGGCATTTAATACAGCAATTGAGAACTATGGTTACCCGAAAGATTATTTGCTTGTTTACCCAATTAAAGTAAATCAACAACGCGAAGTTGTTGAAGAAATTGTTGCAAGCCAAGCTGATATTGAAAAGAAACAATTGGGCTTAGAGGCGGGCAGTAAGCCTGAGCTATTAACCGTATTAGCAATGGCTGAAAAAACCAGTGCGGTGATTGTATGTAATGGCTACAAAGACCAAGAATACATTCGTTTAGCACTGATTGGCGAAAAGCTAGGCCATAAGGTTTACATTGTACTCGAGAAACTATCTGAACTTGATATGGTGCTTAGCCAAGCAAAAGAGTTAAATGTAAAACCACGTATTGGTATTCGCGTACGTTTAGCATCGCAAGGTAAAGGTAAATGGCAAGCAAGCGGTGGCGAAAAATCAAAATTTGGTTTATCAGCATCGCAAGTATTGAGCGTGGTTAATCGCTTAAAAGCATCTGATCAACTCGATTTGATCCAACTTGTACACTTTCACCTAGGTTCGCAAATGGCAAACATCCGTGATGTGCGTTTAGGTGTGAGCGAAGCTGCGCGTTTTTACTGCGAGTTACGCAAGTTAGGTGCACAAATTGATTGCTTAGATGTGGGCGGCGGTTTAGCGGTTGATTACGACGGCACTCGTAGCCAGTCTCATAACTCAATGAACTACAGCCTAAGTGAATATGCTAATAACATCGTATATACCATTGGTGACACCTGTAAGTTATATGAGCAGCCAATGCCGCGCATTATTTCTGAGTCAGGTCGTGCATTAACAGCGCACCATGCCGTATTGATTTCAAATGTTATTGGCACCGAAAGCTATGTACCAGAAGACATTCAAGCGCCAGCCGCTGATGCACCACTATTATTAAAAAATATGTGGACATCATGGCAGCAGTTAAGTGATGACAATGATGACCGTGCATTAATCGAAATCTATCATGATAGTCAAGGCGATTTAGCTGAGGCACATAATCAGTTTGCACTTGGTTTATTAGATTTAACTGAGCGAGCATGGGCGGAGCAAGTTAACTTACGTGTCTGTTATGAGCTTAACAAACACATGGATAACAAAAACCGTTTTCATCGCCCGATTATTGATGAATTAAATGCGCGTTTAGCAGATAAGTTTTTTGTGAACTTTTCATTGTTCCAGTCATTACCGGATGCATGGGGTATTGACCAAGTGTTTCCGGTTCTGCCTTTAAGTGGTTTAACAGAAGCACCACAAAAGCGTGCTGTGTTACTTGATATTACCTGTGACTCAGACGGTGCTATGGAGCACTATGTAGACGGTCAAGGTATTGAAAGCACATTGCCAGTACCTGCATTTAGCGAAGAAAAACCTTATTTAATGGGCTTTTTCTTAGTAGGTGCATATCAAGAAATTTTAGGTGATATGCACAACTTATTTGGCGACACGCACAGTGCAATCATAAAAATGGATGAACAAGGTCAGGCGCAAATCACCGAGATTAACGAAGGTGATACCGTTGCTGACATGATGCGTTACGTGCATTTAGATGTAGAAAGCTTCCAGCAGTCTTATGCCCAGCTGGTGGCAGCTAAATTGCCAGAAACTGAGCAGCAAAGCGTATTAGATGAGCTGCAAACTGGCTTAAACGGTTACACTTATTTAGAAGAGTTATAAGCAATGTCGACATTGTTTGACCACACAGATCATTCGTTGTACTCAAACGGCATGACGTTTTTACGTCAGCCGATGGTGCAAAACATCACTGCAATCGATGCCGATGTGGTGGTGCTAGGTTTACCATTTGACTTAGCGACCTCAGGTCGCCCAGGTGCACGTTTAGGCCCTGATGCAATTCGTCGTGCTTCAGTGCACCTTGCATGGGAAGAAACCAAGTATCCTTGGACGTTCCCATTATTTGAGCGCTTAAAATTAGCTGATGCCGGTGATTTTACTTACCCAGTAGGCGACCCAGAATATTTTACCGCGCAGTTAGAATTAGCGGCCGAGCAAATTCTTCGTCAAGGTAAAACATTATTGGGCCTAGGTGGCGATCACTTTGTGACTTTGCCACTACTACGTGCTCATGCTAAACAGCACGGTAAAATGGCATTAGTTCACTTTGATGCCCACACCGATACTTACAGCAATGGTTCACGTTATGATCACGGTACTATGTTTTATCATGCACCGATGGAAGGTCTCATAGATGTTGATCACAGCATTCAAATCGGTATTCGTACTGACTTTGATCAGAGCAAGCATGAGTTTGCAGTGATTGATGCAATGGCTGCTAATGATTTGCCAGCGCAAGATATTGCAGAGCAAATTAAAGCGCGCGTCGGTGACTTACCTGTGTATCTCACCTTTGATATTGACTGTCTTGATCCCGCATTCGCGCCGGGTACTGGCACACCAGTGTGTGGTGGCTTAACTAGCGATAAAGTACTTAAGGTACTTCGTGCATTGAAGGGCATTAATATGGTCGGTATGGATGTGGTTGAAGTATCACCATCTTATGACCAAAGTGAGTTAACGGCGATTGCCGCAGCGACCATTGCCAATGAGTTATTACACTTATGGGCTTTGAAGCATAAATACTAAATGAGAGAGACAAAGAGCGCCATTAGGCGCTCTTTTTTTTGATTAACAAGATGAAGCAATTATGCGCTTCTTACATCAACTTTTAACTTAAGTTTTTGCCCAGGTTGAATGTACTTTTGCCCAGCTAATGAGTTCCATTTAATAATATCTTCTACAGACACATTAAACTTGGCAGCAATGCGCGCTAATGAATCACCACGACGGACTTTATAAGTAATGGTGCGCTCTTTGATTTGAGTAGCAGCCAGTTGTGATTTTTCTTCTTTATATACAGTTAGCTTTTGACCAACACGTAATACAGCATCTTTTTTAAGTTTATTCCATGTTGCAAGCTCTGCAATGGTCACATCGTACTCACGGCTAATATCCCACAGCGTATCGCCAGTGGCGACTTTATGGCTTAGCTTTTTACGTGTTGCTTTATTAGCAGCCATACGCACTGATTTTGGTAAATGCTGACTATTTATCTCACCATCACTCAGTGGTACAAGTAATTGCTGACCAACACGAATGGTATTCGATGAGAGTTTATTCAGTGTTTTAATAGCATTCGTACTAGTAGAAAACTTCTTCGCAATCACAGATAAACTGTCACCGCGCGCAACCACGTATTGTTGCCAACGTAGACGATCTTTTTGCTCTGTTTTTGCTAGTTTTGCAGAGAACTCTTCAACCTTATCAGACGGTAATAATAAAAAGTGCGGTCCATTAGGGTCGGTCGCCCAGCGATTAAAACCTGGGTTTAAACGATAAAGTTCAGTTAAACTAATACCTGCCATATCAGCTGCAAGCGCTAAGTCAATTTGGCTACCTACATTCACCGCCTCAACTACTTGAGCATTAATAATTGGTTGCCACTTAACACCAAACTCGTCACTGCGTTTAACTAGATCAGACAGTGCTAACAGTTTAGGTACATACGATGTGGTTTCTTTTGGTAAATCCAAAGACCAAAAGTCTGTTGGTAAATGCTTTTTACGATTCTTTTTAATAGCTCGTAGCAAACGGCCTTCACCTGAGTTATAGGCTGCGATGGCATTTAACCAATCGCCTTCTAAGGTTTTGTGAAGATATGACAAATAATCAAGAGCTGCACGGGTCGACTGTACAATGTCACGACGACCGTCGTACCACCAGTTTTGTTTTAAATCAAAACGCTCACCAGTTTGTGGCATGAATTGCCAGATGCCCGAGGCACTGCGATGTGAATAACCAAATGGATCAAACGCACTTTCTACAATCGGTAAAAGCGCAATTTCAATTGGCATTTGACGCTTCTCGACTTCTTCTACAATAAAGTATAGGTAAGGCTCTGCACGCTTAGAGATTCGGTCTAAATATGCCTGATGACGCGCATAGTAGTTACGCTCAGCAACCACTGGGCGGTTTTGTGGCACATCAATCGAAAGTTGGTAACGAATACGCTCCCATACATCATCAAATACCGGTGGTGGCTCATCAAGATCTGCGACCTGTTGATACTGTGCGTTAATCATTAGTGCATCATTAACGTCACTTGGGCTTGCGCCATTGAGCTGTTGCTCAACATCATTATTAGCTGTGGTATCTGAGTTAGAAGCTGTTAACTGACAACCACTTAGTACCAGCGCAAGTGTTATAACTAAAGGAGACTTATACATATATACCTATATAATCAGGTAAAAAAACTCGGCGAATATTACCTGCTATAAGCACATATTGCCACTTTATGACCAGTATATGTCAGCTCATTATTGCAAGGTGTTGATCTAAATATAGAAAAAATGTAATCGGTAGAATTACACTTTTAAAAATTATCTTTCCAGGCTCTGAGACCCGCAAAGCGTTGCCAAGGTTCAGCTAGATCAAGATTTTCTTTCAGCTCGCTTGGAAGCTCATCAGTTATGTGTGGAAAATGACAACGGATAAAGGGGTTTATTTGCCTCTCAACGCTTAATTGAGTCGGTAAACTAATTTTGCCGCTTTCTCGCAGTGCATCTACTTTATCACTGTAGTTGAGAAGGTATTCGTTATTTGGTTCAACAGCTTTTGCAAAGGCCAAGTTGGCCTGCGTGTATTCATGAGTGCAGTAGATTTTACACTCATCAGGCAGAGCTCTTAATTTACATAAAGAGTGCCACATTTGTTCAGCACTGCCTTCAAATAATCGTCCGCAGCCTGCACTAAATAAGGTATCGCCAGTAAAACTTAACTCGTCATTAATGTAACAAACATGATCGAGAGTATGCCCTGGTGTCGCAAGCACAGTAAAAGTGTAATCGTACACCGTCACCTTATCCGCTTCACAAACGCCATGGCTAATCCCTTTGAAAGGGCTGTGTCTTGGTCCGTACACCGGGATATCACGAAATGCTTTTACCAAGGCTGCAACGCCATCGGTGTGATCATAGTGATGATGGGTAATTAAAATCCCTGCGAGTGATAAGTTATTTTCGCTTAGGTAATTTAGAACGGGCTCTGCCTGTCCTGGGTCGACCACCCACGCTGTTTGTTCAGCTTCATTGCTGATGCACCAAATGTAGTTATCAGAAAAGGCTTTAATTGCTTTAACTTGCACCATGTTTAATTGCTCTATAAAGTGACAGTTAACACACAGTATAACGAGCTCAGAAAATGAAACCAGCCCTTAGTTTTCAAGAAGGTCCTAAGCCATACTCTTGGCAGCAGTTCCCTCATGGTGACTATTTACGTGCTGAAATTGAACGTAAGCTAACACCATGGCTGCCGCGCATGTTTGGTTATCACATGCTCAAACTCGGTAATTTAAGTGGTGAGCTGGCAACCAGTGAAAGTCCTATTAAGCATCAAGTTTGCGTAGCAGAGCAGGGCTTATTTACCGGTGTTATTGCTGATGTAGACGAGTTACCGTTTTATGAGCACAGTGTTGATGCCTGCATATTATCGCACTGTTTAGAATATCATTCTGATCCGCACCATATCTTACGTGAAGCGCATCGTACTTTGATCCCCGGTGGTTACATCGTGATCACAGGCTTTAACCCGTTTAGTTTGTGTGGATTGGCGCAATTATTACCTTTTAGCCGCCAAAAGCTACCGTGGACAGGGCGGTTTTTTACGCCATCACGAGTAAAAGATTGGTTGAATTTATTAGGCTTTGAAATAATCTCTGATGAGCGTTATATCCATTCATCGCTTGCAAGAGGTAACCGCTTATCGCGCTTTGCTGCGTGGCGCAGCTTTGGCCAGCAATATTTAAAGCCAATGGGCAGTGTGTATATGCTGGTGGCTAGAAAGCGTGTGGCCCCGCTGACACCAATTAAACCTAAATGGCATGCAAGGCCGCAATTTTCGCCAGTGAAAGGAGCAGGGCTTAGACAAACATCAAAGCAGCACTGTGAGCGGGATAGCTAGATAATGCTGTTGCGTGTCTGTTTTACTTGGATACTGACCTGCACGAATATTTAATTGAATAGCAGGATGCAGTAGTTTTGGCACTGCCAAGGTTGCATCGCGGTTTTCACGTGTTGCAATAAAATCTTGTTTATCTCCTTTTAAGTGAATGTTTTGCTGACGCTGCTCTTTAACCGTGGTTTTGTTTGCTAAAGGTCGACCATCAGGTTGGTAGTCATGGCACATCCAAAGCACTGTATCGTCAGGAAACGCTAAAATTTGTTGTAGTGAATCATATAATTCGCCTGCGCTGCCGCCGGGAAAGTCACAGCGTGCTGTGCCACTGTCTGGCATAAAGAAAGTGTCACCGACAAATACATTGCCATCAATGTGATAGCACACACTGTCAGGAGTGTGGCCAGGCGTGGCAATCACATCAACCATGTAATTACCTAACTTAAATTGCGCTTTATTAGCAAATAAAGCATCAAAAGGCTCGCCATTACACGGCATATCCAGATTGTAAAGTTGGCTAAAGTGCTTTTGTACTTGTGTGATCCCTTCGCCAGTGCCGAGCTTGCAAGGATGTGTGGCTTGTAATTGCTGCTTTATATAACTTGCCGCAGTGATATGGTCAGCATGGGCGTGGGTTTCAAGTAGCCATTGTAATGTCAGCTGCTCAGTTTTTATGAAGCTGATGATCTCATTGGCTGTTGTAAAACTTAACTCTCCACTTGGCATATCAAAATCAGCTGGCGCATCAATCAGCAAGCAATTTTTAGTGCTTTCACAACTGACTAAATAACAGAGAGTGGCGCTTTGTTGATGAAAAAAAGAGTGAATGCGCAGAGCCATAATGAGTCCTTTATATTTCTTTATAGCCAAATCTTATAACATATAACAAAAATATAAAACGGCCTGCGCTAAGTTTCTTTCAAGGTAATTTTAATTACCGTCGTAACCTGTGTCTTCAAGTAATTGATCGCTGCCAGCGGCTTCGCGGGCTAAATCGTCAACAATTTCATTATATTTGTTGCCGCTATGGCCTTTTACCCAGCGCCATTCTACTTCGTGTTGCTGGCATGCTGCATCGAGTCGTTTCCATAAATCGACATTCTTAACTGGTTTTTTAGCTGCAGTTTTCCAGCCGCGTTTTTTCCAATTTTCGACCCATGACTCAATGCCTTGTTTCACATATTGACTATCGGTAGTAAGAATGACGTGACAAGAGCGGGTGAGGGTTTCTAGTGCAACGATAGCTGCGAGCATTTCCATCCGATTATTGGTTGTTAGGGTATAGCCTTGACTCAATTGCTTTTCGTGGCCGTTGTATCGCATCACGATGCCATACCCTCCAGGCCCTGGATTTCCTAAACATGATCCATCGGTGTAAATCTCTACGGTTTTCTGCACTGTTTTACCTTGATATTGTGTACAATAAAGTGAATATAGAAAGATACCAGAGTCAGGCTTAAGACGATATGGCACATAGACAAATAGTTTTAGATACAGAAACCACGGGTATTGACCCAAAGCAAGGCCACCGCATCATTGAAATCGGTTGTGTTGAACTTGTGAATCGCCGTCTTACTGGCAACAACTTTCATGTGTACATCAATCCACAACGTGAAATAGAAGAAGAAGCGATAGACGTACACGGTATCACCAATGAATTTTTGCGTGATAAACCTTTGTACCACCAAATTGCCCATGAGTTTTTAGAGTATATTCGTGGCGCAGAGCTTGTTATTCATAACGCTGCGTTCGATATCGGCCACATGGACAACGAGTTTGCATTGTTAAATCAAGGTTTTCCGAATACTGCCGATGTATGTAGTGTACTTGATACCTTGAAAATGGCGCGTGACTTGCATCCAGGTCAAAAGAATAACCTTGATGCGCTTTGTCGCCGCTATGATATTGATAACTCAAAGCGTACTTTACACGGCGCATTACTGGATTCCGAGATTCTAGCAGATGTTTACTTGGCAATGACCGGTGGACAAGTAAAGCTGAACCTCAATCAAAATAAAGATGAAGGCTCAACACATCAAACGGGTGGTATTCGTCGTCTTAGTGCCGACAGAGCACCCCTTGTGGTATTAAGAGCAACCGAACAAGAGCAAGCTGCCCATGAAGAACGTTTAGATTTAGTGGCAAAGGGTGGTCAATGTTTATGGCGTGCAGAATAAGGTAATGAAATGAGAAAACAGCTACTAGCAGGAATACTGTGCTTAATGCCTTGTATGGGATTTGCAACAGCACAAGATAAGATAACGCCATTAGCTCGGGATGGGGTTAAAAATGAAATTCCTCTGTTAGAAAACCGTTTTCGCATCGATCATAAAATCGATAAAGTAACCTTACTGTTCTTTCGTAACCGCGGTGCACCTGCCGTTGTATTGGTTCGTCCTGATGGGACTAAGTATTACGCCACAGACTCAGTGAAAAATCATGATCTTGATTGGTATGATGAGCTCAGTTATGACTTAGTCACTATTACTAATCCTATGCCGGGCCCATGGCAGGTTGTTGGCAAAATCTTGCCAGGAAGCCGTATTATGGTGATGGGAGAAATTGAATTAGATGTAGATCCTTTACCGCCGATGCTATTTCGCGGAGAGACAGTGAAACTGACTGGTCGCGTATTAAATGATGGAGAACCCATCGAAGTGGGGCAGTTTCGTGATGTGATTAGTTTGAATGTCGATTTTGTCAGTACTAATAATAGTGATTACTCAAACTTTGGTGCCGGTACGCAAAGTGTCACTGAGTTTAGAGATGATGGCCGTGGTTTTGATGAGCGCCCGCTTGATGGCGTATTTACTGGCGAATTTAAACTGACGTTTCCTGCAGGTGAGTGGCAACCAGAGCTATATATAGAAACGCCTATATTAAAGCGTACCGTGGTGCAAAAGCCAATTGTGGTGCATGAGCCGCCTTTTGATTATGAAGTAGCACTTGCTGAGCAAGATGAAGATGACCACATTTTAACGATCACCTTAAATCCTGAAATCGTCAAACCTGAAACCGTGCTCATTCAGGGGAAAATCTATTATCCGAATAATGAAGAGCAAATGTTCTCAATTGATGCGGATAAATCACAAATGCGCGAACTTGCAATTAAAAATTATGACTGGGGTAGATACAGTGTTGAGCTATCTGTATTTGGTAGCAATATAAATGACCGTGAATTTATGGCTACTTTACCAACTTATAAATTTGAAATTGAGCGACCCATTGAAGCTGTACCAGAAATTGTTCGCCCTGAAATCGATTTAGAAGCCCAAGCTGAGCAGCAACGAATTATTGAAGAGGAACAAAAAGCGTCCACTACACTAATGGTGATACTCATTGTTGTTGGAAATTTAATCGTTCTACTGTTAGGGTGGCTAGCGATTCGAATTTTTGTGCAGAAAAAACCACTTAAATTTAAAGTTTCTTTGCCATTTTTAAAGAAAAAAAATAAAACTGAAAATGATGAGCAAGCAGCGAAAGAAAATGAAGTCGGCAAAAATGGCTCAAAAAATGACAAATCAGGTGAAATTTTAAACCTTTCGATGTCAGATGACTAAAAAACCTGTAAAAATACAAAAAACCCCTTGACGAACCAGAGGGTGATTCGTATTATTCACGCCGCTGTCAGGGGAGACTCAGTCAGCAACGAAAATGTGGAGTGGTAGTTCAGTTGGTTAGAATACCGGCCTGTCACGCCGGGGGTCGCGGGTTCGAGTCCCGTCCACTCCGCCAATTTTCGACAATTTGTAAGTACGCGCTGGAGTGGTAGTTCAGTTGGTTAGAATACCGGCCTGTCACGCCGGGGGTCGCGGGTTCGAGTCCCGTCCACTCCGCCAATTACTTACACAACGTTTGGTTGTAAAACATTTTCCTTTGCGGAGTGGTAGTTCAGTTGGTTAGAATACCGGCCTGTCACGCCGGGGGTCGCGGGTTCGAGTCCCGTCCACTCCGCCAATAGGAAAAAATAAATAGCATTAAATACTGCGGAGTGGTAGTTCAGTTGGTTAGAATACCGGCCTGTCACGCCGGGGGTCGCGGGTTCGAGTCCCGTCCACTCCGCCACTATTTAAACGCTATTTTATTACAAAATTTGTATCGCGGAGTGGTAGTTCAGTTGGTTAGAATACCGGCCTGTCACGCCGGGGGTCGCGGGTTCGAGTCCCGTCCACTCCGCCAACAAATTAAGTAATAACAATGATATCTCTGCGGAGTGGTAGTTCAGTTGGTTAGAATACCGGCCTGTCACGCCGGGGGTCGCGGGTTCGAGTCCCGTCCACTCCGCCATTTGATATCATAAACAAATTAAGTGCATTACCCCATGCACATACCACTGCGGAGTGGTAGTTCAGTTGGTTAGAATACCGGCCTGTCACGCCGGGGGTCGCGGGTTCGAGTCCCGTCCACTCCGCCATTTGTTTTCCTCAAACAAATGATTAAATAAGTTTTTACATCACACCTTACTATTTACTTATACTGACAACGTATCTCGTATCTCGTATCTCGTATCTCGTATCTCGTATCTCGTATCTCGTATCTCGTATCTCGTATCTCGTATCTCGTATCTTTCATCCTATCTTGCTAATATTCTTCATTATTCCTATTTATTCAGCTTTTTATATCTGCATGAATAGCAAAGAATGGCGGCTCCACAACAAAAAGGAAATGCGTTATGAGTACATTCGGAACACAACTAAAACACTATCGCAGTGAGCTAAAACTGAGCCAACCAGAATTTGCAGAGCAAGTTGGAATAGAGCAAAGTTACCTTTCAAAACTTGAGAACGATAAATCAGTGCCTTCGAATGACACATTTCGTTCAATATTAACGGCGCTCAATCTAACAATTTGCGACTTTATGGAGCCATTAAAACATTCTGTAGATAAAGCTCGGTTGATTAATGTGCCTGACATTGAAGCTTGGTATAAGCAACAAAGTAATAAGCAATTCATTAAGCAGCGTTCACTCGTCTATATTGCCATACTGTTAAGTGCGCTAGGCTGTGCCATGTTTTATTTAGGGCATCAAGAAAAGCTATTCAATACAAAATTCTATGAGTACAAATCATATGGTGTGGTGAAAGATAATGAACCAGATGGCATTTTTCATGATTGGCGTATGCTCGTAGAACAAAGCAGCGAGAAAATAGATGCTAAACGTCGTGAAATGATTAGCAGGCATGATTTTAAATTTATTATCTCAGCGGACTATAAAGGTTTTTCGTTTGTAGAATCTGGCGAGCAAGGCAGGCGTTTATATAACCTTACTTCAAAAACACCTGTTATCAAGCCCCATAAAGGCCATGTGTGGCTTGAGTTTATAGGTATCTTATTGTTTGTAGTTGGTGCAGGTCTCATAACATTTGAGAGTAAACTGACAAGAGTGCATTAATGAGTTGTAGAACCTGACGCGTGTTAGCTTGCGTCAGGATCGCGAGGAATTAAATGTGCAAATTGCTGCTGGTGGATTTGTTCATATAGAGTAGCTGCATAGCTTTGCGCATCATGTAATCTGCGCGTACTGATGTGTTTTCGAAGATCATCAAGTGCAGCCGTTGCAGGTTCATAACCTTGGCTACTGGCCAGACTTAGCCACACTGCGCCATGAAAAACACTATGTGGAACACCTTGCCCTTTGATGAAAAACAGCCCCATATAAAATTGCGCCCTATGGTTGCCCGCCATAGCTGCTAAGCGCATCCATTTGGCAGCAAGGGGAGGCTGTTCATTTTTTAAATAATACAAAGCTTTGTTTAGTACGTTTTCAACAGATTGAGTACTTTTATTTGGCGCCGACCCTTTATCGGGTTGGGTTATAAAGGCAAGTACATTATCAAGCTGTTGCTCTAAATCTAAGCCTACTGGCGAATTATCAGACATAGTTTAGTTATTTTCTTGAAATAAAAGACCTTATTAGTTTAGAACATTGCAAGGTAAAATGTCCTCTTATTGAGATAAAATATGATAAAATTAGCCAATTAATCTCAACTTAAAGTTAAACATGTTCGAAAGACTTTTCAAAATCACTGAAAATAACACGTCTGTGCGCCGCGAGACTATTGCTGGCATCACAACATTCATTACCATGGTTTACATTGTATTTGTTAACCCTGCAATGCTTGCAGAAGCGGGAATGGATCAAGGTGCCGCATTCGTAGCAACTTGTATTGCTGCTGCAATTGGTTGTTTTATCATGGGCTTATGGGCAAACTATCCATTAGCACTGGCACCGGGTATGGGCTTAAACGCGTTCTTTACCTATGGTGTAGTGCTTGGTATGGGCTACACTTGGCAAGCCGCACTTGGTGCAGTATTTATGTCTGGCTGTATATTTTTGTGTTTAAGCCTATTTAAGGTGCGAGAGTGGATCATTGATGCGATCCCTCTGGTATTAAAGCGTGCGATTGCCACAGGTATTGGTGCTTTCTTAGCGCTTATTGCACTAAAAAATGCCGGTATTATTGTAGCAAGTCCTGCAACCTTAGTGCAGTTAGGCGATATCACAGCTCCTGGTCCTTTACTGGCTATCTTTAGCTTTTTTGTTATTGCGGCTCTTCTATACCGCGACATGAAAAGCGGCGTGCTAATTAGCATTTTATTGGTTACGGCTATCGCCCTTGGCTTAGACCTTGTGGAGTATCAAGGGATTATTTCAATGCCACCTTCAATTGCGCCAACCTTTATGCAACTGGATTTTGCTGCAGCATTAGAAATTTCAATGTTAACGGTAATCTTTGCCTTCTTATTTGTTGATTTGTTTGATACTTCAGGCACCTTGGTTGCTGTAACGCAAAAGGCAGGTCTTGCTGATGAGCAAGGTAAAATGCCACGCCTAGGTCGTGCGTTAAGTGCCGACAGCACAGCAACGATTGCAGGCTCAATGCTTGGTACTTCAACGACAACGTCATACATTGAATCTGTAGCGGGTGTGTCTGTAGGTGGTCGTACAGGTCTTACAGCTGTTGTTGTGGGTATTTGTTTCTTGTTAATGATGTTCTTTGCACCACTAGCCGGGATGATCCCTGCGTATGCAACGGCAGGTGCGATTTTGTATGTTGCTGTTTTAATGATGCAAAACTTAAAGCTGGTAAATTGGGATGATATGACAGATGCCATTCCAGTGAGCGTGGTATTATTAATGACGCCGTTAACTTTCTCGATTGCGCACGGTATCGCACTGGGTTTTATTTCGTATACTGCGGTGAAGTTGGTATGTGGTAAAAAAGATGAAATCAGTATTAGTGTGTGGGTGTTAACAGCATTGTTTATTGTTAAGTTCGCGTTTTTATCTTAAACACCAACTAAATAAAGAAAGCACAAAGAAAAAGTGGTTTACCACTTTTTCTTTGGTGCGAATAACACGTCTAAGTCGTCTTGCTCTTGCTCTGCTTTTTTCTTAAGTGACGTTGCATTAGATGCTTTCAGTTCAGAGCTTATCGCTTCTAAGTAATTCTCAACTTCTTGTTTTTTACTATTAACATATTCATCGCTATAACTAACAGATGATAGTGTTGCGAGTGCTTTTTCAAAGTATTGTCTCGCAGAGCCAACCATATTGGCAGAGCGAGCAGACATACCTCGCTTAATTTGGCTTTCGACATTAATACGTAATTGAAGTTTTTCCAGACGTTTATCTTCGGCAACAAAAACTTGGCTATCGACTTTGCCTTTACCATGTTCAGAGCGAAGTAAGGTACGCAGTTTCTTTATACCCTGGATAAGTGAAATAAGTTGTTTGTCGTTATCTGGTAATACTAACGCTTCTGTGTTGTTGACTTCGAGAGGAGCGGTTAAGCGTTCTTTTGATTCTTTTAAACGATTTTTTAATTCTCTTGAGTTTGGCGAAAGTTGCACCATGCTTGCTAGTGCATCATAAATACGTCGTTGAATAATGCGTAAGGTGTTTTCAGACATAGGGATGTTCGTACTGTTAAGAAGTACATCTTCTGCCTCTTCGATAATTTTTTTTTGTTTTGTTAGTTCTTTGCGGCGCTCAGCTTCTTGTTTTTCTTTGTGTTGCTGCACAGCACTTACCCACAGTGCGATTACGATTAATGCAACAATGAGCATGATGATGATAGAAACAATCATTACTAAATCTCAGTTTTAACTATCTAATTTTTTTATCTTACATTAAAAAGATTAGATCTGGATAGTTTTGCGGTTACTTATCTAGAATAAACTTCTGATGTTTACTACTTTTTAATGAGTATAGCGTTAAAGCAGCATCTTTATTGAATATTTTGCGAGTAAACACGGCTACCGAGCAGTAATTTATTGTGTTAGCCTTAGAAACAATCGATATAAAAGTATAGCGCGATGAAATATCACTTGGCATTGCGCTTTGCAGCCTTTATAAATAAACAATAACAACGTTTACAATGCAGCCATGAAATTACAACAACTCAGATATATAGTCGAAGTCCAAAATCATAAACTAAATGTTTCAGCGACAGCAGAAAGTTTATTTACTTCTCAACCGGGGATCTCAAAGCAGGTACGTATGCTTGAAGATGAGCTCGGCGTACAAATTTTTGGTCGTAGTGGTAAACACCTTACGCACGTAACCAGTGCGGGTAACGAAATTATTAATATTTCACGCGAGATACTATCAAAAGTTGAGGGTATTAAAGCGGTTGCCAATGAACATACTTTACCGGATCAAGGTAAGCTAAACATTGCTACAACACATACCCAAGCACGTTATGCATTACCCAATGTTATTCAGGGCTTTATGAAAAAATACCCTGCAGTATCGTTGCACATGCATCAAGGTACGCCGCAGCAAATTTCAGACGCCGCAGCACGCGGTGACGCAGACTTTGCCATTGCAACAGAGGCTTTGCATTTGTACTCTGATCTAGTGATGCTGCCATGTTATCACTGGAATCGCAGTATCGTTGTTGCAAAAACACATCCACTGGCGCAAAAGGCTGATAACTTAACAGTTGCAGATGTTGCTAAATATCCCCTTATAACTTATGTGTTTGGTTTTACAGGTCGATCTGAATTAGATAAAGCTTTTAATGCTCATGGGCTTGAGCCGCATATTGTATTTACTGCAACGGACGCGGATGTAATCAAAACCTATGTGCGTTTAGGACTTGGAGTGGGGGTTGTAGCATCAATGGCCATTGACCAAGTAACTGATAATGATTTGGTGTGTATTGATGCAAGCCACTTATTTGAAGCCAGTACCACTAAAATTGGTTTTAGAAAAGGCAGTTTCTTACGCAGCTACATGTATGACTTTATCGAGCGTTTTGCACCACACTTAACTAAAGAGTTAGTTGAGCGAGCAAGTTTATTACGTAACCAAGAAGATGTTGATAAGCTCTTCGAAAATATTGAGTTACCAGTAAAATAGAGATAAAAAAGCCGCTTTAAAGCGGCTTTTTTATGTGCTGAAGACGTGCTGTAAATTAACACTCGATGATATTAACCGCCAAGCCACCGCGAGCGGTTTCTTTGTATTTGGTTTTCATATCATTACCTGTGTCGAGCATGGTTTTAATTACCTTATCAAGGGTCACTTTTTGCTCGCCAGAGCCACGCATTGCAAGGCGTGACGCATTGATTGCTTTTATAGCACCCATCGCATTACGTTCAATACACGGTACTTGCACAAGACCACCAACAGGGTCACAGGTAAGACCTAGATTGTGCTCCATGCCGATTTCAGCAGCGTTCTCAACTTGCACAACATTACCACCCATTATTTCAGTTAGTGCGCCAGCCGCCATTGAGCAAGCAACACCCACTTCGCCTTGGCAACCTACTTCAGCACCCGAAATTGAGGCATTCTTTTTATACAAAATACCAATTGCCGCAGCTGTTAATAAATAACGGGTGGCAATATCTCGGTCTACTTCTTTAATGAAAGTGTGATAATACATCAATACCGCTGGTAAAATACCTGCAGCACCATTGGTTGGTGCGGTAACAACACGGCCGCCAGCTGCATTTTCTTCGTTCACAGCAAGGGCAAATAAATCAACCCAATCCATAGCGCGAAGCGGGTCGTTGTTAACCTCAATATTTAATTTAAGGTGTAAGCTAGGTGCACGACGTTTTACTTTTAAGCCGCCCGGTAAGATACCTTCTGTGCGCATACCACGTTCAATACAGGCTTTCATGACTTGCCAAATATTAAACAGCTCATCTTTGATGTCTTTTTCACTACGAAGAGTTTTTTCGTTATGCATCATAAGCGTTGATACACTAAACCCTGATTCGCGACACAGCTCTAATAACTCTTTAGCAGTATTGAATGGGTAAGGTGCTGGGTTTTCTTCGCGGATTTCGAGCGCTTTTTGTTTTTCGTTCTCGAACTCTTCATCACTTACGATAAAGCCACCACCGATTGAGTAATACACCTTACTAAAAAGTTTTTCGCCATTTTGGCTCGCAATGATTTCCATCGCATTTGAATGCTTTGGTAATGTTTTACGACGATGGAATACAATCGCACCTTGCTTTGGGAAATTAGCTTTATGGCTTTGGTTTAAGTAAATAACCTGTTCTTTTTCGATTTTCGCGAGAATATCATCGACTAAATCAGCATCAATGGTTTCTGGATCATAACCGGCAAGGCCTAAGATCACGGCTTTACCTGAGCCATGGCCAATGCCCGTTTGGCCTAATGAACCAAACAGCTCTACTTTAATATCGGTGACGTTTGTAAGTATGTTTTTTTCTTCTAATTCGTTTACAAATAAACGCGAAGCGCGCATTGGGCCAACTGTGTGAGATGACGATGGGCCAATACCAATACTAAACATATCGAATGCACTGATCATAATTTGCTACTCATTTTCCTATTAAACGCTATACCTAAAATGTAGTCCCCTTTACATACTTTGCTCAGTAACTTAGGGGAAGGTATATCTGTCTTTGAACGGTGCCACATGATAACGTTTCTATGTGGCTGTGTAACCCTAAAAGCAGGATAATTAAACTGGTAGGGCGAGCTGCTTGATAAAGTTGTTAATTATGCTCGCGGTTGCTCCCCAAAGTAGGCCATGCGGGGTCATCAAGCCCTGTAATATGATGGTTTTGCCATTGCGCTCAAAAGGGAGAGGTTGCCAATTTTGCTGGTTGCTCAAATGTGATATCGGTAGCAAAAAACTGGCGGCCACTTCATTAGGATCTGCTTGCCATGTAGTGCCTTTACTAAGTACACAAACAAATGGTTCAATAGTGAAACCAGTTAGAGTCGCATATTGGTGTAATTTACCGTGAACAGTCACTTGATGTGTCGCAATGTTGAGCTCTTCATTAAGCTCTCGAAGGGCAGTGTGCATTAAAGTGTCATCTTGCTCTTCATACTTACCACCCGGTAAGCAAATCTCCCCCGGGTGATGAAGTAAATAACTTGGTCGTTTGCACAGCAATAAATGCGCTTCGTCGTTAACATCAAGCAGAGGGAGCATTACGGCACTGGCACGCTTTTCGGCATTAAAGCGTATGGTGGTAGGGCGCTCTGTGGTTTGACTTAAACTAAAGCGGGCAATTATTTGCTGACTATTCAAGGCTTTTACTTCAACTTTTACTTTAATAAAGGCAGTATTTTATTTACTTTATCGTAAGTTTCTTGGTACTCCAAGTCGACCTTTGAATCAGCCACTATGCCACCGCCAGCCCAACAATAGATAGCACCTTGATGGCATACTAAAGTACGGATTGTGATACTGGTATCCATATTGCCACAGGCACTTAAATAGCCAATTGAACCACAATACACACTACGGCGATGCGGCTCGAGCTCTTCTATAATTTCCATAGCGCGAATTTTCGGTGCTCCGGTAATTGAGCCACCCGGGAAAGCGGCATGAATTTGGTCAACGGCATCTTTACCCTCGGCTAATTCTGCGCGCACTGTACTTACTAAATGGTGTACCGCAGGAAAGCTTTCAATGGCAAATAGCGATGGTACAGTCACGCTACCAGGACGGGCAACTTTGCCTAAATCGTTGCGCAGTAGATCAACAATCATGACATTTTCTGCGCGGTCTTTTTCTGATTGCTGTAAACGAGTTGCTTGCGCTTGGTCTTGCTCTGAGTCAGCTAAGCGTGGCAGGGTTCCTTTAATCGGCTTGGTTTCAATTTGCCCTTGATTTATCGAGATAAAGCGCTCAGGTGAGATAGATAAAATAGCGCCATCTGGGTGATTGATATAGCTTGAAAACGGTGCTTTATTCGCTTCTCGAAGTTGTTTATAGGCTTGCCATGTTGAACCTGAAAACTCAGCTTTGAATCGTTGTGCAAGGTTGATCTGGTAACAGTCACCGCTTTTTAAATAAGCTTGAATTTTCTCGAACTTTTCGCTGTAGCTGGCTTTGCTCATGTTTGACTGCCAGTCGCTCTGCAGCGCAAACTCTGCACTTGCTGGTGTTTCGTTAAGATGCTGCTGGTATAGCGCTAAGCGATTGTGATTTGGCTGACAAACGTAAAACCAGCTTTGTTGTTGCTTATCAAAAATAAGGGCATCAGGATAAAGGCCAACAGCCATTTGCGGCATGTTAATGTCGTTTTCGGCATTACTCGGCATGGTTTCAATCACGCGGCCTAAATCATAACCAAAATAGCCAAGCCAACCACCCGTAAAAGGTAGGTTATTCGTGCTTGGTGCGTTATTAAATTCCTGAAGGCCCGCTTTCATTAAATTAAAACAATCACTCGATTGTTGCTTACCGTCGATAAAGCAATGATTTTCGCGCACCTCTAATTGCTTTAGCGGCGCAATGGCAATGATATCAAAGCGACTATTTACATGTTCACTGTTAGCTGAATCAAGCAACACGGCATGGGGCAAATGAGCAAAATGACTAAATAGCGCGATGCAATCACCGCTTAAATCTAATTTAATGCACAAATTTTCATCGTTTATCATCTACATTGCCCTGAATAACTAGCCCGAAACGGGCGAGGAGGGTATCATAAGTTAAATTTGATTGGCAGCGTTATGATTTCCTTTATAGTGGTGCCATGACTAACCCGTAGAGTAAATCTTCGTCACCGGTTTACTCAGGATCACGTACAGCGCTACGCGATAAAAACTTAAGGAACCCGTAATGAGTACAATTCGTCAGCAAGACTTCATTGATAGCATTGAAGATGCATTGCAATACATTTCTTTTTATCACCCTCTCGATTTCGTACAAGCCTTAGAAAAAGCTTACAACAAAGAGCAAAGCAAAGCGGCAAAAGATGCCATTGCGCAAATTTTAATTAACTCTCGTATGTCTGCTGAAGGTAAACGTCCACTGTGCCAAGATACCGGTATCATTACCTGTTTTGTAAAAGTAGGTATGGATGTTAAGTGGGATAAAACAGACATGACTGTACAGCAAATGGTTGATGAAGGTACACGTCGCGCATACTTAAACCCAGATAACCCGTTACGTGCATCAATTGTTGCAGACCCTGCTGGTACGCGTAAAAACACCAAAGACAACACACCTTCAGTTGTTCATATCGACTTAGTGCCAGGCGCTGAAGTTGAAGTAATGGTGGCAGCTAAAGGTGGCGGCTCAGAAAATAAAACGAAAATGGTTATGCTTAACCCATCTGATGATGTGGCTGCATGGGTTGAAAAAACATTACCAACAATGGGTGCGGGCTGGTGTCCACCTGGCATGCTAGGTATAGGTATTGGTGGTACTGCAGAAAAAGCCGCGGTACTTGCTAAAGAATCATTAATGGATCCGGTTGATATTCATGAGCTGATTGAGCGTGGCGCAGAAACAACTGAAGAAAAAATGCGTATCGATATCTTCGAACGTGCAAACAAATTAGGTATTGGCGCACAAGGTCTGGGTGGTTTAACAACAGTTGTTGACGTGAAAATCAAAACTGCACCGACTCATGCAGCATCAAAACCAGTGGTAATGATCCCGAACTGTGCAGCAACTCGTCACGTTCACTTCACATTAGATGGTTCAGGCCCAGCTGATCTTAAAGCGCCGAAACTTGAAGATTGGCCAGAAGTTACGTTTGAAGTAGGTGAAGGTACACGTCGTGTTGATTTAAACACACTGACTAAAGAAGACACACAAGAATGGAAGATGGGTGAAACGGTTCTTCTGTCTGGTACTATTTTAACGGGTCGTGACGCAGCACATAAACGTTTACAAGATATGATCCAATCAGGTGAAGGTTTACCTGAAGGCGTTGATTTTGATAACAAGTTTATCTACTACGTTGGCCCTGTTGATGCAGTGGGTGATGAAGCGGTAGGTCCTGCTGGCCCTACAACTGCAACACGTATGGATAAATTCACTGATATGATGTTAGAAAACACTGGCATCATCGGTATGATTGGTAAAGCCGAGCGTGGTCCTGCAACAGTTGAATCAATCAAGAACAATAAGTCTATTTACTTAATGGCGGTTGGTGGTGCAGCTTACCTTGTATCTAAAGCAATCAAAAAAGCACGTGTAGTGGCTTTTGCAGATTTAGGTATGGAAGCAATCTACGAGTTTGAAGTAGAAGATATGCCAGTAACGGTTGCTGTTGATAGCGAAGGCGCCAATGCGCATACGCAAGGCCCTGCTATTTGGAAAGCAAAAATCGAAGAACTTGATGGTAAATTAAAATAATCATCCTGTAAGTCTTTTAATAAAAAACGGCGCATCTGCGCCGTTTTTTTTCAGCTCTGACCAGTCTCGGCTATTTTCTCTGCATGCCCTTAAAAAGCAGATACTACTTGGCTTTATCGGCACATTTTCCTTGTCACTTTTTCTTTACGCTATACTTTACCTTTACGTTCACGTAATAAAGTTGGTGATGTTAATATTTTGTTTTGAATTAACAATGCTTAATTCAAACTTTGGTTGGTATATTTTTTCTTTTATAAGTTGTTTTTTGAGTTGTTATTTCTGTCATTGAACTTTGCTTAGTTTTATCATCTCATATGGTGGTAAGCGAGCATATGAAGTGATAAAGTCTCGGCAATTTCAGCGCTCACACCCCTTAGGGTAAGAAAATTTCGGAGTATTTAACTGTGGCTGTATTTAATAAAGTCGACTTTGATAACCACGAGCAAGTGGTGTTTTGTTCAGATAAAGAATCAGGCCTAAAAGCTATTATCGCGGTTCACAATACCAAGTTAGGTCCAGCTGTTGGTGGTTGCAGAATGTGGGATTACACAACAGATGAAGATGCTGTAACAGATGCACTTCGTTTATCAAAAGGTATGACGTATAAAAATGCTGTAGCACGTTTACCATTTGGTGGCGGTAAGTCAGTGATCATCGGTAATGCTAAAGAAATTAAATCAGAGCAACTTTTCCGTGCATTTGGTCGCCAACTAGAGCGTTTAAGCGGTAGCTACTATTCAGCTGAAGATGTAAACATCACCTGTGATGATGTGGCTATCATGAATAAAGAAACTAACTATGTATTAGGCCTTGAAGGTAAAAGTGGCAACCCATCACCATTTACGGCATACGGTACATTCTTAGGTATTAAAGCTGCTTTACAGCATCAACGTGGTCATCAAGATCTAGCTGGCATCAAAGTAGCCGTGCAAGGTTTAGGTGCAGTGGCATATGGCCTTTGTAAGCACCTACATGAAGCGGGCGCAACATTATTTGTAACAGATATCAACGAGCAAGCTGTTGAGCGTGTTGTAAATGACTTCAATGCAACGGCTGTTGGTATTGATGAAATCTACGACTTAGATGTTGATGTTTATGCACCGTGTGCACTGGGCGCAACGGTAAACGATAATACCATCCCTCGCTTAAAAGCAACGATTATTGCTGGTTGTGCGAATAACCAATTAGCAGAGTCTCGTCACGGTGAGATCATCCGTGAAAAAGGTATCTTATACGCGCCAGATTACGTTATTAACGCTGGTGGTATTATCAACGTTTACTACGAAACTGCGCCAGAAGGTTATAGTGCAGAAGCTTCAACTAAGCACGTTGAAGGTATTTACGATACCTTAACTGAAATCTTTGCTCGCTCAGAGAAAGAACAAAAATCAACACATTTAATTGCCGATGAACTAGCATTAGAAATCATCGAAAACGGTTTATAATTAATTAAATTAGTTGTTCGAAAAGGTGCGCAGGTCGCACCTTTTTTTGTGCTCGTAATTTGTCGCAACTAAGTGACGAAGCCATTTTAACTCGTTAAACTCGATTTTTAATCTTCGAGGGTCTCTTATGGATACAGCACTTTGTGAAATCACACCGATTGATTTAGATTCTTGGCCTCGAAAGCAACATTTTGCTTTTTTCAGTGAGTTTTCTTTACCTTATTTTAATGTCTGTGTTTCACTTGATATGGCTGCGCTTTATGAAAAATGTAAAAAATCGCCGTACTCATTTTTTCATACATATGTATACCTGACTTTGGAAGCGTGTCATGACTACGCCCCAATGCGGCAACGTATTATAAATTCTCTACCGGTACAACTGTCATCGGTACGAGGGAGTGTGGTTGAGCTTGCTGATGATGATACGTTCCGATTTAGTTATTTTGAAAAACAGGCGTCGATTGAAGCGTTTTCTAAACATGCTATTGAAGTGGGAAAAAACAGTAAAGTACAAGCTTTTTTCTCTGATGCATTTGCTGCAACAGAAGGGCAGCCAGACCTAATTCATATCTCAGTGCTACCATGGTTAAACTTTACTGGTTTTTCGCATGCGGTAAGTGAAGGTCACGGACTTGGTATTCCTAAGTTTGTATTCGGCCAGTTTGATTCAAAAACTGGAAAAATGCCTCTGTCGATTGACGTTCATCATGCCTTGATGGATGGACTTCATGTAGCGCAGTTTTTAAAGGTACTACAAGAAAAAATTACAAATTTTTGTAATTGATTGTTGCTAAATGTGATTAAAGTAAGTAAAAATTGCAACTAATGTAGTATTTTAGCAATTCGCTTAATTAAGTAAGTTGGTTCCATTCGGGGTTTTGCTTAACCCTGAACCTATAAAACTACATCACTGAAAAGAATGATAATAAATATCAGGGTCTTAGTTTATGGTGCGGGTAGTTAGCTGTATTTTACTTTTCTTGTGTTTCAATGCTTTTGCAGATTCTGCACGCCTCTCTCTCAGTGATTATTTTACCGAGACTTGGAGTACACCGGCAGGCCTTCCACATAACAGCATAAATTCAGTTACACAAACAAATGACGGTTATATTTGGATAGCAACTTGGGAAGGGCTCGCTCGTTTCAATGGTCGTGAATTTAAACTTTTTACCCGTACAGAAATTCCCGGCTTACCTGACTCTGGATTGCGTAGCCTTATTCCGATGGATAATGGTGATTTATATATAGTTGGTGCACGAGGTGGTATTGCACAGCGAACTCAAGGGCAATGGCGCGCTTTAGCAACATCGTCAGCTATGATAAATCATGCACTTATAACTGAACAAGGTGAGATTTGGCTTGCCCTCGAAGGAGAGGGGATTGCTTATCGGGCCACAGAGCATGCACCTGAACAAAAACTACTTGATAAACTGAGTGTTTATCGCTTGTTGCAAGACCAAGAGGGCGTTATTTGGGCGGCAACCAGTGATGGCTTGTATCAAATTATAGATAGCAAGGTTAGTAAGGTTAGCCGAGATTCAGGGTTGCCCGACGCCTCCGTGTTTACTTTACTACTAACGAATTCGGGTACCTTAATTGTAGGCACCGAAAAAGGTGTATGGAAAAAGCAACAAGACAAGTTCACTTCTGTTGACCCCGTCCTTAATAAAGAATCTATCTCTAGCTTACTTGAAGATGCACATGGTGATTTATGGTTTGGTACCATTAATAAAGGGGTGTTTAGGTTAAGTGAATTGGGTTTAGAAAATTTAGCCGCTGACGATGGTTTACCAAATAATCGTATCTTATCGCTAATGCAAGATCGTGAAAAAAGCATTTGGGTCGGAACTAACGCGGGCTTATTTCGATTAAGAGAAGCCCCTTTTACAAATTGGAACAAGAGTAGAGGCCTGGCATCAAATTATGTTCGTACAGTGCTCTCTCACTCAGATGGCAGCTTGTGGGTGGGCAGTAGTAACGGCTTAAATCGTATTGAAAATGGTGAGTTAACAACGCTTGAGCAAGCTAACGACAAAGACCCTTTATCAGTTTTAAGCCTTACCGAAGATAAACAGGGAGGTGTTTGGCTTGGTACTTATACTGCGGGTTTAATGAAAGTTGCAGATAACAAAATTTATCCCGTTAAAAATCGAAGTAATGGTCTTATTAGTAACGAAGTTCGCGCGGTGCTATTTGATTCGTCTGATAACTTGTGGGTTGGGACTGCAGGTGGGTTAACTAAAATAGATACCTCAGGGCAAACATATTCATATACAACAGTCGATGGTTTAGCTGGCGACTTTATCATGGCCCTTGCTGAAGATGCTTATGGCAATATCTGGATTGGCACAGGCGTTGGCGTATCTATCTTAGATTCAGCTTCTGGACAAATCAGCTCATTAAAATTTCCTGATCAGTTTAGCACTGAGTATGCATTCGGTTTTTATTTGGATGGCGATAAAATGTGGCTCGCCACAGACCGAGGGCTAGTTCGCTACAACCTCAGCACAGATCAAATGAGTTTGTTTGGCCGAGAGCAAGGTTTACCAGTTGATAAACTGTTCCAAGTGATTGAACAAGGTGATTCACTTTGGCTTACCAGTAATCGCGGTGTCATTCAGGTTAACAAATCACAACTCAATACGTTATTAGATAACCCAGCTAAACCAATGGACGTTTCCATGCAGCTTTATGACGAAGGCGATGGCATGCTAAGTGCGCAAGCGAATGGTGGCTCAAACCCTGCTGCGGTAATACATTCTGATGGTCAAATATGGGTTGCGACCGCTAAGGGCGTTGCTATTGCAGCACCAGAGCGCTTAAAAGAGGCCAGTAAACGCCGTTTGTCGACTGTAATAGAAAGTTTTGAGGTAGATGGTAAATCAATCCCTTTAACTTCTGATACTGATTTTATTAGTTTGCCGGCAGGTGTCTCACGTGTGTCTTTTAATTACGCAGGGCTTAGTTTTATTATGCCTGCTCGGCTTAACTATCAAACTCAATTAAGTGGGTACAATCAACAATGGGTAGACCGGGGGCGTCTGACCATTACCGAGTACACAAATTTACCGCCAGGTGAATATACCTTTAAAGTGCGCGCAGGCTACCCAAATAGTGATTGGCAAAATAATGAGCAAGTATTGCATTTTAAAATTGCTCCTTATTTTTGGCAAAAAACCAGCTTTAAGTTATTTATCTTAATTGCCGTTCTTCTTACCGCGTATGTCATTTATAAATATCGACTATATCACTACAAGCGAATTGAAATCGAATTAACGGAAAAAGTTGAACAGCAAATGCATGAACTAAAAACACAAGCTGATGCATTTGCCCACTTAGCAAACCATGACCAATTAACGCAATTACCGAATAGACGCGCCTTTGATAGTTGGTTAGCAAATAACTTTAACCAGTTTCAAGATGAGGATAAAGCGCTCAGTATTGCGATTATGGATATTGATCACTTTAAACAGATTAATGATGATTTCTCTCATTTAATCGGTGATAAGGTGATTTGTGAAATCGCACGATTATTACAAATGAGTTTTCCAGATGAAGGCTATGCTGCACGATGGGGAGGTGAAGAGTTTACCTTACTATTCCCGCACAAAAATGCTGAACAAGCAGCACTGTTGTGTGAAAACATACGTTTACAGATAGCTGACTATGACTTTGCTGATATCGCAACAGGACTATGTGTTACGGTGAGCTTTGGTGTTGCAGATAATTCAAAAGTCACTGACTATGATCGATTACTATCTAATGCAGACAATGCCTTATACAGTGCTAAAAATAGCGGCCGCAACAGGGTTTTCATGCATAATAAGGGTTGCATGACACCAAGTTAAGGTTTTTGAAAATAAAAAGTGTGCAAACAATTGATCTTTTTTGGTTTGCACACATTAAAGTAACAAGACTGTTTTTTAGGCGTTAGTAATGCTAAACCTGTTGTTGTTAGTTTTTTTAATTATATTTATTGTCTGTTACTGGCGCTGGGATGACATCCGTAACCACTTTTGGCAGAAAAAATACCTTAATTACTCCCTCAATGCTCAGCAAAAAAAACTGCTATTAAACTATATGCCCATCTACCAAAAGATGACGGATGCAGACCGTGAAAAGCTGGAGCGTCACATTGTCTGGTTTTTAAATGAAAAGCGCTTTATTGGCTGTGATGGCCTTAAACTTAATGATGCAATGAAGCTGATTGTAGCGGCCGATGCCTGTGTTTTAGTGCTTAATAAACCTTGGCCCCTGTATCGCAATGTAAAAGAGATCCTTTTATATCCAAGTGCTTATTATGCGCCGCAAACTTCCCGCGATAATGCAGGACTCGTAAGCTATCACAATACCGTGCGCCAAGGAGAGTCTTGGCCGGGTGGAACCTTGGTACTGAGCTGGCATGATGTTCTTGAGGGCAATCGCTTACCAAGTGATGGACATAATTTGGTGTTTCATGAGTTTGCTCATCAACTCGACCAAGAAATAGGGCAAACCACAGGCACGCCATTGCTTCCGAGTAATGAGGATTACCAAAAATGGGCGAAAGTATTTAGCCGCGCATTTAATCAACTCAAAACCCACTTAGCCTATGGCATGCCTCATGTTATTCACAGTTACGGGGCAACTAATGAGGCCGAGTTTTTTGCTGTTATCACCGAAACCTTTTTAGAAAAACCTGCAGAACTCAGGCAGTTTGACCCAGAAATTTATCATTTATTGGTTGGCTTTTATCAGTTTGATCCGATTGCGTGGCATTAGTCGTCAATTTACGTCTGTTTAACACGTATTGCTGGAATCTTGCTATGCTATTTGGTGCAATCTTAAAAGTGTGCATATAAGCAAAACAATAAAAAGTGAGATTTCAATGAAGAAAATGCTTCATACAGCGCTTGCTGTATCGATTTCACTTGCTCTATCAGGGCAAGTGGCTGCAACTGAGCAATCAAATGATGACAAATGGCAAGTAGATACACCAAAAGGCCAATTCCTAGACGCTAAAATTAGTGTTGAGCAAGGCACGTGGATGAATGTTGATATTAGCCCTGATGGTAAAACAGTAGTGTTTGACCTACTCGGCGATATTTATACCATGCCAATGTCGGGTGGTACTGCAACGCAATTAACCAGTGATATTGCATGGCAAATGCAACCACGCTTTAGCCCTGATGGTAAGCACATTGCGTTTACTTCAGACCAAGGCGGTGGTGACAATATTTGGGTTATGGATGTAAACGGTGAAAACCAAAAGGCAGTAACCAACGAAACATTCCGCTTGTTAAATAGCCCAGCTTGGAGCCCAGATGGCGACTATTTAGTTGCGCGTAAGCACTTTACTGCAAGCCGCTCTTTAGGTGCTGGTGAAGTATGGCTTTACCACAAAGCGGGTGGCAAGGGTGTGCAACTAACTGCACGCGAGAACGACCAAAAAGACTTAGGCGAGCCAATGTTCTCACCTGATGGTCGTTATGTTTATTTCTCTCATGATGCAACGCCGGGTAAAACATTCCATTACTCAAAAGACTCTGTAGCGGGCATTTATAAAATTAAACGCTACGACCGTGAAACCGGCGAGATTGAAACAATTATTGATGGCATGGGTGGAGCTATACGACCGACACCTTCACCAGATGGTAAAAAACTTGCGTATATCAAGCGTGATGATTTCCAAACAAGCTTGTATTTATATGATCTCCATACCGGTGAGCATACAAAGCTTTATGGTGAGCTTGAACGCGATATGCAAGAAACATGGGCTATTCATGGTGTATACCCGACAATTGCTTGGACACCAGACAACGAACAACTAGTATTTTGGGCGGGGGGGTCAATCCATAAGTTAGATGTGGATGATAAGTCTGTCTCGACTATTCCATTTAAAGTTGAAACCAATAAGCAAATTCAAAAAGCAGTGCGCTTTACACAAAACATCGATAGCGATAATTTTGATGTGAAAATGCTGCGTAATGTACAAATTTCACCAGATGGTGAAACAGCTATTTTTGAGGCGCTAGGTCATATTTATAAGCGTGATTTAGAGTCAGGCAAAGTAAAGCGTCTGACTAAGCAAGACGATCACTTTGAATTATTCCCGCAGTTTTCTCGTGATGGTAAGAAGATTGTTTACACCACATGGGATGACAACGAGCAGGGCTCAGTACGTGTTGTGTCTGCACGTGGTGGTCGTGGCGATACTATTACCAAAGAACCAGGTAAATACGTAGAGCCAACATTTAGCCCAGATGGCAAAACGATTGTTTACCGTAAAGCGTCTGGCGGCAGTATCCTTAATCCAACATGGTCATTAGAGCCAGGTATTTACTCAGTAAGTGCTAAAGGCGGTAATTCAACACTTATCACTAAATCAGGGTATCAGCCGCAATTTGGTGCAGCGAATGACCGTATTTATGTGATGAGTCCTTGGCCAAAACCAACATTAAGTGTTGTTGAACTTGAATCAAAACAAGTTCGTAAACTTTACGAATCAGAACATGCAACAGAGTTTAGAGTATCACCAGATGGTCAATACCTAGCGTTTGCAGAGCGTTTTAAAGTATTTGTTACACCATTTGTTGAGCGTGGCAAAACCATTAATATTGGTCCGAAAGATAGCCAATTCCCAATTGAGCAGCTCTCTGTTCGCGCGGGTGAAAACATCAGTTGGAGTGGCACAAGCGATAAACTTTATTGGAGCCTAGGCCCTGAGTTATATCATGCAAGCCTAGCGGGTTTATTTGATATTAACCAAAATGCAGAGACTGACTTTAAAGTTAAAAGCGGCGATAACATCGGTTTTACAAAAACCATGGCCGAGCCTAAATCAGTATTTGCGTTAACTGGCGCACGTATTATCACCATGAACGGTGAGCAAGTCATTGAAAACGGCGTTATTGTTACTGATGGTAAGCATATTAAAGCGGTTGGCAGTAAAGACAGTGTTGCTATTCCTAAAGGCGCAGAAGTAATTGATGTAACTGGCAAGACGATTATGCCGGGTATTGTTGATGCGCATGCGCACGGCTCGCAAGGCAGCGATGAGATCATTCCACAGCAAAACTGGAAGAACTTAGCTGGCTTAGCGTTAGGTGTGACAACGATTCACGATCCATCAAACGACACCACAGAGATTTTTGCTGCAAGCGAAATGCAAAAAGCAGGCATGATTGTCGGCCCTCGTATTTTCTCAACGGGTACCATTTTATATGGTGCAAATATGCCAGGTTATACATCGCATATTGACTCGTTAGAAGATGCTAAATTCCATCTTGAGCGTTTAAAGAAAGTAGGTGCGTTTAGTGTTAAATCATATAACCAACCTCGTCGTGAACAGCGCCAACAAGTTATTGAAGCAGGTCGTGAACTTGAAATGATGGTTGTGCCAGAAGGCGGTTCATTACTACAGCACAACTTAACCATGGTAGTTGATGGTCATACGGGTATTGAACACTCAATTCCTGTTGCCAATATTTACGATGATATTCGCCAGCTTTGGTCTCAAAGCGATGTGGGTTATACGCCGACACTGGGTGTAGCTTACGGTGGTATTTGGGGTGAAAATTATTGGTACGACAAGACGGATGTGTGGAATCACCCACGCTTAAGTAAGTTTGTTCCAAAGAATCAGCTTTTACCTCGTTCAATGCGTCGTGTTAAGGCGCCCGATCATCACTATAACCACTTCAACAATGCCCGTGTTGCCAAAGAGCTGCAAGACTTAGGTGTGTTAGTAAACCTAGGTGCTCACGGTCAACGTGAAGGTTTAGCGGCACATTGGGAAATTTGGATGTTTGCGCAAGGTGGTATGACACCACTTGAAGCTATTCGTGCCGCAACGTTAGATCCTGCTAAATACATTGGTCTGGATAAAAACATCGGTTCTCTAGAGCCGGGTAAACTTGCCGATTTAATTGTTATTGACGGTAACCCGCTAACTAACATTCGTGATACAGATAAAATAGATTACACCATGATCAATGGTCGTTTATTTGATGCTGCTACCATGAACGAAGTGGGTGAGAAAAAACGCGAAAAGTTATATTTTGAAAAAATCTAACATAGCAAAAATCTAAACAGAAAGCGGCCATTGTGCCGCTTTTTTATTGTTTATTTATTGTTTTAAATAAGGGAATTGTTTAATTCCTACTAGTTTTGCTTGGCAGATCATGCCCTCAACAAGCGTCATCAAATAGTGGCTCTGTGAGTTTAGCTGCGAACTATCCATGTTGTTACAGTTTGATAAACGCTGTTTTATTAACTGCTGCACCGCTATTTTATGCTCTTTGCAGGCTTGATTAATTGGACTAGCAGGATCAGCAAATTCAGCAGCAGTGTTAATAAATAAACAGCCATTGAAATCACCTAACTCTGTTACTTCAGAGTTAAACCAAGCTTCATGGCAGCTGATCAACGTTGCTTTAAACTCTTCAACAGTGGTTTGCTTGCTGGTGGCATGCGTTAACCAATGTATAAACCTATTATGTCGCTCACTGAGGCACGCGAGTAACAATTCATCTTTACTTGCGAAATGGTGGTACATGGTTTTTTTGGCGACACCCGCCACATTAATGATTTCGTTTATTCCCACACTATGAATGCCTTTTTGATAAAAAAGTGACAAGGCGGTCAAAATAATATGTGTTCGTTTATCCATAACAAGGCCTCAATTGGAGATTAATGATAGCTTGACAGAAGTAGACCGGCTTGTCTACCATTCGCGAGGTAGACAATTCGGTCTACTTTGGGAGGTGTAATGGATAATAAAGTAACTAAAGCGGCAATCGCGGGTGTGTTTGCTTGTATGGCAATTTTTGTATTGGCCTATTTACAGCAATTAGGAAGTTATGGGGTGTGGTTGATGGCCCCCTTTGGGGCAACTGCGGTTCTGGTATTTGGTGTGCCACACAGCCCTTTAGCTAAAGCGAAGAATGTTATTGGTGGGCACTTTTTAACTGCACTAATCGGCGTTGTATTTGTAAATTATGTCGGTGTAGGGGCTGTTGAAATTGCTGTAGCTACAGGGTTGGCAATTAGCCTAATGATGTTGACAGATACCGTACATCCAGCGGCAGGCGCAAACCCTATTTTGATTATGCAATCTATGCAAAGCTGGGACTTTTTAGTGATGCCCGTATTAATCGGAGCCGTATTTATTGTATTGTTTGGCTATTTAAGTCAATGGATATTAAGCAACCAATTGAATAGCCATAAAAAAACCGCTAACGAGTAGCGGTTTTTAAAATTGCTAAGTGTAATTTGATTACACAACACCACGCGGTAAACGACAATCGTGGTCTTTTTCAGCTAGGTTAACAATCCAAAGCTCTTCAGCTTTGTAACCATCATCGTTTGCTGTAACAACAGTAAACGGTGCTTTCTTAGCTGTTTTAGCCGGTGCAGCGGTTTTAGTTTTGGTTTTTTTCGCTGGTGCTTTTGGTGCTTCTTCTGCTTTAGGCTCAGCTGTTTTACCAGAAGTGAGCTCTTCAGTCAGCGCTGCAACATCAGCAAGGCGCAAGTTTTTGCCACCATCGATGCTATACCAACCAGGTTTTGTAGTGATTTCAGGTTTCTTACCATTCGCTGCTTCGTATGCTGCTTCGAAGGCATTTAACACTTCTGTTTTGTCTAGTTTGCTCATCAGAGACCCTATACGTTGTAAACACAGATTAAGAATATATATTTATACCTATTTTCAGCTTACTTTTCAATTTTTTGCGATTTTCCTTCCATTTTTCACTCATAAACGCCAAAATTTGCACAAAATAGAGGGTTGAAGGACGATTTTCATATGCAACGCAAACAATTTACTCAATTATTAAACGACATTCTTAAACCTGATTCTATCGCTGACTTTTGCCCAAATGGCTTACAAGTTGAAGGGGCGAGTGAAGTAAAAAAGATAGTGACGGGCGTCACAGCTAGCCAAGCATTGATTGATGCCGCTATTGCAGAAAATGCAGATACGATTCTGGTACATCATGGCTATTTCTGGAAAGGAGAGTCGCAGCCAATCACGGGCATGAAAAAACGCCGCATAGCAGCGCTTTTAAATAATGATATTAATTTATATGGCTATCACTTACCGCTAGATATTCATCCTGACATTGGTAATAACGCACAATTGGCAAATTTACTTGGTATTGAGTTCACTGGTGGGCTTGAATCTGGTCCAAATAGTGTGCCGGTAAAAGGGCGTTTAAAAACACCACTAAGCGGTGAAGAATTTGCCGATAAAATTGCGAAAGTACTTAATAGAGCACCATTAACTAGTTTGGTCAGAAAAGAAAAAATCGAAACCATCGCTTGGTGCACCGGGGGTGGCCAAGGGTATATTGATTTAGCGGCTGCTCAAGGGATTGATGCTTATCTTACAGGTGAAGCCTCTGAGCAAACGATTCATAGTTCACGCGAGCAAGGCATCGACTTTTTTGCAGCAGGACACCATGCTACTGAGCGTTATGGCATTAAAGCCTTAGGCGAACTTTTAGCTGAGCAGCATGGTTTTGATGTAACGTTTATCGATATCGACAATCCAGTCTGATTAAATCTACAGCGCCTCTGGATCAATCCAGCGGCGCACACTTACCCAAGCACTGCCAATTTTTTCATGAGCGACTCTGGTAACGGCAACCAGTACATCATCATCTGGTATAAACTGCTTATACGTCGGATACTGACTAAAATCTTGGAAGTCAGTTGCAGCAGGGATCACATCAACACCTTGTGCATTAAATAAATCTTTCGCTCGTGGCATATGGCTTGCTGAGGTGACTAGGGCTGTTTTTTTATCGACTAAATAAATGGCAAGTCGCTTCGCTTCTTCAGCGGTATCCATAGCGAGGGGATTTTGCTTAATTCGGGAGCCTTTAATGCCGAGCGCTTTTGCTGTTTCAAACATGAGCTGGCTATTGGTGGTGTTAGCAAAACCGCCCCCTGATACATAGAGAGTGGCGTTTGGGTAGTGGTGGGCAAGCTTAACACCTTCAAGTAATCGAGCAAGCGCACAATCGCCTAACTGGTGATTAGCGGCAAGGCGAGAGTTGGGCATTATAGAGCAGCCAAGTACCACAATATTATCGAGTTTAGGGTGTTTTGCTTGGTTAAATTGCCATGCTGGGTTATTGCTTGCAGCTATCAGTGACTGACCAATAAATGGCGTGCTTATCAGCATTAAAGTTAAAATGCTAACAAAGCCCAAATAGAGTGCTTTGCGTTTATGGGCAATGGCTAAAAATACCATCACTAAAGTAAGCAGCCCGAGCAACGGCAGGGGCATTAATAATGAGCCAATGATCTTTTTAATTTCAAACATGTATCAGCATTATTGTTTGTAACAGATGCAGCTATGTTAATTATTTTGCCTTTCTTTAGCGACCGTTATTTTGCTTACACGTATTTAAAAAGTGGCGATAAACAGGGTTATCTTTCATATTCTTTTTCATCGCTAAATACATAGGGCGAGTAAGGCCAAGTGCACCTAACGGAATCGACTTAATGAGTCCTTGGCTTTCATAAGGGGTGACTAGCCAATCTGGTAAAGCTGCAACACCCATTCCAGCGCTCACTAATTGGAAAATCAATAAACCTTGGTCAACAGTTTTAAGCGTGCCATCAAAGCGTGCATTTTGAATAAAATGTTTAAAGATATCTTGGCGCTCTCGCGGGATAGGGTACGAAATAATAGTTTCGTTTTTTAAATCAAGGGCGGTGACATAGGCTTTTTTTGCCAACTCATGATCCGGTGCAACGATTAATTTTAATTTAAAATCAAACAGGTGAGCATACTCAAGCTGATCGGGTTCACGAATATCAGAAGTCAGCACAAGATCTAACTCATCATTAATTAAATCTGGAATGGCGTCGTAGCTAAAGCCGCGCTCATAATCAATTTTGATATCAGGCCAAAAGTTATTAAATTCTTTGATAGTTGGTAGCAACCAATGAAAGCATGCATGACACTCAACACTTAAACGTAAATTTGAAATTGGCTGATTCAGGCTTTCTTTTAAACGACACTTTGTCGCTTCAACCCTCGGTAAAACCTCATTAGCAAGCTCCAGCAGTAACATGCCTTGCGGTGTAAAACGCACAGGCTGCGTCTTACGTTCGAACAGTTGGCAATCTAGCTTATTCTCGAGATCTTTAATTTGATGTGATAAAGCCGATTGAGTTAAAAACAACTCGCGGGCGGTATTGACCAATGAGCCTGTCTCTTTAAGGGTCGCTATGGTTTTTAGGTGCTTTATATCAATCATCTTTAAAAAATCTCATGAAAAATGTGAGCCAAACTCAGATTACGAACATAGTACGCTTAAGAATTTGTTTTTTCAACGTCTAGACGTCTAAAATTAGTGATTGCTTTAACTTTTTTTTTACAATACGCTTTTTTACTGTCAATTGACATCGCTGTCATTGTTTTTTTACTTAACTTATATCAAAAAGCTATGAATATACCTCAAGTTGGTTTTTGGAGATCTCTTTAGGTTTTTGATTAGGGTTAACTCACTTCTCACTTAGGCAAAGCGACCTGACTTACAACTAAGATATTATTTTTAAAACTGTTATTATCGTGCAATCAGTACGATTTTATTTTTCAAAGGGATACCAGTGTTACGTACACTACTTTTAACCTGTGCTTGTTGGGTTATGCCTGCTCTCGCTGGCACTATTTACAGCCAGTTTCCAACAGAGATTGATCCGCATGAGCACTATGTTTTTTATTCCCATGGTTTTATCGTCGAAGGTAAAAACCCTAAGCCTGTTCACAAAACCTTTGGTGTTTATGACTTTATTTCGGTAAAAGAAGCACTTGCAGATGATAGTTATCATTTAATTGCCTATCACAGGCCAAAAGACACTGAACCATTTGCATTTGCGAAAAAACTTGCTGCAGATGTTGAAGCATTGATCAGCGCCGGTGTTGATGAGTCGAATATTAGTTTGGTTGGTTTTTCACGGGGTGGGGCATTGTCGATACTGGCAGCCAATGAGCTTAAACGCACACATATTAACTTAGTTATATTGGCAGGTTGTGCTGGCCTAATAAAAAAGAACTCATCAGTTAAAGCTTACGGCAAGGTTTACTCTATCTTTGAACGCTCAGATCAGGTTGGCTCTTGCCAGTTTTTAATTGATAGAAGTGCAGTAACTAAGTTCGAAGAACTAAGCATCAATACGGGGCTCTCCCATGGTGCATTTTATAAGCCAAAAGATGAGTGGCTGTTACCAATTAAGAAGTGGCTGAAGGATTAACTATGCCTTATTTATTGCTATTGCTCGTTTTTGTGATCAGTGTTTTCGGCGTGAGCTCAGTAAGCCATGCTGAGCCATTTACTTTGCCACGCACTAATACTGTTTTAGTTAAAGGTAAACATACCGAAAACGAATACCCCATTACAATTAAACTCCCACGCAGCTACCAAGCACAAAGCCAGAAGCGCTACCCAGTTGTTTACTTGTTAGATGCAAACTACAGTTTGCCAATTGCCTCTGGCGTCAGTCGCTTTATGATGAATTCGGGGGCGATGGAAGAGGTGATTATCGTCGCAGTAGGGTATCAAAAAGGTGTGCCGGGGCTTAATAGCCGTATTTATGACTATACGCCATTTGAAGATAAAAATTGGCAACGTAAAACTGGCGGAGCAAGCCAGTATCTAAACTTTCTAAAACAATCTGTATTGCCATATATTAAGGCTCACTACAGAACAAATCAAAAAAGTACATTAGTCGGTAACTCACTGGGTGGTTTATTTGCTTCCTTTACCTTATTTACCGAGCCTTCGCTTTTTTCAAGTTACATTATCGGCAGTCCTTCAGTGTGGTTTAAGCAGCATAGCCTTTTAGCTTTGCCTGTAGTACCAGCTGCCAACACAACAAAAGTTTACATCGCAGTGGGAGAACTTGAAGAAAGTGAAGGTGAAAAAATGGTGTCGGGTGCGAGGCAATTAGCAGCTAAAATTAATAAACAAAGCGGCGCGCTTGTTACAACAAATTTATTTGTTATTCCTCAGGCACGCCATGCAACCGCATTCCCAACAACGATTACCCAAGCCCTAGACTGGATTTACCAGACCAATACCAACCCGCAATAATACTTAATTAAGCGGATTGGTATAAGAGCAATTAAAGAGCGTGACACTTTTTATATTTTTTACCGCTACCACAAGGGCACTCGTCATTACGGCCAATTTTAATATCTGCAACTGGCGTTATATCACCATCTAGGTAACGCCATAGGCCATCTTCTTTAATAAAACGCGACTTTTCGTGTAACTCACAATACAAGTTTTGGTAAAAGTAATTTGCTTTAAATTCTACAAAACCTTCTTGATCATTATGTTCTGTATCTAAAACACTTAGCTTGGTAAAACGGCAGCTATTAGCAAAATCTTTAATTTCGCGAACCGGGTTTGCGGCTTGTTGGCTTTGTGCATAGGTGCTAAATACATATTTTGCATCTTTCAGCGCGTATGCACTAAAACGAGAACGCATAAGTTGCTCTGGCGTATCAGCTTGGCTTGCACCTGTATGAAAAGGTTGGCAGCAAAGCTCGTAAGTCGATTCGCTGCCACAAGGGCAAAGGGGGTGTGTGAGTGATGTCATAACAACTTACCTAAAACTATAAATTGTTATTTTAACAAGCCTATTGTGGCTGCGGTACTAAATTGTTTAATTGAGCGCTTTTTGTAAAACAATAAAACTTAGCAGATGCTTGCTCAAGATTTAGATTCATCGAATCAAGTTGATGATTGTTTACAATATCTGTCCATGTGATCACTGCGGCAAAATTACCATTATGTAATGCAGAGCTAAGTACGTACTCAAGGTTAACTAAATGCTTTTGTCTGATCACAAGTAGTTTGCTGGTATCAATCGAACACGAATCTAATAATGCTTTGCTAGGAACATGATCAGGGGCAATTAATAGTGTCCAGGCATTTTGGCTATTGTAATTATGCAATACTTTTAATAGCTCAAAGGTTGCTGATATTTCGTCTTCAATTTGAATTAAATTAACAGACGCTTTGTCGTTATCTTGTTGGTAGCTTTTAACTGTTCTTAAGGTAATTGGCTGTAACATAACTTTCACTCACTGGTTGTTTATACAGTATATGTATACAGTAATTTATACAGTATTTTTGCGCAAGTACTTTTTTGCTATTTTTTAACCAATTATTCAGTTTTATGTTAATTAAATTTATTTAGTTCTTATTAAACAATGGGTTACTTTTTTGTTTTGGAAGGTCAAAAAGGTGAAAAATTTATCATTAAAATTACACAGTATTCTATACAGTACTGTATGAGCTACTATATTTTGCTTCTATACAGGTGTTTTGCATAAAAAAGCCGGTTTAAAAACCGGCTCATTACCTTTGCAATTTTGCTATTTATCTAAATAGGTATTTAAAAACTCAAGATATGCGTTTGAGGCTTTAATGCGGTTTTCCTTTTTAGTAAAACCATGGCCTTCATCATCGAATAATACATATTCGACAGGCACACCATTTGCCTTTACAGCGGCAACGAGCTCATCGCTTTCAACTTGTAAAACGCGTGGGTCATTAGCACCTTGGATCACCATTAATGGCTTAGTGATGTTTTTAGCATGAAATAGTGGCGAAATTGCACGGTGACGCTCACCGTCTGTCGCGGGGTCGCCCATTTCATCGTACAGTGCCTTTTTAAAGCTTTCCCACCATGGTGGAATCGAGTTTAAGGTTCTAACCCAGTTTGTTACACCAAAGATATTAATGCCTACTTTGAATTCTTCAGGTTCAAAGGCAAGTGCTGCGGCGGTCATAAAGCCACCATAGCTGCCCCCCATGATGCCAATTTTATCAGCATCAACCCAATCTAGGCTTTGTAGATGCTTTTTGCCGTATACGATATCTTGTAAATCATCAGTGCCATGTTTTTTATCATCTAAATGGAAGAAGGTTTTACCATAGCCTGAGCTGCCTCGGTTATTAACCGCAAAAATAGCATAACCATGATTGACTAGATGTTGCTGCATCGCACTATATCCAGTACGGCTTTGTCCACCAGGGCCGCCATGCACCCAAACTAAAGCAGGTACTTTATTGTTGCTGTTGGCTTGCTTAGGTTTATATAAAACCCCCGGGATTTCTAAACCATCAAAGCTCTTAAAGCGCACAATTGTGCTCTCAACTAAGTCACTTTGATTAATTGCATCACTTAATGTGTTAGTTAATTGTTTAGCTTGCGGCTCACCGACTTGCCACACAAATAAATTGCTTGGCGAGGTGTCTGAATTTAAATAAAACGCCATAGTTTTTTCATCAGCTGAAAAATTAACACCACGTAAGTTACCTGCAGGCAACGATGGCATAGTAATACCTTTACCTGTGGTGGTATCGATTATCGATACCTTAGTGCTGGCGTCGGCATTAACACCACTTACTTGATAACGGCCAGATTTAGAGAAGTATATAAAGCTGACATCCCACTCATCTTTGAGGGCAGGGCTGTGCTCGCCGGTAGTTAAGTCATAACGCCACACTTGTGCAAACTCACCTTTAGCATCGGTTGAGTAATACAATGATTTACTGTCTCTTGAGAAGGTTTCTGGGCCATACTTAGCGTCGTCGTCATGACGGGTGATAAGCTCTGGTTTAAGGGTTTTTTTACGCGTATCGAGAATGAACACATCGCTGTCTTTGTTCGAATTGTTTTTCGATAAAGCAATAAAGCGGCCGTCAGGGCTTATCGCACCGACATCTAGCCCCATGGTATTTTGATAAACCGGCGTTACTTCATAGCTGTTAGCATCAACACGATATAGGTCCATAAACTTAGCATCACGCTGATTGCTGGTTATAAAAAAGTGTTTACCGTCTTCTGTGAAGCCTGCAAATCCTGCACGGGTTTCTTCACCTGGGGTGAGGTCTTTAACTGTGCCATCTGTTTCGCGAACGTAGATGTGATAACGCTCGTTACCGCCTGAGTCTTTAGTAAATAGTACGCGCTCATCTTTAGGGAAATAAGCCACTGCATAAGTACTGTCTTCAAAGTCTGTTAAGCGGGTTTTTTTGGCGGTTTTTATATCTACTTCATACAGGCTATAAATGCCGCTTTCATCACTGCTAACGAGTATTTTGTCGCCTTTTGGTGAAAAGCTGCTGCCCATAATTGAGGTTGTATCAAAAAAGGTTTCAGCATCATACTGTTTAACAGTTTGGTTTTGTTGCACGCTTTCGGTGCTGCTTGTTGATTGGGTTGATTGTGAACATCCTGCAAGTGCAAGGCTGAGTGCACATACCACGGCTGCTAGTTGAAAACTCGGTTTCATTGTAATTATTCCTTGTTAATTTTTCGTTATAAAGTGTTGCCTGTTCATAATCTAAACGCAAGTTTTACCCGTTCGATATTTGTTACAAATCATGTAAATAAATAGGGACATGAGTGTGATATTATTTTTCCACTATTAAAGGAAGTAAACATGATTGCAATAAACAACCTCAATAAACGTTTTGCCTCAGCCCACGTTTTTGAAAACTACAATAAGCAATTACAAGGTAAAAGAGTTTGTTTACAGGCAGCCAATGGCAGAGGAAAAACAACGCTACTGATGATGCTCGCTGGCCTAGAAGAGCCACAGTCAGGGCAGATTTTATACAATAATGAGGCATTAAAATCACCGCAAAACGATGCTTCAATTGCTAGCGACCGTATTGTGCTGCCTGATTTTTTAACTGCGAGGCAAATTATTGAACTTAGTTGCAAGGCATTAAAGAAAGACATACCAAAGCAGCTCATTACAGGTTTTAACTTTACAGAGCATCTCAACACTCGCTTCAGTTCTTTATCGAGTGGAAACCAAAAGAAATGCCAGCTTATTACTGCTTTTTTAAAGCAAGCTCCATTTTTGCTATTAGATGAACCGAGTGCAGCACTTGATCAAACAAGTATTCAATTTTTGCTGACCTTACTTGATGGCTACTTAGATGATAAACCTAATGGGCAAGTCATCATTACAAGCCACGAACCTGAGGTGTTTATACAGCATGGTTTTGAGTGTACAGCATTATGATTGAATCTCTTGCTAGCTACGTGTCATTCCTTTCTTATAGATACCTAGCATATACAACCACTCTCAAAAGCATGCTATCTCAGTTAAAGAGTTTTAGCTTGCTGTTCGCTCTGGTACTAGGCCCAGCATTTCTTGGTATGGTTTTACTTTTGTTTTTAGGTCTTGGGAAAATAGTCGATAGCCATGCAGAACCCGCTTACGGTGCAAAAATAGCTGTGGTTTATCTTTTACTTGAATCGGTGATGTTATGGGCCATGGCGCCAGCCATTAAAAATGTGCAAAACAGGGCATTTCAGCGAAGCCTTTATAAACCCTCTTGGCGAGTATGTGTTGACTGCAAGTTATTATTTTTAAGTAATGTTTGGCTCATTGCGAGTTTAATAATAGCTGTAGATTTATCGTTGAAACAATGGCTACAAGTGCCTCATTTTATGATTTTTGTGTTTTTGCAGTGGCTATGTGGGGTATTTGTTCTTTATAGGCCAATTGCACTTTTTTATAGCTTGTTAATAAGCTCTGTATTGATATTACTGCCTGTTAGTTTATCTTCGCTGCAATACTATCTAGGATTTATTGCTATTTTCAGCTGTTCGACTTTAATCCCTTCTGTAAGAATTAGCCATAAGTTGAAAGTACACTCGTTTGCTTTATTTTGGCTTAGTTACTTTTTACAACACAGTTGGTGTTTAATATGGCGTGGCTCAGTTTTAGTTGCATGTTTGTTTTCTTTATTACAGCTAATAACAATTCGGAGTGACTTTAGTGATCTGATACAGGCTTTAGCTTTATCAGTATGTGTGTTGCTAACTAGCTCGTTACAGTTCGATTGCATGGCTGTTTTTAAAAAATATCGGTTATTCTTTCAAAGTAATAACCAAGACAAGCTGTTTTATGTAAGCCATTTTATACCGAGTCTTATATTTTTTGCTGTGGCTTTAATGGTAGTTATAAGCATGCTTGGCACTAACTTGCTTTACATACCCATTGGCGCAGGCTGGTGTTTATTACAGCAATATATAGCGCAAAAAAATCCAGCGCAATTTGCGCTGGTTTGGTTTTTCATAACAATTGGAATTGTTTTGCTAGCTTAAGCTGCGTCTGCTTTTTTATCGCTTTCGCCACGGGCTACTTTACCAGCAACTAAGTCTGCTGGGTCAAAGTCGTCAACGTTAATAACGTCAAGACGGGCTTTTTCAACAGCCGCTAGTTTGTCGGCTTCAGCTTGGCTTAAAATGCCTGCTTCTAGGCCCATTTGCGCTACTTTATCAAGCTGGAAGAAAGGCAGTTTTACGCCTTTTTCACGGCATACCTTGTCAAACAGCGGCTCAACTTCGAGAATGTCTTTAAGCGTTTGCTCTTGACGACCAACAAGGTTAAGTGGCTCGTTTTTAAGGTAAATGTAGTTAGCTAAACGGTTACGAGTTTCGCTTGGTACTTGTAATAAGTGCGCAAGTTTATGCTCAAGCTTATCAGTAGGTTTACGAACTGGACGACCGAATGGGAATAACATAATTTTTAGCATTGCACGAAGTGGTGCAGATGGCATGTTATTGATTAGGTCAGCAAGAGCTCGTTGACAGTGGTAAAGGTGATCTTGGCAGCTCCATTGAACTAGCGCAAAATCTTCTTTTTTACGGCCTTCGTCGTTGTAACGTTTAAGTGTTGCAGATACAAGGTATAAGTAGCTTAGTAAGTCACCTAAACGTGCAGAGATACGCTCTTTACGTTTTAATGAACCACCAAATACCGCCATGCTGATATCTGACATTAATGCTAATGATGCACTGAAACGTGACGCAACACGATAAAACTCAGCGGTTTCGTCTTTGTACGGCGTACTTGTGAAGCGAGCATTCGTTAGTGCTAACCACTTAGTACGAACAAGGTTCGAAATAGTAAAGCCAACGTGACCCATTAATGCTTTATCGAATACTGCAAGCGCTTCTTCGCGGTCTTCAATTGCACAAGCGCCTAGCTCAGTTAACACGAATGGATGACAACGAATTGCACCTTGACCATAAATGATCATGTTACGCGTTAAGATGTTTGCACCTTCAACAGTGATTGCAATTGGCGCACCTTGATAACCGCGACCTAGGTAGTTGTTTGGACCAAGCATAATGCCTTTACCACCATGAACATCCATGCCGTGAATCGTTGCTTCACGCATTTGTTCAGTTAAGTGGTATTTGATAATCGCAGATACAACCGATGGTTTTTCACCAAGGTCAACAGCACCGGTAGACATGCTAACGGCAGCATCAGAGCTATAAGCGTAGCCTGCAAGTTTTGCCATTGATTCTTCAACACCTTCCATTTGACCAATAGGTAAACGGAATTGACGACGAATACGGCTGTAAGAACCTGTTGCAAGCGCAATTGTTTTAATGCCGCCTGTAGAGTTAGACGGCAAGGTGATTGCACGACCAACAGATAAACATTCAACAAGCATACGCCAGCCTTGACCAGCCATTTTCGGGCCACCAATGATGTAATCAAGTGGTACGAAGATGTCTTTACCGCGAGTAGGACCATTTTGGAATGGTACGTTTAGCGGGAAGTGACGACGGCCAATTTCGACCCCTGGGGTGTCAGTTGGGATCAGCGCACAGGTAATACCAGGTTCTTTATTATCACCTAGTAAACCGTCTGGATCTTGTAGTTTAAATGCAAGACCAAGTACAGTCGCAACAGGAGCAAGAGTAATGTAACGTTTGTTCCACGTTAGGCTAATACCAACAACTTCTTCGCCGTTCCATTGACCTTTACAAACAACACCGTAGTCAGGAATTGCACTTGCGTCAGAACCAGCTTCTGGTGATGTTAAAGCAAAACATGGGATCTCTTGACCACTCGCTAAACGTGGTAAGTAATGATCTTTTTGCTCTTTAGTACCATAGTGCTGAAGTAATTCGCCCGGACCTAATGAGTTTGGTACACCTACGATAGATGAAAGTAACGTTGATTTACTTGTTAGCTTTTGCAGTACACATGATTGTGCATAAGCAGAAAACTCTAAACCGCCGTATTCTTTTTTGATGATCATGGCAAAGAATTTATTATCTTTTAGATATTGCCAAACATCTTGCGGTAAATCAGTTAATTCGTGCGTTGCGTGCCAGTCATCTAACATGCTACACACTTCTTCAACTGGGCCATCAATAAACGCTTGTTCTTCGATAGTCAGTTTTGGTGCTGGGTATTGGTGTAATTTGTTCCAGTCAGGACGACCACAAAATAGATCCGCTTCCCACCACGTAGTACCTGCATCGATTGCTGATTTTTCAGTATCCGACATTGTCGGGGTTACTTTTTTAAATGCAGCAAAAATAGGTTTGATGATGTATTGTTGACGAATGCTTGTCACAGAAAGTGGCACAGCAATAAGTAAGAATAGTAGCCAACTGATTGCACCAAACGCGCCAGCAAAAGTGCCAACAAGTAAGGTCGCAATGGCAATACCTAAACAGGTATTCCAGCTCGATCTGTGGTAACTCGCCACACTAAGTAGCACGAGTAAACCAAGTAAAAATATGAGAGTCATTGATTATTCCTTAATAGAGGTCAGACCACCTCTTTTAGAGTAGCGCTACAACCATGAATTATCAAGAGGGGAACAAAGATAAAACGATGCTTTGTAAAACCTTTTAATGAGTAAACTGTATGAACAGTGCAAAAAAATTTACAGTGGGCTTATGACTATTTAGTTTATGTAAATGGTACACATAAAAAGGTGTGTAAAATATGCACTATTTATCAGATAGTTCTGAAAATCTCAGCATAGCAGTTGCCATCTTTAGCGCTATGTACAACAATGAGCGCAGGCAGGGATCAGCCCATCATGCCTTTTACTTCGATTAGTTTTATAGGTTAAGAGTTCTATGTGTGAGTTGCTTGGCATGTCAGCCAATGTACCAACGGATATTTGTTTTAGTTTTTCGGGCTTATTAGAGCGTGGTGGAAACACAGGCCCGCATAAAGATGGTTGGGGCATCACCTTTTATGAGGGTAAGGGCTGTCGCACATTTAAAGATCCCGAGCCAAGTTGCCAATCAGAAATTGCCAAACTCGTTAAAGCGTATCCTATTAAAAGTATTTCGGTGATAAGTCATATTCGCCAAGGGAATCGTGGTCGTGTATGCCTTGAAAACACGCATCCGTTTACCCGCGAGTTATGGGGCCGTGAAATTACGTATGCACACAACGGGCAATTATCTAATTATCATGATTTAAAGCCAGACTATTATCGACCTGTCGGTAACACTGACAGTGAACTGGCGTTTTGTTGGCTGCTCGATAAGATCCGTGAAAAATACCCTAAGCGGCCATCAAATATGGCGTCTGTATTTCGTTATGCGGCAAAGCTTGCCCATACCCTGCGCGAAAAAGGCGTATTTAATATGTTACTGACCGATGGTGTTTATGTGTTAGCTTATTGCACCAATAACTTACATTGGATCACTCGCCGTGCACCGTTTGGCAAAGCGACATTAATTGATGCAGACATGGTGATTGATTTTCAAAAAGAAACCACACCGAACGATGTGGTTACTGTGATTGCAACACGGCCACTCACCAATGATGAACGCTGGCAGAAAATGGAACCCGGTGAGTTTGCCCTGTTTAAAATGGGTGAAAAAATCTAAATAAAAGATGAAGCGCTATTAAGGCGCTTCGTTACTCACTTCATTTGTTACGGCCACTGGCGTGGTCACAGTGAATGAATTAAGTTGCACTTCAAATTGCTCTACGCCTTTTTCACCTTTCCACATACGCACGAGCATGTAGTCCATTTCTGGGGCAAACCACGCCAATGCTTGGCGTTTATCGTTATCATATAAGCGCTTAACTTTAATCGCTTCTACATTACCAACAGGTAGCGAAATAACTTCGGTGCCAATAACTTCAAAGTCGTAATTGCGCAGGTTGCCTTTTTTATCAATCAATGGATACGATAATTGCGTTTTACCTTGTTTTAACTCTTCGCGCACTTGCACTTGGTAAGACAGTGAATCTTGAAAATCGTCAGACCAATCAAGCTTTAATGGGTATTTACTTTCGCTGCTTTGTACTTGTTTTTGCGCCGCATCAAATTTTAAGCTGTATTCTTTATCAGGCCCTGTGCCTGAGCGCTCCATAGTGTAACTTAGCGGAGAAATTTTTTGATCATGGTAAGTAAATTTAGATGTTTCTTTTCTTGAGTCAGAAAAAATCATCCATTCGATTTCGCTGTGATAAGTGATCACGTAGTTACCGTCGGCGGCTTTTTTAAGCTCGCGGATTGCTTTACCATGGGTTTCGCCTTTACGAAGTACATCGTATTTGGCTTCATATTGAGTGAGATCGCCAGCAAAAACACTGGTAGGAAGTAATAAAGTGCCCACACAAGCGAGTAGGGCACTTAAATTTTTATTCTGGATAGTGCGCGCCGTGTGCAGGAAGTTTCTTTTCGTCAAAAACTGCATAATCTGCTTCCATCTTGAGTCGTTGTTCACTGAACCACTTGACCACCAATGGATAGATTATATGTTCTTGCTGATGAACACGTTGTGCGAGTGTCTCTGCGGTATCGTTTTCGAGTACCGGCACTTTGGCTTGAAGAACAACGGGACCGCCGTCTAGCTCTTCTGTGACAAAGTGAACACTGACACCATGAACGTCATCTTTTGCATCTATCGCTCGTTGGTGGGTATTCAGCCCTTGGTACTTAGGCAACAAAGAAGGGTGAATGTTCAACATTTTTCCCTTAAATTTTTGCACTAAGCTAGGAGTAAGAATACGCATAAAACCAGCTAATACAACTAGATTTGGTTCAAAATTGTCAATAATGTCCATTAACTCAGCATCATAGGCCTCGCGCGAGTCAAAATCTTTATGGCTAAGTACACGTGTTTGTATACCTGCATTTTTTGCTCGTTCAAGGCCATAGGCGTCGGCTTTATTACTAATAACAGCGGCGATTTCGGCTTTTATCTCACCACGCGCACATGCGTCGATGATGGCTTGAAGGTTTGAACCGCTACCAGAAATTAATACAACAAGTCGACAAGGGGTCATTAGTCACGACCACCTAAAATTTCTACTTGCTCTTCGCCTGCTTTCGCATCTTGGATCTCACCGATATGCCATGCATTTTCGCCAAGATCTTTAAGAATTGTTAAGCTTTGCTCAAGTTTGTCTGCTGGAACAACTAAAATCATACCAACACCACAGTTGAATGTACGATACATTTCGTGTGTTGTGATGTTGCCGTTTTCTTGTAACCAGTTGAAAACAACAGGCCATTCCCAGCTGTCACCTTTGATAACTGCTTTTGCAGATTCAGGAAGTACGCGTGGGATGTTTTCCCAGAAACCACCACCCGTGATGTGAGATAACGCGTGTACGTCAACGTGCTTGAATAGCTCAAGTAGTTGTTTAACGTAGATACGAGTTGGTTCTAAAAGGTGATCGCCAAGTGTTTTGCCTTCAAGCTCAGCGCTCGTGTCTGCGCCAGATACTTCAAGAACTTTACGAATTAATGAGAAGCCGTTTGAGTGAGGGCCACTTGATGCAAGGGCGATTAATTGGTCGCCTGCAGCAACTTTAGTACCGTCGATAATTTTTGATTTTTCTACAACACCAGTACAGAAACCAGCCATGTCGTAGTCTTCGCCGTCGTACATACCTGGCATTTCAGCAGTTTCACCACCGATTAATGCACAGCCAGAAAGCTCACAGCCTTTACCAATACCTGTTACAACATCAGCCGCAGTGTCTACGTCTAATTTACCAGTTGCATAGTAATCAAGGAAAAATAGTGGCTCTGCACCTTGTACAATAAGGTCGTTTACACACATAGCAACAAGGTCGATACCCACTGTGTCGTGCTTTTTAAGATCGATTGCTAAACGTAGTTTTGTACCAACGCCGTCTGTGCCAGCAACCAGTACAGGCTCTTTATAGCCAGTTGGTAGTTCGCAAAGTGCGCCAAAACCACCGATACCGCCCATTACTTCAGGACGTCTGGTTTTTTTAACTACGCCTTTAATACGCTCAACAAGTGCATTACCGGCATCGATATCTACGCCCGCGTCTTTATAGCTAAGAGACTGTTTTTGTTCGCTCACAGGTTTTCCTCAAAAAAGTTGCATGTGGGTTGCTTAGAAACGCGCGTATTTTACAACAATTGCAATGGCGCGGCTAGTTGAAAAATCACTTTAACCGACTTGACAAGGACAGTTGTCCGGTTTTTTTGCTTTCAAGTTACAAGGCAAAAGTATCAAGTAAATGTCACTTTGGCCTTGTAACTAGAGACTTCTCACTATTTGTTAAGCTTTCGCTGTTAAAATAGCGCGTAGAGGGGCTGGGTAACCTTCAATGGTTTTGCTGGTGTCATTTGGGTCTAAAAAGTCGACCAATGATTCGTTTTCCATCCACTGGGTTTTACGTTGTTCTTCAAGCGTTGTGATTGCACAGTCTTTAACTTGTACATCTTTAAAGCCAACGCGCTCCATCCATAGTTTTAATGCCGCGGTGCTTGGGATAAACCACACATTACGCATTTTTGCATAACGGTCGGTTGGCACTAAAACTGTATGCTCATCACCTTCAACAACCAGTGTTTCAAGGACTAACTCACCGCCAGGACGAAGCTGCGCTTTTAATTGCGCTAAAAAGTCGATTGGTGAACGACGATGATATAAAACACCCATCGAAAATACCGTATCAAATGCTTTTAGCTCTGGCAGAGCTTCAACACCTAATGGCAATAAATGCACGTTTTCATCTTGGTGATAATGCTTTATCGCTTGAAATTGGCATAAGAATAAATCAGATGGATCGATACCTACCACAAAATTAGCGCCTTCACCTCGCATACGCCACAAGTGATAACCAGAACCACAACCAATATCAAGCACAGTGCGGCCTTTTAACGGTTCAATATGAGGCAGTAAACGATCCCATTTCCAATCACTGCGCCACTCAGTATCAATCTCGATACCGTGTAAGCTAAATGGCCCTTTACGCCATGGCATCATGCGCTTTAATAAATGCGTTAACTGTTTTTGCTGACCTTCAGATAGCTCATCACCGGTGCCGATTTGTACTTTATCCTGCAGGTTTACATGGTTTGTGCTTACCTCAGGTAAGTTTTTCAGCACTTTTTGCCATTTAGGTAAATCGCCGTGACTGGCTTCGAGTTCCCAGTGCTTTAATTGGCCAGGTAAAGTTTCGAGCCAGTGACTAAGCGGACTTTGTGCGATAGCAGCATAAAATTGGTTAAACCATTGAGACATGAAATACTCTTTATATCGTTGTGATGATTACTTGATTGCAATCATCGAGCAGAAGTTAAAACATTGATACCACACTTGCGTTTGGCTAAAACCAATTTCACTTAATCGGTTTAAGTGGGTAGATAAATGATCAGGGCGCATGACATTTTCGATAGCTGTGCGCTTTTGGCTGATCTCAAGCTCTGAATAGCCGTTATGACGTTTAAAATCATGATGTAAATCAATGAGCAAATTATCGCATTGCTCATTTTCACCTCTAATTTTTTCGCTCAGTAGCAAAACACCGCCTGGTTTTAAATTTGCGTAAATCTTTTCAAGCACCGCTTGGCGCTTTTCAGGTGGAATAAACTGTAGTGTAAAGTTCATCGCGACCACAGAGGCATTCTCGATAGCTAAATCATTGATATCACCCAGTGTAACCGTGACCGGCACTTCAGAGCGAAAACCTTGTAAATGTAATTTACAGCGCTCAACCATCGCTTCTGAATTATCAACAGCAATGATATTACAGTTATCAGTGCGAATATTGCGGCGCATACTTAACGTTACAGCACCAAGAGAACAGCCTAAGTCGTATAGGTTTGAATTGCTTTGCGCATACTCGCCAGCCAGTTTACCTATGGTGCTAACAATGGTTGCGTAACCCGGCACCGAGCGCTGGATCATATCTGGGAAAACTTCTACTACATGTTGGTCAAAGCTAAAGTCTTTAACCGCTTGCTCAGTGGCATAAATACTGTCTTTTTGCGTCACTTGAACAGTCTCTTTAAAAAATAATACCGCTATTTTAGCATTTTTAACTGGATAGTCAGTGATAAATTCAGTAGCTTGGCTAGAATTATCAATAACAAGTACAAAAAAGAGAAGTTTAATGACAAAAAGCAAAGTGATCAGTACAGAAGATATCTTATCAACTCTGTGTCATTCAGTGACTGGAGTTCTGTCTTCAGCAAGCGGTAACAGTATTAGTTATTCTGCTATGGTTCAAAAAATCACCCGCACCTGTATGCGCCCAGATATTGGCTGTTTTGTATTGTTCGATGGTGGCTTTACCGGTCTTGTGGTAACAAACTTCACAGCGCAAGCAGCCATGGAAATTTACCATGACTATATGCGTAACATGGGTATGCCTGAGGACGAAATTGCACAAAGCCATTTATCAGATGATGTGGCAAACGTACTTGGCGAGCTGATGAACCAAATCGTTGGTGACTTTACGTCAAAAGTACGCGACCAGCTGCATACTTCTATCACGCAAAACCAACCTAAGATGATGGCGATTAATAAACAGGTGCAAATCTCTGTTGATACTACCATGGATAGACCACAAGCGCGCCGTGTGACCTTCACTACAGCGAAGCAAAATATCTTCTATCTAGAACTGGCAATGGATAAAACTGAATTTATCAAACTACATGATTTTGATATTTCAGAAGCGGTTGACCCTGATGACATCATCGAAAACGAAGCCAAACAAAAAGCTGAAAAGCAAAAAGCATCATCACAAGCTGACGATGCAGATGATGATTTTATGGCAGAGCTTGGTTTGTAACCTAACGACTTGAGCTGTCAGCCATCAGCTATCAGCCGTCAGATAAAATAGAGGCGCGGGTCAGACCGCGCTTTTTTGTGCTTTAGAGCAATTGATAACATCTTTGTCAGGGATCCCAATTAACTTAATAGTCTCATCGTCTATTTTTTTGATTTTCGATTTAACTGTCACTGAAGGCCCTCGAGTGAAGCTTTTAACAGACTCTGGTGAAAATAAATTTAGATCGTCTTTGATTAAATTTGTTTTATGGGTTTTAGAATTAAAGCTGATCATGATATCACCCTCGAAATCCATTTTTTCTGAGGATTCAACAGAGATAACAGAGACCAAATCAGGGTTTTGTTTAAAATAAAATTTAAAAAAGCTTTTTGAATATGAGTTTAAATCTTTAATTGAAGTAGTTATGTGGCTATCAACTTCTAGTATTGCATCGTTTGGTAATACTGATTTCATTTTGCAAGACCATTCACCATTTAAAAAACTATAATCTTCAAATGCGTTTGCAGTTGTACACTTAGAAATTAAGAAAAGTATTATCAATACTCTATATAACATTCCATTTTTTCCTTTTAGAAAATACTCTATGATTGTTCACTTCATCTAAATACCTTACAGCTTAAAGCTTTGAACTTAAAGCTCGTTTTAAAGCCTACATTCATCCAATTTATGCTTTACTCATAAAGCCTTAAATGGATTTGATGATTGCATGAATTACTTAAAAAACTTTATAACTAAATTTGTTTTCATGATGCAGAAGCGGCCGGGGTTGATGGCGGTGTTGGCTTTTTGTAGTGGTGTAGCGAGCTATGTCTTTGTTGAGCGAAAAGAATCGTTTTCGCAACTTATCTCTATTTTGTTATTAGTCACTTGGTTGTGGTTGTTAATAGATAACTGGCTAAGAGATAAAGTAGAGGAACGTTTTGGTGTGGCGGTGTCGCCCAACGTGATGCGCTTTGCGCTGCAAGTTGTGCAGCAAGAAAGTTTGTTTTTTGCTTTACCATTCTTCTTGGCGGTGACTACTTGGGACCATGGTCAGGCCGCGTTTACCGCTTTAATTATTCTTTGTGCGTTTGTTTCTGTTGTTGACCCCCTCTATTATAAAAAGCTTGCAAGGCACAGTGTCTGGTTTAGTGTGTTTCATAGCTTTTCTTTGTTTGTCGTGCTGTCGGTTACCTTGCCAATTTTATTAAAGTTAACGACCAGCCAAAGTTTTGAAATTGCGCTGATCACGGCTGTTATTTTAACTGTCCCTAGTCTTGGTAATTTGATGCCGAATGCGAAATGGTGGCGTTTTCCGTTGTTGGTGTTATTGCTTTGTGCATTAGGTGTTGGGCTTTGGCAATTGCGTAGCTTTGTGCCACCTGCGGCACTGCGTTTAACCGATATGAGCATGTCGTATCAGCTTGATGAACAAGCCCGTAAACCGCTTTCGCCAATAACAGAACTCACCGAGCAGAGCTTGCATGAAAAAGGTCTATATAGTTTTAGTGCAGTAAAAGCACCGCGAGGGCTAAATGAAAAAATCTTTCATGTTTGGGTGCATAATCGTAAAGAAGTTGACCGCATAGCCTTGGATATTTCTGGTGGTCGTAAAGAGGGCTATCGAGCGTGGAGCCATAAAACGAATTTTCCTGCAAATGCCGCAGGAAAATGGGTCATTAAAGTAGTTACCGAGTCTGGGCAGCTGATAGGGCAAAGAAGGTTTGAGGTTACTGAAGTTTAGCAGATAGCTTCAGTACGGATTTTTCCCTTCACCTACCAGCACACTGAATATTCTTAAATCCAGTTCTAGTTGATGGTATTGCGGCTCCATGTGGCAGCAAAGTTGATAGAAGGCTTTGTTGTGGTCTTTTTCCTTAAAATGAGCCAGCTCGTGTACGACGAGTGCTTTGAGAAGTGGCTCAGGTGCGCGAAGTAGGTCGCTATTAATGGCAAGATCGTGTTTTCGGGTTTTACCTTGCATACGAAAAGTATGGGTCCCTAAGGCATTTGTGACCATATCGCCTTGTTTTTTGAATGCGGCACGGCCAAAAGGCAGGGCATTTTTAAGGTAGCGCTTTTTCAGCTCAGTGGCGTAATTGTATAAAGCTTTATCGCTGGTAATGCTATGCGCATCAGGGTATTTGCCTTTAAGGTATTTTGCGGCTCTGTCACCATTAAATAGCTGTAACACTTGCTCAATGATGTGGGGCGGGTAACCTTGAAAATAACGGCTGTAATCTTTCATATTTTCTCTGATAAATCGGGCGCTAAAATAAACTGCTTTGGCTTGCTTCGCGTTCACCTATAAAAGGTGCAAGCACGGGGTGATTGTAACCTAAATCTTGGCAAAACTGTCTTGCTAAAAGTGGTGACTGGCGATTATCTGCGGTATGAAAAAACAAATAGGGCGATTTACCTTCATCAAGCCATTGCTTTACTTTTTTCAGCCATGGCTGGTAATACGACTTGTATTCGTGTTCAAGACTGGCAATCACAAACCGTAGCATTGGCTTATTTCCTGTTGCAATAGCATGCACAGGTAAATAAGGCTTTTTCTTTTGCGCATCGATGAGTGCGTCGGTATCGGCGGGTACCGCAAATAAAGCGCGGGTATCCATGCTGATGCGATCTATATTATTTTCAATTAATAGCTGATTTAAACGAATTTCAGCATCATCTTTATTAAAGAAGCCGGGGTGACGTACTTCTACACCGTAACTAAGTTGTTTAGGTAGTTGTGCAATAAAATTAGCAAGAAGGGGTAGGGCATCAGGGCCAAAGGCACGGGGTAGCTGCAACATGATTTGCCCCGTTTTAGCAAAAATGGGCTCAAATAAGTTTAGCCACGCATTAAGCTCACTAGTTATATTCGTCAGTTGTAATTCGTGACTAAAACGCCGGTGAAACTTAAAAGTAAATTTAAAGTCTTCGGGGACCGCATCATGCCAGCGCACTAATGACTCATGACTTGGGTCTGCATAAAAACTGGTGTTGCCCTCGACTGAGTTAAAGCATTGCGCATACTCACTGAGCATGTCGGCGCTTTTACAGTGACTAGAGAGCAAATTTCCTTTCCATGCGGTGCTAGACCACTGCGGACAACCTAAGTACAGCATTAAATCAACCAATAAATTTAAATTATGTCTAGTGTAACAAAAGAAATGTTTGCTCAGAAGCCGGGGCATATATTTAGCCCCCCGACAGGCACTGCTGGCACTCGCATTTTGAGATGGTTTGGGTATAATGCTCTGCCTTAAATGATTACTTTGTATAGTGGCTTTTGCTCTCAAAATAGCGAACTCTTAAGAGCAGGCGGCTATAAGTCTTTAACTGACAGGAATACTATGCGCTCTATATATTGCGGACAGCTAAATAAATCTCACGTAGATCAAGAAGTTGAACTATGTGGTTGGATCAACAAACGCCGTGACCTTGGTGGCCTTATCTTCGTCGATTTACGTGACAGAGAAGGTTTAGTACAAGTTGTTTTTGATCCTGAAGTAGAAGGATTAATGGATACTGCGAATAAACTACGTCAAGAGTTTTGCGTGCAGTTAAAAGGTGTTGTTCGCGCACGCCCTGATAGCCAAGTAAACAAAGACATGGCAACAGGTGAAGTTGAAATTTTAGGCACAAGCTTAACTATCATCAACCGTTCAGAGCCATTACCACTTGATTTTAATCAGCAAAACTCTGAAGAGCGCCGCTTAAAATACCGTTACCTAGATTTACGTCGTCTTGAAATGAGCGACCGTATCAAACTTCGTGCAAAAGCGAGCAGCTTTGTGCGTCGTTTCTTAGATGACAACGGTTTCTTAGATATCGAAACACCGGTACTAACAAAAGCAACACCAGAAGGTGCGCGTGACTACTTAGTACCTAGCCGTGTTCACAAAGGTAGCTTCTACGCTTTACCTCAGTCACCACAGTTATTTAAACAATTATTAATGATGTCGGGTTTTGACCGTTACTATCAAATTGTTAAATGTTTCCGTGACGAAGACTTACGTGCTGACCGTCAGCCAGAATTCACACAAATCGATTTAGAGACATCATTCATGAGCTCTGATCAAGTGCGTGCAATGACTGAGAAAATGATCCGCGAAATGTGGCAATCATTACTAGACGTTGACTTAGGCGACTTCCCAGTTATGCCTTACAGCGAAGCAATGCGTTTATATGGTTCTGATAAACCAGACCTACGTAACCCAATGCAGCTTGTTGACGTTGCTGATTTAGTAAAAGACGTTGAGTTTAAAGTATTCTCTGGTCCTGCTAATGACGAAAAAGGCCGTGTTGCGGTATTAACTGTACCAGGCGGTGCTGAGCTTTCTCGTAAACAAATCGACGATTACACTAAATTCATCGGTATCTATGGCGCGAAAGGCCTAGCATGGATGAAAGTGAACGACCGTGCTGCGGGCGTTGAAGGTGTGCAATCACCAATCGCTAAGTTCTTAAACGAAGAAGTGATCAACCAATTACTTGAGCGTACTAACGCACAATCTGGCGATATCATTTTATTCGGTGCTGACAAGCGCAACATTGTAAACGAAGCGATGGGTGCGTTACGTCTTAAGATTGGTGTTGATTTAGGCATTACTAATCTTGATAGCTGGAAACCTTTATGGGTTGTTGACTTCCCAATGTTCGAAGAAGATGACGAAGGTACATTGCATGCGGTTCACCACCCATTCACTGCACCAAAAGGTATTTCTCCTGAAGAGCTTGAAGCAAACCCAGCTGGTGCATTATCAGATGCATACGACATGGTATTAAACGGCTACGAAGTTGGTGGTGGTTCGGTACGTATTCACAATGCAGAAATGCAAGAAACAGCATTCAGAATCTTAGGCATCAATGCGCAAGAGCAACAAGACAAGTTTGGTTTCTTACTTGATGCACTTAAATACGGTACGCCACCGCATGCAGGTCTTGCGTTTGGTCTTGACCGCTTAGTTATGTTGTTATGCGGTACTGATAACATTCGTGACGTTATTGCTTTCCCTAAAACAACTCAAGCATCATGTTTATTAACAGATGCACCAAGCAAAGCAAATGCAGATGCATTAACTGAGCTTGCAATTGATGTTGTAGCGAAAGACGCTGAATAATTGGTAAAAACCTGATTTACGAAAACCCTAAGGTGTATGCCTTAGGGTTTTTTTGTGTTTAGATAAATACTTAGTATGTTCTTCAAGGAAAGAGTGTGAATATCAGTGCAACTTTAATCGGGCAAATAATTTTTATTTTGATCCCTGTTTTTGCCGCGATCAGCTATTACTTAGGTAAGCGTAAAACCTCAACACCAATTGTGGTGGCAATTATTGGTGGCTTACTAGGGCTAATTCCATTGTTCGGTCTTATTTTTATTGCTGTACTTGCGCTTAAAAAAGATATTGAGACCACAGCGTGATCGTAAGCCATTCGCTTTATTTTGAACACACCTTTGAAGTAAACCTAGCAGGGCAAACATTTTCACATTGTGAATTTGAGCAATGTGAATTTATCGACTGTGACTTTAGCAATAGCCAGTTTGAAAACTGCCGGTTTATAGAATGTGAGTTTAAAAACTGTAATTTAGCTGCGCTTGGTCTTAGATACACCTCACTTGAAGAAGTGAGCTTTAAAGAGTGTAAATTAACCAGTGTACGCTTTACTGATGTTGATTGGCCGCTACTCGCCAGCCGTGCCCCAGTGAGTTTTGTTGGCTGTGAACTTAGCCACAGCAGCTTTTTTGAGCTTAGTTTAAAGGCTTTAAAAATGCGCAGCTGTTTTGCCAAAGATGTTGATTTTAGACATGCGGATTTATCATCTGCTGATTTTACTGATACGGATTTTCGTGACAGCTTGTTTCAACAAACCAACCTCAGTAAAGCTAATTTTATTGGTGCCAGCCACTTCGCCATTGATATAACAGCTAACAATATCAGTAAGGCCAAATTTGAGCGTTATGCAGCTCTGGATTTATTAGCAGGGCTCGATATAGAGCTGGTGGATTAAATATTTTTGCTAATTTGGGTTAAGAAAAGTTATGAATTTAAGTCCCATCACCTTGGAAGGTCAATTTGTAAAATTAGTGCCGTTAACGCTTGAGCATCGCGATGCTTTGGTAAGCGCAGCTTCGGATGGAAAGCTTTGGGAATTGTGGTTTACCTCGGTGCCCAATGAAGAACGTGTTGACGATTATTTAAGCATGGCGTTTGAACAACAGTCACTTGGTCGCGCATTACCATTTGCTGTTATCGATAAACACACCGATGAGGTGATAGGCTCAACTCGCTTTTGTAATATCGACAGTAAAAACCGCCGTTTAGAAATTGGCTATACCTGGTATGCCAAGCGTTTTCAGCGTACTGGGGTTAATACTGAATGTAAAAAACTGCTACTGAGTTATGCATTTGAAACACTTAATGTGATTGCTGTTGAGTTTCGTACCCATTGGCATAATCAGGCTTCGCGCAATGCCATTGCTCGCTTAGGGGCGAAGCAAGATGGGGTGCTTCGTAATCACCAAATAATGGCCGATGGATGCGTACGCGACACCGTGGTGTTTTCAATTATTGATGGTGAGTGGCCTATGGTTAAACGTAGCTTAGAATTCAAATTAGCGAAGTCATAGAATGTTAAATATTAAAAAGGCGGCGCTATTGCTCGCTTTAACTCTTAGCGGGCAAACAGCCTTTGCAAACCAAACAGAGACACTGTTTGATACTAAGCGAGCCCGCCATATTCCGGTGATCATTACAGCAGCCGATAGCGAATGCACGGTAAAGAAAAAGTGCCCCGTGGCATTTATTGGAGCAGGCTATGGTATGGCACATACAGACTATCAATTTGCCCAGCAGGTCTTTCATCAGCATGGTTATTTAACGGTTGAAGTTGCTCATGAGTTAAAAGGCGACCCGAGTTTAAACCCCGAGCCACCCTACATGACCACACGCATGGAAAACTGGCACCGTGGTGTACAAACCCTTGAGTTTTTAGCTACAGAGCTTGCAAAGCGTTATCCTGCGTATGACTTTAATAAGCTCACTTTATTTGGTCACTCAAATGGGGGTGATATTGCAGCATTATATGCCGCTATTTATCCCGCTAAGGTTTCTAAGTTGATCACCCTTGATCATCGTCGTATGCTGATCCCGCGAAACAAAAATATTGCTGTACTTACACTGCGTGGTAGCGATTACCCAGCAGATGACAACGTATTGCTAACGCCGCAAGAGCTCTCTGTATACCCTGTAACACAAGTTAAGCTTAAAGATTTGCGTCATAACGATATGTATGATGGTGGGCCGAAAGCGCTTGTAGCACGAATGAGTAAAGAACTTAGCGCGTTTTTATCTCGCTTTTGATGCTCAGCTAAAACTGAGCATCAATATCGCTGCGAAAATTAAAATAGCCCATCTCGACAAGGTTGTTATACACACCCTCAATATTCAGTGGTAGCCATTGCTGGTACATTTTTAAATGGCTGTATTTAGGTAAGTTTATTTCTTTTTGTAAGGTCGCAAGATTTTTACCTTTTAACATGCCATCGCGCACAGCTGTGTGTAAGTCTTGAATATAGTGTAAGTACGAGACAACATCATCGCGGTTGCCAGTATCTGCATGGCCACCTATAAATGCAGCAAATGCAGGCTCATTTAACACCGCGTTGGTTGAATGCAGCATGCCATTGATATCGTAGCCAATCAGGTTTTTATATGGCATGCGGCCAAGCACAATCCAATCAACAACATAAAGTACATTGGCAGGCATAAAACGCATACTGACATTACCTCGGCCATTATTGGGCCCATAGTAATTAAGCAGCACGTAGCTATCACCTAAATCGACTTTGAGTGTATCGGTAAAAGTAAGATTAGGCAGAGCCGTAGGCACTTTGTTTAATTTAAGGTCCTCAGCTGCAAATTGATGAGCAACGACCGTGGTGTTGGTATCGATTAGCTCATTACCGCCCATTGCATGGTCAACATGGCTGTGGCTGTACAGCATGTACTTGATATCGGCGTTAAAGGTTTTCTTGATATAGTTTTTTAGGTATTTTGCGGCGTCGCTATTGATAGGATCAGTCACTAAGGCAAGGTTATCAACAATCATAAAAGCGCTGTGGTAATGGCCAGCACTAAAGCGGTATACGTTGTCTTTAATATTTTCGACTTTATAGTTTGCTTGCTCTGCTGAGATAACCTGATTGGTAATGAGTATGAGCGCACTGAAAAGTAAAATTTGCAGCCTTTTGAACATTAGCGATCCTTTTGCGTTGAAACGTGTCTAGTTGGTCATACCTAAGTTTAGATGATAGTACATATTATACTACTTAAAGGCTTGGTTGATCTGTATCAAACTTAAGGAGTTAAGCAAGGTGGGGGCGGACATAAGTCCTTATGTTTTTGCCTGTGTTTCTCTATCCTCGCGAAGCGCTATAATGAAGAAATGCTATGCTTAGCACAGACTTCTAGAACCTTATTCACTGGAAAAGACAATGCAACATTTACCTACCGTTGATTATAAAGCGAGCGATGCGGCCGCTCAATTTGTTGAGTCACTAAGAAACACAGGTTTCGGTGTATTAAAAAATCACCCTATCCCTCAGTCATTAGTTGAGTCTATTTACAAAAATTGGCAAGAATTCTTTAATTCTGAGCAAAAGCACGAGTTTTTATTTTCAAAAGAGACACAAGATGGTTATTTCCCACCATCAGTGTCAGAAGTTGCAAAAGGCTTTACCGTTAAAGATATTAAAGAGTACTACCACGTTTATCCAAAAGGCCGTGTTCCAGCACAGCTAGAAGAAGAAATTCGTGAGTACTACCGTTTAGCTAATGAGTTTGCAGCTACATTATTAAGCTGGGTTCAAGCTGAAGCACCAGAAGAGGTGCGCGCTAAGTTCTCTATCGATCTTAAAGATATGATTGCTAACTCAGAGCAAACACTCCTGCGTATTCTTCATTACCCACCAATGACTGGTGATGAAGAGCCAGGTGCAATCCGTGCGGCAGCGCATGGTGACATCAACCTATTAACTGTATTACCTGCGGCGAATGAGCCTGGTTTACAAGTACAAACAACGGATGGCGGTTGGTTAGACGTACCATGTGATTTTGGTAACCTGATCATCAATATTGGCGACATGCTTCAAGAAGCGTCAGGTGGTTACTTCCCATCAACGATTCACCGCGTGATCAACCCAACGGGTAAAGCGTCAACGAAATCACGTATTTCGTTACCATTATTCTTACACCCGCGTCCTGATGTTGTGCTATCTGAGCGCTACACCGCAGACAGCTACCTACAAGAGCGTTTACGCGAGCTTGGTGTTAAGTAAAGATTAGCTATACCCAAACCACCCTGAGCTGGTTTGGGTATATGAGACAAAGCGGCATTTGAGCCGCTTTTTTTATGCCTTAAATTAATCGACCAAGCTCATTATAAAATATGAGTTTGTAAATAATTCCATGCATTATTGACTATCCTAGGTATAATGCGCGCACTTCGCCGTATCGGCTGAATTTTTTAAAGAGAGATAGTATGAGTTTTGATGGGTTAGGTTTATCACCAGCTTTAGTAAATGCAGTTTTAGAAAAGGGCTATGAAGCACCAACGCCTATTCAATCACAAGCTATCCCTGCGATCATTGAAGGCCGCGATGTTATGGCTGCCGCACAAACGGGTACAGGTAAAACAGCGGGTTTTACGCTGCCGTTAATTGAGCGCTTGTCAAAAGGCCCTAAAGCGGGTGGTAATAAAGTACGAGCATTGGTACTGGCACCAACCCGTGAGCTTGCTTTACAAGTAAGTGAAAATGTTGAGCAATATGCAAAACATTCAAATGTCAGCTCATTTGTTGTTTATGGTGGCGTTAAAATTAATCCACAAATGCTGCGCCTTCGCAAAGGTGTTGATATTTTAGTGGCAACACCAGGTCGCTTGTTAGACCTACATAATCAAAATGCTGTTAAGTTTGATGATTTAGAAGTGCTGATCCTTGATGAAGCCGACCGTATGCTCGATATGGGCTTTATTCATGACATCAAACGTATCATTGCTAAATTGCCTGCTAAACGTCAAAACCTGATGTTTTCAGCGACTTTCTCTGATGAAATTCGTGAACTTGCAAAAGGGCTAATTAACGACCCAGTTGAAATTTCAGTCGCAGCAAAAAACACCACAGCTAAAACGGTTTCGCAGTCTGTTTATGCGGTCGATAAAACACGCAAAACAGCACTACTTAGTCATTTGATCCGTAGCAATGATTGGCAGCAAGTATTAGTATTTTGCCGTACCAAACATGGTGCGAACCGCTTAGTTAAGCAGCTTGAACGCGATGATATTGTCGGCGCTGCCATTCACGGCAATAAATCGCAAGGCGCTCGCGTTAAAGCACTCGAAGGCTTTAAATCGGGTGAAGTGCGCGTACTAGTTGCAACCGATATCGTTGCCCGTGGCCTAGATATTGTTGAGCTGCCTCACGTTGTTAACTACGATTTACCGAATATTTATGAAGATTACGTACACCGTATTGGCCGTACAGGCCGAGCGGGTGCATCAGGTCATGCTATTTCGTTTGTTACAGCTGATGATGCCGACGATTTGTATGGTATTGAGCGCTTTATTGGTGAGCTTATTCCGCGTGCAACCGAAGCAGGTTTTGAGCCAAGCAAACCAGTTGCTGAAAAGCCACTAGATACGCGTCCAATCAAGCCGAAAAAACCAAAGAAACCGAAAAAGCCAAAAGCACCAGCTCAAGATGGTCAAGGTGCAGCAAAACCTGCACAAAAGCCAAAACCTAAATCGCAAAAGCGACCTTCACAAGGTAAGTGGCAGGGTAAGGGTAAAGAGCAGGGCCAAAACCAAAAAGGCGCTAACAACGGGAATAAATCGAATAACAATAAACCAGCAGGTAATAAACCTACGGGTAATCGTCAGCGTGTGTCTGGGCCATCTCGCCCAAGACGTAAACCCGCTGGGGATAGTTAATAACAGTAAAAATATAAAAAACGCGCAATTGCGCGTTTTTGTTTTTCTAAGCGATTAAAGGAGTTTAATGCAATACAAGGTGGCGACACCAATGAAGAGTGTCACGGTGACACTTAATAAAGTGCCCAGCATGACATATTCGGTGAGTTGTTTTTCGCTACTTTCTTTTAAATCACCAAATCTGAAGATAGACTTGGCCGCTAGCAGAAAGCCCACGCCGCCGTATTCACCTAGCAAGATAAAGCTCAACATCAACACTCGCTCGAGCAAGCCAATAAAATGCCCCGCAGCAGGAATACTGCCTTCATTGTTTATCTGAATATTGATTTTTTCTAGCATCATGCGAATAAACACAGAGCTTGGGTTAAGCACCAATAAATAAGCTGCAATAACAAACAAGGTATCGAGGGCAATCAGCTTTTGCCATGTTAAGCTATAAAATTCATTTTTATCGGTAAGCCAAACCGTTAGCATTACAATCACAGCAAGGTGGGCTAGTTGGTCGAGTATAAAGGGCACCACGCCTTTATTTGAGTACGATTTTGCCAAGTCAATGACATAGTGGCTCAGCATAATCGCCACAGTTGCTAACAATACCCGAGAGAACTCTTGCCAGCCGTAGGTGTATTCCCACAGTGTTAGCACAGCTAAAGAGGTCACGCCATGTGTTAATACGTGCAAGTAGAGTTTGCTGGCACGAAAGTGACGGTTGTTTCTATCATGCACCCAGCTCATTGGTTGCCAATAAAAGTCAGCAAGTAAGTGACCTAGTACTAACGCGGTGAGTAATAGAGCAAAACTGGTCATAACAATCCTTTGAGTGTGGTTTGGCTGTAATTTATAAAGCGCTCGATAAGTTGATAATGGGCTAGGTTGAGTAACTTAGTGACATTCTCTCGGCTGGTATTAAGCTCTTTGGCAAGCTCTGCATGGCTGTTGTTCTCGGCGGTTAAATAATAAAACAGCGCATTGGCCTGCTTTTGACTCATTTTTTCAAGCAGGACTTCGACAAAAGCAATATTGAGCGCAAAGGCTTCTTCAAGGGTGTTATTTTCAATATTTATCACCAAACGTTGCTGGCCGATGTTATCTAAGCCGCGACCTGATAAGGTATAAGCACTGCCTGTGGCTGTTTTTATATCGGCGCGGGGGTTGTCGAGTGAGCCAATAGCCAAACTTTGTCGTAGTTCGTAATTGGCTGCTTTCATCTGCAAATACAACAAGATGGCAGCATGACACACCAGCTCAGGCTCTGATAGCTGTACTTGCAATGCATCACCTCGGTAAATGGTGAAGCTTGCATTAAAACGCTTGGCAACAAAGCGTAAGCTTTGATCAAGCTGATACAGCATGGCATCGTATTCTTGTTGTGGAATTTTTTGTGATTTAATTAAATCACCACTGATCACCGCAATCATTATGATCCCTTAGATTAAGTAACTTAATTTAGTTACATCGCGATAAGTAACCAAATTTGGTTACTTTGTTTTATGTAACCAATTTAGGTTACTTTTTCGTAAATATCAACCTAGATATGCTACAGTGAACACAAATCACTAAAAACAGAATAATTATGTCAGCAGTTGATAAGCCAAGAGTCGGTATCTTTGTAGATGTACAAAACATTTATTACACCTGTAAAGAAAGCTACAAGAAAAACTTTGATTACAATGCCTTTTGGGCACAGATGAGCGAACGCTACCAAATTGATTGTGCTATTGCGTATGCAATATACCGAGGTGACGAAAAGCAATCGCAGTTTCAAAATATCCTGCGCGCAATTGGTTTTGAGGTAAAACTGAAACCTTTTATTCAGCGCAGAGATGGTAGTGCAAAAGGGGACTGGGATGTTGGCATTACCATTGATATGCTAGAGCATGCCAAGCAGCTTGATAGAATGGTATTACTTTCGGGTGATGGTGATTTTGCGTTATTGCTTGGTCACTTAGCGAATAATTATCAGCTACCGTGTGATGTCTATGGAGCAGAGCACCTCACTGCCGATATTTTAAAGCAAGCCGCTGCTGAGTTTCACTGTATTGATGATTCACTGTTGTTATCAAGATAGAAAAAAATATTCCATTTTAAATAAAATGTTTAACTAAAGTATTATTTGCGCTAAGCTAATATTAGATACAATACTGAGTATATAAAAGCACAGTAACATGGAGCTTTGTCGCTAATTTGCACTCAAAAAAATAGCGAGAATAAGTTGAGAAGTGATTACTGGACGATTTTTTATTTATTACTCACGAATAATGCTCTTTAGTTTCAAAGTGTTGTATGTAAATTTTAAACTAATGTGCATTTTTATAAAAAAAGTAATGACAACGCTGTCATTTGTTGTGTAACATTAAATCAACAAAGGTTGAGATCATTTCGCATTCTTAGAATAAAAATAATGCGATTTAAATAAAAACTAAACGAAGGCTAGGGGTCGTTAAATGATGGCGAAGAGTGTGAGTGAGGACCAATTGTTTATTGGTATTGATGGTGGCGGAACAAAATGCCGAGCTACTATCTACTCTGTTAAGCAAGGTGTATTAGGAACCGGCCTTGGTGGCCCCGCGAACCCATTACATGGTTTAGAACGCACGCTTGAATCAATAATGGTCTCAACACAGTTAGCTCTTCGAGATGCTGGATTACCACTTGAGACAGTTCATCAACTGTATGCTGGTTTGGGTCTGGCTGGTGTAAACCTACCTAGCTTGTACGACAAGATTATGGAATGGGACCATCCATTTAAACAAATGTTTCTCACCACCGATTTACATACTGCTTGCATTGGTGCACACGAAGGCAGCGATGGTGCGGTAATTATAACCGGAACTGGCTCATGTGGATTCTCTTGTGTTGCGGGTCATACCACAAACTATGGTGGTCATGGTTTTGCTCTTGGTGATAAGGGCAGTGGTGCATGGATGGGGCTTGAAGCTATAAAAAACGCATTACTTGATTTAGATGGTTTGGGTGAAAAAACAGAGTTAACAGATGTGATTTGTCAGCATTTCTCGGTGGATAATGCCATGGGGATTGTCGAGCAAATGTCAGGGCAGCCTTCGAGTAGTTTTGCCAAATTAGCACGTTATGTATTTGAAGCAGCAAAAAATAACGACCAAGTAGCGATTGAAATTGTTAAGGAAGGAGCTAATTACGTCAGTAAATTAGCACACCGATTACTTGAAAATAACCCTCCACGTTTATCTATGATCGGTGGTTTAGCTGAACCATTAAACTGTTGGCTTGATGAAGATATAGCGAAACGAGTTGAAGCGCCGATTCAACCACCCGAAATGGGCGCTGTGTATTTTGCTCAGCAATCTGTGCTTGAACAAAACCAAGAGGTAAGTTTGTAATGACGATTTATCATGCAAGTAAATTGTTTACCGGTGACGAATTTTTATCTGACGTATATTTTAGCGTCGACAATGGCGTGTTTAAGCGTGTCGAAGCACATGCTGATGCCGTTGCATTAACGGGTTTAGTCGCGCCAGGTTTTATTGATGTACAAGTGAATGGCGGTGGTGGGGCGTTTTTTAACGCTGAACAAACACCAGATTGTTTAGATAAAATAGCCAAAGCACATGGTCAGTTTGGTTCAACAGCGATTATGCCAACGCTGATTACCGACAAAGTCGAAGTCATGGCAAAAGCCGCGGATGCCACTGCACAAGCGATTGCTGAAGGGACCCCGGGCGTTATGGGCGTACACTTCGAAGGACCGCACCTTTCACTAGGGAAAAAAGGCACCCATAGCGAGCAGTTTATTCGCCCAATCACAGAGCAAGAATTTGCGATTTATGCACGCCAAGATCTAGGCATTAAAATGGTTACCTTAGCGCCTGAGAATGTTAGTGCTGATGATATTGAGCGCCTAGTTGAGTGTGGCGTAAAGGTATCTATTGGCCACACTAATGCGGATTTTGCGACTACCAATGCTGCACTTGCAGCAGGAGCTGATGGATTCACCCATTTATTTAATGCGATGTCAGCGTTTACATCACGAGAGCCGGGTGTTGTTGGTGCTGCACTTTGGGATGATAACAGCTGGTGCGGCTTAATTGTTGATGGTCATCATGTGCACCCTTCATCAGCAAAATTAGCAATTCGCAGCAAACAACGCGGAAAAATTATGTTAGTCACAGATGCAATGCCACCTGTGGGTACTGACGATATGGAGTTTGATTTCTTTGATGGTCGTAAAGTTATTCGTACTGGCGATCGATTAAATTCAACTACTGGTGAATTAGCAGGTAGCGTACTTGATATGGCAAGTGCGGTGCGTAACACAGTGAACACATTGGATGTTAGCCTAGCTGAGAGCTTACGAATGGCATCACTTTATCCTGCACAATATTTAGGTTTACATAAAAAAGGTCGCTTGCTGAGCGGTTTTGATGCTGATTTTGTTGTGCTAGATGATAATCAATATGTAAAAGCGACATATATAGCTGGTAAAGCTTTGTAAGAACTTCCCTGGAAAAATCCCCGCCGAAGTATCGCGGGGCTTTTTGTATTAAAGGTAAACAATGACAACAACACAACCAACAAGAAAACGATTGGCATCGCTCGATGCATTGCGCGGCATGGATATGTTTTGGATATTAGGTGGACAGTCACTATTTGCAGCGCTATTCGTTTTAACTGGCTGGACTGGCTGGAAAGTTTTTGAAGCACACACCGTGCACAGCGTTTGGCATGGCTTCACATTTTACGATCTGATTTTCCCATTATTTATATTTTTATCGGGTGTGGCGATGGGGCTAGCCCCCAAACGCATTGACCATTTACCGTTTGATGAGCGCAAAGTGTATTACCGCAAGGCGGGTAAACGTCTTTTACTATTGTGTTTATTAGGCATTTTGTATAACCACGGCTGGGGCACAGGGATGCCAATGGCGTTGGATGAAATTCGTTATGCCAGTGTGCTTGGCCGCATCGCTATTGCGTGGTTTTTCTGTGCAATGTTGGTTTGGCATACCAGTTTACGAACACAAATTATTACTGCAGGCGCTATTTTAGTGGCTTATTGGCTACTACTTAGTTTTGTGCCAGTGCCGGGTGGCAGTGCTGGCGACCTTTCGGCTGCAGGTAGTTGGAATGCATGGTTTGATGCGCACTTACTGCCGGGGATTAGTTATCAAAACCGTGTGGTAGACCCAGAAGGTGTGTTGTCGAATATCCCAGCAATAGTTAATGCATTAATGGGCGTGTTTGCAGGGCAATTAGTTGCTCGTGCTCAGCAAATTGGCGAGTGGAAAATGACCGCATTACTGTTCGCCGCAGGGGCGGTAAGTGTATGTTTAGGTTGGTTATGGGATTTACAGTTCCCAGTCAATAAAGAACTTTGGACCAGCTCATTTGTGCTTGTAACCGTTGGCTGGAGTGCCATATTGCTCGCCGTATTTTATGCACTGGTGGATATTCTGCCAGGGCAACGCGCTGCGTATCCTTTTGTGATCATAGGTGCAAACTCAATTATTATTTATTTAGCGTCAAGTCTAGTGAATTGGGGTTATGTAAGCCAAAGCGTATTTGGTGGGGTGGTTCGAGCTGTGCCAGAGGCATGGCAACCTCTGATGGCGGTGATTGCGTTATTAGCAGTACAAATGCTGGTATTGCATTGGATGTATCGCCGTAAGATTTTTGTTAGTGTTTGATAATTATTAAACACTAACAAAAAGAGTAATTTTTTATTCACTTTTACTTTACAAAGATAAGACTAAAAGTGATAATGACAGCGTTGTCATAATGGTTTTAACTACTGTAATGTATCCTGGCAGTGGTTAGTCTAAAACCCAACTCGATTGCACGTGGGGTTGGGTTTTAGAGCCATTTTTTTCAATTTAAATAATTAGAGCTAATCGATATGCAAATAGTAATTCTTGATGATGCAGCCCAAGTTGCAGCGTATGGTGCTAACATCTTTGCTAAACAACTATTAAAAAAACCTGCATCAGTACTAGGCCTTGCAACTGGTTCAACGCCGGTTGCTTTATATCAAGAGCTGATTGCTAAAAATAAAGCTGGCGAGATTTCGTTTAGCCAAGCGACAACATTTAATTTAGATGAGTATTTAGGTTTAACTGGCGAACATCCACAAAGTTACCGCTACTTTATGAATGAACAGCTATTTAACCATGTAGATATCGACAAACAGAACACCCATGTACCGCCGGGTGATGCAGTAAATCCGCTTGTTGCTTGCACTGAATATGAACAAAAAATCACAGCAGCTGGTGGTATTGATATACAGCTACTTGGTATTGGCCGTAATGGTCATATCGGCTTTAACGAACCTTCTTCAGGTTTGACATCACGCACCCGAGTTAAAACACTGACAAAAGCGACGATTGAAGACAATGCGCGATTTTTTGCAGAAGGTGAATATCAACCGCATTTATCAATCACTATGGGTATTGGTACTATTTTAGAAGCCAAAAAAGTAGTGCTTTTAGCAACCGGTGCAAGTAAAGCTGATGCCGTTCACGCCATGGTAGAAGGCCCGTTAATGGCCAAATGCCCAGCTTCGGCTCTACAACTTCATAAAGATGCGGTGATCATCATAGATAAAGCTGCCGCAAGTAAACTAGAAGATTTAGAGTTTTATCAGCATATTGAAGCTGAGAACCAAAAACTACAAGCGCACCTCGCGACCTTGTAAAATTGTGAGAGAGAATAAAAAAGCCCTGGTTGGGCTTTTTTTATGCCTGTAATAAATTGGGTTTATCATCAGCTTATGGTAGTTTTAGCTAGTAAACTATTTTCAAGGAACGCCATGCTGAATTACTCTCAAATGCCATTGGATCGTGCATCAAATCGCCGTAAAGATCCTAAGTGGTTAAAGGCTCAAATGAATTCTCAGAGTCGCTGGTTATTGGTCAATAACAATCAAAGTTTATTTGTTAAAGACAGTCCTGAAGTGTGTTATTTACGCTTATCTCAAGTCGATCACCTCGATTTATCAAAAGGCATTTTATTGGGGTTAGACGACGATAATGTGGCTCACTTTGCTTTAGATGTCAGCCATGAACCAGACTCACTCATTGAGCCTATGCTCAATGGCGCTGAGTTTGTTGATATTCGCAAGTTAGGCCCACAAGTTGAGCTTAAACAAGGGTCTATTGCGGCACTGGCAAGGGGCTTATGTTTTTGGCACGCAACACACCGTTTTTGTGGGCGTTGTGGTCATGAAAATAATATGGTTGAAGCAGGGCATTCGCGTTTATGTGAAAACCAAACTTGCCAGCATCAAACTTTTCCGCGTACCGATCCTGCCGTGATTATGATCGTGACTAAAACCTTTTCAGACGGAGTTGAGCGCTGCTTGCTAGGCCGTCAAGCAAGCTGGCCAGAAGGCGTTTTTTCAACACTTGCGGGCTTTGTTGACCCAGGTGAAACACTAGAGCAAGCCGTGGCTCGCGAAGTTATGGAAGAAGCTGGTGTTGCGGTGACAGATATTCAATATATCGCTTCACAGCCTTGGCCTTTTCCATCATCAATTATGTTTGGCTTTATGGCCACAGCGGTTTCAGAAGATATTCAGGTAGATAAAGACGAGTTGGATGACGCAAGATGGTTTAGCCGCGCTGAACTTAATGAATTCGGCCAATGGCATGAACAGGGTAGTCATCTTAAACTAACCCGACAAGATTCTATTTCTCGATTTTTGGTTGAGCACTGGCGCAACCTGTAAAGTACAGCTTGGATAAATTATGACAAAGACAAATAAAAATACCCAAATCGTCTCTGCAGGGCGTAAAAAAGCGTACACACAAGGGGTTGTTAACCCTGTGGTACAACGTGCATCAACTGTGGTATTCGATTCAGTGGCTGATTTAAAAGCTGCGGCGAAGAAGCGTGGCGACAAAACGTTATTTTATGGCCGTCGTGGTACGACAACACATTTTGCTTTGCAAGAAGCAATTGCAGAACTAGAAGGCGGTGAAGGCTGTGCGCTTTACCCATCAGGTGCGGCCGCAATAAGCAATGCGCTGTTATCGTTTGTGAAAACGGGCGATCATATTTTAATGGTGGATACTGCCTACGAACCGACTCGGGATTTTTGTGACAAAATACTGGCTGGATTAGGGATTGAAACAACCTATTATCCGCCGGGAATTGGCGCAGGTATTAGTGAGCTTATTAAAGAGAACACGCGCGTATTGTTTTTAGAATCACCGGGCTCAATCACCATGGAAGTGCAAGATGTGCCTGCGATGGTTGCTAAAGCAAATGAGCGCGGTGTTATGACTATGTTAGATAACACCTGGGGTAATGGCCTGCATTTTAGACCGCTTGAGCATGGTGTTGATATTAGTATTCAAGCTGCTACAAAATACATTGTTGGTCATTCAGATGTGATGATGGGTGTGGCGGTCGCCAATAAAAAGTATTGGCCAACCCTTCGAGAAAATTCATACCTACTTGGTCAATGTACTTCTGCGGATGATGCCTATTTAGCGCTACGTGGTCTACGTACTATGGCTGTGCGTTTAAAACAGCATGAACAAGCAGCCATTGAAGTGGCTAAATGGCTTGAAACACACCCATTGGTTGATCATATTCGCCATCCGGCCTTTGCAACGTGCCCGGGTCATGAGTTCTTTAAACGAGACTTTGATGGCAGTAATGGCTTATTTTCATTTGTAATGAAGCAAGGTAATCAACAAGCGATTGATGCGTTTTTAGATAGCCTGCACCATTTTAAAATGGGCTTTTCTTGGGGCGGTTATGAGAGCTTAGTCACGGCAAACCTGAGCATGAAAGGGCTTCGCTCAGAAACGGGTTGGTCGCAAGGTCCAGTGATAAGACTTCACATTGGCCTTGAAGATGTAGCAGATTTACTAGCCGACCTTGATCAAGCACTGGCTGTGTACGAAAGCCACCTTTAGGTAAAAGGTTTATACTTTGTTACATAAGACCCGCTTGTCGGGTCTTTTTTTTCTGGTAATTCAAGCTGTTTCAACTTAGTGTAATTCTAATAATAAAATTCATTAAGGATTATGAGTGACGCAGTTACATCCTAAACGTCTTGCACAAATTGCCCAATTTGAGCTGGTACGACTATTTTTGACCAAACGTGGTTTGCTGGCGGTTGCCGCTTTTGCCATTTGTTGGCTACTTATTTTACGCTATCCCATTGCCCAATCTGTGACCTTGATTAGCTCACCTGATTTTGCTGACTTTGCAAGGCAAGCCTTTGGCGCCATTGGCATCAGTAAATTACTTGATTGGCCTGAATCTGAACTAGCTGTTTATTGGCTGATTGCTTTATTTAGTTTCCCAAGCTTTTGTTTGTTTTTATGCAGCGACCAAACTGTGGGCGACAGACAACGGGGTACGTTACGCTTTTTATCACTTAGAGCCACTCGCTCAGAAATTATCATAGGTCGCTTTTTAGGGCAGCTGCTCATTTTAGCGGCACTGTTATTTGTTACCTTGATGGCAACCGTTGCAATGCTTGGCTATCGTGAGCCCAGTTTGCTGCTTTCTGGCTTAACGCGAAGCTTTATGTTGTTATTTTATTTGCTTGTTGCGGTTATGCCATTTATTGCTTTGATGAGCTTTTTGAATACCTTTGCGCGTTCATCGCGTCTTGCATTTGTGTTGGCCATTTTGTTCTTTGCTGGCGGTAATATTGTGATTGGCTTACTAACATGGCAATGGCCTGCATTTGAGGTTTTAAATTACATATTTCCGGGCTATCAACTTGATTTAATGGCTGGTCAACGTGCCGGCATCACACTTGCTCTTGGTTTACCACTTCTACAAACGGCAGTGTTATTAACTGCTGGTGAACGAATTTTTGCGAGGAGCTCATTATGACCGTTTTAATTCAAGCACAAGGCTTGTCAAAAAACTATGGGACTAAACGAGCGCTCGATAACGTCAGCTTTGAAATAAATAAAGGGGCACCAGTGGCGCTGGTTGGTCCAAATGGTGCGGGTAAAACAACCTTATTCAGCTTGTTATGTGGCTATATTTTACCAAGTTCAGGAAAGCTATCGGTAATGGGGCATAACCCAGGTAGTGCTGCGTTATTTGGTAAATTAACTGCTTTACCACAAGATGCCCAGCTTGATCCTCGTTTTAGTATTGCGCATCAACTTAACTTTTATGGTCAATTACAGGGGCTCAGTGGCGCGGTTCGTAAAAAAGAAACGGCTCGGGTTTTAGAGCTAGTTGGTTTGTCAGAAGTGGCTAAGCAGCGACCGGATGACCTTTCTCATGGTATGCGTAAGCGAGTGACTATTGCACAAGCTTTAATTGGTTCACCTGAAATAGTGATGCTTGATGAAGCAACAGCGGGTCTTGACCCAATCCATGCCCGTGAGGTTCGAGAGCTGGTAAGCTCTTTAAGTAACGAGGCAACATTTATTTTAAGCTCCCATGACTTAACAGAGCTTGAGCGTTTATGCTCACAAGTTTTACACCTAGATAAAGGGGTATTAAGTGAGCATCAAGCCCGTTCTAGCACCCAAGATAACAAACACTTTATTACGCTACAGTTGAATCAACAATATGATGATGTAGAAGCAAAGCTTGCAGGCCTTGCCCATGTACATCATGTTTATATGAGCCAAGCAAAAGAATATGTGATCGAGTTTGAGAAAACAGCTGAGCCTTTTGATATCAATCTTCTACACTTTTGTTATCAACAAGGTTGGCAGTATCGTCAACTGGTGAATGGTCACACACTCGAAAACCAAATTTTTCATAAGGAGAGCTAGTTATGGGTCTATTAAGTGGATTAATGGGTAACGCAAGTGAAGTCGATAATGATGATTTAGAAGAGCTGCTTGCCAATACTCTGATTGATGGTGAAACAGTTCAAAAAGCCTATAAAGTCATTCGTGATATGTTTATCTTTACCAATAAGAGATTAATTATTATTGATAAACAAGGTGTTACTGGTTCTAAAGTTGAAATGTTGAGCATTGCTTACTCAAAAATTACTAAGTTTAGTAAAGAAAGTGCCGGGCATTTTGACTTAGATGCTGAACTGAAAATTTGGGTTGGTTCAGATCCAACGCCAATCAGTAAAGACTTTAAAGCAGGAGATAACATTAATGAGGTTTACAGAATTATTAGTGAATTCTCTTTATAAGGTACTGAAATTATAGACTTTAAATTATAAGTTGGCTTTGAATAGAATTATTCGGCCAACTTTTTCTTTACATTTACCGACACTTTATTACAATTAATCAAGTAAAAACAAACGCTTAGTTAAGTTTCCGTTCAGTTTTCTCACGTTAGCATGTGCCCAACTTAGCCATCAGGCTAGTTTTCAACAGCAATGAAACAATGTTAATAGGGAAATCTGTTTATGAAAAAGTTAGCAGTTATTATTTCGAGTATGCTTCTGTCAACTGCCGCGACTGCTGCGGATAGTTACCAATCAATCAGCCATTTAGGATACATGGACACCGATGGCAACGACACAGTAAGTGTTGATTCAACATATTACTTCGCGCCAAAGAAAACGATGGGTCCATACGACCAGTTTGAATACATCAACAAAACAACCAATGTATTTGGTTCTTACTCTGATGACGACTTTGGTGATGTAACTAACATCGGCGGTGAGTACTTCGTACAAGATTTTGTAATCGGTGCGGGTTACAGCAACTACGATTACGGTTCAGACACTGATTTATTCAATGTGTCTGCAGGTTACTTCTTTAATCCTAACCTTCTTCTTAAAGCGACATTTATCGACGTAGAAGACGGTGACAACACGGTAATGTTTGACCTTAAATATAATCACCAGCTTAACAGCACTGATTACTTAGGTTTCACATTCACAGCTGACGATGAGTTTGATTACCGTGCTGTAAATGCAAAATACTTCATGGATCTTCAACAAGGTAACTACTTAACAATTGAAGGTACTATTGCTGATACAGATGATAGCGGTAGCTCTTGGGAACTAGGTTCTAACTACTACTTCTCTAAAGCAACATCAGTATTTGTAACGTTTAACAAAGAAGATGACTACAGCTTTGGTGCACAGCACTTCTTTAACAAAAACGTTGGCTTAAAAGCAGGTTATGCAAACAACTGGGATGACTCAGATTACGATGCATACTTCGCAAACGTAAGCTTACAGTTTTAATCATTAATTTGATGACATAAAAAAGCCCGCATTATGCGGGCTTTTTCGTTTTTGTTATTACCAACCGCACTGGCGGCCTTTATTTTGCTCATCAAGGTATTTTTGTAACGGTGCAAAGTAATCTAAGATTGCTGTTGCATCCATTTCTTCTTTACCAGTGATAGTGGCAAGGGCTTCTTGCCATGGGCGGCTTGAGCCCATTTCTAACATTGCATTTAGTTTTTCACCCGCCTCAGCAGAGTTGTAAACTGAACAGCGGTGAATCGCTTCTTTATTACCGGCAATTTCACATAAACTTCTGTGGAAGTCGAATTGTAAAATGTGCGCTAAGAAATAACGTGTATAAGGCGTGTTACCCGGTACGTGATACTTAGCACCTGGATCGAAGTCTGCTTCGCTACGTGCGATAGGCGCTTGTACACCTTGATATTTTTCGCGTAACTCCCACCACGCTTTGTTGTAGTTCTCTGGCGTTACTTCACCTGAGAAAACTTTCCAGCGCCATTGGTCTACTAATAAACCAAACGGGATAAACGCTACTTTGTCTAATGCCATTTTCATTAATAGGCCGATATCTTTAGATTCATCAGGCACTTCGTCTAATAAACCAATTTCTTTCAAATAACCTGGTGTCACAGAAAGAGCAATGGTGTCACCAATCGCTTCGTGGAAACCATCGTTCGCACTTTCTTGATAATAAATAGGTTGCGTGTTGTACGCGCGTTGGTAGAAATTATGACCTAACTCATGATGAATAACAGAGAACTCTTCACCTGTACGTTGAATACACATTTTAATACGTAGGTCGTCTTTACTATCTATGTTCCATGCTGATGCATGACACTGTACGTCACGATCTTGTGGTTTAGTGAATAATGAGCGCTCATAGAAGGTATCTGGCAATGGTGCAAAGCCCATTGATGTAAAGAACTTCTCGGCACCACGTACCATTTTAAGTTCGTCGTAATCGTGTTCAGCTAATAGTTCTGTAACGTCATAACCAGGATCTGCATTCTCTGGTGCTACAACATCGTAAATGTTACCCCAAGTTTGTGCCCACATATTACCTAGCAGGTGTGCTGGGATAGGTTGGTCTTGAGGTACTTTATCTTCGCCATATTTTTCACCTAACTTGGCACGAACATGACAATGTAATGAATCATAAAGCGGTTTAACTTGGCCCCAAATACGGTCAAGTTCTTTTGCAAAATCATCGGCTGGCATATCGTATTTACTACGCCACATAGCGCCTGTATCTGCATAACCTAGCTCTTTTGCACCTTCATTGGTCAGTGCAACTTGTTGCTCATAAAGCGGGCGCATAGGTTTTGAAACTTGACGCCAACCTTGCCATAAATCAAGCAATTCATTGTAATCACGACTCGTTGCCATTTTAGCTGTCATTTCGCCAAGGCTTAAACAGCTACCATCTTCTTTACAGTATTTACCTTTGCCATAAATGCCTCCTAACTCAGCCACTAATTGTGAGAGCTTCGCTGTTTTTTCAGCATCTTGTGGTGCAGGTAAAGTGAGCGCTAGTTTAAGTTTATCTAGTTTACGACGTGCATCATAATCAAGCTCTAAACTATCGAATTTTGCAGCTTCATTTGCTAGGCGGACTACGGCTTCGGTCATTTTGCGATTTACTTCAGCAGATAATTCAGCAGTATCGTGAGTGATGAAGTTGGCATAAATCCATTCAGCGCGACTTGATTCTAAATATAGTGCGCTTAATTCTTTTTCAGTATCGGCGATAAATTTATCAGCATCTTGTGCTGTTACTTGGCTTGATTTGACTTCAGCAGTTGTTGTTTTAGTGCTCGTAGCGTCGTCATTACAGCCAGTAAGCGCTAATGCACTTGCGACCATTAATGCGCTGATGCTCAGCTTATATGGAGTCTTCATTTTTATTCCCTAGAAGTTTGTTGTTTTTTATTGCTTTAGCATAATAGCAGTGTCTTACTAAACCACAAACAGTGCGTACTAAAACAACTGAAGTTACCGCTGCTTACGTTGTATTTATGGCACGATCAGTCATACTTGAGAAAACTGACTTAAATAAAAGGATTGCACAATGACGACCGTAATTATTTTGCTATTGGTTGCTGTAATTGTGATTTTTGCAGTGAAAGACATTCGCATTAATCTTGTTACGCGGCCCACGTTTAGTATGTTTAAAAAAGTGTTGCCACCTTTATCTCAAACAGAACGCGAAGCGATGGAAGCGGGCGATGTGTGGTGGGATGGTGAGTTATTTAGCGGTAACCCCGATTGGCAAAAATTACACGGTTTTCCCAAGCCTGAATTAAGTGACAAAGAGCGCGCATTTATGAGTGAGCAAGTCGAAACCTTGCTAGCCATGCTTGATGATTATCAAATCGTGCAAAAAGATAAAGACCTACCAAAAGAAGTCTGGGATTACTTAAAAAATGAAGGCTTTTTTGCTCTAATTATTCCAGAAGAGTTTGGAGGGAAAGAGTTTTCAGCAATCGCTAACTCAACGATTGTAGCAAAAATTGCCACCAAAAGTTTAACTGCAGCAGTTACGGTAATGGTGCCAAATAGTTTAGGCCCCGGTGAGCTGCTTTTACATTACGGTACTAAAGAGCAACAAGAGCGTTGGTTACCAAGCTTAGCTAAAGGTGATGATGTGCCTTGTTTTGCTTTAACAGGCCCTGAGGCCGGATCGGATGCGGGCAGTATTCCTGATACTGGTGTGGTTTGTAAGGGCATGCATAACGGTGAAGAAGTTATTGGCTTAAAACTTAACTGGTCAAAACGCTATATCACCCTTGCACCCATTGCTACAGTACTTGGTCTTGCATTTAAAATGTACGACCCAGATGGCTTATTAGGTGATAAAAAAGAGCTCGGTATTACTTGTGCACTCATTCCTACAGACCATGAAGGCGTGCAAACTGGCGAGCGTCATTATCCGCTGAACATGGCATTTATGAATGGTACCACCTACGGTAAAGATGTATTTATACCACTTGATTGGATTATTGGTGGTGAAAAGGGGGCTGGTAGAGGTTGGCGTATGCTAGTTGAATGTTTAAGTGCAGGCCGTGGTATTTCGTTACCGGCACTTAGCACCGCAACAGGTCATTTAGCGTCAAGAATGACATCGGCTTATGCAACAGTGCGTCAGCAGTTTGGTGTTTCGATTGGTCAATTTGAAGGTGTGCAAGAGGCACTCGCACGTATTGGTGGCTTGACCTACATGCTAGAGTCAGCAAGGTTAATGACTGCTGGAGCGATTGATTTAAAACTGAGCCCTTCGGTTGTTACTGCTATAGCTAAATATCATATGACTGAAATGGGGCGTACGGTAATGAATGATGCCATGGATATTCATTCAGGCAAGGGAATTCAAGTAGGCCCTAATAACTATTTAGCCCATGGTTATATGGGGATCCCCGTGTCAATTACCGTTGAAGGTGCAAACATTTTAACTCGTAACTTGATGATATTTGGTCAAGGTGCGACTCGCTGTCATCCGTTTGTTTTAAAAGAAATGGAAGCAGCCGCAATGGAAGATCATGATGTTGCATTGAAAGAATTTGACTCGTTACTGCTTCAGCACATTCTATTTGCTGCAAGCAATGCAGGCATGGCATTTGTTCATGCTTTAACTCGCAGTTATTTTGCAAAAGCGCCAGTGTGTGGGGCAACCTCGGTGTATTACAAACAATTAAGCCGTATGAGTCGTGGCTTAGCGTTTTGTACAGATGTCGCTATGCTAGTGTTAGGGGGCGAGTTAAAACGTAAAGAGATGATCTCGGCGCGTCTAGGCGACGTGCTTAGCCATTTGTATCTTGCATCATGTGTTTTGAAGCGCTATGAAGACGAAGGGCGTCAACAAGCAGATTTACCTTTTGTAAAATATGCGGTTGAGCATTCGCTATTTTGTATTGGCCAAGCATTCGATGGTTTCTTTAAGAACTTCTCTAACCCTGTGGTCAATTTCTTATTAAAACGCATTGTGTTCCCTGTGGGAAATCATTATCACCGTCCTAGTGATGACATTGCTCAGACTATTTGTGAGCATATGAGTAAACCAGGCGTCTTCAGAGACAGACTCACACACCTTTGTTATGTTGATGAAAATGCAGGCACCGGGGTAATGGAAAATGCGTTTATCGCGATGATTGATACCCATGAAGACTTTAAACAATTACGCAAATGGCAAAAAGAAGGCACGATTGGTCGTCACTTAGAATTGGAAGATGCGATAGCTGCTGCTGCAGATAAAAACCTCATAAACGAAACCGTAGCTACACGAATGAATGAGGCGAACTCGCTTCGCAAGCAGGCAATAGCAGTAGATAACTTTGCGCCTGGGGAATTGTAGTATAGTAGATATCAATGAAAGCCTTGCTAGTGTAAGGCTTTCATCTTCATACTCTTAGTGAAGACCATTACGTATAATGTTTTCTGCTTCACTGACCGGCATAGGACGGGCCTTGAGAAAACCTTGGCCAAACTTACACTGAGTTTGTTTTAAAATAGCAAGTTGCTGATTCGTTTCAATACCCTCGGCTACAACATCTAATTGCAGAGATTGTGCTAAGGATAAAATCGCATCTACTAATGGGTTTTGTCCTTTACTTAAGTGATCAATGAAGCTTTTATCTATTTTTAAAATGTGGATTGGTAGTTGATGCAAATACCCAAGTGCAGAATAACCAGTGCCAAAGTCATCTAGACATAATTTAACTTCTAGTGGCGATAATCCCTCAATAATTTTAGTCGCAAGCTCTAAATTTCCAATCAAGCCAGATTCTGTGATTTCAATGCAAAGCGAGCCTAAAGGTAATTGATGCTTTGCGTATAATGCGTGTATTTGCGAAACAAAGTCTAAACTTGCAAAGTGTCGTGAGGAAACATTAACAGTGACTCTACCAAATGATAGGCCTTGTTTTGTCCAATTGGCTATTTGTTGCGCAGCTAAATCTAGAAGATGTAAATCTAGATTGATTATTTGACCAGTATCTTCTGCAACAGGAATAAAGTCGGCAGGAGAGACAAAACCTTTGGTTGGATGATGCCAGCGAACAAGTGCCTCAAAACCAACAACCTGTGTATCTTGAATTGTGAATATGGGCTGGTAATAAAGCTCAAACTCATTATGCTCAATGCCATGTTGTAAGTCATTTTCAATGTCGGCATGATTTTTTAACTTTTTGCGCATGGTATTGTTAAATAACTTAACTTGCCCACGTCCTGATGACTTGGCTTCATACATAGCTGCATCGGCATGTTGCAAAAGTTTATAAGCCTTGTCATTTGTGCTTTCACAGAATGCTACGCCAATACTGGTTGATGCTTGTAATAAATGGCCATCAATATTCAGTGGTTTTGCTAAAGCTGCCTTAATACGCTCAAGAGCATCTTGAACTTGTTGTTTATCTGTAATGTTTTCCATGAAAATGGCAAATTCATCTCCACCTAATCTAGCAAATGTATCTGTATTTCGGATCGTACCTTGTATGAGCTCGCAGATTTTTACTAAAAAATGATCTCCCACTTCATGGCCGAGTGAGTCATTGATGCTTTTAAAACGATCAAAGTCTAAATAGAGTAGAGCATGGTGTGTGCCTTTATTTGCGCGTGCTAAGCGCAAAATACCATGTTTAATTCGTTCTATGAGGAGCGATCTATTTGCTAGTCCGGTAAGTTCGTCATGTAATGCACGATGTTCTAGCTCCTGACGTGATAACTGCCTGTCGATTGCCATACTGATTTGGCGGCTGACATAAGTAAGTAAAGCACGGTCATGTTCATTATAGTGGTAGTGTTTACTGTAACTTTGAACTGCAATGACTCCACTTATTCGATCATTTACTTTAAATGGCACACCAAGCCAAGACTCTGCTTGTCGACCAACCATTTTAAAATGACCCGCATCAATATGTTGTTGAAACGCCTCTTTATTAAACAACAGTGATTTATCGATTTTTAAAAGGTAGTAAGAGGCTGTATCTTTTAAGAGTTCTTTAGAAATTTTAGTATGTGCATTAGAACGGACACCTTCTTCGATAATATAAACTAAATCTAAAACATCACTTTGTTTATCATATAGCCCAATGAAAAAGTTATCTGCTCTGAGTAACGAGGTGATAATGCTATGTAAAGACTCAAAAAAGCTATCGAGTTCACTTGACTGATAAGTAAGGTTGGCGATTTGCAACATGCAATTTTCCAACTTTTGAGCATCGTTCAATTGTTTTACTGTTTGCTGAAGGTTTTCTACAGTTCTGACTTGATTTAACTTTGCACTGAGTAAATGTGCGACTGTAGATAAAATTTCTAAATGGGCGTCATTAAAATAGTTTTTTTGCGGGTGCTCGCAATCAATAACACCTAATACCTTTTCTTTATATACTAAAGGAACACAGAGTTCAGAAAGTGCAGGGCGGGCATCGGCAATATAGCGTTCGTCTTTTGTTACATCACCAATCATTAACGGTTTACCGGTTGAAGCGACATACCCAGTAATACCTTGCTCAAAACTAATTTCGGTGCGCACAATATGGTATGTATCGTCTGCGAGAGTGGTTCCCATAGACGCAACTTCTCTTAATGTACGAGACTCATCATCGACTAAAAATATAACACATTCTATAAATCCAAGCCTGCTTACTACTTGCGAAGTCACATACTCTAATAATTCTTCAACAGTATCTAATTGCATTAGCGATGAAGAGAATTGATTAATAATATGGAGTTGGTCAGTTTTGACCTCAAGTGCAAACGCTGTATCTAAATTCTTAGACATAGAAAGAAAAGTAACCCAAATGTTTTATTAACTTATTACGTTAACCTACTATCAAACTATCTACAAAGTTATTTTCAAAAAAAACAGCAACTGGTGTAAACTAGGCATCTGAACACAAACTTCAAAAAATAACTTCGTTATTTGTATAAAGTTTGCGCTATCCCTCTAACTTTAGCCGTGGAAACCAGCAATGTCAGATATAAATAAGATTGAAACACTAACAATTACCCGCCCAGACGATTGGCATATTCATTTACGTGACGGTGATCAGCTAACCGATACTGTACGTGATGCAAGCCGCTATATGGGGCGCGCGATTATTATGCCAAACCTTGTTCCACCGGCCACATGCACTGACAGTGCTTTATCATATTATGAGCGAATCAAAGCCGCAGGCCCTCAGGGTGATTTTGAGCCTTTGATGGTGCTTTATTTAACGGACAAAACCTCACCAGAAGAAATCAAAAAAGCAAAAGCAACGGGTAAAATTGTTGCGGCAAAATTATACCCAGCCGGTGCAACGACCAACTCAGATTCGGGTGTAACATCAATCAAAAACATTTACCCAGTACTTGAGGCAATGCAAGAAGTAGGGATGTTGCTGCTAGTGCATGGTGAAGTGACAGATTCATCAATTGATATCTTTGACCGTGAAAAAGTTTTCCTCGATACAATTTTAGCCGATGTAGTAACTGACTTCCCTAAACTTAAAATAGTACTTGAGCATATTACGACTAAAGATGCCGTAGAGTTTGTTAATAACGCACCTGATAATGTAGCGGCGACAATCACAGCTCACCACTTACTTTATAACCGTAACCACATGCTAGCGGGCGGTATTCGTCCACATTATTATTGTTTACCAATTTTAAAACGTAATATTCATCAGCAAGCATTGATTGCTGCAGCGACAAGCGGTAGCAAAAAGTTTTTCTTAGGCACTGATTCTGCTCCTCATTATAAAGATAAAAAAGAAGCTGCGTGTGGCTGTGCAGGTGCTTACACAGCACATGCAGCGATTGAATTATATGCTGAAGCATTTGAAGAGGCGGGAGCATTAGATAAGCTGGAAGATTTTGCGAGCCATTTTGGCCCTGACTTCTACGGTTTAGAGCGTAATAAAGACACGATCACACTGGTAAGAGAAAGCTGGACTGTTCCTGCAAGTTACAAACTAGGAGACTCTGAGGTAGTGCCGATCAAAGCTGAAGCTAACATGGATTGGCAAGTTAAGTAAGCGAGCTTACTGTTAGCTAATATTATTCAGAAGCCCAACATTACGTTGGGCTTTTTTATTATTTTTTAATTGTTTAGAAATATGCCTGTCATATTTACAAGTTTAGCCGTTGACCTCAAAATAATTTTCGATTAATAGAGCTAAAAGCTATTTAATGTGTTAGTCTTAAATTGCTTTGAGTTTTTGCGTATAGAATTTACGGATAATGTGCGGCTTGTTCGGTTACCGGTTGGTTATTGGTTCTTCCTGTACTTTACCCCCTAGTTTTTGGGCATTCACTCAGGGAGGATAGAGCCATTATGGCTGAATTTTAATAATTGACTTACAGGAAAATTTGGTATGTCAAACACGGTTACTGGTAAAGTTAAGTTCTTCAACGAAGCAAAAGGCTTCGGTTTTATTGAACAAGAAAATGGTCCTGACGTATTTGTACACTTCAGTGCTATCACAGGTACAGGCTTCCGCACTTTAAGCGAAGGCCAACAAGTATCTTTCGGCATCAAACAAGGTCAAAAAGGCCCTGAAGCTGAGAACGTAGAAGTAGCATAATTCGTTATGCGAAACTAAGTATTTTGGTGAAACAGTTTCTGTTTCACCAAAATTCATTTATATCTCTTATCAACTTTCTCTACCTCATTCATACTACGCTTTCTCCTAAACCATTTTTTACTACTTCTATATAAATAATTCCTTTGTACCTCATACTTGGTAGTCTGTACCGAATTATTAATCCCCCAAAGGCATTGTCTCGGGTTTTTTTAGTCAGACATTAAGCTAAAAGTTCGATAACAATCCTCTAAAAGCTACTCTCCATAACTAAAGTATTATATGCTTCATAGACGGGATTTACTCAATGCAACATTGACTGTTGTATTGGCTAGTAGTTTTGATCAACAGGTTAAGTTACCTCTTTTTTATAATGTTTGAGATATTTTCAACAATCTCAAAATTACCCGCTAAACTTAAAGTATTCACAAGTGGAATAAATTCTGAGTAACTTATACTTGTTTGATGAAATATAATGAAGGTTCGCTAATCGATGAGCATAGGAAACAATATACTTTTGGTAGACGACCACCCAATGGTTGCAACAGCAATCAAGATGGTACTATCAAAGTCAACTCTGGTTAATGAAGTAAAAGCTGTTGCGAGTCAAAAGGAAGCATTACAGTTTTTAAAAAGTAATAATGTCGCGCTAGCTATTTTAGATATCGAATTAGAAGATTCAGATGGCTTTAGTTTATACAAACGCGCAGTTAGCAGTGGCTTCTCTGGTAAAGTGCTATTTTTATCAGCAAAGCAAGATAAACACATTATTCGAACAGCGGCTAAATTAGGCGCGCAAGGTTTTGTTAACAAGGCTGAAAGTCTTGAAGATATTTCATCTGCAGTAGAGATGATTTTAAGGGGTTATACCTTCTTTCCTCAAGAGCATTTAATAGCATCTGAAAAAGATATTGATGAATTACTGACAGAGCGAGAGCTTGCAGTGATGAATTACTTGCTACAGGGCCTCTCAAACAAAGATATCGGTGAAAAGCTGTTTATTAGTAACAAAACAGTAAGTACTTACAAGACAAAAATCTTTGAAAAGCTTGAGGTTGATTCAATTATCTCTTTAGCAAAGCTTGTTAAAGACCGCGCCATATTTTGAGACTCTCACCCTTAGCGGTGAGAGATAAATTCTCGCTCATCCTTGTGTTTAGTAAGGCAATTGTGCATTTACTAAACATTACCTACTGATGAGTGCATAAAAATTCTGCAAATTAGATTTTTTAGATCACTAAATAGAATTTTTTTTTAAATTTTCTTATGCCTTTTCTGGTTTTATTAAATGTTACATTTATGTTTAAGGTTGAACCCAGCATGAACGTGGTGTTTGCTAGTAAAGGGCTTTAGAACCTTCCCCTTGATGGGTCTGTTATATTTTTGTTAATTGATTGTTCGAGCTATTTTCCTATCAACGACGAGTTACCAAATTTTTCGGACGAAAGCCGAACATCAAGTTGACAGACTCTGATGCATTTAGCATTATTGGAGGGTTGATATCTATTAAAAGATATCAGGGTTGTCTTCTTCGGAAGGTAATTAAATTATAAAAGTAACATTACTTAATTGGTTGGGAACTATGTCTGTTAAAATCAGAAAGAGTCTTGTAGCATCAGCGTTGGTTGGCGCTTTTGCATTTGCAAGCAGCAATGTGATTGCAGATCCTTTGAAAGATGTGCAAGATGCAGGTCAACAAATTCAAAAGGCTGCTGTTAAGTCTCAAACTAAAATTGACAATGTATATGGTCAAACTCAGGAGCTAATCGCTGAGTACCGTAGCGTTGTTGACGAAACTGAGCTAATGAAGGTGTATAATGATCACGTAGCACGTTTGGTCGCTGACCAAAACGCGTCTATCGAATCGTTTGACCGTCAAATCGCAACAATCGATAACACGAAACAAAACGTTGTGCCTTTGATGTATCGCATGATCGATACGCTTGAGCAATTCATCAAAGCGGACGTTCCGTTCAATCTTGAAAACCGCCTAGCACGTGTTGAAAGACTACGTGACATCATGGCATCAGCTTCAGTTACTACATCTGAAAAATTCCGCCAAGTTCTTGAAGCTTACACTGTTGAAACTGCATACAGCTCAGCTGTTACAGCTTCACAAGGTACGCTTGAAGTTGATGGCAAAAACATCAACGTAGACTTCGGTCGTTTAGGTCGTATCACTTACGTAGCACAGTCTTTTGACCTTAAGCACGCGTGGGTGTGGGATAACAACACTAAACAGTGGAAAGAATTAGGTGAAGAATACCTAAAACCTGTTAAAGAAGTTATCCGTATGGCGCGTAAACAAGCGACATTAGAACTTGTTAAACTACCAATCTTTGGCGCGGAGTAATCAATAATGAAGAAACTATTTAAAGGTTTTGCTGTTGCAGCAGTACTATCTGTTTCTGCAGGTACCGCGCTTAATGCACACGCAAACACTGATGCTTTAGACAAAATTCTTGAGCAAGTTAAGCAAGAACGTATTTCTGAAGGTAAATTAAACAAGCAACGTGAACAAGAGTTCCTTTCAGCTCGCGCTGACAAGCAAGCGTTACTTAACAAAGCAAAAAGCGATCTAGCTGCTGAAAAAGCACGTGGTGACCGTTTATCTAAAGAATACGCACAAAACGAAAATACTTTAGCTGAGAAAGAGCAAGCTCTTTTAAATGCTCAAGGTACGTTAGGTGAGATGTTCGGTGTTGTACGTCGTGCAGCTGCTGATGCAATCGGTTCAATCGAAGCATCACTTGTTTCTGCTGAAAAACCAGGACGTGCTGAAGTACTTCGCTCACTAGCTGCTGCGAAAGAGCTTCCAACTGTACGTGAACTTGAAGAACTTTGGATTTCTCTTCAAACTGAAATGACTGAATCAGCTAAAGTTTCAACTTTCGAAACTGAAGTTGCAGGTCTTGACGGTTCATCTTCAATGAAGAAAGTAACGCGTATTGGTAACTTCAACTTAGTTACTGACGAAGGTTACTTAATCTACTCTCCAGAAACTAAAGCGATCCAACCTCTAGGTAAGCAACCTGATAGCTACATCCTAGCGGGTATCAGCGATTTAGAAAAAACTTCTGCAGATAACTACGCTGGCGTATACATCGACCCGACTCGCGGCGCGATCTTACGTATCAACACACAGAAGAAATCGTTAATGGAATACTACGAGCAAGGTGCTGAAGTAGGTTACATCATCACAGTATTACTTGTTGTTGGTCTACTTATCTTCATCGTTCGTTTCATTGATCTTGCGCTTACTAGCACTAAGATTAAGAGCCAGCTTAAAAACCTTTCTACTCCGAATACAAACAACCCACTGGGTCGTATTCTTAAGGTTTACGCTGACAACAAGAATCAAGACGTTGAAAACCTTGAGCTTAAACTTGACGAAGCAATTCTACGTGAAACGCCTCGCATCGAAGCTGGTATCAACATCATCAAGATCTTGGCAGCAATCGCTCCATTACTAGGTCTACTAGGTACGGTTATCGGTATGATCCTAACGTTCCAAACAATCACATTGTTCGGTACAGGTGATCCGAAGATCATGGCTGGTAACATCTCTCTAGCACTTGTTACTACTGCGCTAGGTCTAATTGCAGCTCTACCACTTATCCTACTTCACTCAATTGTTGCGGGTCGTAGTAAGTCGGTTTTACATGTCCTTGATGAGCAAAGCGCTGGTATTATCGCTGCTCACGCGGAGAAGGAGAAAGCCTAATGCTAGTCCTGATGGAGATCTGGGAATCTATCAGGGATTTTGTTGGCACAGGCGGCCAGGTTTTATACGTGGTCGCGATAGCACTCTTTCTTATGTGGGTTTTAATGATTGAGCGCTATTGGTTCCTACTAGCTGAGTTTCCTCGTATGACGAAGGATATCGTAGCTCAGTGGGATGCCCGCCAAGACACTACGTCTTGGTACGCACACAGAATCCGTGAAGCATGGATTTCTGAAGCGTCTGAAAAATTAGATCAGCGTATGTTGTTGATTAAGACATTAGTAGCTGTTTGTCCTTTAATCGGCTTACTAGGTACTGTAACGGGTATGATCGCGGTTTTCGAAACCATGGCTACTCAAGGTACTGGTAACGCACGTTTAATGGCATCAGGTATTTCAATGGCAACAATCCCAACAATGGCTGGAATGGTTGCGGCACTATCTGGAGTATTCTTTAGCTCACGCCTTGAGGCAAGAGCGAGAATGGCGAAAGCTAAACTTGTAGATAGCATGCCTCATCACTAGAGAGAGAATTAAATATGGCACGTAAACAACGTTTTCGTGAAGAAGAAGAAGCAGCGGTTGACATGACGCCAATGCTTGACATCGTATTTATCATGCTTATTTTCTTTATCGTAACTACATCGTTCGTTAAAGAGGCTGGTATCGAAGTCAATAAACCTAAAGCAGCTGCAGCTACGAAGCAAAAAAATGCAAACATTTTTGTTGCTATCCGTGCTGACGGTGCAATCTGGATTGATAAACAACAAGTAGACGTTGAGCGTGTATCAGCTAAACTTGAAAGTTTATTAGCAGAACAACCTACTGAAGTTGTAATTTTGCAAGCTGATAAAGAAGCAAAACACGGCGTAGTAGTTAAAGTTATGGACCAGATCAAAGCGACGGGTGATAACCTTAAAATTTCAATAGCTGGAGATCAGTAATGATTCGTTTTCTGTTTTCACTGATTGCAGGTGGGGCAGTTACTTTCGGCTTGTTCTACTTCATGGCGTACCTCATCTCCGGTGGAGCTGATCGTGCGACTGAACAAAAAGAACAGATTGTAGTCGAAATTATGACGAATCCGCCTGAATCTAAGGTGCAGGAGAGGAAGCGTGTTCCGCCTCCGCCTCCGCCACCGCCAAAGCAGCCGCCTAAACCGCAGCCGCCTCAGCCGGAAAACAGCAACCCAAATACTGGTGGTTTGTCATTTAATATGCCAAGCATCGATGTGGGAAGCACAGCTGGTGGCCTAAGTGGTCCTGGTGCATTTGGACGTGATGGTGATGCTACACCTATCGTTCGTATTGAACCAAAATACCCAACGCAAGCAGCGCGTGATGGTAAAGAAGGTTGGGTTCAACTTTCATTCACTATCAACGAAGTAGGTGGTGTAGAAGATATCGAAGTGATCGATGCAGATCCTAAACGTATCTTCGACCGCGAAGCTAAGCGAGCGTTATCTAAGTGGAAATACCGTCCTAAAGTTATTGATGGTAAGCCACAAAAACAATTTGGTCTTCAAGTACAACTAGACTTTAAACTTAATCAAGGCAACTAAGGAGGCGAGTAATGAGAAATTTATCTAAAGTAACTGCTCTTGCGCTTCTTATGTCACTTTCGGGTGTGGTATTTACTGCACCTGCTTTAGCGGCGCCAGACTACGCGAAAATTGAAGCGCGTAAAAAAGCAAAAACTAAAGTTATGGGTGAGCGCGTTGGTAAGAAAGTAATTAAAGCGTTTGACTTGTACAATGAAGAAAAGCTTGACGAAGCCATTGCATTGCTTAAAGAAATTGATGCATCGGATGACTTCGACAGAGCAACTGTTGACCGTTATTTAGGTCAAATGTACGCTCAAAAAGAGCAGTACCAGTTAGCTATCAAGCACATTCAAGCAGCTGTTAAACCTGATGTTTTAAACTTTGCTGACCAAGAGCAAGGCCTAAAACTATTAGGTGACATGTACGCAGGTACAGAGCAATATGCAAAAGCAAAAGAAGCTTATGCAGCTTGGATGGACTTCACAGGTGAGGAAGACGACAAAGTTTATACACGTATTGCACAAGCAAACTACGAGTTAAAACTTTATAAAGACGTACTTCCTGCTGCAAACAAAGCAATCGAATTGGCAAAAGAGCCTGCTAAAGCCTCTTACCAATTAAAGCTTGCTGCCTATTTTGAACTTAAACAGTACAAAAACATGGTAGAAGTAGCTGAAGAGATTGTTCGTGTTTGGCCTGAAGACAAAAAAGCCTGGGTTGGTTTAGGTAAATATTACCTACAAACCGAAGACTTCAAGAAAGGTCTTGCGACCATGGAAGTTGCCTATAAAAATGGCTATTTTGAAAATGAAGTTGAATACAAAGTACTTTCTAACTTCTATTCGTTAAACGATATTCCTTACAAAGCAGCAGTTGTGCTTGAAAAGGCAATTAACGAAAATAAAGTTAAGCGTAATAAGCAAAATATCAGTGCAGTGGCATCTAACTACCACCGCTCAAAAGATATTGAGAAAGCAGCTAAATACTATGAAGAAGCGGCTAAATTTGATGACGATGCAGAGCTTTACCGCAAAGCAGGTTCATTACTTTTACAATCGCAAAACTATAGTGCAGCCGTTGTTCGTTTGAACAAGGCGTTAGAGTTAGGTTCTGATAAAAAAGGAACTATCTACTCTGACTTAGCTGAAGCTTATTACTACCAAGAGAAGTACAAGCAAGCTTATAACGCTATCACTAAAGCAATGGACGATCCGCGTACGCGTAAATTCGCGAAGAGCTGGTCAACCTTCATCAAAGATAAAGCGAACCGTAATGGCGTGAAAATCTAATTGATGTTGTTTTAAATTAAAAAGCCCCTCTGGGGCTTTTTTTATGGAATTTTATAATGCTAAGACAGATCGTATTTTTACTTGTCGCAAGTGTGATGATAACAGCTTGCTCAGAGCAACCTCCTCGTTTCAATCACTTTGATGAAGGCCAGCAAGCACTCAGTAACATAAATAACTTACTATCTAATCAATCAAGCTCAGATTCGGTAACAAGTTGGCCTTTTTCGAACGAGTATTTACAAGCTCGTCACCTCAATTATCAAGGCTTGAAAAGTATCGCGCTAGATGAATCGCAACAGGCGCAATTAAATTACCTGATCATCGCTGAGCGTTATCCAGAACGTTATTTTGTTTGGCCAGAGCAGCGCGATGTTGTTAGTCGTGCTATTAATAAAAAAGATTATTCTGCTCAAAAATTAGCTACGTGGTTGGAATTAGTACAAACACAATTAATGCAAGCAGAGGAAAGTAGTTTAAAACTAAATAAAATTGAGCTTAAGTTGTTACATTCAATGGTGCAAAACCACCTAAATAATAATGATGATGAAGTGGTATACTCAGCACTTTCAAAGCTTGAACAATATTTATCTCAATACACACCACGTAGCAAGTTAGGTTTAGTGGGGCTTGCAAATGGTAAAGATTGGTACCAGAGCAAGTTGAATTACTTTGGAGCGAAAACGCAACCTCCTCTGACGTGGCTGAGCAATATTCAGTCTCAATTAAAGCAAATAGCGATACACAATGTGGCGTTTCATTTACCGACCTCACACAGTACTCCTCTAGTGATGCAGTTTTTTAGTCAAGATGAGAATATGGCGGGTCTTGACTGGCAGCTAGAATATCGAGACCCTTTACAAAGTAAGCGCGAGTTATCAGCGGGCGAGCAGTATTTTTGGTTAGTGATGATGGAAACAGATCTTGGTATTCATTATCACACTTGGAGTGAACAGCAAGCGCGAGTAAATCTAATAAAGCGTTTGGGGGTGACGAAACAAGAAGCTGATTGGCTTATCGAAGATATTATACTTCATCCTGCAACGAGCTTTATATTTTCTTCATAATACCTTGCTGCGCTCTAAGGAGCGCAGCTTCTACAGCGTTGGCTAGCAGGGTCTGCTAATAAGCGTTCATCATCAATTTTTTCTTCGCAATCACAACAATAGCCATATTGCCCAATGTCTATTTGGCATAACGCTGCCTCTAGCTTTTCGAGTCTAGAAATTAAAATTTGATATTCAGGACCCAGCTTATTTGAGGTTAATTCTAGCCAATCTGCAGGAGGGGTTTCGCTTAACTGCGAAAGCAATTGTTGGTGATAGCCTTGATCAGAATTAGTTAGCATATCGAGTAAACGTTGTCTAACCTGCGCAAGTTCTGCAGATAACTTTGTTTGAATTTCAGTATTGTTCATCGCGTTTATTCCAAGTGGGCAATACTGACATTATCAAACAAAACAAGTTTGCTAGTTATGATTTGCATCAATACTCGGCGCTTTGGCATACTTTCTAAGTACATCTGCAACTTCATTTTTGGCTTTTAAACGCCTAATCTCATCAAAAAGTGCGTTGGCCTGTGGGTACTGGTGTTTTAGGTATCCAAGCCACTGCTTGGTTCGAGAAGCAAAATATTTCTCACACTTGCTTTCATCTTGATGCATAGAAGAGTGAATAATATGGTAAATCACATGCTCCCAAAGCATCGGAGTGTACTGCTCATTTTCGACATGTGCTTTTATTTGCTTAGCTAAATCAGGCATTGCTAGAGCACCACGACCAAGCATTAAGTCTTGGCAATGACTGCGTTTTTGACACAGCAATGCATCTTCAACTTGCCAAATTTCACCATTAGCAACCACAGCAATGTTTTTATTTTTTATTAACGGAGGGATCTTTTCCCAATATGCCGGTGGATTATATCCATCTCTTTTAGTTCTTGCATGAATAGCAAGACTTGATGCACCCGCACTGACAACAGCATCAACAATTTCTTGGCTGTTGCTATCGTCATCAAACCCTAGTCTGATTTTTGCACTGACCTCATGACGTGGATCAACCGCATCACGTACGGCTTTGATTATTTCGTACATGTGCTCAGGATCTTTCAAAAGTACAGCACCACCTTTACTTTTATTAACAGTTTTTGCTGGGCAGCCAAAATTTAAGTCGATACCATGAGATCCTAAGCGTATTGCCTTGACTGCATTTTCAGCCAATGCATTAGGAACTTGGCCTAGTAATTGAATCCGCACTGGTATTCCAGCACGGGTATAACCACCGGCTTTTAATTCAGGGCAATAACGATGAAATACACGCTCGGGTAGTGTGTCTTCAACGACACGAACAAACTCTGTAACGCATAAATCAAATCCACCTAAATCAGTGAGTAGCTGTCTCATTTTGAAATCGACAACTCCCTCCATTGGTGCTAAAACTAGTCGCATGATACCTGTATACTTAATAAAAATTGGACGCGTATTCTACCTGCTATTCTATATTTGATAAATCGTAATTTGCTTTATCATCGGTTTCAGAAAATAATTTAGTAATTTTGAAAGTAATTTTCAGTTCGCAGGTCTTGTTTAATAACCCTTTATAAAAAAGAGAGTCGATAATGAACACAGTTAAGAAAAATTCAATTGCATTAACATTAGGTGCGGTTGTAGTTGGTGCGTCAAGTTTTGCAGCCACTGATGCTAACGCTAACCCATTTGAATTTCAGCAAATGCAAGCTGGTTATCAGCTAGATGCCGCTGAAGGTAAATGTGGCGAAGGTAAGTGTGGTGGCGATAAAAAAGCTGAAAAAGAAGGTAAGTGCGGCGAAGGTAAATGCGGCGGCGACAAAAAAGCAGCTAAAGAAGGAAAGTGCGGCGAAGGTAAATGCGGCGCAGATAAAAAAGCAGCTAAAGAAGGTAAGTTCGGCGAAGGTAAATGCGGTGCAGATAAAAAAGCAGCTAAAGAAGGTAAGTGCGGCGAAGGTAAATGCGGTGCAGATAAAAAAGCAGCTAAAGAAGGTAAGTGCGGCGAAGGTAAATGCGGTGCAGACAAAAAAGCAGCTAAAGAAGGTAAGTGCGGCGAAGGTAAATGTGGCGCAGACAAAAAAGCAGCTAAAGAAGGTAAGTGTGGCGAAGGTAAATGTGGCTCTAACCACTAAGCGCTCATTTAGCTTTTGAAAGGGCCGTAATGGCCCTTTTTAGTAGGAGGTAGTATGTTAAAAGAATCAGTAGCTGATTTCGGGCAAATTGGCTTAGGTTTACGCCGGGAAATGCTTGATGAAATGCTCATCGATGTTCCTAAACCCATTGAGTTTTTAGAAGTTGCACCAGAAAACTGGCTAAAGCTAGGCGGGCGTTTTGGTAAACAATTTAAACAGCTAACCGAGCAGCATGCCTTTGTTTGTCATGGTTTATCGTTATCGATCGGCTCACCTGCAGCGCTTGATATTGACTTTGTGAAATCACTTAAAGCCTTCTTTAAAGAGCATAATATTCGTTTGTTTAGTGAGCACTTAAGCTACTGTTCGGGCGAAGGGCAGATGTACGATTTGATGCCTATTCCGTTTACTGAAGATGCAATTAAGCATGTCTCCTCGCGGATCAGACAAGTACAAGATATTCTTGAACAGCCAATTGCTATTGAAAATGTATCTTACTACGGTGCCCCTGGGCAGCAAATGACTGAACTTGAGTTTACTAATGCAGTTTTAGAGGAAGCTGATTGCCAACTATTGCTTGATGTAAACAATATCTATGTAAACTCTATTAATCATGGTTATGATGCTGAGCAATTCTTAGCAGCATTACCAACTAAACGTATCGCTTATGGGCATGTTGCGGGCCATTACACTGAGGCTGAAGATTTACTCGTTGATACCCATGGTGCGCCAGTCATCGATCCTGTTTGGCAATTGCTTGAAAAAGCCTACGCAGTTCATGGAGTTTTTCCTACTTTGTTAGAGCGTGACTTTAATATTCCACCTATGGCTGAGTTATTAGCTGAGCTGAAAACTATTGAAGCCTTGCAGCACGCAGCCAATAAGCAAAACCAAGTAACGGTGAAACACAGTGCATAATCATTTTACGCAAGTACAACAAGCGTTTATGGCGCATATTCGCGACCCTGAGAATAATGCTAAGCCTAGTGATGTTGAAGAGCGTCGCATGGCGATTTACCGCGATTTATTTTTTAATAATGTGGATGGTTTTGTCAGCTCTGCATATCCAGTACTTAAAAGTTTATATTCAGAGCAAGCTTGGCACAGACTCGTTAGGCAATTTTTCAGTCAGCACAACTGTAAATCTCCTTATTTTTTAGATATAGCAGGCGAGTTTTTGGCCTTTCTTGCTAATGACTATGAAATGCAAAGTGATGATCCTGCGTTCATGTTAGAACTGGCTCATTATGAGTGGGTTGAGCTAGATGTGTCGGTTGCTAAAAAACTTGTAAATGAAGTTGGCTTATCGGCTCATCAAGTGACAAGTTCCCAATTATATTTAAGTTCACTGGCTCGTAATTTGAGTTATAGCTTCCCAGTTCATACCATCAGTGTCGATAACCAGCCGAGTGAGCCCGCAGCTGAGGCAAGCTACTTTGTGGTATATCGGGATGGCGATGACGAAGTGCAGTTTTTATCAACAAATGCGATGACCGCATTACTACTTAATATTATTGAATCTCAGCCAGGTATAAACTTAAATGATGTATGCCAAGTAGTTGCAGAGCATGCTCCTCAATTTAGCCAAGAGCAGCTTTATCAGGGAGCGCTCAATACCTTAAGTGCCATGGTAGAGCGTGGTATCGTAGTTACTAATACATTGGTTTAAAAATCGGCTAAACCCCTTTATTGATGAGGGCAGTTCGACTATTATGTCCGCCTTATTTTGTCGTGCTTAAATAAAGGTAGTAACTATGTCGAATGATAAAGACTTTAAAGATCCGTTCAATGCAACTTATTTCATTGCGTTTTTAGCTGTATTCGGTGGCATTGGCTGTCTTAACGCTATTCTGGGTTGGATCACATCTTTATCTTAATCTGCGTAAGCAAATTTAAGACACTAGGCTGCACCATGCAGCCTTTTTTGTTGTAGTTAGGTGATTAATTTCGAAACTTGCTACCGACTTTCCACTAAGGTGATGTTATACTCTCGAGCTTTGTTAGATAAACTTTTTGAGCAGTATAATTATGACTCAAGCAACTTCAACGCTCATCAAACAGAGCATTGCAACGATCGCTGATTACCCTAAGCCGGGCATTATGTTCCGCGATGTAACAACTTTAATGGCTAACGCTGAGGCATTTAAAGCAACGATAGACAGCTTTATTGCGGCATATAAAGACCAAGGTTTTACTAAAATCATTGGTACTGAATCTCGTGGTTTTATTTTTGGTGCGCCACTTTCTTATGCTCTTGGTATTCCATTTATTCCAGTTCGTAAACCAGGCAAACTTCCTCGCGAAGTGATTTCACAAAACTACCAATTAGAATATGGTGAAGATACGCTTGAACTTCATACAGACGCTATCGTTTCTGGTGATAAAGTGTTATTAGTAGATGACTTACTTGCCACAGGTGGCACAATTGAAGCAACAGCAAAATTAGTTGCAAAACTGGGTGGTAATGCAACGGATGCCGCATTTGTTGTATCTTTACCTGAGCTTGGTGGTGAACAACGTGTTGCTGATATGGGCATCAAAATCTTAAAGTTGGTTGAATTCGAAGGCGAATAATTAATGAGTTATCAGGTTCTAGCAAGGAAATGGCGACCACAAACCTTTCACGAGTTAGTGGGGCAGTCTCATGTTAAACAGGCATTGGTTAATGCATTAACACAAAATAGACTCCATCATGCCTATCTCTTTACTGGAACTCGTGGGGTGGGTAAAACAACCATCGCACGAATATTCGCAAAAAGCCTCAACTGCGATAAGGGTATCTCTGCTGAGCCGTGCGGCCAATGTTCAAGCTGTACTGACATTGAAGCTGGTCGCTATATTGATTTGTTAGAAATCGATGCGGCATCACGAACCAAAGTAGAAGATACCCGCGAAATCCTTGATAACGTTCAATACGCGCCAACACGTGGTCGTTACAAGGTATACCTAATCGACGAAGTTCACATGCTGTCAAAGCATAGTTTCAATGCATTACTAAAAACATTGGAAGAGCCACCAGAGCATGTGAAGTTTTTATTAGCGACAACCGATCCGCAAAAACTGCCCGTGACGATTTTATCGCGTTGCTTACAGTTTAATTTAAATGCATTGTCGCAATCAGAAATTCATGATCAGCTTGCCCATGTTCTTAATCAAGAACAGCTAAGTTTTGATGATAAATCGCTGTCAATTTTAGCGAAAGCAGCTGATGGTAGTATGCGTGACGCACTGAGTCTTACAGACCAAGCAATTGCGCAAACCAATGGCAATATTAATCATCAAGCAGTGCAAACTATGCTTGGCTTAATGGATACCCAATATAGCCAAACCATGTTAGCAGCGTTACTGTGCCAAGATGGCGATGCATTACTTCAAGAAGTAAAAGCAGTGGTTAGCCGAAACCCTAACTTTGTAGCCTTGCTCGACGATTTAATCGCCCTGACGCACCTTATTCAGCTTGTGCAACTCGTGCCTAGTGCTGCGGCACTTGATGAGACTAACCGTGAATTTATTGAGCAGGTGGCACAAACAACTGATGCACAGCAAATGCAGGTGTATTACCAGTTGCTATTAAATGGTAAAAAGGATTTGCAATGGGCACCCGATGCTAAACTTGGTTTTGAAATGATCATGTTGCGACTGCTCGCATTTCAACCAACGCAATTTGCACAAAACCAAACACCCACGAATACCCAGCAGCAGGTTAAACCAAGTGGTGCCGGAGCACTACGTGATATTTTAAAAAAATCAACGGCGCAACGTGAGCAAGCAGCTTCAGAGCAAGCATCAGTAGCACAAAGTTCAGTGCATACAACTTCTGTGCCTTCAGAGCCTCAGCCAACACAAGTTGAAGCTGAGCCTATTCAAGCAGCCAAAGCAGAAACAGCACATAGCCATGAGCCTGCCCAGCAAGTTGAAGCAACAGCAGTAGAGCAGCCTAATGTTAATCAACAGCCTCAGCAATCCGCTCAGCCAGCTGAAACTGAAGTCAAACCAGCGCCACAACAGCAGAGTAGCTCAGAGCACATTCCAGCAGCTGATTATTCTTCACCAGAGTACTCTACATCTGACTATTCTTCGCAAGACTATATGGATGAGTACGATGCACAAATGGATTCATCACTTGCTGCGCAATATGATGATGTGATGAATAGCGCTTATGATCAGGGCTTTAGCGCAAATGAAGCACCTGCGTCCCAGCAACAGCAAACTGCACCCGCACAATTGCAACAACAGCAAAGTCAGGCGCAATCGGCCATTGCTCGTATTTTACAAGACCGCAATATCTCAGGTGCTGGTCGCTTAAGTGGTGCGGCAACGCAAACGAATGTTAAAGCAGAACAACAGCCTGAAGCTAAGCCAACATTAGAACCGCCAGCGCAACAAAGCACAGCCACGACCAATACTCAGCCTCAGCAGCAAGCAATGGCTGCTGAAGTAAAAAAGCCCATCCCCCAGCAGACGGGGGAGAGCAGCAATAAAGTAAAAAAAGTCGATTTTCGAGAAAAGCATCAAACAATCACTGAAAACCTAGCGCCTGAATTGCTTGAGCAAATTAACCCGCAAAAAGCGCCAGAGCCAGTAGCTGAAGAAGCCAGTATTCCGGTTCCAGATGATTTTGAAAGCCCGATCAGCAGTATTAAATTTGCACACGAACAAGACGAGTGGGCGTATTTAATAAAGCGTATGGGACTTGGTGGCCGCATGCGCCAATTTGCGCTGCATTCGATCTTTACCAAGCAGAATAATCAGTTACACATTGAAGTTGACTCATCACAGCGCCATTTAGACAGTGCAGTGCTTAGACAAAAGCTCAATGCTGCATTAAGTGAAATTTATGGTCATAATGTAGAGCTTAGTATCGAGTTTGCTGATGGCGTAATTGATTCACCGTATTTGATTCAACAAAAAATTGATGCGGGTCGTCATCAACAAGCGATTGATGTAATAAATAGCGATGAAAATATAGTGCAATTTCAACAGTTATTTAGCGCTATAATCGATGAAAACAGTATTCAGGCATTGTAATTAGTTGCAATAGCCCTTATCTTCATGCCAATTAAAGTAGTTTAGAAAGAGAGACAGTTATGTTTAAAGGTGGAATGGGTAACATGATGAAGCAAGCGCAGCAAATGCAAGAGCGCATGCAAAAAGCCCAAGAAGAAATCGCAAACCTTGAAGTTGTAGGTGAAGCAGGTGCAGGCCTAGTTAAAGTAACTATGCTTGGTAACCACAATGTACGTCGTGTTGAATTAGATGAAAGCCTAATGGAAGACGACAAAGACATGATCGAAGATTTACTAGCGGCAGCGTGTAACGATGCAGTACGTCGTGTTGCAGAAGAAACACAAGAGCGCATGAGTAAAGTAACTGGCGGTATGCAATTACCACCAGGTATGAAAATGCCATTCTAAGTGATCTTGTATGCAACTATCTCCTAGTTTAACACAACTAATTGAAGCGCTAAGATGCCAGCCGGGCATAGGCCCAAAGTCGGCACAGCGTATCGCTTTTCATTTGCTTGAGCGTGACCGTCAAGGTGGTAAGCAACTTGGCCATGCATTAACCAAAGCAATGGATGAAGTAGGGCATTGTCAATCTTGTCGCACTTTCACAGAGCAAGCTGTGTGCGATATTTGTTCAAGTGTTAAACGCCAAGATAGTGGTTTACTGTGTGTGGTTGAGTCACCAACCGACGTACTCGCTATTGAGCAAACCGGTCAATATCAAGGGCTTTACTTTGTTTTAATGGGTCACTTGTCGCCAATTGATGGTATAGGACCAAAAGAAATTGGCCTTGATATCCTTGAAAGCAAGTTGCAACAAGGCGGTATTAATGAGGTGATCCTCGCAACCAATCCAAGTGTTGAAGGTGAAACCACTGCTCACTACATTGCTGAGCTTTGTCATAAGTATCAGGTTGGTGCATCTCGTATTGCTCACGGTGTCCCTGTCGGTGGAGAGCTCGACTTGCTCGATGGTATGACATTGATGCACGCATTTAGCGGACGACGCGCCGTAAATCAAAACTAATACCTGATATGGTATCAAAAGCCTGCTTTATGCAGGCTTTTTTGTAGTTAGCCCCCGAATTTACCCGCTAATTTAATTTTTTGCCTTGAAGTTCCAAAAGCCTGCCCCATATATGAGTCATAGTGCAGATTAGACACTTTGTTAATTGGAGATTTACACAATGACTGCAGCACAAAAAGAAACATTAGGCTTTCAAACAGAAGTCAAACAACTATTAAACCTGATGATTCATTCTCTTTATTCTAATAAAGAGATATTCCTACGTGAGCTGGTATCAAACGCGTCAGATGCGGCAGATAAATTACGTTTCCTAGCGCTTTCTAATGGCGATTTATACGAAAACGATGCAGATCTAAAAGTACGTATTAGTGCCGATAAAGAAGCAAACACGGTAACCATTACTGATAACGGTATTGGTATGAGCCGTGAAGATGTGATCAATTCACTGGGTACCATTGCAAAATCAGGCACCGCAGAATTTTTCCAAAACCTAACAGGCGACCAAAGCAAAGATTCACAATTGATTGGTCAATTTGGTGTTGGTTTTTACTCTGCATTTATCGTTGCAGATAAAGTAACCGTGCGTACTCGTAAAGCAGGTGAAAGCCAAGGTATTGAATGGCAATCTGCAGGTGAAGGCGAGTACACATTACAAGAGATTGACAAGCCAACACGCGGTACCGAAATCATTCTACACTTACGTGAAGATGAGAAAGAATTTGCTGATGAGTACCGTTTACGTAGCATCGTAACTAAATACTCAGACCATATTTCTATTCCAGTTGAAATGTATAAAGCAGAAGTACCTGAATCTGAAGGCCCTGATGGTGAGAAAATCCCAGCGCAGCCGGGCGAGTGGGAAGGTATTAACCGCGCAACTGCACTTTGGACTCGCGATAAGTCAGAAGTAACAGATGAAGAGTACAAAGAGTTTTATAAGCACATTGGTCATGACTGGGAAGAGCCACTAAGCTGGGCTCACAACAAGGTTGAAGGTAAAACTGAATATACAAGCTTGTTATACATCCCGAAAAAAGCACCATTCGATTTATGGAATCGTGACCGTCAAACTGGTTTAAAACTGTATGTGCAACGCGTTTTCATCATGGATGACGCAGAGCAGTTTATGCCAAGTTATTTACGCTTTGTGAAAGGTCTACTTGACTCAAACGACTTACCACTTAACGTGTCGCGTGAAATTTTACAAGACAACAAAGTAACGCAAGCGATCCGTAAAGGTTGTACATCACGCGTACTTAAAATGCTTGAGCGTATGGCGAAAAACCGTGAAGAAGATTACCAAACGTTCTGGAACGAGTTTGGTCAGGTGTTAAAAGAAGGTCCAGCTGAGGATATGGCAAATAAAGAAGCCATTGCTAAGCTACTGCGTTTCTCTTCTACACATACTGACGAAAGCACGCAAAATGTATCGCTTGAACAATACATCGAACGTATGAAGCCAGAGCAGGATAAGATCTATTATGTGGTTGCTGACTCATTTGCTGCAGCGAAAAACTCACCACACTTAGAAATCTTCCGTAAGAAAGGCATCGAAGTATTGCTATTAAGCGACCGTGTTGATGAGTGGATGATGAGCTACTTAACAGAGTTCAACGAAAAATCATTCCAGTCAATCACCCGTGGTGACTTAGATTTAGGCAACATGGATGACGAAGAAACCAAAAAAGCGCAAGAAGAGTCAGAAAAAGAAGTAGCTGGTCTAGTTGAACGTATTAAGTCAGCACTTGGCGACAGCGTGAAAGATGTGCGCTTTACGCACCGTCTAACTGATTCTCCAGCATGTGTTGTTGCCGATGAACACGATATGAGTTCACAAATGCAAAAGTTAATGGAATCTGTTGGTCAAACTGTGCCTGAGCAAAAGCCTATTTTTGAGCTTAACCCAGAGCATCAGCTTGTTAAACACTTAAACGTTGAGCAAGATGAAGACAAGTTCAGCCAGTGGTCACATGTCCTGCTTGACCAAGCATTATTAGCAGAGCGCGGTACTCTAAAAGACCCTGCTGGCTTTGTAACTCGCTTGAACAAGCTTATGCTAGATTTAAGCAAATAAGCGTTTTAGCTGAATGAGTTGGAAAAGGGAGCAGTGCTCCCTTTTTTATTGCTGCTAATATAGGCAATTGGTATAAGTTACTTGAGGTATAGCCTCAGTTGTGGAAGAATTCAGGCTCTAAGAACAAAACTCCACTGATCGACCATTTTTAAGATTAGTATCACACAGAGGACAATGATATGCGCATTATTCTTTTGGGCGCGCCGGGTGCAGGTAAAGGTACTCAAGCTCAGTTTTTGATGGACAAATACGGTATTCCACAAATTTCTACGGGCGATATGCTGCGTGCAGCAATCAAAGAAGGTACACCACTTGGTCTTGAAGCTAAAAAAGTAATGGATGCAGGTCAATTAGTATCTGATGAAATTATTATTGGTCTAGTTAAAGAGCGCATCGCTAAACCAGATTGCGAAAAAGGTTTCTTACTAGATGGTTTCCCGCGTACTATTCCTCAAGCTGATGCAATGAAAGAGAATGGTGTGGTGGTTGATCACGTTATTGAATTTGACGTTGCTGACGAAATTATCGTTGAGCGTATGGGCGGTCGTCGTGTACACCCAGGTTCTGGTCGTGTTTATCACGTAGTTTATAACCCACCTAAAGTTGATGGTAAAGATGACATTACAGGTGAAGACCTAATCATTCGTGATGACGATACTGAAGAAACAGTACGTAAGCGTTTAGGTATCTACCACGACCAAACTAAGCCATTAGTTGATTATTACCAAGCTGAAGCAAAAGCAGGCAACACTCAGTACCATAAACTAGACGGTACCCAAGCTGTTGAAGCTGTTAGCCAACAACTTGGTGAGCTATTAGGTTAATTAACCTTTTAGATTCATTAATAAAAAAACCGCCTCAGGGCGGTTTTTTTGTATCTGTTTAACTGTCTTCTGATATTACAGTTTCTTCAATGCGGCAATAGCACCGTCGTAATCAGGCTCTTTTGAGAGGTTATCGACTAGTTGCTTGTAAACGATGTTATGTTCTTTATCGAGCACAAATACTGCACGAGTTAATAAGCCCATATCTTTGATAATTAAGCCGTAGTTCTTACCAAAGTCACGCCATACAGAATCAGATAAGGTGACGACTTTGTCGATATTTTCTGCTTTACAGAAACGTTTTTGTGCAAACGGTAAATCAGCACTTAATGTGAGCATAGCTATGTTCGGGTACTCAGCAGCTACTTTTTCATTAAAGTGTTTGGTTTGAATGCTACACACCCCTGTATCCAAGCTTGGTACAACACTAAGCAAAACAGCTTGACCTTGATAATTGTCTAATGTGACAGGTGTAAAGCTATCATCTACTACTTTAAAATTAGGTGCTTTTTGACCGACTTCAACCCCTTGTCCTAGTAGGGTAACAGGCTTTGACTGAGCTGATACCTTACCAGCATCAAGACTATTTTCTGGTAAGTCATTTGCGTAACTAAACGTACAAACTGCACTGAGTGCAAAAATAAGTGGGCGTAACATAATATAATTCCTTCAAATTAACGCATTTAAGCTGAGTGTATTATACTCATCTAATTGCTCCAAGGTTTACTCTAATTTAAAATTGTAAAAAACGAGCAGTTTGATTAACATGTGTCCGTGCCGCTATTTTTTATGAATTAAAATAAGAATAAAGTTAGCACTCTTAAAGATGGCTAGTAAAAAAGTGTGGGTTTAGAGAGAGTATATGTCAACATCGGTATTAGTTTGTGATGATTCAAAGTTAGCTCGTCGGCAATTAGCACGCTCTTTACCCGATGATTGGGATATTAAAATTGAGTTTGCTGAAGACGGTGTGCACTGTATTGAGCAAATCAAAAAAATTCAGCCTGAAATACTATTTCTTGATTTAAATATGCCTGAAATGGATGGCTATGAAGTACTTCAAGCCATTCAAGACCAAGATCTTCATGTGCTTACTGTGGTTGTTTCAGGTGATATCCAACCTAATGCTCATCAACGTGTGCTTGAGTTAGGCGCCATTGATTTTATTCAAAAACCTTGCTCTGCAGAAAAGCTTGCTAATATCATTGAACATCATGGTATTAAAGACAAAGCCATGCGTGAGCGTCTATCACACCGGCTGGGCGAACAAGTTGACCCCGATGTACGTGATATCTATCAAGAGCTTACCAATGTTGCAATGGGACAAGCAGGGGACTTGCTTGCACGCTTACTGAATGTGTTTGTAAAGTTGCCTATCCCGAATGTTAATATCCTAGAAGTTAATGAACTAGACATGGCACTGCGTTCTATTGATGCCAATGCGACTACCTCTGGAGTTTGCCAAGGCTTTATAGGCGGCGGTGTTTCTGGTGAAGCTTTGCTGCTGTTAAATGACTCAAGCTTTAAAGAAATTGCGTCACTCATGAATTACGAAGGTGAGCTTAACAACAAGATTGAGCTTGAGTTGCTAATGGATGTGAGCAATATTCTGATCGGGGCTATTTTAAGTGGTCTTTCAAAGCAGCTTGATATGCGCTTTAGTCAAGGGCACCCTGTGGTTCTGGGTCAACATTGTGATGTGTCTGATTTGGTAAAGGCTAATAAATCTCGCTGGCAACGAACGCTGGCGATTGAGATCAGCTATGGCATCGAAAATCATAATATTAATTGTGATTTAATGCTGCTATTTACTGAGGATTCGCTCAAAACCTTAAAATACAAAGTCGCTTATTTACTAGAAGATTAAACTATGCCTGCATCTGATTTTAATATGAATGAACTCCATTGGTTAATGGATATGTTTAATACTGTTGATGTAGGTCTTGTGGTGCTTGATAGAGACTACAAAGTCTGCATTTGGAATGGGTTTATGGAAAACCATTCAGGCTTGTTACCAAGTGCCGTGAAAGACAAAGATTTGTTTGATTTGTTTCCGTCAATAGACGAGAAATGGTTCCGTAGTAAATCAGAGTCAGTGTTCATTTTAAATAATCGCTCTTTTACTATCTGGGAGCAGCAGCCTTATATTTTCCGCTTTAAAAATTACCGCCCAATTACTGGTAAAGCGGATCATATGTATCAAAATGCTACCTTTATTCCTTTAACCACGACCACTGGTGAAGTGTCTCATATCTGTATCATTATTTATGATGTAACCGATGAAGCGGTAAATAAAAAAGAGCTAGAAGAAGCCAATAGTAAGCTTGAGCAAATGAGTCGAACTGATGCCCTTACAAAATTAACGAATAGGGGATATTGGGAAGAAAAACTGCGTAAAGAGTATATGCGTATCGTACGCAGTGGCGGCTGCAGTACCTTATTAATGTTTGACATTGACCACTTTAAAAAGGTCAATGATGAACACGGTCACCGTGGCGGTGATGAAGCGCTGCGTCACATTGCTGATTTACTTAGAAAAACATTACGTGAAACTGATTTGGCAGGTCGCTATGGTGGCGAAGAGTTTGCAGTAACTTTACTGGATACTGATCTCGATGGTGCGCATATTTTTGCTGAACGTCTGCGTTCAATGATTGAGAACTCGTCAATTTATTTTGGTGAAAAACAAATTCAGTTAACCGTCAGTATTGGTTTTGCTTGTTTTGACGAAAAGTTCGATCGTTATGAAAAGTGGGTTGAAGCTGCAGATAAAGCTTTATATCACTCTAAAGAAAACGGCCGTAATAAAGTTACAGCGTATTCAGATTTATAACTTAACGGAAAAGGGCGAAACTTCACCCTTTTTTACACTCCAATTGGTGGTAATACGAGAATATCTGTTTTTAACAGTTTCATGACCTTCTCAGCGGTATTACCGATTAAATGCCCTTTTATGCCCGTGTTACCCACTGACCCCATAATTACTAAATCAGCATTAAGTTTTGCGGCGACACTAGGTATAACTTGTTCAACCACCCCAGCTTTAATTTTGAGTTGCTCTTTTAAATTATGAGCTTCAATTAGTGCACGTTGCGCAACCGGTAATTTTTCATAAGCGTTAGTTACCTGCTCATCAGAAAAAACAATCCCTAAATCTCGCAAGAAAGGCGACACATGGACAGTATAGCAGGCAAAAAATTCGCTCTGATAATCCTCTGCGAAGGCAAGGCCGGTTTTTATAATTGCTTCATTTAAACAGTATTTTGTGGCTTTCTCGCTACCTAAATCGAGCGCGGCGAGTACATTGGTATTGTTACGCCACTTGTTGTCAGCAGCTAGGTAAAGAGGCAGCGGGCTAAATCGAATAAGCTGCCAGTCAAGCTCGCTAAATTGCGTTTGTTCATCAATATGGCGGGTTTTAATTACCATCTCATAGTCTGAGGTGGTTACTTCGTTAGCCAGCCACTGCACGGGGCTCTCGTGCCACAGTGTTTGTAATGTGTAACTACCGACTTCTAAATAGTCATTAATTAGCGGACTTAATGAGGTACGCAGTTTCGCTAACTCTTTATCTTGAATAGCCAAAGCTTCATCTGGCGGAAGAGAAAATAAAATGCTACTGGTGTCTTCATAGCTAAAAGCAACAATATCAATATGCTTAACCCCTTTAGCTTTTTGTTTAGCGTGTAATAACGACGTTTTTGCATCGTCGACAGAATCGATGATAACCAGTAACTTTTTATTCATTCGGTTCACTCTGTAGTGTGTCGGGCATCACTTTTTGGGCATTCTCCCAGTAGTGACACTTCCCCTGTTGAAGACTCTTGTTCCAGTTTTACCTTAAAGCCCCATAACCTGTAAAGGTGTTTTAATACTTCATCTTTTGAGTTTGCTAAGGGGATATTGTTATGTGGCACATAGCGTAAGGTCAAAGAGCGGTCACCTCTAACATCAACATCGTAAACTTGAATATTGGGTTCGTGGTTACTTAAATTGTATTGCGCTGACAAACTTTCACGTACTTGGTGATAACCCATTTCATCATGAATTGCACCCACATTTAGGGTGGGTTCTTTTTCATGGTCAATAATAGTAAATAACTTAAAATCGCGGATAATTTTTGGCGATAAGAACTGGCTTATAAAGCTCTCGTCTTTAAAGTTTTGCATTGCAAAGTGCAGCGTTTCTAACCAATCACTGCCGGCATACTCCGGAAACCATCTTTTATCTTCCTCGGTCGGGTTTTCACAAATACGACGAATATCAACCATCATGTTAAAACCAAGGGCGTAAGGATTAATCCCTGAATAATAATTACTGTTGTAAGGCGGTTGGTACACAACATTGGTGTGGCTTTGTAAGAACTCGAGCATAAAGGCATCGGTGAGCTTACCTTCATCATACAGATGGTTCAAAATGGTGTAATGCCAGAATGTTGCCCAGCCTTCATTCATTACTTGAGTTTGTTTTTGCGGATAAAAATATTGCGAAATTTTACGCACAATACGGATTACTTCACGCTGCCATGATTCAAGTAATGGGGCATTTTTTTCGATGAAATATAAAATATTTTCTTGCGGTTCTTCAGGAAAACGGCGCTCACGTTTTTTAGACTCTTGTTGCGAGGTAGGAATAGTGCGCCACAGCTCATTCACTTGTGATTGTAAGTAATCTTCGCGCTCTTGCTGGCGTTTTTGTTCTTCATAAAGCGAAATACGTTGTGGGCGCTTATAGCGATCCACACCGTAATTCATTAATGCATGGCATGAGTCGATGAGATTCTCGACCTCATTAATGCCATATTTTTCTTCGCATTTGGCAATGTAGTTTTTTGCAAATAATAAGTAGTCGATGATTGAGCTGGCGTCGGTCCAAGTCTTAAATAAGTAATTACCTTTAAAAAATGAGTTGTGACCATAGCAGGCGTGGGCCATAACCAAGGCTTGCATTGGCAGTGTGTTTTCTTCCATTAAATAGGCAATACACGGGTCTGAGTTAATAACAATTTCATAAGCGAGGCCCATTTGCCCACGTTTATAGTTTTGCTCAGTTTGAATGAATTTTTTACCATACGACCAGTGGCTGTAGCCAATTGGCATACCCACACTCGAATAGGCATCCATCATCTGTTCTGCAGTGATCACCTCAATTTGATTCGGGTAGGTATCGAGTTTATAAATTTTCGCGACCCGTTCAATCTCAGTTTGATACTCTGCTAATAAATCAAATGTCCAATCAGGACCGTCGCTAATACGTTTATCGGCCATACTTTACCTCACTCGCAAGGCTATGCGGCGCCTTGCTGCTGACGATTCTTTTTAAATAATTCACGGAAAATTGGGTAAATGTCCTCAACGCCACGAATATGTTGCATTGCAAAGTTGTCGTGGGTTTGCGCTATTGATTGATACTCTCGCCATAAGCTTTGGTGAGCACGGGCTGTGATTTCAATATACGCATAGTAGCGTACTGCTTTTAGAAGCTTGTTACGTAAAATTTCTCCACAATTTGGTGAGTCATCTGCCCAGTTGTCGCCATCAGACGCTTGCGCTGCATATATATTCCACTCTTCAGGGTTATAGCGTTCAGCGATGATTTCGTTCATCAGTTTTAATGCGCTGGAGACGATGGTGCCACCCGTTTCTTGAGAATAGAAAAACTCTTGCTCATCGACTTCTTTCGCTTGGGTATGATGGCGAATATAAACGACTTCTATATTTTTGTAGCTACGGGTTAAAAATTGATAAAGCAAAATATAAAAGCGTTTTGCCATGTCTTTAGTCGCTTGATCCATCGAGCCGGACACATCCATTAAACAAAACATCACAGCTTTGCTTGTGGGGTGTGGTCGTTTTTCATAATTACGAAAACGTAAATCGTAATTATCGATAAATGGCACTGCTTTAATGCGACTTTGCAGCTCCTCAATTTGCCGTTCAAGCAAAGCGATAGCCGCTTTATCTGGCTGATCTTCGGCTTTTAAAAGCGCTAACTGACCTTCAAGTTCAGCAAGATGGCGCTTTTTTCCAGCAGTCATTGCAACTCTTCGCGCAAGTGAGCCCTGTAAAGAGCGCACAATATCAATGTTGCTTGGCATGCCATCGTTACAAAAACCGGCTCGATGGGTTTTCATTTGCACCAGTTTATCGAGCTGGTTTTGTTGCAGGTTAGGCAGCTCTAAGTCTTCAAACAATAAGTCTAAGTATTCATCTTTTGAAATAGAGAACACAAAGTCGTCTTGTCCTTCACCCGAATCACTGGCTTCCCCCTCGCCAGAGCCACCACCTTGACCGCCTCCTTGCGGGCGCTTAATTTTGTCGCCCGTAGAGAATTGGTCATTGCCTGGATGGATCTGTTCACGGTCACCACCACGTCCTTGATGAAAAATAGGCTCACTGATATCACGTTGCGGAATAGAAATACTCTCACCGCTGGTGGTATCGGTTACGCTACGCTTATTAATGGCATCAGACACCGCTTCTTTAATCTGTTTTTTGTAACGCCTGATGAACCGTTGACGATTCAAGGTACTTTTGTTTTTTCCGTTCAGGCGTCGGTCAATAAAATGCGCCATAACAACCCCCTTAAAACAAACGTTTTTTACTGCGATTTTCTAACGCGTAAATACCATTCAGAAAGTAAACGTACTTGTTTTTGGGTATAGCCTTTCTCAACCATACGATTGACAAAGTCTTCGTGTTTTTTCTGATCTTCAGCTGATGTTTTCGCATTGAACGAAATAACCGGCAGGAGATCTTCTGTATTTGAGAACATTTTCTTCTCAATAACCGTGCGAAGTTTTTCGTAGCTAGTCCAAAGCGGATTCTTGCCTTGGTTGTGCGCGCGTGCACGCAGTACGAAATTGACTATTTCATTACGGAAATCTTTCGGATTTGAAATGCCCGCAGGTTTTTCAATCTTTTCAAGCTCTGCGTTAAGTGCTGCACGGTCAAATAGCTGGCCGGTATCTGGGTCACGGTATTCTTGATCTTGGATCCAAAAATCAGCATAGGTGACATAACGGTCAAAGATGTTTTGCCCGTATTCTGAGTAAGATTCTAAATAGGCCGTTTGTAACTCTTTACCAATAAACTCTACGTATTGAGGAATGAGGTAGCCTTTTAAGTGACTTAAGTAACGCTCTTCAACATCGGCTGAAAACTGTTCACGCTCAATTTGTTGCTCAAGCACATAAAATAAGTGCACAGGGTTGGCAGCTACTTCGGTAGTATCGAAGTTAAATACCCGCGACAGAATCTTAAACGCAAAGCGGGTAGAAAGCCCAGTCATGCCTTCATCAACACCTGCGTAGTCGCGGTATTCTTGATACGACTTCGCTTTCGGATCGGTGTCTTTTAAGCTTTCGCCGTCATACACCCGCATTTTTGAATAAATGCTTGAGTTTTCTGGCTCTTTCATGCGTGAAAGGGTGGTAAATTGCGCCAGTGTTTTTAATGTACCGGGTGCACAAGGGGCGTCATGTAACTCACTATTTTCGAGTAGTTTATTGTAAATTTTAACCTCTTCAGAAACACGTAAACAATAAGGTACTTTGACGATGTAAACACGGTCTAAAAATGCTTCATTGTTTTTATTGTTCTTGAATGTTTGCCACTCAGATTCATTAGAGTGAGCCAGAATCATACCATTAAACGGTAGGGCGCTAATGCCTTCTGTGCCGTTGTAGTTACCTTCTTGCGTTGCTGTAAGTAGTGGGTGTAGCACCTTGATTGGTGCTTTAAACATTTCCACAAACTCCATTAAACCTTGGTTAGCTAAACAAAGTGCACCGGAGTAGGCATACGCATCGGGGTCATTTTGTGCAAAGTGCTCAAGCTGGCGAATATCGACTTTACCAACGAGCGCTGAAATGTCTTGGTTGTTTTCATCGCCGGGCTCAGTTTTAGCAATCGCAACTTGATTTAAAATAGATGGGTAGCGCTTAACCACTCTAAATTGGCTAATGTCACCATTAAATTCACTTAAGCGTTTTGCAGCCCACGGTGACATCACCGTTTTTAAATAACGCGGTTTAATGCCATATTCTTTTTCTAAAAGCTCGGCGTCTTCATTTGGATCAAATAAGGCTAAAGGGTGGTCATTAACAGGCGAGCCTTTAATTGAATAAATAGGTACTTGTTGCATTAAGTATTTTAGTTTTTCAGCAATGGATGATTTACCACCCCCTACAGGGCCAAGTAAATACAGCACTTGCTTACATTCTTCTAAGCCTTGCGCAGCATGTTTTAGATAAGAGACGATTTGCTCTATGGCATCTTCCATACCATAAAAATCGTGAAATGCCGGGTAGCGTGCAACTACACGATTTGAAAACAGCCTGCTTAAGCGCGCATCGGTTGATGTGTCGATAATTTCAGGTTCGCCAATAGCCATCAATAACCGTTCAGGTGCGCTGGCATAAGCTGATTTATCCTTCTTACAGATCTCGAGAAATTCCTCAATACTGTATTCTTCTTCTTGCGCTGCTTCGTATCGTGATTGGTAATGCTCAAAAATACTCATAGAGACCTCCGAAAACCCGCTAAAATGACGTGTAATTAGATTAAGAGAAAAGCAAAGGTTAATTAAAGCTTAGTCACGATTTTGAATTTTTGCGCAAGAAAATTAAGAATTTAATTGAAAAAAGCTCATCCTGATTAGGCTTTTTGGGTGAGTGGTTGGCTGCGGGTCAGAAGGGGCGTGCAAAGGGCAATAAAAAAGACGCCGAAGCGTCTTTTTTGATTACTGTTTGTAACAGAAGATTAAGCGAAGTTAGCGTTCGCGAAGTCCCAGTTAACTAATGCCCAGAAACCTTTTAGGTAATCAGGACGTACGTTACGGTAATCGATGTAGTAAGCGTGTTCCCACAGATCCACAGTTAGGATTGGAGTAACACCTTCATCAGTTAATGGCGTTGCAGCATTTGACGTGTTTACGATATCAAGTGTGCCATCAGCTAGTTTAACTAACCAAGTCCAGCTTGAACCGAAGTTGTTTACTGCTTTGTCGTTTAACGCTTCTTTGAATGCGTCGAAAGAACCCCATTTAGCGTTGATCGCGTCAGCGATTGCGCCTGTAGGCTCGCCACCACCGTTTGGAGATAGGCTGTTCCAGTAGAAAGTGTGGTTCCAGATTTGTGCAGCATTGTTAAATACGCCACCTTCTGAAGAACATACGATTTCTTCTAAAGATTTGTTTTCGAATTCTGTGCCTGGGATCAGACCGTTTAATTTCACAACGTAAGTGTTGTGGTGTTTACCGTGGTGAAACTCTAGAGTCTCTTTTGAAATATGTGGCTCTAATGCATCGATTGCGTATGGTAGTGACGGTAGTTCAAATGCCATTTTTTATCTCCATCTTCTTGGTTGATAGTCCACTCAGTTATAGGTAATAGCAAGGTAAACAGCGTACTTCCCTATACCAAGTGGTATTATAGTGTTACTATAATTGTTGAGTATTTTACTCAAGTTTTAGCAAACAGCAATGCTATTGCTAAAGACTATTTTAAATTGTGGCTACGAATGCCGATTTAAGTTATATATCTGAGGCCACTGTGAAACTTTTTCAAGGCCAATGTAGTAAGCTAATGTCTTTTTTGAGGTTGTAAATGGAAACCATCGATAAAATTAAACAGCAAATTTCTGAAAATCCAATCCTTCTTTACATGAAAGGATCACCAAAGTTACCTAACTGTGGTTTTTCTTCACAAGCATCACAAGCACTTATGGCATGTGGTGAGCAGTTTGCTTACGTTGACATTCTACTTAACCCAGATATCCGTGCAGAGTTACCTGCATACGCAAACTGGCCAACATTCCCACAATTATGGGTAGAAGGCGAGCTTATCGGTGGTTGTGACATTATCATCGAAATGTTTCAACGTGGTGAATTACAGCCACTAATCACTGAAACAGCTGCAAAGTACAAAGAAAAAGACGCTGAATAATTATATTTAGTGTAGAAAAAAGCCGCAAACTGCGGCTTTTTTTATAGCCATTCGCTTAAGATTAGTAAGCGGTGGTATTACCCGGGTAATAAAACATGCACGCTCAAACCACCGTGCTCACGGTTATGTAGGCTAATTTGCCCGTGGTGCGCTTCAACTATTTCTCTGCACAGTGCTAGCCCTAAACCACTGCCAGTTGCTTTGGTTGAGTAAAAGGGGATTAGTGCGTTGGCCATTACAGCCTCACTCATACCCTTGCCTTTATCACTCACTGTGATGTGTGTGCCAATTGTTTCTTGTTGCACAGTTAAGCTGACATCTTCGGGGTTTGAACCCGATTCATAGGCATTTTTTAATAGGTTTATAAGTAATTGTTCGAGCTGAGTGTGATCAGCATCAGTTATTACACGTTCATCAAGTGATACCTTAACCTGCCACTGACTTTTTAATTGCTCAATCAGCGTCGGCCAGTTAATCGTTGATAGTTGAGGGGTGGGTAACTTGGCAAATTTACCATAGCCTTGCACAAACTCATTAAGGTGTTTTATGCGGTCTTCAATGGTGGTAAATACCCGTTTTAAGCGTGGCTCGTCGACTTCTTTTGTTAATAGTTGCGCGCTATGAAGCATCGATGACATTGGCCCTAGTGAGTTGTTAAGCTCATGGCTAATGATACGAATGACTTTTTTCCATACCTCTACTTCTTGGCGGCTTAGTTCACGGGTCAGTTGTTTAAAAACATAAAGTTGATGAAACTGATTATTAAGTAATAATCGGCCTGTTGCCATATGCCAAGTTTGTGATTCTTGATCTGCTTTATCGAGGGTAAATAAGCCATCAACGCCTTTGTGAATGGCACGCGTTAATTGCTCGCAGCTTGAATCTAATAAGTTTTCGAGCTTGGCACCTTCAAGGGCTGACTTAGCATCGAGTAAGCTACGAGCACTGTGGTTGCTATACACAATAAAGCCTTGGTCGTTAGTCAAAAGCACAGCTTGCGGGGAGCTTTGCAGTACTTTGTCGAGCATCAACTCACGCTGATATATCCATTGCTTTTCTTGGCGAAGCTGTTTTGCGGTTTGGTTATAAAGCCGGCATAAATCACCTAGCTCATCACTGCCATCATAGGCTAATAATGTAGCCAGCTCACCATCTTTAAAATTAAGCAACCCGGTTTCGAGTGAGTTCATGCCATCAATAAGCGGGGTTGATAATTGCGCGGCAAAAAGTCCGCTGATCAAAGCGCAAGCGAGCAGGGCTAATAGGCTGTAAAACAAGCTTATACCCGCAAAGTAACAAACCAACATAAGTGGCAATGCAGACGCTGCCATGCATAAGGCTATGATTTTATATCGAAACGAAAAACGCATTAGTATTCAATCTTAAATTTATCAAGCCTGCGATAAAGCGCTTGGCGACTTAGGCCAAAATGGCGAGCCACTTTAGCAATCACACCTTTGTACTCGCGCATGGCAAGTTCAATCTCTTGTTTGTTAGGCTCTGCTCTTGTTTGTGATGGGCTGTTTGTTTCAACTTGTAAGCCAAAATCAGCAAGCTCAATCACCCCTGTGGGTTTTAAAACGCCAGCGCGTTTACAGGCATTTTCAAGCTCACGAACATTACCCGGCCAGCTATGGGCGAGCAGGGCTTTTTCTGTACTAAGCGACAGTGTGCGCTCAGGTAAAAAGTGTGCGACCAAAGCTAAAATATCATCTGGGCGATGGGCAAGGCTTGGTAAATTTAACTCAATAACATTTAAGCGGTAGTAAAGGTCTTCCCGAAATTGACCTGTTTTAATTGCATGGCTTAAATCTTCATTGGTTGCTGAAATCACCCGCACATTCACTTTACGTGTTTGTGTTGAGCCTAAACGTTCAAATTCACCAGTTTGTAAAATGCGTAATAATTTCATTTGCCCAGAAAGTGGTAAGTTACCAATTTCGTCTAAAAATAGGGTGCCACCATCGGCCGCTTCAAAACGACCAATACGCTGTTTTGTAATACCTGTATAGGCGCCCGCTTCGGCACCAAATAACTCAGCCTCAATAAGTTCGCTAGGCAAAGCACCGGCATTAACAGTGATAAAGGGTTTATCTGCTAATAATGAATTGGCCTGTATTATTTGCGCAATGCGTTCTTTACCACTGCCGTTAGGGCCTGTGATCAGCACTGAAATATCCGATTTAGCCACTTGAATCGCAAGATTAACAATGTGCTCCATAGCGGTACTTTTATAAACCAAGCCCACCAAATTTGCTTGTTGCACAGATGCGTCACGCTCTTGCTGGTGGCGGGTAAAGGTTTCGTTTTGCTGTTTTGCTTTACCCAGCTCTATTAGGTTATTTACACAAGTAAGTAGCTTGGCATCGTCCCATGGTTTTGGTAAATAATCAGCAGCCCCTGCTTTGACAAGTTCAACCGCAGTAGAAAGCTCTGTCCATGCGGTGATCAAAATAATCGGTAGGTGAGGATTAATGTCTCGTAAGGCATAAAAAAGTTCCTTGCCTTCTTCGCCGGAAGTGGTGTCGGCGGTAAAGTTCATGTCTTGAATAACAAGCGCTATGCGTTGGTATTGTACGGCCTGAATTGCCTCAAACGGGTTACTTGCTGTAACAACATCAAAACCGTGAATTTCGAGTAATAACGACAATGCATCCAAAATGGCTGGGTTATCATCGACGATAAGTATTTTTTCCATATTATTGTTTTAGTTATTTTCCTAATAAGGGTGCAAGATGAATGCTACACTGTTAATCCAGTGTAGCATAGGTTGGGAGAACTAAATTGTTCGAGTTGCAATGCTCGGTGAGATATTCGCCGCCCGTTTTGCAGGTGCAAGTACCGCTAATAAACTCATAACGAACACTGCCAGCGCTGTAGCAAGCACGTAGCTAATATCAAGCTGAGCTATTGAAAAGTGCTGCATGAGCAACTGGCCTAAATACACGGCAGCAATCACACCAATCACTAAACCAACAACACATATCATGGCGTTTTCAACTAAGAAGTAGCTGATGATGGCTGACTTTCTGGCACCTAAAGCGCGGCGAGTGCCTATTTGCTTAGTACGCTTGCTAATATTGAACAGCGTTAGGCCGAAAATACCTAGGGCTGTCACCAACACTAAAATAGTAATTAGTACAATCAGCATGCGCATCATTAATGTATCTTCAGCCATGTATGACTCTTTATCGTCATCTAAGCCACGAATGCGAGAGATAACGCGTTTGTTGTAGTTTTTTAGCATGGCTTCTTCAACACGGTTCATGACTGATTGACGTTGACCTGGCTCTGTTCTAACTACAAAGCGTGCATTTGTTCCAGGCTTAATAAAAGGCAGCAGTGCTACGTTATCTGGACGGCTGTCTTTAAGCCATGGGCCTTTCATTAGATCAATAACACCAATTATTTTCATTGGAATGTCACCAAAGTAGACTGTTTGGCCTAAACCATTGCCGTCAGGGAACAGCTCATCGAGTAGGGTTTTAGTGACAACGGTTACTTTTGAAAGCTCATCATAGTTATCGGTAACGATCACTTCGTCTTCAGTGTAGTTACGCCCAGCAATGAGTTTAACGCCATAGGTATTAATGCCATGCTCATCGATAAACATGTAAGAAGTACGGGCTGATTTACTCTCTTCAGGTGCTGGTTTTAAGCTAAAATCTGACGAAGAACCACTGCCCGAAAGCGGTGTGTTACTCGAATAAGCAGCATCAACTACCCCAGGTATTTGACGAAGCATGGCTTCATCAAGCTCATATTGCTGAGACGGAGACACATCTTTGCCAAACATCATGACATTAAAAACGAAAATGTCTTGTTCAGGGTAGCCTGTTTCTTGGCTTAAATAGCTAATCCTGTCTTGAATAATAAACGCCGCATTACTAACAATTGCAGTGGTGATGGCAATTTGGATCAGCAATAAAATAGCGCCAACTTTTGAGCGGCATAAGGCGTGAAAGATAGGTTTGATTTCTAACATGGTGTCTTCCTTATTGGCTCTTAAGGTAAATTGCTGGGTTGGTTTTACACACCAGCCAAGCAGGGTACAGACCCGCTATAACACAGGTGCTAATTGCAATCACAGGTGCGCTGAGTAACATGCTCAAGTCCATTGTGGCTAAGCTTTGGTAGTAGCTATAGCTTTGACGTACGCCTAATAACCCCACTTGCGCCAAAATAATTCCGAAGATGCCACCTAAGAAACCTAACATGGCTACCTCAACAATATGTTGAAAGAATATTTGGCGTTTACTGGCACCTAATGCACGGCGTACACCGACCTCAGGAGCGCGACGTAAAAATTTCGCAAGTAACAAGCCTAAGATGTTGGCAAGGCATACCGCTAAAAACATAAAGCTTAGGCCAACCAGAATTTCGTTGTCTTCGCTGACAACATTGTTGTACTTCATCCACTCATTTACATCACGTAGGGTGGCGGTTAATTTTTCACGGTTAAAACGACCTAGCTTCTGTTGTTCTTGCATATAGGCCATTAAAAAGTCTTGGTAAGCTTGCTTTTCTGCAGGTGTTTTTAGTTCAACCCAAAACTGTAACCACACCATTTCTGAATTGAGCTTGTCATTAAAGGTATTGGTTTTTTCGTGCTTCCAACCATTGGTATTACCCCAGTTTTCAAGCTGGCGTGCTTTCATTAGGCTAAATGGTAAAAACAGTTGTTCGGTTTTATTAAATGCACCGTTATTCAAGTCATAGTATTTAGTAGTGATATCCCAATCATCAATCACGCCAATGACTTCGTAACTAGCATCATCGAGGTACACCATTTTGCCTACGGGGTTTTCACCTGCGAATAGTTTGTCGTTTAATTCTTTATTGATAACCACGACAGGTGCTGCATCGGCTTCTTGTTGCGCGCTCCAAACCCCACCATAAATAAACGATAGGTTAAACATATCGAAAAAATCAGGGGTGGTTAGACGGGCTTGACCAATAAAAGGTTTAACTTTATCTGAGTCTAAATAAACCGAAAAACCCGTTCTAACCATAGTGACACGTTTGCCACCAGCTTTGGCCTGGTTAAGATTAACCGCATCTTGATAGGTTAATTGCAGTGGCATGTTATCGACTGTCCACCACGTACGGCCTTCATCCATGGTTTGTAACTGCACAGAATAAAGATCGCTACTTTTTTCAGGAATAGGGTCTGCCGACATCATGTGATACACAGATAAACTTGTCATGGTTACGCCAATACCAATGGCAATAGCCAGCACCATTAAAAAGCTTACTAGTGGCGTGCGCTTAAAGCTGCGCCAGCTTAAATCTAAATAATGAAGGAACATGGTTACACTCCAGCCGCTTTAAGGTTTTGGGTGCCTTGATACAAAGTGAAGTCTGCGAGTTGGCCATCAACAACTTGGATATTACGAGGTGCTCTGCGGGCAAGCTCTGGATCATGGGTTACCATGATGATGGTTGCGCCATCACGGTTGATTTGCTCAAGCAGCTCCATTACCTGACGCGCCATTAGGCTATCTAAATTACCAGTTGGCTCATCGGCGAGTAAAAAGCGTGGTTCACCTGCAAGGGCTCTTGCAATGGCCACACGTTGCTGTTGACCACCAGAAAGTTGTTGCGGTAAGTGTTTAGCGCGTGAGGCTAAACCAACTTGCTCAAGGCATTGTTCAATTCGGCGTTTACGCTCAGCAGCTTTGATACCGCGATAACGCAGTGGTACTTCAATATTTTCATACAAGTTCAAATCTGGAATAAGGTTGAAGCCTTGGAAAATAAAACCAATTTTTTGATTACGGAGATCTGCGCGCTGGTTGTCATTTAATTTACCCACATCAATACCGTCTAGCATGTATTGGCCTTCGCTAAACGGCTCCAACATACCGGCAATGTTTAAAAAGGTGGTTTTACCTGAGCCACTCGGACCCGTTACGGCAATAAATTCACCTTCTTCTACTTGTAGGTTGAAGTCGCGAAGGGCGTGCGTTTGTACCATATCTGTTTGATATACTTTGCTGATGTTGTTCATTGTAAGCATGTTGATTATTCCTTTTATTTGTTAGCGTAAAACCAGTGTGGGTGCTTTTTTAAAGCGATCGTAATTCGAGATAATTAACTTATCGCCAGGCTCTACGCCTTCGATAATCTCGACAGCATTGATACTGCTTGCACCGGTTTTTATATCGATTAAATAAGCCATGTCACCGTCAACTTTATAAGCATGGGTGCCACCTTGTTGTAAGAATGCGCCGCGTTTTACCTGCAATACATTGTCGCGATTCTCTAATAAAATACGTGCGGTTAAGCGTTGGTTTTGGCGAATGCCAGAAATCTCATTGTCAAAGCGTACGCGGGTAGTGACCTCGCGATTATTCACTTCAGGCGAAATAGCCGATAGGGTGCCTGTTACATGACGTGCGCCTAAAGTAAGTTCTACTTGCATACCAAGACCTAGCTCGTTGGCGTAGCTTTCTGGTACTTGCAGTTCTGCTTCAAAGTTACTTAAATCGACCAATGTCATTAACGGTTGGCTTTGTGTTACCGCCTCTTTTTGTTGCACTAATAAGTTACCCACAATGCCGCTTACGCTGGCTGTAATGGTGAGTTCATTTACTTGCCTTAGTAAGTCATCAACAATCAATTGCTGACGCGCCAGATCGCGCTCTGCTGCTTTTAGCTCAAATGCGAGGGTATCTTTAGCTAAGCTGACTTCTTGCTCAGCATGCTTATAAGAAAGCTTGGCACGAGCTAAATCATCAACGGCTTTTTCTAAATCTATTTGGCTGATTAAATGTTTCTCGATAGAGATTTTAGCGCGACGGTTTTCTCTATCTGCGGCATTTAGTTCTACCTGAGCTAAATCGAGTGCTTTGGTAAGGCTCAGCTTTTGCCTGCGCGCTTCAAGTTGCTTGCGTTGTAATTCGCCTTCTAATCGCGCTAATACTGATTGTTGTTGTTTTAATTCGTTGGTTAGCTCAGGGCTGGTAACGGTTGCAATCACTTCATTTACTTCAACGCTATCACCGGCTTTTACTTTTAAATCGACAAAACCACGTTCAGGGCTATAAACCTTTGGCGCATTAGCTGCAACGATTTTACCGCTCGCTGCCACATCTCTGGTGAGCGTCTTTTGGCTCACTTCACTAATTTGTAGGCTTGCTGCATCAACCGAAATGCTGCCATCGTTACTGGCAAACAAAGCTTGAAAGCCAAGCGCACCAACAAGTATTAGACCCGCTGCTAACATAAGTGGTTTTTTTATAGTGTTTTTCTTAGCCACGGTAATATCTTGGGCGCTGGTATCCTTAATCATCATAACTCCTTACGATTCTCAAAACACACAATCATGAAGCCAACGGCAAGCATGGTAAGTGGAGAAGCCATAAACAAACTGATAGTGAACATTTTGAAATCCTCAATTTCGCTGATGTCTTATCTATACTAGTAGCGTGCCAAAATTTAATGTATTGATTTTTAATGCATTTTATTTTGTTTAATGAGTTACTGCCTGTCCGCGGACAGAAAAAGTGTCCGCAGCGGACACTTTTAAATTGCTGTTTGTTGACGCATAGGTAAAGAAACTCAGTCATTGCGACTAAGGTAGTCTGCTCAGATACATAGTTTGTAACTATGCTAAAGCCAAGAGTAAATAATGATGCAACTGTGCTAGGTGAGACCCCATAAAAAGCTGCATTGATATTCATAAGTTGAATAATTATTCATTTGTTGGTGCAGTTTACGTTAACGTAAAGGTGCGGGTTTTTAGATTGGTTTTTTACAAGTTGTTAAATTTGACACCAGTGTCATAAAAAAATAACGGTAAAAATACGTCTAAATGTAAAGAAATTGCTTAGTATTTAATATGTGCCTCCAAGTGAGAAATATTCAAGAATATGAATATGTATTCAAATCTCTATTGACTCATGGAACAATTGGCGATAGTTTTGTTCGTCTGCTAGCACTGTCGCAAAAGACTGAATCGCTAGTCGTTGTAGCAAGGGGAGGGGTCTATGTTATATGACTCAAAATTAGAAAAAGATAATTGTGGCTTTGGCTTAATAGCCCAGGTCAATGGTCAAGCGAGTCATCGCTTGATTCGAACAGCAATCACGGGCTTAGATCGCATGGAACACCGAGGCGGTATTTCTGCAGATGGCAAAACCGGTGATGGCTGTGGTTTATTAATGCAAAAACCCGATAGTTTCTTTCGTGCTATTGCCAGCGAACATGATTGGCATTTAGGTAAGAACTACGCAGTCGGCATGGTATTTTTAAATGCTGATCCTGTACTTGCACAAACAGCTAAAGATGTGCTGAGTGAAGAACTTGAAAAAGAAACCTTGAGTATTCAGGGGTGGCGTGTAGTGCCAACAGATTCATCATGTTTAGGGCCAATTGCAAAAAAACAACTACCGGGCTTTGAACAAATTTTTGTGAGCGCACCAGAAGGCTGGCGTCCAAAAGATTTAGAGCGTCGCTTGTATGTAGCTCGTCGTCGTGCAGAAAAGCGCCTCGAAAACGATGAACATTTTTATATTGCCAGCTTATCTGGTTTAGTTACCGTCTATAAAGGCTTAATGATGCCTGTAGACTTACCTAACTTTTATTTAGATTTAGCTGACATTCGCATGACCAGTGCGATTTGTGTATTCCACCAACGTTTCTCTACTAATACACAACCTCGTTGGCCATTAGCGCAACCATTCCGCTATTTAGCGCATAATGGTGAAATTAATACTATTCAAGGTAACCGCCAGTGGGCTCGTGCCCGTGCGTACAAGTTTGCCTCACCACTTATTCCTGATTTGCAATCAGCAGCGCCTTTTGTGAATGAAAGCGGCTCTGACTCTTCAAGCTTAGATAATATGCTTGAGTTGTTCTTAGCGGGTGGTATGGATTTATTCCGTGCTATGCGTATGCTTGTGCCACCAGCATGGCAAAAGAACCGTGCCATGGATGATGACTTACGTGCATTTTATGACTTCAACTCAATGCACATGGAACCATGGGATGGCCCGGCAGGTATTGTAATGTCTGACGGTCGTTTTGCAGCCTGTAACCTTGACCGTAATGGCTTGCGTCCAGCTCGCTATGTAATCACTCAAGATGGTTTCATTACCCTTGCCTCAGAAGTAGGTATTTGGGACTACGCACCAGACGAAGTGGTTGAGAAAGGCCGTGTTGGCCCTGGTGAGCTATTAGTTATTGATACTCATCAAGGGAAGATTTGGCATTCAGATGAGATTGACCAAGACCTTAAATCACGCCATCCATATAAAGCATGGCTAGAAGCAAACGTTAAGCGTTTAACACCGTTTGAGCAACTCTCAGAGAAAGATGCGGGCAACCGTTCATTTGATGATGAAACTCTGCTTAAGTACCAAAAAATGTTTGGTTACACCAACGAAGAACTTGATAGCGTTATTCGTGTAATGGGCGAAAATGGTCAAGAAGCAACAGGCTCAATGGGTGATGACACGCCATTTGCGGTACTTTCAGAAGGTCATCGTTCACTGTTCGATTACTTCAGACAAAAATTCGCGCAAGTAACCAATCCACCGATTGATCCACTTCGTGAAAATCACGTTATGTCTTTAGCTACTTGTATTGGTAGTGAGCAAAACGTATTTAATGAAACAACAGGCCATGCTAAGCGTTTACAGTTTGATACGCCAATTTTGATGTATGCAGACATGCAACAGCTTATCAATGCTGACGATGAGCATTACAGCTATTGTAAAATTGATATTACTTACACCAAAGAAGAAGGTTTAGAGAAAGCGATCACCCGTATCTGTGATGAAGCGCAAGCAAAAGCAGCGTCGGGCTGTGTCATGCTTATTCTAAGTGACCGTAACTTTAGTGAAACGCACTTGCCTATCCCGGCTGCAATGGCGGTAGGGTCTGTTCAAAAACGTTTAGTTGATAACAACTTACGCTGTGAATCAAATATCATTATTGAATCGGGCAGTGTCCGTGATGCACACCAATTTGCTGTATTACTAGGCTTTGGTGCAACAGCAATTTATCCGTATCTTGCGTATGAATCGTTAGTTGCGATGACTGACAAAAAGATCTTAAACAAGAGCTACTGTGAAGTAACCCTTGCTTATCGTAATGCGATAAATAAAGGTCTATATAAAATCATGTCGAAAATGGGCATTAGTACTGTTGCTTCGTATCGCTGTTCGATGTTATTTGAGGCCGTAGGTTTATCAGATGCAGTTGTAGAAACCTGTTTTAATGGCGTGGCAAGTCGCATCAAAGGGGCTTGTTTTACTGACTTTGATGATGACCAACGCAAACTACATAAGTTGGCTTTTAGTAAACGTAAATTATTAAGCCACGGCGGCTTATTAAAATATGTTCATGGTGGTGAATACCATGCCTATAACCCAGACGTTATCCAAACACTGCAAAAAGCTGTGCGTTCTGGGGAATATAGCGACTATGTAGCCTACGCTGATTTAGTAAATAACCGCCCGATCACCAATTTACGTGACATGTTGGCAGTGAAAATACCTGAAGCTGGGGTGAATATCGATGACGTTGAGCCGGCAACTGAGCTCTACAAGCGTTTTGACTCAGCAGCAATGAGTATTGGTGCGTTATCGCCAGAGGCTCATGAAGCGCTCGCGATTGCAATGAACCGTTTAGGTGGTTGTTCAAACTCAGGCGAAGGTGGTGAAGACAAACTTCGCTACGGCACAGAGAAAAACTCGCGTATTAAGCAAGTTGCATCTGGCCGCTTTGGCGTAACACCGCACTACTTACGTAGCGCTGATGTAATTCAGATTAAAGTGGCGCAAGGTGCAAAACCAGGTGAGGGTGGTCAATTACCGGGTGAAAAAGTAACGCCGTATATTGCAAAATTACGTTACTCAGTGCCAGGTGTGACTTTGATTTCGCCTCCACCGCATCACGATATTTACTCGATTGAAGATTTAGCCCAGCTTATTTTCGATTTAAAACAAGTAAACCCAGATGCACTGATTTCGGTGAAACTTGTTTCTGAGCCGGGTGTAGGTACTATCGCAACTGGCGTAGCAAAAGCGTATGCCGATTTAATCACCATTGCTGGTTATGACGGTGGTACAGGTGCAAGCCCACTTACTTCTGTTAAGTATGCAGGAAGTCCTTGGGAGCTTGGTCTTGCTGAAACCCAGCAAGCGCTAGTAGAAAATGGTTTACGTCATCGTATTCGTCTACAAACTGATGGTGGCCTTAAAACGGGTTTAGATATCATCAAGGCGGCTATTTTAGGTGCTGAAAGCTTTGGCTTTGGTACTGGCCCTATGGTGGCACTTGGTTGTAAGTATCTGCGTATTTGTCACTTAAACAACTGTGCGACCGGTGTTGCAACGCAAGACGATACGCTTCGTCAAAAGCATTATCATGGTCTGCCAGAAATGGCGATGAACTACTTTAAGTTTATTGCCGAAGAAGCGCGCCAAATAATGGCAAGCTTAGGGGTTACTCGATTAACCGATTTAATTGGTCGTTTGGACCTGCTTGAAGCTATTGAAGGCAAAACAGAGAAGCAAAAGAAAGTAGATCTGTCGTCTGTGATTGCTGTGCCTAACAACCCTACGGGTGAAACCTTGTATTGTAGTGCGCCAAATAGCTCGCATTATTTAGGTCAGCTAAATGAAACCTTGCTTGAAAAAGCAAAACAAGCGATTGATGAAAAATCGGGCACCTCATTGGTAAGTCGTATTTGTAATACTGACCGCTCAGTGGGTGCGATGTTATCGGGCTATATTGCCTCTAAACATGGTAACCAAGGTATGGCTGCTGATCCTGTCTCTATTGAGCTTCATGGTACAGCGGGTCAATCATTTGGTGTATGGAATGCTGGTGGCCTTGAAATGACATTAGTAGGCGATGCGAATGACTATGTTGGTAAGGGGATGGCTGGCGGTAAGCTGGTAATTCGTCCACCGCTGGGTTCATCGTTCGAAAGCCACAAAGCGACTATTGCCGGTAATACCTGTTTATATGGTGCTACAGGCGGCAAATTATTTGCGGCAGGTTGTGCTGGTGAGCGTTTTGCAGTTCGTAACTCTGGTGTTCAAGCGGTTGTAGAAGGTGTTGGTGACAACGGCTGTGAATATATGACCGGTGGTGTGGTTTGCGTACTTGGCAAAGTAGGTATCAACTTTGGTGCAGGTATGACAGGTGGTTTTGCTTATATTCTTGATGAAGGCAATGACTTTGAAAAACGCATTAACCCTGAGCTTGTTGAAATTGTCACACTCGAAGGGTTGGCATCACACCAAGAACATTTACGCGGCCTAATTGCTGAGCATTTAGAGCTTACAGGCTCAAACCGCGCTGAGCAGATTTTAGCTAACTTTGATTTATACATTCCAATGTTTAAATTAGTTAAGCCAAAATCTAGTGATGTAAAAAGTTTACTCGGACACCGAGCGCGCAGCAGCGCAGAGCTTCGTGTTCAGGCTCAGTAAGGGGGTAGTATGAGCGAAAATGTATACCAGTTTATCGATGTACAACGTGTTGATCCGCGTAAAAAGCCAATTTCAGCACGTAAACAATCTTTCGTAGAAATCTACGAGCCATTTTCTGAGACACAAGTTAACTCACAGGCGGATCGCTGTTTAGATTGTGGTAATCCGTACTGTGAATGGAAATGCCCAGTACATAACTATATTCCACAATGGTTAAAGCTCATTCGTACTGGCCGTATTTTAGAAGCGGCAGAGCTGTCTCACCGTACAAATAGCTTACCAGAGGTGTGTGGACGAGTTTGTCCACAAGACCGTTTGTGTGAAGGCTCATGTACACTTGAAGAGGAATTCGGTGCTGTTACTATCGGTAATATCGAAAAGTACATCACAGATACAGCCTTTAAGATGGGCTGGAAACCAGATATGTCGTATGTGGTTTGGTCTGACAAAAAAGTAGCAATTATTGGTGCAGGCCCGGCAGGCCTGGGCTGTGCGGATATTTTAGTACGTAACGGTGTAAAACCTGTGGTGTTTGACCGTCATCCAGAAATTGGCGGACTTCTTACGTTTGGTATTCCTTCATTCAAGCTTGAAAAAGAAGTGATGCAAAAGCGTCGTGAAATTTTTACTGAAATGGGTGTCGAGTTTAAGTTAAACACTGAGGTTGGCGTAGATGTTACCCTTGATGAAATACTCGCTGAATATGATGCCGTGTTTTTAGGTGTTGGTACGTATCAAAGTATGCGTGCAGGACTTGAGAATGAAGACGCTGATGGTGTGTTTGATGCACTACCATTCCTAATTGGTAATACCAACCGTGTTATGGGCTATGCCGAAGACAAACAAGCTTATATCGATATGGCTAACGAAAAAGTCGTCGTGTTAGGCGGTGGTGATACAGCAATGGACTGTGTAAGAACCTCTATTCGCCAAGGTGCTACAAAAGTAACTTGTGCTTATCGTCGTGACGAAGAAAACATGCCAGGCTCAAAACGTGAAGTTAAAAATGCCCGTGAAGAGGGTGTTGAATTTACCTTTAACGTTCAACCTAAAGGTATTGTGGTTGACGAACAAGGCAAAGTTGCAGGCGTAAAAATGGTTAAAACTCAGTTGGGTGAACCAGATGAGAATGGCCGTCGTCGTGCCGAAGAAGTGGCCGGTTCTGAACATGTTATTGAAGCAACTAAAGTGCTAATGGCATTTGGTTTTAAACCTCATAAAATGGATTGGTTGGAGCCGTATGGCGTTGAAATTAACCATTGGGGTGGCATTAATGCTCCTGAGCAAGGAGAATTTACTCACCAAACAACGAACCCTAAAATCTTTGCGGGTGGTGATATAGTTCGCGGTTCAGATTTAGTTGTTACAGCTATTTTCGAAGGCCGAAATGCAGCTGAAGGTATAATGGAATATCTTGGCGTATAACTACTTAACTTAATGTACGATTTTGAAAGCAAGCCGATGGCTTGCTTTTTTTATGCTTAATCAAAGCAAAATCATCACCTCAACTAACATTTGATTTGTTGAGAGTAATCCCCGATAAAGAAAATGAAAAATCAGAACCAGCAACGTATAATTGCTCAGTAAAAATGGTTGGATTCTAATTTGTCTTCACAGTTTAGTGCTAGCTCCATATTTGCTCCACATTGTTACGCTTTAATGTTCCAAAGAAGTTTGGATCCAGTATGGACATTTGATGCTAACAACATGGAAAAAAAGAAAATGTTTTGCGAACACATTAATCATGAGCAACTAAACTGTTTTCAACCAAGTTCAAAATCTGAAAATGATTTACTTAATGAGGTTATGAAAAGTGAAGATCTGCACGATATTCTGACTATGGTTTTATTAGACGAAACCTTATCAGACGCGTTTAAAGCGATGGTTAGGAAGCAATTAAAAATAATAAAAAATATGAAACGGAAATAAAAATGTCGCAGATATTAGTCGTTGAAGACGACTTAGATATTGCAGAACAAGTGCTGTTGTTCTTCAATGCATCTGGCTTTACTACTCATCACATTACTGATGGCAGCGCCGTAGTGTCGTGGGTCAAAGAGAATAATCCAGATGCAATAATTCTAGATGTTATGTTACCTAATTTAGATGGCGTGGAGTGCATGAAGCAGATCCGCGCTTTTTCTATGGTACCCATTATTATGGTAACCGCTAAAGTTGAAGAGGCTGATAGGTTAAAAGGGTTAGAGCATGGTGCTGATGATTATGTGTGTAAACCTTTTAGTGGCGCAGAGCTTGTCATGCGTGTTAAGGCTATTTTAAGACGATGTACACTAATATCCCAGCAGCCAACTGAGATGCCTGCTACTATTTGTCTAAACGAAGATGCCTTAGAAGTTGAAATTCAAGGTGTATCGCTCGGTTTAACTAAGGTCGAATTTGACGTGTTTAAGCTTTTATATAAAGCACCAAAACGTGTTTTCTCAAGGCAGCAGATACTTGATCATATTCAACCTAATAACTTTGACATTACCGATCGTGTTATCGATAGCCATATCAAAAACATCCGCAAAAAACTTAAGAATTTAAAGTTCTCTCCTAAGATAGTCGCTTCTGTTTACGGCGCAGGCTATCGTTATGATGAACGTCAAATCAATTGATTTGGCGTTCATCGCTTTCACACCTTATTGCAAACGGTACGTTCACCTTTTCTAACAGAATGGCTAAATACATACACTGATAACTCTCTGGATTGAATATCCTGCCAAATTTGTTTACTAGGAAGTGGGCATAATGCGTAATGTAAATATTGGCTTAGCGCCTCACCTTCAAGAGCAATTGGAGTTGGCGTTTGTACATACACTTGAATTGCATTAGTTGAATATTTAATCTTGTTTAAACGCCAATGACCTAATAAAAACTGTTTTGCAAAAAACTGTGATATACGCTGTTTTGCAGATTCAGACAGTGGAGGGGACGTTACTGGCTTTTCATAGCTTACATAATAAAGCCCAGCACTTAATAGCAAGCTAGCGATAGCAGCACTGAAAGGAAGATGAGACTTTTTGGTTTTTTTAACTTTGTTTTGACGATGTTTACGCTCAACAGACTTAGCCCATTGAGCATGCTTTAATGACTCTGACATGGTTCCATTCCACAGTAGTTTATAGTGCTATTTAAGCAATAAAATGTGGTGAAAAAATGGAGAAGAAAGCGCTTATTTATTACTTAAAGGCAGTAAAATCCTGATACATAAACCACCTGACTTACCCGGTAATGCGCTAATATTACCAGACATTAGTTCTACAAAACTTTGACAGATCGAAAGCCCTAAACCAGAACCTCCTAATGCACGGCTACGAGACTCTTCAACACGATATAAACGGTCGAATAATTTGCCTATATGCGCTTTTCCTACCCCAGGAGAGGTATCATCAACATGAATAAACAACTCTTGGTTGTTTGCTCTTACTTTAAGGCGAACATGGCCAGGGCTGTCTGTGTATAGGCAGGCATTAGTAAAAATATTGTTGAGAATTTGGTCAAGCTTTTGCTTATCTACGGTGATTTCAACTCCTTCAGCAATAACAATGTCAGCTAAAAATGTGAGTTGATGGCTGCAAACATAGCGGCGCATGTCTTGCTCATATTCAGTAAAAATATGTGCTGCATTATATTGTTGAAGATTTAATGTAAGAGTTTTGTTTTCAGCTTGAGATAACTGATATACATCGGATATCAAGTTATTTAGCTGTGCTATCTTGCCATTAATTTTGCTGTAGGCTAGGTCACGGTTTTCTTGAATATCGAGTTCCAGCGCTTCGATATGCAGTTTTAATACACTCAGTGGTGTGCGTAATTCATGGGATATATCTGCAAGCATTTTGTCTTTTTCAATCAAGCTATATTGATATAGCTTTGCTTTAAATAGAGCTTTTCGATGCTTAAAGTAATACAGCACTAAGGCAAGCGTACTGAACAATAAAACAATGCCGGCTGATAACAGCCATATCTGTTTTTCTAATCGCTGATTATTCATTTGAGCTGTAGCGAGTTTGTTTTTTTGTATCTCATCATCAATGCGCTGCTGTTGCTCGATTGCGGTTAATTGTTTTTTGTTCTTTTCAACAGCTTGATTTAAATGCTCTTCAAACAACGACTCGGCAAGTGTGTTTTTAAGTTTTAGCTGCTCAGCTGCTAGTTTGTAATCACCGATAAGTTCAGCATAAATCGCGGTATAACCGTGCTGTTTTTGATTCAATAAGCGGTTATCAATATCAGCGAGTAGTTCTTTTGTGTTACTTAAATAAAGGTTAATCAATATAGGGTTTTTTAGTGCTAGATGTAGTTCGATTAAATTAAAGTAAGAGTAAATTTTGCTTAATGTCGAGCCAGACTTAAGCGCAGCATTTAACCCTGATTCAGCACTACTGAGCGCCATATGTTGGTTGTCTATTTTTAAATACAATTGCATTAGCGTATGTTTCGCGGTAGCCATATTCTCATAGGCGTTGACGTCGGCTAAACGGGTATAGGCGTTATTTAATAAGGGGAGCGCCTGCTCTAAGTCACCTCGTTTATACACTAACTTGGCAAGTTGTAAGCTGGTGTCTGCAATATTCATTTGGTTTTTGGTTTTAATATCAAACTCAAGCGCTTTTTTATAGAAGTACTCAGATTGAGAAAGGTCATCAAGTCTTTGAGCAAGGTTTGCTAAGTTATAAAAGTTAGTGGCAACCAGTTCATAATTATCGCTGTTTTCTAACAAGCCCTGTGCTTTTACTTGATGGTGCATTGATTGTTCAAGATCATTAAGTGTGTCGTATAGCGAACCTAAATTGCTATGGCTTTGTGCTTGTAGATTTTTGTCTTCAAGTTCGTTTGCAAGCGCTAAGGCTGCCATGTAGTGCTTCTTTGCTTCAATTGTTTTTACTTGGCGGCGGTAGTTGATCCCCAACTCTTTTTGGATCTGGTATTGATCCTCTTTACTCAAATTAGCAATTTTTTGTAATGGCAGTAACAGTTCAATCGCCTCGTTGTAATGACCTTTTTTACGTAAAAGTGGCGCTTGAGCCATGGCAACATCATAGGTTGATGAAGTGCTATTATGATCTTTGTATTGCTCAAGAATTGTGAGGGCTTCACTGATTTTTCCTTGGTTTTCAAGGTCAGTGACTTGATTTAATAGAGAACTTGGCAGTGTGGTTGCTACACTCGCGCATGACAAAAAATAAATAGCGATAAGTAAAGAGTATTTCATTAGAGGTTAGAATGGGCTAAATGTGTACGCATACTAACGAGAAAATGTGTAGAAATTATGGAGTTATTAGTTAACGTTTTTCGCTATTTTATATTGTTTAGTGAAAAAGGATTGCTAATAATCTGTTTAAACCTTACATGTTATTATTTTTCACCTTTTTGTCTCATTATCAAAAATTTCTGATTGTTTTCAGATATCTGAAGCCTAAAATCAAGCTGAATATAATTTATACACAATTGGCATAATAATAAATAATTTATTTATCATTTTTGCTAGTAATAAAGTTTTGATTAATTCTCAGGCCCGAATTCAGATAATAAGTGCACCACTCATGGTTAAACGGTGAGAAGAGATCAACTGCCTGTTGGTGGTACTCTATCGTCGCCAAACAAACAGAAGCATTTACCATGAGTTACAAGCAGTTGATCG